>MDTB01006995.1_pt1 | contig 464673 bp, 455 predicted proteins | sample 811161 | NCBI WGS metagenome assembly MDTB01 (sample SAMN05326650, study PRJNA326480) | marine metagenome | isolation source: seawater | place: Mediterranean Sea | collected 2009
AGAGCCGCGGAGACCTCGGTGTCCTTCGACGTTGACTTTGAGATCCCGTAAGCGACGTTCTTGGCAACTGACAGATGGGGAAACAATGCCCAATCCTGAAATACCATGCCGACCCTGCGACGATCGGGTGGTACCCAAGTATCTCCCGCAACACGATCTTCTCCGATAGTTATAGAGCCAGATGAAGGGTTCTCTAGACCTGCAATGAGTCTCAGCAAAGTCGTTTTTCCGCACCCACTTGGACCTAAAAGAGCAATTGATTCGCCTGGTGAGACGTCGATACTCACCCCATGTAAAACTGGTTCTTGTCCGTAAGAGTGTTCAAGGTCTTGGACTGTGACCCCGCGCGCAGCGGAACTTGTCATGCGCCTGGAGTTACAACAATGCGGTCCGCCGTTGGGCCGCCGACCCCAAATGGGCTATCACCCACATTGACTGTGGCCGTTCCATCGGGAGCAAATGACAACACAACACCAGAGCGACCGGGCATCAGACCAGTGTTCTCTAGGAACTCAAGTTGCCCAGTTTCCCATTCCAACTCCTCAGGTATCCGCACCACTGTAAAAGGATCACCAGCGTCGATCTTGGACAAAACGACCGCCCCTGCTGGCTCTTCATAACCACTCCCCGGAATCGGGTTTCCATGTGGACAAGTCTCGGGTTCACCGAGCACTTTGAGCATTGCTTCCTCAACAGTTGGTGAAATTACGTGCTCCCACCGGCCTGCTTCGCTGTGCGCATCTGTCCAATTCAAGCCCAAGACATCGGTGAGAAAACGCTCGGCGAGACGGTGTCGTCGGACAATAGTTGTGGCTAATTCTTTGCCTTCGGAAGTAAGTGTTATTTCGCCGCTTTTGTGAACCTTTACAAGGTCTTCACGCTCCATTCGGCGAACCATCTCGCTCACAGCGGGCCTAGAAACATCTAACCGCTCGGAAATACGCGCTTGTATTACCGGCACTCCGTCTTCAGCGAGTTCGTATATTGCTTCGCTGTATTCCTCGAAAGCGGGATGGTGTTCAGTCGGTTTGTATGCCACACCTCGACCCTATCAGCGATTGTGTCCGGAAATGAATAACATAATGTTAAGAGTGCTTAATATCAATAAACCCCTATTTATAGGGATTTCATGGGGCAGCCAGCGTCGGGAAGAGCTACGGTCGTGCATTCATGCCCCGCCGCGCAAGGTTCCTCTTAGGACGAATATTTCAAGTAAAGACCTTCGGCAGACAACTGGCCGGAATTCGACTGACTGAAAATCAGACCTTTGCCTTTATGGCTGTGATCGTGGGCCTCGTTGGAGGCCTAGCGGCCGTCGGCTTTCACTACTTAATCGATTTTCTGCATGAGGAAGTATTTGGGCGCCTCGCTGAATGGTCCGATGGCTTAGGTCCATTCAAATTCATGCCCGGAATCGTGGTCGGTGCAATTCTTGTTGGCCCTCTTGTGACGAGAGTCGCGTCCGAAGCGCGTGGCCATGGAGTTCCTGAAGTGATCGAGGCGGTCAACAGGCGAGGAGGACGAATAAGAACCCGCGTCGCTTCGGTCAAGGCTCTTGCATCTGCTCTGACAATTAGTTCTGGCGGATCGGCTGGCAGAGAAGGCCCAATCGTTCAGATCGGCTCCGCATTGGGTTCAGCGCTTGCTCGTTCCTTTAGGATGTCTGATCGGCGGCGCTCAACATTTGTTGCTGCGGGTGCCGCGGCGGGAATAGCAGCTATTTTCAACGCTCCCTTAGCCGGTGTTTTTTTCGCCCTAGAAGTGATACTGCGATCTTTTACTGCTCGCGGATTCTCGACCGTTGTGATATCGGCGGTGACAGCTAACGCCGTATGGCGAGTCCTTGTAGGCGATGAGTCAGTTCTCTCGGCTGAGGTCCACAAGTTGATTCATCCAACAGAATTATTGTTGTACCTGGTTCTGGGTGTAGTTGCTGCGGTAGTAGCTGTGGGCTTCGTGAAACTCTTGTACTTCGTCGAAGACCAATTTGAGCTGTTGCCGGTACTAGCGGATCTGCGGCCAGCGATAGGAGCAGTAGCTGTTGGGATAATGGGCGCGATATCTATCGAGTTGCTTGGTTCAGGCCTTTCGGGCATTGATAAGGCACTAGCGGGAGAATTCGCGTTGCGTTTTTTGCTGCTTCTCCTCGTGGGGAAAATGTTAGCGACCGCGCTGACCCTAGGATCGGGTGGGTCGGGTGGCATATTCTCGCCGTCTCTATTTATCGGCGCTCTTCTGGGCTCGGCGTACGGTGAAATCGTTAACCAAATTTTCCCTGATTCGACTGCGCCAGCCGGCGCTTATGCTGTCGTTGGCATGGCTGCTGTATTCGCTGCTGGCGCTCAGGCGCCTATGTCAAGTATTTTTATCGTCTTCGAAATGACAAACGATTTCGGATTGATAATGCCCCTCATGGCTGCTTGTGCTGCCTCTACGGTCGCATATACGGCTATAAAGAAAGATTCGATATATGAGGTAAAGCTGAGACGTAAGGACGCTTTGCGCGCGGTTACGGAAAGCGCCGATCACCTTATGAGTCAAGTTCCTCTTGTTGGCGCTGCAGAAGCAAAATATGCGGCTAGTCCGAAAACGACATCTTTGAAGTATGCAATCGAATTGATGAAGCGGGGTCGAGAAGAGATGCTTCTCGTGGTCAGTGCTGATCGAGCTCTTCAAGGAGTTGTCTATCTGCGCGATGCCCAAACCCAAATTGAAGAATTTAGCGATGGGAAAGTTGGTGACATTCTGCGAGACGACCATCCGGTTGCTCATCCTGGTTCGACGTTAGAAGAGGGAATGCAGATGCTTGAAAATAGCAACACCGACGTCTTACCTGTGCTGGATTGGAACGATCGAGTGCTGGGAGTTGCCAATCGAGTCTCGATAGTTAAGGCTTATGAACGTGCCGTACCGGATAAGAAGGACGATTTGTAGTAGCGCTAGATCATTGCGGCTATCGCGAGAATCTTTTTGCGGGTTTCACTTTCTGGCTATGTGGTCAAAGAATTTGTAGCAAGTTTCGGTGTGAAGGTGAGGTAAGTTCAGAAGTTGTGAACGAGGAGTTTCTAGCGTCTCTCGGTGAACTTGTAGATCGGAATCAAACGTATGCTGAGTCATTCAGTGACGGAGATTTAGCTTCTGCCCCGCAAATGCGATTATTGGTTGTCGCATGTATGGACGCTCGCATGAATATTCCCGGAATCCTTGGTTTGAAAACAGGTGACGCTCACATACTCCGAAATGCTGGGGGCCTCGTCACCGATGATGTCATCCGTTCCATCTGTTTATCGCAACGGCTTTTAGGTACTCGGGAGATTGTGCTGCTGCATCACACTGAGTGCGGGATGCAGAAGGTTAACGAGGTTGAGTTTGTTAATGAGCTTGAAGCTGAATTTGGCGTCAAGCCGGATTGGCGCGTTGGTGGGTTTTCTGATCCCTTTTTGGATACACGAGCCTCAATGGACATGCTGATTCAAAGTCCCTTTGTTGATTCAAGCTACTTGAGTGGTTTCGTGTACGACGTCGGCAACGGGCTTCTTCGTAAAGTTGACTAAGTCATTAGAGTCAAAGGAAAGTACCGTTCTCATTCGATGAAGTTTCGGCGTTTTAACGCGAGCGCGTTAGCTACCCATCGAACTTTGGCACCTATCTACATGTGCGGAATTTTGGGACCGTTTGGGGGAACTGTGATGTCCCCGATGATTCCGGAGCTCCGCGCATCATTTGAGACCACTACGGCGACTATTGCTTGGGGAATCGGAGCGTTCTTCTTTCCTTTTGCGGGCCTTCTTTTAGTGTCGGGAACTCTGGGTGAAAAATGGGGCCGAGAGCGCACGATTAGGGTCGCAGTCGCCTTATACGCGATGGCGTCGGTAACTTGCGCAGTGAGTTCGTCCCTGTGGGTATTTTTCTTAGGCCGAGCTGCACAAGGTTCATTTAATGCTTTTATGACGCCGCTTCTTATCGCAACGCTCACGGATTTTGCTCCTAGAGATCGTGTTGGTCGCGCGGTTGGCACTTACGCATCTTTTCAGGCACTTGGTGGGGTTCTTGGAATGTTGGTAGGCGGTATTGCAGCAGACATCGGGTGGCGATGGGCCTTTTCGGCTGTTGCCTTGGTGGCATTGGGATTGGCAACCAAGCTTCCTAAAGTTCCGGTAGCGGTGGGTTCAACAGCTCCAGGTATCCGTTCGGTTCTCAACAAACGAATGTTGATTATTGGCCTGGTTGCCCTGACGCAGGCCATTGGCCCCGGAGGGCTCCAGCTTCTTGTTGCTCTTGTTGGCCGCGACATTATTGGCCTTTCTGGTTCCGCTACGGGAGCCCTGCTTATAACTGGATCCCTCACAGCGGCAATAGCCACACCAAGATGGGGTGCGGTCATCGATCGAATAGGGGCGAGGAAGGGCACCGCTATTGCGTTGCTGAGTGCTATGGGGGCCTCAATAATCCTGTCGCAAATCGATACCACAGTCCCTTTAATTGTTGTTTGGGCCTTTGCAGGTGCCGCTATCCAGTGCATATCAACTGGATTCCAGTTTTTGGCAGCTACTGGATCCCCGAGCAATAGGGGTGGCGGTATTTCATTGGTGCTATCCCACAGATTCTTGGGACACGCAATTGGTCCTTTGCTTTGGGTGCCTGTCTTTGAGCGTAATATTTCTATGGCTTATCTTGGCGCCGCAGCTGTTGGTGCGCTGTCAATAGCGTTCGTTTATGCATCTCAACATGACACCCTGGCCTCTTTGTCTGAATCGTGAGCTAACGAGTCGGAAGCCACTCTGCTATAGCCTGACCGATTTCGTTCGGACTATCTTCCTGAACAAAATGAGATCCACTCACCGTAACTTCTGTCTGATTGGGCCAGGTGCGGCAAAAGTCCCGCTGCGGACCTGTCAAAATAGAACCTGGGTCGGCGTTCACGAAAAGCTTTGGTAGATCTGAACTCTTAAGCCACTCCGCATAGTCGTTGACGATTGCTACCACGTCCTCGGGTTCTCCCTCGATAGGGATTTGACGCGGCCACGTCAAGGTTGGTCTGCGATGCTGAGGGTCAAGAAATGGTTCCCTATATACAACCATTTCTTCTTCTGACAATCCCCGCAATACGGCGCTCGGCAACACTCGCTCAACAAATATGTTCTTTTCAATGACCATTTCCTCGCCAGCGGGCGATCGGAAGCCTTGGAAGACTCTCCGCCCTCCTTCATCAAAGTTCGCCCATTCAATTGGAGTGACGATGCCTTCCATATATGCGATTCCAGCTACGCGATCACGGTGACGGTTTGCCCAGTCAAATCCCAGTGCTGATCCCCAGTCGTGGATGACGAATGTAATGTGATCGCCTAAATCAAGCTGATCCAATAGGCCATCGAGGTATTCACGATGGTCAACAAACCGATAGGTCCCTTCGCTGACATCATCCAGTTTGTCCGAATCGCCTTGCCCGATTAAGTCTGGCGCTATGCACCGTGCCCGATCAGCGACGTGAGGGATTATGTTTCGCCATAAGTATGAAGAAGTGGGATTGCCGTGCAAGAAGACGACGGGATCTCCTTCACCGACTTCGTGGTAGGCCATCTGTTTGCCTTGCACAGTTTTATATTGCTTCGAAAGTCGCTCAGTTGAGAAGGGCGCGTCAGACATATTTGCTCACATTTGGATAGGGGATACCCCTTTTCCTACACCAGTTACGGGGCGGTTGTCTTATCTAAATTCCTGAACTTTTGTTTTTGGGGTTCTAACTGGCTGGCTTTTAGACCGCACTGAAGATCTCGAGTGCTTGTTCCGCTGGGGTTTCGAAGACAATCGGAGAATTGGAAATTGCTCTAAGCCATTCCGGGCGACCTAGGGAACAAACTGCAACAGACTTATCTTGGCTACCAAGCGCCTGAATTTGCCGGACATGTTCCTCGGCGTAGTCGGGCGGCCTGATATCAGAAGATAATTCCGCTAAAGCCCACGGGTCGGGAGCTGTGCCATCCAACTCATCGTCGGGAACGTGCAGAAGTTTTGGTGATGTCGGTTGACCGCCACCGCCATCTAAACCCGGGCCGTCCATGATCGCTAAACCATTCACTTCAGAAGGCCTCGACCCAAACAGCAGGAGACCGACATAGCCTCCGAGTCCGTAGCCCAAAATAGTTATTGAACCGATCTTGGCGAGAGCTGCATCAGCGTCAGACATTAAGGCTTCGCAGGTGTACCCACCTCCTGCGGGAACGCTGGATTGCCCGTGTCCCGTAAAGTCAAGAGCAAAAATAGGACCCTGCCAGACTTGGGCTATCGATGGAACAGAAGTAGGTGAACTTTGGCCAAGACCATGAAGTATGAGGAGGGATTGTCCGTCACCGTCTTGTAACTCATGCAGAGCGAGACGGCTGCGAACATGCTCGAGAAAAATGGTTTTCATAGCGCCCTCTGTAAAAAGTCGCCAACGATGTCCGCCACGTCGTCGGGTCGTTCGATGTGCACAAAATGACCCGTCTCGGCCAGAGCGTGAAACTCGGCGCCAGTGGGCAGGATTGGGAATGCCTCTTCGGGTGTGGTTCCCCATCCCATTTCTTCCTTCACCGTGCCGATAATCCCTAAGTAAGGCAGTCGTAAGCCCTTGAGACGCGGAATCGCCCACTGAGGACGCCACGCCCCTGAGGGTCCGAAACGGAGCGTCGGATCTATTTTCCAACGCCAACCGTCTTTATCGTGGCGGGCACCGACTGTTACTAGATACTTGAGCCAATCGACTGATAGCCGAGGGTTCATTGTCCGACGTCGCTCCGCCAGACCTTCGATACTGTCAGCTCGACGAGCTACGTGAGCGGAACGACGCCTGTGATCAAGCCAACCTTTTAGCTCGCCATCCAATGCATGGATATCCGACCTGTCTACTTGATTGCTGAATCCTCTCTCATTAGGAATCCCATCAAGGTTAATTACGGCTTTGATATGGCCAGGCAAAACCTCGGCGAGCTGATTGAGCATGCCCCCGCCCTTGCTATGACCTAAAACAGGAATTGGCTCCGTGAGTCTGAGAGATTTGATTACCTGCGCCGCATCGCGAATATCCGCTTCCCAGGTATAGAGCGCAGACACATCGCTATCACCGTGGCCTCGTTGGTCCCAAGCGATTACGCGCAACCCTCGAGAGGCTAGAAGAGGAGCGAAAACGTCCCACGTGCCCGCAAAGTCAAAACCACCGTGGGCCAACAGGATCGGTTGACATGCTTCGGAGCCCCACTCGAGAACAGAAAGTTCTAAGCCACCGACATCGACACGTCGCATTCTGTCGGGTCGTTGAGCTCGGGGCTGAGCAGCACGGATGGTTCTAACTTCGTCGCTCATTCTCTAGTCAGTCCTCGGGGGTGGGAACCTAGATGTGGTTATATCTCCGCGCGATAGGTGCGCATCAGGTTCATTTTCATACGCAGAGACCCAGTTAGATTGTCACACCAGCGTGTGAGGCGCGTAATCGAATAACTTTTGGGAATGACAAACGATATAGACATTGGATTGTTCTCGATAAACACAGATCATCTCGCTGACCCTGTTGCGCTGGCTGCCGTTGCTAAGGCTGCAGAGGAAGCAGGTTTTGAATCGCTTTGGACTGCAGAACATGTCGTTTTACCAAACCCGCAAGTTCCTCCTTCACCTCTACCTCCCGAGGCCAGCCTGCTGGATCCAACTGTTGCCCTTAGCTACATAGCGGCAGTCACCAAGGAAATAAAGTTGGGTACCGGCATCATCATTCTCCCGCAGCGAAACCCGCTTGTGTTAGCGAAAGAGCTTGCCAGCGTGGACGTCTTGTCTAATGGGAGAGTCATATTTGGCGTGGGCGTCGGTTATCTGGGACCGGAATTCGAAGCTCTGGGTGTGCCGATGGCGGACCGTGGGCAGCGAACGACGGAATACATCGAAGCTATGAGATCGATCTGGAATGATGAAAAACCGGTCTACGAAGGATCGTACGTGTCTTTTGCGGGAGTAAACGCGTTCCCTCGCCCCGTGCAACGCCCAGGACCCCCAGTAGTCATGGGTGGGCATTCGAAACCTGCTTGGCGGCGAGCAGTTACACATAGTGAGGGCTGGTACGGCTTCATGCTCAACCCTGAAGCGACAGCAACCAACTTGGCCGGCCTTGCAATAGCGGCTGAGCAATACCGGCGACCCAACGAACTTGCTGATTTGGAAATAACCGTGACCCCGCGGATGCGTCCAGGGCAGGAAATGATCGACTCATATGGGGAGCTTGGAGTTGACCGTTTGGTACTAGTTTCGGGAGCACAAACTGTCGATGAAACTCTCGGGTTTATCGAACATATTCATGACACACTTTTGAGCTAAGGGCACGAACTGCTTATGCAACCTTTGGAAGGAATACGCGTAGTTGAACTAGCCAACAATTTAGCTGGCGCTTATGCGGGCCGATTGTTAGCGGGATACGGCGCTGATGTCATAAAAATTGAATCTGCGAGTAACAATGCTGTTCGGGAAGCGGGTCCTTTTATAGGAGACGATGTCGATCTCGAAAAAGGTGCGTTTCATTTGCATCTGAATGCAAATAAGCGTTCCGTTCTAGGTGATATTGACGATTCGAATGGCAAACAACTTCTCGCGGGCGCAAATATTCTGCTGCATTCAGAATCCCAAGTAGACGTCGAGCGGTTGCGAGAAGAATTTCCTCAGCTAGTCATCTTGAGCGTCACGTCTTGGGGGATGACCGGCCCCTGCGCCGGATTCAAGGGCGAAGAAATTATTCACTACGCATACGGCGGACCCATGTCAGCTACAGGCAACCCTGAAAAGAGTCCGTTGAAAATGGGAGGCGACGTTGGTCAATATCAGTGCGGAAATATGGCTGCGGTAGCTGCTCTTGCGGCGTTGAGCGTTGTAGAACGTTCGGGTCGAGGAGTACACGTCGACTTGAGCAACATCGAAACTCAAGTGGCTTCGATTGACCGAAGAATGACTTATCTGCTTTATGGTTCATACCGCGGCGAAAACGTTGAACGAACCGGTGGCTATACGGTTTCCCCATTTCCCATGGGCTGTCGTCCGGCAAGTGATGGTCATGTTCAGGTGAGTACTCTGGTTCCTTGGATAGGACGAATGCTCGCTACTCTTGATGACCCTGAGATGGAGGCGCTGTATTCCGACCCCGATTGGATTACGAACGAGGACGTTCCCGTCTTGGCCGATGCGCAGCTACTAGGTTGGACTGTTTCTAACACCCGTCAAGAAGCAATGGAAAAAGCTCAAGGTAACGGCTGGCCGGTAACTGCGGTCAATGCCCCGCTCGACGTTCTAAACGACAAACACTTTGCCGAGCGAGAATTCTTTACTGAAGCTGAGCACCCCGAAGCGGGGACATTTCGCCAAGTGGGAGCTCCGGTCCGCATGACCGATGGTTGGAGCGACCGATGTATGGCGCCTACCCTCGGCGCCGACACCGATAATGTGTCGTGGAATTCAGATAGGCCATCAGTTGCGTCTGATGAGCCCCCTACGCTGCCGCTCGAAGGCGTACGTGTTCTGGATATGACAGTTGTGTGGGCTGGACCGTACGCCACTCAATTACTTGGCGATCTGGGTGCGGACATAGTGCGAGTCGATAACCCTTGGATTTTCCCAACCGTTACGAGGGGGCTTCTGCCGCGCCCGCCACAAGAAATGGTTCAGGATTTGGGAGGTATTTTCGGAGGATATCCGGACACGGAGCCGGGCTCCCGACCTTGGAACCGCGTAGCTCTTTTCAACGCACACGCGCGGAATAAGCGAAGTATTACTCTTGACTTGAGAAAAGATCTTGGTCGCGAAACGTTCCTTGATTTGATCGAAACCTGCGATGTGATGATCGAAAATAACTCTGTCGATCTCATCGACAAGCTCGGCATCGGTTGGGACGAGTTACATGAACGCAACCCAAATCTGATTTTGATTCGCATGCCATCAGTTGGGCTTTCCGGGCCTTACAGGTCTTATTTGGGTTTCGGAGTGAACTTTGAAGCTCTCTGTGGCCTCGGAGCAATTCGTGGGTACCCCGATGCAGACCTCTCTGAAAACGATGGGGTGTACCACATGGATGCAGCATCTGGGTCGGCAGGAGCACTTGCGGCCCTTATGGCTCTGCGAAGAAGAGAGAAGACTGGTGTTGGAGAGCTAGTCGAACTGTCCCAATGTGAAAACATGTTGAATCACATAGGTGAACTATTAGTGCATGCAAGTCAAACAAATACGGTTCACGGCCCTCTGGGTAATCGACACCGAAAATATGCTCCTCAGGGCTGTTATGAAACTCAAGGTGATGATCAGTGGGTGGTGATTTCTGTCACTAACGATGATCAGTGGGGACAGCTCTGCGCCCTAATGGACGCTGACGACATGGCGAACGATGTTTCAATGAAAGATGCCATCGGTCGTCAAGCGAAGCATGAAGTGATTGACGAGCGGATAAGAGAATGGACAGAAAGCAAAGACGCCCGCGTGATCTTTGACCTCTGTCAATCGCACGGGATTCCGGCGGCGCCGGTTCTAAAAGAACTTGACCTCATGTCTGAGGAACATCTCCTCCAGCGAGGACTTTTTGCCCAAAACGGCAATGCAGAAATAGGTTTTCATATGTATCCAACGCACCCCTGGCGTTGGACAGGCCCCGAATTGAACTTTGGTGAAATCCCGACTCTCGGTCAACATAACAAAGCAGTCCTGCAAGGTCTTCTAAATAAATCAGATGACGAGTATCGAGAACTCGAAGTTGATGGTCACTTGCAGGTCGATTATCTGCTTCCTGATGGAACTTCCCAGTAGGCGCTCCTTTTAGTCAGGCCGATCCAAGCGAAATTGGTCACGGGTAGTGGCGTAGTCCGTGCCGGCAAGGCGTCCAAGTGCATCGAGCCGGGTTGGATCAACTCTGGTTCCGTCAAGCACGTCATCGTCTATGTGAAACGCAATTACCTCTCCGAACGCCACTACATGATGTAATCCCTCGGGGTCACCGAACTCCACTTCTTGGATCGCGCGACACTCGACGACTGCTTTAGCTTCTGCGACGCCGGGTGCACCTACGTTGCCAAAATTTGCGGCGGTGAGGCCGGTTTTTTCAAACTCATCGACTTCTGAAGGGAGAGTCGCGGATGAGTCGTTCATAGCTACGGCAAGATCGTGGTCAACGAGACTTGCTGTGAACTCTCCAGTTTCGCGAATGTTCTTTAGTGAATCTTTTATTACGCCATCAAAAACGCCAGTTGAAAACATCAGTACGGGCGGGTTTGTGGCCACCGCGTTAAAAAACGAATACGGGGCTAAATTGGCAACTCCATCGGCGCTCTGGGTACCAATCCAGCCGATAGGCCGCGGAATAATTAGGCCTGTTGTGAGCTTGTAGCGTTCGGCGGTGTCTAGCTGATCAACGACAAAGGAAGTTCGGGGCATAATTCAACTTTTGGTAGGTCGGAAACGAAGGAGCGGAGGACCATTCTCGCCGTTTCGATCGACTGCCTCCTCGAAAACCTTTTCGACTCGGTCGCCTATTCGAATTTGGGTGAGGTCACAGTCCACGATATTGGTCATTACCCTCGGGCCTTCATCGAGTTCCACGTAAGCCAACACAAAGGGTGTCGCTTTACTCCAACTCCCGGGGATTCGGCGAGTAATTGTGAAACTGTAGATTGACCCTGTTCCTGAAGCTTCAAACCAGTCAACGTTCTGTGATCCGCATTCAGGGCAGATTTCCCTGGGAAACCAAATAACGAACTCACACTTCTTGCATTTCGGGAGAACCAATTTTTCCTGTGAGGCTCCCTCAAAAAAAGGCGAATTTTCCAGGTTCGGCTGAGCTGCGTTAGATGGGAGGTTCATAACGATCGTCCCAGAATCATCGTCGAGCTTGCAGATCGAGTTGCGAGACTCCCGCCGGTTCCATGCGCAAGAGCTATTTCGCAGTCTGGCACTTGAACTTCCGGAGTAGCTTCAAAGCGAAGTTGCCGCACGGCCTCAATCACTTTTGTCATCCCTCCCCGGTTTGCTGGATGGTTGTTGCAAAGTCCACCCCCATCAGTGTTGAACGGAAGCCGGCCGTGGGGTGCGAGCAAAGCGCCATCAGCGACAAACCGGCCGGCCTGGCCCCTTTCACAAAACCCCAAGTCTTCTAAAGTGATAAGAACCGTAATGGTGAAGCTGTCGTAGATAGAGACGTAATCGATTTCGGCAGGTGAGACTCCTGCCTCAGCGAAGGCTATAGGTCCGGATCTAAGAGCTCCTGTGTGAGTGAGATCTATCCGTCCTGACTGCGTCGATTTAACGTAAGAACCAGTGCCCAAAACCGGAATGCAGTGTCTCGAAAGATTGCTTGCTACGGCCTCACTCACAATTACCATTGCTCCACCGCCGTCGGTAATTACGCAACAATCCAGCCTGTGAAGAGGATCAGAAATCATCGGTGATTCCAATACTTCCTCGACAGTAACTAAGTCTTGGAGGAAGGCATGGGGGTTATGCTGGGCGTGTGATGAAGCCGCTACTTTGATCGCGGCTAGTTGTTCCGAGGTGGTGCCGAACTCGTGCATGTGTCGTTGAGCGGCCAAGGCGTAACCGCCCGGCACTGACATTCCCCACTGACTTTCAAAAGGGGCTTCAGGGGCGTCGCCGACCCGACCGCTGCCCCCCGGGCTTGCGCCTCCTGTGCGGGGCTTGCCCGCCAAAGTGATGAGCGCAACATCAATGTGACCTGCGGCGATGGCAGTAGCGGCATGTTGGGCGTGAACGAGATATGAGGATCCGCCCGTTTCAGTATCGTTTACGTAGTGGCAATCAAGGCCCAAGTAATCAACCATGGATAGCGCACCGAAGCCGGGAGCGTCCCCAGCAGAATAATAAGCATCAACGTCTGAGGTTGTTAAGCCCGCGTCTTCGAGGGCCCCTATAGCGACATCCGCATGAATTTGGGGAAGGGTTCTGTTAGGTAAATGTCGCTCAGGATGTTCGTACACACCGGCTATAAATGCTTTGCCTCGTATGCTCACCTACTGGAAGTTAGCGGGGTTGGGACTCGAATGCCGGATTGCAGCCGTGTGAAGCTAAGGGATGCCGACGAGCGGTGATACAGCAACTCCCAGAATCGAACGATTTGAACCGTAAATGGTGGGTTCTCGCATCGCTGTGGCTGCTGTATGCCTCGTTCGGCCTAGTAGCTGGCTCGTTAGCTCCGCTATTAAATATCATCAGAGTCGACTTAGGAGTGTCGCATGCGACAATGGGAGCAGCCCTCGGGGCATGGCCTTTTGTCTATCTAGGGGTCTCGGCTATCACTGGGAAGTTCCTGGATCGCTATGGAATTCAAATTGGGTTGAGCCTCGGCGCACTTCTCATAGGCGTGTCAGGCATTCTTCGAGCAGGAGCGCAATCGGGGCTAGGGCTGTGGATGGCCGTCGCCGTATTTGGTCTCGGTGGACCTTTTATTTCTATTGGTGCACCCAAACTCGTCACTGAATGGTTTCCCGTAGCTCAACGAGGACTCGCGGTGGGCCTGTATAGCACTGCTTCTTCGCTAGGAGCTATCACGGCGCTTGTCGTAGCGGATCCGATACGCGTTGCGACGGGAAGTTGGCGTTGGGTTATGGTGCTTTTCGGTGCCGTTTCCTTTGGCAGTGGATTGTTGTGGGTTGTCGTCAGCGCCCGAAGCCCCAGCGCGCAGCATCTGGCACCTACTCCGGTTAAATCTTTGTCTCTGTTGCGCGAACCAACGATTTCTCGAATTCTGCTCCTTGCATTCATGATTTTTTTTGTCAGTCATGCTCTCGGAGGATGGATGCCGGAAATGCTCGCAAGCCAGATGTGGTCCTCTCGTGGTGCGGCATGGCTAACGGCTGCTGGGGTGGCAGTAGGGGTCATTGGATCCTTGGTTATTCCGAGTCGAACCGCCCCGGCCAATCGCCCTCAAGTGCTCATCGGTTTATTCGTGGCTATGGCGATCGCAGTGTGGGCTTTGGCTTTGTCTTCTCAGGTCGCTCAAGTGTTTGCAGTATCAGTCGTAGGCATAGCTAGGGTTTCGACTGTCCCGATGGCGATGCTGCTCCTGATGTCGAGTCGAGCGGTTCCCGATGAGCGAATGGGAATAGCGGCAGGTCTATTTTTCACCGCAGGTGAAATAGGTGGCGTGTCCGGACCGTGGGTAATAGGTATTGCTCGCCAAAACGCTGACAATTTCGGGTTATCGATTGGAATACTGTCGACGGTTGCTATTGCAGCAGCAATAGCATGCTGGGTTTTTAACAAATTCGGTTACTTGCGTCATGAGCGACCGGGAGAGTTCAGGTAATGGTTGATAACAGTGCGCAGATTCGATGGGACGCCATATATAGCGATGCTCCAGGAATCGGTGGAGCAGATCCTTTTGTTACAGAATCGGATTTCTTGCCTGAAGCGCCATGCACAGTGTTAGACGTAGCTGGAGGCAAGGGTGCAACAGCGTTGTGGCTTGCGGGCAAAGGTTATGACACCACGTTGCTTGATGTGTCAGAGGTAGCGCTAGATATCGCCTCTCAAGAAGCGGATCTGCGAGATGTCGAATTGATCACTTTTCACCACGATTTAGAATCCGGCCCGCCGTTAACGGGGAAATGGGATGTAATCGTCTGCGCGAACTTTCTTGATCGAGGCTTCTACGCGACGCTGAGAGAACACCTCAACCCTGACGGTATTGCGTTTCTCAGAGTTGCGACCGCCACTAATTTGGAGCGCAACTCTAAACCCAGTCGACGATTCCTGGTCGAGATCGGCGAATTACCGGAGTTGTTATGTGACCTTGAAACGCTTTCCTTCACAGAAGATTGGTTCGATGGGCGACACGAGGCGCGAATGATTTGCAGAAGGGTTTAGAGGCTCAGCGGATCGAAATTAAGTCAACTACGAAAATGAGATGCTCGTTCGGTCCGATGACACCGCCAGCGCCAGCACTCCCGTATCCCAAAGCTGGGGGAATTGTAAGTTGACGGCGACCGCCAATTCGCATTCCGACTACGCCTTGGTCCCAACCTGAAATAACTTGTCCCCCGCCTAGTTTGAAGCTGAATGTCTGTCCACGATTCCAAGAAGCATCGAACTCGTTGCCGGTGTTCCATGACACCCCTACGTAATGCACTTCTGCGAGGTGACCAGCTTGGGCTTGTTCTCCATCGCCGGTGATGATGTCGACGATGCCGAGTTGTTTACCGGTTGGTTCGCCGTCAGGGACTTCTACAAGGGGCTTTTCGCTCATACCAGCAGCGTAAGCTGCATCCGCTGCATAAGAAAGTCAGTTAAGCCCTTCCAAGAAGGCCACCATCGCAGAACTGACCTCTGAGGCACATTCCTGCTGTATCCAGTGACCTGCTCCCTCAATGATTTCGCAGTGACGAAGGTCGCCTAAAGCTTGTTGCATGCTGCTGATTGCTTCAGGAGTGTTGCCTGCTATTAAATCTGTTGAACCACCCATGTAGAACGAGGGCTGCTCAATGGTTGAGCCCAAAAAGGGGGCAGTAATTGCAGGAATTTTGTTGATATTGCGATACCAGTTAAGACCTCCCCGGAAGCCAGTCCGTGTTATCTCATCGACATAAAATTTGAGATCGTCCTTCGTGAGCCAAGCTGGTAGTTCCTCCGGTGAGATCAGCTGTTCTGTCATTGACTGGCCAGCTGGGAAGTGGCCATCAAATGGTTCCCTGATGTCACCGTTGCGCAACGAATCTCCGCTGATGAGATACAAGAAGCCTCGCATCGTTCTCTCGATATCCGCTTCAAGGTCGACTTCTGCTTTCCCGGGTTCTTGGAAGTAAAGACGGTAATAGTCACGATCGGGGCCCGCTGCATGTGCCATCAGTCCGTTGATATCAATTCCTTCGGGTAGGGCACCAACTGGACCTGTATAGGGCACGCTCAAACATGCAACGGCGCGAAATAGATCAGGTCGCATTAAGGCGGCGAACCAGGCAACCGGCGCACCCCAATCATGACCAGCTACTACGACTGACTTCTGATTTAGGTGATTAGCGACAGCTACGACATCTCCAACAAGGTGGCTAATGTCGTAGGCCTCTATTTCTTGTGGAGCGCTCGTTTTTCCGTAGCCCCGCATCGACATAGCAACAGCCTTATATCCAGCTTCTGCCAAAGCCTCTATTTGGTGCCTCCACGAGTACCAACTCTCAGGGAAGCCGTGACACATCAACACTGCCGGTCCTTCCCCTTTTGTCACATAGTGAATTTGAATTCCGTTTGCGTCGATGACGTGCTCTGTAAGTCCGCTTATCATCTTCCGAGTTTGCCACTACTTCGGCACGCCTTTGCAATCTAGGGTAAAGCCATGAGCGAACTAAGATTTGACGAAAGAGTTGCGTTAGTGACCGGGGCAGGCGGCGGCCTCGGCCGAGAACACGCTTTGCTTCTAGCGTCCAGAGGGGCCGCCGTAATGGTCAACGACCTCGGCTCACCAACAATGGGAGGCCAAGACCACGACGCTACGCCTGCAGAAAACGTCGTGGCCGAGATACGCGCGCTAGGCGGTATCGCTTCATCAAATAGTGATTCAGTAGCAACGCGCGACGGCGCTGAATCTATGGTTTCGGCAACCATCGAAGAGTTCGGCGGACTAGACATCGTCATCAATAACGCCGGCATTATTAGAAATAGAACGTTTCTAAATATCGGTGAGTATGAATTTGAACCAGTGCTTGATGTTCATGTCAAGGGATGCTTTTACGTCACCCGCCCCGCTTACGAGCACATGAAATCGGTGGGCTATGGTCGCATCATTAACACCAGCTCCGGGTCAGGCCTCTTCGGCTCATTCGGTCAGAGTGCTTACTCAGCTGCGAAAGCGGCCATCTACGGATTCACGCGAACGTTAGCGATCGAAGGCGCCCGTTACGGTATTCATGTCAACGCAATAGCCCCCGGAGCCCTAACTCGAATGACCGGAGACGTGCTCGGCGATGACGGCGAAATCGCCGACATGACTGGCCTAACCGGCGAGGATCTCTTGATGCAATTAGGGCCCCAACAGGTTGCACCAGCAGTCGTGTACCTGGCCCACGAAACATGTGCTTTGAATGGAGAAACACTTTCAGCCTCAGGAGGCAGAGTCGCTCGAGCATTCATGGGAGTAACCAAAGGAATCTACGAAGAGGACCTGACCCTTGAATCGGTAGCTGAACGCATAGAAGCAATCTGTGATGAAACGAACTACGTAGTACCTGACAACGTAGACAAAGAGATGCAACTGTTACTCGAACACTTCGAGACGGAGAAATAAGAACCGGGAGGCTACGAGGTAAGAGCTGCGAGCGCCTTTTGGTAATCAGATTGTTCGAGGCCGTGAGGGTAGGCACAAACCAAATCTATTCCGGCCTCAGCCCAACCCACTAGTTGCTCACGAGCGCGACCTAGATCGTCACTCTGCAAACAAGTTCCTGCGACGACAGCCTCCGGTGATTTCAAACCTTGACGCTCAAAATGACGGTGATAATTCGCCATAGCGTCATAGTTGACAGCATCAGTGTGCAACGCTTCGTACGGACTGAGTCGAACGTACAGAACGGTGTAAGGCGTGCGTCCATTCGCTGCGCCAGCTTCGCGTGCCAAGTCAATAGTTTCTTTGGCATGTTCAGGCGTTAGCCAATTCAAGACAAGCCCATCGGAGCGAGCTGCGCCCAGTTCGACCATCTTCGGACCTAAAGCTCCTACTAACACTGGAAAACCCTGTCCAAAGGTCAGCCCAAAGCGGGCTTGCCCCATTAACTCATCGCAGGCCACTTCAGTCCACCGTAAAGGCGACGTTGGGAACGGAACTCCCAGACGATCGGCGGCTTCACGGTGAGACACTCCAATGCCTAAAGTGAACCTTCCCTCAGATTGCTCATTGAGCGTCGCAGCAGATAGCGCTAAATGGGGGAGAGAACGAAATGGAGCTGCTGCGACGCCTACTGCCCCACGAACCTGACTGGTTTCGGCAAACATGGCGGACAAGGTGATCCACGGACTTCTTCCGGTCAGGCCTCCATTGGGTGTGCGGTTACCTGTTTCGGGTAGGTAGATAGCTGAGTATCCATGATCCTCAGCAAATTCTCCTAACTCGACGACCTCCGCTACGGGAAGATCGCGCATGCAGATACCCAATTCCATAGCTAAACCTTCTGTTGTTCGGCATCGCCGAATCTATGGCAGATGCTGTGGTCGTGCACCGACTGCCTCCACATTAAGAGATTTTACGAGTTGGAGAGTTCTTGAATAACACTGCGTCGCTTCACCGAATCAAGAGGGGGCCCGGGATCGGCACAATTCCCATAAACCGAACACCATCGAACTGGCTAGCGAGAAAAAAAAGATGCTCATATTTCGAACGCCCATTGATCGTCTGTTTTAGCGAGTGCTTCTCGACAGCGACCGACGGCAGAAGAGCCCAGCTCTCGCGCATGTCTAGAAATGCGCCGATTTGTATTATTTGATGAAGATTGTGGTCCGTGAGGGGGCATATGAAACTTTCTCAGAGGGGTGGGACTGCGAACTCCGAGTTCTCTAAAGCATTTTTGAATTTTGGAACGTTTGTTAGGGCAACGCCGTAGGCTCGGGTTGTGCGTCGCCAGATACCTGTTGTGCTTTCAGCAGTGCGCGAAATTGCGCCGACTGGCGATAGTGATGTCGCCGCGAATCAAGCTGATATGCCCGCATCTGGGTCAAAGCTTCAGCCCGTGTCTCCGCGCGCATGGAGAGCCTTGTGGGTGGCATCGCTGGCGACGGTACTTGTCGGATTCAACAGCACTGCGACCAACATTGCTCTCGACGATATTCAGAGAGGATTTACCGGCGCCTCGGCTGCAGATATCGGTTGGGGAGTAGCTGGGTTTTTTATTGGTACCGCCGCCTTCTTGCCGCTTGCTGGTCGTCTTGCCGACCGAATTGGCAGAAAGCGAATCTTCCAATTGGGGTTATTGCTTTTCGCTGTCTCAGCCTTCTTCTCCGCCACAGCTGGAACGGTAATCACCCTGAATCTCAGTCGAGTTTTACAAGCTTTTGCGGGAGCAGCTATTTTGCCGTCCTCGCTAGCGTTAGTGCTGCCGTTATTTCCTGAATCTCGCCGAACTAGTGCGGTCGGATTATGGTCAGCCGCGGGGCCACTTGGAGCGGGAATAGCGCCCGGTGTGGCTGCCTTAATCTTAGATGCGGCTGGCTGGCGCATGGTTTACATGGTCAGCGCGCCGGTCGCTCTGTTGATGTTTTGGGCGGGGCAGTCCGTCTTGAAGGAGTTGCCGACTCCGCCTGATCAACAAAAATTAGACATAGTTGGTGCCGCGGCTGGAACCTTAGCTATTGCAGCCGTGGTAACCGCCATCATGCAGGGACGAGTTTGGGGCTATTCATCGGCCATGACAGTTGCTGTCGCCGCGGTTGGCATTGGCGCCTTTGTTCTCTTTATTTCCAACTCGTTCCGCCACCCCGAACCTTTACTCAATCTGCATTTGTTCCGCCGGCGCGGAGTCATGGTCTCTAATCTCGTCAACTTTATGGTCGGGATCACCTCCCAATCCATATGGATCGTGTGGCCGCTATTCATGAAAAACGTGTGGAATTTCACGACCTTGCAAGTTGGACTCGGGGTGACTCTCGGACCCCTTGCAGCTGGTCCTTCCACGTTGATTTTTAGTCGGCTAGCAGATCGAATCGGATCTATCGGGTTGTGTCGGCTAGGAACAGCGCTCCAAGTTTTTGCGGTGACCTGGCACCTCAGCATGCTCGGCACTGAAATCAACTTTTGGACCGATTTCGCGCCCGGCATCATGCTTTATGGATTTGGCTGGGGAATGAGTATCCCATTGCTAAATGGTGTAGCTCTTCAATGGGTTGAGGAAAAATATTATGGCGAGACAAACGGGCTATTCAGCACCTTACGCTACTCCTCGGCAGCGATTGGCACTGCGGCTGTATTTGCGATCCTGACCACAAACTCTGGTGCCGAGGCCTTGCCCTACTATGACCGAATTCTTGGTTTCTTTCTAGTGGCGTCAGCACTCGGCGCAATTGCGATGTGGATTCCTATAGGGCGACCCTCGATAACTGAAACTAAATAGATTCAATTCGCATTATTGCGCCAGGTGGCGCACATTGGTGTTGTGAATGTTGCAACAATGCTCTCGCTATTTGGCTGGCTTGCCCTTCTGACAAATATTTTGACCCTAGTGCTCGTCGTGGTTTTCGTGACGCGCCGTCCGGTGATGGAGCGGTTTCGAAAGGGAGTCTCAGCTTACGCCGGCTGGATCATGATGACCTTCACTGTCAGCGCTTCTCTCGGCTCTCTCTATTTATCTGAAATTGGCGAATTGATGCCGTGCAAGTGGTGTTGGTTTCAGCGTTGCGCAATGTACCCCTTAGCAATCATCTTCGTTGTGGGTGTTGCTAAAGGCGACAAAGAGCAGTCCATGCGGAGCTATGCCACTCCGATAGCGATTCTGGGATTAATGGCATCTATATGGCATTACCTTGTTCAACAGGTGCCCGCCCTCAGTGATGCTGAATCTTGCAGCCTTTCAACACCTTGCGCGATCACCTATCTAGAGAAATTCGGATTTATATCGATCCCCTGGATGGCCGGATCCGTGTTTTTGCTAACTATCGTTTTGTTACTGGGATTTTGCTCGCCGGAAGGCTCCACTAGATGAGCATTCATGAGTTGCTCAGAAGTTGGCTCATAGATGCTGCTGACACCGCAATTAAAGTTGCTGCTCGAGACAAAATAATTCAGGGAGCGAACAAATTTCGGATGGCAATTGAAACAGCAGATGTGGTCCCCTACGAACCGCAGGAGCTCCCTGCTCTGCGCAACTTAAATCGAGTTGCAAACTCCGAACGAGCTACCAAATTTGCTGAGCTAGCACCTGCTCTCAGATGGGTACCATCTCATCGCTGGGACGACGAAGGTCGAGAGCGTGCTTTGTGTGTTGTGTCCGAATTATTTGACTTGCCTGGGATTGAGGCGGGCCTGATGTACGTAGATCAAGGATGTACGTATCCTTTGCATAGCCATCCGCCTCAAGAGCTTTACCTGACTATTTCTGGAGTAGCACGCTGGCGTTTTGGCGGGTCGGAAGAACTTTTGAAAATACAACCGAATATGACGCTTTATAATCATCCATCTGACCTTCACGCTGTTGAAGCTGGTGATACACCTCTCGTAGCGCTGTACGTCTTGTGGGGTGAAGGGATTCCTAGCTGTTGAATTGGATGTCCTTGTAGCGCCCCCGGCAGGATTCGAACCTGCGACGCACGGTTTAGGAAACCGACGCTCTATCCCCTGAGCTACGGGGGCATATAAATGTTTCGGGTGATTAGTGGCACCGAAGACAGTTGTATGTTGACGAAGGCTATCTAGGAGGTTCGGCACTTTAGGTTCTAACGATGGCTTCGACAGTTTGCGTTGCAATTCTGGTCGGGAGAAGATCTAGTCCTTCTGTATTTCGTCGGAGGAAGAAGGCATGTCTCCAGATTCTTTAAGTGAAACGATGACGCTCCCCATAGAAGGTGCGGCCGCCTTGCGCGAAATCCTGGGGATTCTGACGGATCATGAAGTTGAGGACATCGATGGAAGACTTGATGCTTTAGATAAACGCCTTTCGTTGGCTTGGAGCTCAGATGAGTGGATCTCCATGAAGGCAACCGATCGTGGAATCCCAATGACGCGAGATGATGCCAAATTGTTGATCAACGGGCTCCGTTTCACGGAGATGATGAGCGTTCACTTGCCATTTTTTGAGCAGGTTTGCTTCGTCAGCGATTGGATTGTGGCTGAACTGGATGATGTGTTCCCTGGCGTTGCTGATAAATAGGAATCGCCACTTTTCCTTTTGGCGCTGGTTGGTCTAATTTGCGAAGGCGTTTTAATCCGAAAGCGCGAAAGGTGGGAAATATGCAATTCATGGTGAAATATAACGTGGCACCTGAGTATCGAGATCAGGTTCAGCAACAGTTCAAGGCCACAGGTGGCCTGCCTCCCGAAGGAGTAGAGATGTTGGGGCGTTGGCATAACGCGCCCTCACTCTGCGGGTACATCCTATGCGAGACGGATAATCCTGTTGCGATCGGAAAGTGGTTTCAAGAGTGGACCCACATTTTGTCCTTTGAGGTTGAAATGGTTGTTTCCGATGAGGAGATTGCTGAGGTAATCGGCTGAAGCTCAGGATGTCGGTTTGATTCCTTCGGCTATATTCATTTCGCCGAAGGAATCAATTCGACGAGCGGTGGGTAAAATTGAAAAGTCCCAAAGCCCTGTAGATACAGGGTTTTAGCGGTCCTCGAAAGATCGGAACGTCCGGGCGTCATAGGGTGCTCCGCAGCGGTCTAGGGCTGCCTTCCAAGATGGACTGTGTTTCAACGCCCAGCGAAGAGACGCTATGAGTCGGCGACCGGCGAAAAACGAACCTCGAGGGGACGAAGCATTTGCGAGCTCCGCTAAGTTCGTCGGCAAAGTTGAGACGGCAGCGGCGCGTACGATTCGGTAACCAAGAAGTTGAGAAGGCTGAAGTGGTGGCTTCTGGAGAAACGTCCAAGCCTGACGGAGCGCCTCAGAGCTAGCCAGCTGGGGATGTTCAGTGATCCATTCGCGTAGCTCTCGAGCTGTTAGAGGTAGTTCGGAGATGCCGAGCAGTTCTCCTATTTTCGACTGCTCAAGAACAAATCGGTCCGCATCTTTTGGTTCTAACGGCTGACAAAAGTTTTGGTAGGCATCGAGAAAAGAGTCGGTGAGAGTATTTTGTACCCAGGCACCAAGTTGAGGCTGATTTGCGGAGTAGGCAATCCCGCGTTCCGAGGTCCCTGACACCGGTTTATGAGCTGCCCGGACGACGGCAACAGCTTCTTGTACCTCTGGCATTGCCCCGTAATTTACGGTCGTTACAAAAAACGAGGTTCTGTTTAGTCTTCCAAGTGGGTCGGTTTTGTACTGCGAATGATCGGCAACTCCTGCCGCTACTTCTGGGTGGAGCGCTTGCAGGAGTAGAGCTCTTACGCCGCCCACGAAGCTTGATACGTCCCCCATCACTTTCCAACTGACGCTGTTTGGGCCGAACAAACCAGGGTCGTTTATGTGCAGATGAGTTTCTTGTAGAGGCTGTTCGCCCTCCGAGAAGAGGCGCACCACGCTTGCTGTCATTCGTTCTTGGAGGCTCACGACACTTCGATTCGTTCAGCTAGCTTGTCGGCTGCTGGAGCTGCACCGTCGATCCACCATTGTTTCTTGTCCTCAGCGAAGAAGTAGATGAGCTTGGCCACGGTGGGTTGTCCAACCCTGACTTCGAGGCTGGGTGTCCCGTTGGTAACAAGGCACAAGCCGAATGAGACTGCGTTATCTGCAAGTAGGTACGAAAAACCTGACTCTATGATCGCTTGGAAAGCTTGGGTGTCAACTGATGCCTGGAATGAGGGTGACGCGTGCCCGAGAGCTTCATCGAAATCACCTCTATTTAGCGCATCGATTTGCGAGGTGACGCGGGGTTGAATTCCAGCTCTCAAGCTTGGACTGCAGTCATCTGAACCGATTTCGTTGGATGTGTCCTCATTGGTTGGGTAGCTAGTCGGAGTACTTAGATTAGCTTCGTTTATCGCAGGCCTCGCAGAATCTTGAGTCTCTGCGCAGCCGCTGAAGAGAACGATTGTGAGCAGGGAGGCAATAAGTACGGTGAAGGTCAGTCGAGCTTGGAAGAAAGTTTTTGTCAGGCGCATTGGAACCGGCAATCCTCCACTCTTCCCAGTGTGAACGTTTAGTAGCTGAGGTTTCATTAAACCAGCCTGATGAGGGGGAGCCCTCGGAAAGGTCGCTTGTTAATGCCAAGCGGCGTTTCCGAGGGCTGAAGGAGGTTGGGGGACCTCGCTCGTCAATTTAGCACTAAATCAAGAAGAAGTGCAAATCAAATCGAGTTTTTCTTCACTTTTTCCGGATTGTGCCTGCTGGCGTAGTTCGATAGCTCTGACGGGTTACGGTTTGTTGAAAGAGCGGAGACCGCAGGGGAGATCAATGAACTCAGTTCGTTGGAGATTGACGGCATACCAGGCTCTTGTAAAACCGACTCTTAAGTGGTTAGTTATCGTCAACGCGCTCCTCGCTGCGGTTGGAATCTTGACGGGTGCTAGTAACGATCTCGTTGCCCGAATTCACGGGGCTAGTTTCGCTGTGATTTTAACAACGGCCAGCTTGGTGGTAATTGGGCAAGCACGGGCTAAGACAGGAGCTCGGTATATGTGGTCCTTTGGGACTGTGTGTTCGCTTGTATCCGGAGCCGTTGTCGTAGCATTGATTTGGGGTTTCGAGCCGAATGATGCACTCGGGCGGCCATATGGCTCAATAGCAGTTGCATCTGCGATAGCAACCTATTGCGCCTTGATACAGCTGATAGCTGACAGGAAAATATTGCGTCTGATCTGCTGGGGATCTGCGCTCATCTATGGCCTTTATGGGTGGTTTCTCATATGGTTCAGTATCGATCTGATACCCGGTCGGGTTTTGGGTCTTTTAGCTGTTGTTCAGTGTGCTTGTACGTTGCTTGCAGTTATCGATTTTTTGGGTTCACGCCGCGCCCTTCGACAAAAAGAGGCCCCAAGACACGCCGTTTCTTTCTGTCCCTTTTGTGGCTCGGACAATCTCGTTGCGGAGTCTCAACACGTAGTTTGTGCAGATTGTGATCTGAGGTTTAAGGCTGCTATCGAATGACTAATCGGCGCCTAAGTTGAGGTCTGGAATCAAGGGCGACGCCTGGTGGCCAACCATTCGCCATATTCCGCTTTCCTTCTTAAAGACATTGACGGCTGCAACAGCTGCTAGTGAAGACCCCAAGAGATTTTCCTCTAGAAACACCCAAGCCACATCGGATGTCCCGTGGTAGCGAATGTTCGAGGTAAGAAATTGGAGTGGTTCGGGACCTGAAAAAATTTGCTCGAAGGATGCTCGAATCTGAAGCCATCCGAAAATTGTTGGCCACCCTGGATGGGTGCACCAACATTCGTCAGAATTCAGCCAGAGGGTGGACATCCCTTGCAAGTCTGTGTCTTCGAAGAACGAATAAAAGTTTTCGTTTGCTAGCTGAAGTTGCTCTCTTTCAAACATTTTGCAACATCACAGTTAGATCACTCTCTGTCAGCGCCACTCTTGGTCGTCGGAAATCCAGTGACCGACTGCTAGGAGCGGTCACTGGACAACCGTAACCTCATGAATAGAGCGCTGTAATCTGAAGGACTGCCATAACTACGAGTACTAAAGCATTGAATCCTCTGAAAAGAGGAAATGGAGCTTTGGCAAAATTCTGTCCCACATTGCTTGATGCCATTTCTTGGTCCATGTCTTTCATTGCCGCAGAAAGATCGGCAATTACCCCGTCAAACCACAAAAGTGTCCAAAGAGACCCCAAGACGACCCAGGCGGCCACTGCTAACTGAACGGCCCCTGTCTCTAAGGCCTCTCCACCCCAAATGATAAAAGCGAATACTCCTAGGACTGAAAATACGTAGGGCAAAATAACTGCGTGAGCATCTTTACCTCTGCTGTCAATGAGCTTCACCCAAGTGTCTTGTTGCATGAGTTGTTCTTCCTTTCCGAAAAGCCAAATACGGCCATTCCCAACCGAATAGTCACAACTTAGAACGGAGATAGAGCGATGCCGTGGAACCGAAGCCCTATTTTTGAACGTAAGCGTTCAACCAAGGACCGAGGAGTTTGACCGGTTACCTCTATTTGAGTTGCATACTCAACGTGGCAAATTGATTTTTAAAGGGTTTCTATCTAAATGCGAGAGGCAACGAGTGATTTGAGTGACGAATAGCTGACCCGATGCCTTCAATATCTGACCCCGAGTTCCTCGTTATTGGTGCTGGCCTGGCTGGCTTAGCCGCGGCTAACACGCTTCATGCTGCAGGGCGCGAGGTTCAGATTCTCGAAAAAGGTGATTCGGTTGGTGGGCGTGTCAATACTGACATTCGAGAAGGTTTTCTTCTTGACCGCGGCTTTCAAGTGCTGCTCACCGCATACCCCGAACTTCCGCGCCATTTAGAGCTTGATCAACTCGATCTAAGGCCGTTTCTTCGCGGAGCTAACGTCTGGAATGAGGAGTCATTTCTAGAAATATCAGACCCACGTGACTCTGTGCTCGGAGCGATAAATGCTATTCGAACCTCGTTACTGACCTACAGAGACCGAGCCAAACTCATCAAATTGATTTTGGAACTTCGCAGAGCGAACAGCGGAACCATGAGCCGCGGGGATGATCGCTCCACTCGAGAGTTTTTAGTGGAGTCTGGCTTTTCGGATCGATCAATTGAAGCAATATGGGAACCCCTCTTTTCGGGTATACAACTCACACAGTCTCTGGAGGGCTCTGCCCGACTTGCTCGTCTAATTTTGCGGTGTCTTGTATCCGGCGCCGCCGCTGTCCCTGCTTCAGGGATGGTGGCAATACCCAATCAAATGGCTAGGCATCTTCCGCAGGATTCGATTCGACTGAATAGTGGGGTAATGGAAATTCGTGGCAGGGAGGTTCTTCTAGATAATGGAGATGCTGTTCGGGCCCGGCAAATTGTCCTTGCGGTTGAAGAGTCTTCCGCGGCACGGATTTTGGGCAAAGCCACTCCCAAATTCAGATCCCAGTGGCACGCTTACTTTTCAGCCGAGGAGCCGCCAAATCTCAGTAAGGCAATCCATTTGCTCCCCGTTGCCCATGGGCCGTGCAGAAATGTTGCGATTATGAGTAACGTTGCACCCGAGTACGCCCCGGAGGGTGAAATGCTCTTAGTTGCCGCTGGGGTTGCTAGCTCAGGCGTGCCTCCGTTAGTGGAAGTCCGAAAGCAGCTAACCAAAGCTTTCGGTCACCAAGTCGAAACATGGCGACTTCTCAAATCTGGCCATGTCTTGGAGGCGCAGCCCCGTTTCGAGCCTAAGGCTGCTTTTCGCAGGAAGATGACGGCGCAGGGTAGAGGCGTTGTGGTCGCTGGCGATCATTGCACTACTCCCTCTATTCAGGGTGCCCTCGTGTCGGGGCGCCTTGCGGCGCAGCATTTACTTACCCCTTAAAAGGTAATAATTAGAGGTTTAATTGTATTTAGTGCTAAACTTCGCTTCGACGGCGGAGGTGTAGCAAGTGAAGAGCCCAAACGATATCGAAGCATCGATCGATATAACGTCTCCCGGGTCACTCCCGTTCGTCGACTTTGAGATAACTGATTTCGACGAGCTGGTTTCTGCAACTGAACGACTTCAAGTCCTCGATGAGTGGGTAGTGCGGACCCCCGCCGGACCTCTAGTTGTTGGTTACGAGCAAACTCGCGAAATTCTCCGCAACCCAGCCTGGATTACAGTGCTCTCCGGATTGAGCGCCCTTCAATCAGAACAACGAGATGACTTCGACGTAGAAACTCTCGTAACTAAAGCGCAAGAAATGTTGCCTGAAATAGGCGACCAAATGGAAATGCGCCCCAATCTTTTATCCGTAGAAGGAGAAGATCACAAAAGACTCAGACGTCTAGTAAGTGCATCCTTCACTCCCTCGAGTAGCGAGACCCTCCGCCCCTTTATGAGGGAACACGCAGATGCCCTTTTGGCACCCCTTGTTCAAAACGGCGGAGGAGACTTGGTCGCCGATTTTTGTCGACCTTATCCAATTCCGATCATCTGCCGACTGCTTGGCATTGATGACGAAGACTCTGAACAGTTCGGCCGTTGGGCTGATGTGATTTTCTCAGGTCTCGATGCTGACGCCGAAGCGGTTCTCGGCCGAATGGCCGAGATAACGTCGGCACAGAAAGAGTTAGATCAATATGCAACTGCCTTAGTGGCAGACCGCAAGGGATGCCCACATTCGGACTTAGTTAGCGATTTAGTTCAAGCGAGCTATGAAGAAGATCGTCTTAGCGTTGATGAATTAGTAGCCATGATTGAAGCGATCCTTCTCGCTGGCACTGACACAACAAGGAATCAGTTGGGCTCATTATTGGCGGTCCTAGCTACCCAACCTGCCCAGTATCAACGTCTGCGCGAAGATCGCTCACTAGTGCCCGCAGCCATCGAAGAATCGCTTAGGTACATTGGCGCTGTCAGGACAACCGCTCGCGTGGCCAGCGTCGATTTGACCGTTAACGGCGTTTTCTTTCCAGCCGGCACGACTGTGTTATTGGGCCTTCATGCAGCAGGCCTCAGTCAACCCGAAAACGGCTTTAGGTTTGACATAGATAGAGATGACCGAGCGCCCCACTTAGCATTCGGTCAAGGAGCTCACCACTGTCTAGGCGCCGCCTTAGCTAGAGCCGAGCTTCAGGAAGCCTTAAAGTCGTTTTTGGATCTTGTACCCGCTTTCCGCTTGTCCGCCCCTGTTTCTTGGAAGCCCCTGTCCATGGGAATTTGGGGCCCTGAAACTCTTCTGTTTGAGATAACAGAAAATACAGAACTCGGTGCTCCAGAAGATCCCAAAGACGGGTTAGCTGACGGCAAGCATCTTCATGAACTCGGTGCTGCGGCTCCCAAAGCCGAGAATGAGTGGATTCAGTCGGCTCACGGAGTTCGACAACGAATTGTGGCGGGCGTTCCGAAACTGATTAACGCTCCGACATTTCCCCCGATCGGCCGGCTGCTTAATACTTCGATGCGATTCGGTTGGGCCCTTCTAGCCTGGAAACTTTTCGATCGCCGACGCTCTGCCGAAGCCAGGCAGGCCTCTTTGTATCGGCGGCTGCGAGTTGCTGCTGAGGCTTTAGGCCCAACCTATGTAAAACTAGCGCAGCTCATTTCCGCAGCCGAAGGAGTTTTCCCTCAACCACTAGTCGATGAGTGCTCCCGATGTCGCGATCAAGCCAAACCTTCGAAATGGCGGAAAATCAAGCAGATATTAAATAAAGATCTCGGGTCGCTGGAAGACTCTTTCGAGTCATTTGACACGGTGCCATTTGCTGCGGCCTCAATTGCTCAAGTCCATAAAGCTGTTCTACGAGATGGTTCTGAGGTCGTAGTAAAAGTTCAACGACCTTCTATCCAGCGGAAAGTCGTAAAAGATCTCAAAGTTCTTGCGTGGGTTGCCCCGCGGCTAGTCGGAAAAATTCCGGTGTCTGCTTTGGCAAACCCGCCTGCCTTGGTGCAGCTATTCGCAGAGACAATTTCAGAAGAACTTGACTTTCGACTTGAAGTCGCCAACCTTTTCGAAATTCGTCGTGCTCTAATGGGCGGTGACCGCGGACGCTGGATTGCCCCGCAGCCATTCCTCGATTTAACGACAAGTCGCGTCATCGTTATGTCGCGAATAGACGGAGTCCCCCTTACGCGTCTTGACTCGATGCAGCTCTCTGAAAAAGATGCACGAATGCTGTTCCGCAATATGGTCGACGGGCTGCTTGAAGGTGCCGCTTTGCACGGGATATTCCATGGAGACTTTCACGCCGGAAACTTATTTATTCTCGACGGCGGCGCAATCGGTCTAGTTGATTACGGAATGGTGGGCCGACTCGATCATGAACGACGGATCGCCTTTCTGCGATACGTCACCGGCCTGATGTCAGGGGACGTGCGTACTCAGGTATCGGCTGTTCGCGACTTGGGAGCGTTCTCGCCGGAAGTAGATATTGAAGACCTCATTGTCACTTTGCAGCTGGATCGAGTTGACTTCGACCCGCTCGAGCTAACAGAAGAGCAGTTCATTTCGGAGTTCCAAACGCTTTTGAAAGGGCTCCTCGCTAGTGGCGCTCGGATTCCCAAGGAACTCATGCTGTTCGTTAAAAACTTCGCCTATTTGGCTTCCGTTATCCAAAAAATGGATCCAGATATGGACCTTCTGAGCGAGTTCTCGGCGATCAGTGCCGGATTCCTCACTAAGCATGGGTTTCGAGTATCCGCAGAGCTCGGTCTATCGGCAGGGGATCTCGAAGTATCTGAATCTTCGTTCCGGCGTGCCGCCGGGATCAAAGATGAGGTGGGTGTGCTTACCTGGCGAGATCTGTCAGAGAGGCGAGAGGCGATGCAAGAAAGGCTGCTGCGGGGGGATAACGCAGCACGTATTACATTTCGAAGGGGTATAAACGTTGACTGAAGTAGACGAAATGCTGAGCATTAATGACGCCGCTGAACGACTCGGCCTTCATTACATGACTGTTTATAAATATGTGCGATCCGGCAAATTAGCGGGCAGCAAAAGGGACGGCAGCTGGCATGTGTCGTTAGCTGATTTAAATAGTTTGTCAGAGTCCAAGCCTGCGCCTCCCGGACGAGGGCATCGAGCGCTTGGGAAAAAGTCTGGGCTGTTTCTGCAAGCCATTGTGGCAGGGGACCAATCGGGGTCTTGGTCAATAATTTCCAATGCTCTCGAAACCGGCGCGGCTGTTGAAGACGTGATCTGCGAAGTTGTCGTTCCTGCAATGCGCTCTGTTGGGGATGAGTGGGCTCATGGCCGGTTACAAATTTTTGAAGAACATCGAGCCTCAAGCATTGTTCTTGCAACGCTCGGTCGAATGCAAGGACTGCCGCAACGCCGAGGAAGGAAGCGAGGCAGTGTTGTGATTGCGTGCCCGCCCTTGGAAACTCATGGGTTGCCCGCTGCGATCTGCGCTGAACTGATTCGAAGCAGAGGCTTTAATCCGATAAATCTTGGAGCAGATACCCCTACTGACACCGTGATAGATGCAGTAAACGCTAGCGACGAGGTAGTCGCAATAATACTTAGTACCGTGAGTTCTACTCCGCAGAGGGTAATCCTTGATGCCGTGGATGAAGTCAGTGCGTCGTTGCCCGAGACCCCAATTATGGTCGGTGGAGTTTGGCCTGAGCTGCCCGACAACGTTTTATCAATAAACGGTTTCCCCTCCATGCTGGAGCAACTGGAACTACTCAGTGCCAGCTAGCGACTCTTTAGTAGTCGTAACTGGAGCTACTGGTTACGTGGGTGGCCGACTAGTTCCTGGACTTATTGAAGCGGGTCATTCTGTTCGATGTGTTGCGCGACGACCCGAGGAGCTATCGGATCGTTCATGGAAAAATGAAGTCGAAATTATTCAAGCTGACTTAGCTAAACCTGATGATGTTGCAAAAGCTTTAGATGGTGCCACTGCTGCTTATTACCTGCTTCATTCAATGTCGTCTTCTGACGATTTCGCAGAAGTAGAGTCAGACATGGCGGCGCAATTTGCTGCGACCGCAGAAGATAAATCGCTTCGTCAAATCATTTATTTAGGTGGCTTAGGTCACGATGGGGCAAAGAAATCCGACCATCTATCTAGTCGTCATCGTGTTGGTCGACTCCTCGCTGCAGGTGACACGCCTGTGACAGAGTTGCGAGCAGCGGTAATTATCGGCTCCGGCAGCGCCTCGTTTGAAATGCTGCGTTCTCTTGTGGAAGTCCTTCCTTTCATGGTGGTTCCGAAATGGGTCTCTCAAACCATGTGTCAACCAGTCGCGATTGCCGATGTGCTTGACGATCTAGTTCATGTCCTCGAGAAGCCTGAGTTTTACAACCAGACGATTGATATAGGTGGCCCCGATGTTTTGACGTACCAAGACATGATGCATGCCTATGCTCGGGTAGCTGGACTAAGAAGACGTTTTATTTTGCCGGTTCCAGTCTTGACGCCAAGACTTTCTTCGCATTGGGTGAACCTCGTGAGCCCTCTGCCTATTCGACTTGCGCGTCCGCTCATTGACTCCCTCACGAACGACGTCGTTGTGGCGGATCAAAAAAGCGGGTGCGCGCGTGGTTCCGAAAACCTAAACCTTGATGAGGCTATTGAACGCGCAATGTCTTCGGTCAGAGGGCAAGAGCTTTCGACTCGCTGGAGTAATGATCGTCGCGATGATTTTGGTGCTGCTGCGCCTGATCCCAGCGACCCGTCCTGGGCAGGTGGCCGGATTTTCGTAGATCACCGTGAGCAAATTTCTGATTGTGAACCTGACGCGGTGATGAGGGTGGTGCGCTCTCTGGGCGGCAACACTGGCTGGCTTACCTTCAATTGGCTTTGGGCGTTCAGAGGTTTTGTTGACAAGCTTCTTGGCGGTGTCGGTCTTCGAAGGGGGCGACGTCACCCAACAGAGTTGAGAGTTGGCGATCCAGTGGATTTTTTTGAAGTTGTCGAAGTTCGTCCTGATCTTCTTCGGTTACGCGCAGAAATGAAAGTGCCAGGACACGCTTGGTTAGAATGGCGCGTTAAATCGACCGATGGCGGATGCGTCACCGAGCAAAAGGCCGTATTTGTGCCCCGGGGCTTATGGGGCCGTTGCTATTGGTTGGCTCTTGTACCAGCTCACGCCATTATTTTTAAGCGAATGCTTGCAGCGATTGTTGACCGATCAAAACGTTCTGAAAATCCAAAGGAGCAGGCGAGACCGTGAGCACAAAAATTTTAAGTCTGGGCATTTTGGTTGGATTGGCATTGATCGCCGTCGTCGGGCTTGGCGGTGCCGACGGAGTATGGAAAGAGTATGCCTTCCCTCCCATCATGACAGCAGCAGTCGTAGCCGTTTTGCTGCAATGGCTAGGTTTTCTTGTTGCGTGGGTGCGCAAAACTGAGAAGTTTTTCGACCTATTCGGCTCGGCAACCTTTGCGATCTCGATTGCCCTGTGTGCCTACTACGCCAGAGCGAACCTCGGCCTCTTAGACGTAATGCTTGCAATCGCAGTCACGATATGGGCGGCGAGACTCGGTTCGTTTCTGGTGCGTCGAGTACTAGATGTCGGTTCTGACCGCCGCTTCAACGCGATAAAGCAAAACTTCCTATGGTTTTTAATGACATGGACCTTGCAGGCGACTTGGGTAGTTGTCACATTAGGTGCAACGCTCGCTGTTCTCGGTGATGGCAAGGCCCAGCCGCTCGGGTTCGTCGAAATCTGTGGTCTTCTCCTATGGTCAACCGGTTTCATAATCGAAGCACTTTCCGATTCTCAGAAGAAAAAGTTTCGTGAATCAGGCAACGAGACTTTTATCCGTACCGGCCTGTGGAGTCGGTCTCGCCACCCCAATTATTTTGGTGAAATTGTTTTGTGGACGGGACTAACGATCGCTGCTTTGCCTTCACTGTCCAACTGGCAGTACGTCACTCTCTCATCTCCTGTTTTTGTATGGCTTCTGTTGATGAAAATTTCGGGAGCCCCAATGCTTGAAGCTAAAGCAGAGCGGAGATGGGGTACAGATCCTGAATATATTAAGTATCGGAGCGCAACACCGTTACTAGTTCCGCGCTTACGAAAGCTCTGAATTGTCGTTTTCCGAGACCCACTCGTCGACTTTTACCCATTGTTGATCTAACCAATCGACGAAGTCCTCTTCTTTGCTGATTGGCGGCACTTCGGGACGGGAACAGCGCCATAGTTTAAACCGCAACGTTGTCTTCAGTGGCACTGAGTCGCGGAGCTGCGAAAACGAAGAAATGTCTTGGATCCCGACGTGATTACAAAAAACTATGTCGGCTGCGGTCACTGAAAGGGCAGAAAGTGTGCCAGCGGTGCGAATTGGAAGTACGCGATTTAGCTTTCTTGCCGATTTAGCTCGCAATGGCGCAGTGGCGTCAAGAGCGGATATAGCATTCACTAGCTTTGTCGGAGAAAATCTTGTGCCCTCCGGAAAAATAACGAGCGCCTCATCGTCGCCAATATTTTTAGCGAGTTTGCCGATGTTGGTTAGTTCGTCACGATTATCGAAAGAGTCTCTGTTCACGAAATAATTTGGAATTCTGTGGCCAACGATATCGAGACAAGGGTCGGCGAGTAGTTGTTTCTTCAGGACGAAACGAAGTCTTCGACCCTCTCTAGAAAGAAGGGCAGCGGTCAGTAAGGCGTCGCCCTGACTTCCATGTCGGGCCAAAACGACCAGAGGCCCGCGGGGAACAAGGCATTCCGAACCTATTACAGACCATCGCAAACCGATTGTGTATCTGGCTCCACACGCAAGGCTACGAGCCCAGAGACTTTGTAATTGAGAATGGCTGCGTTGCGATCGCTTATTCAGTAATCGTCCGCCCGGAGCGAAAGCTATCCACAAAAAAAATGCCGTAATTACGCCGAGTAGCTCCATGGCAAGCCACCACGCGCCGAAGAGTGTAAGTCGCGTGTGTGGAAGCCCGCGCCGCCTTATCAAATCAAAAGATATTGCTACTGTGATGAGCAGTGGTAGCAAGCCCCATGTCAATGAGAACACCACTAAAAGCGTAGGAACGCTCTTCAATCTTCGCCGACATTTGGCTTGTCTTGTCGACTCACAAGCAGAATGAGTGAAGGCTCCTAGATCCGTCCGGCGCAAGCTTGGCATGATTGCAATAATAAGCAGGTGTGGCCGGCGTTTTCTAAGCCGTAGCTAACCGTCGTGCTTTAAAAATCTCGACGCTTTGGTGATGGTCGACAATGGGGCTGGGGTATCCCACTTGGCTGCGGATATTTGCCGACGGATTGGTTATGTCTTTTGGATCGAGAGACGACAACTCGGGGATCCAACGTTTGATGTAAATTCCGTCTTTGTCGAAGCGAGTAGCTTGGGTGGTTGGATTCAAGATTCGATGGGGGTTGCTATCGGTCCCAGTTCCGGCGACCCACTGCCAATTTAGGTAATTGCTGGCAACGTCTCCATCTATGAGTTGTGTCATGAAATAGTTAGCTCCGAGACGCCAATGTTGATGTAGATCTTTAACAAGGAATGAAGCTGTCACCATCCGAACTCGGTTATGCATGAGTCCTTCAGCTTTGAGTTGTCGCATTCCTGCGTCGACGAGAGGAAAACCGGTGGTCCCTGATGTCCACGCATCGAACAGAGGTCGGTCGTAGTTCTCTAGATCTCCTCGGGGGCGATAATCATTGCGGGACACGTCAGGTCTGCGGTCAAGGATCTGAGTATAGAAATCACGCCATACCACTTGCCGAATGAAGGGCTCAGCTCCTGGTAGGTCCTCCGACAGTTGCACGAGACGCAGTGGCGAAATGCAACCTAAGTGCAAATAGGGGGATAAGAGTGAAGTGCCATCGACAGCAGGGAGATCACGCATTTCTTTATATCGGGAAACACCATTTTGAAGCCATTGGTGTAAGCGGCGCCAAGCGTGCGTTTCCCCCCCAAAGGTCGACCCAATTTCAAGGCCCTCGGGAGCAGTCGGAATGCTCGGCGCAACACCTGCATCAGCCAAAGGGGGAGGCGGGATCATCACCGGTCGCTTTGGGGCATTAAGCCATGCTCGCCAGTAAGGAGTAAATACTTTGTACTCACCACCCCCTGCGGGAGCGACATCGCCCGGAGGTACAGCTGTTAGACCAGGATGCTCTACAAACAAGACGTCATGTTTCTTGCACCACGTCCCAAGTTTGGCTGACCGCTGTTTCGCGTAAGTGCTGTAATCCTTTGCCATGTGGATACTTTGAGCGCCTAGATCGGCCGCTCGTGATGTCACTTCGTCCAACCAGTCTCCGGTCAGGATCTCAAGTTCTGAGCCCCTTTGCGTCAGTGAATGAGCAAGGTCTTTGAGGCTTTGTTCTAAGAAGTTGTTTCTCCGCTCGGATGCGATCGGTGAAGACCGAACCCGGTCATCTTTCACGAAGAGGCAGTGAAAGTGACCGGTCTCGGCGGCTGCATACAAGGCCGGGTTGTCATCAACTCGGAGATCCCGTGTGAACAGCATTAACGATGTCATTAACTAGACCCACCATCGAATTGGAGATTTAAGCTTGGCGGGTAGGAAGGTGTTCACTGAGAGGGATCCAGCGTTTTGTCGCTTGCTAGTCCTGAAAGCGCCTTTGAGACAGCGCGTCGCGCACTCTCTGCAGAAACGCCGACAATGTCACCGATTTCCCGGAATGTTTTTTCGATGCCATCGTCAAGCCCAAAGCGGTGACGGACCATCTCCCTTACCCGTGGTGTCATCTTTCCAAGTGCCCGTTCTACTAGTTCGTGGTTATGCCACTCCGTGACTAGATCTTCAGGAGTCGTCTCACCAGAAGCAAGCACTGTATACATGTCTTTATCTTCGCCCTCGAGCATGGGGCCGTCGAGCGAAGCAACCTTGGTTAACGCGTGGATGCGTTTCATCTCACGAGACATTTCAGGAGATGTAACGTCTGCTTCCCGCAACTGCCTTCTCAAAGCGCTGTGGGTATCTGCAGGAATCCTGATTAGGTTGCTGTGCTGGTCGATAAGCCTGTTAATCGCCTGGCGGATCCAGAAGGTACCGTATGTCGAAAATTTGAAGCCCTTCCTCCCGTCGAACTTTTCGACGGCGTGTTCGAGGCCCATATTTCCTTCTTGGATTAGATCTTCAAGCCCGAGCGAACCAGGTACCGGGTATTTTTTGGCAACGCTCACGACAAGTCTCAAGTTTGAGAGGATGAATCTTTCTTTGGCGCGGGACCCTCTTTTTGCGAGTCGTTCGAGTCGCTGGAGCTGTTGAAGATCGCGATATTCACCAGCTTCCATTTTCTCTTGCGCTTCTTTGCCCTTACGAATTTGATCTGAGAGCTTTACCTCATCGGCTTTGGTTAGTAACTCATGGTTACCGATGTCGTTTAAATAGAGGTTCAGGGTTTGGGAGGTGCTGGCAGTCATTATGAGCCTTTCAATCTAGAAAGAGAATTGCGGTCTGTGTGTTGGAGAGATCGGCCGAGATTGGCCATTTCGAGCACGGTTGTTGACTCGTAGCTCCAATTGTCTGGAGAAACAGAGATTTTGATTTCGTAGCTAGCCGACCGAGCTCGCTCATCCAGATATGAATTGCTGAGAATTCCATTAGTCGTTGAACCCCGCTCAGCGGTCAGAAGGAACTCTGTTGCATCAGGTTCAACCTGACCGGACGCAATGAGAACTGACCCGCGTGGAACCATGAAACAACGACTGAGAATCTTGGCTTCAGCGTCGTATAGCCAATAACCAACCTCGGTATGGAACGGGTCTTGGTCGAGCTCGGTCATCCGCCAAGCTGCCATGCGATAGTCGAGCCCATAGAGATGCTGCTCTCCGTTGTCGACTGGCCCAAAAGGTTTCAATTGAACTTTTTCCATGTAGGGAGTGAAGCCAGTTGCCTCTTCCTCGTGATGGAATGAAAAGTCCATACCGTCTGAGCCCTCCCACTCGCCGGCTAAATGGGCGAGAGGGCCGAATAACTCCTGAGTAACTTCGTGTAGTTCCATTTCAACTCCTGTGGGTGAGTGTCGTGCTGAGGATCAATTGCTCCTCAAGGTGCTGCCAATTGATGAGATTTCGTAGGACTGTTTCCAGATATTCGGGCCTGCGATTTTGGTAGTCGAGGTAGTAGGCGTGCTCCCAAACATCGATAGTGAGGAGGGGTTGAGATGTGGCCAGGCTTGGCATTTCTGCATTGGAGGTTGTCGTTATTTGCAATCCAGAGCCATCCGAGACAAGCCACGCCCAACCCGAACCAAAGTGACCTGATGCAGCTTGAATAAGTTGAGTCAGGAAGCTGTCCGTGGAGCCGAATGCTCTGCTCAGTTCTTCGTCGACCGCGCTTGAGGGACCCTGTCCGGCGGGCGCGAGCGACTTCCAGAGAAATTCGTGATTCCATACTTGGGCTGCGTTGTTAAACATTGCTCCAGAGGAGTCCCCGATTACCTCGATGAGGTTCCGTTCGTCACCTTCGAGCATCGCATTAAGATTTTTAACGTACGCCGCTTGATGTCCTCCGTGATGTAGGAGAACGGTTCGTTCGCTAATGAATGGCTCGAGTTGCGAGGCTTTAAATGGTAGGGGGGTTAGTTCGACGGTCACGGTAGTCCTTTCGTCGTTGATCTTAGTCGAAATTAAATGATTTAGCACTAAATAGAATTGTTAAAAAAAATTAGCTTTCTTAGGCCGGTTAAACAGTTTCTAGCTGGGCTTTGAGACGCTTCAGATTGCCGTTCCAGATCCACCGAAGTAGGGGTCGAGCACAGATTTGTCCCACGTTGGCACCTAAGTACCAGGGAAATCTGAGGCTTTCTGCCCAACGAAAGCTAGTACCACCTTCGGGAGTGCGAGCTAAGGAGAATTGACCCCATCCGCTCACGATTCCTTCGTGACGAACGCCCATGACCTCGTTGTCAACCCAGTCGGTTATCTCCATTTTGTCGACTAGTCGGAAGGGTCCAATCTTGGTGTCACATTCAAAGGTTGTGCCTTTGCCTGCGGTTGAATCTGAGGTGATTCTGATTGCACTAGCGTCTCGCATCCAATCTGTATGGGACTCAATATCTTTCACGTAATCCCAAACTTGTTCTGGCGGAAGCTCGATGTTGACTGCGACGTCAATGGGTTGTTTCGGTGTCATAAAAAGTCTTTAGCTCAAGCTTTGGTGGACGACCAAAGCTCCGACGGGAATTCTAAGTGTCCATGCAATGGTTCGGGTCCAGTTAATACGTATTAGCTGGGGTATTAAGTACGCCTTTCCCTGAGCGATCCGCGCATGGAGGGGAACAGCTTGGAAGATAGTTACTGCGACTGCAATTCCCAAGAGCAGAAACCCAACGATGCTGAGGCTGCGCGAGGTCATCGGTCCTACGAAAAGGAGCATTGCGCTTGCCGCCGCTTCAACAATCATGGCCGGGCCAACAACCCTCGTAATTAGGGTTTGGTGACGTAGTGCAATTGTTTGGACATCTTCGTTCGGGACCGCTCCGAGGAGCGGATAGTGGACGATTTGAACCAACCACAGCACACCTGCCATAAACGCTGCGGTGGCGAGAGCTGTCAGAGCAATAAGCGATTCCATGCGCACACAGCCGTTAGCTGTTGACCTGACTAACTTGACGCGGCTCCGGGTAGGTTACCTGGGTATACACAGGTTGCAAGGCGACCTCTCCTTCGGGGAAAGGAAGCGGTTCGCGGTGTCCGAAAGCTAAATCGTTTCGCGAAGCGTCTCGCCCGCTGGCGTAGGCTGTTAGAAGAACTGCCCACACGGTTAATCCGAACATTGCTGCGCCAATACACATGAGTAGCGTTTCGTTCATTGTGCGCTCCGGTCGTTAGTAAGGACTAAAGCCCCGAGTGAGTGGATTGCCGGAACCCAGAGTCCGACGAAAATGCCTTGGTCTTTGGCCCCGCTGAACCAAAGGCTCACCGAGAGGACCAATGAGAGAAATCCAGCAGCCATAAATAGCACTTTGGCTTTGGAAAACACGATCGTGGGTGATGCCACGTTGGTTAACATCAGTTACTCCTTATTGGTACTAAATTGAATTAGCACTAAATATAACAAAGGACTAAACGCGCGCAACCCAAAACAGCTTTTATTTCCAAAAAAATAGATTTCTTACAAACTGTGGGTGCCTTCAGTCTGTAAATGTCTACGAAATTGAGTGCGCTCGCTGACTTGCATGAGACGGGATGCCGGGTCTTTGCCTTGGACTCGAGAACATCCTTACCGAAGACCCTGAGCACACAGTGCCCGCATCTGTGCTGGAGCTTCCCACGTATTTCGGTTATTCCATCAATCGGCGTAGCGATGTTAGGAACCCTCAACTGAAAAATCTCGCGCAAGATAGCTCTCGATCTAATCGAGGCAACACGATTGAAAAGGTTCGTTATTCCCGGCAGACCTAAATTCTTGGGTCCATATCTGCAACACTTACGAGATGCGTCCAAATCCCCTCAAGACTCAACTAGCCAACGGTGAAACCCATTACGGCACAATGGTTTTCGAATTTCTGAGTGCTGGGTTACCTCAGATTCTCCGAAATGCTGGATCTAGTTTCGTGTTCTATGACATGGAACACAGCGGCTTCTCGATGGAGCAAATGAAAATGCAATTAGCTTTATGCCGCGGGCTGGACATAATCCCTCTAGTGCGGCCACCCGACACGACATACCAGTACACGGCTTCGCTGTTGGACTTAGGCGCAATGGGCATGCTTTTCCAAATGTGTGAAACAGCTGAGCAGGCAGAAGAATTCGTACGATGGACGCGCTATCCCCCTTCGGGTCAAAGAGGTGCAATGTTTGGTGGAGCCCATGATGATTACAGCTCGGAAACGGTGCCCAATATTATTTCGGGTGCTCATGACCGGACCATGGTGTGCGTACTCATTGAATCGGCCAGAGGTTTAGCTAACGCCGAGGAAATTATGTCGGTGCCTGGTGTTGATGTGGCCCACTTGGGTCACGGCGATCTTTCACTTTCATTGGAAGTGCCTGGGGATACCGGTCATCCCGAAATGCAGCGCGGGATTGACGTTATTCTTGACGCTTGTGACACCCACGGTAAAGCAGCTGCCTGTCTTGCGGGCTCAGTCGATACCGGTATTGAGTGGGTCCAACGAGGATTTCGTATGGTTAGCTACAGCTATGACATCGGGTTGATGACAGGTGCCTTGAAAGAAGGCATAGAGCAAATTCGTTCGGGAGTTGCGGATAATGGATCTAAGTGAAGACCAATGCCAAGAATTTGAAGATCGGGGTTGGTTAGTAGTTGGCGACGTCTTTTCCGAAAAAGAGTTGGATTTGCTTAGTAATGCTGCGCTCCAAGTTCTTGATAGACCCGGACCTGAAGTCGGGCGCGAAGCTGATGGCTCCCCCCATGTTTCTTGGGGTATGCATCTATTTAACGAAAAACTTGCTCTTTTGTGTAGACATGAGAATTTGATCAATCCCAGCCGCTCACTATTGGGTGAAGAGGTATACGTTCATCAATCTCGCATCAATATGAAGCAGACCAATGGTTCCATAGTCGCCTGGCATCAAGACTTTGGTACTTACCATCGGGTTGACGGTGTCCCTGAGGCGAAGGGCATCATGATTGCTGTCTTCTTGGATGATGTAACTGAAGTCAACGCCCCGCTTTTGGCCGTTCCGGGTTCACACAAAGAAGGTCTAGTCTCGACTGCATCAATTGATCCCAGCTCTCCGGACTTTGACCAAGTCTCGAAGTATCGGTACGACATAACTGATGAGACAATGGCTCGCTTAGTTTCTCAATACGGACTCGAAACAATCACAGCTCCTGCAGGGTCAGTTTTGTTTATGGATATGACGGTCGTCCACGGATCGACCGTCAATATAAGTCCTATGCGTCGTCTTTTGTTGTACGTAAATGTCTGCCCCATAAGCAACCGAGGTGAAAGCTACGAACGACCTGAGTATTACGCTGCGAGGGACTTTTCACCGATTATTCCGGTGGGATCAGACGTACTGATGAGTGCTGGTTAACAATGCCTCTCGCTTTTGACGTTCTAGAGGAGGGCTTCGGTGCCGAGATACAGGGGCTAAGAGAGACCGATTCTTTGGGACCAGCTCTTGTAGATGAGCTACGAAAAGGTCTCGCTGACTTCGGTGTTTTACTTATTCGCAATGAGGAGATTACGCCTGAGCGTCTAGTCCAGCTTGGAAACGCGTTTGGGGAGCTCGAGATTCTTCCAGAACCCGAGAAGCGTCATCCTAACCATCCCGAAATCTTTAATCTGAGCAACCTTCGCGATGACGGTCAAGTAGTTGATTATGAAGAACCACAGTCAGTGTTTTTGAGGGGAACTGAACGTTGGCACACAGACAGTTCTTTCCGCAATATTCCATGCCTTTGCACAATGCTTTATGCAGTAGAAGTGCCCGAAAATGGCGGCGAAACTCAGTTTGCGAACATGATCGCTGCACTTGAGGGGTTACCTAGCGACCTAAGGGAAGTCGTAAACCAGAATCGTCTAGTTCACAGCTATGTGTTCAGTAGAGCTAATAACCCCGGCCGTATGGATCCCATGAGTCCTGAAGAGGAAGCGAAGTACCCTCCTGTAACTCATCCCTGGGTGCGAACTCATGCAGACGGGCGTCAGTCGTTATATATGGGAGGCCACGTCTCTCATGTCGAGGGCATGGATGTAAATGAAGGCCGCGAGCTAGTTGAACTGGTGTTGCAAGAGGCGACACGACCGGAATTCATATACGAACACCGATGGGCCGACAATGACTTAGTTATATGGGACAATCGGTCGACCTTGCATCGTTTGCGGCCTTACGATATTTCCAACACACGTCGCGTTATGCGGCGGATAACGGTAGCTGGAACAGAGCCCGTTATCTGAGGGCTTTTAACCGAGCTTCGATTGTAAAAAGCTGATTACTTGCGGCCAGAGCTCTGCAGCTAGGCCTTCGTTGAAAGTGCCTATTGGATTTTCTTCATTCATGAAGCCGTGTCCCGCTTCGTGAATTTCAATTTGTGCATCTTTTCCCATAGCTCGGAGCCGCTCACCCAGGTCAATAGCAGCTTCGGGTGGGAAAAAATCGTCCGGTGATGCCATATGCCCTTGAATGGATGCCGTTAATCCATCCCAATTAGGTTGGTCCTCGCCTTGAGGAAAGCCGTAGAACGGGACTGCCGCTTTCACTGCGTCACCTCGGTTAGCTGCGATCATGAAACTAAGCAGGCCGCCCATGCAAAAGCCCACTACGCCAACCCCGTCACCGGTGCAGGAGCTGTGGTCGAGCAAATAGTCAACAGCGCCACTCATGTCGCGGGCAGCTCGATCAGCTGGAAGGTCAGTCATGAGCTGGCCCGCTTTGTCCATCTCATCATGGCCGGCGAGCTCACCGTGGTAGAGATCAGGGGCTAGCGCCACAAACCCTTGGTCTGCCAAATAGTCGGCGACCCCCTTCATTTGGGGGTTTAATCCCCACCACTCTTGGATGACCATAAGTCCCGGACCAGAGCCACTATCTGGAATGGCTAGATGCCCTCTTGCGTCATGTCCGTTGCTTGCGAATGAAACCATTTCTCCCATAAATAAAACCGTAGTCGCCCATGGCTACTAAATGCGTCAAATATGGAGCTAAGTGAGTAACACCTAATTTCAGATGGCCAGAAATAGGCTTTCGTCTATCTCAGCTCAGTAAATCCCGAGCGAGCATCGAGTTGGTTGCTTCTGCCGGCGGGTCGACCGAGAATTCTGCTCCAAGTGCAAGCCATTCCTCATCGGTATCCATGGCCGACATTGCGCTGCCAAAGGTCATTTCGTCAGGGAATATCATCACGTAGGTCCATTGCGTTTGAGGTGCACCGGCTAGTGCCGCAAGGAGTTTTATCTCCGATGCTCCTAGTCGCTTATGAATAGCTGCCGCTCTTTTGTTGATGGCAAGGAAATCTCCTTGACGCCCCATCTTGACCTGCCATTGAGTTGCGTGCGTGACCTTCACTGAAAACCGCCTTTTTCTTTGCTATGTCAAGAGACCATATATCTCTTGGGACCAACCCCCAACTACTTCTTTGGCTACCGTCCCATAGAGACAATGCAACAATATTGACTTAATTCAAGAGAGGACCTTATGAATCTCCGCCCCAGTCCCGTTGCTCCCTTTTCGTATGTGCCCGGAATTGACCCATACTCCGGTGGAGTAGTCGCAGCGCCGGGGTCAGAGATCGTTCATGTGACCTTGCATCAGGCTCTTCCTTGGCGTGATGGCTTCGAGCGGATAGCGCAGATCACGGGCGAAGATGGTGTCGAACGTTCCGCGCTATGCGCAGTTGAGCTTCGATGTCCCCGACCTCACTCCTTTGAAGGCTTTATAGAATTTAACGATGAGTACAGAGACTTGCTTGAAGCTTGGGATTTGCTCGACGGTGAAGACAACCCGATTGCTCGAACGAATGTTGCGCCTGTCCACTATCCACCTAAGGAAACATCCTTGCGTGGGTTTAGTTATGTGAAAACTGCAGTTGACAATGAAGCTCGATCATTCGTAGTTGCTGGTGCTGGCGATCTCATAGATCAGAGTGAACTGCACCCAGACAGCATTGTGGCGAAAGACCTTGATGGAAAAGAGGCGTGGCGATTACGTATCGAGCAAGTGTGCCAAGAGATGGAAACCCGGATGGCTGCAATAGGTGTCGACTGGCGAGACTGCTCAATGGTCAATGTTTACTGCGGTGATGATTGGTTTAATCAAGCGGGTCAAACTTTGATAGATCGAGTGGGCCCAGCGATAGCCGAGGGATTCCATTGGTACGTTGCGCGCCCCCCGATTGAAGGGCTTCGGTTCGAAATGGACGTCAGAGGGGTCAATACGGAGAAGGCTTTTTGATACTAGGAAGATTCAAATACCATCATCACTGGGCGAATAAGACCCTGTTCCACGGCCCTCGCGGCATTGTCCCTCATTTCAAGCATTCTCGGACCCATCAGGTGACCGAGCGAAACCGGTGAGGGAGCTGCAGGGGCTTCATGAAAAAATCTCATCGCTAAATCGTGGTGGTCGGAATTGTATAGATGTCGGAGACCCGCATCTGCTGCGGCTTCTTCATACTTTTCTACCGCCTCCGGGAAGCTGTGTTCAGATGTTGTTGACCATGGCATCGGATACGGAAGATCACTTTCGGTATCGATAGTCACGTCGTAGATCACTACTTTGCCATGAGGTCGACAAACTCTCGCGAGTTCTTTCATCATCTGCTCTTTGTCTTTCACGTTCATGCCAACATGCAGCATGGCCACAGCGTCAAAAGTTTCGTCTAAGAATGGGATATCTGTAGCTGAACCAATCTTGAAATCAACCATCTGAGCCATTCCGACGAGGTCCGTTAACTCAAGCGCAGCTTCAATAAATTCGGGAGTCAAATCTATGCCGGTCACCGCTGCGCCACTTGACTGTGCGAAATATCTTGCCGGCCCGCCGATGCCGCAGCCGACATCAAGTAGATAATCTGACTCGCGGAGTTCAAGAGCAGTCGCAACGTGTTCGGTTCCTTCTCGACCTCCAATGTGAAATTCGTCAGCACCCGACAAAGAGTCTGCATCAATGCTTGAGCGATCCAAACCAGCTTCTTCCAACGCCTGCACAATTCGAGAGACTATTCCCTCAGTTCCGTAATGCTTTTCAACTGATTCGGTCATGGGATAAATCTCCTTGCCAGGTTCTAACTATTGAGCGACAGGCTCACTCGGTATTTCGAAACCCCAGTCTTTGGTTCGGATCATTTCTTGATCTGCTACCGCAACCAGTCCAGACGGGCCGTATAGAGCTCCGCCGCAGATAATGCTTCGATCATCGTCACTTTCTCGCCATGACTGGAATCGATATTTCTCTCCAACCTTCACATCATCGAAAAACTCGGCGGCGATGTTGCCCGTAACTGCGCCGCCTCCCGAAATTTTTGGTGGATCTACGAAGAGAACGTATGCGGTTACGCAGTCGAATGCAGTCCAGACAAACTCTCGAGGAATAACTCCCTTATCGTCCGCCCATTGTGGGGCAGGGGACCATAGACCGACGACGTGCTTCCCATCTCCGAATGGGCGGATCTCGACACCAAGACCATCGACCTCATGACCGCAGCCGATGCAAGTGGGGTAGGGCGGTTCCCATGCCATAGGGCGCGCTACAGCTTCATCGATAGCTTCGCGTGGTAGGGGAGAGCGTGGACTGACATGAAGTGCGTCCGGGACAACGCTCATAACTAGTTCGCTCTCTCGAAAAAGTTGAACTGAATCGTTGTCCTGGACCCGAGTTAAGTGCTGCCCCGGGTGCGTAGCTTTGCGTATTCGAACTCGCACCGGCCCGTCGGAACTTCCCGCAGCGATGCCCGCTACATAGCCGCCTTGCATCGTGTCCGGCATACCTACGTACGTATCAAGCAGTTCTATTACATCTGTGCTCATCGATGATGGCCGTAAATGGTAGATACGACATCGGGATCTGTTCGTGCTTCGATTAACACAGGTCGGCCGGGTGTTCTGTTTTTGACTACATCGATAGCTGCATCAATATCGTCCAACGATTCGATTCTCATCGTTTGGCACCCCATGCTTTCAGCTACGGCGCAAAAATCAGGCCATTCGTGGAGTGAAGCCGTGGGATCCATTCCCTTCGTTACAAGTTGTATGTGCTCAGCTCCGTAGCTGCCATCGTTATAAACAATGACTATCAGATCCAGTCCTAGATGGACTGCTGTTGACAACTCAGTCAAGCCTCCCATCATGTAACCGCCGTCACCGATGCAAACAATCGTGGGTAGTGTTGGTCGGGCGACCGCTGCCCCAATTGCGGTTGACATTCCTAATCCAATTGCACCGAATCCATGGCTTGTTACAAGGTTTTCGGGCTTGGGAACCGAGATTGTCAGCGCATCCAGCATGAAGCGCCCGGCATCCACTACTACTTGACGTTCCTTCGGTAGTCCTGCCTCCAATCGCCGGGTTAAAGTTCGAGGGTCGACGGCTCCCTGATAACTCTTGTCCTCAAATGCTTGCGCTGGATCGAACGCTTCGAGGCGTGACTTGAGCTCATTCGTTCTGAACGAAGAAGCTTTATGCTCCGCTTCATTGAGCAGGTCGTCCATCGCGCTGGCGACGACTGCTGCATCCCCCACAACGCCAGCGTCGACCGTGACATGCCGATCAATGTGACGGGCATCGATGTCAACGTGAACGACTCGCTTTCCAGCTAAGAGGGTCTGGTAGTCGGTTGTGAAGAAATTGAGGGAGGCACCGAATGCGATCACACAATCAGCTATCGCAAGTGTTTCGCCTGCAACTTCGTGGCTAAGAGTGCCGTGGATGCCTAAGTTGAAAGGCTCGCCTTCGAAGTAACCGGTTCCAAGCAAAGAGGTTGCTAGGGGAGCACCGAGGGTTTCACCTAGGCGTAGCAATGCGTCCTTTGCGCCGGATTTAACAGCACCCCTCCCTGCGAGAATTAATGGTCGAGTCGAAGAGGCAATGATTCCGAGTGCGGTATCTAGTTGATCAGGATCTGGTGCCAGGCGTACAGGGGAAGGATTGAGGGGAGGTCGAGATACATACTCGACTTCGTCCCATTCAATATTTAAGGGCACGTTGAGCACTATTGGCCGACGCTCCGAATGGGCGCGTCGAATAGCCGTAGATACGTCTTCGGCAATAGTTTCGGCGTTGCGGACTGGCTGAAACCCAGCGCCGCTTGCAGTGACCAGAGCGTGTTGGTCAAGGTTTTGCAAATGCTGCTCGTTCTCAACCGGAGTGTCACCTGCCACCACCAACATTGGAGTTTCGTTTTTAACACCTTCGACAAGGGCAGTAATTGTGTTCGTCAAACCTGGACCGTGGGTCACTGACGCTACGCCGAGCTTTCCTGACGCTTTAGCCCATCCTTCTGCCATGCAAACGGCGTTGGCTTCGTGCGTCGCTCCGATCAGGTTAGTGCCGTGTTGACGTTGCAGATTTTCCCCAATGAAGAGATTCCCATCGCCGAGAACTGCGAACACGGTGTCCACCCCATGATCCACTAATGCTTGTGCGACGGCGTCATGTCCTAACATCTGACATCCTCCTGCTTGATGCGCGACGTAGGCTGTCTTCTCGCAGCGAACAAAGCGCTTAGGTGGTTCCCACTAATTAAACTTCCATGCAGCTAATCACCTAAGAAAGTTTTTGTCCACGAAGTCAAAAAGTAAAGCCTCGGAAAGGCGTGCTTTAATGGGCCAACAGGTTGGTTGTGTTCCGATTGCAATGTCGAATAGGGGTGGCGAATTATGCGCATAGGACCTTTGCTTGGATTTGAGCCAAACTTCGAATCCGTAGTTACGGTGGCCAAAGAAATGGAGGCGGCGGGAGCGAGCTCTGTGATGCTCGCCGAAGCAGGTCGAAGTGCTGTGACACAAGCTGCAGCTGTGATTGCGGCGACAGATTCAGTTCAAGTTGGGACATATGTCGTGAATGCATTTGCCCGCTCGCCATGGATAACTGGCTTGACTGCTCGAGATTTAGACGAAATGAGTGGGGGTCGATTCGTATTAGGCGTCGGTACGGGGAACGTCCACTTCAACGACTGGTATATGGGAGTGGACTCTTCCAAAGCCCTCCAGCCAATGCGCGACTTCATCCAAATCGTGCGCGAAGTGATCGCGGCCCCCGTTGGCTCACGAGTTTCATTTGAAGGACCCGTGCATCAGATGAAGAAGTGGCGAGCAAGCTTTTCGCCCTACCGCGACTCACTTCCCGTGTACCTCTCGGCATCGGGCCCAAAGATGATGCGCGTTGCGGCAGAGGTAAGTGATGGTATTGGCGTCGGCATTATGGCCTCTGTCGACTTCATGCGCGACACAGTTCGGCCGAACGCGCTCGCAGCGGCGGAATCGGTCGGGCGCAAAAGTTCAGAACTCACTTTTCCTATGGGAGCCCTAGTCAGCGTTAACCATGACTCGGAACTGGCCCGCGAAGCTGCGAAAGCAGCGGTATGCGGGCTCTTCCACCCGGTACCTCATCCTTATTACGACTCACAAATGCGCCAACAGGGTTTTGCCGAAACCTCCGATATCTTGAGCGATTTAATGCCGCAGGGAAGAACTGCTGAGGCAATATCGGTTGTCCCCGAGGAGCTTGTTGATACGTTGACAATTAGTGGCACCCCTTCCGAATGTGTCCACCGGATAGCGGAGTACCAGGGAGTCGTCGACGAGATAGTCATGATGCGTGTGGCTCAGCGAGAGGAACCTACTGGGGTGGGTGCTTATGAACCACTTTTTGAGTTGGTCGCCGAAATGCGTTTCTAGAAATAACTTAGTTAGGGCTTGATAGCAAAATTATAGAGAAACGCCGTCTATCCGGAACTAAGACCTCTACTGCAGCTACTGTGCAGCGATGAGCGATCGCATAATTCCCGCCTCACAGCAGGCCATGTATGACAATTTTCATTTCGCCCCAGGTGTCAAAGCCGGGAACCTATTGGTTATGTCCGGACAAGTAGGCATGGATGGGTCGGGGAAATGCCCAGAGGATTTAGTCGAACAATTTCGGCTCGCCTTTCAGAATGTCGAAGCGGTTCTGCTCGAGGCTGGCGGTGATTTGTCGAGCGTTGTTGAATTGACCAGCTACCACATCGGTATGCGAGAGCATTTGCGAGACTTTATTGCCGTCAAAGACGAATTGATTAAAGAACCGTATCCCGCCTGGACTGCCATTGGCTGCACGGAGCTTGCTATGCCAGGAGCGGTGGTGGAAATTCGCGCGCAGGCGATTCTGAGTTAGAGAACTCTTCTCATTACTATGCCTGACCTTTATGACGTTGCAGTCGTGGGACGGGGACTGATCGGTGCTGCGGCGGCGCGCCATCTTGCTGAATCAGGAATAAAAGTAGTCCTTATTGGCCCTGATGAGCCCTTCGATCGCAGGGCCAGCTCGGGCCCCTTTTGTAGCCATCCGGACGAAGGTCGAATAACCCGCGTCGCCGGTCGTACTGCCATCTGGTCACAATTGGCAGCTCGGTCCATTGAGCGGTATCCGGATATTGCCGCAAGATCGGGTATCTCATTCCACAATGCCTGTGGACTTGTCACGTCATCTCCGAAGGCCACCGAGTGGATTAAAAATTCTGAGATCGCCGGTGGAAACGCTAGGGCATCAGAAGTCCAGTGGGTTTTAGAAAAAACTGGTATTTCCCTAGACAATGGACACCCCGTTCTTTACGAGGGCGAACCGGCGGGCTATATCAATCCGAGACGATTAGTTGAGGCTCAAACAGCCCTCGCCAAGACTGCGGGGGCAACGATCGTGAACCATCCAGCGTCTTCTCGAAAGAAAACACGATCAGGCTACGAGGTCATTGGGAAATGGGGATCTTGCGGTGCCCGTCGTATGCTTTTAACTACTGGCGCATTTGGCTCTGAGTTGCTTACTCATGTGCTTGATCTGCGAAGAATGCAGCGTACAACGGTCACGGCTGAAATTCCTTTCGATCCCGCGCTTCCGAGTCTGATTTGCGTCGATCCACCCGATGAGCGACTTGACGAAATTTACTGGGTGCCGCCCCTGCAGTATCGAGATGGCAGAGTTGCATTGAAGATTGGTGGCTCGCTTCGCAACTCCGTGCCCGTTGCCCAAAAAGAACTTACGAAATGGTTTCAGGGCGACGGAGACCCAACCGAGGTTGATGCCCTAAAGAATTCGCTCATGAGTTTGCTACCCAACGTGCAAATAGAAAGTTGGGCGCAAAAGCCTTGCGTGGTGACTAACACCGCTTCCGATCATCCCTATGTCGGCTGGGTCGAAGAAGGTGTAGCTGCTGCAATTGGGGGTTGTGGGTCCGCCGCGAAGAGCAGCGACGAAATAGGACGACTCGCGTCGACTTTATTTCGCTCTGAAGGATGGAGCGACGCCTTGTCGACGAGTCATTTCGAACCCGTTTTTGCCTAACGCAATCTATTCCCTAGCCTTTGCGTCCCTAGCTCTCCGGCTCTTTGGCCTGTGTGTCTAACTTTCCTAAGAAAAACTGGACTGCTGGACCGATTGATACGACAAACCAGACTGTCCCCCAACCAATCGTGCCACCCATAGCTAGGCCGCAAGCTAAAGCGGCCCCTTCAATGAGTGTCCGAGCTTTCCATATAGTGACCCCGCGCCGATCAAGTGCCGTCATAAGACCGTCTCGTGGACCTGGCCCCAAGCGGGCACCGATATAGAAACCAGAACCGATAGCTACGACGATCGGCCCAAGAAATGTGCAAAGAATTCTGACTGCCTCATTGCTCGGGTTCCCGCCTAGCTCAAGCGAAACGTCGACCACTAGCCCGATAGCCAAGACGTTGGCGACCGTCCCGATACCTAAAGGCTCTTTTAGAAAAAGCAAGATAACGAGAAGGACTACACCAACGAGAATCATGGCTGTCCCGATCGTCAGCCATGTTTGTTCCGCCATCCCCTGATGAAATATGTCCCATGGCGGTAGGCCGAAATCACCCAAAATAACGAGCGATAACCCGACCCCGAACAAAACGAGACCGATAGCAAGTCGGACAGCCCGCAGAATCATCGAGATTTATTTGCCTGCATGAAATCCAAAAGGAGGCAGAAAGTCAGATTCATTTGGTCAGGGCAACCTTTCTGAAGGTCAAGTTCACTCGCGGCTCCCTAACTTTCTTAGATCTCGGTACCTCGTGCTCCCATAAAAGTTGCGTTAGGCCTCGCATAACCAAAACATCGCCAGATCTCAGAAAAATATCTGTCGCCTTTTCAGAGCGATCTTTGCGTCTGATGCGGAATTTGCGAGTAGCGCCCAGACTTACTGAAGCGATAACCGGCGCTTGCCCAAGGACTTCTTCATCGTCAGCATGCCAATCAACTTTGTCATTGCCATCGCGATAAAAATTAGCCAGCACGGAATTGAATTGTTCAGATGCGACTCCGTTCACTTTTTCCCGGATATCGCGAAGTGTCGAATTCCACGGATTCGGAGTCATGGTTATGCGTGACCAGCTGTATGAGCAGTCAGCGTCTCCGTACCATGCGTTCAGCCTAGGAACATCGTGTGTCTGACCGAACATAGTAATTTTGTCTTGCCGCCAGTTGAGTTCTTTGATCAGGAGGCTGCACAAGGTATCTCCTTGAGAGCGTGACCAGATTTGCTGATGTAACTCGATTTCTGCGCCTGGGAGATCCAGAGTTTCTACCGAACCGAAGTTGAAGAGTTCTTCTTGAGAATGAGAGGACCGTGAATTCACTAGAAGATACTGAATCCGCCGTCAATTTTTATGACATCGCCAGTATGCCAACGGCTCGCTTCGCTCATTAAGTAAACAGCAATTGCTCCGAAATCGTCCGGTTGTCCCCATCGACGCATTGGAATTCTTGGCATCACGTTGTCCACGAACTTGTCCCAACCGAACAAACCGGCGGTCATATCCGTTTCGATCCAGCCCGGAATTATCGCATTTGAGGTGATGCCGTACCGAGCCATTTCAACAGAAAGTCCCATCATCATGGCAAGCATCGCTCCTTTACTTGCTGCGTAGGCTTGACCTTTAGCTGATCCCTGAATGGCTGTGCCGCTGGAGGTAAGTACCAGCGAGCCCCCTTCGCCCTGCTCAACCATTTGTCGCGTAGCGGCCCGGAGCGTGAAAAAAACGCCGGTGAGGTTCACATCCAAAACGGAATGCCAGTCTTCATTCGAATGCTCGAAAAAAGGCTTTTGGTTTTGGGTCCCAATCCCAGCGTTGGGGAAACACCCGTCAATTCGACCGTATCTTTCGATTACGGAAGCCATGCACTCTTCAACCTGGGCTTCCTCAGCCACGTTGCATTGCACGGCTGAAGCCGACGAATTAATCGCCTGCAATTCCTTTGCAGCGGCTGCGTTCTTTTCTGGATTAGTGCCCCAGATGCTTACATCGGCACCGGCGGCGGCAAGAGCTCGGGCGAAGCCCAAGCCAATTCCTCCATTTCCGCCTGTAACGACGGCTACTTTTCCGGTGAGGTCAAATGCTTCGTAGCTCACAGTGGCTCCTCTCAAAGTAAGTCCATGGGCATATTAGAACCCGAAGGTTGAGCGAGTTGCCCAAGTCTCTGGAAGACTCGCATCATGGAATTTCAGACAGTAAAAGTTGAAGGAGATGGCGCCATCCGTCATCTCGTGCTTAATCGTCCGGAGGTACATAACGCCGTCAATGCCGAGTTAGTTTCCGACCTCCATCAAGCTATCCGTTTTGTTGACGCTGATCCCTCCGTTCGCGCAGTGATCTTGAGAGGAGAGGGGAAGTCGCTGTGTTCTGGCGCCGATATGAAACAGCCAAGGTCTAGTTCTCAAGAGGCAATGTTGGGGTCCAAGCATGGAGCCAGCATGTATGACGCCCTTATGCACATGAACGCAATCTCTATAGCGCTATGTCACGGTTACATGATTGGTGGTGGAGCCGTTTTGCCGGCCGCATGTGATTTTCGTGTGGGTAGCCCATCAGTCAGTTTGACACTCAACGAAGTGAGTATCGGTTTTAATCTCACCTGGCATTCGATGCCTGCTCTCGTGAACCTCGTCGGCCCCCATCACGCAAAAGAAATGCTAATTCTTGGCAGGAGTTATGGCCTTGCAGAGTTGCAACAGTTTGGTTACTTCACAGACACGGTTGCAGACGACGGGGATTTAGTTTCGGCAGGCGAAAGATTAGCGGCCGAAGTATTAAAACAACCTCCAGTGCCCGTAACAGTGACCAAGGCGTCAATTAATGCTCTGGCAATGCCTCTGGGGCGGGCGATCCAACATATGGATCATCTGGCCGTCGGATATATGGGTAAAAGCGACAACTCGAGAACTGCTCGCACTAGCTACTTTGATGAGGGCGTTCGCAACTGGGGTGATGACTAACTTCGGTTGCTGTGGAATTACCTGCGGGCTGAGATGAAGTCGTGAAGACCCATCGCAGTAGTTATGTCGGCCATTGATTCCATTCGATCTGATGTGTGTCTTGTACCAGTCCCGTCAGCGATTCTTGTCATCATTTCGAAATTTGCAATTACCGCTGCTGCGTCAACCAAAGTAGCTTCATCAGTAGCGTCCACCAGTTCCGCTCGCGCAGCGTCGAGATTTTCGAGGCTATTCACGGAAGCATCGACCAAGTTCGCGAGAGCAGTTGCAGCGACTACGGCAGAGCTATCTATAGCCTCTCCTTGGATTGCATTGAGATCGACTTCCATATCGTTTACGGAGCTACTCGCACGGAGCATCATTGAATGCGCCGCAGTTCAATAAAAACACTCTCGATGCGCCGAAAGACGTCCGGCGACAAATTCGATTTGGCGGCGAGACAGAGTTCCCCGGGACCAGTTTAAGTCGGCCATTTCTTGCATTGGAATGTATTGTGCGCTCGAGAGTAGAAATAAGGCCGCCATTGCCGATGGGACGGAACTCAGGGCGCGTACTACTGGTGGCAGAATCGTTAATCCCTCGTAGTAGGGGGCTAATTCTTCTGTCATGTCTTCAAGATGTACAACGGGTACCCAATGATGCTTGGCAGGCTTAGAAGGTTGATTTTTTCCCGATGGTTCACCTCCAATGGCGGGAGGAAAATCTGGCCTCTCGAGCCCGAGTACCTCAGCGAATCGAAGGACGGAGACAACGCTCGCAGCGATTTCGATAACTTCTACCCATTGTTCTGGCGTAATAGCTGTTGCGTCGCGAAGCCTTGAATACCAATCCTCGGTCAGCGTTCCCGCGTGCGCTGCCAAGCGATAGATAGCGTCTTGGAGTTCCGCTGACAGAGGCCCTGTCTCGGTGAGCCGTCCGAGCGAAGTGGCACTTTCCCAAGGCGGAACGGGCCGTTCTTCCTCTATAGCGATTCGAATGATTTGAGCTATAGCTAGCCTTTCATGACCAGTCCACCATGTTCCAGGACTAGCAAGTGCCTCCCATACTTCGATATGGGCCGAAGTCAGATCGGCTCGGACAGAAACGCTGGAACTATTGTGCGACGATTTGATCAGGGCACCTGGGGTCGTGGTCATAGTTTTCCTCAATGATTTTCCAGCTATAACACCGTAGCTTCCTCCAGCGCGACACGATATTGCTATGGCATGGATTCAAATAGTTCCTGATGACGACTGGGAGGGCGACGTAAATCTTGCGCCCCTTCATGAAATGGTTGTCGATAAGAGTTATGGGCGGATCGACCACATAATGTCGATTCATTCGCTTAACCCCAGGGGTTTGGCGGCACATGACACCGTTTATCGTTCGGCGATGGCCGGTACACGCAGCCTTCGCAAGGTAGAACGTGAGCTCGTTGCATTGATAGTGAGTGTCGAAAATGACTGCCACTATTGAATTGAGCATCACCGGCGCGGTCTGCGCCGCCTACTTAAGAATGATTCATTAGCTGAAGCCGTTGAAGCCGACTGGCGGTCAGCCCCGCTGAGTCCCGAAAGGATGGCCATGCTTGAATATGCGGTCAAGTTAACTCATGAGCCGGCAGCTATGAGTGCTTTGGATATCGACAACCTTCGATCAGTTGGATTCAGCGACCGCGATATTCTTGATATAGCTGAAGTAACTGCCTACTACGCCTACGCGAATCGTATTGCTGACGGACTTGGGGTTTCTACAGAACCGTGGATCTTTGATTCCTGAATAGGGCCGGCGAGTGACTTTTAGGTTGCGGGAAAGTGTGGGGCAATCTCCTCAGAAAAGCGTTGAATTGCCTCGAGTCGACCTTCGGTCCCGCGACCCAATACAAAAAAGGCTGCGTGTTCCAGACCAGCGTCAGAGTATTGGCCGACCTGATCAATTACTTCCTCGTTACTCCCGCCGACTTCGCCCTGTTCCAAATCGCCGCCATCGAAGTTCAATCTGAAAAGACTCGTTAGAGACAGATCAGATGAATCGCGGCCGATGGTTTCGCACTCACTTTCCACTGTTTTCCATTGCTCGGCGAGGAGCGCGGGAGGAGCAAACGCCGAATGGAAAGCGTCTCCGAATCGGGCAGTACGCTTAAAAGCTGCTTGAGAGTGACCCCCAACCCATACTGGAATGTGATTATCAACGGGCTTCGGGCTGAAACCTATGTTCTGAAATTGCGTCCATCTACCTTCGTAGCTGGCTAATCCCTCGCTGAATAAGGCGCGAAATACTTCTAGTGTTTCGTCGGCTCGAGCACCGCGGTTGTCCCACGGTCGGTCTATTGCTTCAAACTCTTCCTGCATCCACCCAACACCGACACCCATGATGGCTCGACCGTTGGAAAGATGATCCAAGGTCGCCCAACCTTTTGCCTGCTGCACAGCGCCTCGATAGCCCAAAATCAAAACTGTTGTTCCCAGTAGCACTCTTTCAGTTATGCCCGCTACGAACTGGAGCGTTCCGATGCAATCCAACCACGCGCTACCAGCTTCAGGGAAGCCACTGTTGTCGTCGGCATACGGATACTTGGATTGCAGCGTTGCTGGGTCGGGCCATGCTATGTGGTCGCTAGACCAGACTGAGCTATAGCCAAGTTCTTCAGCCGCGGTTGCGATCCTAATCATTGCGTCTCGACTTGGATCTCGCCCTGCGTCGGGTAAGTGAACACCGAATTCCATTTCGGCCCTTTCGTCTGCTGCGACGTGACCCTAGAAGATATTGCGCAGTTCGCGCTGCACGAGTCCACTTCTTGTATCTACCCTTGGGTTATGGACAAGGGGGAATTTTACAGGAATGCCCGAAGTGATCTTTCGGGACCCCTTGCAGGCGTTCGCGTTATCGACGCGACTACTGCTTGGGCCGGCCCGATGGCGTCGTGTCTTTTGGCCGACTATGGCGCCGACGTAATTCGGGTTGCTATGCCTGGCGACCAAGGATTGCAATGGAAGCCTCATATAGGCTTCTCCCGATCTTTTGCAGAAGAGACAGTGAACAGGAATAAGCGAAGCGTTGCAATTGATCTTCGGAAACCGGAAGGTGCAGAAGCTTTCTTGCAGATGGTTGGCTCCGCTGATGTTGTAGTCGAAAATTTCAAACCGGGCACCTTGGATAGTTGGGGTGTCGGCTATGGCGACTGCCAAATAGTTAAGCCCGACATCGTATATCTGTCCGTTAGCGGGTGGGGTCAGTTTGGCCCTCATTCCGATCGGCCTGGATATGATCCAGGAGCTCTGGCACATAGCGGATGGATGGCGCTGAACGGAGATAAGAACGGCCCTCCGACTAAAGCTCCGACATTCCTAGCCGACGACTTATCTGGCCTCCATGGTGCCTTAGGTGTTCTCGCGGCTTTGCATCACCGAGACGCGACAGGCGAGGGACAACACGTCGATGTATCGCTTCTAGACTCCATCATTTATCAGTCCAACGGCTACCTAGCTCTCGGGGCAGCGGGCGAGTCACTTCAGCGATGGGGTAGCGAGGTCATGGTGTGCGCCCCAACTAATTGCTACGAGTGCGACGACGGATACGTTTTCTTGGCGCTGATTCTCGACTCTCATTGGGTTCGACTGACCGAAGTTTTGGGTAGACCGGAACTCGGACACGATCCCCGTTATTCGACCAATGAGAATCGAGTTGAGCATCGATCAGCAGTTGATGCGTTGGTGGCAGAATGGTGCCGCGAACGCAGTCAGGACGAAGTGGTCTCGGCAATTGATGCCGCTGGGATAGTCATTTCAGCCGTGAACAGCTTCGCTGACGCTGCAGGTGACCCGCATGTCCTTGAACGCGATTTACTTCAAGAGACGAAGCTAGTTGACGGATCTACTGCCCTCCTCACAGGACCTGCAGCCAAGTTCAGTCGTACGCCGGTCGGCGTAAGACACGGTGCCCCCCTCCCGAACCAACACACTGACGAAATTCTTGAGCAGGTAGGAGTTACGAGAGAGCAGCTAGACGAGTTGCGGCGGGCCGGCATAATTGATTAGGAGATCGACACCTGATGTCCCAGCCTGATGCCACCATGTAGTAATGACCATCATCTTCATCGTTGTGATCTCGATTCTTGCTGCTGTCGTTGGTTACCTTGTGAGTCAATTGCGTCTTCGAAGTCAAGTCCCTGAATCGCAGGATGTCCCCGACCGAATTGATACCGATGGATTAGTTACTGCGGTGAAGGAAGCTGTAGACGCGCAAGTTGCCAGGGCCGCTCAAGCTGCTCTTCAAACGAACAACGAATTAGCAGGTCAACTGATTGATCAACGCAGCCGCACGCTGGAGGAGCAAACCAAGAGCCTCCTTCGGCCCGTAGCTGAACAAATGGATCAGTTAAAAACCTCCGTCGGCGATTTGAGATCCACGTATGAAAAAAATAAGGGCTCGTTTGACGCGCTAAAAGAAAGTCTGATCCACCAAATAAATGAATTAAATAGTCGAACCGGTGCCCTCGCTGGGGCTTTGAAGTCGCCTGCTGCTCGAGGGGCATGGGGTGAGAACCAACTGCGGAATATTATTGACTTGTCCGGGATGGCCTCCTTTTGTGACTTTTCGGAACAAGCCTCCGCCATGAGCGATGATGGGGTGCTCCGCCCCGATTTAACGGTGCGGCTCCCCAACGGGGCGTTTCTTGTCGTTGACTCGAAAGTACCTTTGTCTGCATATCTGAGAATGCAGGAGTTAGAAGAAACAACGGCGCGCGAAGCTGAATTGCGGAGCCATGTAAAGGCTCTCCAGTCACACGTGAAGTCATTATCTGACAAGCGCTACTGGGCGCTTTTTGACGACGCCCCCGATTTTGTAGTGATGTTCGTCCCCGGAGAATCGTTCTTAGCCGATGCCTTGAGATCGGAGCCAGGATTGGTTGATGAGGCAATGCGTCAGCGAGTAGTGATTGCATCCCCGATGAGCCTTATGGCGCTCTTACTTACAATTGCCCGAGGCTGGCAAACTACTCAACTTGCAGAAAATGCGGAAAGAGTTGAAGAACAGGGTCGGGAGCTGCACCAACGTGTTGGTACAACGCTTTCAGCTATGGCCAAGACCGGAAGGGGTTTGGAATCTGCCGCTAGGGCGTACAACGAAATGATAGGCAGCGTTGAAAGCAGAGTCCTACCTACCCTGAGAAGGTTCTCCGAGCTAGGTGTTTCTGGCGCTGAACTCCCTGAAGTCAAGCCCATCGAGACCTCCACTAGAGCCTTGACTGCCAGAGAACTAGAGGTTGCAGAGGATATGGACGTGTCCTCTGAATCCGAGTTCAAGTAATACTGTCGGCGACCTCAATAAAGGGCTGAATTGCCTCTAAATTCGCGTCAAGGTGCTTAATGCCTTGCCTCAAAAACGGTATTAGCAATTGCGTCACGCCGGCTTCTGCGTATGCCTCAACCATCGAAGCGTCCATTTGGTCATTCACCGCCCCGACATGAATTTCGAATTCTTCAATTGACCGGCCCTCTGCTTCCAGAAAAGTCGCTAAGCGAAGGATCATTTCCCGACTTTCGTCCGGCGACAGATTAATTCCGTACCAACCATGTCCAAAACGCGCTGTCCGACGTAATGCTGCGTCGGAGTGACCACCGACACAGATTGGGATGCCTCCTTCTTGAACCGGTTTCGGATGCATACGGCACTCTGGCAGATCGTACATTTCCCCGGAAAAAGAACTCAGCTCGTCATTCCACAGGGTGTTAATGACTTCAAGGTATTCGTCGCAGCGCTTACCTCGGTTAGACCATGGTGCGCCGCAGGCCTCAAACTCTTCCCAACTCCAACCAACTCCAACGCCGAAATCAAGACGCCCATTCGAGAGAAAGTCGAGGGTCGCGTACTCCTTAGCAGCGTACACCGGGTTGTTTTGGGGCAGAATACAAATTCCGGTACCTAGACGCAGTTTGGAAGTGCACGCAGCTAAAAAACCAATGCTGCTAACCATGTCCATTAGGCCTGAACCCTGCGGAAATCTAAAAACTCCATCACTGGAACCCGGATAACGAGATTCGTAATCATCGAACAGAACAACATGCTCACCCAACCAAAATGAGTGAATACCTATCGCTTCGGCCTTTTGCCCGAACTCTTTGAGAAACTCGGGGCTTGCAACCGGTGAACGTAACGGGGTAAATAAACCAATGTTCATGGAACTAGTCTTTCGTCAACGGACTAAAAAGAGAGATCACCAATGCAGTGGGATACGCCGAGGGCCACGTACTTGACCTCTCGACCACCAAACTGAATTGGGGTCATGCAACTCAAAACTGGGGATTCTGCGAAACCACTCTTCAAGCGCAACTTTGATTTCCATTCGCGCTAGGTTCGATCCAAGGCACCTATGAATTCCTAACCCGAAAGCAGAATGACGGTTCACTTCTCGATCGATTTTGAAAGTCTCGGCATCCGCCATGAACTCAGTGTCTCTGTTCGCTGAGCCAAAGGGCAACAAGACTCTCTGGCCAGGGCACAGGGTTGTTCCCGACACCTCGACTTCATCTGTGACGACTCGTGCCATGGTGACAGGCGAATAAAACCGCAGAAACTCTTCAACAGCAGCGTCAAATGCCGAATCATCTTGAGAAAGACGGAGCCGGTCCTCGGGATGCTGTCCTAAGTGCCAAAGGGAGGAACCAATCGAACTCCAAGTCGTATCTATCCCGGCGAGCAAAAGGAGGAAGAGTCCGCCGAGAATTTGGCCATCATTCATCTTTTCGCCATCGACCTCGGACTCGAGAAAATACGTGACAATATCGTCACGAGGGTCTGCGCGCCGTGCCTTCAAATAATCGTTGAAATAGGAGAAAACATCCTTTGTTGCCCGCTGAGCAACGTGAAGGTCAGTAGGCCCAACTTCGAGTAAGTCGTGAACCCACTCGCGGAAGAGATCTCCATCCTCTTCAGGTATACCGATCATCCGAGCGATTACTTTTACCGGTATGTGCTGGGCATAGTCGGCGCTTGCATCGCAGGATCCGTTGTCGACGAATTGATCAATCAATTCATTGCAAATATCTCTTGTAATTGGTACCCACTTCTCGATTGCTTTAGGCGAAAAAGCTGGCAAGAGAGCCCTTCGATGATCTTGATGATCCGGTGGGTCTGAAGTTATGGGCGGACTGCTGAAGTTACCTATTTCTGCCGCCGGCATGTCGTTAACTAACACCGATTTCGAGGAGAAGTGTTGGGTGTCATGCGCAATGGCGGAGATGTCCTCATGTCGAGTAGGCAAATAGACCCCATGAAAGCGGTCCGTATGAGCTACCGGGCAGCCACCCTCGCGCATTTCCTTCCAGATTGGATAGGGATCTGCCGCATAGTCATTGTGCAGATGATCAAAGTCTGTTTCCCAGTCATCAACGTCAGGTCTATCCGGAGTCCCCATTAGCCATTCCCCCAGGCCGCTCATTGCTATACGAGTAGCTATCTAGAGGAGAGCGTAGTCGGATCGGTAACGATCCATACGGCCTAAATGAATTAGCCCCAAAATGGGCAGACGAATAACTTCGAATTGGGGAATTGGGTTCGTAACAAAATCTTGTCAAACCCTGACGACTAGATGCTTTCTAGCAACGCCTTGCTGTACATGTTGGCGGCGTGGTCCCAAGTCAAAATTGCATGCGATCGGGCAGCATTCACATCGCGCCAAATTCTTTGAATAGGCTCGTCTTCCCGCATTGCGTTCGCGCCGCTCGCCTCGTAGAGCCTGTCAACTGCTCTCGCTAGAGACCGAACGCCCCAACCACAATCTCTAATTATCGAAGCATTGAGCACCGGATCAACCTCTTCGACACCGCCTAGTTGGTCCAATCGGGCTGCGGCATCATATAGAAGAAGTTCCGCAGCTTGAATTTCGGCCGTTGACTCAGCTAGCCGATAGCCGGCTGCTGGGTCGTGTCGTTGTGTACTTGCAAGCGCAACGAGAAAATGGTCATCAATCCGTTCCTGAAAGCGACGAACAGCAGCTTTTGCGGCTCCTATTACCGGCGCAGCTAGAACCAAAATTGCGGTAGTCCTCCATGGGCATGTGTACAGGGGACCGCCGTAATGCAACTGTCCAGGGGCACGGCGAGTCATCGTTTGGCTCACGTGTAAGACACGGTGAGATGGAACCGCCACCTCCTCCGCTACGACCAGATCTTTGCTTCCAGTGCCGCGAAGCCCGACAACGTTCCACGACTTGTGATCAATAATTACATCTTCTGCAGGCAGCGCACATATAACTGGCGACGGTTGGTCTCCCTCCAGTAGGCCCCCAACGCTTAGCCAAGGAGCGTGATCGCAACCCGAACCGAACCCGAAGCGACCCGAAACTATTACATGATCTCCCTCCTGGCGGAAACGATTTTTCGGCACGATCGAAGCGCTGACAAGGTTGGTGGGGTCGGACCAAATTTCGTTCTGCCCCTCCAACGGCATTTGCGCAAGCATCCATCCGTGAGCGCTCCACACAGCAAGACACCAAGAGGTTGCCATGCAGTATTCTCCCGCTGCAGCAACAGCTCGCATATGATTTTCGATGGTGGACTGGGCTCCGCCGAAATCATTTGGTTGCAGTAAGCGCGCTGCGCCGATAGATCGGATATCAGCCGCGTTCTCCGTATCAATGCAGCCAGCCTCGTCCGCCATAGCCGACCGTTTCTCCCATGCTGGGCCTACTGAGTGGATGCCGTCAATCACGGTCGCAAGATTCACACTACATACCCTAGAGAAGTGGAAGGCCACTAAGCCAACAACCAATGAGATTCTTACGCACTCTCATCGGTAGGGTTGCTGGCAGCAATCTTTCATTGGGGGGTTATGGGACGTTTAGAAGGCAAAGTAGCGATCATCACTGGAGGCGCTCGGGGCCAGGGGGCGGCCGAAGCAGAGATGTTCCATAGCGAGGGAGCCCAAGTCGTTATCACAGACGTCTTAGAAGACGACGGCGGACAGTTAGCGGCTTCACTCGGTGTGGATTTTCTAGTGCACGATGTTGCGTCGGCAGAATCATGGGAAGTTGTAGTCAATGATGTGATTTCTCGCCATGGCCGAATCGATGTACTGATAAATAATGCAGGGATTCTCCGCGGAGCTCGACTGGTAAACACAAGCGACGAGATATGGGACCAGACAATCGCGATAAACCAGACGGGTGTCTTTTACGGCATGAGATCTGTCGCCCCACAAATGATCAAGCAAGAGTCAGGGTCAATCGTGAACATCAGTTCCGTTGCTGGGTTGGAAGCGACCTTCGCGTCTATGGCATATGGAGCCAGTAAATGGGCGGTGCGCGGTATGAGCAAAATCGCTGCGCTAGAGCTGGGTCGCCATAACGTTCGCGTGAACTCGATTCACCCAGGGCTGATTAACACAGACATGACATCAGAATTCGATAAGGACCGCATGTTGCGTGCTGTTCCTCTAGGAAGAGAAGCTGAGCCTTCAGAAGTGGCAGCGGTTGCGCTTTTCCTTGCATCGGACGACTCCAGCTATTGCTCTGGGCAAGAGTTCACCGTAGATGGCGGCATGCATCGCTAGGTGGGAACTACCTTCGACGCTCTCAAAGTAAGACACTTTCCTCTGATCTTCGCGTCCGGTTGGACGTGGAATCTATCGAGGTGGGGTGTGTCCTTTATCGGCCCGTTTATCGCAAATGATTTGACCGGATCCGCTCGCATGGTGCAACTAGCCGGGGTCGCTCTCTGGTCACCTTTGCTTTTCGGAGGGCTTATTGGGGGTTGGATCTCTGATCGCTTTGACCGTCGCCGTATGGTCATCATCCAATTTCTAATTACCATTCCTGGATTAATAATTCTGGGAGTCGTGGAGTTGAGTGGTGCTTTACGTCTTTGGATGATTTATCCCGTCCTATTCCTAACTGGCGTTGGTTGGGTGTTCGACATGGTCGGTCGTCGGGTCATCGTCTACGACGTTGTAGGCCCGGAAAAAATTGACAATGCACTAGCTCTGGAATCGAGCGGAACTGCCGTAGCTCTGGCCTTTGGCGCATTCGCAGGCGGTTCGCTCATTCAAGGAGTTGGAGTCGGCTGGGCCCTAGTTGTCATGGGCTCTCTGCAAATTATTTCGCTATCGGCATTCACTGCTGTCCCGCGTATGCAAAGTCGCAACCAAGCTGCAGCAGGAGGAGGTCTTCGAGCGCTTTTTGAAGGCGTCCAGATGTTGCGAACCGAGAAGAGCCTGATCTCTATTCTTGGCGTTACTGCTTTCGTCAACTTTTTCTATTTCTCTTCCAGCCCCTTGCTCCAAGTAGTGGGCGGGAAATTCGATGTCGGCCCGGCGCTTCTCGGTTTGTTAGCAGCCATGCTTGGTATCGGAATGTTTGCAGGCTCCCTGGGTGTAGCGCGATACCAGCCGAGACGACGAGGTTTGCTCTACGTAACAGGCTCTTATGTTGCTTTTGTTTTCATGATTGGTTTCGCTCTTGCGCCCACTTATCTACTTTCTGGAGGCTTCCTAGCATTAGCTGCTTTGGGAATGGGACTGTTTGCTTCGACCCAAGCAATTTTGGTGATGGACGCTGTTTCCGAGGACCGAAGAGGTCGAGCACTTGGTTTGTTGAGCAGCGCGATTGGAGTGCTGCCGATAGGAATGTTGGTGGTAGGAGAAATTGCTGAAGTCTTAGGGCCCTCAACAGCAGTAGCAATATCAGTGATAAGTGGCGCGCTGTTGATGACGGTATTCCTTCGAATCCGACCAGAAAGCCTCCACCTGAGCCAGAGTGACCGAACTCAGACAGAGGTCGAAATCGATCTAGAGAACTTGCCCGACACCAGACGCCCCGAGGTTTTCAACCTAAGCCGTCCGTGACTTAAACGGTGGCAAGCCAATCACGCAAATCGAACAGCGAAGAATTCGAGATTTCATGCCCCATCGGATACTCAAAATAATTCGGCGAGTTGTTAGCCCCGGCCAAAGCTTCCTTGATTTGCCGACCGCGATCAATGTCGACCATAGGATCCAGCGTGCCGTGCTGCACCAAGATCTCGGACACGGCCGCCAAATCGTAGGTATAGCCAGGGATTTTCTGAAGCATGCCCGATAGGCACGCCATGGCCGCTGGCCGAACCCTGATTTCACTGCCCAGGCCCACAGCTAACGTCATAGCGCAACCTTGAGAAAAACCGACGAAGACCATTTCTGAGCGATGGAAGCCCCCTGCCTCACAAACAGCATCAGTTGTGCGATCAATAGCGCCTACAGAGGACTTAAACAATTGCTCGTCAACATCGCCGTCGGCGCCTCGTTCATACCAAGCAGCTCCGAAGGGGTTTAGATCGATAGGGGCCCGAAAACAGACCGATGTAAAGCGACCATCCGGATCAATGTGTTGAACAAGGGGGGCAAGATCATTTTCGTCCGCACCGTAACCGTGCAGGAGAACTAATAGCCGATCTCCAGGCCCTAGAGAGCCAACAGCGTTAACCCGAAGCAAGCTTTCTTTCGGTTCCACAGGTCTGCTCCACTTGAATTCGTCGCCACTTACGTTACGAACAATAAAGCACATCTGCTGAGGTAGATAAATGAATAACAAATATTGGTTGCTCTCTAAGGCGCCGAAGCGGCATTACTGACTTACGATGAACCTGACATGACGGAAGTTAATGATCATTTTGACACTCCAAGAGCTTGGATCGTTGCGATCGGTGTATCGATAGCAAACGGAGTGGCTTTTGGGGTTCTCTACACCTTTGGAGCTTTCGTTACTTCAATGGGAGAAGAATTCGATACAAAACTCGGCCCAACTTCGATTGTCTTCGGACTATCGATGTTCCTGTTCTTTGGTTTCGGTGCTATCTCGGGTCGTTGGGGAGATCGATACGGGCCACGTCCTCTCCTCATCGCCGGCGGGACTTTGTTCTGCTGCGGTCTACTAGCAACTTCTTTCGTCACCGCAATATGGCAGGGTTACATTTTCTATGGAGTCGGATGTGGCCTGGGCGGGGGAATCTTTTGCTCGCCGTTGTTCGCTACGGTCGTTACCTTTTTCGAAAAATACCGGGCTCTCGCGCAAGGCGTAGCGGTGACCGGATCAGGTCTTGGCACGTTATTTCTGGTTCCATTTGCGAAGGCAATAATAGAGACCGAGGGTTGGCGCAATAGCTACCGCATATTGGCGGCGATATCGGCTACCTGCTTCGTGTTTGGACTCTTAATGATTCGCCGATCACCAGCGCAAGCACCGGGTGGGCCTAGCGGTCACGTTCGACGGGTGATGAGAACAAGAGAATTTAAAGTTATCTCGATTGCATTTGGCCTTATGTCGATGGCTTTGATGGGCTCCTTCGCATTCATTATTAAATTTGCCGAAGACGACGGCATAGCTCCAGCTCGAGCGGCCTTGTTAATGAGCGTCGTAGGAGCATCCAGCATTCTTGGCAGGCTCATCCTTACTGCTGTGGCTGGAAAACTAGGTTCGATCCGGTTGTTGCAAATTGCGTTAGTTGCACAACCTGTGGCTTACTTCTTTTGGTTGATTAGCAACGGTAGATATGTCCTTCTAGTTATCTTTGCCGCGCTACTCGGACTCACATATGGCGGGTTTGTGGCGCTTGCCGGCGATGTCGTCGCATTTTATTTCGGGCTGATAGGCATCGGAGCCGTGACCGGGATGCTCTTTCTTTACTCAGGGTTCGGAAGTCTCGTTGGACCGCCAATCGTCGGTTTTCTAGCTGATATTTCAAGTTTGCGCATCATCCCAGTAGGGGCAGTCTTCTCAATGGCAATGTTGGGTGCGATTGTGCTGTTTACCGCTTCTACGCAGCCCGTTGATTTTGGGACAGATCAGCCCAGCAAAAAACTGGTTGGTCCATCAGAGGAGGCAAGCGCATCGAACTCGAAACGGCGCGAACCCACCGTCTTCGACCTCGAGCCTGTGTGAGTTTACGGCTCGAACTAGGATCCAAGAATGGGGACGAGATAAGGGGGGCTAGGCGTTATGCCAGCAGTTAGCGAAATTTTTCCAGGTATAAGCATTATCGATTCCGACACTCATTGGTCGGAGCCGCACGATTTATGGACCAGCATGGCACCTACAAAATATAAAGATCTCGTGCCTCAGATAAAAGAACACAACGGACGAAAAAAATGGGTCATCAACGGTGACATCCCGATAGCGGGCGACTCTGCTGTAAGCGCGATCCTTCCCGACGGGGAGAAAATGCTCGGGCTCAAGTTTCTAAAAGCTGATATCGAAATGGTCCATGCCGCTAGTTATGACTGTGGGGCACGGTTAGATCTCATGAACCGTATGGGCGTTAGCCATGGCATCGTTTATCCGAACGTAGGCGGGTTTGGAAATCAAAATTTCCTACGCGTCGAAGACAAAGCGCTTCGAATCGCTTGCGTGGAAATCTACAACGACTGGATGAGTGACCTCCAAACACGCTCAGGCGGACGAATTCTTCCCATGGCCTTGGTCCCTTGGTGGGATATTGAAGCCTCTGTGGCCGAGGTCGATCGAATGCAACGCAAGGGCGCCAAAGGCATTGTGATGTGCTCCAATCCCCATGACTCGGGTATGCCGAATTTTGCACAGCCGGAATGGCGTCCCTTCTGGGAAATTTGCGAAGCGTTAAAAATGCCCGTCAACTTTCATATCGGAGCATCTGAGGGTGACATCAATTGGTCGGGGTCCGTGCCCTATGACACGTGGCCAGGAGACGTCAAAATCAGCTTGGGAGGCGCTGCTATCTTCCTGGGCCAACTCAGATGGATGGTCAATTTGTTAGTTAGCGACGTGCCTGAGCGCTTTCCGAAATTGAAGTTTGTCTCTGTCGAATCCGGAGTCGGATGGATCCCGTTTCTCCTAGATGCACTTGACTATCAATGTGGGGAAACCGCACCCGAGCACTTAGCTCACCTTTCCATGAAGCCATCAGAGTATTTCCGTCGACAGTTTTACGGATGTTTTTGGTTCGAATCTAAAACGCTTGCGCCGGCAATAAGCCATATAGGTCCCGACAGAATCATGTTTGAAACCGACATTCCTCATCCAACCTGCCTCTACCCGCATAGCGTTGAACGTGTTAGAGAGGCTATTAAGGAACTCGAGCCGGTGGTACAGAAAAAAATTCTGCAAGACAACGCCGCCGAGTTGTATGACATAAAGGTTTAATCGCGTATGACGGTCGTAAGCAGGACGGTTGATGAACCTGGGAACGGGACGTTAGAAATATTTCCATTACCTACTGACCAAGCAACATTGTTGCGTCTTCTATCGGAAGTCTTTGAGCATTGGCAGCAGGTGCGGTTCGGTCCCATCATTCAGGGTGCTGCATATGAAATTAAAGCCCCGTGCGCTCCGCAAATCACCCTTTTAGACGGATATGCAACGCTCGATTTTGAGGCGTGGCATATTCATCTGTGTATAGGGGAAACAGCTGGCGATGTATCGAACCCGACGCCGAAAAATGTTGCTGAAATAAGACCCTGCAAACGGGCGGAGCTTTACCGGATAATGAGGGGTGGTTCCCCGGTCTCTTGGGGTTTACGACTATTTAATGGAAACGGAGACCAACAATTAACGGTGCTCTTACCGAATCCATTTCTTGATAATGACGATCAACCTTGTTCGCCAGATTTCGAACGATTGGCGCTTTGGGATCAGATCCGCTCAAACTACCTCTCCCTAAAGCCGGACCCTATTGATCGCTCGGGCAAACGCTTCGTGCATGGATGAGCCTCTACACGAGCATCGTCATGAGAGCTAACTTTCGGTCATATGGAAAAGCCATTATCGGACCTATTGGTTCTGGATTTAACAAGGGCTCTCGCAGGCCCAATATGCGGCAGACTTCTCAGTGACTTAGGAGCACGCGTAATAAAAATTGAACCGCCCGACGGCGACCTAACGCGCCTTTTAGTGCCTCGAGTCGATGGGATGTCGCCATATTTCACTCAGTACAACGCAGGTAAGGAATGCATCTCAATCAATTTGCATTCCGAAGCCGGCCGCGAAATTTTCCTTCAACTAGTTCCGCGTGCTGACATCGTTCTTGAGAACTATCGGCCAGGCGTTATGACGCGTTTGGGAATCGACTTTGAGACCCTGCGTGAAGTCAACCCGCAGATAATAATGGGCTCGGTAAGTGGCTGGGGGCATGACAATTCTCGATCAGCTCAAGGAGCGTTTGCCTCTGCGATTCACGCTGAAGCTGGCTTGACGGAAATGGTCGCCCGGCGTCGAGGAGATGTTCCACAGAACGATCCCGTCTCTCATTCAGACACCTGCACGGGACTTCACGCACTCGGTGCTGTGCTGGCTGCCATTCACCTCCGCGGTCGGACTGGTGAAGCTCAGAGAGTTGAGGTTTCCATGGCTGAAAGCACTTTGATGGTTAATGATCTCGCAGCTATTGAAATGACGGGCGAAGATCCCACTATCGGATTTAAAGGTGGTCAGAATTGGTCGCCGGTCTTGCGAATGGCCAACGGTCGATATGTCAACATCACCACTGACATCACTACGAATGACGGTTTTCGTTACATGATCGAGGCAATGGAACGGCCCGACTTAGCGGAGGATCCCCGATTCGCCTTGATTGAGGACCGGGTTGCGAATCGGGAGGCTTTGACTGAGATTCTTGCTGAATTCGTAGCCACCTTCGAAGACGCTGCCTCAGTGGAGTTAGCTATTGGACCGGGAGCAGTTATCGCTGCGGAAGTTCGCTCAGTAACAGAGCTTGCATCAACTGAATGGGCGGAGGAACGGGGCGCTTTCGTTGATGTTGAAACAGGTGGCGGAGGAGTGATCAGTGTTCCGCAATCGCCTTGGCGCTTTGCCGGAGCAGACGCCGGTCTCGAACCGAGTATCGGTTATCGAGGGCAACACAACCGCGAAGTGCTGAAAGAATTCCTGCATTTGAGTTCCGAGGAATTAGATGAATTGGAATCGAACGAAGTGATCAGCAGCAGGCCGCCTCGATGGGCACAGGATAAATAGTTAGCCCCTAAATGCCTTCTATTGAAGAAAAATCTGGTTCACGCTTTTCGATGAAAGCAGCTACTGCCTCAGTATTTGCTGGTGCTCCGAGCAACTTCGCGTACGCGCCATTTTCTCTCTTATGCGCCGCCCACGCCTTCTCAGGCCGGCCAGGCGCCATCAACAATTCTTTTGTAGCTATGAGTGAGGGGATTGGGTTAACGGCAAGTTCCTGAGACACCTCTAGTGCTTGATCCATTAAGTCCTCGGGTTCGCAAACTTTCCAAACTAGACCCATTTCGAGGCACTCCTGCGCGGAAAACCATCGACCTGACATCAAAACATAAGCGGCATTCTGCCAGCCCATTCTCGTCGCAAACGTATAACTACTTCCAGCCTCAGGAGCTAAGCCCAGTTGCGGGAAAGGAGTCTTGAGGCGTGCGTCGCTAGACATAAAAACTAAGTCACAGTGAGCCAAAAATGTCATCCCGATGCCAACGCCGAGGCCGTTGACGGCTGCAACTAACGGTTTCTTGAATTCAGTTAGTTGTTTCAACATGGAAGGGAATTGGTGATCCCCTCCTTCGCTGTTCGAAAGCCCGTCTTGCATTTCTTGCAGATCTTGACCAGCGGAAAAGGCTCGCCCCTCGCCGGTGACTATTGCGACCGCTATCGAATCATTGCTTTCAGTATCGGCAAGAGCATCTCTTATCCCGCCAAAAACGGAGTTATTCATTGAGTTAAGAGCTTGAGGACGGTTAATTTTAATTACCCGTACGCGCCCGTGGTCTTGGCAAACTACTGAATCAGTCATACACGCATCATTTCACGGTTTAGTGGTCGTTTCATAGAGAAGAGTAAGTGGGATCTAGCTTTGTGTATGTCCTACAGCGGCTGATCAGGTTGAGTTGAGGTTCTTGAAGTTTTGATCAAGTAATGCTTGTCTGAAGTCGAACTTCTAATCGAATTTGGGACTACGTTGCACTACTACTTTGATTCATGGCGACAATATACGGACTTTCAATCCCGGTCTTCGAGGCCCGCGTACTGGTGGCCCGCGCTGATTTCATTCATCGTTTCCTTTATTCTTGGCGGGATTTCTGCGTCTATCTGGGACATCAATTCCAACCAGGCAGGTCCGCTTGAAATAATTTATTTCCTGGCCTACCTCTGCCCCTCGATTGCATTGGGTGTGAGACGTCTCCATGACATTGGTCGAAGCGGAAAGTGGATGTGGCTGATGCTTACTGTCGTTGGGGTTATTCCTCTGCTCTATTGGTGGGTTCAACCAAGCTCGAATGAAGCCAACGAATGGGGCCCTCCCGCAACTGCGATCTCGTAGGTTTTGACTCTATGAAGCACACGGAAGAATTGTTTCGCAATGGAGGAGAGTCCTCCGACTGTGAAACTCTAAAATTCGCCTCTCGACCAAACAGGCTGCTTTGCGTTCTTCCGTTAACGAAAGCAATTGTTCCTACGCAGACTGAAAAAATCTGATGAGCCCATCAGTCGCCGAACTGTACTCAGGTGATGCACAGCGTCCATGGCGTGATCTCGGATTCACTATCGAAGAAGATCGCTGTCGCATTGGCACAATCGAAATTGTTTTCCGTGATGGTCCACCCGGCATTCACGGATGGGCAATGCGAGACGCAGAACAGAGCACTTTTGGGCCTATAACCACAACCATCATTGAATCGCCCGTTCCACCTGTAGGCCCCGTGCACACAAATAGTGCTGTCGCTCTTCACCACCTTGTTTTAATGGTCCCGGAATTTGAACTCGGTAGACAGGCTCTAATTGCCGCTGGAGTAACAGTGGATTCAGGAAAGCCCTTCGGGCCGGAAAACCGAAAATTATTGAGAGTAGCGCCTCGGATGGGAGATTTTGAGTTAGAGCTCATCGGTCCTGTGGAACGAGATCATTCAAAAAACTGGGAATTGTGGGGCTTGGTAATCGTCGTCAGCGATATTGATGCAACAAAAAATTACTTGGGTGACCTAATCGGGGAAGTAAAGCCGGCGCTTCAACCTCACCGACGGATAGCGACTGTGAAGGCCTCGGTAGGCATTGGTACGGCGATTGCCTTTCTGAGTCGCGAAGAAAAAGCTTGAAGGCTTCAGATCGACTTTGTCACTTGTTTTTGCGTGTCTGAAATATTTGGATAGTAGGTTCTCTGAAATTCAACACATGAAAGAGGTGGTGTAGATGAAAATATTGCAACGATTAATTCAGTTTCGTCCCGAATGTTCCCTAGAGGGACCAGCCAAGGTTGCAGAAATGGTGTCCTACTTGAACTCCATTACCGACCTCACCTGGTACGGCTGGCAGAATTTAGCAGGCGCTCCAGTAGGTTCTTGTGGACTCAGCACTCGAGTTGATAGCTGGTCAGATCTGATGGCTGCGCAGCCCGCTATGGTCGAAGACGCTGGATGGATGAGCAGAGCCACCGAGCTCGTTGCGATGTACCAAGAGCCAGCGATGGATTGGGTCATGAGCCCAATAGCTGGATCTGAAAATATGCCGCCGGAGCCGAGCGACATTTTAGTCAACACCATCAATCGCGCGGCGTTTCATAATGTCAGCAAGGCGATCGATGTGTCGCAACAATTCGTAAACATGGTCAACGGAATTGCTGGAACTCCGGCTGCTGCGCTTATGACTCCATTAGGAGAAGGCGGCTGTAGCTTCGCCATGCTGCTCTACTACGGATCGATAGCAGAGTATGAAGAGCGTAATAACCCAGAAGTTTGGTCAATGGTCGGAGATAGCCCAATCCAAGCCGAAGCCCAGAATATTTTTGATGCCTCCGCAACACAGCAGGTAGTCACACGACGTATTGCCTAAATTCGGCATTACAAAAATAAGTAAAGAGATCCTCCCTTTCATTCCGTGATGGAATGAAAGGATGAGGATCTCTGTTGCTTTTCCACCCATTCCCGAAACTCCCGCCCATATTGAGCTTGCTGAACAACTTGGTTACGAAACGGCCTGGGTGTATGACACGCCAGCCCTTCAGTTAGACGTATGGATGATTCTGGCGTTGGCGGCGAAACGTACCGATCGAATCAAGCTCGGTCCAGGAGTTCTGATCCCGTCTCTGCGTCACCCAATGGTGACTGCGTCTGCCATAGCTACTCTTGTCGATTTAGTGGGTGAGGAGCGTGTGATCATCGGTGCTGGAACCGGGTTTACCGGTCGACGTGCAATGGGTCAAAAACCTCTCAAATGGGCCGAATTCCCAGAAATGATCGAACAAGTACGAGCGCTGTTGAGAGGCGAGACGATCATTGTTGATGGCAAGTCGGCTGCAATGCTGCACTGGGATAGCCAGGCGCCAGATCGACCGATTGAAGTGCCGTGGATCTTAGGTGTTAATGGCCCTAGAGGATTGGATACTGCAGCTGGAATAGGGTGTGGTGTTTTCACTTCGCGACCTCGTCCCGATGCCAATTATGAAAAACTTGATGACGTCATCTTGTTGACAAGCGGAGCGGTTATGAGTGGAGATGAAACAGTCGACTCTCCGCGAGTGATCGAAACAGCGGGACCATGGGTGAGCGTTGCGTACCACGCGTTCTTAGAACAAAACGATCAACGGTTAGAAACATTGCCCAACGCCCAACAGTTCAGAGAACTCGTAGAACAAGTCCCCGAAGGTGAACGTCACCTTCATGTCCACTCAGGTCACTTGACACATCTCAACGACATAGACCGGGAAGTCGTTGTTGGCGACTCGATGTTTCTTTCACCGTTCACTCTGCCCGAAGCGGAGGTCAAAGACCGCATAGATGAACTTGAGTCACACGGTATAACAGAGATTGCCTATCAACCGATGGGCGACATAGAACGAGAAATGGAAATGTTCGCAAAAGCTTCCGGTCTTAGCTGAACAGCGAAAACCCAATCGCTGATCAGCGGTTGGATTGTTTACCTGTCCGATTATTTCTTCGACTGCAGGCGTATGAGGAGTGGTTCTTTTGCCGTTTCAATGACGTCGGCGACGTAATTCCAGACATCGAACTCGATGAGGTCGTCGTACTTTACGACGAGGTCTTCGAAGGTAGCAGCCACTGCACCTGGTTAACTTCTCACTGCCTCTCTTTGGGCTGACCGAGTAGTTCCTCGAAACGAGGCAGCGACCTAGCCGAGAATTTTTGCCGGTGAATTTAGGACTGGGTGTGTTAGCTGCGGGCAGCTTTGACTGTGTCAGCGATGGCGTCGGGGTCTGGCGGCGCGCCGTAAAACATCATTGTTGACCGGTCCGCGAACTGGTTGCGGTCTTTCAGTTTCGCGCCAACCTCCGCTGGAGTGCCCGACACGCAGAGAAGATCAACGAGATCATCATCGATCCTGGTTGTCATTTTCTTCCAGTCGCCTTGCTTTGAGAGCTGATTCAGTTCGGGTTGCAGATTCTCGTAACCGTGAAAATCGAGAACACCCGCATAAGCAGGAGTTGAACCATAAAACGCCAGTTGAGCTGCCGCTTTGCTGCGCGCATCTTCCACTTCTGCATCGTCCCGACCCATAGCAACAATCGTGAGGCACGCCACCGTGACATCTTTCGCTTCTCGACCCGCTGACTCTGCGGCGGTTCGTAACACGGGAAGCGTTTCTGCTTCCATATGGTCAGGTGTGTGGAACGGATGAACAAAAAATCCGTCAGCTGATTCGCCGATTATCTCAACCATCTTTGGCCCAACGCCAGCCACATAAATCTGGGGCCGATCTACCTCAAGTGGACCTGGGCTAAAGAATGGAGTCATCAGGGTGTGGGTATAAAACTTGCCTCGGAAGTCCAGCTTCTCGCCCGTCTGAAAGTTGTCCCAAATAGCGTGCAGCGCAGCAATATATTCCTTCATTCTCGCGGCTGGCTGCGACCAGTTCTCGCTGTACCGCTTCGTGATATGTGGCTTTATCTGAGTTCCCAATCCCAAGATAAAGCGGCCGTTTGATAGGCGCTGCAAATCCCACGCCGTGACTGCGCAGGTCATGGGGTTTCTAGCAAACGCGACTGCTATTGCGGTGCCAAGTTGAATGCTTTCTGTTTGGTGAGCAGCGAGCGCCAGCGGAAGAAAAGGGTCGTGAGAGGCTTCAAAAGTCCAGGCAGCATCCAAGCCCATTTGCTCAAACGCCATGGCCTCAGACGCACACCCGTCAGGCGAAGAAGCCGTGGTAGCGCCGTCGATTACGAAGTTAGTCATTGCTGTTCCTATCGATCAGTCGCCATACCAAGTGACGCCGCCCTCTCCGTTTTGGCGAGTCAATTCTGCTTGCGCCATTGTGAGTTTGGCTAGCTGATTCATATGGACCTCATCTGGGCCGTCGGCGATTCGCATCAGACGACCAATGACGTACATTTCGGCGATCGGAGTGTCGCCGCTAATTCCTTTGCCGCCGAATATCTGCATAGCGCGCTCCGCCACGTCGTGGGCAAGTTTCGGCCCTACGATTTTCACCATCGAAATATAATCCCGTGCTCCCTTGGCGCCTGATTTGTCCATCTCGGCAGCCGCCTTTAAAACAAGCAGCCGCGCTTGCTCGATTGCGCACCGCGCTCGCGCTATATCTTGCCGCACGGAGGAGAAATCCCTCAGCTTGGTGCCAAACGCTTCTCGCTGTTCAGCTCGTACGCACATTAGATCAAGCATTCTTTGTGCCATCCCGACGTTGGTCATTGCGTACTGGAAACGTCCTGGTCCGAGACGCCCTTGAGCAATTTCGAAACCGCGTCCCTCGCCCAAAATAATGTTGTCGACGGGTACGCGAACGTCGTGATATGCGAGTTCACCGTGACCTGCTGGTGAGTGAAAATTTCCAAATACTGATAGCGGTCGAACTATCTCTAAGCCCGGGGTGTCTTTCGGAACAATTACCATCGAGTGACGCTGGTGACGCGGGTTATCTGGATTCGAGACGCCCATTGTAATTACGAACTCACAGAGTGGATGAAAAATGTTGCTGCTCCACCACTTGCGCCCATTAAGAATGTAATGATCGCCGTCGCGATCAATTTGAAGCTCCATGTTTGTTGCGTCTGAAGAGGCAACTTGTGGCTCCGTCATGCCATAGGTAGAGCGAATACGACCTTCCATCAGCGGACGCAGCCACTGGTCTTGTTGCTCCGCCGTTCCGTATTTTGCCAGCACCTCCATGTTTCCTCTATCAGGCGCCGAGCAATTGAAGACTTCGAAGGACCACGGGACCCGGCCCATAACCTCAGCTAGTGGGGCAAACTCGAGATTGGTGAATCCCGGGCTCCACTCTGCGTACTCTGCTGGAAGAAACCAATTCCAGATGCCCGCTTCTTGCGCTTTTGCTTTTAGGTCCTCAACTATTGGTGGTTGCTTCCACATGTTCTCGGAATTTTCAATGAAAGCGTGGTGTTCAGCCTCTGCGGGATAAACGTGTGCCTCCATAAATGTCTCAAGTCGTTCTTTGTGCTCGAGCGTCTTTTCGTTGTAATCGAAATCCACTTTTTGATTCCCCTTCAGAAGAGAGCGTTAACAGAAATATTTCCACAAGAACGGGACACCATGCTCTGCGAATGGAATGAGAATCTCGATCGGCTATGGTGTTGCGAGTTACGCAGATCTGAGGAGCTGACGTGGAAGACGAAAATTCGCTGGTAGCGGCAATGATCGCTGTGTTCCTTGGGCTTGGAGGCGCGCTCGCAGGCGTCGCTATCGTTCTAATAACCACGCTCGCATTGCTCTGAAATTCGATAGAGAGCGAGCCCTTTCTAAAAGTTCATCTCGGGCATGTCTGTATTGACATCGCCTGACCAACTAGGGCTTCGCTTCTCAATAAAGTGCATGACTCCTTCGGCGGCATCTGGCTGGCTTCCAAGCCATGGAATCAAGCGCAACTCTTGTTGAAAGGTGTCATCGATTTCGGGTCCCAAATTTTCCCACATCATTCTTTTGGTTACGGCAACTGATACTGGCGCAGTGTTCATAGCCACGTCCCGCGCCCAGTCCAGTGCTACATCAAGAACATCTGATGATGGAACAGCACGCGCTGCAAGACCAATTTCTGCTGCCTCGACGCCGGAAAAGAAGCGGCCCGACATTAATAGGTCACTTGCTACTTGGAGTCCCACCATCCGACTTAGGAGCTTTGTCGAACCTAGTTCAGGCGCGATACCTCTCCGAACGAACGCGAATTGCAATTTCGAGTCCTCCGCGACGAACCGGATGTCGCAAGTCAGGGGGAATGTCAGTCCCACGCCGACGGCGTGTCCGTTGATCGCCGCAACAACCGGTTTGGTTAAATCCCACGGCATCGTTTGGGGCGTTCCTTGTTCATGCGGATTCGCATTTGGGCGATCGACGAAGGTATCTTCGCCCTCCGAGAGGTCTTGGCCGGCGCAGAACGCCCGACCGGCCCCCGTGATTACCACCGCTCGTACTTGACTATCCGTTTGCGCAGTCGCTAGCGCTGTGCCCAGTTCTGCTGCCATTTGAGTGTTCCACGCATTCAGGCGCTCCGGTCGGTTCAACGTGATTAGCGCAACGCCTTGATCCACTTCGCACAAGATCGATTCATAAGTCATAGGGGCACAGTAGCTGTGCGAAGCTTATTCGCGACGAGAGAAGAGGTTGCGATGACTTTGGCAGACAGGAACTTCGAGGTACTAGAGACAAACGGAGTGAGGTTGCGCTGCGTCGTCGAAGGCAATGGACCGCTCATCATACTCATGCACGGCTGGCCTCAATGCTGGTACCTGTGGCGCCATCAAATTGACCCGTTAATCGCCCAAGGGTGGAGGGTGTGCGTGCCCGATCAACGCGGCTACGGGTTTAGTGAGTCTCCGCCGGATATCGAAAATTACGGCGTGCGGGACTTGGCTGCCGACATCGACGGTCTAGCCACTGCACTTGGTTACGACGAATACGCTCTTATGATCCACGATTGGGGTGCTCTGGTCGGATGGAATGTCGCACTTCTGTACCCAGACCGAGTGCGTGCCGTAGTGGGAATGTCTGTTCCCTATGGTCGAAATCTCGATCCTGCTTGGTGCACCCAACAATTTTGGGGTGATTACTTTTTCTACTGGGCTTACTTTTGTGAAAACGTAGGTGAAGCGGAAGCTCATCTAGAAGAAGACGTCCGTAAGTCGCTGTTCACTATCCACGTTGCGGCTTCAGGAGATGCAGGTGATCCCGTTGATCAACAAGGTAAAAAGCGAATGCTCGATGCGGCCCCGAAACCTCCTGATGCATTGCCGCATTGGATGACTGAAGAAGATCTCGATTACTACGTAAGTGCTTACAACGAGTCAGGATTTCGCGGCGGACTGAATTGGTATAGAAATATTCCGCACTTTCTCAGCGACACGATTGAGTTAAAGGGTAAAAAGATCGCTCAGCCGGCCATCTTTATTACAGGATCTAAAGATCCTGTTCGAAAAATGACAGGCGGGCGGGTTGGAGAAGAACACTTCGATGATTTATGGTCAGTGAATGTTATTGAGGGACCGGGGCACTGGGTGCAGCTTGAAGCAACAGCCGAAACGAATCGTCTGATTTTAGAATTTTTGAAGGACTTCGTTTAAAACTCATGCGGGTTGGATAGCGCCTTTACGCAGATGCTGTAAGACTTCGGCTTATGAGTGAACCAATCATGACTCATTCCGAGTCAATCGAAATCAATGCCACCCCTGCCCATGTTTGGGCCATGGTTACCGCAATGGAACGTTATGGCGAGTGGAGCTCGGAAAATACGGGCGGCTACTGGAGAAAAAATGAGGACGGCATTCCTGGTACCGGTCAAGTCGGTGATGAGTTTGTGGGCATCAATCGCATTGGCGAGGATGAGTGGAAGGCGCTCGTCGAGATAATCGAACGTCAAGAAAACACCACCTTTGCGTTCGTAACAGGTGGCACAGCGATGAATCTCGCCCACTGGCGTTATGACTTAGAGGCAACTAATTCTGGAACCCTTTTGACCGAATCATGGGCTTTGATGAATTTGTCGCCCTTGATGATTGAGCACGGAGATGACGAAGTGCAATTCCGGGCGGCCAATGCCAAGGAAAGTATCTCCGCAACACTCCAAGCTATGAAGGCGGCAGCGGAAAAATAATTCGGTGAATAGGCGGGCCGTTGTCGTTGTTGCTTGTATGGGTGGGCTGCTTGGTGGTCTAGACACGTCGGTAAACATCGCCTTTCCAGACATAACGGCATCTTTCGATATTGATGTGGCTCAAATCCAGTGGGTGGTAGTTAGCTTCGTGCTGACCTATTCGGTGCTGCTGCTTCCGGCAGGAAGACTCGGCGATCGCTACGGTCATGGCCGCGTCATGCTGATAGGTACGGTTACTCAAATTTTCGCGTTTGTAGCGTGTGCCGCTTCGCCTAGTTTCGGGCTCTTTCTAATTTCGCGTGTTCTTCAGGGTGTCGCAATGGCTTTGATATTGGGAACGAGCCCTGCGTTGGTAACGCTCTCGGTATCCCATGAAAAGCAACCAAGAGCACTTGGCCTTTATGCGATGTTCAGTGCAACGGGACTTGCAATGGGAGCTCCGATAGGAGGGCTCCTCCTTCTGAAATGGGGCTGGCCTTCGGTATATCTCTTCAGAGTTCCTTACTCAGTGCTTTTGCTATTTGCTGCTTTATCTTGTGGTCTTGCTCGTCGGCCAAAAGAGCAGAATGAGCAGCCTTTAGATCTCGCGGGAGCGCTGACTCTCGCTTTGGGACTTGGTTTGACCCTTTTTGTTGCTAGTCGGGGGCTGGACTGGGGGTGGTTCGCTCCAGTCACTATCGCTCTAATAGCGACTGCAGCCATCGTTTTATTTGTATTTGTCATCATTGAGAGAAAAGCCGACCAGCCACTAATAGATATCGCATTATTTCGAATAGCGGGATTCGCGCGAGCGAACGTTTTGAATGCCCTAGCCAATGCCTCGATGTTTAGTATTTGGTTTTTAGGCCCCTATCTACTGGTCGATGTCAGGGGCCAAAATTCAATCGAAGGCGGCCTACTCCTAGGAATAACTCCTACCTTCACTGCACTTGCAGCCTGGCTTGCCGGAAAATATGTAACCAAGTTTGGATTGTTGGGATTAAGTCGCTTTGGGCTTTTCTCGCAGGGCTTAGGACTTCTACTTTTCAGCCGGGCTGGTGCCGAGACCTCAACGCTCTTCCTTGTCGTTGCGCTAGCTATTGTTGGAATCGGTTTGGGTAGCTTCCAAGTCCCGAACATGAGCTTTGTTATGGGGAGTATTCCTCGATCTCAACAAGGTGTTGCTGGAGGCATGACTCAGATGACTAGAACAGCTGGACTTGTGGCGGGACTTGCTATCTGGAATACAGCCTTTGTAGGTCTTCGAAAACGAAGATCAGATGCATTGGGTATAGAAGAGCTAACAGCCCCAGAAGTCTTTGTTCCTACCTTTGCCGAGGTCGTCGGCTTATCTGGCCTGCTTGCAATGATTGGGTTGACGTTGACCATGGGAACAACGTTTGACAATAAGCTTAAGCTTCCCGTCGAGAGGTGAAGCCATTTACGCCTATTAGGTCGCGAATCTCGGCGGAGGGTTCTACCGTTCCGGCGTCTAAGGGAGTCCCAGTTCCGTCCGCGATCCTGGTCATCATGTGAAAATTTGCTGACACGGCTACAGCATCAACCAGAACATCTGCACCGGCAATTCGTATTACTTCATCCTTGACTGCGGCAAGCTCATCTTTATCTCGGTTAAAAATTGCTTCAGATAGCCGTGAGAGTAGCGCACCATGCCTTACTCCTCCGTCGCCAGAGTCCGAGTTGTCGACTGCTTCGAAACTGACCTCAGAATCTTGATTTCTTCCGCTCAGACCGAGCAGAAAAGCGTGGCTAGTCGTTCAGTAAAAACACTCGTTAAGTTTTGATGTTCTCGCTGCGATGACCTCGACTTGCATGCGACTGAGAGAATTTTGATCAGAAGAAAGGTCTGAAAGAAGATCCCCTAAACGAACATACTGAGCTGAAGAAAGCAGACTCAAAGACTCGTTCTCAAAGGGCACAGCGCTCAAGGCTTTGAGTACGTTGGGTCCCTTAATTTCTGCCGTTGGGACCCAATGAGAGGTTATGGCGGTGGGAACCGCCCCATGCTTTGGCGGTTCTGTTGGAGAAGGGTCCGGTAAACTAACCCTATTCAAATCTAGAGCATCTGCGAATCTGTCGACGGCGTTAGCTTGGGCGACTACCGCAACGAGCTCAACATAGGCCTCGGGATGCAATCCGCCTCCAATGATTGCTGCGTGCCATTCAGCTGTGATTGTCCCTGGATGATTTGTGAGGCGCCAGATCGCGTCTATCGCTGGATCCGGCAGAATATGGCCCGTTGGGATCATTCCTTCTATTTGACTTGGCGCATCCCATGGCGCCAGCAGCGGCGAATCTAAGGCTGTGCGAACCTCTGCCACTATTGCTAGACGCTCTGCACCTGACCACCAGGTGCCACTCGCAGCCCAACGTTGCGTCAGTTGAGCATGAGCATCGTCGAGATCAGATCGAAGAGGTAACTCGGTTACGTAAGTAGGCATGACTTGTATCTTGGCATTTAATCCAACGATTCATCAAAGATTTGTTTGGCTTGGTCTGTCAAAGCGCCGCCCAGTAGCCTACGATCCAGTACATCTCTAAAAGCACGAAGGAGTACAGATGGCGACACCTCAAAGAGCCATTTTTAATGGGATGGGTCAGAATCAGTGGTACGTGCATTTGAGCCGCACTGAGGGTGCGGACTTGAATGTGATCAAATCAGCACTGAATGACCTTCGGGCCGCATGCGCAGCTGACGAAATCAACCTCACACTTGGATTTGGTCCTGGCCTCTTGCCAGAGCTAACTGACGATGTACCTGAAGATTTTCAGGTTTATCAAACCGTTGAGTCTGACGATGGATCAGGACGTCAAGCTAAAGGAACCCAAGAAGAGCTTCTTCTTTGGTTGAATCATGACGACAAAGACAAGGTTTGGAAAGCGCAGTACGAAGCGCGTTCGGCTCTCGACGGTCACATGGCCGTAGCTCGCGAAACTCCTACCTTCATCTATGGAGACTCATGGGATATGACGGGGTTCAAAGACGGTACCGGTAACCCCGCTGATGAAGATCAGCCTGCGGTTGCCGTTGTTGCCGAGGGTGATCCTGGCGCTGGTGGCAGTCACATCATCGCTCAGCGATGGGTTCACGACCTCGATTCCTGGAATGCGCTGTCGGTTGATCAGCAGGAAAAGAATTTTGGCCGTAAAAAGCTCCCAGAAACCGATAAGACAGATGGACAAGAGGCTTACAGCCATCTGAGCCACGTGGAGCTTCGCGAAGATGGAAATCATGGAAATGAAAGTTCATCGAAGCGGAATGAGATCGCACGTCGCTCAACTCCGTATGCCTTTCACGATGGCACCGTTGGCCTCTACTTCATGGCTTTTTGTAAAGATCAGGCCCCTTTGAGGGAGCGCCTTCGTTTGATGTACGGCCTCGACGATGCGAATGGCGTCCGGGATGCCATCACGGATTATTCGAACCCTGCGTCGGGATCCTTTTACTTCGCTCCAAGCGAAGAGACCTTGGATGCAATAACTGGTTGAGTTGAGCTCAGTTATTAGTTAAGCAAGTGACGGTCGGTTCTATGCCGGCCGTCACTGCTTTTTGGAAAGAAAAGCTAGCTATCGGAAGTAGCTCTGCAACCAAGCATTGGCGCGTTTTCGCTCAAGTTCGGGATCCCAAAGAAAAGTCTGCCAATTATGAGGGTTTTTAACTCTTTGGCTTATTTGTTGAAGCCTATAAGTTTCTTTTTTTCTCATAAGCCGCTCTCCTTAACTTTGTTTGGTCATCGAGTTCAAAGATTACGGTCGACACTTTTCTATTAGATATCCGAATTGTGAAGTCTGGGTTTCGAGCGCCAAATGCTAGAGGTTGTGCAGAGGAGTGCTTTTTATTCAAACGTCCTGGGCGAAAAGCAATTTTGGGAGTTCGGTGGTAATGACTACTCAGCTATTTCCCATTGAACCAAAGTGAAATTTGGATCACCTTGACGATCTTCAAATACTGCTGATACCGGTGCACCAATCTCAATGGTCTGCATTGGATCGCCGAGTAGATTGCCGACCATGCGAATTCCGCTTGCGTGAGGCAACTCGATTAGGACGATGATGTAGGGGCCGCGGTCTGAGAGTGCGCTGTGCACTGGGTGGTGGGGGCGTTGCCAGCTATAAATTTCACCGATTGGCTCAATCGTGACCCAGCTAACGGCCAGGGAGTTACACGAGTGGCACATCCATTCAGGGCCCCATTGGTGAGTGCCACAGTCGTCGCATTGCTGCACTTTGAGCTCATGATCTTTAGTCCCTTCCCAAAATGGAGCATCGAGCCCGTCATTTGCTGCAACTGGTTGTCTTAATCCGGGTAGATGGGCTTCGTCAGTTGATCGGCTCATCCGAGTGCCTCCTCGGTGCCGTAAAGGGCTGTGGACGCAACAGGTACCATCGGCCCTGCATTGGCGAGCGCGACCTTGGCACCTGGAACTTGATTGGGTGATTCTCCGCGTAGTTGCCGAACGGCCTCGATTTGGAGGCCTAGGCCATGCATATAGCACTCAGCTAGGTTTCCGCCGCTTGTATTGAGAGGCAAACTTCCTCCGTCGGCACGCAAGTTGTCAAATGTGAGGACCTCATCAGCATTTTCATATGTGCATAACCCGTGCTCAATGAGACTCATAACCACTCCACCGGTGAAGTTTTCGTAGCTTTGCACTACGTCGATGTCGCGCGGTGTCACCCCTGCTTGCTGGTACAGGTGTTTAACTGCGGGCTTAAAGCTCGAGGTCACGTAGTCGGTCATGTTTTCTGCGGTAGCGCCTGATCGATGACCACCACTTTGTTGGGCTCCTAAAATAACTACGGGATTCTTAGCGAGGTCGCGTGCTCGATCGGTCCGAGTAACAATGATTGCTGCGGCACCGTCATTCTCGAGGCAGCAATCGAAGAGTCGATATGGTTCGGTAATCCAACGCGAAGCGTCGTAGGTCTCCTCGTCCAAAGTGCGGCCTTGCATTACCGCTCTTGGGTTGTTTTGAGCGTGGTGATAGCAGGCCATAGCAATCGCCCGCATTGCACTTCTTCCAACTCCATATTCGTGCATGAATCGCGTGGTCCTCATCGCATACATCTGGGCGGCGCTCATCATTCCGTATGGCAATGTGTACGCAGCTGGCCCGCTTATGGGTCGAGATCCGCCACTGCGCCCGAAGCGTCCGAACTGCCCCTGAGCTAGTCCCCGATAAGCAACAACTGCGTTAGCAGACCCCGAAACTATCGCGGCAGCTGCGTTTTGGACAGCTCCTGCCGCTCCGCCTCCTCCGCTGGTCCACTGCATATTTGAGTACCTAAGCTCAGGAATACCGAGCGCGTTAGCAATTCGAGGGGGATCATTTCGGTCATTAGAATATGAGCAGAATCCGTCGATTTCTTTTGGATCTAGTCCTGCGTCTTCGCATGCCGCAAGGATCGCTTTAAGAACCAACACGAATTCTGGATCTGGGGATTGCCCGTGTTTGAAGTACGTCGTTTCTCCGACACCTACGACGGCAACTTTGCCTTTGAGAGTGTATTCGTCTGTCATCGCTTACTGACCGTAGTTCCCTGAAGCGCTATCTCGCTGAGGTTGATGTCATCAATTCTGCACGGGAGCCAGTCGCGCATGACTGTCGTTCCAAGTGATTCGTAAAAGTCGATAGCGGGTTGATTCCAATCCAGAACTGACCACTCAAGTCGCGGACAATCGCGTTCCACGGCAATTTTGGCCAACGTAGCGAGCAGTAATTTACCGATGCCTTGACCGCGATGTTGTTCCGGAACGAATAGATCTTCAAGATAAATCCCTTGCTTACCTCGCCAGGTCGAATAGTTGTGAAAAAAAAGAGCTAAGCCTCGTGGCCCGTCGTTGTTTTCCGCAATAAGGCATTCAAATGGTGCGGGCGTCGAATCTAACTGTTTTCGAATTGCGGAAATGGTTGTTTCAACTGCGTCTGGTTCGCGTTCGTATTCCGCAAGTGCATTAATAAAGTCAAAAATTGTTTCCGCATCAGTCGATTCTGCAAAGCGAATACTTACTTTTGTCATAGCTGTGGCCTCACCCATGGGATGTGAATTTCGGACAAAGTTTAAGGATCTTCATTAAACGAATGCTGGCTGGCTGCTCAGCGACTAGAAACTTAAACGATGAGTGACGATCAACTTGCCCAATACAGGCAGAGCATCGACAACATAGACGCTGCGCTGATTCATATGCTTGCAGAACGATTTCGAATTACTCAGGCTGTTGGGCACTACAAAGCGCAGGCGGGAATGCCCGCTGCCGACCCTGGCCGAGAGGCGCAACAAGTTAAACGCCTTCGTAACCTGGCGGAGGAAGCTGGCTTAGACCCTGAATTCTCGGAGAAGTTTCTGCGATTCATCATCGATGAAGTGATTCACCACCATGAACGTATTGCCGAAGAGCCCAGCTAGATAAGTCGCTAATTGGCGAGTTCCTCGTTACCTCGCTTCAAGAACCTCACTAAGCGTGTCGAAGATGGTCCCGATCTCAGAATCGCTGATAATTAGCGGCGGGCAGAAAGCAAGAGCTTGGCCTATGCCCCGACAAACGACGCCTTTGTCGATCATGTTGTTTCTTGCGGCGATTGAGTCCTCACCAATTTCACAGGCCCATATACCGCCAATACCTCGGTAGCTTTCGATAGTGCCGTCTCCGAGTAGAGCAGCGAATCCGGATTCCATTTTTTGTCCGATATGTCTGGATCGAGCTACAAGAGCTTCATTCTCTATCACTTCGAGATTGGCGATTGCTGCGGCCGAAGCTGTGGGATGTCCAGAGTATGTGTACCCATGCATTAGTTTTACGGTCTCGTCATCAGTGAGCTCATTTGCCAACTCTTCGGAGAGTATGACACCCGATAACGGTACGTAGCCAGATGTGACTCCCTTGGCGAAGGTCAACATGTCAGGCGTAACGTCAAAGGTTTGGCTTGCGAACCACTGTCCGGTTCTGCCGAAACCGCAGATCACTTCGTCGAATATCAGTAGGGAGCCATGCTGGTCGCACAGCCTCCGTAACCCGGCGAGGTAGCCGTCAGGGGGCATGATGACGCCGCCCGCTCCCTGGACAGGTTCGCAAATAACTCCCGCGATTTGAGATCCGTGTTTCGCGAACAGAGTTGCAGCTTCCTCAATGTCGTCGTTCGGTATTTCTATGACGTGAGGTAATAAGTCACCCCAGCCGATTCGGTTTGCTTCGATTCCTTGAACACTGGTTCCGCCAACGTTGACTCCGTGGTAGCCGGACGTCCGACGAATTATTATTTGTCGCTCGTGGTCTCCGCGTCGTTGATGAAACAAGCGTGCAAACTTTAATGCGCTGTCTACGGCTTCGGACCCGGAACACCCGAGAAAGACTCTTCCATGAGGGTGGGGACTGACTTTTCTGATTGCATCAGCCGCTTCACTGGCGGGGGTATTAGTGAATGGGTCGAATGTGTTGTAGGTCTGAAGTTGGTCGAGCTGGGTCTTTATTGCGTTGATAACGGTTGCGTTCGCGTGACCTATCTGACACAACCAAAGACTCGCCATTCCATCTATATATTGTTTGCCTCGATTGTCTATTAACGTGCAATCCTTAGCGCTGACAATGTTGATGTAGTCAGCCTCTCCTTTGCTAGGAAAGCTAAATCCATGCAGGAGTGCGTCGTTCATTGTTCCCCCTTTGTTCCTCGCATCGTGGCCCCACCTTAGAACCGAACGAGCCGACCAGTGAACTCACAACATCTTTGCAGGTCCAGCGGCTGCTGAGGGTACGCTTCGAGGATCGGCAATAACCTATGGTTAGTTGAGGTATCGCAATGTCGTTGAGTCACGGTCGTCCAATGGTGTCAATTCCTGGCCCTTCGGTCATTCCCGACCGCGTGTTGTCAGCAATGCACCGTCCTATGCCAAATATTTACGAAGGCGAACTTATTGATGTCTCTTTTAGTGTTCAGGATGATCTGAAAAAAATTGCTCGCACGGAACAACCTGTGTTCATAAGTGTCTCCAATGGTCACGGCGCATGGGAGATGGCGATTAGTAACACGTTGTCCCGTGGCGACAAGGTACTTGTACTTGAGTCCGGAACATTTGCTGTTGGCTGGGGCGAAATGGCTGCGGTTTCTGGGGTAAAAGCTGAGGTACTGCCGGGCGCCGATCCCGAAGCGGTTAGCGCTGAAGCCCTTGAGGAGCGACTAAAGGCCGATATTGGGCACGAGATCTCTGCGATTATGGTTGTTCAGGTCGACACCGCGACATCTGTACGAAATGATATTCCCGCGATTCGAGCAGCAATGGACGCGGCTAATCATCCGGCTCTACTGATGGTCGACTGCATTGCTTCACTGGGATGCGAACCTTATGAGCATGATGAGTGGGGTGTCGATATAACTGTTGCTGCGACCCAGAAGGGCCTCATGGTTCCGCCAGGCCTCGGATTTGTGTTTGCGAGCGAAAAAGCGCTGCACGCGCATGCCAGTGCTGACCTTCGGACTGGGTACTTTGATTGGGAACCTCGAGCTAACCCAGGTCAGCACTACCAGATTTATTGCGGAACCCCGCCTATCCAACACCTTTGGGCGATGCGCGAAGCGCTTGACATGCTCTTTGAAGAAGGCATCGATAATGTTTGGAAAAGACACGAGATACTCGCGTCCGCCGTTAGAGCAGCTGTCGAAGCGTGGAGTTGCCCAAACGGGCTTTCGTTTAATATCGCTGACCCTAGGTCGAGGTCCAATTCCGTAACAACGGTCCTCACAGGAGACGTTGACGCAAGCGAGCTAAGGAGAATTGCTGAAACTGAAGCAGGGCTGACTTTGGGAATTGGCTTAGACGAATTCGTAAGTAGAGCTTTTCGTATAGGACATATGGGGCATCTCAATCCCCCTATGGTTTTAGGAACGATAGGAACTATTGAAGCGGTATTAACTAAAATGAAGGCACCGGTTGGTGGTTCCGGCTCCGCCGCTGCAGCAGCAGTTATCTCATCGGCGTTGTAAACCCGGACGGCGACTAGCTCAAGGGTTTTTATGAAAAGAATTTACCGTCGCAGTAACTTTCGCTTTTAGACCGGCCGGCTATGCGGTTCGTCTTATGAGCGCTCAATCGTTGGAACCGATGATTCCCGGGGTGGAGCAGCTTGGCTTGTCATAACCGAACCTCTGTCGATGACGGCGACCCTCCGTTTTTGACCTGTACTTTGCTGATCAAGTTGGTGTGGAGGGGTTAACGTTTTTTTGCTTTCGGCGTTCACGTCGGTAAACCTTGCCGACTTATTCTCGCCCAAACTACTGACAGCACTTAGCTGGGGTGGCTTACCTGAAATAGCCAAGAAAACGAGACCAAAGAGTGCTAACACGGCCAGAGTCGTAAAGGCGGCCTGGTAGTCGGAAGTATCCCTTATGAGGCCGACCAGGAACGGTCCGCTACCGACTCCCAAAATCATCAACAAGGACCCCAGTCCGTAAATTCTCGGGTAGTCCTTGACCCCGAACGCTTCTGCAAGGAGTAACGGATGGAACATCAATAGGTTTCCCATAGCGGTGCCTAATATCACTGTCCCGATGAGAATCATACTTCTGTTATCTGCCACGCCCAGAACAGCTATTCCCGCAGTCTGAACAACAATAAGAATTGCAGTAAGTCGGGTTACTGGGATTTTTATTGCAGCGATGCCTCCGAGAATCCTTGCGACAACGCTTGTCCCGCTTAGCACCATCAACGCTGTGCGCGCCGTTTCGATGTCTATACGATCCTTCGTCAGTTTGAATGTGTGCTGGATAGCGCCTACTTGAGCTGCCATAACAAGGATGAATGTGACTGACAACAAAACAAAATAGCGTGACCTCACCGCAGTTTTGAAGCTCGTGCCGGTAGGTGCAGGTGGCGGCTCTCCGGATTGCAGTGGTGGGTCGCCATCGGGTCGCAAGCCCAGTGGCTCAGGTGCTGGGTAAATCAAAAATAGAACTGCAGGAAGCATCCCCACGAGAAAGAAGATTGCGAGTCTTGGCCCCCAATAAATCAACGAATCAGCATCAATGACAGTGGCAACCAGTGGAGTAAAAACAATTCCGCCAAGCGACAGGCCGCTGGATGCGATTGAAAGTGCAACTGAGCGTTTCCGAACGAACCATCGAGTCACGATTGCAGAGCTTGGAACGAGACTTGTTAGCGCAAAGCCGATTCCGAAAATGATCATGACGCCAAACATTTGGAGTTCGTCTCGCACTTGACCTAGGAGCGCTAGGCCAATTGCGCCAATTAAGGAACCGACGGCCATCACAAGACGAGCATCGAACGCTGCGAGTAGTCCTCCGGCGTAATAACCGGCTATGCCGGAAGTGGCGAAGAAAACGCCTGTGCCAGCGCCGGCCACAGTAACGCTGAAACCTTGTTCGACGACCAGCGCATCCAAAAAGACGCCTTGCGCATAAAAACCGAGGCCTGAAGTGACGGCCATTGTCACGAATAAGCCCGCTAGGACTATCCAGCCGCGGAAAAGTCCAGGGGAGTCGCTCTTGTTCATTCCACGCCACGATGCCAGTTCCACGGCCCAGATGCTCAATTCCCTCAATATTTCTTAGTTCAGGAACACGGAATTCAATCTTGAGCGAAGTGAAATTATTGACCTAATGCTCCTAGCTGTCGGCGCCACGTCTTGCGTAGACGATCTAAAGTCGTGCTATGTCAACGATGCGAGCAACCCGAATGGTTGACGTGGGTCGAATGGTCTGTGAAGAGATCGAAATCCCATCAATCAGCGATGGCCAAGTTCTGGTCGAGAGTGAAATGGCGTCAATCTGCGGGAGTGACCTTCACGTGGTGATGATGGGCGCCGGGGTCAACCACACCTTTCCGTGCCCGCATGGCTATCCGGGTCATGAAGGAATTGGTCGAATTGTCGAATCCAAAGTCCGGCACCTTTCAGAAGGTCAGCACGTGCTGACGTTTCCTAACCCTCCGGTAGGTGAATGCTTTAATGAATATCAGCGAGTTGGTGGCGACTACTGCACGGTCTTACCTGAAACGGACTTACCCCGCTCGCATCTGTTGATGGCGCAGCAATTAGGCACGGTTATCTACGCAATGCGCCAGCATCCGCGCGACGTGTCCGGAGAAACCGTGGTGGTAATGGGGCAAGGATCTGCAGGGTTGTTTTGGACCTATATGTTGAAGAAAGCGGGTGCCGAGCAGGTAATAGTTTCTGACTTATCAGACACCCGTCTTGCTGTAGCCAAATCTTATGGTGCTGACACTTGTATCAATGCGGATAACGGGAGTCTTTATGGCGTGGTTGGAGATCTAACAGCTGGAGCAGGCGCAGATTACCTAGTTGAGGCAGTGGGGCGAGCAGAAACCTTTCGTGAATCGGTTGATCATGTCCGCATAGATGGACAAATAATGTGGTTCGGTTTGCCAAGCGTTGACCAAGATATTGACATGCGCTTCCACAAATTTTTTCGCAAGCGCCTCCGAGCGGCCAGCACCTACGGCGCGCAGGACGAGGTTGACGCTGTTTCGTTCAGAGAGGCTCTGCAATTAATTTCCTCTGGAGCTATCGACGTAGCGCCGTTACTGAGTCACGTATTCCCGGTGGAACTTATTGATGAAGCCATGCACCTTGCGCACGAGCCTCACGCCGATGATGCTTTGAAGGTTTCAATTGACTTCAGATGATTTTTTGACGTCATCTAGGGGTTTTTGTGTACCTACCAGTCTTGAGAATTTCGAAGGAGAATGTGAGTCGTGAGAGTAATTGTCACTGGAGGGGGCGGCTTCTTGGGACGCCTTCTGATTGAGGAACTTCAAGGTGAAGGATTCGACGAGATTGTTGTTATAGATATTGGTGATGTGGAGGTAGCGGGGTGCACGGTTATTCAAGGCGATATTGCGCATGACGATATTTTGCCCGAGCTACTTGCGGATGACTCTTGCACAATTTTCCACTTGGCATCTGTCGTAAGCGCCGGGGCTGAAGCTGACTGGGAACACGCTATTGACCAAAACATTGGTGGGATGCTGAAGCTATTGGAAGCTTGCCGCCAATCAGGGCATTACCACAGGGTGATTTTCACTAGCACCCTTGCTGTGTTTGGTGGAGCAGCGGCCGGCGGCCTAGTGGGTGATTTAGTAAAGCAAACTCCTTCTGGAACTTACGGAACAACGAAAGCTGTCGGCGAGCTCCTTATCAATGACGCAACTCGCAAAGGGCACATCGATGGAAGAACAGCGCGCCTTCCAACTGTCATTGTTCGCCCTGGAGCACCGAACGCCGCCGCCTCGGGCTTCGCATCGGGGATGTTTCGTGAGCCTTTGGCCGGGCTGCCGAGCATCGTACCGGTCGGTGAGGAAACGGTTATGGTCGTCGGCTCTGCGCAGAACACTGCAACATGCATTCGCTTGTTGGCCGATTTAGATGGTGAAAAACTTGGCTTAGATCGAGCAGTTGGTATCCCCGGCTTGAGTGCGACGGTTGCAGAAATGCTTGCCGCTTTGGAAACCGTTGGGGGCGAAGAAGCCCGTGCTCTTATCTCTATGGAGTACGACCTGGCAACTGATCAATTGGTCCAGAGCTGGCCAGCCTTATTGGATGATCAGAGAGCCCGAGATCTCGGCTTTCCGGCGGACGCGGATCTCGAGTCTATGATTCGCTCATATGTTGAAATGATCAACCGCTAATTGACTCCAGCGCTTGAATAATTATTTCGCAACCTTCAGTCATCTCATCTTCATTGACGTTCAGCATTGGGGTGAGTCGAATGACGTTGCCATATAAGCCGCCCTTACCAACTAAGAGGCCGTTATCTTTGCAGGCCTCAATAAGCTTCGCAGCGGCAGCAGCATTTGGCTCAATACTGTCAGGCTGGACGCACTCGATTGCTTGCATTAAGCCTTTGCCTCGAAGCTCGGCAACCCAGTCGGTCTTTTGGCAAGCGTCTGCAAGAAGATCGGTCATCTGCTCTCCCCGCACGGCGGCATTTGCCTGCAGTTCATGATCTTTGACGTATTTAAGCGTTGCTCGTCCCGCCACAACCGATAGGGGATTGCCGCCAAAAGTCGTGAATGAAGTCCTATCGAGAACATTCATGACTTCAGCCCTCGCTACGCATCCAGCTAGAGTTATCCCGTTGCCGACGCCCTTCGCGAAGGTAAGTATGTCCGGGGTAATGCCATGGGCTTCATAGCCCCAAAAGTGATCGCCTGTTCGACCCCACCCAGTTTGCACCTCATCGCTAATAAACAAGATGTCGTTTGCAGAAAGTACTTTGTGCATGGCGCCGAAAAATCCGTCAGGGGGGGTCGCAAATCCTCCTACCCCCTGAATCGGCTCTGCGATGAGTGCGGCGAAGCCGCCAGCGTCAGTCATATCCAGAAGCTGAACCAAATCAGAAACACACGCCTGCGTAAAGGCCTCGTCCTCTAGGTCCTTGAAGGGACTCCTGAGTCGGTAGGGACCCTGAACAAAGTGGACATCGAGACCGCTGTAGCTGCTTGTAAGCCAACTTCGGTGCGAGGTAACAGCTTGCGTGGTCAATGACCTCCCGTGGTAGCTGTTCCGCATGGCCAAAATCTGGTTAGAGCCGCGATAATTCGTAGCTAGCAGAATAGCGGTGTCGTTGGCTTCCGAACCAGATGTCGTGAATAACACCCTTGCGTCGGGGATTCCGGACTCGGCAGCTACCTCCTCAGCGAAAGAAATAACTTCTTCGTTCATATATAAAGTCGAAGTGTGCATCACCTTTGTGGCCTGTATTTGGACAGCTTCTATTACCTCTGGAACTGAGTGTCCGATCATCGTCGTCAAAATTCCGCCGAAGAAGTCAAGGTATCTTTTACCTTCGAGATCCCATACATAGCTGCCTTTTCCGTAATCAATAGAAATTGGTGTCTCGTACAAAGGTGTGACGAAAGATGGAAGAACTGCTTTATATCGTTTGAGTAACTCTTCGTTAGTGGTCATGTTGAATTTCGAGAATAGTTTCTTGGTCTTTTTACTTTGCTCGCCCACGCTACTTCAGAGAACCGACAGGTCTACCGTTGCAGTTGTGCAACCAACGGCAAAAATAGGTATTGGTTCATAAAAGTGCACCGTTGCCGGACACCCCTCGGTCGCGCCTGAAACGGCAATAAAGGTCCGGATCTCAAAGGCGCCCTGCCCTGCGTCCATGTAGGCCTGACTATCGCTGTATGCGAGAAGAGACTCTTTATCGCATTTGGACCAGTGATTAAGAAATTCCCTGTCCCAAACCTCATTAATTTTGCCGCTATCCGGAGTAGCCGGCCAGTGACTTATGCCGCCTGTCCCGATTAGAGCAACTCGCTCGGGGACTGAATCGGCTGCCTCTCTGAGAGCTTGGCCGAACTCCCAAGCCCGATGCAGAGGTGCTAGGGGAGGGCCTTGGCAGTTAATGTTCGCCGGCACAATCGGAAGCTCATATTGGGGGGTGAGGAAATGAAGGGGAACCATGATTCCGTGATCAAATTTCCACTCCTCGGCGTAACTGACGTCACTTCGCTCCATGACTTTGCTAATCAGTCGCTCTGATAGAGAGCGGTTCCCTGGAATCCGAGTCTTTTCGATGCCTAGCCACTCTGGATTTTCGATTGGTCCCTCGTAATAATCTGCCAGTCCCATAGCGAAACTTGGCATGTTGTTCATAAAAAAGTTTGCGAAATGCTCAGCAGCAACCACTATTAAGGCATCTGGTTGGCTTGCCTCGAGTTGCAACCGTAGGTCTCTAAAAGCTGTGTCAAGGCGCTGTTTTGCTAAGGGGTCCGCTTGGTCGGCACGACCGACGATGCCGGGTGCGTGGCTGCAAACTCCTGCAAATACCAAAGGCACTTTTAACTTCCTTTTTCTGCATCACTAGTTTTACTGAGGCGCGAGGAGTGAGCGTCGACTCCCTCATATCCCGTCACAGCGTAGACGCCTTCTCTTACTGGACCATGGGCGGCAATACCGTCTCGCATCTGTTGCAGGTAATCCTGCCACTCGATCTCGTGAAAAGCGGCGAAGTGCATCAATATTTGACCGTTGACGCCGAGGTGAAATAACAATCCGATGTCGGGTTCAGCCAGCGCGTGACGTTCTTCATTGGAGAGATCGAAACCGTTCATAGCATCGCGTCGGTCACTGAGGTACCGTGACTGAAAATCAGCGTTGCGATTAAGTTCAAACAGAAACTTCTGCACGTAGTACAGGCTCACCCTTGGAGATTCTAGGGTGAATAAGTCGATTAAGTTTGGGAGGCTCTTCGTAGCAATGCTCAAAACCCTTAGATCCGTGGTTAAGTTCCGCCGCTACGAACGAGACAGGACCCTTAGGGCGCTGTCAAAAGTTGCCGATGTTGGTGACCTCCGCAGACTTGCGAAGAAGCGTTTACCCGGTGGCTGTTTCGACTACATCGATGGTGCTGCTCAAGATGAAGTGACCGCTGCATCTAATGTTGCGTCCTTTGGCAATTACTTTTTCCGCCCGCGGGTGCTGAGAGATGTTGCAAATGTCGATACTCGGACGACATTCTTAGGCGAAGAAATACCGTTTCCTGTCATGATTGCGCCGACTGGGTTTGATCGAATAGCGGATAGTCAGGGAGAGCTCGCAGTGGCTAGAGCTGCTGAAAGAGCTGGCATTCCGTATTCGTTATCCACAATGGGGACCCGTTCGATTGAGGAAATAGCGGATGTAAGCGAGGGCCGCAAGTGGTTTCAAGTGTATGTCTGGCGAGATAAGCAGCTGTTGAAAGAGATGCTGGAAAGAGCCGCAGCAGCAAATTACGAAGGAATCATGATCACTGTTGACACAGCAGTTCTTGGTCGGCGGGAACGCGATGTGAGGAGGGGATTCAGTCTGCCTCCTAAAGTAGGACTCGGAACCATTATCGACGGTGCCCTACACCCTCGATGGACTTGGGACTTCCTTCGATCCGAGCCAATTCAGTTCGCGAATGTTAAGGGAAGTTCTATTGTTGGCGATGGCTCTACCCCGGTAACGCTCTCTGATTACATCAACAGCCAATTCGACCCCGCCTTGTCATGGGACGACGTTGAATGGTTTCGGGAGAATTGGCCGGGCTTGGTGATGATCAAGGGAGTTCAAACCGTGGAGGACGCGAAAATAGCAGCTGCTATGGGCCTTGATGGCGTAATCCTCTCTAACCACGGGGGGCGACAGCTTGATTACGCTCCATCGCCCATTGACTTAGTTGCGCCCGTTGCGGACGCGGTAGGGGGTGAAACCACGATTGTGTGTGACGGTGGTGTCCGTCGGGGAAGTGACATCGTAAAGGCAGTTGCCATGGGAGCCGATGCTTGCATGATTGGACGGGCATACTTTTATGCCTTAGCAGCGGCTGGTGAGCGAGGAGTCGACTGGGTTCTAGATTTTCTCCGTGCTGGAGTTGAGCACACCATGGTGCTATCAGGCGCTAGCTCTATTGCTGAACTCAACCGAGATTTAATCGAAGTGCGTGCTCGTGAGATCTGACGCTCATGCAGAAGGCGGTGACCACCTTCGCAACGTTTTATTTATTATGTGTGATCAGCTTCGCTGGGATTCCTTGGGCTGCTACGGGCACCCTTTCGTGGACACTCCAAACATCGACCGGCTTGCGGATAAAGGGGTGCGCTTCGATCGGGCCTTTGTCAATGGAGCGGTCTGCGGTTCTTCTCGCATGAGCTACTACACCGGTAGATATGTAGTGAGTCACGGAGCGAGATGGAATCAAGTCCCGCTTGAGGTAACCCAAAAGACTATGGGTGACCATCTGCGAGAACTCGGCGTGCCTTCGGTGTTGGTTGGAAAGACTCATATGCGAGCTGATCAACAGGCCTTAGAACGTCTTGGTATACCGAGTAATTCCCCGGAATGGCTTTTCTTGGCAGAGTGCGGTTTTACTCCGGAGCAGCGTGACGATGGCCTGCATCCGGATGTTCGTGCGCAAACCGATCTTCCTTACAACCAGTTCTTGCGCCAGAATGGATACCCGGGTGAAAATCCTTGGCACACGGCCGCCAACAGCGTCATCGACGAGACCGGTAATTTGTGTTCTGGTTGGCTTCTTAGGTCGGCACCCTTTCCCGCCATTGTCCCCGACCCTCTGTCAGAGACGGCGTTTATGACCGATCGAGCGATTGATTTCATCCGACGGGCCGATGGCGAGCGCTGGTGTCTGCATCTCAGTTACATAAAGCCTCACTGGCCCTACGTCGCCTCGGATCCATACCATGCGTTGTATGCCGGGGAACAAATGCCGCAACCTAATCGAACTGAGAGGGAACTAGAGACCACGCACCCAGTTTTGAGAGCGCTGCAGCAATCTCGTATTGGTCGCGCGATGTCAAAAGACGAAGCGCGCCAACTAGTCATGCCTACTTACCTGGGAATGGTCACTCAAATAGACAATCATCTGGGCCGATTATTTTCGGAATTAGAGCGTCTAGGCCGAGTTGACGACACTCTGATTGTCTTTACTTCCGATCACGGTGAATACATGGGAGATCATTGGATGGGGGAGAAAGATTGGCTTCATGAGGAAGTGGTTCGTGTGCCCATGATTATCGTTGATCCCAGAAGCTCTGCTGATTCGACACGCGGAAGTACATCGAATCAGCTTGTCGAAGCGATAGACATACTCCCGACCTTCGTTGAAGCTCTTGGTGGCGAAAACCAATCTCGTAATCAGTGGCTCGAAGGCCAGTCATTACTGCCACTTCTCTCTGGTGAAACGAAATCTCAGCGTGATTATGTTGTCTCTGAAGCTGATTGGGGGTTCCTTGAAATGTCCAACCACATCCAGGACAGCGGTAATTCTAGGCAGCGACGCGCAACGATGATTCGCACCGATCGTTTCAAGTATGTGTTGAGCGAAGTAGGACCCAACCTGCTTTATGACTTAGAAGAAGATCCAGAAGAGCAATTTGACAGACATAACGACTCCGGATGTGCATCGGTTGTTGAGGATTTACACGAGCAATTGTTTGGTTGGTTTCGGAATCGGCGACACGACACGACAGTTAGCGAAGAAATGATCATGGCGACCAGCGAGCCGGGGAACACTGCGAAACGCGGTATACCAATCGGCTACTGGGATGAGAACGAACTCGAAGCTGGAATTCAGGGAGTGTTGTATTGATCTTCAGATCGCGATTTCCTTGAAAAGAACTGAGATTGCGCTGACGCATGCAACCCCAAGTACTAGTGGTCGGAATTGAGCTACCGAAACCTTCGTCCTGAGTGATCTTCCGAGTTGAAGGCCTAAAAACGTACCGGGTGCGAGTGACAAGGCAAGGAGTAAGTGTCGGGAGCCGAAGCGTCCATCCAAGTGCAGTAAAAACAAAATTACGGGGGTGCTGACGAGCATGAAGCTTGCCAGAGTGCCTCGAACCGTAGGGGGTTTTCGGTGGCCGTAAAAGACTACGAACATAGGTCCGGGCATAGCCGCAACCGTCGAAGAAAATGCGGTGGCGACGCCGGCTAGATGTTCTGCGATCCGTCCTTTGGGAGGTTTAAGCCCACCAAATTGGAGACCTACGGCTATGAGAACGAAGGTGCTTACGATTACCGAAAGAGAACCTTCTTCGACATTTGTGAGTAAAAGAATGCCGAACGCTAGGCCGAGCGGAGCTCCAACCACTGCGCGCTTCCAGGCCGATACATCTATTGAGGCCCGATCCGCTATCGCGTTGCGAAAGTTAACGATGGTCGCCATTGCCAACATTGGTCCTGGAAGCAGGTCAGGGTCAATGACCGTCAAAACAGGACCGGCGATTAATGCCGCCCCTAAACCGAGTGTTGCTTGGACCCCGGCACCCAAAGTAATGACGAACAAGGCAAATAAATATTCAATTATCGACACGAAGCTTGGCCCGGTCTCGAAATGTGTGAGGCCTTTCGCCACATAGGCGCGTACGCTGGTGGACGTGGAGTGCGGTGCATCAAATGTGATTTTGACTGGCTTTATGGCGAGTGGCAAATCCAGCGCCGGGCGAGCCCTCGCGTTGCGGTGCAGTATGCGATTTGTCGATACCGATACTTTGATATCTGATCGCTACGGAGCGATTGAAGAGATTTTCAAACGTGACGGAGAAGATGCATTTAGGCAAATGGAGAGAGAGGTTGCGACTGAGCTAGCAACTTTGAGCGGTTTAGTCATTGCTACCGGTGGTCGAATGATGTTGGACGATCACTGCGCTCAGGTTCTTGGCTCCAAAGGACGCGTGTTTTGTCTCCACGCCTCCGTAGAGGAGATCCAACGACGTTATGCGGCTGACAGCCAAGGTCCGGTCCGGCCGTTATTAGCCAGCTCCGAGGAAGATGAGCTTCTCAAGCTCTACGCAGAGAGGTCCGAGGCCTATAGTCAATTTGAGCAAATCCTCACTGATGGTAAGTCAGTAGACGAAGTCGTTGAACAAATTAGAACTCTGCTCAGCGATGGCTAAAGGTACCTCAGTGCATAGCAGAGGTTTTAAAAGAACTGCCGATGTGGTGGTTATAGGTGCAGGCATTATTGGAGCTTCTGTTGCTTATCAAATTGCCCGCCGAAGTAATTTAAAGGTAATTCTGGTCGACAAAGCTGATGGACCTGCCATGGGCTCCACAGGCGCCTCGGTCGCTATCTCCCGATGTAGATACACAGTCCCGGAAGTTGTGAGGCTCGCCCAAAGTAGCCAACTCGCATACCGTTCATGGCAAGATTTCACTCAACTTGGTGTCACCAATAGCGATTACCTTGAGCTAGGAGCTCTTTGGGTATTTGATAAAACATCGAAAGAATTAGCGGAGGATCTAGACCGTCTTACCGAAAATGGTGTGGCTGCCGAAATTCTCTATGCGGCGGATGTGGCTGAACACTGGCCAGAGTTGAACAAGTGTGTTCAACCGATCGATTTTGTAAGACCCCACGATCATGAGTGCCGTTCCGGAGAATCCTTTCTGTATGAAAATACGGCGGGAATAGCTGATCCAGCCGGCGCAAATTCAGACTTAATTGACAGTTGTCGACGCCATGGAGTGCAAGTGACTTTCGGTCAAGGAGTTAGCGAACTAGTTATGGATGGAGAGCGTGTCTCGGGAGTGCTCTTGGAAGGAGGCGATCGAATTCACTCGGACATCGTGATTAACGCAGCGGGGCCATGGTGTAACTGGATTAACGACTTTGCGGGAGCGCAGCAAAAATGGACCCTTACGCCAACCCGGATCCAATTGATTTTGCGAGAATGGTCTGAATCCGATCCACAGCTGCCCATCACTTTTGATGGCAGTACAGATAGTTGTTATCGCTTAGAGCGGAGTGGACAGCAGATTCTTCTGGTGTCGCCTGAGATTTCTCAATTCATGGAAACCATTGACAACCCAGATGATTTTCGAGGAACACCGGATCAGCAATGTGTCGAAACAACCCTTGCTGCGTTTATGCATCGGGTGCCAGGGGTCAAGCATTCAGGTCGAACTACGGGGGTATGCGGGCTGTACACAGTTAATGAAGAAGACAACCACCCTGTTGTTGGGCCGAGCGAAGTTGAGGGGCTCTGGCTTGCCAACGGATTTAGCGGACACGGATTTAAATTGGCACCCGGAATTGGAGCGATTATTGCTCGACTGTTGACTGGCGAATCGGCTTCTTTCGACCCAGACGTGGATGAGAACCTGTTTGCAATCGACAGGGCACCTCTTGCTACCACCGGCGGTGTTCTTGCTTAGGGTCTGCGTTTGTCTAGCTGAGCCCACCGCTCTGCATAGTCGGTTTGCAATTCCGTTAGCGAAATAGCCCACTTTGTGGGAGCCCAGCGGTAGCGAGACTCCCACATAACGGCAAGAGAATCTGGTCCTTTAACGGGGGCCAATTCAGCTTCGGTTGCTGATGAGAACGCGTCGCTATCTGGGCCATGTGGAATAAAGGAATTATGAATTGATGCGCCCCCTGGTTCAAAACCTTGGGCTTTGGCATCGTAGACACCCTCGATTAGGCCCATCAACTCGCTCATCACGTTTGAATGAAACCAAGGCGGGCGGAAGGTATTTTCGGCTACTTTCCAATGTTCCCTGAACAAAATAAAGTCGATATTGGCGGTGCCGGGCGTATCCGAAGACGATGAAAGAAGGGTCCAGATTGATGGATCCGGATGGTCGAATACAACCGGGCCAAGAGCGCAGAATCGGCGCAGTTCGTAACGGTAGGGAGCCAAGTTGCCATGCCAGGCGACGACGTCGAAGGGGGAGTGCTCTAACTCATTTGCAAACAACTGACCGCTGACTTTTACTATGAGCTGGGTCGCTTGGTCTTGTCGGTCAAAGCTGGCCACCGGGTATTCGAAGTCACGAGGTAAGGCATTCGCGTCCATGCCCATTAATCCGTGTTCGGGAAGAGCAAAAATAGAGCCGTAGTTTTCGCAGACATAGCCGCGTGCTGGGCCGGAGGTTAAGTCGATTGCGAACTTGATACCGCGAGGGATTACCGCCATCTGTCCAACGCCTACCTCTAAGTGCCCCAATTCGGTTCTGATTAGTAGGTGACCTGCGTAGGGAACCAGCATCATCTCACCGTCTGTATTCACGAAGGCAATGTTCCCCATGGATTCAGTGGCGGAAAAGTGATGGATAGCTCCGCCCGCCTGCAGGGCGACGTCGCCATTGGTTGCCACGGTGGCTAACCCTGTTACCCAATTAGTTTTTGAGGAAGTTGTTGGGAAGGGGTCCCACCGCAGTTGCGTATTGACTGGCGCAGCCTCAATGTCCGGCGCAGAGCGAATTAGGCCCCGATCCATCGAATTGAGTGCAGCCAAATGTCGGACTGAAGGCCGAACTCTATACATCCAGGTTCGTTGCATGGAGTTTCGGGGTGCCGTAAATGCTGTTCCCGTCACTTGCTCGGTGTAGAGGCCTCCTTGGACTCTTTGCGGTGAGTTGTGACCGCGAGGGAGAGTTCCCAATTCAGCTTCGGTTTCGAATTGGTTGCCAAATCCGGTTTGGTAGCTAAGGTCGGCCATTGCGTTAACGGTAGGCGAGGATCTACGCCCGGCGCACAATCCCATCACTTTCGAGCTTAGCTATCTCCGTTTCGTCGAGATCAAGTAAATCGGATAGCACTTCGACAGTGTGCTCACCTTTCTCAGGAGCGGGGCCTCTGACACCTATTTCCGGCGAATCGTGCATGCGAAATGGAGCGGCAACTGTCTCGAAATCTCCTGCTATCGGGTGGTTGATCGTTTCAAATGCACCAGTAGCTCGAACTTGCGGGTCCTGCACTGCAGATGCGGAGTCGTTAATAGGTGCCCAAATGCATTTGTTTTGATCAAGTCGAGGCATCCAATAATCGGCGGGTTTGGAGCCGATAGTTTCATCCAAGGTCGCTAGGAGCTCAGGCATGTTCTGGTAGCGGAGGCGGCCGCTGGCGAATTCCTCCCGCTCAAGAAGGTCAGAGCGATCGAGCGCAGAACAGAATCTTTGCCATGCATCTCCTGTATCGGGCATTGCAAACTGCAACCATCTGCCGTCGGATGCTTGAAATGCTTCCAACATTGCCGAAAGACCCTTTTCGCGTGGGCGGTCATAAGCGGGTTTGCCATCGACTAGGGAGGTCACCAGATCGAGACTGATTGTCCAAGTTGCTGTCCTAAGAAGCGACGCTTCGACGACTTGGCCCTCGCCGGTTACGTCGCGAGACCTAAGGCCTGTCATGAGCGCGCCAAACAATGCTATTGAAGTGGTGTGATCACCTGAGCCGGGCCTTGCGTGGGGCGGGTTGCCGCCGGGCGCTGTGCCACCTCCAAAGACTCCGGATCGGGAGAAAAAGGCAGTGACGTCGTACCCGGGTCGATTGATTTCCTCTCCGACCTCCCCGTAACCAGACAGCAGGCCTATTACCAGATCGGGCTTAATTTGGAGAAGGTCATCCGTGTCGAGACCGAAACGTTGTCGCCTTTCTTTGAGCAGATTCATTACGACGACATCTGATTTGGCTATCAGCTTCCTAGCTAAGTCGGCGCCAACCTCGCTGTCTAAATTCAGTTCAATGCCCTTTTTGCCACGGTTGATGAACTGAAATGGGTGATCAGGATTGTGTTCCCCATCGCCAACTTGGGCCTGTTTCATCAGACCTCTGATTGGGTCTCCTCCAATAGCCTCTACCTTGATTACTTCTGCTCCTAGATCGGCCATGATTGCCGTTGCCGATGGCGCAGCCGCGAAGTTTGCGAACTCAATCACGCGTATGCCCTCTAAAGGTGAAGTCACAGCTAGTCTCCCCAGTTCTGTGCGATCTCTAGAAACTTTAGGTCTCTTTGAGAACTCTTGCCGCCGCTACGTGGTTGAGTAGGGCGTGGAGTTGCTCTAAACGATCTGCCCCGCAGCGCATTTCGATAGCTCGGTAGCCTTTCTCGCTATCAACAGCCACTCTGGTAACTAAGTCTTCCCCAGAGGGTGTTAAGTCGAGGAGGTTGCTTCTCCGGTCGCAAAGGTTCGCAGTTCTGCTAACTAGCTGACGGGAAGTCAAATTCGCAGTAATGCGTGAAAGTGACGGGCCTAATAGAAACGTTGCTTCGCTGAGTTGTCGAGTCGTCATTGGTTTATTGTTTGCATTCAAAGCGCGCATCACCCGCCATTGTTGTTCGGTTAATCCGTGAGCGGCCAAGCGCGGTCGGAACTCTTGCATTACGGCCTCGCGAGCGCGCATTAAGGCCATTGGCAGAGATCGATCAAATGGGCGTAGTGGCGTATTCAAGAGATGTCCTCATCTTGGATCGTGTTTGTGAGAGCGCCAATTTCTTGAACTGTGACTTCGACCACGTCTCCTGGTTTAAGCCACTGAGGAGGATCTAGTCGCGCGCCTGCGCCTGTGGGAGTCCCAGTAAAAATAACGTCGCCAGGTTCGAGCGCAATAAAGGTTGAGAGGTAGGCGACCTGAAATTCAATGGGAAAGGCCATGGACGAAACTAAATCGTTCTGACGCAATTCGCCGTTTACTCGGGTTTGCAGTCTCAAGTTTTCGAAGTCACCAAATTCGTCAATGGTCACCATCCAAGGCCCCATAGAGCCTGACCGTTCCCAGTTTTTTCCCTGAGTAACATTAAATTTTGCGTGGCGAAGCCAATCTCTTATGGTTCCTTCATTTCCTAGAGATAGGCCCGCAATGTGTTCCTTCGCTTTGGATTGTGCAATCCGTCGCCCCCCTTTTCCGATAATCGCAACTATTTCCCCCTCGTAGTCGAGTTCCGAACTTTCAGGTGGCCTGATTAGTGATCGATTGTGGCCTGTCAATGAACTCGGGAAGCGCACGAAGATGCTGGGTTTATTTGGTGAAGTAGGGTCCGAATACTCCGCACCACGACCGCCATAGTTAACTCCGATGCAAAAAATCTTTCGCGGATTAAAAATAGTCCGTTCGAATATCGCCTCGGACAGGGAAAAATCTGGTTCGTCTCCACTAAAAGTGGTCTGGATTTCAGAAAGCTGGCTGTTCGCAAGAGCTGCTCTTAAATCGGGGATTTGAGGGAACCGTTTTCCTAGGTCTATGACGCCTTCGTTGTCTTCGGTTAGGACACCCCAGGTAAGCCTTCCCTCGTGACGGCAAGTGAGATATCTCATCGGCAACTCCTTCGGGCAAATTGATAACATGTTACATACATGGAGCCTTCTTTGGGAAAGAATCGGAGGTGCGCGAATGCCTCACGTACTTGTCGAGTATTCGGCAAATTTGAAAGAACACGTCGAGATAGGTGATCTCTTGCGCTGTATCCATAACGCGGCGGGATCCCACGCGACGGTGCCGTTGGCAGGTTTAAGAACCCGGGCTTTGGAGCGTAACGAGTACTTAATCGCCAATGGGAATAACAAAAATCTCTTTTTGGCTGTGGTAGCGCGCCTTAACGGAGACCGTGGAGCCGATTCGTTAATTGAAGTTAGAGATTTGATCAGCGACGCGTGTCGAGTGTTTCTTAGCGAGCTGTCGGCGAGTCACCCTCTGGCACTGAGCGTCGAGGTTCAACCCATCGATTCATCAATGCGTATAAATCAGAATTCGATCAGAGATCACTACGAGGAGTTTGAATAATGTCCCCTCGAACACTCGATGAAAATCGGGCCATAGTGGCGCAAGGCCTTGCGAAATTTTCTTCTGAACCTGTTTCCCATTTTGTCAACGGTCAATGGGTTGGGAGTAGGTCGAATGCTGTTTTTGATAACTTTTCGCCTAGCGATGGTCGTTTGCTCGGGAAAGTAGCGGCGGGGGACACGCACGACGTTGACGCAGCCGCAAAGGGAGCTTCCTATGCATTCGAGGACTGGGTGGGTCGGAGCGGTAATGATCGCAAAAAAATTTTACATCGGATAGCTGATTTGATTGTCGAGCGTGCAGATGAGATAGCAACTGTTGAATCTGTTGACACAGGCCAGCCGATTCGGTTTATGAGTTCGGCTGCGATACGAGGCGCCGAAAATTTCAGGTACTTCGCTGACGCTGCGCCTGGAGCGCTTGATGGAAACGCGATGCCTACTGAAAGTCACCTGAACTTCTCTACGAGACGCGCTATCGGCCCTGTTGGCGTTATCACCCCATGGAATACGCCATTTATGTTGTCAACGTGGAAAATAGCGCCGGCGCTTGCGGCAGGGTGCACAGTGGTCCATAAGCCAGCGGAATGGAGTCCCTTAAGCGCGTCAATTCTTGGCGAAATTGCTCAAGATGCGGGAGTTCCCGCTGGCGTTTGGAACATCGTGCACGGTTCTGGGGAAGTCGCTGGACGTGCACTTACTGAACACCCTCTGATAAGAGCTGTTGCCTTCGTCGGTGAGTCCGCTACTGGTTCGCTCATCCAAGCTCAGGGCGCATCCACTCTCAAACGCCTTCATTTTGAATTGGGTGGAAAGAACCCGGTGATTGTCTTTGAGGATGCTGATATTGAACGCGCTCTTGACGCTGTGGTCTTTATGATTTTCAGCCTCAACGGTGAACGTTGCACCTCAAGCAGCAGACTTCTAGTTCATGACTCCATTCATGACTGGTTTGTCGAAAAATTAGGTCAGAGGGTTAAGAACCTCTGTGTCGGTGACCCGTTAGACCCCGATACCGAAATCGGCCCACTTATTCACGAAGTTCATTCGCAAAAGGTCCGGTCCTACGTTGCTAAAGCCATCGAGGAAGGCGCCAAGGTCATTCGTAGTGACGATGAATATAGTCCGGACTCGAACTTTGTTAACCCGGTGGTTTTTGCCAACGCAAACAACAAAATGGCAATTAGTCAAGAAGAAATTTTCGGCCCAGCCCTAACGGTCATTCCTTTTAGTAGCGAGGCGGAGGCTATCCAGCTCGCTAACCAAACAGACTACGGTCTTGCTGGATATCTGTGGACAAGTGACGTTGGTCGCGCCCACCGAGTATCTAAGGATCTAGATGTGGGAATGATCTGGGTCAATTCCCAGAATGTTCGTCATCTTCCCACTCCTTTCGGAGGTACAAAGCGCAGTGGGGTCGGACGTGATGGGGGCGATTACAGCTTTGACTTTTATATGGAAACGAAGAATGTTGCGATTGCTTATGATGCTCACCCAATTAGCAAACTTGGTGCAGTCAAATAATGAAAACGCTTACCGAAACTGAAATTATTCGCCAAGCTCATCGCCATGATGAGGCTCGCCGCTTGGCTATTCAGATAGAACCCGTCTCAGTGAAGCACCCTCAAATGTCGATCGATGATGCCTATGCAATTCAAGATGCTTGGCTCGAGATTGAATTAGCGCGCGGGCGCAAACTTGTTGGACACAAAATTGGACTGACGTCTCGCGCTATGCAACTAGCCATGAACATCGATGAACCGGATTCTGGATACCTACTTGATGACATGGTTTTCGAAACCGGTTGCGAACTACAAGTCGAAAATTATTGCGATCCTAAAATTGAAGTCGAGCTTGCATTCGTAATAGGAAAGCAGATAGCCGGTGTCGGAGTGACAGTAGAAGACGTGCTTAATTCGACAGAGTCGGTTGTTCCTGCAATTGAGCTGATCGATGCTCGTTCCTACCGCAAACATCCGCGGACGGGGGCCAGTAGATCGGTGGCAGACACTATCTCAGATAATGCTGCTGATGCGGCCATCATTCTCGGTCAAGTAGAGAAAAATCCAAGAGAAATAGAACTCCCGTGGGTAGCGGGAGTCTGTGAGAGAAATGGTGCGATTGAAGAATCAGGCGTAGCTGCAGCAGTTTTAGGGCACCCTGCGATGGGAGTAGCTTGGTTAGCCAAGCGATACGCGCAGCTCGACCGAGCTCTTGAGGCTGGCCAAATAATTCTGAGTGGCTCTTTCACGCGCCCCGTCGACTGTCGTCGCGGCGACGAATTTCGGGTTGACTATCGAGACCTCGGCGTTATTGAGTTCTCGTTTTTTTGAACACGCGGCTAGTTCACATCGGTTCGCTTAAGGCCTGTATTTCGTATTCGAAACTTGCTTTAGCTGGGAGCCCTCCCGCAGCCCGGCAACTAACAGTAGGAATTTCCCTTCCCTGCGTGACCTCGACCAACCACTCCGAGGACCGAGTAGCAACTTTTACAATCCAGCCATCGGCAGTGGCGTCGATATGAACCGCCCGATGTTCGGCATCGAAGCTCCAGCCGAACTTAGCGAACAGCGCCCGTTCTGCGACTTGCGCAGGCCCTGAAGGAGCGCCCCACCAGCCTCTGCATTGTCGAGCGAGCCTTTCGATATCCCCATTACGATCTATGACCGACAGCAGGTCATCGGCACTTGTGTAAGCCCACATGCGGCCATCTGGAAGTGTCATGGCTGTTGGGGCAAAGCGGTGTCCCCCGGTGTGGCTGACTCGTAGAACTTTCAGCGCAGGCGCACGCTGTGCCAGCTCGTCTGCAAGTTTGGTTCCCTCAGCGCCGCAACAAACGTCATGGCTACCTTGAGTGCAAACCAGCACCACTTGCCCAGGAGCCAAGCGTTCTACTCTCGTATCCCTGAGGTTCTTCAACGAAGTCGTATTGATATCGGAAGCAAACTTTGCCAAAGCCTCAGCTGTCGGGCACACAATACGTGAAGGAAAAAGGCCATTTGCCTCACGTTTGTAAATCAGAATTTCCAATTCGGAAGTTTGTTCTGCAGGTACTGAAGCCAGAAATCTCGTAGTTCCTAATGAAGTTTTTGCGACGGACGTAAAACCTTGGAGAAGAGGATGATTAAAGACGGGCTTAGGCCAAGGGAGAGGAACGGCGATTAGTACTAAGGCATCAACAAACAACGCGGTGCCGCAAGGGTCCGCCGCAATGCTTCGATTAAAGGACGAACATTTTGGCGCTTCGGTTTCTGCGGGCAGGAGCTGGATAGCGGCATCGGACAATCTGTTCGACATAACTACAGCGTAGAGTGCTGACGCCTCAAGGTGATCAACTTACTTTCGGGATACCGTCACCTCTTTGCCGAGTGAACTCGGTTCATTGTCGAAAATTTGGGCCGGGAAACCAGGGAAGGTGATGTCTAGACCCGTTCTGTCTTCGAGGCGACGAATAACGTTTGGTGACCACTCTTTCGGGCCATATCGCTTTTGGGCGTCTTGGAAAATATCTATAAGAAGTGGTGACACCTCCAGCATTACATTGAGCTAATCAGCGATCTCGTGGAACAAAGATATGTCCTTGAGTACAAGGTCCATCGTGAAGTTGATATCTCGACTTCCATTGAGGATTACTTGGCTCTCAGTTTCGTGGACGAATGAGTTACCGGAACTTATGCGAATCGCCTCGTAAGCGAGCCCGAGATCTACGCCGGAAGCTTGGGTGGTTGCCAATGCTTCACAAAGAGCGACGAGGTTGGCTGTTGCTAGAAAATTAGTTATGACTTTTAGCACCGATGCCGATCCCAATTCACCGGTGTGAAGTATTTCACCTCCCACCACGCTTAAGAGCGGAAAGATCTCATCGAACACCTTGCGGTTACAACCGGCGAAAATAGCAATGTTGCCTGTTGCGGCGCGATGGCAGCCGCCCGAAACTGGACAGTCAGCGGCTGAGCCTCCTGCAGCTTCCACTAGCGCTGCCAACCGACGAATCTCTTGTTTGTCCGTAGTGCTCATTTCTATCCAAATGTGACCCTCTCGCAACCCATCGAGCACACCGTTCTCGCCCTCCATAACCGAAGCGCTCGCTTCAGGGTTCGGCAAGCAGGTAACTATTACATCAGCGAATTCGGCAACTTTCCTAGGAGAATCGGCAACTGAAGCACCCATTAGACGAAATTGTTCTGTCACTGACGAATCAAGATCTCTAACAATAAGTTCAAAACCATTTCTAAGAATGTTTCCAGCCAAGCTTGCTCCAACATTCCCGAGACCTATAAAGCCGACCTTCATGGTTAAGTTCCCATCTCTAGTGAGCGTCAGTTGGTAAACCTAGTTTCCAGGTCAATCAATATGCATGGTGGTCCGTTTGCGAAATTAAGGTGTGGCTAGGTTCTTGAAGGGAGATCTTGGTGAAATCAGCTTCTCACCCAAAGGTGACAGAGGAAGTTAAAGCTGCCTATGTGGCTGACGGGGTCGTGAAAGTCACCGGTGTCGTGCCTGAAACGATGTTGAGCGACATAGCTGGTATGGCCCAAAGAGAATTGGACAATCCCGGCGAATGGGTTACTGACACGAATCCGGGTTCTGCTACGAACAGGCTGTTCACGAGTAGGTATCGATGGAAAACAGATGCCGTGGTCAACAGATACATCTACGAGTCTGGCGTGGCACAAATCGCTGCAGCATTGATGGATTCTTCAAGTGCGCGCCTTTACTTCGATCATCTTTTGGTTAAGGAGCCTAGAACGGACGCGCCAACGCCTTGGCATCAAGACGTCCCTTACTGGCCGTTTCTAGGAAAGCAGATTTGCTCGGCCTGGGTTTCGGTATCTGAAGTGACTGTCGCAGAGAGTTCGTTGGAATTCGTGCGAGGCTCTCACAACTGGGGCTCCTACTTCGCACCGGAGGCATTTGACGGTTCGAAGAATTGGACCAACGACTTTGAAGGCGAACCTGCGCCTGATATCGCAAACTCGCGAGATGACTATGAAATTCTCGGTTTCGATGTTGGCGCTGGTGACGTCATCTTCTTTTCTGCGTGGATACTCCATGGAGCGCCGGGAAACTCGGGATCGAGACGGCGAACGGCGTTGTCTACTAGATGGCTAGGCGATGACGTTACTTGGTACCCGCATCCAGGCAGTGACCCCACAGTCACGGATGATTTAACTACGTCCGTAAGCGGACAATATCCAGATGACGACAACATCTTCCCCCTTGTTCATCAGACTTAAGTTCTGGGTGACGAAAGCTTGTTCTCAAGAGATCGTGCCGCATGCAGTACTGCTGGAGCGACCGTTTGAGCGTCGAAATTCGCCGCAAGATGAACCACCGCGATGGCTGCCACAGGCGCGCCTGGCTGGGTCGCTACAGGGGCTGCTACCGATGCCATTCCTTGGATAACTTCGCTCTCTGAATAAGCCCAGCCGACTTTCTTCGCTGCTTTTACGGCGCTACGAGCGCTGCTTACCTGAGGGTCAGCGGCGAGTAGGGCAATTCCGGGAGCTCCCTTTGTGCGAGGATGCCTGGTTCCCGGCCTATATGCGATATGGGCTGCCGTTCGGCTTGGCTCTACGACCTCTATCGTGACTACCTCATCGGCATCTGGGACGACCAGAAATGAGGTCATCTCAAGTGTATTCGCGAGCTGAGACAAGACCGGTATAGCCGAAGCTCGGAGGTCGCTCCTGACGTTAGCCGCCAATGCCAACAGTTGGTTACCCCCTCCTAGCCTTCCATTGGCGTCTCTTACTACTAGTCGGTGGTCCTCTAGGGTGCGAATAATCCGATATGTCACCGAGCGGCCAAATCCAAGATGTTCGGAGACTTGGTCAATGGAAGGAGCTTCGTTAGTGGAGGCAATGAATTCCAGTATGCATAAGCCGCGATCGAGAGTCTGCGAGCGACTTGAGTCAGGGGTGGTCTTGGCGGACATTGGCATGAGAGAGTAACCTATATAAGGACGATTTATCCGAATATAGAACAAAAATTGTTACATCAAATGGGGAGTCATGCCTGCGAGAACCGGTAAAGAATTCATAGATCGTTTGCAGAGTCAGCCCCCGAACTTATGGATTGGCGGTGAACTCGTTGAAGATCCAACGCATCACCCAAAAACCAAGAATGCAGTTCGATCGCTTGCTGCCTTATATGACCTTCAATACGACGATGACTTGAGCGAGGTAATGACTTTCGCGTCCCCATCAACGGGTGATCCGGTAGGTCGCAGTTTTGTCGTGCCTCAGACCAAAGAAGATTTGCAACTTAGATCGAAGATGCACAAGGTATGGGCTGACGCAACGTTAGGGCACATGGGCCGAACGCCTGACTACATGAACGTAAATGTCATGGCGGCAGGAATGGCGGGAGATTATTTCGCCGAAGTTGATCAACGATTTGGTGAAAACATGCGGTCCTATTTTGAATACGTGCGTGAAAATGATCTTGCACTTACTCACGCTTTGACCAATCCGCAGGTTGATAAATCAAAACAGGCCAACGAACTGGATGATCCCTACATAGCGTTGGGCTTGGTTGAGGAAACCACAGAAGGAATATTGGTTCGTGGCGCTCGGATGTTAGCGACTTTGCCGATTTCGGATGAGATACTTATCTTTCCTTCTACTGTGATTCAAGGCGGCGTTGAAATGCGTCCCTACGCACTGGGCTTCTCAGTTCCCAACGACACCCCGGGTCTACGTTTTCAATGCCGTGAGCCTCTAGACCAAGGGCGCAGTCACGCGGATCATCCTTTAGGTTCACGCTTTGATGAACTTGACGCAATGGTCATTTTTGACGATGTTGAAGTCCCGTGGGACAGGGTTTTCCTCATAAAGGACATTGATCGAGCTAACCAGGCCTATGCGAAAACGGGTGCTGTGTTACACATGGCCCATCAAGTTGTAAACCTTAAGATCGCGAAGACCGAAGCAATTCTGGGAACGCTTCAAACAATCGTCGACATGATTGGCACGGGGCAATACCCACACGTTCAAGAAATGGTCGCGGAGGTAATTATCACCTTAGAAATCATGAAGGCTTTAAAACTCGCGTCGGAGGAAGAAGCCTGCATGAACGAATACGGCGTTATGACTCCCGCCAGACGACCTCTTGATGCTGCTAGGAACTACTATCCAGCCGTTCACAAAAGACTCGTCGAAGTTCTCCAAATGTGCTCTTCGAGTGGCCTAATAATGATTCCAAGTGAGTCAGATTGGGAAGGTGAACGAAGTGCTGATATCTCTAAGTATCTGCAGGGAAAGAACGGGTCAGCAGAGGAACGTCTCAGGCTCTTCCGTCTCGCATGGGACATGACCATTTCTGGATTTGGTGGCCGTCAAGCCCTCTACGAACGTTTCTTTTTCGGAGACCCGGTGAGAATGAAACATGCTCTATACGGGGTGTACGACAGGAGCGAACAGGTCGACCGAATTAAAGAATTCTTAGCGAACGATCAATGGCCGGAGGAGTGAAATTAGACACCGCTGAAATAGAGCGTGCAAGGGCACGACTGATAGGCCTAGTCGCCGAAACAGACGTTCAAGACATCTCTCCGAACCTAACTCTCAAGCTGGAAAATAATCAACATAGTGGTTCCTTTAAGGCGAGAGGAGCTATGAACGCATTGTTGTGTTCGGCGGTCGGGCGCGACGGTGTTCTGGCTGCCTCAGGGGGAAACCATGGCGCAGCCGTCGCATGGGCCTCCCAAAGACTCGGTTATGAATCCAATATCTTTGTTCCCTCAATAATCTCAAGTACGAAACTCAAGAGACTTGAAAGCTATGGAGCCAACGTTCATATCGCCGGGTCTGAATACCAAGAAACCTTTGAAGCTGCGGAAGAGTATGGAAGAGAGCACCAGTGCGTCGAAATACATGCTTACGATCAGCACGAAGTCATAGCGGGCGCTGGAACCCTTGCTATAGAAGTTGATAGACAATTGAGTGAGTTCTCTACTGTCGTTGTGGCCTGCGGTGGTGGTGGTTTGTCAGGAGGCTTGGCCACATGGTGGGGAGCGAAAAAACGGATAGTGGTTGTCGAAACCAAAGGCACAGCAACTTTTGCTAACTCACTCGCGATCGGAAAACTTACTGATGTAGAAGTCTCAGGTGTAGCTGCCGATTCCTTGGGCGCTAGGCGTTTGGGTCATCTTGGCTGGAACGCCCTCCGCAGTGTTAACGCCGAAAGTTCTGTAGTTAGCGATGCAGATGTCCTCGAAGCTCAGTCCGCCTTGCTCCATGAGTTTGACGTCGTTGCTGAACCTGCTGCGGCGGCCGGATATGCGGCTATCCGTAGTGGGAGGTTAAAGATCACTGATGATGAGCGCTGCCTGTTGATTGTGTGCGGAGGCAATAGCGAATAGCGAACTCATAGGCATTGCCTACATATCGCCATCAGAAAATGACGTAAGCAATCGTCGCTACCATCCGCGTACTTTATGGGCAGCGGCGATCTTGGAAATAGCGAGCGCGTCGCCGGCAAGTCGGAGGCTTTTAGTTCCGTAAGCATCGCAAGCGCTGGCTACGTGCTCCCAAGCGGTGGTCAAAATCCCGCGAACTGCCTCAAGTGTTTCGTGTTCAGTTGGAATTGACATCGATGCTGCTTTGCTCATTTCCATATACGAGCCGGCGACTCCGCCGGCGTTTGCTAACACGTCGGGAATGAGGACGACCCCATTTTCTAGAAACTCACGATCAGCTCCAGGAGTTGTGGGATTGTTCGCTCCCTCAGACACGTATTTCAAACCAAGTGCCACCATTTTTTCCGCAGCTCCATGAGTCACGGTCTGCGACGCTGCGCAGGGCAAGAAGAGATCTATTGCTCCGCCAACCTTTAAAAGTTCGTCCCTCCAAGAAAAATCTCCGAACTCGGCCCCGTGTTGGGAGGCGTAAAATTCGAATGCTCTAGGGCCGTGTTCATCCACAATTTCGAGTAAGGCGGGAATATCGATTCCCGCTTTTGAATATAAGCAGCCACCCAGCCCAGTGTCGTAAATAGTCACGTATCTAGCGCCGGATTCGTGAGCCGTCCTTGCAGCGAATCGCCCAACGTTCCCGAAACCCTCTTGGGCGACGAGTAAGCCGTCTAAGCTGCCGGCTGCCAGTTCCGCTAACGCGCATACTCCAAAACCTGTCGAGGACAATCGGCCTGGCAAACCCCCTAGTTCAGTAGGTTTTCCAGTTACGCATCCAGCTACAAGCCCTCCTCGGAGGCGTGAAATTTCATCGGCGAAAATTGCCATGTGGTGGGGGTTCGTGTTCAAATCCGGCGCCGGAATATCGGTCAAGTTGCCGGTTTCGCCTAAGTGAGGGTTGAGGCCTCTGGCGTACAGCCTAACTAGCCGATCCATTTCGCTTTCACTCAAGAGTTTGGGGTCAGCACAAATACCCCCCTTAGCTCCACCTAGTGGAAGCCCCACTAACGCAGTCTTAATGGTCATACCAGCAGCTAGAGCCACGGTCTCGTCACGGTTCACGTCGGGTGCTATTCGAAAGCCACCCTTCATTCCGTCTACTGCGAGTACATCCGAATGGTGAGCGCGCCACGCCGAAAACAGGGACCTCCGACCGTCATCGCGCTCCAAAATCAGACTCATCTCGAGAACTCTGATTGGCTTGGTGATCAATTCAACAAGGTCGTCACTGACGTTCGCAAGCTTACCCGCATCACGAATTCGGGCTTCGATAACTGCTAACTCATTAGACATATGGGGCATGAGCCTATTCGGCGGAAGTCCCATAAAGGAAAATATCTGACTTGTCCGGAGAGAACTTGCTAGGTCTATCGAAGTTTATGTGCCTGATTCTGCTTATTCGAACTTCCTTACTGACATGCTTTGCTGCGAGAGCTACGGTGCCAGTATGGCCATGATGACGGGCGGCCAAGCTGTCGCCGAGACCCTTGCTTTACTCGGAGTATCGAAAGTCTTCGGAATAGTTAGCGTCCATAACCTTCCGATATACGACGCGATATCACTGCACCCTGACATCCAAGTAATTAACGTCCGCCATGAGCAGGCCGCAGCCCACGCTGCCGATGCATACTCCCGGGTCACCGGAGAGTTGGGAGTAATCCTCACTTCAACCGGACCCGGAGCTCTTAACGCCGTAGCGGGCATCTATGAGGCAGCGTTTGTTTCATCAAAGTTGTTGATGGTCACAGGGCAAATTGAGTCGCGCTTTCGGGGAAAGGGTAAGGGGTTTCTGCATGAATACGAAAAACAACCCGAACTTCTTAGCAACCTTTGTCGAACCGTCTCCTCAGTTCGGTACGCCGAAGATATAAGCAGAGACTTGGCGGCGGTTGCCGATGACATCCAGCGTGGACGTCCGCAACCAGGAGCCATAGAAATCCCGATCGACCTCCAGTACCAAAGCGCCGATATCGATCTTTTTGCAAGCAGAACCATTTCTCGCTTGGTGCCTGATGAGGCTTTGCTAAATCAGGCCTTAGCACTTCTTGAGAATGCTCAGCGGCCTCTGATATGGGCCGGGGGCGGCGTAAACATTTCGGGAGCGAGCGGCGAGCTCACCGACCTCGCTGAGCGAATGGGTGCCCCAGTAGTAACCACCATCGAAGGTAGAGGTGCCATCTCAGAAGCCCACGACTTGAGTTTGGGATTTCGGACCGATAGACGTTCCGCCGCTGAGATTTTTGAAGAAGCAGATGTCGTGTTAGCGATTGGTACCCGCTTCCAAAACTACGCTACGCGAGTTTGGACTTTACAGATGCCGGAAAACCTGATCCATATAGATGTGGATCCCGGTGTTATTGGCCGCAACTATCCCGCAGCCGTTCCAATCGTCGCTGACGCGAAAATGGCTTTACAAGAATTGCTTCACGGTTTGAGCAAAACGGCTGTTGATGAACAATTTCTTGAGCGCTGCAGAAAAATTAAAGAGGCTGATGAGGAAGCAATCAAAGAAGAAATTGGCCCGGACCACAGCGAGATTGTTTCTGTCATTCGACGGCTTCTTCCAGAGGAATGTCCCGTCGTAAGAGATTCAACTGTACCGAACTACACATGGGGGAACCGGTTGTTGAAAATTCTTCGCAGCCGGACATCAATTAGACCGGCTGCGGTTGCCATCGGACCTGGTTTGCCGCTTGCCATGGGAGCTGCAATCGGAAGCATGTCTCACGCCTTGCTTGTCCAAGGAGATGGAGGCCTTCAACTGTCTATTGGAGAGCTTTCCGCGTGCGCTGAACATCAGATCCCTGTTATTGCATTGGTTTTCAATGACTCCGGGTACAACGTATTGCGAATTATTCAGGAAAATGTGCTGGGTCATAAACATGGCACAGAGCTATCGAAGATTAATTTCGTAACCGTTGCTCAGGGCATGGGCGTCGAAGCAGAAAGGGTAGAAGGAATAGCGCAATTCGAACCGGCACTGGCTCGAGCCTTAGCTCGTTCGGGCCCATCCGTTATCGAAATAGATATGGACTTTCTCGCTCCGATCGAACTTCCGTTGCCCGCCCATCAACGGGCCCGAAGAGAGACTGACACCTCCGAGGATTAATTTACTTCTTGACAATCAAATGGGACTCCAACGTCCTCACCCACTTGTTGCAACGAACGCACAACTGAGCCGGGGTAAGAGACAACGCCCTCGGCTAACCGCTCATCCATAGTTTTTTGTTCAATTTCTCCGGGCAGGTATACGCGTTGACCCGGTAGAGCGTCCTCTTCTCCGGCAGAGCGAATTTGTTGAACCATATTTTCGATGTCATCAAAATAATCGTCAATGTCACGGAAGATTCCGGGGTTCATAAGTAGAAAAAATTGGCCTCGACGACCAACTGCGACGTCCCCGGTATGTGCAGATCCAGCCATAACGCCAGCCAAAATATTTGATGCAGTAATCATGCCAATACCCTTGTAGCCGCCGATGGCCGGCACTATCCCCTTCATCGCTACGTCCGGATCAATTGTCGGGTTGCCGTCTCGATCCAAGAACCCCCAAGCTTCTGGAATATTTGCTCCCTCTGAACGAGCCCGGAGAACTTTACCGAGCGCTACTGGCGTCATAGCCATGTCGAGGACGATAGGTGGATGCTCTCGACGGGGGAAAGTCCAGACAATGGGATTGTTGCCGAATAATTTCCTCCTGCTGCCAAAGGGTGCGAGATTCGGAACGCTTGTCGTAGTGCCAAAGCAAACGAACCCGGCCTCAGCTGCCTTGTACGGATAGTTAGCCCCACATCCCCAGTCGTTCGAGTTGCGGATTACTCCAGCTACCATTCCGCTAGATGAGGCCACCTCTATCAAATGTTCCATAAATCGCGTTATGACGAGTTGCCCTAGACCGTGGTTTCCGTCTGCGACAACTACTGCCGGAGTCTCTTGAAGAATATTTAATTGTGCTTTTGGATCTGTTGAGCCGTCGCGGAACCAATTGATATACCAACTCACTCGTTGAAAGCCGTGTGTGTCAACTCCTCTGCAGTCGGACCAAAGTTGATTTTCGACGACCGCCGATGCATCGGCCTCTGACATTCCTGCTGCTTGGTAGGCGCTGACGCACCAAGGGCGCAGTTCTTCCAGCCTAAAACTCATAGGTCCTTCTGGTTGACCCTCGCTAGGAACGTCTTCTGGAATTCCCCTAGGCGAATGTTCATTAGTGCTGCTCACAATTCTCCAATCACGGCTTCGGTAAAGCTTTCAGTCGACGCAGATCCCCCTTGATCCGGCGTCAATTGGGCTCCTGAACGATAAACCTCGGCGATTGCTCTTTCCAGACGATTCGCTGACTCTTCAAGGTTTAGATAACGCAACATCATTGACCCTGATAATAAAGTCGCAGTTGGGTTAATGATTCCTCTGCCGAGCAAGTCGGGTGCCGTTCCATGTGAGGACTCAAAATAAGCGAAGTCTGTCCCGTAACATCCCGACGGTGCCAGCCCTAGCCCCCCAACGGTACCCGCACCCAAATCAGACAAGATGTCACCATAAAGATTTGGTAAAAGTAGGACATCAAGACTATGGGGGTCCATGACTAGACGGTGAGCCATGTCGTCGATAATGAACTCCTCATAATCGAGACCCTGATATTCCTGGGCGATTTCTCTAACAATGTCACAAAACCACCTGTCGGTAGCGGGAAGCATGTTTGTCTTAGCTGAAACCGTCAACCTAGCGTTTCTGCGCATAGCCAATTCACATGCAAACCTAGCAACCTGCTCGGTCCCAGGTCGTGTAATGATTTTCGCCGCAAACCTGCCGCTATCAGCGCCATGCGGGATTCGAGACCTGTGATCGGCTAGCCCGGCATCAAGTAATTGCTTAGCATCGCCCATAACTCCGACATACATGTCTTCAAGATTCTCCCGGACAATGACGTAGTCAATTCCTTCCGGGTTCCTAAGAGGTGAATTAAAGCCAGGTTGCCAGCGGATAGGCCTAACGTTAGCGAAGGTGGCTTTGCCCCAACGCATATATCTTGCGCCAGGTGTGTCCCCATTGCTAGCGCCAAAGAGCGCTGTATCCGATGCGTCGATTCGAGTGTGGATCAAACTCTCTCGCTCATCTTTGCTCAAGTCGAGTAAATCGGTTCCTGGGGGAGCTAATTCGAAGTCAATCGGCAAGTCAAGCTGTTCAAGGACATGAACAGATGCATATACGGCCTCTGGCGCCGCGTCGTCACCAGGTATCACACAAACTTTTAAATGCTCTTCCATTAAACGCATCGTAGGCATTAAATGCAGCCAGCGAGCATTTGTCATTGGGTGAACCTAGGATCCATCGATGTCCGCATTACGATCAACGCCACATGGTTCCCGACGTGATCGAAGTGCAATTGCAGTTAAGGGATTCTTACCGCTCCTCTTTGCGGGCATGTGCTGGCACTGGGCGAGATGGGGCATAGCGTTCCTCTGTGCCTTCTGGGTTAATGAGGTAACCGATTCGCCGAGAATGGTTCAGCTCACTGGGACCACAATGTGGGCGCCTCTCCTGTTCGGTGGTGCTCTCGGTGGAGTTTTTGCCGATCGCTTCGATCGCTTGCGCACCATCCAATGGCAACTCGCCCTCCTAGTGCCGACAGTTGCTTTCGTTGGTCTACTGGAGATGAACAACCGCTTGTCGACATGGATTATCTATCCATTTTTGCTATTTGCAGGTGTTGGGTGGGTAGGCGATATGACGAGCCGTCGTGCTCTTGTTCTCGAAATAGTAGGTACTCAAAGAATCGATAATGCGATGGCATATGAGTCATTTACTCTTGCGAGTGGCGTGGCAGTAGGGAACCTAATCGGGGGAAGTGTGGCGCAGACCCTTGGTGTCGGTGAAGCTTTCTTTGTTGTTGGAGGGCTATTACTCGCAGGCTTCCTCTGTCTGTATTGGGTCCCGCCAAGAACGGGAGTTGTAAGCGCAGCTTTTGATTCCTCGTCGACGGCTCAGGAACTCAAAGAGGGATTCGCTTTGGTGAAAACTAACAGCGGCTTGCTCAGCATTTTGGGAGTAACCGTCGTCGCTAACTTTTTCTTATTCTCCTATTTCCCTGCGGTCCAAAGAATTGGTGACCGCCTAGACGCAAGTCCAAGCCAAGTTGGCCTCATAGCAGCGATGACCGGCTTCGGCATGATGACAGGGTCTTTTGTGACGGGTCTTTGGGAACCTAAACGACGGGGTCGTGTTTACATCGGCGGAGTTGCCTTTGGTCTGCTTATTTTGATTCCGTTCGGACTTAGTAATTCTGTTCCTATGGCTGCATTCGCTCTTTTCGTGGCAGCAACTGGTGGCGGATTTTTTGGCGCAACTCAATCCACGCTTGTCCTTACGACAGTTCCCAATGAAATGCGCGGAAGGGCTATGGGCTTGTTGAGTATGGCAATCGGTGCCTTACCCGTCGGCACTTTTGTGCTTGGTGAGGTAGCTGAACCGCTGGGAGCTCCGCTAGCAGTTGTCCTTATGGCATCGTTGGGTTTGATCGCATTAACACTTTGGGTCTCAACGCATAATCAGGTCTTGCGCATGGGACGTTCAGCTGATGTGGAGTATCCGGATTAAGCCTTACACATACGCATAGATGAGCGGATTTAATACAAAATAACTCAGCTGCCTTGCGATTAACGAAACGGCAAAATAGTTGCTGAACAACTATTCCTAAATGCGGATGTTCGCGTATCCGTAGATTTTTCCTGATTGTTTTCTGGTGGCAACTGCTATCTACCTTGGCTACGATCGTTTTTAGGCCACCACCATCTTAATAAGAGGGGACAAGGGCAATGAAAGCTGCCGTTTTAAACCAGATTCCAGGCGAATTAGAAATAGAAGACATATCTGTTGACAAGCCGGATCCGAACGAAGTTCTAATCCAGGTCGTAAATGCGGGGCTTTGTCACAGCGACTTGCATTTTATGGACGCTGCTTGGCCAACCCAAGTTCCTGCGGTCATGGGGCATGAGAGTGCCGGCATTGTGCAAGCGGTAGGCGAGGATGTTACCTATGTGAAACCAGGCGATCACGTAATTACTTGCCTATCCGTGTTCTGTGGAAACTGCGATTTATGTCTTACGGGTCGTCCTAATTTATGTCGCAACAATTCCGCAGTAAGCCGATCGGGAGACGCAGTTCCTCGTTTAACGAAGGGTGATGGCACAGAAGTTACGCAGTTTGCCCGACTTGGTGGTTTTGCCGAAGAGATGCTTATCCATCAAAATGCGGTTGTTGCTATCCGTGATGACATGCCGCTGGATCGTGCCGCTCTAATAGGGTGCGGCGTTACAACTGGGGTCGGAGCTGTATTTAAAACAGCAAAAATTGAGCCCGGCTCTACGGTTGCTGTATTTGGTGCCGGCGGAATCGGATTATCTGCCGTTCAAGGTGCACGCATTGCTGGTGCTGGCCGCATTATTTCGGTCGATGTGACTGCTGACAAGCTTGAAACCGCGAGATCAGTGGGAGCTACTGACACCGTAAATGGAGCCGACACCGACGCAGTTGCGGCGATCCATGAGATGACGAAAGGCGGGGTCGATTATGCGTTTGAGTGCATTGGCCTCAAGTCAACATGTGAACAGGCCTGGGCGGCATCAAAGTTGGGTGGCACTACCGTCATCGTCGGAATGATGCCCTTCGGAGAAAAAATCGAAATACCCGGATACGAGGTTTTCATGATGGAGAAAAGACTTCAGGGTTCCATGATGGGCTCCAACTCATTCCGAGTAGATATGCCTCGGTACGTAGATATGTACCTTGACGGCCGTCTTATGCTCGACGAAATGATCTCAAGTCATATTCACCTTGAACAAATCAACGAAGGTTATGAGCAAATGCGTCAACGAGTCGGCGCGCGAACGGTCATTGACTTTTCCTGAAAAGTCAGCGGCTCAGCTTCTAAGGGGTTTCGAATGGATATACGCGGCAAAGTCGCTGTTGTAACAGGAGCAGCCAGCGGCATGGGACTTGCTATGGCGCAAACATTTGCTGACTCGGGCATGAAAGTGGTGCTTGCAGACATAGAAGAGGAAGCTTTGGCTAGTGCAGTCAGTCAACTATCGGCTCAAGGTCACAGCGTCCTTGGGGTCAGAACCGATGTATCGAAGCTAAGTGACGTTGAAGCGCTTGCGGCAGCAACCATTAAAGAATTCAATGCGGTACATGTTCTTTGCAACAATGCCGGTGTTGGAGTTGGTGCACCTGTCGGCAGCACCTCGCTAGCGGACTGGAAGTGGACTCTTGATATCGACTTATGGGGACCAATTTATGGTGTAGAAATTTTCCTTCCCCTAATAGAAGAACAGGGTGAGGGTCACATCAACTCCACGGCGTCAATGGCAGGACTATATGCCGGGGCATCTTTAGGGGCTTACAACGTCGCCAAGCACGGGGTGGTCGCGTTAATGGCCTCTCTTGAACGCGATCTTCGATGGCGTGATTCGAAGGTGCGAGCATCAGTTCTGTGTCCTGGCCCGATTAATACACGGATTACTGAGAGTGAGAGGAATAGGGACCCCGATGATGCAGCCAAACATACCGACTCGGAACAAGGACAGAAGTTCTGGGACTTCCTAACTAGAACTTTGGCTAATGGAATGGACCCGGCAGAAGTGGGACCCATGGTCCTAGATGCGGTCGTAAACGAAAAGTTTTGGGTCCTAACCCATCCGGAGATGGGCGAAATCGCTTTGTCTCAAGCGCAGGCGATGCTGACGGATCAACGACTAACTCGATAGTGGTTCCCCTAACGTGAAAAGGTAGCCAAAATCTAAAATTGTGTAGAAAATAAGTGTCTGGCCTACATACTTATAGGAAGTGAGCACTGCCCAACCCAGAAGAGCACCTGCTGTTTGGCGGGTTGAACCCGTCACTCGTGCGGTCGGAGTTGACTCCGACAGACCAAATTACCGATGGTCTTTGCTTTGGGTAATTGGACTTTCCGTGCTTGGCTTCGGATCGCTCATGACCTTGGTGACTGCTGCTCTTCCCACGATCGCTTCGGACTTAGATACAACCACAGCCACGGCAGGCTGGGTTTTGACTGGTCTAATGCTTGCCATGGCAGTTGGTACTCCCGCAGGTGGAAAATTAGGCGATATCTATGGCCACAGAAACACTTTTATTGTTGGTCTAGTTGGCATGACTATCACCATGATCGCTAACTATTGGGTTTGGAATATTGGCAGCTTTATTGGTGTCAGAGTTCTGTTCGGGATTAGCGGTGCGTTATTGATGCCAAACGGTATGTCGCTGTTGATGCATTCATTCGGAGCTCAAGATCGAGCAAAGGCAGTCGGGTGGTTCCAATTCGCAATGACAGGGGCTCCAACCGTTGGGGTTGTTGCCGGTGGCCCATTGCTCGACATTCTTGGCTGGCGGTCCATCTTTGCTGTTTTTGGGGTAGTTGGCGTGATAGCAACGATCTTGGCAATTGTCGTGGTCAAACCCATCCCCAAAGGCGAGCGGACGCCTATTGACTGGCTGGGAACAGTGCTTCTTGCATCTGCAACTCTCTTGGTGCTCCTAGCGATTACCCGGATTCCGAGTGTTGCGAGCAGCGGACGATCAATAATCAATGACATACCAACCCTTTTGATGTTGGGGCTGAGTCTGCCTGTATATATTCTTTTCATTTCTTGGGAGTGTCGCGTCCCATCACCACTGTTAGACGTTCGACTCTTCGCTAAACCGACCTTTGCCTTACCCCTTGTTTCGGCAGCCTTCAACCAGTTCGCCTATATGGGCGCGTTTGTGGTTATCCCAAGCGTTCTTCAGGGTCCTTACGGCTATTCGGTGGGTGCCGCTGCATTGTTGATGGTTCCCAGGCCTGGAGTCTTTGCCATCGCATCGCCCCTGGGAGGTTCGCTCGTCGGAAAAATTGGAATGCGAATTCCGATGATTGTTGGGTCTGCATCCATGATTGCATCGATGCTGGCTTTTGCCGTTGGAAGTGACCCTGCAGGATATGGCCTTCTATTCGTCATGATCGGATTAGTTCTCTCTGGGGTATCGGCGGGAATTGGTTCCCCCGCTTATCAAACGATGGTCGCGAATTCTGTTGCTGATCGAGATTTAGGCATTGCTAATGGCATGAATCAGACAGTTATGTGGATGGGAATGATTTTAGGTATTCAGTCCATGTTGGCTTTTGCTGGGACCGATTTATCGCTTGGCCGTCTCCGCACGACCTTCGTCTTTGCTGCAGCGGTTGCCGCCCTAGGCTTTTCTGCGCCGCTTTTTGCGACTAAGCCGAGCGGGGATAGTAAATAGTACTTGTGACTAGTGGTCCCAACAGATTAGGGCGACCACCATCCTGAATATAGGCAAGACTGTGCATATGGCATTCAAAATGGACCTGCGAACTATTGACTTAGTACCCGACGGCGAAGTGCTTCGTATCTGGCTGAATCGACCTGAAGCACGAAATGCCCACAACCAACAGATGGTTCAGGAAGTAGGCGATCTGTTTACAGCTTTAAACGCCCAATCGGAATTCCGTTTAGCAGTGCTTGGAGGCAAAGGGAAATCATTTTGCGCCGGTGCCGACCGCAAAGAAAAACTTCCGAAACCAGTAAACGATCTCGAGGCTCGCTATCTGGGTCAGCTAGGCCGCAGGGCGGCTAGAGCGATTGAAGATTGTGATGTCGTAACTGTTGCTCGCGTACATGGCCATGCAATAGGAGGAGGGTGCTGCTTTGCAGCATCATGCGATTTTCGGGTTTGTACCGAAGATTCGCTCTTTTATGTTCCGGAGGTAGAACTTGGCGTTCCCTTGCCATGGGGAGCGACACCTCGACTAATCCATGAAATAGGGGCGGCACGTGCACGGCAAATGATCATGACCTCGGAACGAATCGATGGCCTAAAAGCAGCCGAATGGGGCCTGGTGCATGAAGCAACACAAACGATAGATGAACTTGATGACTCAATAGAGCGGTGGGTGCAGAAAATTCTGGCACTGCCGGCCATGTCCGTTCAGATGTCGAAATACCAACTGCGCGGCTATAACCAGTTGAGTCGTTTGGGGGACTTGTCAGAATTTGATGGAGACGCCTCGGCTCGTGCTATCCAAACTGATGACGCGCAATCGCGCTTTGGCAATTTCAATTGAGGCTGCTCAGCTGGGGTTGTTGCCACTAGCGTCAATCTTCGCGAAGGCGCCCTTAGCCGCATGAATACCCTCAACCGCGCGTGGGATACCGCCGTAAATCGTCATCTGGACCATGATCTCCTCGATTTCCACGCGACTTAAACCGTGGTTTAGTCCAGCGGGAATGTGGAAGGCCAACTCATCTATTCTACTTAATACGGTGAGGATGCTGATAACGGCCATGCTGCGATCTCGGCGATTGAGCTCTGTGCGAGCCCACAAGTCCCCGAATGCCCAGTGATAGGCGATAACTCCTACTTCGCCGAGATGCTCGACCAACGCGGCATAGTCTGCCTCGATGTCATCTGCGCAGCGACCACCAGTTAGCGACTTTCGCACCTCATGGGCTCTCTCTCGACGTTCAACATCACTCAACTCAGCTGCGCCTTTGCGCTCCGGAAGGCGATCTACTCCGTCGATCTCGCAAAAGCGCGACGTCACAACCCTGCTTGCCTGCATTGCCATTGGAAACCCGGCATAGGCAGCCACGTGAATAATGATCTCTTCAATCTCTGATCTAGTTAGGCCATTATTTAATCCGACCTCAGTGTGTAGAGATAACTCCTCTGTGCTTCCAATTGTTGCTAACACTGAAATGACGATCAGGCTTCGATCTCGAGGACTCAGTTGAGATCGAGACCAAACATCACCCATCACAACATCGAACGCGAAAGTCCCTAATGCTCCGTGCTGTCTGCGAAACGAGCGGGCACCTCTCTCGGGTTCAGCTACTGAGCCACCCATAAAAGCATCAAAGACGCCCAGTGCCGCTTGATGACGTTCTTCGTAGCTGCGGTTCTTCATCACTCCCCTTTTCCTCGCCTCTAGTGCAGCATAGATAGCGCCCGACGTCATCTCGTGCACGAAGCCTCCCAATAGGGCATGCTTTACCGACAAGTTGAGAGGAAGAGAATTAGAGAGAGATGCAGGGACTGGAAGGGATCCGAGTAGTTGAAATTGGTCAGATGATTGCCGTGCCTTGGGCTACGCGACTCATCGGAGATTTAGGCGCCGACGTGATTAAAGTGGAGCCTCCTGAAGGGGACCGTTCTCGTCACCGAGGGCCTTTCCCGGGAAAACCTGATATTTCCCAGAGTGGCTTATTTACTCATCTCAATCTAAATAAGCGCAGCGTCACAGCGAATTTTGAAGATTCGGCAGACGTATCCAATTTGCAAGCGTTGCTAGAAGAAGCCGATCTACTGATTCATGACCTTCCTCCGGACAAAGCCGACCGTTTAGGTCTGCACCAGGATGAGCTGAGGCAAAGCTATCCATCTCTAGTCACCGTCTCGGTAACTCCGTTCGGGCGCTCAGGTCCTTACTCACGTTGGAAAGCTGAAGACTTGCACCTCATTCATGGTGGGGGGTGGGGGTGGATGACCCCTGGTTGCATGGAAGGAACAGAACTCCCGCCGCTAAAGCCAGCGGGCCAGCAGGCGGCGTTTCAAATTGGATTTGCTGCAGCGACGATTGCCATGGGCGCCCTTGATCGAGCACTCTCAACGGGTCAGGGTGAACATTTAGATCTAGCAGGCATGGCGTATATCGCCAGCATGCTAGAAGCTGGGTTTATCAGTTGGAGTTACCTGGGAGAGGTGCCTGGTAGAACTGGTTCCCGGATCTTAAACCCATGGCGAATATTCGAAGTTGCGGATGGCCGTATCTTTATTGTCTGCGTTGAGGATGATCAGTGGACCCGATTAAAAGAAGTGATGGGGTCACCCGATTGGGCTGCGATGGAAATCTTCGACACCCAGGAGGGACGATGGGATGCAGAAGATCTGCTCCACATGTGGCTAGCAGAGTGGGCTGCTCCGCAGCGCGTTATGGACCTTTTTCATACGGGTCAAGGAAATCGGATCGGATTTGCTCCAGTAAATTCGATTGAACAGATGCTGCAAGATCCTCACCTGAAAGAACGAGGGTTCTTGGTAGACGTAGAACAGCCGGGTCTAGGAAAAATTACTTTGCCCGGGCCTGTAGCCCGCCTATCGAATTCTTATTGGTCAATTCGTAAGCCCGCCCCGCCGCTAGGAGGCCATCAGGGCGCGACTTTTGAACAATCGCGCAGTACCCAAATAAAATCTCGCGAGAAGCGGTCGTTACCTCTGGAGGGAGTAACCGTCGCAGACTTTACATGGGTGTGGGCCGGACCGTTTTGTACGATGCACCTTGCCCACCTGGGGGCGGAGGTTATAAAGGTGGAGTCCCGCCAGGCACCTGACTTAGGTAGACGACTTCCTATATTTTCTGCGCAGCATGAAGCTTCTGCCGACACAAATGGTTACTTCAATCAATGGGGCCAGGGAAAGAAAAGTATCACCCTCGACTTATCGACCCCAAAAGGCCAAAAAATAGCGAAACAGATTGCGATTACTTGCGACTTGGTCGTTTCCAACTACGCCACGGGAGTGATGGAGAAGTTTGGGCTCGGTTATGAGGATTTGGTCAAAGAGCGTCCTGACGCAATTGTCGGTGCCATCAGCGGCTATGGCAATAACGGCCCATATCGCAACTATCTAGGCTATGGGCCGACGACCGCTCCGCTATCAGGCCTCTCATCTATGACGGGGTACGAAGGCGGAACGCCGCAAGAGGTCGGCATTTCTTTGGGTGATCCAGCTGCTGGTATTGCGACTGCTTATTTGCTGATAGCGGCATTAATTGCTCGGCGACGAACTGGTGAAGGCCAATTCATTGACACTTCCCTATGGGAAGCGACCGCTTCGAGCACAGCGGAAGGCTGGACCCAAAAAATATTGACGGGCGATCAACCTGAGCCATGCGGAAACCGGGATCCTCTCATGGCGCCGCATAATTTGTACCGCTGTAAGGGCGATGACGATTGGGTCGCAATAAGTTGCTCAACCGATGAAGAATGGCGACAGCTGGCCACTCTTTTGGGAGTAGACGACGACAAGTTCTTGACGCAACCTTCGAGGAAAGCATTCGAGGATGAACTCGACGCGGTAATTGAAAAGTGGACGCTCACTAAAGATCAGTGGGAAGTCACGAGATTGCTACAGGTAAATGGCATTGCAGCGATTCCCTCTTTGGATGCACAATTATTAGAGACAGATCCCCATTTAAACGACAGAGGTTTTATAGAACGTTTAGATCACCCAGTAGTTGGAAAGTTGGCACACACTGGAATTCCATGGATTGCTAGCAATAGTCCGAATGGAGTAAGGATGCCGGCCCCAACGCTTGGTCAACACACCGATCAAATTCTTTCTTCCCTATTGAGTCTTACCGAAGACGAGATTGAAGACCTTCGCGAAGCAGGAGTTTTGGGCTAACTGTCCGCTGGGTTGGGCACTCGACCGACGTAAGCGGACGAAAATCCTGGTGGGGTTGACCATTCTGCACTTAAAAGACGTTCTCGACACTCTCGCCAAATCTGGTACTGCTTGTCTTCCGTCTCGTACTCAAAGGGATCTTGGAGGCGTTTCTCCAGTTCGCCTCTGGGCTCTAGTGGGTTATCTGCCAGCCACCTCGCAGCGAGTCGCCAAGCTTCGATGGGATCTACCAAATCTTTGTAACCAAGATCTCTCACCGTGGGGCCGATATCCAGGACCCTATGTGAACTTGACCAACTTGTTAGTAAAGGACGGGTGGAGGTAGCTACTTCATGGGGAAGGGAAATTATTTCCCAACTGTGGTTGAGTTCCTCAGCGATTATTTCAGCTATTTGCCTGACACTCAGTGAGTAAGAATCGGCCACATTATAGATTTTGCCGACAGCAGCGTTAGGTCGTTCCGTGGCGAGAAGTGTTGCGTGTGCCGCATTCTCTACCCACCCTTGACTCTTAACTGTCAAACCACCGTCTGGCACGATTAAGAAAGGACGCTTATCGAGCACACGCCTCACGATCGGCCATTCTCTAGGCAACAACTGTCTGGGGCCATATAGCTGGGGGTAACGGAGATGAATAGCTTCCGGATGGCTAGCGAAAACCACCTCCTCAGTTTGCCTAATGCGACGCAACTTCCTGAAATGTTCCTCGTCACCAACCAAGTTTGAAGTTGAAGGTAATGGAACGGGCATTCCCTGAGGAAACAACTCGTCTGGATTGGCAAAACCTAAATAAACCCCAACGCCTCCGATTGAGACAAAGTGGCCCACTTTTCCATCGAGTAATAGGGCAAGTTCGCGTAGCCTCCCGTACATTACGACCGCCAAGTCAAACGTTCTGCTACCTAGGGCCGCAGCAGCCTTCTGGACATCGAATGGATCCGTGTGAATGTGTTCGATTTCGGGACCAAGCAGATCCGTTTCGTGTCGTCCGGTGTGAAGAATTGTGACCTTGTAGCCTCGCTCGGCCAGCCCATTAACTACATAAGGGCCGGTCGGGCCAGTTCCTCCGATAACCAAAGCAGTCTGCATTTATCCATTCTCGCTGTTTAGATCTTAATGAGGGAGCAAAAAGTGTGTTGATGTACGGTAGCTTTCTGGGAAAGTCCAACCGAAATTTGGGGGTAGAAAAAGTGGCGACCAAAGCAGGTGACCGTCTCGACTTCGATGGTGGTGTCCAAGTTATTGTTACCAAAGGCGGAGATGGCGATATCACTCACAGCGACGGAGGTGAAGGTCTCAAAGTCGGGAAGCGCTATCAAGATGAAGACACCGGCATCGAGGTTCTTGTGACGAAGCCGGGGGAGATCACGTTGCAGTGCAACGGCAAAGACATGCAACTCCAAGAGCCAAAGAAAACTAAATCAGCCGACTAACGGTCGGTTTCGACAGAAACTGAGATGGCTGATCTGAACTCTGAACTGGTCGCCGTTACCTCGTCCGCCAGCGGACGAGTCATAACTTTGACTTTGCCTGGTGGGCGGTTGAGCGCGCTCGCAGCGAGGGCGTTGACCGACGCTTGTTTAGAACTGCGCGAGAACGAGTCGGCGCGAGTCGTGGTGCTACGAACGGCTGATAAAGACTTCTGCTTATCTCTTGAGGACGGATTCGATAGAACGTCAATTGTCCCGGACCCTGCTACTGCCCTTGCGTCTTTAAGAGTGCCAGTTGTTGGTGTAATTCAAGGAGCTTGCTTCTCTGGCGGGCTAGAAATTGCGCTCTGTTGCGATATACGCATAGGCGATTCAACAACTTCTTTTTGTATGAGTGAGCCCTCGGAAGGCGCATTACCTATGTGGGGTGGTACGCAGCGGCTGCCCAGAGCGATATCGGTCTCTAGGGCTACTTCGATGCTCATGTTGGGCACCGAAGTAGACGCTGTCACAGCGCAGTCGTGGAACCTTATGCACATACTTTCTCAAGACCCCGAAGAGGAAGTGCGAAAAGTCACTAATGAACTCCTTGAGTGCGGGCCACTAGCGCTAGAGATGGCGAAAGAAGCCGTTCATCGAGGAAGTGAACTTCCACTTCGAGATGGTTTGCGTCTGGAAGGAGATCTCAATCATCAGTTGGCAGCGACCGATGACCGGGCTGAAGGCCTTGCTGCTTTCTTCGAAAAACGGCCGCCGGACTTCTCTGGCCGATGACAAATTACTGGCTCCCGGCCCGATTGCATGAACGCGGCAGTTTTCTAGCCGCTCTCATAGCGCAAAGGTTAGGCGACGATGTATTGGGTCCGATTGACTATTGGTTGGAGATGCCGGAACGGTTAGTAGAAGAACCGACACGGCCACAAACCGCCACGAGATGGGGGACAGGTTTCTTGTGTGTCGACTTGGGCCCTGACGACCATCAGACTTGGAATCGATTTTCAAACCTCGCGGCCGAAGACAGCGATCCTGAGTCGGTAGCTGGTCGTGCTCAAGTTTGGCGTCTTCCCGTGACCCCGTATCGACAAAGCTGCCAGCACTTAACCCTGAATGACACGAGTAGCGCAGTTTCGGTAGTCGACATGCGGGGGCGGACCGTAATCGATTTGACCACTATGTGGGCTGGGCCGCTCTGTACAGAAATTTTAGCTAGAGCCGGAGCTCGGGTTATCAAGATTGAACCGGCATCGAGGCCGGATGGCCTCCGCTACGGAGATGGAGATGACGGATCTGGTCGAGCACCCATGTTCATGGAATTAAATCGATCCAAAGAAATTGCTGACATCGACCTCAGATACTGTGTCGAAGGAGGGGAATTTCACCGACTCGTCCGCTCAGCCGACTTAGTTATTACTTCTCTCTCTCCCAGGGCAAACGAAAACCTAGGACTTACCCCGGCAAACTTGTTCGAAATTAATCCGAAACTGGCGATTCTTTCCATTTCAGCTTTCGCATCTAGTCGCAATGAAAGTGATTGGGTTTCATACGGAACCGGCGTTCACGCGATGTCCGGCTTAGGGTGGAGGGATAATCAGCCGTTAACTCCGGCCTTCTCATATCCGGACCCGATAGCTGGCCTCGAGGCCTGCCTAACCGCTCTTGGGCAGCTCACGCAAGATGTCTCGCAGTGTTCCCGCGTATCGTTGGATCGTTCAGCCAGCTCCCTCGTGGAGCCATAATGATTGAAAAAGTATTGCTAGCTTTCTCCGACGATGGAGTGGCAACTGTAACGCTAAATAATCCGCCGCTGAATATTTATGACTTAGAGATGCGGGATGGCCTCATTGAGGCGGTTACGGCAGTTCGCGACCACCCCGATGCTCGCGTATTGGTATTGCAAACCGAAGCAAAGCACTTCAGTGCCGGCGCGGACCTTTCTGAATTTGGCTCAGCTGAATCAATATTTCATGCTCGTCGAATTCGCTGGGATCGCGATCCTTGGCTTCCGCTCCTCGCCTTACCTATACCGACTCTTGCCGTTTTGAAAGGTTTCGCCATTGGGTCTGGAATGGAAATGGCAATGCTATGTGACCTACGCATAGCTGCGTCTGGCACAATCATGGGCCTCCCCGAAACTAAACTTGGAATGTTGCCAGCCGCTGGCGGCACCCAAAGTTTGACTCGACTTATCGGCCCCGATAGAGCATCGCCTAAAATTTTGACTGGAAGAAATATCGAGGTTGATGAAGCCCATCAATTAGGCATTGTGAACGAGATTGTTAGCCCAGAAAACCTTCAAGATCGCGTTAATGCCATTAGCCAACGATTGATCGCCATGAACCCCAAAGTCGTTGCAAATCTAAAGCGGTGTATTTTCGCATCATCGGACCTTCCGCTAGACCAGGGGCTCAAGCTGGAGAGCGAATTATCTCAGTCGACTGATTCATAATCGATAGAGCGACTTCTTCTAGCAAAAACCTCGTAATAGGAAAGTGGAACTATTTCGCACTATCGTCAGCGACAAAAATCACTCCTTGCTGAATTAAATCTTCGAATTCCTCATTGGATACACCCAAGCCAGCTAAAACCTCCCTAGTGTCGCCCCCGGCACAATTGAGGCTCGTGGTTATTTGGGGTGTCGCCTTGCTAAAGGTCCACATGGGAGCCGGTTGACGTACCCGCCCAACTCCAGGGGCGTCCTGCTCCGAAATCAGGCCCAGATGATTAATCGTAGGATCGTTCTGTAGCTCGCGTCGTGTCGCTACTCGCCCCGCAGCAAAGTCATAGGTTGCAAACTTTGTTAGCACCTCCTCAGTTGTGTACTTAGCAACTTCTTCACCTACTTCTTTAATTAAGTCCGGCAGATTCAGGATCCTATTAAGGTGCTCAGCGAACCTTTCATCTGTCAGCCAATCTGTTCTATCGAGCGCCAAGCAAAGACCGTCCCAAGGCGGCAGAAGGATCCCCGTAGTGATCTCCCCGTCGGCGGTTTCCAGAACAACTAAGAAGGACCCAGGCGCTGATTCCAGCCATGGAGGTAATTGTTCCAACGGAATGGCTGGATCAAGTTCTGCATGCGCTGGTGCAAGACCATCTGGCCATAGAAAAGCCAGTCCGGCTGCGACCATCGGAACATCTATTCGTTGACCGTGACCGGTCTTTTCTCTCATATAGAGGGCAGCTAGAACCCCTTGCACAAGTGCATTAGCGGAGGTTTTATCGACGACGACCTGACGCACTAAATCGCCTCGATTCTCACGATCCCGTTGGTAATCGACCATCCCCAACTTCGCCTGTACCACGTAGTCGTATGCAGGTAGATGCGCCTCGGGTCCCTCCGAGCCATGGCCCGTGATTACCCCGTAAATCAAGCCAGGGTTCACAGCCGCTAAATCCTCGTAGACGAGGCCTAGATCCTCGGCTTTGCCTGGTCGCATGTTATGAATGAAGATGTCTGCGCCCGCTACTAACTCAAATAGAAGCTCGCGCCCGCGAGATGTCTTAGCGTCGATGGAAGCAAACTTCTTGCCGCGGTTCAGAGAATAAAACGTGCTGTTCACACCATCAGGTGTTCCGGCTAGGCCCCCAGCCCTGACGGGATCTGGATTACTTGGGCTTTCAACCTTGGTCACCTCTGCTCCGAGCTCGGCGAGCATCATTCCCGCCATAGGGCCCGAGTAGATCGATGTGATTTCAACGACTTCCAGTCCCGCAAGAGGGCTTTCTAACTGTTCGGTCATACAGCCGAAACTAGTAGCCATCTTGTCGAACATCTAAAAACTCAATTTTTAACTTGTAGAAACTGGAATCGCAGATCCTTAAAATTTAAAAAAATTGACCGGAAAACGCCTGAAATCAAAGTGTCCGAGGTCTTCTACGGTTAATGTCCCCAACGTCATGAACACCGCCGTATTAAGACAACAAGCTCGAACTGCAGTTATTGAAGGTCGCAACGCGGGGCTTGGAATGGATGAGCCTGTGACCATGAAAGATGGCTCTGTTGGAGTGACCATGCGTTTCAAAGGGAAAGCGCGGAGTCTTCGCTTCACGGAAGAACTTTCGAATTCCGGTTCCATTGACATATGGGTGGACCAACCCTTTCAAGGAGCTATCTCTTGGAGACTGGGCATGATGAGGGCAGCTTCAGAACTTGGAGCCCACGTAGACAACCTCAAGCCCGTTGCCCACCGATAACTTTTAGCGGCGAAACTATTCGATATCGATCCGGTAAAGCTTGGCGGCATTATCCTGAAGAATTGCGCGAATATCGCTTTCGTCAAGTCCATCTAATGCTGTCATGAGACTCACATCGTCTCGTGGGTAGAGGCACGTAGGGTGCGGAAAATCTGTTTCGAACAACAAACACTGGCTCCCAAGAAAATCGACGGCCGGCTTGATAGTTGATCTCTCGAACCAAAAACATCCAAAAAATTGGCGGCGAAAATAGTCCGAAGGCGACATGGAAAGGTCTGCCAATTCATTAGGAGCGGTTTCCGTCATCTGGTGGTCCAGAATCTCCAAGAAAAACGGTAGCCAGCCAACCCCGCTTTCGACAGATACGAATTTGAGGTTTGGAAAACGCTCAGGAATTCCCGAATAAATCAAATTACCCACAGTACGGGCGTTTCCCATGAATAAGTTTGCAGAACCGACTGCGAGCTTGCGTTCCTCGCCGAACGAAGGCCATGGAGCTCTTCCAAAAAAATCCATGTTCCCCTTTGAGGAACCGATGTGGAAATTCACGGGCATATTTAGCTCGGAGCAAGTTGCCCAAATTGGGTCCCAATCACTGGTGCCCATATCTGGAAGGCCCGCCTCCTCAGGGTTAGCGCAGGTAACGATGCCGCGAAGCCCATTTGCGTGGGCGCGTTCGATTTCCTTAACTGCGGCATCAAGGTTCCACCAAGGAAGCAATGCCATGCCAAAAACACGCTCCCCGGTATCGGCTTGGAATTCCGCTAGAGCGTCGTTGTAAATTTCAACACTGATTAAACGGAGAGTTTCATCAGAAGATTTCAAAAAATTCTGATTACCGAACCCGGCGACATTGGGATACATAATTTGTGCATGAATGCCTAGGGAGTCGAGCATGCTAACTCTTGCATCCGGATCGAAACTGGCTCTATGAACTACGTCGTTATCCATATCAAAGAATGCTGTGCCGGTAACTTTGGTGCCATCTTGACCAATCACGGATGAGGCAATGGGAAGGCCTATGGGTATGTTTCCATCAAACCACCACCTTCTCTTTCCATCGCGTTCCTCCATCTGAGGAACGCGATCTTTCCACTTGGCTGGCGCCCGACTTGTCCAAAGATCGTACGGCTCGGACCAGTGACTATCGGTGTCGATAACTTTCAAATTGTTGTACAACATGGAATTCAAGCTGGGCGTTCTCCAAATTCAGGACGTTCAGTGCGGGTTTTCTTTAACTCCCAGAAACCGTCGATTTCGCCGAGCATCATCAGCGCATCCCAAAGCTTAAGGGCATCCGCGCCTTTTGGGGCACGCGTAATTACTGGACCAAACAGAGCTATACGATCGCCGTCGTCGCGATTCCACGCAATTATCGGCGTTCCGACGTCATCACCGACCAGCGAGAGGCCGTCGTTCATCTTTTCTCGAATAGGTTCATCCCAACTGGGATCTTCCCCGGCGTCGGCAAATTTTTTATCCACTCCCACAGCTTGGAGAGCATCTTCTAGGCGGAACGTGCGATCTCCGTCATGGTGGATACGCGTCCCGAACTCCCAGTAAAGGTCTAAGACACTGCTCTCTGCACCGCTCGCCCGAACAGCCTCCATAACTCGGAGCATTTTGTGAGTAACCGACGTGGAGTCGAAATACGGCGTGCCTTCCTTTGGGTTGTTCTTAAAAAGAAGGCTAATGGGCTGCCAAGTTACTGATATGTCGCGTTTTGGTGCGACCTCATCGACGACCCAACGAGCCGTCACCCAACACCAAGGTCATATAGGGTCAACCCAAAATTCAACTTTTTTTGACATATGGGCAGAATAACTTGCTTTAGCAGGTGCTTTCCGGACACTTTGTTAGAGGAAAGATTGCGCTCATGTGGCGCGCGGGTGCTTTCATCCGCGATCATGCCTGAGGAAAACAGGGGGATACCGTGAACCTGGGAATGTTGCTATTCATGCCAGCTTCGATAGCTGGCGAACAGATAATCCTGATCGATACATCAACCGAGCGCGACGGGCAGCCTGCTCGTGAGGTGACTTATGGGGAACTTCTGGAAAATGTGAGTAAAGCTGCGGGCCTACTCACAACTCTCGGAGTTGAAGCAGGGGACCGGGTTGGGGTCTTTGCCACTAATAGCGCGGAATGCGTCGAAGCGATTTTTGGTGCCGCTTTTGTCGGCGCAACTGTGGTCCCGATGAACTTCAGAGCTGGGGCTGAAGAAGCGGCACACTTGATGTCCGACAGCGGGATCAAGGTCCTATTCTCCGAAAGCCGATACTCAAATTTGGTGAGCGACAATCGACCTGACTCGCTGGAACACGTTTTTATGCTCGACGATGCAGGTTCGTACCATCAGGCTCGAGATGAATCTTTTGAATTGCCTGTCCCGGAAGATGTAGACCCAGATGGCCTCTGCGCACTTCTTTATACCAGCGGCACAACTTCTCTTCCTAAAGGGGTCAAGCTTACCAATGGGGCATTGACCGGATATGTGATGGGAACCAACGATGCAGCAACTGGCGAAGACATGGGCCGTATGGCTCTTGCCGCTCCCCTCTATCACATCGCGGGAGTGACCTCGATGCTGAACGCTCTCTACAGCGGGCGTGTCGTAGTGCTCCTTCCTCAGTTTGAGGCGTCTGCCTGGATAGCCACAGTTCAGAAACACGCTGTAACGCATGCCTTTTTGGTGCCAACGATGCTGGGTCGAGTCATGGAGGCGGAGAATTTCTCCGCCGAAGCTTTTGAAGGAATGGAAGCAATTACCTATGGCGCTGCGCCTATGCCGCCTTCTGTTATTCGCAGGGCGATAGGCGAGTTTCCAAGCAATGTTTCTTTTGCGGGCGCCTATGGCCAAACAGAAACGACTTCAACCGTTGCTGTTCTAGACCCTGAAGACCATCGTGTCGAAGGTACAGAGGAGGAGAGAGCACTCAAATTGAAACGCCTATCCTCGGTTGGTCAGGTCCTTGATGACGTCGAAGTGCGGGTCGTCGATGAAGACGGGTCCCCTGTGGAAGCTGAAGTTCTTGGCGAGGTCCAACTTCGGACTTTTAGAGCAATGGATGGTTATTGGGGCAACGAAGAGAAAACGCGTGTCACTGTCGATGATGAGGGCTGGGTGCATACCGGCGATCTTGGCTATCTCGACGCTGACGACTACTTGTTCTTAGGTGGACGAACGGGTGACATGATCATTCGAGGCGGCGAAAACGTTTCCCCAGACGAAGTTGAAGCGGTTCTGTACGAGAATAGTGCGGTTTTAGAGTGCGCAGTCGTTGGCGTTGCGTCAGAAGAATGGGGCGAGCGGGTTGTAGCCGCAGCAGTAGTGCGCGAAGGAAGCGGCGTGAATAGTAATGATTTAGTCGCATTCGCTAAAGAAAAGTTGGCTCCCTTTAAACGCCCTGAAGCTGTGCATCTAATGGATGAACTCCCAAGGACTTCCACTGGCAAACTTCTTCGACGGGATCTAATTCCGATGCTAGAAGAGTTAGGTATTTAATAGCGATGACTTCGGTCCTCGTGAAGGGGACGATAAGAACGTTCGATCCGACTTGCCCCACAGCGAGGTCTATTGTCTTGCGTGATGGGGTCGTCGCTGAAATAAATAGCGAAAACTGTGAAACTGACAGCGTTTTGGAACTTGCGCCGGGCGAAACGCTTCAGCCTGGCTGGCGCGACGATCACATCCACCTTCTGTCGACTTTGGCCACTCGCTGTTCGGTCGATCTCTCCGAGGTCGGATCGATAGATCAATTGCTACAGCGGCTTGCAGTCTCTGCCCCGGGTCGTAACGGGTGGTTACGGGGAGCCAGGTTTGAACCCAGTTTTCTTAAAGAGCAACGGAACCCGACGCGAGCTGATTTAGATAGCGTCGCTTCCGAGTTTCCGATTGTCTTGCACGACCAAACGGGTCATGTGGCTGTAGTAAACACGAAGGCAGCCCGAGAATTAGGTGTGCCTGAGGATTCGGACGGGGTGTTAGTCGAGCGAGAAGATATTTTGAGCAGAGCGCCACGACTGGATTGGCGCGATCTCACTCAAGCAGCAAGCCTCACTTTTCAAGACTGGGCTCAAAAAGGTCTGGTGGCGATAACTGATGCAACGCACACGAATGATGCAAGCTCGTTGCAAACACTAGGAGAACTGCTAGTCATATGCGAAGGTCCGCAAATCACTGCCATGGTTGGAGCAGACAGGCTCGGAAATCTGCGCTACGGAGATGTGCATAACGGCGTTCGCGTGGGCCACGCGAAAGTAATGCCAGATGTGGCAGTACGAAATGATATTTCTGGCTTAATCAAGGAAGCTCACGAAAAAGGATTCCCGGTAGCGATCCATGTTATGGACGTAGATGTATTGGAGGAGGTGTTGCAAGCGTTATCTAAGTCAGCTCCACCAGTTGCGACTCAGGACCGTCTCGAGCATTGCTCCCTTGCTCTTCCCGAACAGTTAGATCGCGTTGCTGAACTTGGTCTTCGTGTTTGCACCCAGCCCTCTTTTCTCCTTCATCGATTGAAAAAATATGTTCTAGAACTCTCCCCGATCGAGCAGCAGTGGTTATGGCCGCTTGCCTCACTACTAGACCGTCAAATTGATGTCTCATTGTCATCCGATTCACCGGTGGTGCCGGCCGATCCGGAAGAGTGGATACAAGTGGCTACAGACCGGCCGATCGCGCATAGCGAGGAAATATCCGACAGCGAAGCGCGAACTCTGACGATTGTTTCCCCGATGGAAGTGGGAATGCCTTCTGACTTGCTTGTAACGGTGTCAGGATCAGAATACGGAACCTTGGCGTCAAGAAACTGACTACGATCCGGCTCTGGGAGGAGAGTGACAAATGGCAGGGCCGATGCATGGCGTGCGTGTCGTAGAGCTGGGGCTATGGGTAGCGGGGCCCGCTTGTGGCGGAATCTTGGCGGATTGGGGCGCAGAGGTCATAAAGGTAGAACCGCACCAAGGAGATCCATTTCGCGGTTTGGAGTGGTTGTTCCCGGGAGACTCAAATCCTCCTTTTGAGCTCGATAACCGAGGCAAACAAAGCGTCGTCTTAGACCTCAGAAGTGACCAAGGAATGGAGGTCATGCATATGCTGCTCGAGAAGACGGATGTGTTCATAACGAACTACCGACCCGGCGGCCTTGAACGGCTAGGTCTTGACCCTGAATCTTTGTGTGCGCAGTACCCCAAACTGGTTTATGCAAGTGTGACCGGAATGTCACTTCGTGGGGAAGAAGCCAATCGACAGGCATACGATATCGGTGCTTTTTGGTCTCGCTCGGGACTTGCGCACGCCCTTAGCTCAAATGCAGAAGCGCCTCCTATCCAACGGGGTGGAATGGGTGACCATATGACGGGACTAGCTGCAGCAGCTGGTGTTTCAGCAGCGTTATTCCATCGTGAAAAAACCGGGGAAGGGCAGCTGGTTGAGACCTCGCTGATGCGCATAGGTACCTACATGCTCGGATGGGACCACAACGTAACTGCGGCAACGGGCGAAGATGTAGCTGTCAAGGGACGAGATGAACAACCGAACCCATTAATTAACTGCTACAAATGCTCCGATGGGAAGTGGTTCTGGATGTTGGGGCTGGAGGGCGAAAGACATTGGCCCCAGGTTGTCACCGCGCTGGACGCTGCTGAGTGGCTTGAAGATGAACGGTTCCTCGATATTGAATTACGAATGGAAAATTCGTCAGCCCTTACTGCCTTAATGGATTCCATCATCGCTAAAAAGTCCCTGGAAGAATGGGGCTTGATCTTTGATCGCGAAAACGTTTGGTGGGCTCCCGTGCAGTCCAGTCTCGAACTTCGAAATGATCCGCAAAGCCTGGCTGCAGGATGCTGGATAAAAGTAGAGACCAGTGATAACAGCACAGTCGAAATGGTGGCTACACCTGTTGACTTCTCTATTTCCGATTTGGCGGTTCGTGACCTTGCTCCCTTTCTCGGACAACACACCGAAGTAGTCCTACACGGATTAGGCATCGACTGGGATCGGATCGAAGAGTTGAAAGAACTGGGAATAATCCCGTGACGACAGCATTGGAGTCGCTCTTAGTGGCGGAAATCGGCCGGTCAGTGGCTGGCGCATACGTCGGCAAGTTGTTCGCTGACTATGGGAGTGAAGTTCACATAAGCGAAGCAATGACACCCTCCGCAACAAGCGCCTTTTTTGATGACTCGAAACACCTGAATTCAACAAGTGTCTTACATGAGGCGGACGTTGTCATACAAAGCTCACCTAGTGATCCGATTGAATCCCCTCTTGCGCCTATCAATCCCGAACAAGTAGTGCTGCGAATCTCGCCTTTTCCTTCAGAAGGTCCTTACTCTAAGTGGAAGTCAACCGATCTAGTTGATGCCGCCCTCGGCGGACATTTGCGGCTCACTGGCGACCCATCGCGCGAGCCACTTAGTGGCGTGCCTGACTTGGTTCACATGGCATCAGGTGCAACAGGGTTCATAGGCGTTCTTGCAGCGCTGATGACGCGCGCCCGAACGGGGCGAGGGCAAATAGTTGAGGTCTCGCATCAAGAGGTAATAGCTTCGCTGCACCAATTCAGCCTTTTACGCTACACACACAACGGGGCAATTCTAAATCGAATGGGAAACCGCTACAGCGGCCCGGGCACCCCGATCGGAGCTTACGAATGCGCTGACGGATGGATTGGACTCGCAATTGCGCAAAGCGATCAAATGGAGAGACTGCTCGAGGTTACGGGACTCATCGGTTTATTGGACCACCCGGATGTTGCGAACATTCTTGACCTCATGGCAAACCAGGAGCTTCTTGACAGTGAGTTGATTCCGTATCTAAAAAATCAAGATCGCAGTGAATTAATCGAACTTTTTCAAGCATTGCGTCTGCCAGTTGCTCCAATTTCTAGCATCGAAGACCTGCTAAGAGATCCACATTTTCAAGAGAGAGACTTTTGGCAAACTTCGAAAGATGGCCGATTAGTTCCAGGACCGCCGTTTCGAATGAGCGACCATGATTGGGGCATTGGACCAAAAGAAAAAAAGACCTCTTTTACTTCACAGGAGGAACCCCTCGAGAGTCTGAAGAATGGACCGCTAACCGGAATGCGCATATTGGATATGACCCGTGTGTGGGCAGGCCCTCTGGCAGCGCGAATCTTGGCTGATCTTGGCGCAGAAGTTCTTATGGCAGAAGTGCCGTGGACCAGAACCCCTCTAGTGGTTCCGGAAAGTTATGTGACCTCGACACATTTTTTTCCTGACGATGAAGCTGGGCTGCAACCTTGGAACCGCACTGGCTTTCACAACAAGTATGCGAATAACAAACTTTCAACAGTCATCGAGTTGGATAAGGAAGAGGGTCGAAATTTTTTCAAGAAGCTGCTGCCCACGATTGATGTTTTAATCGAGAACTTTGCTCCTCGAGTCATGCCTAATTTCGGGTTTGACGAAGAAGCGCTCAAGCAACGTAACCCCAGCATGACCTATATCACCATGCCCGGTTATGGAAGATCCGGGCCTAATAAAGACTGGGTAGCTTACGGACCTACGCTTGATGGCCATGTAGGACACACTTGGTTGACCGGATACGAGGGGGAGGGGCCTTGGAAGTGTGGAATCGCATGGCCCGACCCGATCGCTGGTTTGCATGCTGCAGCTGGCGTTCTGGTTGCGCTTCTAGATAGACAATGTTGCGGTATCAGTGGACAGACTGTCGAAGTACCTCAAGCGGAGACGGCTATCAACATGATCGGGCAACACATACTTTCGGCGCAAGCTGGATTGCAGAGCGAGCGTATGGGTAATAAGCGGTCCGGCCGTGCGCCCCAAGGTGTCTATAGATGCAGCGGCGAGGATAGGTGGATTGCAATATCTGTCTTGGATGACCATTGCTGGAAGGCTTTATGTTCCGTCACCGGTTTGATTGAGCTGGCTGAACTTACATACGAAGAACGGTGGTTACGGCATGATGAACTCGATCTGGCACTCTCGAATTTTACGGTGGCGCAAGTCGACACAAATCTGATGGCTCAACTTCAAAGTGTTGGAGTGCCCTGCGGAGCGGTCTTAAACGCGGCAGACGTCGTTCATGACCCGCAGTTAAAAGCAGTCGAATTTTTTGAGCCTTTGGCTCACGATGAAGCAGGAACGCATGTCTGGCCTAGATTTGCTGCGAGGCTTTCTCTGACACCGGCCACGATGCGCAGGAGCGCTCCAACTATGGGAGAGCACAATGAGTACGCTGCCTTGGAGTTAGCGGGCCTAGATGAAAGAGAATACGAGAGACTCATTGATCTCGGAGTGCTGCGAATTACTCCGCCGGAATAAGAATCAAAGCAGCCCCTTAATTAGAATTGTCTAGTGCGAATTCATTGAGCATGAATTCGGCCATCTCGTCGATGGCATCCGATGCCTCTTCGAACAAGCCAACGCATGCGTGCCAAACATGAAACATTTCGGGCCACACGCGCAAATTGACCGAAACTCCGGCTTCTGCAGCTTTGTCAGCGAAGCGAGTGCTATCCGACAAAAGAATTTCTTCATCTCCAACCTGGATCATTAGTGGAGGAAGTCCGGTTAAATCTGCCGCTAGAGGTGAAGCCAGTGGATCGTCTATCTCGCTGTCCGATATAAACAGCTCCCTTGTCCTGGGCATTGACTGCGGGGAAATCGACGAATCATTATCGGCATTGCTAGTCATGCTCTCCCCGCTAAGTGACATATCTAGCCACGGCGATATAAGAACAGCTGAACGTGGTAGTGGCAGACCCTCGCTCTTAAGAGCGAGTAGACATGCTGCCGCTAATCCACCGCCAGCAGAATCGCCTGCTAGAGCAATATTGCTGGGTTCATAGCCCTCCGATAGTGACCATCGATAGCTCTTTACGGCATCTTCAACGGCAGCAGGGTGTGGGTGTTCCGGAGCGAGACGATATTCGACAGACAGCACGCGGCAATTTGAACGCTGGGCGAGGTGACCTGTGAGGTTTCTGTGAGTAGCGATCGACCCTCCTATATAGCCGCCGCCATGAAAATAAATTATTAGATGGTTTTCAGAAGCTTCCGATGTAGCTTGCAACTCGCCTGGAACCCCTCCAGCGTCGATCATGAGACCATTGACTTTTGCCGGCAGGGAGCGGGCGGTGGATTCCATGTTGCCGCGAAATTTCTCTATGTCGACGGGACGACCACTTGAGCTGCGTCGAGATGCGATGATCTCTCGGATTCGGTGATATTCCTTACTAGCCACAATCTTCTCCAAATTCGTCTCGCCACTTCGACACTAGTAGCGCTAAATTCACAAAATCTCTAAACATAAGGGGCTCTGATGCTTCTAGATCACAAAGTTGCAATCGTTACTGGGGGAGGATCGGGAATTGGCGAAGCAACGGCACGTCGTTTCTCACAAGAGGGAGCGGCAGTAGTTGTAGCTGATACGCGGTTCCACAAAGCGGAAAATGTGGCACGCGAGATAAATGAGTTGGGTGGGCACGCTATAGCTCTTGAGGTTGACGTGGCGGTTCCTGAGTCGATATCTCACTTAGTCCAGGAGACGGTCGAACAATTCGGACGACTTGATGTCATGTTTAACAATGCGGGAACGTTAAAACCTGGAACGGTCGTGGAGCTCGACGTTGATGACTGGGATTTCGTGATGGGTGTGAATGTCCGATCTGTGTTTCTCGGTGGAAAATACGCGATACCTGCGATGAAACAATCGGGTGGCGGGTCGATAATCAATACTGCTTCGATTTCAGGATTGCATGGAGATGGTGGAGCTGTGGTTTATGCCGCAAGTAAAGCTGCGGTAATTAACTTGACCCGAGCCATGAGCACTGACCACGCCGCCGAAGGTATTCGGGTAAACGCGATATGCCCTGGGACTATTGAAACCCCGCCTGTGCAGCGCATGATGGCAAATGCCGAGGCGCTCGCAACTAACTTAGAAGCGCACGCGGTTGGGCGCCTAGGGCGACCAGAGGAAATCGCCAATGCTGCGCTTTGGCTGGCTAGTGACGAATCATCCTTCGTGTCTGGTGAAGCGCTAGTAGTTGATGGCGGACTTCGCGCTAAGTCTCCTTTGGGTCGGTTGGCGGACCCGCGGCCGAGTCATCTCAGGTAAATAAGAAGATTGATCGCTATCGGACGTTGTCCTTCTTGCTAGCCCGCAATTAAAAATCTTTCGTCTTCGCGTGTCTACAAGTTCAAAACCTTGGAAATCCTCGGCTAGCGTCAAATGGCCGGGAGGGGGTGAAATATGATTAAACCGATCCGCGCTGCGTTTGTTAGCGATGAATGGGCATCGTTGGTCATTCCTCCTCCTTACGACTCGCTAAGCACTGTTGAGCGGGAGCAGCACCTTCTCGACCATCCCAAGTCGTTTCTTCATGTGACACGGTCTGCTGATGCGAGTCACGGCCACCCAACGGAGCACCAGCGGTTAGCGGAGGAGGGCAGGGAAGCTCTTGAAATGCTGATGTCTGATGAGGTCTACATAAGTCAACCAAGCAGCAGCTTATTTCTGCAAAAAATAGAAAGTGATGGGATTACACAAAGGGCGATAATCGGAGCAATTGACATAGCCGAGGTTGCCCCACGTCCACACGAAGCAGTGCACCCAGGTCGTGTGCAAGCCTTGGCAACCCACTTCCGGCATGTCGGGTCTATGTCCAGTCCCGTCGTTTTAACAACGCGTAAGGATCATCTTAATTTGCCTTCGCTTGAGGACTCCGACCGAGTTGAGCTTGTGAGTCAGTTCTTGGCGATCGATGAAACCGAGATCTCTGTATGGACCGTTGCGCTAGAAGACTTCGGAGATGTTGATGGGCTGTATATCGTCGACGGTCACCATCGAATAGCGGCCGCTCGTGAAGCCGGGTTCTCGCAACTACTTGTCGCGTATGTTCCGCCTTCGGAGTTACGAATGAGTAGCTTTGACCGTGACGTTGATGAGCTCGAATTTTTACCGAGAAAGACAATTGATCGACTTTCCGAATGGTGTGACGTGAGAGAGTCCTCAGAGTCCGAAGCAACTCAACCCGCCGTTAAGGGGGTAATCAAACTGCGATTTGGAAATGACTGGTTTTGGGCGAAGCGGCGAAATGTCGAAGGTCTCGATTCTGAATTTGTTCATACGACTCTTCTGCCAGAGCTCTTCGGTATTTATGATGCTGACGATCCCCGTTTGTCTTATCGTCCCGTTGGGGCGAAGAGACCTGATAGCTCTGCAACCGTTCGGTTGGCCCCTGCAGACCTTGAAGATGTGTTCAGCACTGCTGATGCAGGCCGAACAATGCCTCCGAAGACGACCTACTTTTTCCCAAAGGCCCGATCGGGCGTTCTAATCATTGAGTGCTGAGTTCAAACCCTTCAGAACCCGAAAAGCTTTCGGGTGTTGTCACCAACAAACGCTTGCCTATGTTTTTCTGGAAACATATGGACGAGGTTGTTTAGATCGTGGACATACTCAGGGGTGTGATCTGCATGGGGAAAGTCTGATGCCCACATAAATCTGTCGTATCCAAACCGCTCAGCCAATGACGGAATTGTCCGTTCGTCAGGATCGCAGCTAACCCAAATTTGACGCATAAAATACTCGCTAGGTTTCATCTTCAATGGCACACGGCTGCCGACGAAGGTGTGCGCATAAACCGCATCAATTCGATCAAACCAATAACCGATCCAACCTCCTCCTGATTCAAGGACTAACACCTTAAGTTCAGGAAACTTATCGAAAACTCCGTAGTCGAATAGGGTTGTGAATTGGTGACGCACTCCGTCTGACGCCGTTATGGATGCCGTAAGCCGAAGCTGTTTAACATTTTCCCAAGACCCCATTCGGTCCCCTTTAGTCCATTGAGGTTCAAAGGTTGGGTGAATAGCGAATGGAACGCCGAGCTCTTCGGCGGTTCTGAACACGATGTCGTTTTTGGGGTGACCCAAAGGAGTTGCCGAGTGCGTAAATGGTGCAACGTAACAGCCCTTGGCACCATCCTCGACGGCTCGCCTGAGTTCGGTTGCCGCTGCTTCGGGGTCGCTCAGTGATAGGTGAGCGGAAGGTATCAGGCGGCTCCTGCTGTCGCGACAGAAGTCGACTACCCACCGGTTATACGCGCGCGTATATGCCTGACTTAATTCTGGGTCGTTGAGTTCTGCTTCCCATAACAGTCCTACGGTCGTGTAGATAACCGCAGCCTCAAGATTCTCGGCATCCATGACTTCGAGTCGTTGTAGCGGGTCCATCGAGCCGAAGGGCGCTTCGTGGAGGTAGGTCCTCTCGGGATTGCGTTGAATATCTGCGAGGTCGGGTGCTCCCATGGCGCCAAGAGTTGCAGGGAATCCGCGTCTGCTCATGACGCTTCGCTCTCCGCCGATTTCTAATTCCTCGAGCCCATTTTCGTCCAAGCAAATTCGGAGTGATCTGTCCTTGTACTTTGATTCCAAATACTCATCCCAGAGATCTGGTGGCTCGAGAATGTGCCCATCGGCATCTACGGCGCCATCATGGTCGATGCGATGAACCTCGTGTATTTCGCGGTGTGGGAGTCCCTCCCGTTGAATGGTCGTAGCCATAATCTTCCTCCAAGTTACTAATAGTATTTCAGAGAGTGCTCCTATCTGGCTGAGGCACCTCCATCGACGGTTAAGGTCGTGCCGCTGATGTGACTTGCTCGGGGGGAGACAAAAAAGGTCACTACGTTGGCGCATTGTTCGACCGAGCCCGGAGGTGGGTCGGTTGGAATTAATTCTTCCCAGCGCTCCTCAGTGCCAAACTTGTCAAGCGACTCCCGACGCAAAATATCGCCCATGCGGTCGGTAACGATCAAACCTGGGTTTATCGCCAGGACTCGCACGTTGTGGTCGAGACTTCTGCTTCCTAGAGCAGCGGTCAAACCAACGAGACCACTGTTCCCTGCAGCGCCAGCTATGTAGCTCGGTTGAGGGCGTACTGCGGCCGCACCGATGATATTTAGTATCACCCCATCTCCGCGGTCGACCATTCCTGCGTAAACCTCTCGGCATAAATTGATGTACCCGAAAACCTTGAGATCCCAAGCGTTACGCCAGGTCGCTTCGTCGACAGTCCAAATATCTCCCGCGGGAATGGCACCTGCGTTATTGATCCAAATATCAATTTCGCCGACGGCGTCTACTAGGGCCGATTGCTCTTGGCTCTTTGCAAGATCGCAGACGTGGGTAGTTACCTCCGCGTTTTGTACGGTTTTTTCGATCAGTTCTTTCGCCTCTTTAAGAGCCGGCTGACCTCGAGCGGCAAGGTGAAGAGAACACCCCTCTATCGCTAAGGAGACTGCGCACCCGAGACCAATTCCTTTGGAGCCGCCGGTGATGACGACTCTTTTCCCATTCAAGCCTAGATCCATGGAGTGACCGTACTTTGAATCTTGAGCGGGGGAGGCGAGATTGAGGGACAATGAAGAAGTAAGCAAGACCTAAAGGGGAATTGATGACTGGACAGCTTGAATCAAAAGTGGCAATCGTAACTGGTGGCGCAAGCGGCATGGGCCTAGCCACGGTGCGGAGATTTCTTGAAGAAGGTGCCTCAGTTGTGGTTGGTGACTTGAACTCCGACAATGGGCGCCAATTGCTAGAAGAACTAAGCGCAGACGGTTATGGCGAGAAAGTTCGCTTCACGGTTACTGATGTGTCAGTAGAAGACGATGTCGCAGCTATGACTGAGCTAGCGCTCGACGCGTTTGGTCGCCTTGACATTGTGTTTAACAACGCAGGCATTGGCGGGGCCTTCGGCCCGATTACAGAACTTGAGGTCGATGATTGGGATACAACGTTTCATGTTCTGGTGAGGTCCGTTTTTCTGGGGACTAAGCATGCAGCAAAAGTGCTAATTGAGCAAGGTCAAGGCGGCTCGATTATCAATACGGCATCTATCGCTGGAATGGGTGGCGGTGCAGGCCCACAGGCATATTCAGCAGCAAAAGCGGCGGTAGTGAGTCTGTCGAAAACCACCGCGGTGGAACTTGCTCCACACGACATCCGAGTAAATGCGATATGTCCGGGCGTAATTTTTACGCCCCTAATGCATAGCGGCAATGAAGAACAAGCTGAAGAGGTAATAGAGGAAATTCAGCCGCTTTCAAAACGTGGGGAGGGTTCCGATATTGCTGGGATGGCGGTATTTTTGGCCGGCGACGACTCACTTTTTGTTACGGGGCAGGAACACATCGTTGATGGAGGTCTACTGGCCAGCGGGCCGCGTATGATCGGAAGACTTCATAACTCCCGAAATCTGCACCGCATGGCTGGGATGGCTTATGGCAGCAGTGGTCAGGTGCCGACATTTAGGCGACTCTAAGAAGGGAGAGTCATACCTCCCCTGAGATGAAAGCCCTTTCTAGGCTCTCGCGGTGGTCCGGATGAGCGATGCCAATAAGCAGTTCAGATCTTTCGGTGAGAGTCTTGCCCCGAAGCTCAACAGCGCCAAATTCGGTTGCTATTACGTCTGCAAGATAGTTTGGCAGCGTGGTGGGTGCTCCGCGAGTAAGCCGATTAACCACTTTTGAGATCGTTCCTCCCGCTGCTGCGGACGGCATTGCAATTATCGAGCGGCCTCCGGTTGCGACCGACGCTCCGAATGCAAAATCAGGAGCGCCACCCGGGCCGGAAATAAATCGGCCCGCCGCAAATTCACTATTTGCGGAGCCGTCCAAAGCAATTTCTACAGTTGATTGCAACGCAACAAAGTTTTTAACTGAAGCCATTCCGGGAATGCCATGGCTATGACTGCCTCGTGCCATTCGAATCAGCTTATTTTCGTGCACCCAATCGTAGAGCCTGCGTGTTCCCATGATTTCTGCTGCGACTGAGACGCCTTCATCGCAGCCTTTTTTGAGGTTGTTCACTGCGCCAAACTCGATGAGCTCCAGACAGGCGTCATTAATCATGCCGCCGTGAAGGCCTAAGTCCCTCCTGCTTTTTAGGCTGTTTAAGACCGCGTCAGGTATTGCACCGATTCCGAATTGAAGAGTGGAGCCATCCGGTATGAATTCATCAACGTGTCTCGCAATCGCTTCCGACACTTCGTCGACCGCAGCAGGTTGCAATTCGGCTAGAGGCTCATCAATTTCGACAAGAAAGTCGAAATCGGTCACGTGGCATTCTCCGTCACCGTAGACAAATGGCATCTCGTTGTTTATCTGAGCTATTGCCAACGGAACCTCTCTAAGCAGAGAAACATGACCCCCGACGCCGGTACCTAAGCTGCACCTTCCGGACGCATCGGGAGGACTTATTTGGCATAGAACTACATCTGCTGGAAGCGGACCGCCGGGAGCGAAGAGACCGTCTAGGTCTGAATATCTTCCTGGAATGATTCCAAAGTCTTCATGATCGAGAACATCTCGTAGAGCGTATGTAGGTTGCAACGAGAGCCACTTAAATGGATTGCCTAGATAATCCACTGGTGCGGGTCGCCGAAGAAGAAAGGCCGAAATGAACTCTAGGTGCTGGAAGGAATCCCGCTTTTCGGCGATTTTCTCCAAGAAACCGTATGGACACCCGGAACCTTGAGCCACATATATTCGGCTGCCATCAGGGATTGCACGAACTGCGTCGTCGCTACTTGAGCTGCGATTCCCGCGCCGTGATTTCATAGTTTTCTCATTTCAGTCAAGTAGAGAACGACTAATGACGACATCCTGAATTTCGGTGGCTCCGTCAACATAGTGGGTTAAGCGCGAGGCTGCTAAGTGGCGTGGTAGCGCGTGATCGCGTTTCGCTCCATTTGCTCCCATGACTTGCATGCAGGTAGCAATTCCCTTTTCGGTCACACGGGTACAAAACTTTTTCGCGTGAGCGGCTGCTACAGAAGCATCAAGTCCTTCTTGCGCTACTTTTGCTGCTTGAAATGTCAGTAAACGCGAGGCTTCTAGATCTGTTGCGACGTCAGCAAGTTGGAAACGGATGCTTTGCAAGTCGGCGAGACGGCCGCCGAATGCTTTGCGATCTTTGACGTAGGTAGTCGCTGTCTCAAGACTTGTTCTAAGCATTCCGCAGCACATAGCGGAGACCAGGACTCGCGCAATGTCGATGCCTTCCATGGCGGCGTGGAACCCCTCGCCTGCTTCCATAAATAGAGCCTCTTGAGGTAACCGGCAGTCATCGAATTCAATACTGTTTGCCCCTAATCCATGACCGCCAAGCAGCTCGTATGGCGGTGTTCTGATTACGCCCGGTCGATCGGCTTCAAAAAGAAATGTTGCGATGCCTTTGTGTCCGAGCGCCTCATCGGTTTGCGCATAGACGGATAAGACATCTGCTTCGGTCCCATTAGTAACCCAAGATTTCACGCCGTTGAGTATCCACTCGTCGCCATCCTGTGTCGCTCGAACGCTAATTGCCGCTGCGTCCGAGCCAACATCAGGTTCTGTCAACAAAAACGCTCCGAGCGAGCTTCCGTCCACTAGGCCCGGAAGGAAATTGGAGCGAAGGTGTCCACCTGCGTTGCGGGCAACGGCGCCCGCCAAATTGTTGTGGCAGACCAGAGTAAAGGCGACAGCGAAGTCCACTGAAGCTATTTCTTCCAAGGTTCTAGCGAGGCCAGTTAACGAGAGTTCCTCGCCGAGATCGGCAGTAGGAACCAGTAAGCCGGTGAGCCTATGTTCACCGGCGCTTTTGAAGGCTTCGCTGGCAAACCGCCTTTCAGCCTCCCAAGTTTCTGCTCGCTCAGCAACGTATTGAACGGCCCAGTCGTGTGCACGTTGAATTGATCGGTGGTCGGACTCTGAAAGTAATTTAGGATCTAACAAGTTCACCTCATGAGACTAGTTCGATCAGAAAATAAGCTATTTAATTCGCTGATCTTCGCGACATCTAGCTATTCAGCAGAGTGATCCTTGAGAATCATTCGCGTAGGCATATAAACCATAACTACTTCACCCTTTTGGTTGAAGACTTCGTTGCGAGTGGTCACTATGCCCCTGTCATTCTTGGATGTCATGCGTGCTTCCGTAACCTCTGCTATGACATGGACAGTATCGTTGACAAAGGTTGGGCCTTTCACTTGCACCTCTGCTCCGAGATAGGCGATTCCCGTGCCAGCGATGGCTCCACCGCTAATGATCAGACCTTCTGCAATGGACATAACAAGGCTGCCGGGTACAAGCCGGCCCGAGTATCCCGCTCGTTCCGACCCAGTAGCGTCTAAAAACAAACCTTCGACGAACCCGAATTGGGTGGCGTAAACGACTAGGTCTGTTTCCGTAATCGTCCGTCGCGAAGTGCTCCAACGCTTACCTTCTGGCACCTCGTGAAAAGTCCATCCACGGTGTGGCTTAGGCGGTAGTTCTGCACTCATTGTGTCCTCCAGAATGTCTTTTCTCAGACCGTAGCCGGCTAAATAAGCGCGGATACCCTTTCTCCGCCTACCATCTGAGTCGTTGTCTGAGTATTGGAGTAAAGGTGAAAGCAGATCGTCGCACACACAGGTCGCACGTCAGCTACATCGATAAGTCGCGTAACTACTACGGAGCTCAGGGATACCCTCAGGCTTATCAGTGGGCATACAACCAAGACGTGCCATTTGCGCCGCTGAATAAGCCGTTGAGTGAATGCCGAGTTGGGCTAGTAACGACTTCATTTTTTGAACGCAAAGTAGACAAGGACGACGTTGCTGGTTCAGCCAAAAAAGAGCCTTATGCAGCGAAGTGCGACGACGCTATGGAAGGCCTATACAACAAAGATCTTTTCTGGGATAAAGACACCACGCATACCGAAGATCTCGATTCCTACCTGCCAATTAACCGGCTGCGAGAGTTCGCAGAGCGGGGAAGGATTGGCTCTCTAGCTGAACGTTTCTACGGGGTGCCAACGGATTACAGTCACAGACGAACGAGTCGGAGGGACGCCCCGCAAATACTTGAGTACGCCAAAGAAGATGAGCTCGATGTTGTTTTGCTAGTCCCGCTTTGACCGGTTTGTCACCAGACCGTGAGTCTGGTCGCTCGACACTTAGAAGAAGCGGGTCTTCCAACGGTGGTAATGGGTAGTGCCCGGGACATAGTTGAGGAGTGCGGTGTTGCTCGATTTGTATTTACCGATTTTCCTTTGGGTAATCCGACTGGAAAGCCTGACGACGCGGCAATGCAAACGTCGATAACTGGGATGGCTCTTGATTTATTGGAGCGCGCATGGGAACCGCGTACAACCGTGCAGACTCCGTTTGTTTGGAATTCTGAAAATAATGATGAGTGGCGACAACACTTTATGAAAGTTGATGACTCGAACCGTGGTGCTTTAGCAGCGGCGGGAGATCAGCGTCGTGCTGCTCAGGCAGATGCGAAGGCCGAAGGACGGGGCAGGGGTTGAAGTGACAAAGGCGGAACGGGGCAGCCGCCTAGATGGTGCTCCAGAGCCGCACCGCATGTTTGAGGCTTCTGGTGGAGTGCGAGTCGCTGCCGATATTTATGGAGATAAAGGGACTCTCGTCGTCTTGCAACATGGTGGTGGCCAGACCCGACATGCCTGGAAAGGTGCTGGGCAGAAACTCGCGGCAGCTGGGTATCGCGCAATTAGTCTTGACGCGCGTGGGCATGGGGATAGTGACTGGGCGCCGGATGGAGATTATTCAAATGACGCGCTGGTCGAAGATTTAGTAGAAGTAGTAAATGAGCTCGGCGAATCCCCAGTTCTAGTAGGCGCTTCCATGGGCGGCGGTACGTCGCTCACTGCAGTCGGCGAGGATCGTCTAGAGGCGCGGGCATTAGTTCTCGTTGACACTGCGCCGAGAATTGAAGTTCAAGGAGTCAGAAAGATCCGAGATTTCATGGGTCAGGCACCTGATGGTTTCTCATCGCTCGAAGAAGTGGCTGAAGCAATAGCTAATTACCAACCTCATAGAACTAGACCGCGCAATCTGGACGGTCTGGCAAAAAACATTCGACTATGGCCGGATGGTCGTTATAGATGGCACTGGGATCCTGAATTTATGCGGAGAAAGCGTGCCTTGGCTGATCGTATTCCTCGTCAAGAAGATGCCGCGAAAAACGTTAAATGTCCCTCACTTCTGGTCCGGGGTGGACTCAGCGATGTCCTTTCGGAGGAAGGAGCCCAGGCGTACCTGAGTTTGGTGCCCCACTCTGAGTATGCAAACGTTGGCGAAGCTGCGCATATGGTTGCCGGAGATCGTAATGACGTTTTCGTTGCGGCAGTCCTGGAGTTTTTATCTAAAGTCGCGCCTCCGACCTAACGGCACTTGGTAGCACTATGTGTATTGTTTCGGGAAGCGATAACCAGCGAACCTACGTTTGTTTTGATTATGAAATTAACGGCGTCCCGAGTGGCTCTGACCCCACCCCCTTGATTTCGGCGGTCCTAGCTGAACATGGAGCAGCAGCGGTCGAATTGAACGGTCTGATTTGGGCAGAGTTCTCAGATTCGGCAGCGGCTGTGGAAGCAGCGATTGTCAGTCAATGGCGGGTTCAACGTGAAATCAAGGACGATGCCCGGAAGCTTCGAGTAGGGGTGCATCGAGGCTCTTTGAACCAAACGCATTTAGTTTTGGCTTGCGCCAACGGTAACCAGATCGTCTTCACACAAGCGGTCGACGAAGCCACCGGAGGCACGCTTGATGCCCGTCCAATGCAACGCGTGGCGCTGTGGTCGGAGACCGAACCGACTCAATTGTGGTTATCTACCGATAGCCGGCCTGATATCGATGGGCGACCACTTCGCGTAAGAACCTAAATATCTATTCGCTTAGCCGCTTGAACGAAACTAGCTTCTGCAGGAAGAAGTCAATAAGTGTCAAGGGGGAAGCATGCCTACAGATGCTCGCGTGGTGGTGGTACCGCAACAGCAAGGAGAACCTTTAGAGGTCGTCGACTTGGTGCTCCCTGAACCTGGGCCACACCAGGTTATTGTGCGCCAATATGCTTCAGGGATATGTCACAGTCAGCTACACACTATTCACAACCCTAGGCAAGCACCGCAGGTCCTTGGCCATGAGTCAACAGGTGAAGTTCTTGAAGTAGGTGGCGAGGTAACAGATCTCGCGCCTGGTGACACGGTCATGGTGACTTGGGTCCCAAAGAATCTAGAGCAAGCTCGGCGCGAAGGTGGCCCCGTTTCTCTTGCCCTCCCTGATGGTCAAGTGGCAAGCAGCATAAATGTTTTCACGTGGGCTACTCACACTATTGCCGACGAAATGTTTGTAGTGAAAGTGCCCGAAAATATTGACTACGAGGCAGACAGCATCATCGGATGTGCCGTCATCACGGGCGCCGGAGCAGTACTTCATACAGCTGCCGTTCAACCTGGGGACAGCGTAGCTATCGTTGGTGTTGGCGGTGTCGGTCTATCTGCTGTGGCTGCTGCTGCTCATCTCGGCGCTTACCCGATTATTGCCGTCGACCTTGACGACGCGAAATTAGAATTCGCGAAGCATTTCGGAGCCACGCATGGAGTCAACGCAAGTGAAGTGGACATGGTGGAAGCGGTTCGAGCACTTACTCCGGTTGAGGGCCAGTTCGACATCCGTCGGCAACCTGTTGCCGGTGTCGACTATGCGTTTGATTGCATTGGCCACGCATCGACTATGAAGCAAGTATCAGAGATAACTAGAAGTGGTGAGTTTGGGCAGTCAAAAGGTGGGACCTCTGTTCTGGTTGGAGTTCCGCAAACTCCCATCGAACTGAATAGTGCCCATATGTTTATAGGCGAGCGTTCTTATATATGCAGTCTTGGTGGCTCTTGCGAGCCGAGTGAAGACTTACCTCGGTTTATCCAGTGGCATCAAGATGGAATCCTCGATCTAGATTCGTTGGTAACGCAGCGCTATGGGATTGACGACATTGGGGTCGCAGTTGAAGACTTGGAGCATGGACGAGTAGCAGGCCGGTCGATACTGGTGTTTGACTAAGCTATGTCGCCTACCCAAGAGGGAGAGGTTCCAGAACTTCGTATTGCGAACGGTCGGGCTCGAATTTTGTTGCGCAGACCTGAAAAAAGGAATCGCTTAGAGCCAGTTGATCTTGCACAAGTTATTGATCATATAAATGTCATTGAGAATGACGAATCGGTCCGCATCGTAACGATTGAAGCTGAAGGGCCTTCGTGGTGTTCCGGTTACCACTTAGGTGCGTTGGCGACGGCAGAACGACCAAAGTTCTCGTTCGGTGAAGCATGCGATGCTGTGATGAGCATCACGGTTCCTACAGTTGCGGTTCTAAAGGGAAATATCCATGGCGGTGGAACCGACTTGGCGATGGCATGTGATCTGCGGCTGGGGAAAACGGGCCTTGTATTGCAAATGCCAGCGGCGAAAATAGGTTTGCAATACTACGCGTCGGGCCTCGAACGCTTTGTCTCTCGAATTGGGCCTGCGGCGACTAAGCGTATTTTTCTGACAGGAGAGCCCATCCAAGCTGATGAACTTCTTCGTGTTGGATATTTAACTGAGATGTTGCCGGAAGAAGCGTTGGAGGCTCGCGTTATTGAGTTATGTAACTCCGTGGCCGAGCTTTCGCCCAGCGCTGTAGCTTTGACGAAGCGGGCAATAGAGAATCTTTCAAGTGATAAACCCTCCGTAGATGAGGTTCAAGAAGGACATCTTTGGTCGACGAGGTCCCCGGACCATCGAGAAGCCATGAAAGCATTGGTAGAGCGACGCTCACCGCAATTTCCTGCGACTTAACTGACATTCAGTTGGTGATTCTGCTAGATAGCAGATGTGGCAGATATTTCTTCAGAGTTGATTGACACCGAAAAAGTGAGTGCCTGGATTGTCGAGCGAGCGGATGTCGAAGACCCTCTTACTTTTGAATTAATTGCTGGTGGGCGGTCGAATATGACTTTCACGGTCTATGACGGTGAGATACCTAAGTTTGTTTTGAGGCGGCCACCGACTGGGCCGCTGCTGCCTTCAGCTCACGATATGGCCAGGGAATATCGGCTAATGGATGCGTTGAGCGGTAGTTATGTTCCGGTTCCCAGCATGGTAGGCCTCTGTCAAGACGACGCTGTAAACGGGAGAGATTTTTATGTCATGCAATTTGTCGATGGGATTGTGGTGCGAGACATCGATATTGGGTCCTCCTTTAGTGAAACGACGAGGAAAACAATGTCGGAATCATTGGTCGCAACCCTCATAGCGCTGCACGAAGTAGATATCGATTCAGTAGGTCTGGGTGACTTGGCGAAACGAACCGGATATATCCAGCGTCAAGTGAAGCGCTGGACAGGCCAATGGCAGAGCTCTCGCACCCGAGATCTAGCAATCGTTGACGCCGTCGCAGAAAAACTGATGGCTCAAATGCCAGAGCCGAATCCGACGGCAATTGCGCATGGCGATTACCGATTATCTAATTGCATGGTCGATGCCGATGGGCATGTCGTGGCGGTTTTGGACTGGGAGCTCTGCACTTTAGGCGAACCGATGGCGGACCTCGGAGGGCTGCTTGGCTATTGGCATGATCCTGCAGAAACTGATCCGACCGGAGATTCTGAAACAACTGGCCTTGCGGGGTTTCTAACTCTAGAGGAAATAGCTGATTTGTATTCTGAGGGTTCCGGGGTTGCGAAGGACTCAATCAACTATTACCGAGCATTTGCACAGTGGCGATTAGCTTGCATAGCGGAAGGTGTTTATGCGCGATATTTGGCGGGGCAACAAGGCGACCAGGACGAAGATATCGACTTGGAACGAATGAATGCGTCAGTAGGGGAGCGCGCAGAGCGCGCCGCCCAACTACTCGGGATGATCTAAATCCCTTATTTGAGCGAACTGACTGGAATTCTGCTTCGTTTCTTATTTGCCGTGTCGCAAAAGCTTGCCGCTGTAGGTCTCAGTTTGCTGGTCGTCTTCAATGGTTATTTCGCCATTGACGATTACGTTTTTGTACCCAGACGCTTTTTGGATTCTTCGCCACTCGCCACCAGGTAAATCATGGACAACTTCCATGGGCAGGACTTTCAAATTTTCCGGATCGTAAACTACGACGTCCGCAGGGCACCCAGGGCGCAGTACCCCCCTGTCCCGAAAACCGGCCAATTGAGCTGGCAAAGCTGATAAGCGTCGATGAGCTTCTTCGTACGATACCCACTGATTATCTCTCACCTGTTCGGTAAGGGTTTCAGTCGGGTAACGCCCGGCGGTAAGAAATTTAGTGTGAGCCCCGCCATCTGAAACACCAAACAGCATGTGCGGATAACTAACAATATCTTTCAAAAGCTCGCTGTTACCTTGCGGAGGAGCTACGAAAAAGAGCGTGTCAAGGTCGTCCTCTACAGCGATATCGAGCATGACATCGACTTCATGCTTTCCGCTGACCTCAGCGGCTTGAGAAACAGACATCTCTCGGAACTGTTCCGTTGTACTCGACCTAGGTGAGAGAATCGTTACGGTTCCGAGGGGCGCGGTTGCTGTAGCAGGAAGATTTTCTTTTAAAGCCTGTCGACGAGCAGGGTCCGCAAATTTCGCCAGACGTTCTGCTTTGTTTCCCATGCATGCTTCCATCCAAGCTTCCGAGTCGTCATACAAGTTCCAGTCCTCGAGGGTGAATGTGAAACCGGCATCGCTGGTAACGCCTTGTCCATAAACAGGTATGCCGCGTTCTCTGCAGCGCTCTAGCCACTCGATCTGACGTCGGTGAACGTGCGGTTTCTCCTCAAATGCCTGCACCACGTTGTGCAAGAGCGGACGGCCACTGATCGATGCGATTTCTTCCAGGTGAGCGAGATCATGTTTGATGTCATCGGTAGTGAGTGTCATTTGAACCACGCCCTGATTACGTTCTGCTAATACTCTCGCCAGGACGCGAGCTGTTTCGTCATTCATCATGTCGGTCGGCATCGGTGTACCGTCCCAGTCGCGTTGTACAGCTGCTGGGCCAGTCGGCGGAAGCCTTTGAGCTGACCAACCGCACCCACCTGCATCGAGTGATTCGCGTAGAAGTTGCGCTAACCGTTCATGTTCAGCGTCGGTGGGCATCCGACCCGCCTTTGCATCATCTACGCCGAGAACTTCTAGAAGCATCGGGCCAACCGGAACGTAGGGCAAAATATTCATCGCCTTGGGCGTCCGGTCCAAGCTATCTAGGTACTCAGGGAACGTGACCCAATCCCAAGGCATTCCCTGAGCCATCGAGTCGTAGGGAATTGCTTCCACTCGAACCATCGATCTCATAGCGTATTCGCGCATTTCCGGAGCGACCGGCGCGAATCCGAAGCCGCAATTGCCAATGGCGACCGAGGTAATACCGTGCCAACCCGACAGCGTGCAATAGGGGTCCCAGAAAACTTGTGCGTCATAATGAGTGTGCAAATCGACGAAGCCTGGACCTATGTGAAGTCCGGTTGCATCCACGACCGTTTTCGCGTCTTTGTGATTTACTCGGCCAATATCGACAACTTGCCCGGCTGAAATTGCGACGTCACCACGAACGCGAGGAGCGCCGCTCCCGTCAAAAACAAATCCGTCTTTAAGAACTATGTCAAAACTCATCTTTAAGCCATCCTGAATGATCTTTACAAAAACAGACTAGATCTAGAGCTCGAGAGCGCGTCGCCTAAAATGGATCTCGCTCAATATCGAGAACAAAGCGACCGAGCTGGTGAGTGACTCGATCCTGGTGGACATTGATATGAAGAGGCATTGCGCGAAAATCTCGATAGCGCCTTTCGAAAGTCCCGCCTTCGCGAAGCCCATTTCCCCCTTGGGTGCGCTCAAGCAAGCGCATTGCCTCCGCTAGTTGTTCGACGCTCATAGAAACAACTGACATTTGACGCAGATAGTCGGCTTCATCTGGAACTGTGTTTGTGGCGACCCGTTCATCTAATTCGGCACACGCGTTTTCCACTGCGGCACGCGCTGAGGACAAGAGGGCAGCTGCCCGACCAATATTTAATTGCGCCGCGGGTTTTTCAACCATTTTGCCGCCCATTATTACTCTCCTTTCACGAGTGGAAGAGGCAACTTCTTGAAGAGCTCGACGAACCAGACCGGCAGCCATCCAACCAAGCCACAGATCCGAAATACCTACCCAGTCTTCTCTGTAGCGGTGGTTGATTACGGGCACAGTTCGAAGCGATTCAGCTCTGTTGGCTCCGTACCACTGGACGCAACGGTCCAGAGGAATGCGGACCTCGCTGTAATGAAGGTCATCTGTTGCTGAGGCGCGAAGACCAGATCCGTCCCAGGTCGGGTCTATCTTTAGGCCTTCTACCGACGTGCTTACAATTGAGAAACGTAAATCCATCGGCCGGACCGGCTCGTCGTTGTCATCAACTACCGCAAAGACAACCCCGCAGTGATCGGCGTAGCGGCTACCGGTGCCAAAGGTAGCTTTACCATTTAGCACCACTTCGTTGTCTTCTAGACGGCCGTACACCCCGCTACCTGCGCCGGCGGGAAAGCTAACCCACTGGCCTTTGTCGACAATTTCTTTGAGGAAACCCTCATGTTCCGGGCCGAGAGTTCCGACGAAAAGGTGAAAAACTGCGAGGTGATTCCATAAACACCACGCTGTGGACGGACAGCGTGCAGCTACCGCTTCAAGCTCTCTTCCCATTTGCAGAATGGAGGACTCGATGCCACCTAGTTCACCGGTAGCAGGCATACGCATAACATCGCTACCACGTAATTTCTCCGTTACCTCACTTGACACGCTTCTCGTTAGATCAGCGTTTGCAGCTTGCTCTTCAAGGCTCTTCAGGATCGGCTGGACGAGTAGATCTGACTCGTTGCTCTTGAAAAAGTGATGGACAGGATCTTTTGTCATGAGCACCACCGTAGCCAAGAGCAGTACATTCTGCCTATGGCTGGTAAGGATAATGCTCCGTCCGAGCGCACTACTGTGCGCCGGATGGCTGTTCGAGGCGAGTACGAGAAATCGACAGTCGCTGAAATTCTTGATGAGGGTCTCATCGCTCATGTAGGGCTCTCAACGTCGAGTGGCCCAATTGTTGTCCCTATGTTGTACGGCAGAGAAGGCGACATTTTGTATCTTCATGGATCTCCAGCTAGTCGAATCCTCAGGGAAGGCGGCAATGCAGAATTGTGCGTCACTGTCACTCTGTTGGACGGCATAGTCGTCGCCCGCTCTCTTATGCATCACTCAATGAACTATCGATCTGTTGTCGTTATTGGAGAGGCGCATTCCGTTGACGATTTAGACGAGCGCTCGCGTGCCCTAGATGTAATAAGCGAACACGTAATCCCTGGACGGGTAGTAGGCACACGTCCTCATCATGAACGAGAGGTAAAAAGTACTCTTGTCTTATCCATGTCGATCAACGAGGCATCTGCGAAAATTCGAACCGGTCCCCCTATCGACGATGAGGAAGACTATGAGTTAGACACATGGGCCGGGGTATTGCCGCTAAGTGTCAGCGCAGGCACCCCCGTCGCAGACCCTCGACTCGCTGAAGGAATAGGGATCCCCGAACACATCAGTCAATGGAGTCGCTGATCCCTACGATGGCAAGTGGGGAAGAACTTCTTCGCCAAATCGACGAACAGTCTCCTCCAGCTCGCTGTCGGACACACCACCGAGATCAAACATGAACAGTTGCCTGTTGTGCCCCAGTAGTTCGTGAAGTTCAGCCATGCGATCGACACATTCTTGCGAGCTTCCAGCCACCGCTGGGCCGGCGAGAAATGACTCTAAGTCGAATGGCATTTGTACTTTTCCGCCAGTGTTGTCACTAATTAGCTGGTCTACGAAAGTCCAATAATGGTCGTAACGCGGGGTGAAACGCTCGCGCATATCGGCATGGCTGGTCCCAGCAAAAGCATGGCAGCAAGATCCAATTACAATGTCTTCCTCGCTCCTCCCGGCGTCATGCCAAGCCTCTCTGTACTGTTCTATTATTGGCACGAACATTTTTGGGTGACCAAAAACCGAAGGGAGCATTAAGCGGCACCCTAACTTTGCTGCAAGCAACGCCGATGTGGTCGAACCGGCACCTATCCAAAGCGGAATTTCACCCGTTGGTCTTGGTCGCACTGTGATGTCATCAAGGGGTTCCCGAAACTCCCCCGCCCAACTAATGTTTTCTTCTCGGAGCAAGCGTTGAAGTAGCGCTAACTTTTCATCGAAAATAGCTCGAGCATTAGTGACATCTAATCCGAAAGCGGGATAACTCCGGCTGAAAAAGTTGCCTCTACCCGCAACTATTTCCACTCTTCCTGGGAACAAGTTTTCAAGTGTCGAGTAATCCTCCGCGGCACGCACGGGATCAAGCGTTGGTACCAGAGTCACCGCAGTTGACAGAATTAGATCGGGGACTCGCTGTCCAATGGCCGATAGAACCACGGGTGGTGAGCTCAGCATGTAATCGTTGAAGTGATGCTCACCGATATGAACAGCATCGAATCCTGACTCCGAAGCCCAGACTGAGTATCTGATCAACTGCTGGTGCCTTTCTGACTCCGTCAGAAACTCACCAGAAATCGGGTGTCGAAGATTATCTCCCAAACTAAAGATCGCAGATTCCACGTATTTCCCTTAATGCTGCCGGCCTGTGCCTGCTAACTCAGCCATGAGCCTTAGTGCTTCATCTTGTGAGGTGTTGATATTTAAGCCGGTCAAGCCACTGTCCGCCCACTGTAAGTATCGCTGCTTGATGCGGTCGGGTGAGCCATATAGGCCCGCCTCGTCCACGTATTCATCTGGTATGGAGTCCGCGGCTTCCTCTTTCCGTCCCGCAAGGTACAACTCTTGTACTCGTTCGGCGACTTCTGCGTAACCCCTTTGCACCATGTGTTGATTGTGGAAGTTGACGTCTTTGTGTCCCATTCCACCTGTGTAGAGAGCGATGTTGTCCTTAGCTTTGCGAAATATTGGTTCTAAGTCATCCGTGATTTGCACTGGACATTGACCAATTATTTCGAAATCCTCCCAACCCTTTTCGACACCATTTTTTTTGGCGCGAGCAAAGCCCTCTTCAACCCAGCCTCGAAAATGAGCCATCCGACCCGGCACAAAGTGCATAGGTAGCCAACCGTCGCACAATTCCGCAGTAAGTTTGACGGTCGCTTCGGACCCGCTCCCTAGCCAAATAGGAAGATCAGGATTCGTGTGCAAGATTGAAGTTAAAGGTTTGCCAAGGCCGATAGCTCCTTCGCCTTGAAATGGAAGTTGGTATTCGCGTCCTTGATGCACCACGGGCTCATCGCGCGCAAAAATCTTTCTCATTATCTGTATGTAATCGCGAAGGCGCCAATATGGCTTTCCCCACGGTTCTCCGTACCAACCCTCTACTATCTGAGGGCCTGATACTCCTAAACCCGCAATCATTCTGCCACCACCTGCTAAGGCATCAATTGTTTGGGCCTGCATGGCAGCCATTGCAGGAGCCCGGCCCGCCAGTTGGATAATTCCGGTCCCGAGTTTGATCCGCTCAGTGTGCGCGGCAATGTAGGCCAGCGGTGTCATTGCATCTGAACCGTAAGCCTCAGCCGTCCAGACGGAGTGGTACCCCAACTTTTCGGCGAGCTTGATCCTCTCCATAGGTAGATCAAGCGTGCCTCCAGAGTAGCCAAGCATTAGAGCTAGTTTCATCGTTTGCTTCCTTGGGTATGGTCGTAACCTTCAAGTTGAACGCAGGGCTATTACCTTAAGCGCTTCAGGTGTTTTTCTGGCCAACAGGGGCAAATGCACCGGGCTTATGTCACCTGTAAATTAATTGATTGCGCGATCCTTGCCTTCCCAATAGGGCGCCCTAAGCTCTCTCTTAAGGACTTTGCCAGGGCCAGATTTTGGGAGTTCCTCCGAACGGAACTCCACTGAACGCGGAAGCTTGTAGCCGCCAAGCGAAGCCCTACAGAAGTCAATCAGCTCCTCTTCTGTTAACGAATCCTCTCGTGGAACGACCACAGCATGTACTTGTTCCCCCCATTGCGCATTTGGGACTCCGAACACCGTCGCCTCAAGCACCTTGGGGTGTTGATAAATCACTTCCTCAACCTCGGAACAATAGACATTCTCGCCGCCTGAGATAATCATGTCCTTTGCGCGATCAACTAAGAACAGGTAGCCATCTTCATCTAAATACCCGATGTCTCCGGTCCTATACCAACCGTTCTCGAGCGCAGCGGCTGTCTGTTCAGGTTTGTTCCAGTAACCCTGCATGACGTTCGGGCCCTTGACTAAGACTTCGCCTGCTTGCCCAGATGCTGCATCGATTCTCAGAGATACTCCGAGGGATGGGCGACCTACGGACTTTCCGCGATCTGTGCCAATCAGTTCCTCCTCATGACGGAGACCGGTAACGAGAGGCGCAGTCTCGGTAGCTCCGTATAGATGAAGTAATTCTGCGTTCGGGAATTCCTCATGGGCCCTGACTAATATCTGGGTGGCTATGGGCGATGCCCCGTGCGAAATAAGCGTCATGCTCGACGTATCTCTAGGTCTAGAAAATTGAGCTTCGACTAACGCTGCCACCATTGTCGGAACGGCCAGGGTCGCCGAACATTTATGAGTTTCTATGAGGTCGAGGCAGAGGTCCGGGTCAAAGGTTGGCACGATCACTTGACAGATCCCAAGAGCCAGACATTGAAGGACCGAGTTAGACCCAGCTGCGTGGAACATAGGCGCAACAACTAGGTAGGTGTCATGATCGCTCAATGGCATCGTGATTTGGCTGTGAAGGGTGTTGGCGATCAGATTACGGTGAGTCAGCATTACCCCTTTGCTTTGACCTGTTGTGCCGCCCGTGTAAAAGAGCCCGGCGAGATCATCCTCTTCGGTAGTGGCAAATTCTTTGGGGTTTAGGGGCGAAAGAAGATCCTCATACTCCGATAAAGAGAGAACTCTCTTGACTGATTTACCTAAAACTCCTGGATCCTGATCGGTAATGAGCAACTTGGCTCCGGCGTCCTCGAGCGCATACGCCAGCTCTGGCTCGGCCCACCTGCCGTTGAGCGGAACTACTGTTCTTCCTGCGGCTGGGACGCCACAGTAGAGTTCGGCATAGACGTCTGAGTTGCTAGCCAACAAACCGACTCGCTCGCCGGTGCCGATATCTAGCTCATCTAGTAGAGAGCCAACTTTTTGGCACCTGGTGATGAATTCACTAAAGGTCGTGCGTTTCTCGTCGCAGACAAAAGCAAGTTTGTCGCCGTGCATTTCCGCCGCCCGATTTAACGGATCTGAAATTGTTCGCATGATGTGTTCCTACTTCGTTCCCAATTTGTCGGCCCGAGCTACCTAATTTGGCAGGACCCAGAAAGCTGCACAAAAGTCACGTTCCTCGATTCAATGACAGTGGTTCTGTTCGCTAGGCGCTACGTCGATAGCAGGGTTTCGGTCGAAGAAACCGTCTGGCACCAGCATGAAGCCAGCATATTCGGTAGGCATCACGGGATAGTCCTCAACGCGGACATCGTGCGTTAGACCGAAACTATGCCAAAGGGTTAAATCGGTATCTTCGATAGATCGATTGTTTTCGGTGAACTTTGGAAGACCCTCGCCAGCGTTTTTTTGTGTTGGGTAAGCACCAGCCGCGTAGCGCTCGCTTTGAACTGTAGGGGTTACCCAGAGATTGTGTTTCGCGAACATTGCGCGTTTTGCATGCGGCGAATCAGCGGATGCAAACATTGTTGCTGTGGAAGCTGGAAGCAGACGGTAAGCCGTGGGGCGGCCCAAACGATTGCGTTCCTCCGAACTCTCAACCCTCCAATACCTGCTGCTTGCTGAGTTCGTTTCCCGCATACCAGACTCTTCATTACTCAAAACAGACTCTCGTGCGGCAAATGCTGTTCCGTACGGGTTGTCCTTGCCTTGAGGCAGCGCCTCGGTATTCACTTCAACAACCTTGTTGACTCGGCCATCAACCGCCATGTCTAACCGGACACAGAAAATGTGCTGGTGAATAGGCCCAGCGACATTTGGAGCCACTTGTCTAGCGAAAGCCAAGTCGTCGCCATCGATATGAGCCCGTGTCGTCAAGATTCCAGTCAGCTTTATTTCGAGTTTGATAGAACCGTCTAAGTTGAAATACCAGAAGAAGCCGTACTCGTAGTTTCCTACGGTCGAAATAGTGCTGACCACGAGTCGCCGTGATCGTCTGACTTCGACATTTCCGGTAAGGGTGTCAGTGTGTTTCCACCCGATACCGAAGTCCTCCTCGTGAATACAAATAGCGTTCGAAGTAGTCATCACGCTGCCATCGTCAAGCAACTGGAAAGCATCTAAATACCTAATTTCACCTAGGCAATCGCAGCCTAAGCGCAGCGAATTAGCCGTCATACCAAGGCCGTACTCACCAGAATCCAGCGCATGTTTGAAAGTTTGGGTTGGCCTAGTGTCACCATAAGGGACGACCATTTCAGCGAGGGATGCTCGATCAATGATTGGTCGACTTTTACCGTCTTGCTCATAGCTAATCTGATGAATAACTAGTCCCTCAGTGTCATCAACCACCACGCGAAAGCGCCACTTTTGCCAGGTAATTTCGTTGCCCGCAATGCTGAAACTCACGCCCTCCGGTTGAGCAATCTCAACTGGCTTTAAATCCTGTCTAATCGGTCCGTAATCTCGCACAACTGACTCAACGTCGTAATTCCCCAACTCAGTTGCTAGTGGCCATGTCCCAAAATCTTCGATATGAAGAACCTCCAAAGTGTCGACATCGACGTGAGCCATCAACCCATCTATGGGGAATGCATAGCCGTTGTCGTTTGGATTGGGCCGGTAGAAAGCGATGCACCTTTGAACGCGACGTCCTTCCTCAAATGAAAACCCATAGTCGCCAGTAGGCCAAGGGTCTATTTGCACATTGGAAGGGTCATCTATTCCTCTTTTGCGCAAAGCTTCCCTAAAACCATCATCGTTTCGACAGGCTTCCATTACGCGGAAGAGCTCTACAAAACCAACACGAGGAATCACTCCAGGCACTAGGCGCCACTCGTCTACTTCGTTGCGAGTGACTGAAACCAGCGCTTCATAAACTTCATTTTCGTGTCGGACTACTAGCTCAAGACGGCGATCTAGATGATCACCTTCTTTCCAGCCCGCCAACTCCTTTTTGGGGGGTTCGTGAATACAACAGCCGTGAAAAGTGGAGTCACTGCTGATTCGGCCGTCAGCCCTCAAGACCTCTAACGCTGATTCGATCTCTTTGGCAGTCATCATTGAAAGTGGATGCATTACTAAACATTAGGCGGTCTGACTTTGAGTTTGGAAATAACGTGCCAACGGGGCTAAATCCTTCTAAAGTGCGAAGGCATTCTTTGGAGGACTCGATGCTCGAAGCTGGAAACGCCGCGCCAAGTTTTGTCTTGCCTGATCAAGATAACAACCAGGTGTCCCTTGACGATTTTAAAGGTCAGTGGGTAATGCTCTGGTGGTACCGTAAAGCGGCTACAGCCGGTTGAACGCTTGAAGGACAGGGACTCCGTGATCGAGTCTCAGAATTTGATGCTGCAAACATCGCGATTTTAGGAGCATCCTTCGACACTGTCGAAGATCAGAAAGCATTCGCTGAACAGGAAGGCTTCCCCTACCGCTTGCTTGCCGACACAGACAAAAGTGTTGGATTGGCCTACGGGGTAGAGGCGCCGTCGGATAATAAATTCCCTGACTGGCCGCTACGGACAACTTTTCTAATCGATCCTTCCGGAATGATCGCCAAAGTCTACGATTTCTCGGATCGGCCTGATCTCTCGGAGCATGCTCAGGTAGTGTTGGCTGACATCAGCGAATTGAGTTAGCTGGCGGCGCAGCGCCGGGATGTCATTAGAACTACGAATACGTGACCGTTTGCTACGGCTATATCCGGACCATGATTGCTTCGGCATTCTGGACTCTTGTTTGGAAGCTGTCGGTTATCCCCTAACGGATTCGTCCGAAACAAAATGGAGCGAGCGAGACGCGCTGTTGATCTGTTATCCCGATCAACTAACTGAAGACGGTTCAAGTCCGTTGTCGACTCTGAAATCAGCGCTGGAAGAAATTAACGCCGGTTTTTCGATCGTTCATGTGCTCCCGTTCTTCCCGTCTTCCTCTGACGGTGGGTTTGCAATTATCGACCATCTGGAAGTGGCCGACAATTTGGGCAACTGGAGCCAGATCTCATCCATAAGTTCCAACATGAGAGTCATGGCCGACCTTGTGCTGAATCATGTCAGCTGGTCACATCGTTGGGTTAAGCAATTTGTTGACGGCGTTGAGCCCGGTCGTAGCTGCATACGGACAATACTTCCCGATGAAGACTTATCGAACGTCGCCCGCCCTCGAACATCAGAACTGTCGGTTCCCTGTGAGACAGTTGGCGGCTCCCAAGAACTCTGGTGCACCTTCGGTCACGATCAAGTAGATGTTGATTGGAGGACTCCAGAGGTTCTTTATGAGACCCTCCGCGTCATTGACCGGTTGATAGCAGAAGGAGTTCGTTGGATTCGCTTAGACGCCGTTGCCTATGTGTACAAAAAGTCTGGTACCAGTTGCCTCCACCTTGAAGAAACGCATGAATTGGTGAGACTTTTGCGCGACTTCTTAAGCCTCCGGTGTCCACAGGCCGTATTAATCACGGAGACCAACGTACCCCACTCGGAGAATCTGTCGTATCTGCGTGATCACGAGCAGGCACATGTTGCATACAACTTTTCGCTGGCGCCGCTGCTGGCTTTCGCTTTCCTTTTCGGTTCATCGACAAAACTGGTTACATGGTTGGAAGAAGCCGAACAGCCTCCGCCGGGAACAACGCTTTTGAACTTTCTGGCGAGTCACGATGGGATTGGTCTTCGACCAGTCGAAGGACTTCTCACCGACGAAGATCTCTCTAAATTTATTGAGAAGGTAGAAACTGCCGGTGGAACATGGTCGGGACGAAGCGTTGGTGAAATCACCAAACCATACGAGATCAACGTCGCTCTTCCGTCTCTTCTAGGGCAAGAGCGTCTACTGACTGCTCACACATTGCTCGCAAGTATCCGGGGCCTCCCAGCGTTTTACTTTCCTGCGATTGAAGGTGAACCGAATGATCTGAAATCGATGGCCATTCTGGGGGAGAATCGGGGTATCAACCGTCCTAAGAAAACGGTTTTAAATCGGCAAGCCGCTCTGAGCCAAGAAAGTCGATCTAACAGAGACGAATTAGTGAGGAGATTGAACGTCCGTCGTCAACTCCCGGCGTTTCACCCTGAAGCACAGCAATTCATGATCGACTTGGATAGCCCGCTCATCGGACTTACCAGAGGCACCGGTTCAAATGCTATTACCGTTATCGCAAATCTTGGCTTCGACGAGGTTAGTTATGAGGTCTCGAAACAAAGTTTTGACGTGCTGTCCGGTCAAACACTGAGTGGGCAAATCTATGTACGGCCCGCAGAAATACTCTGGCTCTCAACTATTGATAATAAATCAGCGCAGCGGCCTGGAACTTCACTTTGAATTACTTCCCATGAGGGAAGGTCGTTAGGAAGTGAAGGAAGGGGTTCTTGAACCAGACTTGCAAACAACTTAGCCGCAGCCTCTTCCTGCGCCGAATTACTCGGGAGACCATTACTAATCGCATTGACTCGATGAGCGATGACGGCATTGTCGATGTTGTCTTTAAAAACCTTCGGGTCAATTGTCGACCCGCCAGCAGCATCGAAGATTGTGCTGATCACCTCTCTAGCCATTCTGTGAAGGCCCGTGTTCGGGTCTTCTGTGGAAAGTGATTGATGTTTGTGGTCATAGCGATCTGTCAAGTCTGTTTGAGCCACCCGACAGCCACGTGTGCGCATTGACGACAGCATCGCAATATCGACCCCCCAATGGACGGGCATAGATAACGAAGCTGCCAACGACCGCTCGATTGCGAACTCTCCGGCCAAGGGGTACCGAAACGCTTGAAGAAATCTAAGTTGATCGTTTCCGGGGTCGGCAGCTGACAAGGATTCAAGCAAGGGGTTAACGAGAAGGCGAGTGAGGCGGCCGTTGAAGCCGTTGTTATCAAAGCGGGGGTAGAAACCTTTCACGAAATTAAAGCCCATGCGTGAGTCGATTATTGGGTGTGCCAATTTAGCCACGAATGAGCCGTCGTAGGTAGTTACGTCTGCATCATGAAAGACTAAAGTTGAGATCTCTTGGAAATTGGTCGCAACACCAATGCATCGCCATAAGTTGCTGCCTTTGCCTGAAATGTTTTTTATCCCAAGAGTGCTATCGAAAGCTTTCATCGCCGGATCGTCGTTCCAAACAATCGTTTTGTTTTGTGGCAGCTTGGCGAATATTTCCCGGGCTGAGTTAAAAGACTCTGCTGAGGCGCCGTCGATGCCGACGATTATTCTCCCTAACCAATCCAACTTGGAAATCTCATCGACAATTCGAGGTAGTGCAGTGCCTTCACATTCACTAACCAAGCATGGAAGCACAAGAGCAATTGCTTGGCCGTGTTTCTCTTGCTTCACATACGACAAGGCCTCAAGGTTGTGATCACCGGTCAGTCGGTGCAACGTAGTGATAGTTCCGTTCTGATGAAAATCAGCCATAGAGTTCCTGTCGTCGCGCATACGGTAGACCACTAGTGCACCCGTTACGAAAGTATCGGAGGTAGGGTTCCCTATGGCTTCATCCAAGTTCTCCTTTCCCAGCGAAAATGAGAAGTTTGCGAAAGAAGGTCTCACCTTCGATGATGTGCTTCTCGTTCCTGCCGAGTCCGAAATTCTCCCCGACGCCGTTGATACTAAAAGTCGGTTTACACGAAACATCGCTCTTAACGTTCCGTTAGTAAGCGCTGCGATGGACACGGTGACAGAGGCGCGTCTGGCGATTGCGATGGCACGACATGGCGGCATAGGAGTGGTGCATCGCAATCTCGAAATTGAAGCCCAAGCTGATGAAGTTGACAAAATTAAGCGCTCAGAATCAGGAATGATCGTGGAGCCAATTACTTTGCCCCCAGAGGCGACACTCGCTCAGGCTGAAGAGTTGATGTCGCGGTTCAAAATAAGCGGGGTGCCGATCACGGATGCAAGTAGGCGTCTTGTGGGAATCCTTACTAATCGAGATCTCCGATTTGAGACTGACTATGACCAGTTAATTGCTGACGTAATGACGGCGGACGGATTGATTACGGCACCAGCGGGAACGACTTTGGAAGATGCGCAAGTTGTATTAGGAAAACACCGCATCGAAAAACTCCCCATTGTCGACGAAGAACAACGGCTTATTGGTCTTATAACAGTTAAAGATATTGAAAAAAAGATTCAATATCCCAACGCCGCAAAGGATGAACGCGGGCGACTTCTTGCGGCGGCCGCCGTTGGAGTTGGCCCGGGAGTCGATGACCGAGTTGCTGCGTTGGTTGAACGCGATGTTGATGTCTTGGTCGTCGATACCGCTCATGGTCACAGCAGAGATGTAATCGAAATGGTGGCGAAGATAAAGGCCATTCATGACATCGAGGTAGTAGCTGGGAATGTTGCGACAGGCGAAGCTACTCGCGCATTGATTGCCGCTGGCGCAGATGGAATCAAAGTTGGGATTGGTCCCGGTTCAATATGTACAACTCGAGTTGTAGCGGGAGTGGGAGTTCCTCAAGTAACAGCAGTTTTCGAGTGTGCCTCTGCTGCTTCAGAGTCGGGTATCCCAATTATCGCCGATGGTGGAATGCAGTTCTCGGGTGACTTGGCTAAAGCGATCGCGGCGGGAGCTGACTGTGCCATGGTTGGTAGTCTCCTTGCAGGCGTGGATGAGAGCCCTGGGGAGGTCGTGTTATATCAGGGTGAACGTTTTAAGGAATATCGCGGTATGGGGTCTATCGGCGCTATGAAGGGCAGAAGCTTTTCTAAAGACCGATATTTTCAAGACCAACGAGACGAGGACTTACTCGTGCCTGAAGGAATTGAGGGCAGAGTTGCGTATAAGGGATCTATAGCGAATGTTCTCCATCAGCTAACTGGCGGTCTCAGACAAGCAATGGGATATTGCGGTACACCGACGATTGCGGAAATGCGAACTAAAACCAAGTTTGTCAAAATAACTGCGTCGGCTCTGCGCGAAAGCCATCCGCACGACATCATGATTACCAAAGAGGCGCCTAACTACCGTCTTCCCTCATGACGGAAGAGGATTGGCCTGGCTCTGCAAAATTCAGGATTTTCGGGTGGTTAGCGGGGGCTGTCATTATTGGGCTATGCATCTATTTCACCATCATCTAGCCGAGGCCATTTAAGCGTCCAATTGCAGTGAGTTTCAAGATCGCCTCTCCAGCTTCTCGAGATGCATTAATGTCGACGAACCCGTTCAGTCGCCATTCGTTGAAGGCCTCGGGATCGCAAATTATTTGTTCAACTAATTGCTTACCGTCTTTCTTCTCGCCGAGATTAATCCAATGGTGGGCCCGTGCATTTGCATCGATCATTACCTCGGGGAATTGTTGCCAGTATTCCTCGCTGGCGTTCTCGATCACTGTTGGATCGACTAACTCTCCTTCAGCCTCTTTCGCGAGACTGGTGAAGTCAGAGTTAGCGAAAAGTTGAACCCATCGAAACGCAGCGTTTCTGACCATAATTTCAAAGGCACGCACTTGGTTGGTTATGTCAAATACTGATGGGCGAACATCGGCAACAACTTCTCCAGGATTCTGGAGTCGCTCCCACTCATCGAGAAGGCTGCTATCTACCTGACGGATAAGAGCACCAAGCCATTCTGCCAAATCAGTTAGGCCATCATTCCAAGACTTCTCCGGCACTGTTTTCTTAAGACCCTTGTAGGTATCTGTTAGATACCTCAGTAACACGCCTTCCGAGCCCTTGATCCCGTAAAAGTTGACGTATTCTCGGAAACTCATTCCCCGCTCATACATATCTCTTGCAACTGCTTTAGGTCTTAGGTTTTCCTCTAGCCACGGATGATGAACTGCCCACGCATCAAAAGTTGCGTACAAAAAATTTCTGAGCGGCTTTGGCCACTCCACATTTTCCAGACGAGCAACACGATCTTCGTAGTCGATACCGGCCAACTTGAGTTCTACAAAAAGTTCATCTCTTGCTTTGCTTTGTTGCCTGACCAAAATAACGTTGGGATTCTCAATTACTGATTCGATGACGGTCAGTACGTTGAGTGAGTAACTCGGATCATCTACGTCTAACAACTCGATTGCGTCGAGAACAAACGGAGAAAGCGCGCTCATAAGATCGAATTCAGCATGCAGGTCTGCATTAACACGCACCCTTCGACCATCGGCATCGGGAGTCATCAGAGTTTCGATTACCCCGCCCCCGACGAGGGAGCGATACATGCCAATTGCCCTGCGTATTTGAATACGTTGATGCTTTCTAGGTAAGTGGTTCGAAACGAGTAGATGCTTCAAACTCTGGCACCCATCTCCCGGACGATCTAACAAATTCAGGAGCAGCGAATGGGAGACTTCGAAGCTTGGGCGCAATGGCTCGGGTTGGCCATGGCGCAGACGCTCAAAAGTTTGGCCGTCCCAGTGCACGTACCCTTTCTCTGGGGGCTTTTTCTTCTGGATCTTTCGTCGCTTTTTCTGGTCTTCGCCGGCTTTGGAGGCCGACTTCAAATTTTCGACATGATGTTCCGGGGCTTGACACCAGACAAAACCTTCGTTGTCGAAGCCCTTGCGTCCTGCTCGGCCGGCGATCTGATGGAAGTCTCTCACACTCAAAATCTGAGTCTCGTGCCCATTAAATTTGCATAACTGAGTGAAAAGAACTGTTCGTATTGGAACGTTCACCCCAACTCCGAGAGTGTCGGTCCCACATATAAGCTTCAACAGTCCCTTCTGTGCAAGGCGCTCTACCAGCAATCTGTATTTAGGTAGCAAGCCTGCGTGATGAATACCGATTCCAGCTTTGATGAACCTCGATACATCTTTCCCGTAGGGAGAATCGAAACGAAAGTCGTCCGTCTCTCTTTTGATTTGCTCTTTCTCATCCTTGGAAAGCACATTCAAACTAGTTAGGGCTTGCGCTCGCTCAGCAGCCGCTCGCTGGGTGAAATGGACGATGTAGATAGGGGCTCGATCCAATTTGAGAAGATCTTCAACAGATTCAAGCAGAGTGGTCTCGCGGTACTCCCAATTCAATGGGACTGGCCTTACATCAGACGTAACCTCCACAGCACGGCGCCTTGTGTTTCGCTCAAGTTCTCGTAAAAAAAATTCAGCTGGGCCCAAAGTTGCACTCATTAAAAGAAACTGTGTGCTCGTGAGTTCAAGAAGGGGAATCTGCCAAGCCCAGCCTCTGTCCCGATCAGCGTAATAGTGGAATTCATCTACCACGGCGATATCAATAGGTGCCTCGGATCCCCACCGCAGCGCGAGATTGGCAAGGATCTCCTGAGTACAGCAAATGATGGGCGCATCAGCGTTGACGGAACCGTCTCCGCTCATCATCCCGACGTTTTCGGCACCTAATTCCTGGCAAAGCGAAAAAAACTTTTCTGATACGAGGGCCTTAATTGGAGCGGTGTACCAACACCGCTTGTTATTAGTAAGAGCATCGAAATGTGCTGCTGTCGCTACTAAGGATTTTCCTGATCCTGTTGGCGTGGTCAAAATGACATGCTGTCCGCCAAAGAACTCCAGTACAGCTTCTTCTTGGGCGGGATATAAATCGATTTCTGAGTCTTCAGCCCACTTTAAGAAGCCATCAAGAAGACCGTCTTCATCTGAATTAGTAGGAAGGTATTTGCTTAATGACGGATTTGTCACGATGGCCGTAATTGCCTAACCGAATCATTGAGGAGAACCCCCATCGGATCAGCATGGTCGCGGACCTTCCACCAGTTTGCCCAGCGATCGTAATCCGAACAGAGGTCGTCTCCAGTTAGATAATGAACCTTCCCCCAGTGGGGTAGGCCTCCATAACTTCTGAAAATCTTCTCGGCGGCCTTGTAATACGCGGTTTCATCTCTTTTGACGGCTTCGTGTATCGAGATAGTGACGGTTGGTCGGCCGCGAGATGGAGATAACCAGACATCGTCGCCGGCGAGCGTGCGATATTCGACGGGCCACGCTACTTCAGGAAACTGCTTTTTTAATAGTTCTCTGATCTCGGCAATACATGCTGGGCCATGTTCGGCAGGAACTGCATACTCCATTTCCGTGTGGGGATTAAGCCGCTGGTTTGGAAGTACCTCGAAGCTCCAAGCGAGACGACGGCCCTCACTGCCAAGCGGATATTGGCCAGGCTCTTCTGTAACGTTGATGGATTTACAAAGTGCCCTATCCTGCCCAGGCCACCAAAAATATTCGAAGTGTCTGGAAGCCCTCGTCAAACTTTCAATTCGTTCCATCACACTGTCGAGTGGTTCCTGCCACTGCTCTTCTTTCAGTCGGTACGCCTTGCGGACTTTAAGGGTGGCTTCTAAGACAACTCCGACAGCACCCAGCGACAAGCGTGCCGCCTCAAAAAGCTCAGACTCAGTATGTTGATCGCAAGTAACAACTGATCCATCAACAAGCATGATGGACAATTTTTCAACGACGCTAGAAAAGCTTCCCAACTCAGTACCGGTGCCGTGAGTTCCCGTAGCGATTGCTCCACCGATTGATTGTTGGTCAATATCTCCTTGGTTTATTAGCCCAAGTCCATGATCCAGCAATGGTCGTCCGCAGGCGTGAATTTTTGTCCCCGCTCGAAACGTAGCTGAAGGCGTTTTTTGATCAACTTCAACGAGGCCACTTAATGGGCGCGTATCGAGAAGGACACCACTCGTAGGAAGAAGAGGATAGTGCGAGTGGGCTGTTCCTGCAGTGCGGACACTCCACCCGCCTTTGCTAGCCGCAGAGAGTTCTGCCCTTATTGCTTCAATCGTTCCAACCTGGACAATTTCTCGGGGCGAGGCAGAAAGTTTGCCTGACCAATTGGTCCAGGTCGTGTTGCTTTGATGCTCTGCCATGACTAGGAGCATAGAACTGAAAGCCCTGGCTCAGTCTTAGCTATCGAGTTAACCTCGAAGACTTTTATGCTTCAGAACTTCGGGGTTGAGGAGGTTCGATGGTCTCCCGCCCCTTAGAGCAGCGAGGATTTCGTCGACGGCCATAAGAAAAATCCGGCTGCGCCCTGTGACGGTCGCCGAGGCAACGTGAGGAGTTATCAGAACATTATCGCGCTCTAGAAACGGGTGGTTTGCTGGAAGAGGTTCCGGCTCAGTGACGTCGAGTCCAGCGCTTCCAATTTTTCCCTCGTCAAGTCCTTGAAGTAGAGCTTGGTCGTCAATTAGCGCTCCTCTTGAGGTGTTCACGATTATCACGCCGTCAGCCATTTGCTGAATCAGTTTTCCATTGATCAGATGGTGAGTCGCTTCGCTGAGGGGCGCGTGAATCGAAACGATCTGCGCATTTCTTACAGAGTCCATGAGATCATGCGATCTCTTTGCCTTTAGTTGTCGGAACTTTTCTTCGGATTCATAGGGGTCGAATGCAGTTACGTTCATTCCGATAGCGGAGGCGATTTTGCACACGTGCGAACCGATGCGCCCTAACCCGATAAGAGTAATACGTGCTCCTGCGAGTTCTAGGGCATTGTGCTTCGAAGCGTAATTTCCCTCTTGTCGCGCTAAGCGACTCTCGCTCTCCTTCAATCTTTTGCTCAGGGACAATATAAGAGCGATGGCGTGCTCGGCAGTTGAAACGGTGGGTCCATCGGGCGTGTTGCAGGCCATTACACCCGATTCTGTAGCGTCAGCAATCACTACGTTGTCGAAGCCGATCCCGGCCCTGCAAAGAACACGGACCTTGGTTGCCGCAGAAAAAACTGATCGATCGTAAATTAACGAAGCGCCTGCAATGATGCCATCTGCCTCAGCCACGCCTTTTAGTGGATCATCAGCGGTCGGCCAAGTGAGACGCGCATTAGCATTTATTGCCGCTCGAATTTCAGGGTCTGGAGCGCGGTCGAACCAAATGTTGGGCAGATGTCGCATCGCCTCATTTTATCCGCACCCCTCTTTAGTCTTCCCGACTTGAGGTTCGCTTTCTCGTTACGATAAGAGTTCGGGGAGGCGAGCATGCGTGTTGACGAAGCAATCATTCATGACCTAGAGAGATATAGAACCGAGGGATACCCTTGGGCTGAATGGGATCTTTTTCGCAAGGAAGCACCTGTCTACTGGTACGAACGAGATGGCATCACCCCATTTTGGTCAATCACTCGTTACGAAGATGTTCGCCGGGTATCTGGCGATAATGCAGTCTTTGCCAACGGGGAAGGAAGGCTTCGGCTGGATTTGGAAGAACGTGACCAGCGCTTCTGGGAGGGCTATCGAGAGCGAATGACGGCGCGAGGGTGGGACCCTGAGGAGCCACCCGATTTCATATATACAGACCGACCAGTTCACTGGGACATGCGTCGATTGGTGGCACCTGAGTTCACGCCGAAGGCAATGCGTTCCCGCGAAGAGTCTTTAATTCTTCACGCGCAATCGTATGCCGAGCAATTTGCCAAAATTATTGAAGAAAATGGAACTGCCGACCTAGTCGAGGACTTGGCCGTCAAACTCCCGCTAGCGACTATTTGTGAGATGATGGGAGCTTCCCCAGAAGATTGGGAGAAAGTCCATGCATGGACGGCAGTACTTTTTGATGACCCGGCTCTCATGCGATTTGCGAAAGAGGGAGAATCAAAAAAGGAAATGCGGCGACGCATGTTTGTTGAATTCGAGGAATGGATTTTCAAACAAATAGCTGATCGACGTTCAAGTGATTGCAGCGGGCCCGATCTCATTTCGATTTTGCTGAGATCGGAAATCGATAGTCAGCCGCTCACCCCCCAACAACTCCTGGGATACATCAAGGTCCTGATACTTGCCGGTAACGAGACGACGCGAAACGCGGCTACTGGCGGAATGATTGCGCTCATCGAACACCCCACGTCACTGCGCTTTTTAGCTGACCGCATTGATGAGAGCGATGTCATCGACACTGCTGTTGAGGAAATTTTACGCTGGACGTCCCCGGTAATCCAATTTGCGCGTGTATGTACTCGTGACACTGAGGTCAACGGCCAAATAATCAGAGCAGGCGATCATGTGGGCATATGGCACGCATCCGCTAATCGGGATGAGCGGCAATTTCCTGAGCCATACCTATTCGATGTTCAACGGATGCCAAATGAGCACTTGGCCTTTGGACATGGAGCCCATTTTTGTTTAGGCACCCACCTTGCCCGATGGGAATTGAGATCATTCTTCCGAGCTGTTATTCCTACGCTTTGCAATTTAAGGCTTGACGGCGCAATCGAACGAGTTGGCCATCTCCACGTGGGTCCCATCCAACGACAGATGGTTGTGTCAAATACCTCAAGTTAACCGAAGCATAAACATACCCAGCTTCCTGTAATCGTCTCATCTTGTTGTGCCTTAAGAACCTTCAGCGGCTTCATCACCTCAGAAACAACGCCTATTTGGCTCTCTAGAATTCCTGAAATGACAAGTCGACCTCCTGTGCGCACACGCTTAATTAGAGCATCGGCGTTCTGAATAAGCGTTGAGGCCAGCATGTTGGCAACAACTACGTCGTAAGAGTCGTCGACTTCTTCAAGCGGCATGATGGAACATCTCACAAACTCTTCGACACCGTTAGCTCTTGCGTTCTCCTCAGTCATGCGCATCGCCGATGGATCGATATCTATTCCTAGGACGTCAATTGCCCCCAGACGTGCCGCAGCCACCGAAAGTATTCCGCTGCCGCAGCCCACGTCGAGAAGGGATTCATTGCCTTCTAAAAGTTGCTCGAGTTCAGCTAGTGCCAGTCGTGTAGAAGGGTGGCTTCCGGAGCCAAATGATCGTCCGGAATCTATCCAAATGACTAGCTCAACAGGGCTGGGCTCATATGCGACCCATGGCGGCTTTATGACTAGGCGATTGCCTGCTCTATAAATTGTCGCAAAATGGCGCCAGTGGTCCAAATGGGCGCCGGAGGCAAACTCTTCGACTACCGCAAACTTTTTCAATCGCGCCGCAGCGAAATCCGCAGCGACGGCAGAATCAAAGCCGGCAATTAATTGAACTTCCATGCCGACCGATCGTTCTTCGATACCAAGTGTGCCTAGTTGCCAGAGACGCTCAGATATTATCTCGACTTCGTCGGCGCCTACTCTTATGCTCAAACAAGCATCTTGGTAGCTCAGTTCTCCCACAAAGAAGAAGCTAGCTTCGTGATAAGGGAGCGCAAGCTTTTACGCAATATGGGGGAGTAGTGGAAACAGAAATCGTATTGACAGGACTTGCCTTTGGGGAAGGGCCGCGATGGCGAGGAGGACATCTATGGTTTTCTGATTTCTACCGCCACGGCATATACAAGCTAGAAGAATCGGGTGATGAAGAACTTGTTCTCAAAGTCCCGACGCAGCCTTCGGGTCTAGGTTGGCTTCCGAGCGGAGATCTGTTGTTCGTGTCAATGCTTGATCAAAGCCTCAAGCGCATGAATAGTGAGGGCCAAGTTACTTTGCACGCCGACTTGTCCGATATTGCGAACGGCCCGTGCAACGATATGGTCGTTGGTCAAGACGGAACTGCTTATGTTGGAAATTTTGGCTTCGAAGAGGGCCAAGAATTTAACCAAGCGACCCTCGCTATCGTCGGCGCAGACGGGAACGTGAGCGAAGGCCCAAATGGTCTTGATTTTCCAAATGGCACAGTGCTTAGTCCCAACGGTGATCAATTGATTTTGGCTGAATCCTACGGTTCTCGCCTTCTATCATTTGAGGTGCACGCTGATGGATCGTTGTCGGGGCGACGAGTTTTCGCGGATTTAGGCTCTCGTGTTCCTGACGGGATTTGTTTGGACGCGGAAGGTGGTGTTTGGGTCGGTGACCCGGTAAACCATTCTGTTTTTCGAGTTGTCGATGGGGGACAAATTACCGACCATATTGATCTAGAACTCAATTGCTACGCGTGCACGCTGGGTGGACAAGACCTCAAAACCTTGTATCTCGTGACGGCGCCCACCTCTGGCAGCGGAGGAGCCGCTGAGCGGCGTGAAGGCCGAATTGAAAGAGTTCGGGTAGAAATACCTGGAACTGGATCACCCTAATAATTGATTGATGTAAAGCTAGAAACGGAGTGGGTCTTGGTAGCTCCAGTCAAGTTTCTCTTCCTCTAAATTGAATTTCACTTGTTGCCATGCCACTTCGACTTTGTCTTGGTCGCCATTTTCAACCATCAACTCAAACATACCGCCGTCTGTTTGCTCCGCTGGCTGATCAAGAAGGGCCATGAAGGCTTCTGCCATTTCTGATGGTTCAAGCATCCGGCTTTGCCACCTGCCAAAGACTCGCTCGTTGTCTGCGTATTGGTCGGTCATGCCTGTGCGGATAAATGGAAACATAAGCGAAAAGCTTTGAACAAGATCTGCACTTTTACCGAGGTTGACTTTGAGGACATGAGGAAGCTGCAGGACGGCCCAATTGCTAATTGCGTAGCCCGGCACTGCGGGCCCAGGGTCGATTGCTTGTCTCGACGAAATGTAGACAATCTGAATTGGTTCCCGGTGGTATACCGCTTCGCCTGCCCACAAATGTGTAGAAGCTAAGAAGCCATCAATCTTCGTGTCTAGCACCAAGCGTGACTCATCTAAGCTGTCGAGGAAGTGCTGACGAACTCGAGCTCGACGCACCGCACTTGGCTCATCGGGTTCCTCGCGCAATGCCCTTCCGAAGCTGTACCCAGATTCGGTCAGACCTGAATTGCAAATCAGAAGATTCGGGGGTAGCCCGCCCATTTGCTCAATTACGTAACTTCTGGTCGCCCAGAGATCCCGCAGATTGGTGACGTCGGCCTGAACAGGAAACGCGTTTACCCCTTCCCCGCGTAATTGATTAACGAGATCAAATCCATCTTCGTAGCTTCTATGAAAGTGAACGCCTACTGATGAAGCTCCGTTCAATCCGGCTGATAAGGCAAATGCTTGGCCGATGCCGCGATCTTTGCCCGCTCCCGTTATTAGTACGCGCTTGCCAGCGACCGCCTCACGATATCGATCAAAGCGGAAGGCATCGGTTGGTGCGGTGTAGCTCATCGCAGACGCTCCAGAAATTTATCGGAGTGGGGACGATAGCTGCCGAAAGCAGTAATTCCTAACGACTTTTCAAGAAAGTCGAAGTCCTTATTGCGGTTGTTTCCACATCAGGGCGTTTCTCCGCATCGTTGCAACTAGGACGTCATCCTGGTTATGGGAGCGGTGTTCGAATAGGACGATGCCTTGATCCGGCTTACTAGAAGATTCTCGTGCACTGACTACTTCCGATTCGACCCTGAGAGTATCCCCATGGAAGACGGGCGCGGGAAAATTCATTTGTTCGAAGCCGAGATTTGCGACCGTTGTTCCGTGGGTCGTTTCGTGAACAGATATTCCAACTATCAGAGCCGCAGTGAACATTGAATTCACGAGCGGCTTACCAAACTGGCTTTCTTTCTTCGCGTAGTCAAAATCGAGATGTAACGCTGCGGGGTTCATCGTCATTGTTGTGAACATGATGTTGTCAGTCTCAGTGACTGTGCGTCGAATCCGATGCTTGATCACGAGCCCAGGCGTTAGCTCTTCAAACCACAGGCCACCGTGGGGTCTTCCTTCGCTCATCTTTATCCCGTCTCTTTGCTTGCTGAATCTTAGAGAGTCATTCCAGGAATTTCGCAAGCTTGATCAAGTTCGATTGGAGCATGAACCACGGCGTTTCTATGCGGCCCAGCGCACCACGAAGGCATGACCATTGTGTAAAGGCCGCTTCCTCCGGCTTGGAGAACCAGAATCTTGTTCGGATCTTCCAAGACATGAATTAGCTCATCGTCAGAAGATTCGCTCCGAGCAGCGTCTTCGGCGCTCATTCCCTGGGCAGCAAAAACGGGGCTTATGCGCCGCATAGTTCCCACTGATATTGTTGCGCGCTTTGCCAATTCAGCCTGAACATCTTGGCGACTCATGCCGGCTCTCTTGATCACTTCCGCATGATCGGGGTTCATGATGACGGTAATCGCACCACCCCTCAGATGCACGTTGTTGCTTCCGGGGTTAGCCATTACTAAAGCAATTACGTCGAGCAAGCTTTGAACCGAAGCTGGATCATCTCTGTCACCGGTAAAGAAAGTGGAATGCGGCGCCTCTGCACCGGTAATTATGACAGCGCTATCTTCTGGTTGATATCCGAAGGTGGTATGAAGTCCGGGAAAAGGACTGTGTTCTTCATCCTCAGCTAGGCAGTAGGTGAATTTCCCTGGGTGCCCGTGAAGGGCCATATCAGAAGAGCCTGGTCTTGCTCCTCCTATGTTGATCATCGCAAGTCGCAATGCTCGACCAATTGATGCGTTGGCCCTGTGACCCGGACCCATTGCTCCGAAGCCGGAAGCGATTTCACCGCAGGCGTGTCGGGCTGGCCCGCAGACAATTATTAATGGAGCCGTGCAATGGGTTGTTGCCTGCATCTCTGTGAGGTCGAATTCTGGTTGACAAACTGCTTGCACTGCTGCAACAACAACTGGCATATGGTCGGGAAGACAACCTGCCATGACTGCTGCGGCAGCTACTTTCTCGATGGTGGCTGAGCCAAGCAGAGGGCCCATTACCCCAAGTACCAGATCTGGCTCGTGGCCTGTCGCTAGTACCATCCGAGCTACGCGATCTGCAGTCGGAATTACGACTGGCAGACCATCAGTACACCCAAGTTGATGAAGCAGTTCCAGAGCATCCTGCTCTGAGGATGCTGAAAGAGAATCCATGTTAGAGGTGACCGTCAACAGTTATGAACTTAAAAGTTCGATAATTAATGGCGCGATATTGGTCGCTACTTCAGTCATTTTATCTTCTCCGGTGCCGGCGACCGGATGGGGAAGCTTGATTCGCGGAACCTCGGGCATACCTGTCGACGTAGCGAAGAAATCACCTTGCGGCCAAAACTCCTCCGTTACTAAAGCGACGGCGGGTACTCCCAAGCGAGCTATGAAGATGCTGTCACGCACGGTGCCAGAGGTGCAACTGCCTCAATGACCGTAAGCAGCTACCACTGCCTGACACTCAGCTTGAATGTCATCCAACATTCGCTCACTAACCACTGCCGATGCGTCGCCCTTGTCATACCGCACGAAGGATGCTGTTGGTACTGCTTGACCCAGAGTCTTCTCTACATGGTCAAGAAACCTGACGCTGTCAGGAAACCCATTTGCGACAAGCCCAATGGTTAGAGGCTTAGTGAAGTCAGCGCTTAGCTCGTAAGCCTCGGGAGCAGCTTTTGGCTTGGCCCGAGGGTCGTGGAACTCTGTCGTCATGGCCATAATCAACCCCTTCTGAGTTGTCGCAGACTTTGGAACAAAATGAGCGACATAATGAGTCTAGTCATTTCCCTTCAGTTGTTGAAGAAACATCCCGTTATCAAAGTAATCGCGCCAAAACGAAATTAGCCCCCCATTAACTTCGAATACTCCCATTACGGGTAGCTCAATTTTGCGACCGCTCGCAGTTTGAAAGCGATCCAACCGCTCGTTCATCACGATATTGCCGCTTGAGGACTGACGAACGACCTCAAACTCCACCGGCCCTTCGCCCTTCAAGAGGCCGCTGAGGAACTCAAGCATGTCGCTCTTCCCGGTCATATGGCCTATTGGAACATTGTCGTAGTAACAATCCTCGGTGACGTGATCGAGTGCGGCATCGAGATCCCTAGCCTCGATTTTCAAAATGAACTCATTGACGACTTCTAGTGGACTCTTTTCTTCACTCATGCACACAATTGTTGCAGGATCTCGAAAAGATTGCTTATCCATGGGAGGCTAGGACATGCGATTTCAGGGGAAAGTAGTTGCTATTACCGGAGCGGCGGGAGGCATAGGACTTGCGGCGGTTAGGCGATTCGCGTCAGAAGGCGCCAGTATTTTAGCCGTGGACCTCGAGGGCTCAAACCTCGACGCAGCGCTAGCCGAAGCGGAACCGTTTGGCGGGGCCGCGATTTCGGCTACTGCAGACTGCAGTCGGTCTTCTGATGTATCAGCCTATGTAGAAACCTGCCTTGCAGAATATGGCCGCCTTGACGTCTTATTTAATAATGCCGGAATCGAGGGTCAGATCATTGGCCTTCTGGACTATCCAGAAGAGGAATTCGATCGAGTGATCAACGTAAATTTGAGAGGGGTTTGGCTTGGAATGAAGTACTCGGCCCCAGCAATGATTGCGAACGGCGGAGGTGCCATCGTTAATACAGCTTCAACCGCTGGTCTCATGGGAGCGCGAGGACTAGCTGCGTACATAGCTAGTAAGCATGGAGTCGTCGGTTTAACTAAAACGGCTGCATTAGAACTAGCGCCACAGGGGGTAAGAGTTAACGCAGTTTGTCCCTCCCCGATCGAAACTCGAATGATGAGAAGCATCGAAGAGGGTTTTGGTGGTGCTGAAGCTGAGATAGTGAGAAAGGATTTGGCAGCTCGAAACCCGCTGGGCCGCTACGGCGAACCGGATGAGGTGGCTTCACTTGTAGCTTTCCTCTCCTCAGACGATGCGAGTTATGTCAACGGAGGCATATACACGGTAGACGGCGGAACAATGAGCGGCAGGTAGTAGAGAAGCGGTAATGAAGGAACTGACGTTGCTTACGAAAATTGGGAAGCTTGGATAACAGTGACAGACACTGCACCTAGCGCGAATGTTCATGACATAGGTGGAAGCCTAGGCTGGGGCGCTGTCCCCTATATTCGTGATGAGGCTCCGTTCCACCACGACTGGGAGCGAAGAGTCTTTGGAATGTTGTTTCAGGTCTTGTCGCGTACCGCTCAACGTCCGGGTGAATTTCGATATGCGTTGGAAAGACTTTCGGACGAAGATTACTTCTGTCTCGATGGATACTACGGTCGATGGCGCGCAGCGATAGAGCTACTCTTAGAAGAATATGGACACCTAGAAGCGGGTGAGTTAGATACCCGCTTAGGTTTGCCACTGGGAAATGGCGTCAGCAATAGAGCTGCAAAGGTCGCTGAGGTTTTAGAGCAAAACATGCCTCCAGATCGGGTAGCCCCTAGGCCTAACCACCGGACAGTTCGTCGGGAATTAGAAACACCTTCGCGATTTAAAATCGGCGACGTTGTCGTGGCTGTCGGCATAACTGGCTCTGCGCATACCCGAGTGCCGCAATATGTCCGAGGTGTTTCGGGTCAAGTCGTCAATATCCACCCTGTCGAAGTTCTCCCAGACAGCACTGCCTTTGACTTAGGAGACCGACCTCAGCACGTAATCTGCGTCGCCTACAGAGCAGAGGACCTTTGGGGGCGCGGCAGTGAGGAGGGTGTCATCATTAACGTGGACCTTTATGAATGTTATTTGCGCTTCGAGAAGGAGATGCCGTGAACGAACACTCGCACCCTAATCAAGGTGCTGCTAGTTCTCCCGAGATCAGAACTGAGGCGCTCGAGGATTTATTGATCGAAAAAGGTCTGATCGATAGGGCGAGAGTTGATGCGCTAATCGAAAGATTTGAACATGACCTAGGGCCACTAGTCGGTGCAAAGTTGATTGCAAGATCTTGGATCGATCCCGAATTTAAAACCCGGCTGCTAGCCGACGCTGATCAGGTACTCCAAGATGAAGGTATTGGAGGCGCCGAAATAGAGCATGTAGAAGTCAAGGCAAATCAGCCAAGTATTCATAATCTTGTGGTCTGCACACTTTGTTCTTGTTACCCCTGGGCGCTTCTCGGCCTACCTCCTAGTTGGTATAAAAGCTCCGAATACCGGGCCCGAGCCGTTCGAGAACCTCGATCACTTCTGCGTCAGATGGGTCTTGATTTGAGCGAAGAAGTTGAAATTAGAGTTTGGGACAGTAGCTCGGAAACGAGATTTCTTGTGCTCCCAGAACGGCCCGCTGGAACTGACAACATGGATCTCGAAGCGCTTGCATCTCTGGTAACGCGAGACGCCATGATAGGTGTGGCTAAGGCCACAAATCCGTGACAGGAGTGGACGTTCTCGATGGGTCGCCTGCTTCCCCTCCACGAAATAATGGCGAAATAGTTTTTGAAGCACCGTGGCAAAGCCGGGCATTTGGGGTTGTCATCAGTTTGGTTGAAGACGCCTTCTTCTCGTGGGAGGAATTTCGGACGCAACTCATTGTTGTTATTGAAGAATGGGATGCGCAGGATGACGGCGATAGGCCCACATGGCATTACTACGAATGCTGGCTAGAGGCGTTGGAAAGGGTTCTGCAAACCCGCTCTTACTTCAAAGGAAGAGAGCTAGACGACTTAGCTGCTGCCTATTTAGACAGACCTCATAACCATGACCACTGATGAGCGAATTTTGGTTCTAAAGACTGGCGGTCTCATCTCCTGAATGTTCTTCCCACCACCATTTGGATTTGAGCATGTAGCACCTCCGCCGAGGACCGGGCGCAGTCAAGTCCAGCGAATCGTAAGATACGTCGCCAGCGTAGAAAGCGACCATTCCAGGATCTCTGCCTCCGACCTCTTTTATGTGGGTATGGAAACACTCTGGTTCTTGAATAGCGGAGCAAGCATCATCAACACGGGTAAAAGATTGCAACCAATTCAGAGTGCAAAACGTGGGAGTAACTATTTCGATCTCACCATTTGAACGCAATTGCAGAGCTTCACTTGGTGTCATCCAATGGTGTTCCGTAATTTCCCCATGATCAATGGAAACGTCTGTCTGATAGGGAGCTTTTGCCAAAAAGAACTGCGTAGAGAATCGTTTTGGTCGAATAGCTGGTGGTAGCCAGTGCGCAAAATGGTGAAGTTCACAATCGCTGAGGTCAATTCCAGCTTCCTCTCGAGCTTCGCGTATAGCTGCAGCATGAAAACCCAAACCGTCTCCGCCGTCGCAGACGCGCACCTTACGGGAGTCGGTGCGATCTACGGGGTCCACCTTCCCTCCTGGAAAAACCCACATTCCACCGAAATAAATCTTCGAGTTACGTCGCAGCATCAATACTTCGATTTCGTTGTTTCGGTCTCGTGCCACTACGACCGTTGCTGCGTCAATAGCTTGAGAGTCGTTGTTCACGACTGATCCTTTGTTCTTGCTATTAGACGACCTGAGCCTGCGTCAAGTCCAGGCAACTGCTGGGGCACTGCGCCGCCATGATCGGCAGCCAACTGCAACACTAGTTCCTCGAGATCGGCCCAGGAGGAAACTCGCGGTCCATCTATATGACGGTTGTAGGGCTGATCAAAAGTAATCACCGTATGTCCAGCTTCTCGCAATCCGACAACGTTATGAGGGCCGTCGTCGACGTAGGCATGGGCGGCCACGTCGGGTTTATCTCCCACGAAGCAAACGTCTCGATAGGGAATCCGCTTTTCGTCGAGCCATTGAGCAGTATCTGCTATGGCGACAGCATGCCCCCAATTTACGTATAAGCGATGAGTGACGATGCGGATCCACACTCCGGCATCCGACAGACGCCAAAGGGCCTCCGCGCAACCGGGCACTACCTCCATATGGCGAAACATCCGATGTTCCATTACTGCAACCCGATGAAGTCGCTCGAAGTCGTCTGGGCCGAAACCCCATTCACTGAAATCCCAACTTCGTTCTAGAGGAAGCGACTCTTCTGTAACGCCCAGCTCTTTGGAGACAATCTGCCGAAACGACTCGGTGTGTTGTCCGCAGACTCCATCTAGGTCGACACCTAAAATAAACTCGCTCATGCCCGACGCCTTCTAAATATGTTGCGTTTCGGAGTTTCTTCTTCGGGTGTTGGAAGTGAAATCCACGAAGCAGCTATTTGCCGTTGTCCTTCCTGACGTATCTCTTCGAGCTCGGTTCGACTCCAAGGCTCAACTCTCGGCTCGAGAGCTTGATGTCGGGCTTGAAGCACTTCGTAGTTTTGTTCGGTAACTACATCATCCAAGAGTTTGCATGGCGACCATGTTTCCACTCCTCCAAGCCAAAGATAACTATCCGCCACGTCTCTTAGACGAAGTGATGAATCGATTCCGGATATCGACCCAGCGATCTCGCTTAAGCCGACATTGCCGAGCGTTGCGAGATTTAGATTTATACCAAAGTCGTTGGGCTGCTCCGGAGAAGCTGCTACTAATTCCTCAACACGTTGCGCAGCTGAGCTGTCCTTAATTGCGCCGTGGAACACCGCCCGAGCAACGCCTTCTCCCATCCAGCGATGAAGCAAATTCCCGACGGTGACTGTGGGCACTCCACTCTCCCACTCGACTAATCGGGTGGTAGACCTTTCGCCCGACACCCAGACAAGGGCACGCTGGCCTTGGCGAATCACCTCGTTAGTCAACGTATTTGCCATGTGGAAAGCAGTGACGTCGCGATAATGGCCGCCCATCCACCAATTTCGGAGTTCTAGTTCGGCGGCAGATCTGCCCTCAAGTAGTCGGGGATCTTCGACATAGGACGGAATACCGAGACCAACGACTCGAAAAGGGGAAGATTCCGATGGAAGACTTCTATTGAGACTCCAAGCCGCCTTCAGAACGTCTGCATACTCGCTGTATGTGAACCCTACCCCTAGGAGGTCAATAAAAAGGTCCGTGCACTTCCTTTCGCTCCACTCATCGTTGGATAGCAACTCGTCTAGTTCCCCCTGAGCACGAGAGTTTGAGAACTCCCAAGCTAAATTTCGCACGCCGCCTTGATAAAGATCCGGCAAGATTTGGGCAACAAAGGATACGTGTTCTGATATTCCTGCTTGGTCTCCCAAAAACACGAGTTGTTTCGAGGCTGCTAACTCCACCAGATGCGCGGCGGCCGTCTGTAGAGCAGACTTCTTTTCGTCGTCGTTTCCATTCATTTTATTCCCGATCCTGCTCTAAACAATTTGGGTCCAGCCAAGCTCTGCCGCCGCGGCAGAATTATTAATAGCGGCGACAAAATCATCAACGGTAGCCTCCGACCTCCGAAGATACGGGTCTAGTGACCATCGTCGCGCCTCGCGAAGGTTAATTTCATCAACGAGCCCTTGAAGGGGCGTCGGTCCGCGCACTTCGCTGCCGGCCTCTAGAAAGATCCACCCTTGAGCAAGTTGTGAAACCTCGCCGCCGTCAATCGAAGTTGCACATGGCAACCGCCCGATCAAACCAGAGGACGCGTCGAAGGCCACTGGAAAAGCTGGTCCGTTGGTGTGGGCAAAGGCGGCGTCCAAATAGCCATCAGCGGGAAGCGTAAAGGAACCATGCTCCCCGTCCGCTGTTAAAGGTTGGTGCAGTAACACAGTCGCAGCTTGATCAGCGATAGCGCCGTAGACATGATTGCCACAACCCACGACTCGTCCATCAATTATCTCTCGATCGATCTCATCAACCACGAAGTGAGGTATCCGCCGGAGTCTCGTAAGGGCATTTTCAGTTTGGGAAAAGACGATGGTCTTCTCACCTTTCTCAGTGCACTCGCGCAATAGGACTTCCGCCATATGTTTGGAGGCAGGGCCCCTTGGGCGAAGATGAGACCAAGCATAAGGAGATAACAGATCTGCGGTCTCGGTTACTGCGTCGACGTCGATGTCGTAGTCGAGTGCTATCACGCGCATTGATGGTTTGTTTGAGGGCCTGGTCCGATTAACTGCCCAAATCGATCGGAGAATGTCTAGGTACTCTACGTAAGCGAAATGATGCCGCAATCCCCACCGAAAAATCGCTGAGGTCGCTATTCCCTCATCAAAGTCCTTTGCTCCCACTAATTCATCTAAGAGAGTCTGATCATCAACACAAGCCCATTCGATTCCCACTCGATTGACTCCAGCGGCATACACCGCAGGGATTAGTTCTTGCAGAAAAAGGCCCGCCTTTCGAGAGGGAAACCTTTGACCGACGAAAACTATTTCGTGTTTCGCAAAGAGCTCTGCAACGTATTTGACCGGCTCATGCCCGTTCAAAGCAATCTCGTCGACGAGCGACACCAAAAACTCTGTGTCAAGAGGAGGCAGCCTGCGACGAGCGCGAAAATGTTCGATACCTTCAAGGACGCTATCTTCGCCATGCATAGCCACCTATCTGAGAGTACCTAGCAAAAAAGATCCATCAATAGCTGCGACCCCTTAATCATGATCTATCCCTTCCTGTGAGCTGCTGCCGGCCTATCTTGAAGAAGTCGTCCGAGTGGCGTCACGAGAAAGCAATGAACCCATGACCATGCGTATATATGACACCGCTCAGCAAAAAGTGGTTGATCTCGAGCTAGACGAACATGTTCGAATGTACGTGTGCGGCATTACTCCTTATGACTCCACTCATTTAGGACATGCAGCGACGTATTTGACCTATGACCTGATAATCCGCCGTCTGGAGGATCAAGGTCACTTTGTGGAACTCGTACGCAATGTTACCGATGTAGATGACAGCATTTTGCCCAAGGCACGAGAGCTAGGTATCGACTTTCTCGAATTAGCAGCTTCTGAGATGGAGCGCTTTAGAGAAGACATGGAAGCATTGAACACTCGACCTCCGGCTCACGAACCTCGTGCAACGGAGTCGATCGGCGGCATGATAAAGATTGTCGAAAACCTGAGCAAGAATGGTCATACTTACGCCGTTGATGGAATCACGTACTTCGATGTAACTAGTTTCAAAGAGTTTGGGAAACTTTCTCACTTAAGTAGTCGGGAGATGATAGCGCTGGCTGAGGAGCGAGGTGGAAACCCCCACGACCCTCGACAACAAAACCCTCTTGATTTCATTTTGTGGCAACCAAGCGCAGATGACGAGCCCCAGTGGGATTCGCCATTCGGCCCTGGCCGGCCAGGATGGCACATTGAGTGTTCGGCGATGAGCATGGGTGCTCTAGGGAAAACCATAGACATCCATGGAGGAGGAGGCGACCTAATCTTTCCCCATCACGAATGTGAGATTGCCCAAAGTGAATCCCACAATGGAGTGCCCTTTTCGCGTTATTGGGTACATGCCGGGCTAGTCGCATACCAAGGCACGAAAATGTCTAAATCGTTGGGAAATCTGGTTTTCGTGTCCGATTTGAGAAAGAAAATTGATCCTCGCGCAATCCGGGTAGCGCTTATGGCTCACCACTATCGAACAGACTTCGAATGGTTTGACGAAGAGGGTCCGAAGGCGCAAGCTGATTTAGAACTTCTTTTGGAAGCCACTTCGGCCGCAGCACCGGTTTTTGAGGGGTCTTTGATTGCTGAGGTGCGGGAGGCTCTCGATAATGATCTCGACGCTCCGACGGCGCGTGAAATTTTACTAGATAGAGCGCGAACTCTTAGTAAAACCTCAGGTCTCGAAGCCAGAGGCGAACTAATCGCCGCCGCTCGCTTATGTGGGATCGCACTGTAATAGTCGGCATCTCACCAGAGCGCACCGATCTAGCAGCTAACTAGAGTTAGCCTGTCATTAATGCATTCGATCGCAGTTGTGAATCAAAAAGGTGGCGTCGGCAAGACGACTGTTGCTTTGGGGATTGCTGAGGCTGCGAGTGCCTCAGGTTTGCGTGTCTTAGTAGTTGATTTAGACCCTCAAGCTAATGCAAGTAGCGGTCTTGGAGTCTGGAATGTCACGCCTTCTATTGACGACGTGATGTCTGAGGCAAAAGCTGGCGCCGCCATTTCGGCTATCTGTAAATCCAAATGGCCGAGTGATGGACCCCAGCCGGATTTAATCCCAGGCAGCCACCTGTTAGCTAATCGAGAGCCCTTGTTGGCATCAGATCCCGTCGGAGCCCAAGATCGATTGAAATTGGCATTGGCCGGCGTTGCACACGACTTGATCGTAATCGACTGCCCACCTTCGCTGGGATTGCTCTCCATCAATGGTTTGTTTGCTGCTGACAGCGCCGTGATAGTTACAGAGCCGGCTGCTTGGGCTGCTGACGGAGTCGATCTAATGCACTCAACGGTGGAACGCGTTGCGGGCCGGCTGGGAACTCCAGAATTGAGCGGGATCGTGATTAATCGCGTTGGAAGAACCAAAGATAACCGTTTTTGGTGTGAACAGATGGAGGATCGTTTCGGGGGTTTGCTGCTGCCGCAGATTCATTTGCGGGCTGCTATAGCAGAAGCTTCAGGTCAATCAACCGCACTGCGGTCGCTGGGGAAACGGCCCGGTGCGCAAGAAGCCATCCTCCAGTTTGATTCACTGTGGCTCGAACTGAGTCGGCAAATTCGTGATGGTAAAAGAAACTCAGACCATCTTGCGACAATGCAAACTTCGGTCCCTAGTACGATAGATGATTGAAGGAGCGTCAATGGCTGGCTATGACCCCAACCGACCGAGACCTAAAGATGATCGCTCGTTAGTGGGTTTACCTGGTGACCCAGCACCCGAAGAAGTACCGGCAAATCCGCCCCCCAATGAAATGCGAGTTACAAGTAGCGTCGAAGATGAGAATGAACCAACTTTGCAATCGATCCCGCGTGCCGTCGATCCGCTTGACCGTCGCGTACCGGTTATGGTTGTAGCAGGGGGACTCTCCGGTTTCGCGATCTTGTTAATCATTTGGCGTCGCGTGCTGCGTAACCGTCAATGAGTGATTTCGCGGTCACACCCTTATTGAAGACTCTGGATATATGTCTCCCTCAGAATTAATTGCGGATGAGCAGCGCCCCAAACACCTGAGCCCAAGTTCAGCGTCCACCTTTCGCCAATGTCCACGACGGTGGCGCATGAGATATATCGACAAGCTTCCCGACCCAAAGGGGGAAGCAGCTGTACTGGGTACCTTCGTTCACGAAATATTAGAGGATCTTCTTAACCTCGATTCTGCTGAGCGGTCGCTTGCGACGGCAAAGAAAATCGCAGGAAGAGTTTGGGAAGAAACCGCTATAGACGAGGACTTTATTTCTTTGTGTCTCGCAGAAGACGAGGTCAAAGCCTTCAAATGGGGCGCTTGGAGGTTGATAGAAAAGTATTTCGCAATTGAAGACCCGAAGAAAGTTCAGGTGGTGGAGGCGGAGCAGACGCTTGCGGTTGAGATAGATGGCGTCCCCTTTTACGGGATAGTTGACCTAACCGAACGTGTTGGGTCCGGTCTGCGAGTCGTTGACTACAAAACGGGGAAAACACCCCGAGCTCGGTACGTTGATGACAAGCTGTCGCAAGTTTGGCTATACGCAGCCGCTTTGGCGGAAACCGACAACGAAGTTTCAGAAGTCCGACTGATGTATCTGACGAGCGGCCCGATCGACAGAGTCGTCGACACTAACGAGGTTTCTAAGGCCGTAATCACCCATAGAAAAACTTGGGATGCACTATGCGAGGCCATTGTCAAAAATGACTTTCCCCATCACGTAGGACCTCTTTGTAACTGGTGCCCCTACCTCGAGAATTGTCCTGAAGGCGCCATAGAGGTGCAAAGAAGATTTGGGCCTCGCAGCTAAACGGGAGCATTTTGAGTGCCTGAGCTTCCTGAAGTCGAAACGATTCGCATACAGCTCGAACCTAAAATTATCGAGCGGACGGTTATCTCCGCAGATAGTCACGAATCTCTAAAATTTCTAGCGGCGCGTCAGATCGTAGGTCGCCACTTTCTGGGCCTTCGCCGAAGGGGCAAGTACCTAATCGCTGAACTGGATGAGTCCACTGAAATGGTTGTTCACCTTGGAATGACGGGCCAACTTTCGGTTGTCCCCACGGCAACATCCGACGGTGTTAGTAGCGACAATTATGTTCGAGCTTGTTGGCATTTAGATGATCAAAAGACGGTTTTGTATCGAGACGTGAGGCGGTTTGGCAAGTTAGCTGTAGTCGGTAACGGTGACTATTCGGCGATACCAACCTTGAGAGACATGGGTCCAGAGCCCTTTGACCCGTCGTTTACAGGAGACGCATTGTGGGGGAACACGAAAAGTCGAAAGCAAAGAATTAAAACCCAGTTGCTAGGACAGCGTCTTGTAGCGGGCGTGGGAAATATCTACGCGGACGAGGCTCTATTTCGGGCTGGCATCAATCCGGCCGTCCGATCAATCACTCGTAAGCAGGCCCATCGATTACTAGAACAACTTCGAGAGGTTCTGCTGGAGGCCATTCATAGGGGTGGAACAACGCTTCGCGATTACCGCAATCTGCAAGGCGAAGGATCTAACCAGCACTATTTGCTTTGTTATGGAAGGTCGGGCCAACCTTGCTTACTTTGTGGAACGATCCTGCGCTCGCGAGTGATAGATGCGAGAACAACGACCTGGTGTCCCGACTGTCAACGACGCTGACTGTCCATTCGATGCTCTCTATGCAACTCGCCTTTGCGGTTGATGGACGCGACTATCGATATTTTCCCTAGATTGGCTGACATCTGTCGCACCACCAACAGCTTCGCCCTGCAAATTCGGCTATGCGTATCGGAGAACCGCAACGGCGACAAGGCAGCGTCTCCCTTTTATAAACGTACAGCGCTTTTGACCGTCGGAGATGACCTGGCTTTTTGCCTGAATCTTGTTCAGTTACCGTGACGATACGGTTTAACCGAACACCTTGACGTAATTGCTGGCTAGCGAGCTCCCATATCTCCCGAACCTCTGCACTCGTCAAATCGCAAGAAGGACGATTGGGATGGATACCCAGCATGAATAAAAATTCCGCGCGATATACATTCCCAACGCCCGCAATGACCGATTGATCAAGCAAGGATATAGCTATCGGAGTCTTCCGTTTCTTTAAGGACGCCTCGAAATCGGTTACCCGACTAGACCTTCGAAGAGGGTCCGGTCCAAGAGCGTCTATTACTAAAGAGTATTCGTCACTACTAATTAAGGAGCACTTTTGAGGCCCTGTCAGTTGCCATGCGCTTTTACCCTCCAAACGAAGTCTCACCGTGTCAGTCGGTAATGAATCTATTGATACCGGCCTAAATTTTCCTATGAGACCCAAATGAATATGCAAAATTGCATTGCCGGAGAACATGAGAAAAAGGTGCTTGCCCCAAGCCTCGCTGCCGTTGAAAGCTTTGCCATTGATTTTGGAAGCACCGTTTTCGAAACGTCCCTGAGGAGATGTCGCGATAACACGACGACCGGCTAGATCCTTGGTTAAATCTTTGGATAATCGGTGAATCGTGTGGCCTTCGGGCACCATGTATTTTTAATGCCTAAATGAGCATGAGGTTGGGATATGGCGCTGGGAATTGATGATGTGAAGGTTGGTTGTTGGACGGATGAGAAAAATGCGACCGGCATAACTGTTGTGCTGCCGCCAAAGGGTTCCTTGGGTGCAATCGCTGTCAGAGGAGGCGCTCCAGGCACTCGCGAAGCGGCGGCCCTAGGGCCGGATGGTTCGGGCGTGGAGTGCCACGCAGTTGTGTTGTGTGGAAACAGCGTTTTCGGACTAGCGGCAGCAGATGGTGTGGTGCAGTGGTGCGTCGAACAAGGTCGTGGACTTGAACTTGCCTCCGCGATTGTGCCCGTTGTTGGGGCGGCGGTGGTTTTTGACATTACAGGTCCAGACAATGCAAGGCCCGGACCGGAGGCAGGTCGTGAGGCGTGTGAAAGCGCAACTAGCTTTGACCCCGAGTCCGGTCGAGTAGGTGTTGGGCGCGGTTGCACCGTTGGAAAAGCCGCTGGTCGCTCATATTCGAGTCCCGGTGGCCAAGGTATGAGTGTCGTGCGTTCAGGCGATTTGGTAGTCGGAGCTGTTGTCGCAGTCAATGCTTTCGGCGATGTGCTCAATCAGGACGGGACCATACTTGCAGGGTCTCGAGCCTCATCAGAAGTGCCTCGCTACCCATACGTCTCGATTGAGGAAGTTGCGGCTTGGGAGGCCGGCGAGGAAAAAGCAAACACGACTATCGGGTGCCTAGTCACTAATGCTCGACTAACAAAACCCGAAGCTTGTCGGGTAGCTGACCTAGCTCATACAGGGATAGCGCGGGCAGTGGATCCGCCTCACACATCTGTAGATGGTGATGCAATCTTCTTGCTAGCTACTCACGAAATTGAGGCAACTCCGGATCATGTTGCTGCATTATCCGCAGAAGCGATATCTGGAGCTATTCGGAATGCTGTTAGTTGAAAAGTTCCGGCATATGGGTTCAAAGACACGCGAAAAGCTAAATGTGTGTAAGCATTATGGAACCAGAGAAAGGAGGTGGTCCACACGATGCAAAGATTTAAGAGGACTCTGGAGGTGGTCGGGCGCTGAGGCGACCCGCTATCTTGGGGGAAGCCTCCTCTGTTGATCAGAGAGAAGGTGGCGACTCCAACCCGGACCACTCCATTCCATGACGTGCGTGTCGGTCCTCGCGCGATTCTCACTTTTGAATACTGAGTGAAACGTCTCGAGTGTATTTAAATGCCCCCACCTGACCGGGTGGGGGCATTTTCGCGTACTTGCGTTCTGGCCTATCTTTACATTCGCGGCTTACGGTACCTCTACTTAGTGATCCCTCGCACTTGCCCCTGAAGTCGCAGTTTTTGTAGCTTGGGAAGTTTGTCGACGACGAGGTCGTAACTATCTTCAATCCACTCTTCAATCTCGCGCGACGGAATAGATCCATCTAAAAAGACTCGGTTCCAGTGACGTTTATGAAACGGACTGGACCCTACAGCCGCATACTTCTGACGTAAAGTTTCAGCTCGATCGGGGTCACACTTCAGCGTCAACGAAACCGTTTCAGATCTAACTGGCAGCAGGGCAAACATTTTTCCCCCAACTTTGAAAGCTGAGACATGATCTCCGAAGGGGAAATCTTCTGATGCCTCAGGCTGAGTTAGGCAAATTTCACGCGCAACCTCGAGATTCATCCCACAATTAGAGCATTGCTAATGCCAAGACGCGAAAGTCATGTCAATAAACAACGAGGTTCAATTCGTGTGTCCCCGTTGCGAAAAATCTGTTGCGTAGCGCTTTTATGGTCCCTCCGGAGTTTGGCGAGAGGAACTGCGTCTTACTTTGGCTACTAATGTCAGCCCTATTGAGTCGGAACCATTCCAGCCTAAGGTGGATGTGACTCCCAACTCAGTGGCGCTCAAGGAGTAGCGCTGAAGAGTAGGAGTTTCGTTAAATCGCAATAGTTTCCCTCGCTGATCGCTGTAAGCGTGAAGCAGTCATCGAACTAGAAGCACAACCCACGTTAACCAAGAACCGAAAATCATCGTCAAGAGAAATGCGATCACTAGGGTTCGTAGCCGCGAAGAAATCACGATCGCCGAACTTCCGCCCACTTTGACAACTCAGCAACTGCTTCTGCGGTTTCTGCGGTCGAGCCCGCAAAAGAAAATCGGATAAACCGATGTCCATTTACTGGATCAAAATCGATTCCCGGTGTCACTGCTATTCCAAGACCTTCTAACCAGTCGGCTGCTAGCTCTTGGCTATCGTCGCAAAGGTGATCCACCTGTGCCCAAATATAAAACGCACCGTCTGCGGGAGCCAGGTTGTCTATTCCTGCTTGTGGCAGACCTCTTAAAAGAATCTCGCGATTGGTAGCGTAACGCCTCAAGTTCTCTTCTAACTCAGCGCGACTAGCCAACGCCCCTAAAGCAGCATGTTGAGACACGGAGGTTGCGGCAATCAAAGCGTTCTGGGCCAAGCGTTCAACCGGTGAGACCAAGTCCGGCGGCAGTACTAGCCACCCAACCCGCCAACCTGTCATAGAGAAATATTTGGAAAAAGAATTGACTACTACGACCTCCTCCCAGAGTGATGCGGCAGACGATGCTTCTATCCCGTAGGTAATTCCGTGGTAGATCTCATCGGAGATAAATCGAACTTCCTCTGCTTGACACCAATGAATTAGATCGGTGAGGTCCTCGTTGGACAACATGGTTCCCGTGGGGTTTGAGGGACTGGCCACGACTAAGCCGTCAATCGGACCAACGCTTGCTAGTAATTCAGGAGAGGGTTGATACCTAGTCTCCGGGCCGACAGGTACTTCAACAACGTCAATGTTCAATGCTTCCAAAACGTTGCGATAGCACGGATAACCAGGCGTGGGAACGGCGACCCTATCTCCGGGCTCGAAACACGCCAAGAATGCAAGTGTAAAGGCGCCGCTTGCACCCATGGTGACTGCGATACGAGAAGCGGGCACTTCGCAGTTGTAGTTGTTTCGATACAGAGTGCTTAAGCCCTGGCGAAGAGAATCGAGCCCGAGGGCGGATGTGTACCCCAATATGTCATTCTCTATCGCCTGAACGGCGGCAGCACGAGCCTCGACAGGGGCAGGTGTAGAGGGCTGGCCTACCTCTAAATGCAAAACGTTTTCCCCGCGGTTTTCCTTCTCTGAAGCGGAGCGCATTACTTCCATTACATAGAAAGGGGCGATATTTGCGCGCGAAGAAATTTTTAAGGTCATCTCTGAATTGTGGCGCCTCAACGGAGCGACGAAAGGCTTTTGGAGACAAATCGAAGCTTTGAGAAGACGATTTCCGTGAAATTTCATGGATTGGCCTTAGAAATCGCTTTTCATTGCCATTGCTGATGAAGCATGCTGGAGTTATGGGCACAGCCTTAATGACCGACCTTTATGAGGTCACAATGCTCGATGCCGCCCTTCGGTCCGGCATTGCATCCCGTCGTGCCACCTTCGAAGTGTTTGCCCGACGTTTACCTCCGGGACGCGGTTATGGGGTTGTGGCGGGTCCAGGTCGGCTCGCTGAACAATTAGCCGAGTTTCGTTTTACTGAAAGTGAAATCACCTACCTTGAATCTCTCGGTCGTTTCAGCGACGAGTTGCTTTCTCATTTGCGTTCCTTTCAGTTTGAGGGAGAAGTATGGAGCTATCGAGAAGGTGATCTGTATCTCCCGGGAAGTCCGGTCCTCAGAATCGATTGTTCTTTCGGCGCTGGCCTCCTTCTAGAGACTCTTGTTCTCTCAGTCCTTAATCACGACTGTGCAGTCGCATCAGCAGCTGCGCGGATGCATGATGTGGCTAAGGGGCGGCACCTGATCGAAATGGGCGGGCGCAGAACTCACGAAGAGGCAGCCGTTGCGGCGGCTCGCGCCTCGTGGCTAGTCGGGTTCGACACGACCTCAAATATGGAGGCTGGCAATCGCTTTCAACTGCCGACAGCAGGCACTTCGGCCCACGCGTTTACTTTGGCTCATGATGACGAAGAGGCGGCCTTTGAGGCTCAAATAAAAGCGCACGGACTCGAAACAACTCTGTTGGTCGACACTTATGAAATTGAGACAGGAATTGAACGAGCGTTAGCTGCTGCGAAGAGGTTGGGCGGAGTACCTGGAGCGATTCGGATCGATTCCGGTGATCTAGCCATCGAAGCCGTCCGGGCGCGTCAAAAACTAGATGCCAATGGTGCAGAAGCCACCCGGATAGTTGTGTCAGGCGACCTCGATGAATATCGAATCTCTGAACTTGCTGACCTTCCGATTGACGGATATGGGGTCGGAACACAATTAGTCGTTGGTTCAGGCCACGCTACTGCTGGCATGGTTTACAAGCTCGTCGCAATAGCCCGCAGGTCGGGAACCCATGAGCCTGTGGTCCCAGTTGCGAAATCATCAGAAGGTAAGGCAACACGCGGTGGTGTTGTGCGACCGTATCGAATAATTGATGAAGGCCAGGCCAGAGACGAGATCTTGGTCCAGCATGATCGACCGGGCCCACCAGACGCCAGGGCCTTGCACGTTCCCTTGTTCCGTGATTACGAACCCGCGTACCCTTACACGCTGCAGCAGGACCGACAATTCCATCAGCGTGTGCGTGCAGAACTCCCTGACGCAATGCGTACTTTGGACTCTGATCCAATGTTTGAGGCGAGAACTATTTAGTTTGGCGCTCCCCATTTGATTTGGCACTTTACGAGTCGCTTGCAAGTTCGCTACTAGAGCTGCAGTTAGGGCTCGACAAACAATCCGCTGTGAGAAGCCGCTTCCATTGCTAGACGGACATTGACAACTTTTGGTCCATCTCGCCTGACTATTGCCAGTACTCGGGAATTGGCGGGAACGTCGTGCTCGCGGTCGCCATCAAAGGCCAAGGTTGATGGACCCCACAATTCAATTTGCTGATCTAGCTCAATCTTTGTCACTGCTTCTACGGGTACCTTGCGATACAGGCCCGGTGCGATTGGCGCGTTGGTGAGTTTGCCATCTTGCCCGCACGTCACGAGGACCGCTAAGTCATCTTCGGGACGACATTGAGTGTGCAAACCTGCGATAGAGGAAACTCCTATTGTGTCCGACCTGGCAACCGACACTAGGAGTTGACGCAAATTGTTTGGGTCCACCGGCATGTGGTTACCGGCAAAATCGTTGGCGAGAGTTGCAGCATCGATTAACGCTAGATCTCTTCGTCCATCTTCAAAATCTAAATGGATCATCTTTGACCGCGGTGCAACAATTTCTTCGTCGACTTTTTCACTGGCAACCAGACCAGCTGCAGCTCCGGCGACCGTTGGCTCGATTTGCGACGGGAAAACGTTGTTTGTGCCTGTCGACATGGGCACCAAGGTGACGTCGGGCCAAGACTGAGCAATCGTGCGGTTTGTGCCGTCGCCGCCCAAAGTGATTAACACTTTGATTCCTAACGCTTTCATGGCAATAGCTGCTCTAGCTGTATCCGTTGGATCAACTCTTGCACCAATATCCAGAATTTCGATATCTGCATCCACCGGCAAATCTTCAAGTGCTTTGCTTGCAATGCCGAAAGGCTCTTTCATGGCCACAATTTTTTTGCAACCGCCGGCCACAGCCCCGACCGCCGCTCGCGCGATTCGATTTCGCTTATCTTCCGTGCTCGAAACAGCGCCTCGAGCAGCTACACGTCGAATATCTCGTCCGGATACTGGATTGGCAATTATGCCGATTGCCGCACTTTGGCGTGTCATACGACAACCATAGGCACAGCAAAGGAGAACTATCTGCTACAACACAAGGATGACCCAACCACCGGTAGTGCTTTCTATTGCGGGGTCGGATTCAGGGGGAGGCTCGGGCTTGCAAGCAGATTTGCGCACATTCGCAGCTCATGCTGTCCATGGGGTTTGCGCACTTACCGTAGTTTCGGCTCAAAATACAGAGAGCTTTGTTGATGCTTGGGCGGTGCCTGTTAATTTGCTTCGGTCCCAGATAGATACTGTTACGCAGGATTTCACAATAGATGTGACTAAAACTGGGCTCCTTTATTCCGAAGACAACATCATGTTGGTTATAGAAAAAGCGGAGAGCGGAGTTTTCCAACATTTGGTTGTGGATCCAGTAATTGTGAATCGACATGGAGAACCTCTGTATGACAAGCGACTTATTCGCCTCATTCGGAAACACTTGGTCCCGCGCTCCTCGGTATTGACTCCCAATCACCTAGAAGCCATGAAACTTTTAGAGATAGACGCGGATGATGAAATTGATTCAATGTGCGATATGGCACTTATGTTGGGCGCACTTGGCGCTGAAACGGTGGTGGTAACTGGGGGCCGGCGGAGAGGTTTGAAAATGGTAGACGTTGTGGCAGCTAATGGTGAGGTAACGGTCTTGGAGACACAACGACACCAAACATCGAACGTTCGGGGTAGCGGCGATTCGTTTTCGGCGGCGATAGCAGCTCAAATAGCCAAGGGAACCAATGTGATGGAAGCAATCAGCGCCTCGCAGCACTTCACATCTGAGGCCATTAGCCGTTCAGCGAATTGGACGCTTGGCTCCGGACAAGGACCAATAGATCACCTAGGTTCCCTGCTGTAAGTAGGCGTAGACTGAGGTTGCTCATATTCGGTTGAGTGTTTTGGGAGAAACTTGTGACGCGAGAGCAGTGGCAAAAGGATTACGAAGCTGGCAAGGTCCGAGACTTGGACTACGAGACTATGAGTGGTTTACCGGTAAACCCCCTCTATGCGCCATCTGACGGTGAACCACACGAAGCTATTGGCTGGCCAGGTCAATACCCCTACACCCGAGGGGTTCATCCAAGCGGATACCGAGGTCGCCTTTGGACAATGCGAATGTTTGCTGGTTTCGGTACTCCTGAAGACACCAATGAACGGTTTAAGGAAATTCTTTCTGCAGGCGGCGGTGGGTTGTCGACGGCGTTTGATATGCCGACCCTGATGGGCCTGGATAGCGACGACGTACTATCTGTTGGCGAAGTTGGTCGATGTGGAGTAGCCGTAGACACAATCGAGGATATGGGGATTCTCTACAACGAGATCGACCTCGAAAACACCACAACGTCGATGACTATCAACGCTCCAGCAGCACCCATCTGGGCCATGTTCGTAGCTAATGCGGAAGAGCGGGGCGCCGACCGAGCACGACTTGGTGGCACTCTCCAGAATGATATTTTGAAGGAGTATCAAGCGCAGAAAGAATGGGTATTCCCTCCGAGACCATCGATGCGTCTAGTTGCAGACACCATAGAGTTTGCGAAAAATGAAATGCCTCGATGGAACTCTGTCTCAATCAGCGGTTACCACATTAGGGAGGCGGGTTCCACCGCTGCCCAAGAGTTGGCTTTCACGCTGGCCAACGGATTTGCCTATGTCGAAGCAGCAATGCAGCGCGGTCTGCCAGTAGACGAATTTGCTCCGAGGCTGAGCTTCTTCTTCAATGCTCATATTGATTTCTTTGAAGAGATAGCTAAGTACCGAGCCGCTCGACGGATTTGGGCCCGATGGATGAAAGAGCATTACGGGGCCGAGGATCCTAAATCAATGATGCTGAGGTTCCACACACAAACAGCGGGTGTCTCGCTCACTGCTCAGCAACCGGAAATAAACATCGCTCGTACCGCCATTGAAGCTCTAGCTGGGGTCCTAGGAGGCACCCAAAGCCTGCACACGAACTCAATGGATGAAGCGTTAGCTCTTCCAACGGAAAAAGCTGCCCGGATAGCCCTGCGAACGCAGCAGGTCATTGCACACGAAACTGGGGTAACTGATGTGGTTGATCCGCTCGGTGGTAGTTGGTTCGTAGAAGAATTAACAGACCGTTTGGAATCTGAAGCTGAGCTCATGTTTGCGCACATCAAGGAAGCCGGTGAAGGTTCCATGTTAGAAGGGGCATTTGAGCTCATCGACGAAGGCTGGTACCAAGGTAGCATCGCTGACGCTGCCTACGACTTTGAAAAAAAAGTTAATGCAGGTCGGCGCATCGTTGTTGGCGTAAATGACTTCACGGAGGGCAATGAAGAGGATCAGATTGACCTTCTAAAGATCACAACTGAAGACGAACAGCGCCAAATTAAGAACTTGCAGCAAATCAAGAGCGATCGAAATCAACAGGCCGTAGATGAAGCGTTAATTGCATTGAGTCGAGCTGCGGAGACCGATGCCAATCTGATGCTGCCGTTGATTGACACCGTAAGGACCAGAGCAACAGTGGGGGAAATCATGAACACTCTTGCTGATGTCTTTGGTCGCTACCAAGAAAAGCCGTTCATTTAGACGAAGAACGGCTGAGACTGTTCTCCCAGAGTTGCCGAAAGAGTAGTCTCAGACCAACCGAACCGGTGGATGAGGAACTGATGCTGCGAAACAGGAGACGACAAATAGTACTGATTCTGTTCTCTTTGCTTGTGATTGGGTCGGCTTGTGGCGGTGGCGACAGCCAAACTCAGCTGGAGAGGGAGCTGCAGGATCGAGCCGGAAGCGATATTCTTCCTGTTCAGTTAGGTCTAGTTGATTGTCCGGAAGATGTAGTGATGACTCCGGAGTCGGTCTTCATTTGTAGCAGCGAGGTTGAAGGTCAGTACTACGAGCTCCAGGTTCGTATTATCGACGCTCAAGGTCAATATGGCTTTGTTCACAAGCATTATCCGCTTCAACTTCTAAATACTGAAGCGCTATTGCGTGATGAAGTTGCCTATGAAGTCGGTTTCGACATAACAATCGACTGTGGTGATGACGAGTACCTAGTCGCTCCGATAGGCAGCTCCTTTAACTGCATTGCTACGCGGGCGGAAGGCGGAGCTCGAGCAACCATCGAGGTTCGCCTGGAAGATGACGCAGGTCGGCTTAACTGGAAACTCCTTCGAGAATAAGTTCCACCCAGTTTCGAATTGCAGCAGAAGATGAACCTTCTTGATGTAAGTGATATCTCTCTAGCGTTTCCAAATAAACCCCTATTTCAAAATCTATCTTTCACCATCAAAGAGGGAGAGAAGATGGCGATTCTTGGGGTTAACGGTTCTGGTAAGTCCACACTCTTGTCAGTGCTTCACGGCGAATACGTGCCTGATACAGGCATTGTTCGGAGACGCCAACATTTAAGTGTTGGGGCGTTATCGCAGAGACCGAGCTTTACGGAGGAGAGTGTTCGGGAAGTTGTCGGTGAAAGTTGGCAAGCCAAAGCGGCGATAGATCGATTGGGGCTCAGCAACCTAATGGGAACTCAGGTCGCCACCCTATCTGGGGGTGAACTTAAACGGCTTGCCTTAGCCGCTCTGCTGCAGCGCGATGATTATGACTTAATACTCTTAGATGAGCCAACCAACCACCTTGACATTGAGGGAATCGAGTACTTAGAAGGCATTTTGCGCGAGTTCAGAGGTGGAGTTGTCTTTGTATCGCATGATCGCCATTTAGTAGATCGCGTGGCTACTAAAACTCTCGAACTAGACGCCGATGAATCTCATATGGTGAGCGGAGGTTACGAGGACCATCTAAGGGCTAAAGCTGATCGCGCGCGAAAAAGTGAACGTGATGAGGCAGCGCGACTGACGCTAGCGAGAAAAGAGTTAGCTTGGTTGCAACGGGGCGCAAAGGCGAGACGGCGAAAACCGAAATCTCGTATTGCTGTTGCTCAGCAAACGATTACTGGGAATCCTAAAGAACATGCGCGATCGCGCCCCTTGGATTTCCAAGAGTTTGGTCAACAGCGATTAGGGAGAAAAGTTATCGACTTGGAAAATGTCAGTTTTGCCACTCCTGATAAGACACTTTTTGAGAACGTGACAATACTAATTGCTTCGGATTCCAGGATCGGAATTGTTGGCCCGAATGGGTCAGGCAAATCAACGTTGTTAAACGCCATGGCAGGACTTGTGTCTCCGACCGGCGGCAAAATAACTAATGGATCCACTGTAAATATCGGTTATTTCGACCAAATGGGTACCACGCTTGACCAGTCTTCAACTGTCGAAGAAATCATTGCTGGCCCGGGTTCACGACTTGGTCCAAGCGAAAAAGCGCTGCTTCGTCGATTCTGGTTTGAACCGGAAACTCATCGGGCGAAAGTTGAGACTCTCTCGGGAGGAGAGCAGCGCAGGCTCCAGCTATTAGCAATATTGGCGGCTAAGCCGAACGTGCTATTGCTCGATGAGCCAACAAATGATTTGGATATTGAAACGCTGCGTGCCTTAGAGGACTGGCTTGACGACTTCGACGGAGCTCTGGTCGCAGTAACTCATGATCGTTCTTTTTTGGAGCGGGTCACCGAACATGTGGTTGTGGTTGGGCCCAGCGGGTTCCGACATCTAGGTGCCGGTGAAGCTGTGTGGGAGGAAGCAAAAAAGAAGGTTGAGCTGCGGTCAGGTGGTCGCCAAAATCATCGTCGCGACAGCCCTTCTAGCGGGCGCTCAATGTCAACTCTGCGGCATCTGTTGCGAGAGCTAGATACTGAAATAGATGTATCCACTGAGCAGCGCGATGCGCTCATCGGACAAATGGAAGAGCCTGACCTTACTCCGCAAGACTTGCAGCAGCTTTCGATGTCATTGGCTGTAGCTGTCGAGCGGTTGGAAGCCGCTGAAGAAAATTGGTTAGAGATATCTGACGAGATGGAGAAGCGCGCATAATTGCTCGGCTAGCCTGCGCCGTATGAGCCGGCGCACTTACGATTCGAATGGCGATCTACGCCCATTGCGCTATCGACGGCCTTTCATCCACTGGACGGCGGTTGTCGTCTCTGCGGCGATGGTTTTAGCCGGCTTTTCGGCTTTGCTGGCAGCCTTATGACTCAGATCCATCGGGCTGCTTTCGGAGACCTCTCCACCGAACAGCTTTATGACGTTTTGAAATTGCGGGTGAATGTGTTCGTTGTCGAACAGCGTTGTCCCTACCCGGAAATTGACGATCTAGACAGACTGGCAAGCCACTACTGGATAAATGATGAAAAGGGTATCGCTTCTTATTTGAGAACTATTCAAGAAATAGAAGGTTTAAGAATCGGTCGAGTAGTTACGCGCTATGACGCGCGATCGCAGGGCTATAGCGGTCAGCTCATTAGTCACGTTGTGCAATCAAGTGATGGACCCTGGACCTTGTCGGCACAGGCGTATCTTCGGGAATGGTACTCCGAATTGGGATTTATTCCGGTGGGTCCCGAATTTCTTGAAGATAGCATCCCACATATTCCGATGAGGCGAGATAAGAGCTGAACACTCTTTGTCCATTAGTTCCTAACGTCTATGACGGTGCGGCCTTGGACTTTCCCGGCAAGAATTTCAGGCCCGAGTGACGCCACACCTTCTAGGCCGACAACGGTTGTCATGTCAGTGAGAATTCCACGGTCCAGTAATTGATCAAGGCGTAGCCATGCCTGCTGTCGAGTTTCGAACGGGCACATAACGGAGTCGATTCCGAGTAAATTGACCCCACGTAGGAGAAACGGGATTACTGTCGTATCAAGTGAATTGCCTCCGGCAAGACCGCACGCCGCAACGCTGGACCCATATTGCATCTCCGTAAGTACATGAGCCAAGGTGGTGTCTCCGACAGCATCGATGCATCCTCCCCAACGCTCAGAGGAAAGAGGACCAGATGGGGGCTCGGCCAATTCGCTCCGATCAACGATCTCGGACGCCCCAATTGAGGTCAAGTAGTCGCTAGCTTCTGGCCTCCCGGTCGAAGCGGCGACTTCGTATCCTGCCTGTGCCAGAAGATGAACGGCTACGCTGCCGACTCCGCCTGCAGCGCCTGTTACTAAGATAGGAGCTGAGCCGACGCCCTGATCTTCAATCGCCTGCATTGCAAGCATCGACGTCAACCCGGCAGTGCCAATGCTCATCGCGTCTAACTCGGAAAGTCCATCGGGAAGCTTTACAAGCCAGTCACCATTCACTCGCGCTCTTTCCGCGTACCCGCCCCAATGAACTTCTCCAACTCGCCAACCAGTTAATACGACTCGATCTCCTTCGGCATATCGAGGGTCGGCAGAGGCGCTGACTATCCCCGAAAAATCAATGCCTGGCACATGCGGGTAATCACGAACCAGCCGCCCTACGCCGGTCAGAATCATGCCGTCTTTGTAGTTCAGAGTGCTGTAAGAAACATCTACGGTGACGTTGCCCTCCGGTAACTGACTGTCGTCTAACTCAGCGATCTCCGATGAGACAGTCCTATCTTCTTGAGTTAACAGCACCGCACGGAAGGTCATAAGTCCTCGCTAATCCTTAATTTGAGTTGCAACTTGGTTGCGTTCGGACCTTACTCGCCAACTTGCCTTCTGTCTCATGCTCTCTCCGTCCCTGGTCTGTAGGCTAGAACCATGTCCGAACGTCAAATTATTAGCGTTACCGATTCAGCACTGGAAAAAGTCATTGATCTGCGATCTGGCGAAGAAGATGCTGACCAGCTAGCCCTTCGAATCGAAGTAATTGGTGTTCAGGGGGTTGACTACTCCTATGACCTTGCGTTCGAGGTTCTTGCTGAAGCGGACTCTGATGATGTGCCGTCGCATGCTGGTGGCGGGCTCACAATTTTAGTTCCTGGTAAAGATGTTGGGAAGCTCGAAGGAGCCACTCTCGATGTGCCAAGCAATGCCAATCAAGCCGGCTTGGTCCTTAGAAATCCAAATAGACCTGACCTCGGTCCTGACTCCACGTTGGACCTCTCAGGAGATATTGAGAACCAAGTGCAAGAAGTTCTTGTCAAAAGAATCAACCCCTCTATTGCAGCTCACGGCGGTTTCGCTGAGCTGGTCCGTATCGAAGGCTCGACCGTGATAATAAAGCTTGGGGGTGGGTGCCAAGGATGCGGCATGGCCAATGCAACGGTTACCGCCGGAATTGAAAAAACATTAACTGAGCTAGTTGATGGGGTCGAACACGTGTTGGATATAACGGACCATACATCTGGAGATAACCCATATTTTGCTGCTACCTAAGAACCGAACGAGAAGCAGATAGCGGCTTTGCGCAACGCCTAATAGACTCGGTTCAGTTACGCATTTCTTGGGGGTGACGTGAGAGGGATTATTGGATACGGGACGTATGTGCCCTATTACCGACTTGATCGGGCAAAAATCACAGAGGCAATGGGCTCAGGGGGTGGACGCGGGCATCGGGCTGTTGCGAATCACGACGAAGACACAACGACTATGGGCGTCGAAGCAGCGAGGAATGCGCTTAAGGCCGCTACAAAGACTCCTGCCTCTATTTGGTTCGCCACCGCTAATCCAGCCTATTTAGATAAAACGAACGCAACTGCGATTCAAGCAGCTTTGGATTTGCCTCAAGAAACATGGGCAGTAGATGCAGGCGGAGCAGCCCGGTCAGCCGAGGCGGCGATTCTCGGCGCTAGGGGATCATCGGGTGTCTCGCTGGCGGTTATTTCCGACCTGCGAACAGGAAACCCTACTAGCGCTGACGAAAGCGGCGGTGGGGATGCAGCTGCTGCACTTTTGTTTGGCGATGACGAAGATTCACCAGTAATCGCCCATGCGCTCGGCATTGCTGCCGCTACTGGCGAATTTTTGGATCGCTATCGTTTGCCAGGAGAAACCTCAAGCAAGATCTGGGAAGAGCGTTTCGGTGAGCAGGCTTATCTAGCTCTGGCGGAGGATGCTATTGAGCGAGCGACCAAAGAAGCCAATATAGGTCTTGAGGACGTCGATAAATTCGTGATTGCGGGACTTCACGCTCGCGCAGTAAGAGGACTTTCAAGAATTGCGGGAGACAAACTGGTCGACGACCTGACTGCACGGATAGGAAACCCTGGTGCGGCTCAGCTCCCACTCTTAGTTGCCGCTGCCCTAGATACTGCGGCGCCCGGTGAGACAATTCTCTGCGTCCATCTGGCCGATGGTGCATACGCAAGCGTTCTAAGAACAACTGACGCGATCGCTAGCTATTCGCCCTACGAAAGTGTCGAAACACAAATCGAAAGTGGTAATGATTCGCTGTCGTACAACGCCTATCTAACGTGGCGCGGGTTTCTTGATAGGGAACCGCCTAGGCGCCCGGACCCTGACCGCCCTGGCGCTCCACCCGCATTTAGATCAGAAGACTGGAAATATGCCTTTGTTGGCTCTCGTGATCGGACCTCGGGTGCTATCCATTTGCCACCCATGAGAGTTTCGATGGACGGCGGAGCAGTGGACGACATGGAACGAATCAGAATGGCGGATGTGCCAGCGACAATTGCCACATTCACAGTAGATCATCTGGCTTTTTCATTGTCTCCTCCGACTGTTGCAGTGGTAATTGACTACGACGGTGGTGGCCGGTTCCAAGCAGAAATGACTGACGTTGACCCGGACACCGTTAAAATTGGCGATCGAGTTCAGATGACTTTCCGCCGTCTCTTCACAGCGCAAGGTATTCATAACTACTTTTGGAAGGCTCGACCACTCATTGATTGAGTGGAATTAGTTAGTATCCCTGCAGGGATACCTGTTCATCTAGCAAACTATTAACAAACAACAAAGGAAAGTGACATGGCCTCACATGGCATAAAGGACCAAGTCGCCATCGTCGGTATGGGCTGCACGCCCTTCGGCGAGCACTGGGATAAGGGCGTCGACGACATGCTTGTTGACGCTGCACAAGAGGCATATGCCTCCGCAGGGGTAGGGCAGGACGATATTGATGCGTTCTGGTTAGGAACAATGGGGTCAGGTGTTTCAGGGCTAACGCTCTCGAAGCCTCTCCAGATTGACTACAAACCCGTCAGCCGCTTAGAGAATATGTGCGCAACGGGATCTGAAGCTTTTAGAAATGCTTGTTACGCAGTGGCATCGGGCGCATATGACACGGTGATGGCTATTGGGGTAGAGAAGCTAAAGGACAGTGGCTATTCCGGCTTGACTGGTAGCCGCCCGCCGAGCGATGGAACCGACTCGTCATTAACCGCACCAGCGACATTCAGCCTTCTAGCTCCCGCCTATGCGCACAAGCACGGCCTTGATGACGAAACCATGAAAGAAGTGCTAACTCGGATTGCGTGGAAAAACCATAAGAATGGTGCACTCAACCCTCGAGCACAGTTCCGTAAGGAAGTTGCGAAAGAAACAATTGCGGGATCGCCCTTGGTTGCCGGTCCTTTAGGTATTTTCGACTGCTCAGGCGTTAGTGATGGCTCGGCTGCTGCAGTAATCGTTCGCGCAGAAGACGCTCATCGATACACCGACAAACCTCTTTACGTGAAGGCACTTAGCTTCTCTTCCGGGCCAGCGACTGGTGCGCTTGACCCTAGCTATGACTACACAACCTTCCGCGAAGTCCGCGCCTCGGCAGAGGAGGCTTACAAGCAAGCTGGGATAGATGATCCTCGAAGTCAAATCGCAATGGCTGAGGTTCATGACTGCTTCACTCCGACAGAGTTGGTTCTCATGGAAGACCTTGGCTTTGCTGATGAAGGAACGGCATGGAAAGAGGCGCTGAATGGCACCTTTGACTTGGACGGAGACTTACCAGTCAATCCAGATGGTGGTTTAAAGAGTTTCGGCCACCCGATTGGAGCCTCAGGGCTCAGGATGCTTTTCGAATGTTGGCTGCAACTTCGGGGTGAAGCCCCGCCTGAACGACAGATTGACTCGGACAAAACCCTTGGACTGACCCATAATTTGGGTGGCCAACCCGGCGCATGCGTCTCGTTCGTTTCGGTCGTGGGGTCCGAGATCGGTTAATCCGGCTTTACAAGAGAGAAAACGCGAAGTGACCGTTTATCCCAGCCATGGGGATAGGCGGTCACTGTGCGTTGTACCGGGGCCTCTGACAATCAGATGTCTTACCTAGAGATCATTTGATTTCGAGATTTTAATGATCTCGCTAGCGATGCCTGACGGGTCCAGCCCGAGTTCAGCATGCAATTCGCTACTTGTCCCATGCGGGAGGTAGGAATCTGGCGTGCCCAACTGTAAAAGCCTAGGAATTGGGCCTGACTTCCGTTGGAAAGCATCAGCCACCAAAGTGCCGAAACCACCAAGCCTGCTGCCGTCCTCGATGGTGACCACTAACGAATAGTCGGAAATTAAACGAAGCATTTCCTTATCGAGTGGCTTTAGGACTCGGGGATCCCAAACCGTTGCGTCGATACCTTCCTCAGCCAAGGAATCGGCGGCTTGAACAGCTGGGTTTAACATTTTCCCAGCTGCAAGAATCGCGACATCACTGCCGGCCCGAACCAATCGAGCATTCATGCCGCTTCCAACTTCGACCGATTGATCTGCTGCGCCGCGCGGCCAACGAATCGCCACTGGACCGTCCGTAATTTCGAGAGCTTGATTAAGCATTACAGGAAGCTCTTCGAGAGAAGAGGGTGCCAAGATCGTCATTCCCGGCACTCTCGCATACATGGCAATATCGTGAACGCCATGATGCGATGCACCATCTGGTCCTGTGACGCCCGCTCTATCGACGCAGATGACCACAGGAAGCTTATGCAATCCGATGTCGTACATGACTTGATCGAAGCCTCGCGCTAAAAATGTCGAGTAGATCGCGACAAAGGGTCTCAATCCAGCGCGAGCCATTCCGGCCGCGGAAGTGAGTGCATGCTGTTCTGCGATACCGGCATCAAAGAACCTTGTTGGAAAGCGCTGTTGAAAGGGAATTAATCCAGTCGATCCAGGCATGGCCGCGGTTATCGCAACCACGTCGTCGCGCTTCTCTGCTATCTCCAGAAGTGCACTGCTGAATTCTGAAGTAAAATTTCTGTCCCCGCTAGAAGCCGAGTTGCCGGTCGCCGGGTCGAAGGACCCAATATCATGAAAATGTTTTTCCTCATCTGACTCGGCCGGACCATAACCTCTGCCCTTGTCGGTTAAGACGTGCACCACGATTGGGCCGTCTTCGTAGGCCGAGGCATCACCCAAAGCTGATTCGATAGCGGCGATGTCATGCCCGTCTATGGGGCCGAGATACCTAACACCTAACGTTTCGAAAAAAGCGGGAGGCTCCCACATCTCTCGCATAGCAGCCGCAGCCCCAGATAAGCCTCTTTTGACCTCGCCTCCCAAAGGGATACGGTCCAAAATGCTTGTGACCGCCTGGCGTCCCTTCACGTAATTAGGAGATTGTCGGACACGGGACATAACAGTGGCCAGGCGGCTCACGGTAGGAGCGTATGACCTGCCATTATCGTTGAGAATTATTACGGCGCGCTGGCCGTAGTGGCCAAGGTTATTCAAAGCTTCAAATGCCATGCCGCCTGTCATCGAACCGTCACCGATGACCGCAACGACCTTACGGTGGTTGTGACCTGTGAGGTCAAAGCCCGCAGCTAGGCCCGATGCCCAACTCAAAGAAGTGGACGCATGACTGTTTTCAACCACATCATGTTCCGATTCTTCACCGCTCGGGTAACCCGATAATCCATGCCGTTGACGAAGATTCGCAAACTCATCCGCCCGGCCGGTCACGATCTTGTGCACGTATGCCTGATGGCCCGTGTCCCACACAATCACATCGCGGGGCGACTCAAACACACGATGCACTGCGAGCGTTAGCTCTACTGCACCGAGATTGGAGCCTAGGTGACCCCCTGTCCGAGACACCGCCTCTACGAGAAATTCTCTAATCTCTACGCAAAGGATGTCTAGCTCTTCACTATCAAGCGCTCGCAGGTCTGCAGGGCTTTTAATCTTTTCAACGTACATGGGAACAACTACCGAATGTCAGCACCACATGGAACGCTATCGGCTGAACGTTTAATGGCCCCGTCATCGGGATAACGGAATCGCATGAGCCAATTGGCGCACAGCATTCCTGCGAACAAGACACCTAACCCGACGAGACCATCTATCCAATAGTGATTGCCGGTTACAACGATTCCGAAACTTGTGGCCACCGGGTATAGCCAGATCAGCCAGCGGCTCCACAAAGACCTCAACACTGGTGCTAATGCCACCGAGCACCAAGCAGCCCAGGCCAAGTGGAGGCTTGGCATGGCTGCCCACTGGTTCGAGATTGCTTGAAGGGTGCCAGAGTCGAATGACCAAAGGCCTCCATAAACGGACAAAGTGTCAATGAAGGAATATTCAGTCATTGAACCCCCGTAAGGGGGTGGCGACGCAAGCAGACGAGGGGGCATCAAAGGAAATGCTGAGAAACCGATTAAGGCGAGTGCTGTCGTATTTGCCAAAGCGGTTCGGTAACGAATAAATCGGAATGGAAATTTTCGGTACAGGAAAATACCAACTCCGATGGTGACAACGAAGTGAAGACTTCCGTAAAAGACATTCCAAAACCAGAGAAACCAGTCCCAGTCAAGAAACACCGCTTGCAAGCGCTCCTCAAAAAATAGGCCTAACTTCTTTTCAAAGTCGATGACCCTCCTAGCGTTATCTGCGGCGGCGGTGCTTGAAGCGGCAAAAAAACCGTTTGAACCGAACTGGTTTCTAATTCGGGCATAGACCAGATAAAACGCCAGGACGAAGATCACTTCTTTCCACCAGCGTCTCTTGGCAACAACGGCTGCGGCTCGGCTCAAGCTTTACCCCCTGCATCTGACTGGCGCGAACCTAATATGTAGGGAACAGCCCCAACGAGGCTCGCAATCAGGGTAATAGCGTAGACAATGAGCCCGAGAACCACACTCTGCCCGCTGCTGACGCCAAAACTACTCAGAAATAGAACCAGGGCTGCCTCTCGAACGCCAAGACCTCCGATAGCTATAGGCAAGACTTGAGCAACGAAGACGATAGGCACGAAAGCGAACCACACGACCAAAGAGATTTCAATGCCAATCGCATTCGCTGCGCATATAACCGCGACGATAAGAAAAAGTTGAAAAGCCACTGCGATCAACAAGAGCTCAGTCATGCCCCTTGGAATGCTTCGGTAGCTTTTAAGTCCTTGGTGAACCGCTGCTAGCGCTGCTGAGAGTCTATTCTCGCCACTTAATCTTCCGCCAAAATTAGGGTGCTCTGCCAAGAAAATCAGAACTACTAAAATGGCGAGAGTGGCCAAAGCCCCGGCAAGAGCGATTGTTCCTGCTCGGGAACCAACTAGGTCAGGTCGCACAACCAATGCAACAAACGTAATCACTGGCAGAACTATCCAACCCGTCAACCGTTCGATAATCACAGATGCAAAAGCACCCGAAGGGTCCCGAATCTCTGCCCCCATTCGTGTGACTCTCAAGATATCTCCACCAACTGTTGTCGGGAGAAAATTGCCCACGAACTGGCCAGCCAAGAAGTGGCTGGAGACCCTCGAAAAAGCCGGGCTATAGCCGAGAGTTTTGCAAACCTGAAGCCAGCGAAGAGATGCCAACATAAATGCGCTCAATGTGGCGAGAAGGGAGGCGGCAAGCCAGACCCAACTTCCCCGTTGCCAATCTGGCCATCTTTCTTGAAGGTCGTCGGCAGGAAAGCGGGTCAGCAAATACGCGAGCAATATCGCGCTAGCGATCAGACGCAGAGCGAGAGATGCCTTTCTAGGCAAGCGGGGTAACTGTTTTTGCTTTCTAAACACGAGAGATCGAAGATTACGCCGAAGTTGGCGCTGTGAGAAGTCCAAAAGCTCGCTAAGGCGGGTACTGTGTCGCCAACACCGCAATTCACTCGATTGAGGACAATATGCAATCAAAGTCAACCTCCCCGCTGATCGATAAAGAAATTGTTGCAAAAACATTGGCTTCGGCAATGAAAAACGGTGGAGATTGGGCCGAAGTATTTGTGGAAGACCGTCAAAATGCTTCAGCTGACTTCGACGAGGGGCGCGTCGAAGCAATGACTTCTAGCCGAGATTTAGGTGCTGGCATCCGCGTCACGGTCGGAGAAGTAACGGGCTTTGCTCATACATCAGATCTCAGCCCAGCGGGCCTCGATGAAGCCGCACGCGCGGCAGCAGCTGCTGCCAAGGGGAGCACTATGAACATCCCTATTGCTCTAAGGGGCTCTGGAACCTCAAAAAATAACGTTGCTATTCCGCCATCTTCTGTACCGAAGTCAGAAAAAGTAAAGCTTCTCAGGTTAGCCGACGCCTCCGCTCGAGCCGAAGACCATCAAATTACCCAGGTAAGCGTTAGATATTCCGAAGGTTGCAGGCAGGTGCTTGTTGCGAACACCGATGGAGTTTTTAATGCAGATAACCAAACCAGAACTCTGCTATCCGTCAACTGTGTTGCAAGCGGAGATCAAGGACTCCAAACCGGTCGCGAAACCGTCGGGTACACGGTGGGTTTTGAGTTGTTCGATGAGCACGATATTGAAGCGATGGCCCGACGGGCTGCCAACCGGGCGATAACCAAGCTCCTGGCCCGCCCTGCGCCCAGTGGTCAACTGCCAGTGGTGATAGAGAAAGGCGGCGGCGGTGTGCTTTTCCATGAGGCGTGTGGACATGGCTTAGAAGCTGACCTGGTCAACAAAGGCGCTTCGGTTTTTCGTGATCGTTTAGGTGAACTAGTAGCAGACCCCTCGGTAACCCTTGTCGACGATGGCACAATGGGGGTCGAGTGGGGGACCGTCGCTATTGACGACGAAGGATGCCCAACCCAAAAAAATGTCCTTATAGAAGATGGCGTTCTGACTGACTACATGTGGGATCACATGCGCAGCCGAGCAGAAGGTCGCTCTCCGTCGGGAAACGGTCGTCGTCAGAGTTACCAGCATCTTCCGATGGTGAGGATGACGAATACCTTCGTGATGAATGGTGAGGTGGAACCTCAAGCGATAATTAGTGATACAAAAAATGGCGTTTATGTTGCTCAGCTAGGAGGCGGACAAGTTAATACAGCTACCGGCGATTTCGTGTTTGGGATGACAGAGGCATACCTGATCGAAAACGGCGAAATTACGACACCGCTCCGAGAAGGAAACCTCATCGGTAATGGTCCCGAAGTTCTCAAAAATATTGAGGTAATTGGTAACGACTTTGCGATGGGTAGTCCCGGAACTTGCGGCAAAGATGGTCAAGGCGTCCCCGTAGGAGATGGCCAACCGACCCTGCGAGTCGCTGCCCTAACTATTGGTGGGACTGCAAATTGAAAGAAGCCGTCGAACTCCCAGATCTGGCAAATGGGCTCCTTTCGGTAGCACATGACAGCGAGCAAATAGAAGTCTGTGTTTCGAGAAACCGCACCACTTCGGTGAAGGCATATCAGGGAGAAGTTGAATCTATTAAGTCAGGTATGACGGAAGCCGTAGGAGTCAGAGTCATCGTTGACGGTCGGCAAGGTTTTGCTAGTGCAGGCTCGCTCGACCCACGTGTCCTCAGTCAATTAGTCGATGAGGCTCGAGAAAATCTTAAATTTGCCGAACATGACCCGTATCAAGAACTGGCGTCACCGGATGGGGTTGCCTCCCCAGGATTAATTCTAAGCGATCCAGCAATCCGCTCCATATCGGAGAGTCATAGAGCAGCTGTAGCTATCGAACTTGAGAAACGCTGTTTGGCGGCGGATCCGCGTGTTAAAAATGTTCGCTCTGCTTCTTGGTCAGACGGGTGGGGTGAGTTCGCACTTGCTTCGACTTCGGGTATCTCAGTTCATAGCGAGGGTGGAAGTTGTTCGGTTGGTGTTCAGCCGCTGGCTGAAGATGGAACGGAAACTCAAATTGGTTTTGCTGGAGACGTTGCACGACGACCGGATGGTTTGGATTTAGATCGGGTAGTCAATGAAGCCGTCGAGGGCGCAACTGGCATGCTGGGGGCTACGCAACCGGACACCGAATCGGTCACTGTTGTCTTGGAGCCGTCGGTGACAGCGGCATTTTTGGGAATCGTCGCAGGTGCTCTCACGGGCGATCGGGTGATAAAGGGAAGGTCACCATTCGCAGAACGTTTAGGCGAGTCGATCGCAGCGGCCGCTTTGCAGTTAGTAGATGACCCTACAGATATTGATTCGCTTGGTGCTGATAACCATGATGGAGAAGGGTTAGCGACTCGTGTTAACTCAATCATCGAAAACGGTGTCCTTTCCAAGTTTCTACATAACTCCTATACAGCTCGTCGTGCGGGTGAAATATCCACCGCCTCTGCGGTGCGAGGTAGTCGATCAACGCCCGGCGTTGGGCTGCATGCTCTTTCATTAGTTCCTGGCACGGCAACTCGAGAACAATTATTCGACGAAGTAGGGGATGGGATCTTCATTCGTGGGGTGAATGGTCTCCACAGCGGAGTTAACCCTATTAGCGGGGATTTTTCAGTGGGAGCTTATGGGCACCGGATCGCCGGTGGGGAGCTCGGAGAGCCTTTTCGTGAGGCGACGATTGCTTCGACACTCCAGCGAATGCTTCTGGATATAGGGGCGATTGGGGGCGATTTTGAGTTCTTACCTAACGGATCCGGAATGGCCTCGATCGTGATCCGTGATATAGCGCTATCCGGTAGTTGACTGACTGAAGGCGAATCACCCGAGGTCATTGCTACCCTGCTTCACGTGCCATCTATGCCCACTCCCGAAGCGGTTGAACGCCACCCGCACCTAGGAGAAGCCTGCCCCGAGGGTTGGGTCAGAGTTGATTTCCATTCCCACACAATGTGGTCGGGCGATTCGACAACAACGCCTGAGGAATTAGTCGAATGCGTAGGCGCTTCTGGGATCGACGTTCTATGTGTGACCGATCACAACGCAATAAAGGGAGCTGAGGCGCTCGTCGAACAGTTGCCGTGTCGAGTAGTTATAGGGGAAGAGCTAAAGACCCACGCAGGCGAAATAATCGGTCTGTTCTTGAATGAGCGAATCCCCCAAGGAATAAGACCTGAAGAGGCAGCTCAAAACATCCGTGATCAAGGCGGCATCGTATACATACCGCATCCCTTTGATCCGTTGCGGAATAATTTACGCGAGGACGTTCTCGACCAACTTGTTGAAGCGAGTCTCGTTGACGGTATCGAGGTGATAAACGGAAAGACGAGCCTTCAAAGTCTGAATCGACGCGCCTATACCTATGCACAAGAAAACGATTTGGCCATAGGAGCGGGAAGCGACGCTCATGTTGCTGAGGCAATAGGCGCCGCGTATATGGAAATGCCTGACTTCGAAACTCCGCAAGAATTTTTGGCAGCAATGCGGCTTGGGCAACCAGTTGGCCATTTCTACGACCCTCCGAGGCGCTGGAAACCGCGCATTGTGCCGTCGACAGCAGATTAACTTTACCTACCTTCAACGAATGCGATAACTATGCCGATATTCCACGCAATCGTTTTGGGAGTAGTTCAAGGTCTTACGGAATTCATCCCAGTATCTTCAAGCGGACATTTGGAGGCTGTTCCGTGGTTACTTGGATGGAAGGATTTCGCTGGAGACCCCAGACTAGAAAACACTTTTGATGTAGCCCTGCACCTAGGAACCTTAGTTGGTTGCCTTATATGCCTTTGGGGCGATGTAAGCAGATACTCGAAGGCGGGAGTCAAAGCGTTGACGGGGCGCGGTAAGTGGACGAATGATGCAAAGGTGTCAATTCTGATTATCGCAACTGCTGTTCCGGCATCGCTTTTTGCAGTGTCATTGGAGTCTTTTCTGCTCAAGCAGGGCGAACGAATAGGAATAATTGCCACATGCTTGATTATTTTTGGCGTTGCTTTGTGGCAAGTGGATAAGCGAGCCCCTGCAAAACGCGTTGTGGCGGATTTATCTTTTCGACACACGCTTGGCTTGGGCTTAGGACAGTGCTTAGCTCTATTCCCCGGAGCGAGCCGCTCTGGTGTTGCAATAACAACCGCTCGATCACTCGGATATGAGCGAACGGGCGCCGTGCGTTTAGCATTCCTGATGGGGCTCCCCATTATTGCGGGTGCTGCGCTTTTCCGATTGGTAGGAGTCGTGGCTGATGGGATGCCACCAGACGTTTGGCCAGCGTTACTAATAGGAGCACTTGCGTCGGGGGTAACAGGTTGGTTGGCGCTCAGGACAATGCTTAATTGGGTGCATTCGAGAAGCTATTTAGGATTTGCGTTATATCGAATTCTTTTCGCAATAGTCCTTTTGGGTGCGTTGACAGCTCAGTGAAAGCTTGTTCGTAGCTGAACTAGTCGCTCGAGGAATTTGAACTGCTACCGGAGCTCTTTTCCTTTGTTGCACTTGAGGAGGTCTTAGTCTCCGAAGTGCTTGATTTAGCGGAATCTCCCGAGCTCGCAGAATCAGTGGACTTTCCGCTGCTAGATCTGCTGTCGTTTTTATAGAACCCGCTGCCCTTGAATGCTATTCCCACATTGCCGAAAACTTTTTTTACTGGGCCGCTACAGACTGGACAGATGCTAATAGGGTCATCGCTAAACGACTGACGCACTTCAAACTGGTGTTCGCACTCGGTGCACCGGTATTGGTAGGTAGGCATTATCAATTAAGCTTTTCGTTAATCCTAGGGGCCGACGGAAATTGTAGCGATGAGTGGGAGCACCTACACAAAGCGCTGCTCTTGAGACTCCGAAGTCTATAAGCGGTAGATTGCCTCCATGATTTCGCTTGAAGAGGCAAGAGCATATGTAATGGACGCTTGTGGGCGTCGACCGAAGATTTCGACCAAAGTCTCGGAGGCATTGGGGTTAGTAACGGCAGAAGACGTGATCGCTCGAGAATCACTTCCTCCCTTTGCCAATACTGCGATGGACGGTTTCGCAGTTCGGTCTGAAGATTTGCAAGACACTCACACGCGACTTCGCGTTGTTGAAACTATTGCAGCGGGTCATAACCCTCAAAAAACAATTCACCCAGGGGAAGCAAGCCGAATCATGACAGGTGCTCCAGTGCCAGTTGGAGCCGACGCCATCGTAATGGTCGAGAAAACGTCGGTCGATGGGGATTGGGTGACAGTCGAAGGTTCTGTGACGCCTGGAAATCACATACGACCGGTTGGTGACGACGTTGCTGCTAACGATTTAGTCTTTTCTAATGGTTCGGTCCTTAGCGCGGGGCATCTTGGAGTCCTATGTAGCCTTGGAATCAACGAGATAGCTACGTACCCTCGACCGCGAGTTGGAGTTATCTCAACCGGCGATGAACTTGTTGACGACGGTAGGGACTTGGAACCTGGCCAAATTCGTGACTCGAACAGACGAACGCTTCTCTCGTTGGCGCGTGGCGACGGATTTGACCCAGTTGATCTCGGTTTGATCCCAGATGTTGAGAGCGAAATTGAGGCTGCACTGCTAGCAGGGATTGAAAGTTGTGACGCGATAATTACATCTGGCGGCGTCAGCATGGGTGACTACGACTATGTCAAGGCTGTGCTAACCAGGATTGCCGATATGCGGTGGATGCAGATTGCCATCAAGCCGGCAAAGCCTTTGGCGTTTGGAACGGTTGACGAGACACCTATTTTTGGATTACCTGGTAACCCGGTTTCTTCGATGGTTTCATACGAACTTTTTGCTCGGCCTGGATTGCGATCAATGATGGGGTTTACTCACCCTGTGAGAACTTCTCTTCAAGGTGTAGCGGCTGGAGCCTTGACAAGAAAAGCGGATGGCAAAATTCATTACGCTCGAGTCACTGCTGAATTCGCTGACGGCGAGTTGATTGTGACTCCCATGTCGGGGCAGGGTTCTCACATGCTTGCTTCCATGGCGCGGGCAAATGCTCTTGCCGTCCTTCCTGATGGCGAAGGGTGCAAAGAGGGGGAAACAGTTCAAGTCCTGCTTCTTGACTGACAAGCCGAGTGTCAGCAAGTGCAACGGCGTCTATGTAGGTACGCTAGAGGCAGTATGCAACCGCAATCCAGTGCAGAGGACTTAATCGACCCACATGGGCGCACAGTCCGTGATCTTAGAATTTCTGTCACTGATCGTTGCAATTTCCGTTGTCAGTACTGCATGCCGGCTGAAGGAATGCAGTGGTTGCCCCGCGAAGAAATTCTCTCGTTTGAAGAGATTGAGCGCTTTGCGCGGATATGTACCGAGCACTTTGGTTTTGATGGAATTCGGCTGACGGGAGGGGAACCTCTGGTACGGGCCCACCTTCCTGAGTTAGTTCAGCGTCTTGCAAGTCTGAATGTAGACATTGCGCTTACTACAAATGGAGCGACGCTTCGGCTCCACGCAGCGGCGCTCGCTAAAGCCGGACTGAAGCGCATCAACATAAGCCTTGACTCGCTAAGGCGTGATCGTTTTCTAGAACTGACGAGGCGCGATGAACTAGATCGCGTAATGGATGGAATTGATTCGGCATTATCCGCCGGCTTGAATCCAGTCAAAATCAACGTAGTGATGATGCGAGGAATTAATGATGATGAGATAGTGGATTTCGCTCGCTTTGGAAGAGAGAAGGGTGTCACCGTTCGCTTCATTGAATTCATGCCACTCGAGGCAGGCGATGTCTGGAATGAGACCCTTGTAGTCCCTGCAGAGGAAATTGTTGAGACGATTAACGATGCGATTCCTATGGAGCCGATTACTCGAGGCAGTGAACCAGCTGAACGTTGGCGCTATGTGGACGGTAATGGGGAGGTAGGTGTCATCGCCTCTGTTACACGCCCATTTTGTGGAAATTGCGATCGAGTGCGTTTAACCGCTGAAGGGCAATTTCGAACTTGTCTGTTTGCGGTTGACGAGTTTGATATGCGAACCCTTCTACGAGAAGAAGCTGACGATAATAAGTTAGTTGAAGCAATCAAAGCTGCGGTCGGGACAAAATGGGCGGGCCATTCAATTGGCCAAGTGAATTTCATTCGTCCAAGTCGGACCATGAGCCAAATCGGGGGATGACATGAACGAAACCGGCGGCCCCGAACTCACTCACCTAGATACGGCGGGACATGCCCATATGGTTGACGTCTTATCCAAAGAAAAGACGAGAAGGCGGGCTGTCGCGCAGTGCAGCGTTTCAATGTCTGAGCAAGCGGCTTCTGCTATCGCAAACGGCGATGTCGTTAAGGGCGACGTTCTTGCTGTAGCTCGGGTGGCGGGTATTCAGGCGGCAAAGCGCACTGCAGATCTGATCCCACTTTGTCACCCATTGATGATCGGAGCGGTATCAATCGAATTCGACTTAGAAGAGAGAAGCGTCCGGATAGCAGCCTCCGTAGAAACTCTTGAAAGAACTGGCGTCGAGATGGAGGCTTTGACTGCCTGTTCAGTTGCGGCTCTCACAGTTTATGACATGTGTAAGTCGATTGATAAAGGAATGACCATCGGGGATCTCACACTTCTCGAGAAAACTGGCGGAAAATCTGGTACGTACTCCCGCGACGAGTAGCACAATTTTAAACCACTAATAGGCCCATTTAGATATTGCATCATTCGAGCGGGCTCGTAATAATAAAGGGCGCACCCCGTTAGAAGTTCTCTTGAAGAGTCGGAAGACGGTTTGCCTTTTAGCCACACGCTGCCAACTGAGCTAGCAGAATAAAGGAGAGGAGGACGAGTCACTTGACAGAGATAGTCCTTCTCGCGTTAGTGGCCATCTGGGCTGTAGTTCTTGTGCCCGGGTGGATAGGTGCTTTTCTCGATCGAGGTGGGCGACGCACCCCGATGACGGCTTGGCGCAAGCAACTAGACACTCTTTCTGGCTCCACCCCAGCTGCTGGAATACCAGCACCTTTTGGGGCGCGTGTAGCAACGGTAGATCGTCGAGGGATTTATTTGCGGCCCCGTAGTTCAATACCGACCAACAGCCGCGAAGCAGCTGTGCGGCGACGAGACGTTTTACGTCTCCTAATCTTTGGCGCCGCAATGACTCTCTTCGGCTGGCTGGCCGGTGGTATAGCGATAGTTGGCATTACGCACGTAGGTCTCGACTTAGCTCTTCTTGGCTACTTGTTTCTATTGAATCAACGCCGCAAAAAAGAAGTCTTAAGGCTTGCTCAGATTCACTTCTTGCAACCTCAAGTGGCTGTCGCAGGGGAAGCTGGCGAGGGTGACAGTGAACAAATCGCTACTTAGCTTGTCGAGTTAACGCGACGAGTATGGTTCTGGGCCTTCTGCATTGTTCAGTTTTCCGGTATCGTCCAAACGTCCCTTTGGGGGTGTAGCTCAGTTGGTAGAGCGCTTCGGTCGCATCGAAGAGGCCAGGGGTTCAATTCCCCTCACCTCCACTCGAATCTTTAGCAGCTTCTGGCGTTATCGAATGACGCGCCTGGCCCAATTCATCTTCCTCGTACTTCTGATTTGTGGATGCGGTAATTCCAGCGAGCCGGGAATATATGCGGGCTTGGAAGTTTCCGATCCCTCTGTAATGCCTAATCCCATATTGACGGACACAAACGGGCAACCTTTTGCAATGAAAGCTGATACGGAAGGGTCGGTCAGACTCGTTTACTTCGGCTTTTCATCTTGCCCCGATATTTGTTCAGTCCATCTGGCTCAATTGAGTGACGTTATAGATCGTCCCGGCATGCCTCCAAACATCACCGTAATCTTTGTGACCGTCGACCCAGACGTCGATACGCCTGAAGTGATGCGGTCTTTTCTTGACCAATTCAATAGTGACTTTGTTGGATTGACAGGTACGAACGAAGAGTTAGTTGAGGCCCAGCGTCAGTTTTCTGCGCTAATAGCTTCGCCTGTATTGGACGACGAAGGTCAAAAGGAAACAATAGGACATGATGGTCGGGTCTTTGCGTTCTCGCCCGACGGAATTGGGCGCACGCAATACCCACATCCCACGAGACAAACGACCTGGACGCGAGACTTACCCATCCTTGCGAGCCTCCGATAGCGTCCTTCACAACGATTTGTTTTCAGTAACTTAGAAAGGTCGAAAAGTTGCGATTTTGGTGCTCAACGCTAGAGGAACCATGGTCATGGTCCTTTCGCGCGTACCCAGGTGTTTGGGTGGCGATGCTTTGTCTAACCGTCCCATACCTCGTGTATCTCCGGAAGGCCCCCAAAGCTTCTCCTGCACATCAGAAACAACGTTTGCTATTTTTGGCGGGCATTCTCTTTCTATGGTGCGCGACGGATTGGCCGCTTGGATTACTTGGGGCGAGCTACCTTGCATCCGCTCACATGATGCAATTTTTGATCTACACGATGGCGGCTGCTCCGCTGTTGCTCTTGGGTACTCCAGAGTGGATGGCTCGGCGCCTTGTCGGTCGCCTCCGGCTATACCGTCTACTCGGTCGCTGTGCAAAGCCGGTCGTAGCAGGTCTCGTTTTTAACGCTGTTCTTATTGCGACCCATTCTCCCTGGGCTGTCGATAATTTACGAGTAAACCAGTTCGGGTCTTTTGTGATGGATCTAATTTGGCTTGTCGGTGGACTTGTGGTTTGGGCCCCGATTGTTTCGCCAATTCCTGAGCATCGAATGACAAGTTACCCGGGGCGGATGGCGTATCTCTTCTTAGCCTTGGGTGTCGTTCCTGCTGTTCCCGGCGGATTTTTGACATTTGCGGGATTCCCACTCTACGCAACATATGAATTAGCTCCCAGAGTTCACGGTCTAGGAGCTACCACCGACCAGCAACTAGCCGGTCTTGTAATGAAACTGGGGGGTGTTCCGGTGGTATGGGGAACGATTGCTGCGCTCATGCATAAGTGGACCGAGGCCACTCGAAAAGCAACTGAAGCTGAGCGAAGTGCCTTGTCTGCGGCCAATCATTCTGACCAACGCAACTAGTTGAGTGCAGAACTAGACCAGTAGACCACAGCCAAAACCAAGCCTGCTGCGAGTAAAACTGAAACAAGCGAAGACCAAAGCGTGTAATGCGGGCCAAATCTTTTCTTAGTTGGTCGACCAAACAATCGGCTCTCCGTAGGTATCGACATCAATTTAGTAACTCAGCGACCAACCTGGCTGCTTTCCCTTTCCCGAAGCTTTACGTTCACTTGTAATTTTTCAAGGTGTTGGTCCAAGGTTTGTTGACCTTGTGGAATCGGATGTTCTTCGAAAAAGTGAATAACCTCAGCTGCCAGTGTGGGAGTGGATAGAGAGCGGATACCGCCCACCATTCTGGGGATTGAATTCTGTGGAAAGGCCGTATTTAATTCTTCCCACCTGTCACGGATGAATTGCCAAGCTAATTCGCCGTGCTTTCGGTGACCCATTGCTGCGCCCAGTAGATATGGCGCATTCTGCGACCGCACTTCCGAAACGAATAATTCGAGAGTTTTGTCGAAAAGCTCTACGTCTCCTATCTCAAGTAGAGACGTCAAATAGCGCACTTCGAGTTGTGGTGTCGGAGCGTCCCTATATAGCTCCACTAATTCAGCGTGTGTCTCGTAGTCTCCAGCGGACGCTACAACTCGAATTGACGCAGCCGCAAGGTTAGGTTCTGTCGGCCTTCCTTCTTTGTCGTCGGCGAATATCGCTGCCGCTAAATCCCTGACTGATTGGTCTTCGCCTGTAGTGCCAGCTGCGGCAAATAGCAGAGCTCTTAGCTCTCGGTCCAAGTCCGGTTCGCCATCGATAGGCTCAAGCCCAAGAACCCCTAAGGCTGTAGTTGATAGGTCTCTGATTAACACCTGCAGATGCTGCTGCCCCAGTTCGTCGGCAATGAAGTGAAGCTGCTCGAGTGCCGAGATTATTCTTTGCCAGACTCCCAAATCGGTTTCCGCTACCAGGCCTGTAACAAGTGCAATAAAAGTGGCTGCTTGTGTACTGCCAGCGAGGACTGAGGACCAAGTGTCGTCAACCAGTCCGTAACGTTCTGCGGGCGAGAGAACATCGAGTGCTCGACTGGATAGGGCCGCAAGAAGTTCGTCGTTATAGGTGACTCGATAAAAGCCATGACCGCCCGCGTTGACCACTACCCAGTCTGGAGAAGCCCCTAGATCAATGACGACATCTGAATCCTCAAGAAGAAGACGTGTTTCGGTGACTTCGGAGCCTATTTGGCATCGAATAATTAACGGGACGTGCCATAAAGCTGCGGCGACCTGTGAATAACCGAACCGGGACTGACTTACTCTGATTCCGTTGTCGTGGGGATCTACGGTTATCAATGGATACCCACCCTGAAATATCCAAGTATCCATGGCGGCTCGAACTGGGACCCCTGTTGCGACCTCGAGAGAGTCCCAAAGGTCAGTAGTCGTAGTGTTAGCGAAACTGTGATCCATCAGATATTGCTTTACGCCACCTCGAAATTGATCAACGCCCAAGAACTGCTCCAGCATTCTTACGACGGCCGCACCTTTCTCGTAGGTGAGAATGTCGTACATTGCCTCTGCATCCTCTGGCGAAATCACCTCGAACTCAATCGGGCGAGTCGAAACGAGGGAGTCGGTGTCGAAGGCCGCAGCCCTTTCGACGCAAAATCCATCCCAACGACGCCATTCGGGTCGAAATGCGTCCGTAGTAGCCACTTGCATGAAGGTCGCAAAAGCCTCCTTAAGCCATATACCGTTCCACCAGTCCATAGTCACTAAATTGCCAAACCACATGTGCGCTATCTCATGAGCGATGACATCAACAATGCGCGTCAGTTCAGCTTGAGTGGTCCGTTCTGGGTCTGCGAGCAAAAGAGTTTCTCTGAAAGTGACGCAACCAAGATTTTCCATGGCTCCAAACGCGAAATCGGGCACCGCAACTAAGTCGAGCTTTCCCGCTGGATATGGAATCCCGTAATAGTTGACAAGCCATCGAAGGCTAAACTCTCCTGCTTGCAAGCCGAAGTCAGTGAGATTTGCTTTACCTGGGACATGGACAATGCGAAGCGGCACTCCATCCACATCCACCGGGTCCGTAGCCTCTAGCTCCCCAACAATGAAGGCAACTAGATAAGTAGACATAATCATCGTGTCTGCGAAGCGATCTTCTCGCTTTCCATCTTCGATGGGAAGCGAACTCACCAGCTCGCCGCAACTAATCGCCATTAGCGAATCTTTGACGCGAAGCGTTACGCCGAATGACGCCTTAAGGTCGGGCTCGTCAAAGCAGGGAAAAGCGCGTCGAGCGTTAGTCGATTCGAATTGAGTTGTCGCAATAACATGCTCTAGGCCAGACTCGTCTTTCCAGGTGGATCGGTAAAACCCCCTGAGTTTGTCATTAAGAATTCCTTTGAAAGAACATCGCAAATTGGCGCGGCCTGGTTGTAGAACCACCGGAAAGGCAAAATTAACCCGTTCGAGATCCTCATCGAAGTCCACCGAGCTTGCCTGAACGGCTTCGTTCTGTTCAATCCACACGTTGTCAATCTCTAACTCCGCTGCATTGAGCACTACCGTGTCAGTCTCACTGACAATGTCTAGGGTTATTCTGACCTCCCCTACGAATGATGCGTTGTCAAGATCGGGTTCAAGTTCGAGCTCGTAATGCACAGGCAATATGTGCCTGGGTAGCCGGTGGGGGTTCTGCTGGGTCACAGGCCGAACCCTAGCGGCCGTAATAGCGGACTTCACAGTGAGAAGTCGCTAGTGTGCTGAAAGTCGACACAGAAACGAATTATGACTCCTGTAAGCCCTCAACTTGACATTGACGTGGTTGGTTTTGGTAACGCCCTTGTTGACGTATTGTCTCATCAGGAAGACCAATTCATTGATGATATCGGAGCCATAAAAGGCGCTATGAATCTCATCGACAAAAAGCGCTCAAACCACTTATACGGATTAGTGGAGGAGCGGACTACCGTCTCCGGAGGATCGGCAGCAAACACAATTATTGGTGTCAATTCGTTTGGCGGCTCATGTGCCTATATAGGTCGAGTCGCTGCGGACGATCTGGGCGAAGTTTTTCACGAAGACATGAGCCGCCTCGGCATAGTGCATACAACCCCCTTCGCTCCGACTGAGGATCCGACCGGGCGGTGCATTGTTTTTGTTACCCCCGATGGAGAAAGAACGCTAAACACCTTTCTCGGCTCCTCTAACGGACTTACATCCTCGGATGTCGACATGGAGCTTGTGAAACGAGCCAAGCTGCTTTTCTTGGAGGGCTACCTTTGGGATCCCCCCGAGGCCAAAGCCGCGATGCGTTACGCCGCATCTGGAGTCGAGCCAGGTGGCAGAGTCGCTCTGACATTGTCGGATCAATTTTGTGTTGATCGTCATCGCGCCTCCTTCATGGATCTTATTGATGACTATGTAGATGTCTTATTTGCTAATGATTTCGAAATCCAATCATTATTTGAGGTAGAGCAACTCGAACTGGCACTGAACTTGATAAGTGAGCGGGTTGAATTAGCCGCAATAACGTTGGGGGCAGAAGGTTCCGTATTAATTACTCCCGGTGATCGAACTTATATCGCAGCTGATCCGGTAGCCCGTGTTATCGACAAGACCGGAGCTGGAGACCTTTACGCATCAGGGGTCCTATACGGTTTGGCGAGAGAATACGACCTTGAAAGGTCCGGAAAGTTAGGTTCCTTGGCCGCCGAAGAAGTAATAGGCCATATTGGTCCAAGACCCGAGGTTTCACTGAAGGCTCTCGCTGGCGACCTTGCCTGATTGGCCTTTTAGGTAAACCACGACAAAACAAAAGTTCCGAGCGAAGCTAGATCTTGTTTACTCGCGGATCTTGCTTCTCGAATATTTGTTGGAGCTTCTAGGGTTACTTGCTCCATGTAGATCTTGACCTTCGGTTCCGTGCCACTCGGCCGAATTGCGACCCTAAGGCCACCCTCAGCGCGAAACTGAAGCAGATTAGTGGAACTAGGCTCAGGCGCATCCAACCAATCGATCACTTCTGTCACCTCATGCCCGTTGATATGAAGAGGTGGCTTGTTCCTCAAGGAGTTGAGCGTAGCGTCGACTAATTCGGGATCAAATTGGCCACTCACTTGGTCCGTTACAAATAAACCGATTTGTTGGGCCAGTTCGTCCAGGCGCTCTAAGGGGCCTTTGCCAAGTGCTTTAAGGTCAGAAACGAGCCTCAGAAAGGCAATTGCTGAACTAATCCCATCCTTGTCGAGCACTTCGCTAGTGACGGAGTACCCGAGCGCTTCCTCATATCCGAAGATCCATTGCTTTGTGGGGTGCGTGATAGCGGGCTCCATAATCCACTTAAAGCCGGTAAGGGTTCGTACATGTTCAATGTCATGGGATTTACACAAAGCAATAACGGCTTCGGAAGAAACGACAGAACTTGCGCTTAGCCGCGCGTCACCTGAAGTCACTCTTATCTGGTAATCACACAGGAGTAGACCCAATTCATCGCCAGTGAGTTGGCGCCACTCTTCGTCGGAGCGAATAACAACGGCCAAACGATCTGCATCAGGGTCGTTCGCTAAAATAAGCCCTACACCCTCGTCTTCCGCTTTGAGTTTTGCCAGGTCTAGTGTCCCGGGCTCCTCAGGGTTTGGGAATGGCAGTCCGGGAAATGATCCGTCGGGATCAAATTGTTGTTCCACTCTTATTGGTGGCTTTAATCCCGCTCGAACACAAGCACTCTCCAATGCGTCGCCTCCAACTCCACAAAGGGGTGTGTAGACCCAATTGATTCCATCAGACTCGCAATCATCTTCACCGGGAGTTATTACGGATTCGACATAACCTGCCACGGCTTGGGATGCGTTTAAATAACTAATTTCCGATTCCGAAGAAAGTTCAGCCTCCAGAGGCAAGGAGGAAAAATCCATGAAGGACTCAATTGCCTTGGCCGCAACTGGACGAATTTGAGTTCCGTCGCTCCCATACACTTTGTAACCGCCATCACTAGCAGGATTATGACTCGCAGTAACCACGATCGCTGCCCCCGCAGCCTGATGGTGCTGGTTCCAGACGACGACGGGAGTAGGACAAGGTTTGTCAATGAGCCAACAAGGAATGCCCAGAGCGGTTAAGAGTCGAGCAGTATCTGTCGCATACAAGTTGGAGTCTGGGCGAGCATCATACCCGATTACGACCCCCTGCTCTTCTAGACCCTCCCGCAGAAGGTAGAAGCCTATGGCTCTAGCCGCCACGCGAACCGTAACCCGGTTCATCCGAGTTGGACCTATCCCTCGCTCTGCTCTAAGCCCGGCGGTACCGAAGGAAATCTGGGAAGCAAATAATTTCGCAATACTGACCGGATCAGAAGAGAGTGCCTTGAGAGTCGACTTCGCGGGAAGATGCGGGTCTGCTTCCAGCCAATGCTCAAGCGACACTAATTGTTCATAGGAAGCGCCGGTCACACCGCTATCCTGCCTCATCCCGCACGCTAGCGTGTCAATTCCAACCTTTATCTAAAAATGCTTTTCCCCACTCTTGCCTTCGGGCTGTTCTTCATCGCTGTTTACCTACTGCACTGGCTAACGCGCCCTCATCCTCTCGTGTGGCGTCTAGCAATCTTTGGATCAAGTCTTTTCTTTTATGCCTGGTGGAACTGGAGATTCGTCTTTCTCCTGCTATGGGCTGTGTCATCAAATTGGTTCGCAGGTGAAAAAATCCAATGTGCATTACTTTCCGGTAAGGCCAATGTTTCGCGCGCCTGGTTGAGGACTGCAATAGCCAGCAATTTAGCGCTTCTCGGAGTCTTCAAGTACTACGACTTTTTTGCGATGGAGTTGGCAAATCTTCTTGGATCTGGCGAGTCGCTACCGCTTTTAGATTTCACACTCCCGGTCGGAATCTCCTTTTTCACTTTTCAAGCGACCAGTTACATAATTGACTTGCATCGCCGAGCAATCGAGCCGATGGAATTCTTGGACTTCGCCGTCTACCTGTCATTTTTCCCTCAATTGGTGGCAGGTCCGATAGTCCGAGCCTCGGAAATGGCACCCCAAATAAGTCAAAGTCCAGATCCTCGTTATCTCGCCGCCTCTGAAGCGTTTCAATTGATCTTGCGCGGTCTGTTCAAAAAAGTAGTTGTTTCGAGTTGGCTTGCATCAAACTTGGTTGACGACGTATTCGCAAACCCGTCGGCACACAACGGCACTGATGTTCTGATTGGCGTGTATTCGTACGCAATTCAAATCTATGCAGACTTTTCCGGGTACACGGATATTGCAATAGGACTCGCTTTATTGCTTGGTTTCCGCTTTCCGGTCAATTTCGATCAACCTTACAGAGCGCTGTCTTTGCGCGATTTTTGGCGACGGTGGCATATAACTCTTTCTACATGGCTGCGCGATTATCTATACATACCGTTAGGAGGTAACAAAGGAAGTCGCATTTTCACTCAGCGCAACCTGCTTCTGACCATGGCTCTAGGAGGGTTGTGGCACGGAAGCACTTGGAACTTTGTTTTGTGGGGATTGATTCACGGCTTTGCTCTTGTTCTCGAAAGGTCAATTCCGATTGCTAAGTCACATCCCGTAATTCGATGGATGTTCACCTTTCATGTTGTGTGTTTCGCGTGGATCTTCTTCCGTGCTGAATCACTATCGAAATCTATCGACGTTTTAGCCGCTATATTCCTTTCGTCGGGCGGAAACGAAGTACCTTCTTTCGCTGCCATGACCCTTGTTGCGGCTGTCCTTGCTATGCAATTTTTCCCTAAAATGCTGTCTGAAAAAACGGACGCCACCTTTGATCGTTGCAACGTCGTAACTCAAGGACTTATTTTCGGTCTGGGACTACTTCTAATAGATGCTTTAGGGCCTGATGGTGTAGCTCCATTCATCTATTTTCAGTTCTGATGAAAACAGTCCCTGATGCCGAGTTGCCGAAGCGCCGTTCAGTTGGCGGAGTCTTTCTGGGCGGTTTACTTGGTCTGGGAATCGCGATTCTTTTAAATTCGGCTACCCTCCTCGCGGACGCCGAGAAACTTCCAGACGGAGCCAGCAGATCCGTGTCGTTAGCCTTCTGGAAGCCAATCGAAGCCTCGGCATCTGCTGTTGGTTTGACATGGCCTCGAGAAGCTCTCGACCGTCTAATTTACGGAAGCGGAGATGAAGCCGAAGCTATTTTCCTTAAAAAGGATTCCGTCACTGCTATTGAACCTCAGGGGTCAGATGCTGGTATCGAACCATCAAGATCAAATGAAGAACCTCATTCATCGGATGCTGCAGACCTTCCGATCTCCCAGACAAAACTGTTAGCGGGAGGTGAGGGCGGGGAATTCGAGGTCTGGGTTCTTGGCGACTCAATGGTCCAATTCTTTGGTGAGACGTTCGTCGCAATGGCCGAGGAACTACCGATGGTTGATGGGACTTCTGAATCGGTGCTTTCAAGCGGTTTGAGCCGGCCCGACTATTTTGATTGGCCGAAACGTGTAGCTGAAATCGCCGGGCAACATAATCCGGACGTAATGATTTTGATGTTTGGTGGAAACGACGCTCAAAGCATTAGAACTGCCGGTAGCGAATGGTTACCTCGCTTTAGCGATGCCTGGATCGCTGAGTACAAAAAGCGTATTGGCGCAGTAATGGATTTAGTAGCTGACGATGACCGCGTTGTCCTCTGGGTAGGGCAACCTCCTATGAAATCGAATGAATTTGATAACCGAATGCAATTAATTAATGAGCTCTACAAAAAAGAAGCGGCAACGAGGCCCGGTGTTAAATACCTAGAGTTGCGCAATCTTTTTACAGATGAAGATGGGGATTACGCGCGGTACCTTCCTGACTCAGAGGGAAAAATGGTCGACACCCGACTTTCCGACGGCGTGCACTTGAGTCATTGGGGAGGGGAGTGGCTTGCCCAATTGCTTCTCGACGAAATTCGAGAAAGTCGCCTGTGGCAAGATTTGCGCTCTAAATGAAAAGATGGACTGCGCTTACGTCTCTCCTGGGATTACTAGCCATGCTTTTTCAGCCGGGAGCTACATCTGCCCAAGAAATGCATATCAGCAACCAGTTGGGCGATCGGAGGGATACTCAAAGTTTTGATCCGTGGGGTGAGCCACAAGGGCGCTGGCCGGACCTACTTGTCTCTGAGATAGGTCAGGAACAAAGTTTTTACTTTTGGAGTCGCGAAGATCACCGTTCGTTATTGCCGGAAGCCTCAAACAGCCGGCCGATCAAAATATGGGTAGGCGGCGACTCGCTTGCCGGTGGGCCCGCCGTGGGGCTTCGAGAACTAGCCAAGCAAGATTCGCGTTGGATTGTTGTGGAAGATGTGCGCAAGTCAACGGGAGTTGTAAGTGACTGGTATTTCGACTGGGATACCCATTTACACGAATCTGTCGCGGATGGGCCTTACGAGGTCATAGTTCTATCTATGGGTGGTAACGACTGGCAGGGGTTCCGAAGGGGCCCAAAAGAGAAAGGGAGTGTCGAATGGATCTTAGAGTACGGCGATCGAGTCTCCCAGATGAGTCTCTTGCTTGATCGGCCTGGCCGGCTCGTCATTTGGGTTGGCATACCGCATTTCCGATTACCATTCATGGTTCCCCTTCCGGGAACAGTGAACCCAATAACGAGGCAGATTTTTGAGCAGGGCGAACGTTCCGATTGGATTGACGCAGCTGAGATCGTTTCTCCCGACGGCTTTTGGGTCAAGACCATAGAAGACGACAGCGGAAATGAAATCACGGTAAGAACCGACGATGGAACTCACTATCAGTTTGATGGTGCTCGTCTCATTGCATCAGCTGTGATGAATGCAATAGAGGGAAGAAGCCGTCTGGGGCTTCGATAGATGCGACTAGCCTCTACCGCAGTTGGGCCGTTTCCCGTGATTGGCCTTACTGCGACGGGCACGAAGCTTTCTCTTCTTGGTGCGCTTAGACATCTCAATGATGCTACCGGCTTGTTGGGATTTCCCCTAGTACGAATAGATGTGCATAACGGAAGGAGTTATGAGATAGCTCCGATGTCCCTCAACTTTTCAACGTCCTCATTATCGAAACCCCACTCCAAGAGTATTTCAGACGTGTGTTGCCCAGGATCTGGAGGTGGCATTTGAACCTCACCGGGAGTTCGGCTGAACCTTGGTGCTGGCCCAGGTTGGGTTACTCCATCGATCTCAACGAACGACCCCCGGGCAATGTTATGGGGGTGAGATGGCGCTTCTGATAGATCAAGCACCGGTGCGTAACAGACGTCGCTTCCGAGCATTATTTGGTCCCACTCGTCACGGGTTTTTGATTTGATTATCTCACTGAGGCGAGCTTTCTTTTCCGCCCAAGACTCTTGGTCATTGCGGGAATTTGTTGGAGCTTCATCCAATCCGGTTAATTGGAGTAACTCGTCGTGAAATTTTCCTTCTATTGACCCAATAGAAACGAACTTGTTGTCTGCGGTCTCGTAGACACCGTAGTAGTACGAGCCCCCATCGAGAACATTGTCTTCGCGTTCATCGGACCAGTGCCCCGAAGCGTGCATTCCGTAGATGGAACTCATTAGCGAGGCAGCTCCCTCGGTCATCGCGGCATCGACGACTTGACCCTTCCCTGATGTTTTCGATTCCAGCAGAGCTGCGCATAACCCGAATGCGAGATAGACACCTCCTCCTCCGAAGTCACCGATCAGATTCAGCGGGGGTGAGGGTTTGTCGGACGGGCCGATCGCATGAAGGGCGCCCGTCAAGGCTATGTAGTTGATGTCATGGCCGGCAGCATGCGCCATTGGCCCATCTTGACCCCAACCGGTCATTCGGCCATAAACCAAACTAGGATTTCGAGCTAGACATTCTTCAGGCCCCAAGCCCAAGCGCTCGGTCACGCCAGGGCGAAAACCTTCAATCAGCGCGTCAGCCTCTTCGACTAATTTCAGAACCGTTTCAACTCCGTCAGGGTTCTTCAAATCAACTGAGATTGACCTCCGGCTTCGGTTCAGGACGTTGTATTTACGGCCTCGATCAATACCCAAGTCAACTTGAGTCATACGATCAACACGTACGACGTCAGCTCCGAGATCGGCCAAAAGCATTGCACAAAATGGGCCCGGCCCAATGCCTGCTAGCTCAACAACTTTTACCCCACTTAATGGTCCCATCGCACTCTCCCTAATTTGCACACTTCGATTCTTTCACAGCTGAGAACTAGCTTCATCCTTAGTGGTGAGATCTGTTCGAGCAGCTGTATCCTCGCCTCCCAATGGAAAGATTTGGATTTGTAGGGCTGCCGAATGCTGGGAAGTCGTCGCTATTTAACGCGTTAGCAGGCGGGGGAGCGCTCGCTGCGCCTTACGCCTTCGCGACCACGGACCCAAATGTGGGCGTAGTCAAAGTGCCGGACGAACGGCTAGATGCTCTTGCGAAAATGAGCGGTAGTAAGAAAGTCGTTCATTCAACAACCGAATTTGTAGACATAGGCGGACTTGTTGAGGGGGCAAGCCAGGGTGAAGGGTTAGGAAATAAATTCCTTGCTGGCATCCGGGAGGTTGATGCTCTGGTGCTCGTGCTCCGGACTTTCGCCGATGCTGACGTGCCCGGCCCTAGCGACCCGCTTGAACATCTGCGGATAGTGGAGATCGAATTGACGTTGGCGGACCTGGAATCGGTTGAGTCTCGGATCGATAGGCGGCGTAAAGCGTTGAAGGCAGACCCCCGAAACCCCGACCTAGTAGCGGAACTAGATGCGTTGGAAGCGGCACTTGTCTTGCTGTCCGAAGGGATACCCTTGTTCCGATCTGACCTTTCGGAATCGCGGCGGGCGGCACTAAAAGAACACTTTCTCTTAACAAATAAGCCAGTTATGGCAGTGCTAAATATTGGTGAAGAGCAGCTAACAGACGCAGCGCAACTGGCCTCAGAGCTAGGCGAATCGCTGCCAGGTACCGAGGTTCTGCCTCTCTCTGTGCAACTTGAGGCGGAAGCCGCATTACTTCCGGCTGATGAGAGAGTTGAACTCCTTGAGGGTCTTGGCTTAGGAGAAGGTGCTTTACCTTTGTTTGTAAGGGCTGCTCACGGAATGCTGGGTCTAAGAACCTTTTTGACTACTGGTGAAAAGGAGTCGCGAGCCTGGACCTTCAAATACGGCTGGAAAGCGCCTCAATGCGCAGGGAGAATACATACGGACTTTGAGCGTGGATTTATCCGAGCTGAAGTCATTGGGCATCAAGATCTGCTGACTCTAGGTTCATGGGGAGCGGCCCGAGAAGCCGGAAAATTGCGGCTAGAGGGAAAAGACTACGAAATGTGTGACGGTGACGTCGTGGAGTTCAGATTTAACGTGTGAGCCGTTTTCGTCGTTGAGTATGCTCCATTGTCTTCAAGTTTCAGCTAAGAAATCTAGAACGAAGTGAGAGACTGCTCCGAGGTCGCTTCTCATGAATGACACAGAAAGATTATTAGATCCAGGGACTCTCTACCTAGTAGCGACCCCAATCGGCAACTTAGGCGATATCTCCGCCAGGGCTCTATTAACTCTTTCAACTGTCAACGTTGTTGCATGTGAAGACACACGGAAAACGGGAAAGTTATTAGAGCTTTTAGGACTTCGAGCAAATCGACTTCTTCTTGCTAACGAACACACAGAATTAGCTGCAGCAGAGGAAATCGCTCAATTGTTGGCAGAAGGTTTGACGGTCGCATTGGTTACTGACGCCGGTATGCCTGCAATCTCCGATCCGGGTCAACGTATCGTTGACTATCTCCTCCAGCAGGCACATCGTATATCTGCGGTTCCCGGCCCAAGCGCAGTGACCACTGCAATAGCTCTCGCTGGATTTCCCGTTGATCGATGGGTTATGGAAGGTTTCCTTCCTCGTAAAGGTCGTGAACGATCCCATCGAATATCTGAAATTGCAGCGGAACAGCGAACCACAGTCATTTTTGAATCACCGAAACGGCTTCGGGCGACTCTCGTCGATTTGGTCGAAGTCTGCGGAGGTGAACGGCGGGTAGCGGTCCTGCGCGAACTCACCAAGATGTTCGAAGAAACGGTTCGCGGTCAACTTGATGAGGTCTGCGAAAAATTTACCGACCTAGTTAAAGGCGAAATCGTGATCGTAGTTGCCCCAAAATCGCAAACGTTCGTCACAGACGATGAAATCATTAAGGCGGTGGAATTGGTAGTAGCAAGAGGAGAAACAAAAAAAACGGCGGTTGCGGAAGTATCGAAGTCGTTGGGGGTCCAGCCGAATAGGGTTTACAGGCTCGCACATGATGACTGAGAATTACGGCAGAACTTGTAAACACCGAACGCTGGCGAGAGACCTGTCGGTACCATTGCAACCGTGACCAACCCCTTCTACGTCACCACACCGATCTACTACGTAAACGACGCGCCCCACATTGGGCACGCGTATACGACGATCACTGCGGATGCTGTCGCAAGATGGAATCGTCTTATGGGACACGATGTGCATTTTTTAACTGGGACAGACGAACATGGTTTGAAGGTTCAACGTGCTGCAGAAGAACACGATTGTTCTCCAATAGAGTGGGCCGACCGAACTGTGGTCAGATTTCAAGAAGCCTGGACTGAGCTACAGATTTCTAATGACGATTTCATTCGAACAAGCGAGCCTCGACATTACAAGGCAGTAGAGAAACTACTTCAGGCCTGTTACGACAATGGAGATGTCGATCTACAAACTTATGAGGGTCTCTACTGCGTGAGCTGCGAAGCTTATTTTAATGAGGGCGATCTAATCGATGGCTGCTGTCCCATACATGGCCGCCCGGTGGAACATGTCGAAGAGGAAAATTATTTCTTCAAGCTGAGTAGATACGAGGAACCTCTTAGGAAGTGGTACGAATCGCGCCCTGACTTTGTCGTCCCAACTGGAAAGCGTAATGAGGCTCTGGGGTTCATAAATCAGGGGCTGCAGGATTTCTCGATCAGCAGGACATCGATCAATTGGGGTATTCCCTTGCCATGGGACCCGAAGCATGTGACCTATGTCTGGTTCGATGCACTAGCGAACTACATCACAGCTGCAGGGTACGTCGATGATCCCGACGGTTTTGAAAGCAAATGGCCTGGAATTCATCTAATTGGGAAAGACATACTCCGGTTCCACTGCGTCTATTGGCCTGCGATGTTAATGAGTGCAGGTTTGCAGCCGCCCGAACGCGTTCACGTGCATGGCTTCTTACTGGTGGGAGGCGAGAAAATGTCCAAAACGCGATTAAATCAGATCTCTCCTTCAGAACTCGTAGATGACTTTGGTGTCGATGGGGTCCGTCACCACTTTTTGCACGATCAAATATTTGGCCCAGACGGCGACTTTAGTCATGAGGGGATGATTGCGCGGTATAACGCTGATCTTGCTAACAACCTAGGGAACCTGCTGAGTCGCGTGACAACGGTGGTGACCTCAAAGTGCAGTGGGATAGGAACAGCGCCGCAAGCAAATAGCCAACTGCGCTCCGTCATTGAGGAGGAATACCGACAGATAGAAAAAAGCTGGAAGGAAATTGCTCCATCTGAAGCACTTGATGCCACATGGAAAATTATTCGCGAGACCAATGCGTATCTTGAGAATGCTGAACCTTGGAAGATGGAACCCGGTGAAGATGTTGATGCAGTTCTCGGCGATGCTCTAGAAGTTCTCCGGATTATTTCAATTCTTGCTTCGCCGGCTGTACCAAATGCTTGTGCCGAAATTCGTCGACGTATTGGACTCCCCGAAAATGTCGAATCTGAGTACCTGCCGGAAAGCGTCGAGTGGGGTAAATATCCGCCGGGGCTCTCCGTGGAAAAAGGGGAACCGTTGTTTCCTCGATTGAAGTAACTCATGCGCTGGACTGATAATCACTGCCACTTACCTGATGACCTCAATGCGGCGGCTCAAGTTGTCGCAAGCGCAAAGGAAGCTGGCGTCACGCGTTTAATAGATGTAGGAACCTCGGTTGGACACAGCATTCAATGTCTGAGTCGCGCAAAAGAATTTGAGGGCGTTTGGTGCACCGCTGGCGTTCATCCACATGATGCTAAAGATGGCTTAGAAGGGTTAGAGGATTTGCTAATAGCGCCCGAAGTTGTTGCGTTAGGTGAATGTGGACTTGACTACTACTACGATAATTCGCCCCGTGAGGTTCAACGAAATATCTTTGCAGAGCAGATACGTCTAGCTCATAAATACCAAATGCCCTTGGTTATCCACACCAGAGATGCTTGGGAAGACACTTTTGAAATCTTAGATACCGAGGGGGTCCCTACTAATACGGTTTTCCATTGCTTCACTGGCGGGCCCGATGAAGCTAAGGAAGGTCTTCAAAGGAACATTTACCTGTCTTTTAGCGGCATAGTTACTTTCCCTAATGCGCCAGAGCTACGCGATGCTCTTGCGATCACACCGTCCGATCGCTACATGGTCGAAACCGATGCACCCTATTTAGCTCCAGTTCCTCAGCGAGGAAAGCCGAATCAGCCCGCATGGGTCCTACATGTAGGAGAAACGATGGCCTCAGTGAGGGGAATAGAACTGAACCAGTTAGCCGAGGAATCTTGGCGAAATGCGTCCCATTTTTATGGCTTGGCCGGTTGAGTAACGGTTTAACTCATGTCGGTAGGATCATCTGAGCAGCTTCAACGCCGGGCAAATTTAAATGCAACCTACTCCTCTAACCATCTGGCGAAATAGAATTCCTCTCTTGGCGTTAGGAGTCGTCACGATTGCCATTGGAATATTGGCGTTTACCGAATCAGAGCAGCACTCACACGAGGTAACTCCACCCGATAGCGAAAGAATGTTCGATGATGGGACGCGAGACCTATCGCCTTCAGGTTTTCGAATCGGGACGCTCGCCGTTGCTCTAATCGATGATTTATTTTCTGCGAACGAATCCCGTTTCGCGAATTTCACGCAACCCACCTCGGAATCAGGCACTTCGAAGATTTTAGGGTCGCTGACGCCGGATAGTTCGGCCGCTATATCCAAATCGTCTTCTCAAACTGCCGCCACCAATCCGACTGTAGATTTAGGTTCGACGGAAGAATCAAAGATAGAAGCTATCGACAGCTCCTCCTCAGTCTCCGATGGTGTATCCCCATTGCCGGCCGACAGCGTGACAACAAGTACGTTGGGAGATGTTTCAACTAGCTCAGGCTCACTAATTCCTCGGCAATCTTTGAGCACTAATGCAACTGCTCCTGTAGCGACTACCGCGTCAACTAGTACGACTACCACGTCAACTAGTACGACTACCACGTCAACTAGTACGACTACCACGTCAACTAGCATTCCCGTGTCTTCAACAAATCCCGTGACCAAGGAACCGGCTATGGACTCAGAAGAGCCGTATGCCTCACCAACCTTGTTTGGTCAGCCCTACCTTGCTGACTGGCCGAATCTTGCAATGTGGGAGCGAATGGCGTGGTGCGAATCGCGCAACACATGGGATATTGACACGGGGAACGGGTACTTCGGCGGTTTACAGTTTGCGCTCGGGTCCTGGCAATGGATGGGTGGCGAAGGCAGCCCATCTGACGCGAGTAAAGAAGAGCAGATATACAGAGCGAATCTTTTATGGAAATTCCAAGGATGGAATGGATGGCCGGGTTGCAAGGCTTACTTTGGTTGGACGAGATGGCAGACTGAAGAATGACGCTCTCCGTGAATGAGGTTCGGCAGTTACTCGATGAGGCTCAAATCGCACCCAAAAAAAGCCTCGGACAGAACTTCGTTATTGATCCCAATACGGTTCGCCGTATTGCCCGTCTAGCCGAAGTAGGCCACGGAGACAAGGTTCTCGAAATAGGTGCAGGTCTAGGTTCGTTGACGCTAGCTCTCGTTGAGACCGGAGCGAATGTCTTGGCGCTAGAGACCGATAGAGCACTTATACCTTTGCTACGTTCCACGGTTGGGTCAAACGTCGAGATCCTTCAAGCGGATGTGCGTAACGTTTCCCTGGATAAGGTGCTTGAGGGCTCTGATTGGCATCTAGTTGCCAATCTCCCATACAACATCGCGACGTCGATCGTGCTTCAAGTATTAGATGAAGTACCTGCTGTCAGCCACCTCCTAGTGATGGTTCAAAAGGAAGCGGGAGAGCGACTAGCGGCTTCGGCCGGCGATAAGGCATATGGAGCCGTATCGGTTCGTGTAGCGATGCGAGCTAACGCCTCGATTGTCGGCCACATCTCACCATCGGTCTTTTACCCGAAACCAAAAGTTTCTTCGACGCTGGTCGCCATCGAGCGATGCAACAACCGGTTTAGCAGTGAGGTGGAGCAGGAACTCATAAGCATTCTCCGAACCGCCTTTGGCCAGCGCAGAAAGATGTTACGCAAAAGCTTAAGAGGCAGCGTCGATGAAGAGTCAATAAAGCTTGCGGGTATCGATCCGACTTCGCGACCTGAGCAGTTGGATTTAGGTGCATGGGTAAGTCTTGCCGAGCAATCGATCGATGCCAACTCATGAAGAGTGCGCGGATTTTGTGTCCGGCGAAGCTGACCCTTTCGCTTAAAATAAAGGGCCAACGGGATGATGGATTTCATTTCATCGATGCGGAAATGGTCTCGATTGACCTCTTTGACGAACTCTTTTTGGGAGCAGGATCAGGTTTCATCATCCGAGGGCAAAAGGCTGGCTTAGATATTCCTATAGATGACAACAACTTGGTCAACAAGGCTCTGGCTTTTGTCGGCAAGAGCGCAAAAGTTGAGATCGACAAACAAATCCCGGCCGGGGCGGGCTTAGGCGGCGGCTCGACCAACGCCGCAGGCATATTGCGTTGGGCTGGGTTCAAAGACTCGGTCGCCGCTGCAGAACTAGGCTCAGACGTCTCATTCTGCCTCGCCGGTGGTCGTGCCCGAGTAACTGGGGTAGGTGAACTAGTTGAACCGCTCCCGTATCTCGAAAAAGAGTTAACGCTGTTAGTGCCACCAATAGGAGTATCCACCCCAAGGGTGTATGAAGAATGGGATGCCATGGGTTCACCCAAAGGTGGCAACGGTAACGATTTAGAACCCGCTGCCTTGCGCGTAGAGCCCCGGCTGGCGGATTGGCGCGACGCCTTGACCGAGTTCACAGGGAAGCGTGCCCGACTCGCTGGTAGCGGAGGCACTTGGTTCGTCGAAGGAACCTACGAGAAGTTCGTCTATCGCGGCGCATCCTCCATCACAGTTCGCACGCTACGGCCCGAGAGCGCGATCTAGATTCGACCAGATGAGTTGATTAGAACTTCTAGAACTTCCAACTATTTGTTACGGCGCTGATAGCGCGTGCGACGCAGCATCTTCTTATGCTTTTTCTTGCGCATACGCTTACGACGCTTCTTTACTAAGGATCCCATGAGGTTCGCAGGGTATCCGAAGCGCTGGCAAGAGCCAACGTGCTATTTCGACGACATTGTCTAATCAATATCCCATAACCCGCGCTCTCATCGTTAAGCTGGGCGTGTCGACCTAGCACTTAGCGTGCTCGACGGTCGGGGATCGTTCAATTGGCAGGACATCGGGTTTTGATCCCGACAATGGAGGTTCGAGCCCTCCTCCCCGAACTGGTTCTCTCGGACTAAATTTGAGCGACCTGCTGATGGCGTCAACGAAGGGACCCCCCTGACGTGAATCAAAACTTATCCGAGCATCAGATGAAAGCACTTGTCCTCGCTGCGGGAAAAGGAACGCGGATGGGGTCCGAAATTCCTAAGCCGCTGCATTTACTGTGCGGACAGCCAATGGCAAATTACGTCATCGAAGCGTTGGCCCAAACTGAGGTAAGCAGCATCGTGGTCGTTGTCGGCTACCAATCGGCAGAAGTGAAGAAAACGATAACTAACAGCCTTCGAGTGCCCGCAAAATATGAGTTTGTTGAGCAAGAGGAACAACTCGGAACGGCTCACGCTACGTCCATTGCTATTGACGCGTTGATGGATCAAGAAAGTTTCGGCGATGTTCTTATTACCCCAGGAGACATGCCTCTTCTGCGGTCCCACACCTTGTCACAAGTTCAGCAAGTTCACACCAAGTCGGCCGCTGCAGCGACCTTGCTAACGGCTGACGTTGCTGAACCTGACGGCTATGGGCGAATTGTAAGAGATGAGGCAGGCGATATTCAACGAATCGTTGAGCATAGGGATGCTTCCGCAGCGGAATTAGCGATTAATGAAGTTAATACATCGGTCTATTGCTTTGATTTCGACTTACTCGCGGCGGCGCTTCATAAGGTAGAAAGCTCAAATTCACAAAGTGAGCTTTATCTGACAGACGTGATCGAGATCATGGTGAAAGAGGGCCAACTGGTAACGTCGATTAAAGTTGCTGATGCGAATGAGGTCCTTGGGGTAAATGACCTTGAGCAACTTGCTAAGTGCGAGGATTTGATTGTTGCTAGGCAGGGGTTTGATCCTCGATAAGACGGTATTTAGAACAAGATCACTTATTGGGCCCGGAAGAGGCTGCCGCGTCAGCTACTGTCACGGCACCTATATGTAACTCTCCCAAACGCGAGGCGGCGATGGAACTCGTAACGAAAAAACGACTGCACCTATTCACTGGCCGGGCAAACCCGGTTCTTGCTGAGGAAATCTGCCAGCATTTGGGAATAGCTTTGGGCGACCCCGGCTTGATTGATTTCGCTAATGGGGAAATCAAGTGTCGCTTCGAGGAGTCGGTTCGTGGTGGCGATGTCTTTATTATCCAGAGCCATGCTGGGACCGAAAATATGAGCGTTAATGACGCGATAATGGAGCACCTGATAATGGTTGATGCGGCCAGAAGAGCTTCAGCGAAGCGCATCACTGCCGTAGCACCGTTTTATGGATACGCACGCCAGGATCGCAAAGCTCAAGGTCGAGAACCTATAACTGCGCGGCTCTTATCAGACTTGTTACTGCAGGCTGGCGCCGACAGGCTCGTAAGCATTGACCTGCATTCTGGCCAGATACAGGGTTTCTTCGAAGGACCGGTGGACCACCTAACTGCCGCACCTGTATTAATCGATTACCTGCAGTCGGTTATCCCAGATCGTTCAGTAATTGTCTCTCCCGATACCGGTCGTGTGAAAGTTGCCGAACGGTACGCAAAAAAACTTGATTGCGAGGTAGCAACCATTTATAAGCGGAGGTCGCTGCAGGCAGCTAATGAAGTTGAAGCGCTCGGAGTCATGGGTGATGTGGAAGGGCGAACTTGCGTCATTATCGATGACATGGTGGACACGGCGGGAACAATTTGCGCAGCCGTGGATACCTTGGCCGCTCACGGAGCTTCTGACGTCTTGTGTGCTACCACTCACGCCGTCTTCTCGGGTCCCGCAGTGGACCGCCTTAAGAATTCAGCACTAAGTAGGGTTATCGTTACCGATACCGTTCCTATTCCTGACGCAAAGCGGTTTGACAAACTAGAAATTCTGAGCGCAGCGGGAATTCTGGCTGATGCACTTGAGTCCGTCTTCGAAGATACTTCAGTTTCGGAGATCTTTGACGGTGAGAACCACTCCTGAAGAAGACCCCGCCCAGCGTGAGTGATGAGTAGACAGTGGCTCTACACTGGTGGCTCGCAAAGGCCCGCAGAAATAGCGCCGCCTGCATATTTCTTTTCAGGAGTCATAAGCGATGTCGTCAGAAATAAAGCTTGAGGCCAACACAGGTCGTGACCAAGGCAGCCGCTCATCGCGGAGATTGCGTCGCGAAGATAAAATTCCCGCAGTTGTTTATGGCCAAGGCAAGGATCCGCTTCCAGTAACTTTGGACCGCCCTAAATTTAGGGCGGCCTTGAATGCGGCAGGCCCCAACGCCGTTATTACTCTCGACGTGGACGGAAATGACTGTCTTACGATCGTAAAAAATATGCAGCGCGACCCGATAGCCAACCGCGTTACTCACGTCGACTTTATGTTGATAGATATCGACCAGAGGTTGATCGTTGATGTGCCGATTACGCTCACCGGCGACGCTGTTTTAGTAAGGCAAGAGGGCGCTGTTGTCCAACAGCAAATGATGACCTTGACCGTTGAATCGCCCGCCGGCAACATTCCCCAGGTTTTCGAAGCTGACATATCGGAGATGTCTATTGAAAATCCGATAAGAGTTTCTGACCTTGAGATGGGTAGTGGTGTTGTGCCACAGGTCGAAGAAGATTCTCTTATCGCAATTGGGCAACGCAGTAGAGCCGCAGTCGCTGCTGAAGATGCTGAAGGAGCAGAAGCAACGGAAATGGCAGAAGGCGAAGAGGTCAGCGAGGTATCGACTGGAAGCGCTGATGACGCCAGCGATGACGCTGGCGAAAATAGCTAAGCTCGCCGACTGTGTCGGTATTTCGTCGCGCCGCTCAACGGCGCGGCACTCCAGCCGACTACCTGGTCGTGGGTCTTGGAAACCCGGGCGATAAGTATCTTGGAAGCCGCCACAACCTCGGTTACGAAGTCATCGAAAAGCTTGCGGAGATGCAGCGAGCGAAGTTAGAGCTCTCTCGTCCGGCCAAGGCGCGAGTTGCCGCAGTTGATCTCTTCGGTCTTCGGTGCATTCTCGCTTGCCCGACTACTTATATGAACCTAAGTGGTGAGGCCGTATCTCCATTGATAAGGAACAATGGCGTGACGGATATTAGTCGGGTGATTGTTGTCCACGATGAGCTTGATTTGGAGCCCGGGAGGGTAAAAATCAAGCGCGGGGGTTCTTCCGCTGGTCACAACGGTTTGAAGTCCATTAGTCAGCATTTAAAGAACGACGAATTTATTCGTATCCGAGTTGGGGTCGGGAAACCCCCTCACCCTGATCAAGGAAAAAATTGGGTTTTGCGGCGACCAAGCCCCGACGATCGATCGATGCTCGATAGGGGCGTTGAGACGGGTGTTGAAGCGGCAAGACTAGTTATTGAAGATGGCGTTGATTTAGCCATGAATGAAATCAATGGGCGACAGCTATGAAGGAGCCAGGCGCCTTATCCCTCTTGCCTAAGCGCTTAGCTAATGAAGGCTCCCTGCGTCAGCTACTTGGCCGCAAGTCGGCTGAGGTAGTGGTAACTGAAGCAGCGCGCGCCTTTTTCATAGCTGGCCTTGCCGAAATCAGCAAAAAAAGGCCGATCGTGGCCGTTACTTCGACAGCTAGTGAAGCTGAACGTCTCAGGGATGATCTGCTTATCTGGCTGGGAGAGGATCGAGTCTGTCTGTTTCCTGCATGGGAGACGCTGCCTTTCGAGAGGGTAAGCCCGGGCACCGAAACAATGGGGCAAAGAATTGAACTGTTCCGGAAATTAAAAAATGGAAACCCACCTGAGGTAGTCGTAGCTCCAATTCGGTCGATGCTCCAAAAAATTAACCCCGACGTCTTAGATTTGCCGATCACCACTCTAAGAAAAGGTGATTCTGCCGATCTTGCGACACTTGCGACCACTTTGGTAGCCGGCGGATATCGCAGAGAGCACCAAGTTGAAAGGCGTGGCGATTTTGCGATTAGAGGCGGGATTCTTGATGTGTTTCCCGCTACGGGTCAAAACCCAATAAGGATGGATCTTTGGGGTGATCTAATTGATCGTTTAACGAACTTCTCGATAACAGATCAAAGATCGAAGGCCGACGTCGAATTGGCTAAAATCGTTCCCACTCGGGAAATCGTGCCGAGCTTAAGACTCCAAACAAGAGCCCAGCGACTTATAACGGAGGAGCCTTGGGGTAAGGAACATTGGGAACGAATAGCGACCGGACAGTTTTTTGACGGCATGGAGTCCTGGCTTCCATGGCTAGTTGAAGAAGAATTAGTCATAGGTGACTTGCTGCCTAAAGATGCCCTTGTGCTCTTGATCGATCCAAAGCGATTAAGAGATCGATCTGCAGAGTTAACCGATGATGAAGCGGCGCTAGCCAAGTCATTGGCCACCACTTGGGAGGTGCCGAAGGAAGGCGAAGCAAATACCAAATTGCCTTCGATGCACGTCACGTATGAGCGGGCTTTGCGAGAAAACAGTTCCGATCTCTGGATGCTCACCAGCACAAGATCCCATTCTGATCAAGCCGCATTTGATACCCAAGCATGGGAAAGTCCAGCAGGGGGTATGACTCGTTTACTGAAACAGATTCGCGACGTTTCCTCTGTTCGAGGAAATCAACTAGTTGTCGCTGCTAGCGGCGATGGGTCAGCCCAAAGAGTTGCTTCAACCCTGCGTTCAGAAAACATAGAGGTTGATGTCAGCGAAGACGAGACTCTCGAAAGTTTGGAGAAAGATGTCGTTGTAACGGCCTCCTTAGAATATGGATTTATTGCTCCCGAAATTGGGCTTGCAGTTCTGACCGAGAGAGACATCACCGGACGTCGGAGAACTCACAGAGTTGCTCGAACGAGAAATTCCGCGCAGAGGACATTTGAAGACCTGCAGACCGGCGATTTTGTGGTGCACCATCACCATGGAGTGGCGAAATATTCGGGTATGGAACATCGACGTCTCATGGGTTCGGAACGCGACTATCTAGTCCTTGACTTCAAGGGTTCAGACAAGCTCTATCTTCCGAGTGATCAAGTAGCTTTGATCCGTCCGTATGTAGGCGGTGAACTCCCTTCCTTAAGTCGTATGGGCGGAATTGAGTTTGCCAAACAGAAGCAACGAGTTCGTAGCGCAGTATCTGAAATTGCTCAAGAGCTCGTTCTGCTTTATCAGTCACGAATTCAAAGCCCTGGACACTCGTTCCCTTCTGAGACTCCGTGGATGAGAGAACTCTCTGATTCGTTTGTATTTGAAGAGACGCCAGATCAGATGACTGCCATTCAGGAAGTCTTGAACGATATGGAGTCGTCTCACCCAATGGACAGGCTTATCTGTGGTGATGTGGGATTTGGAAAGACCGAAGTAGCAATGAGAGCAGCATTCAGCGCGGTCGCCGATGGCAAACAGGTTGCCGTCCTTGTTCCAACAACACTATTAGCTCAGCAACATCACCAAACGTTCGAAGAAAGATTTTCATCTCACCCGGTTCGCGTCGAAGCGCTGAGCCGGTTCTTGACAGGGGCACAACAACGTAAAGTGATACAAGACGCGGCTGCCGGCACGGTCGACGTGTTGATCGGAACTCATCGTCTCTTATCGGAAGATGTTCGCTTCAAAAGCTTGGGTCTATTGATTGTTGACGAAGAGCAACGATTCGGCGTCACGCATAAGGAGTCGATCAAGAAATTTAAGACTGATATTGATGTTTTGACGTTGAGTGCCACTCCGATACCTAGAACCCTTGAGATGAGCCTCACAGGTATCAGGGACCTCTCACTGCTCCAAACAGCGCCCGCTGAGAGACAGCCAATATTGACTCATGTTGGTGAATACGACGAGAGGGCAGTGGTTGAAGCGATTAAAAGGGAATTGCTTCGCGAAGGTCAAGTGTTCTTTGTTCATAACAGAGTTGAAGATATCGATGCTGTGGCGCAACAACTTCGTGAATTAGTTCCAGATGCACGGGTCGGTGTTGCTCATGGGCAGATGGATGAGGGGTCACTGGAGACAGTTGTAATAGACTTTTGGGAGCGTTCCTACGACGTCCTAGTGTGCACCACAATTATCGAGTCCGGAATTGATATGCCGAGTGTGAATACTTTGGTTGTCGATCGGGCAGACCTAATGGGGCTAGGTCAATTACATCAGCTGCGAGGACGTGTAGGGAGATCAGGTCAACGGGCTTATGCCTATTTATTTTACCCGCCTAACAGAATTCTCACGGAAAAGGCACATGAGAGGCTAAAGACAATCGGAGAAGCTACTCAACTGGGCTCTGGCTTCCGTATAGCGATGCGGGATCTTGAGATTCGCGGGGCAGGCAATTTGCTCGGAGGTGCCCAGTCGGGTCATATAGCTGCCGTTGGTTACGACCTTTACTGTGAAATGGTGACTGAAGCAGTTGCAGAGCTCAAAGGAGAGCCGAGTTCTCGGGCACCCGAGATTAATATCGACCTTCCGATCAAAGCTTTCATACCAAGTGATTATGTTGAGACTGAAGAACAGCGTTTGGAGGCATATAGAAGGCTCGCGAGTGTTAGCGAACTTGTCGAAGTCGCTGATATTGAGGCTGAATGGGTAGATAGGTACGGGCAGGTTCCGGAGTCGGCCAAAACCTTGCTCCATGTGGCCCTGCTTCGATCTGAGTGCATTCGTTTGGCTATCGATGACATCAATGCCAATAGTCGAAAGCGTGTTCGTATTTCTCCTCTTAACCTCAGTCAAGGTGAGCAAGTCCGTTTCCGTCGCTTAAGTGCCAGTGGCTCGTTTAAGAGCGGCACGTTCAAGGAGGAATCTCAGGAGTTGACTATTCAAGTAGATGACATAACTGAAGAACTTCCTGGCCAGCTCTTTCAATTTCTTCGAGAGCTTCGACCTGCTGAATAGAGTTTGACCGCCTACCCTTTGCGTCGAGGTAATTAATTCAATGAAGAAGTCCCGACTATTACTCTTGTTGACGGTTTTGTTTGTCGTCGCGCTTATTTCCAGTTGCGGTTCCGCTTCCGAAGGCTACGACCGAGATCAAGTTTTTAAGAGCGTTGACCAGGACGATGACGGCATCGCTTTGCGCAGCGACTTTGAACTGGCTGTCGTATTAACGGAGCCCTCTAGTGTGGCAGCTACCTATCCCGGAGGTGAGGTCACCGTAGAGGCTGTCCTTCGAAGCTTGGAGGAATCTCCGCCCAGTCGCCTCGTCGATCCTTCTAACCCAGCTCCAGAGTTTTTTATGGCGCGCTTAACTTCGATGCTCCGTCTTCGTTTAGCGGCAGTCGCGATTCAAGATGCAGGATTTGCAATTGACTTCGAGGTAGACGACGTTGCATTGAACTCCCAAGTGCAAGCCCATGTTTCGGGTGGATTTGAGAGTTGGGCGAGAGTAAAGGCTTTCGAAGCTGATTCGCGTCTTGAAAAGTTTTCCACTCCTCACTGCGTGACAGTAATAGCAACGGTGACAGAGTCGGAAGCTGCATTGGCTAAGACACGTATAGATTCTGGTGAATCTGCAGCCGTTGTAGCTTCGCAAGTCAATATGCCGGGCGTTACTCGTACATCTAATGGGGATGTCGGATGCGCAAACTTGTTGGAATGGGCGAATACGTTTAATGAAGCTGCGGCGCCGTTAGGGGAAATGGTTGCAGGCGAAGTCTCAGAAGTTGTCTCCATGGCATCAGATTTCAGCCCTACGGGTCGGCTCTGGATGGTGTTCGTAGTTCGAGAACTAAAGTTCGAAGAAATGGACCCCTTAGCTCTGGGGCCTTTCGCGCAACAAGTTTTGGCAGATCTAGTTGTTGACTACTTTGTGCAAGTCTCCCCAGCCATTGGTCAATGGGACGACGTCGACTTATCCGTTAAGTCGCCTCGGTAGGCCCAGCTTTGCGCCGCATCATTGTCAGCGGCCTCGGGCCAGGAAACGCTCTTTTGGTTCCGGATTTCGCGCGCAGGATGGCAAGGGAGCACCCAACTTTCCTCCGAACCAAACGCCACCCAAGTGCTAGTTTGTTCGGTGATTTAGAGTCGTTCGATAGCCTGTATGAATCGAAAGCAACGATCTCCGATGTCTATGCGGCGATCGTTGAAAGGCTAATTTCGGAAACAAGGGATAGTGAGACGATTGGTTACCTGGTTCCGGGATCACCTTTAGTTGCGGAGCGCACGGTTGAATTGCTTCGAAGCCGCCCGGAAGTCGATGTTGAAGTGATTCCTTGCGTGTCGTTTCTGGATCTAGTTTGGTCGAGATTGGAAATTGACCCATTTAAAGCCAAGGTCACTCTGATTGATGGCCAAAATTTCGAAAGTAAAGTTTTGGGCGTGCGCGGAGCGGCACTTGTTTCGCAGTGCGACAACCAGTTTGTCTTGTCGGACATCAAACTGGCCTTAGACGGAGATAGCTCCCATGTCGTCAAAGTTATGCAGCGTCTGGGAATGGACGACGAGCACATTTTCGAAGTTGAGTGGAATGACCTTGACCGGATTGTGCGTGCCGATCATCTGACCTCTCTCTGGATTCCGGAACTGCCTCAACCGAGAGAGAAGCAAGAAGTCGATGCGTTACGATCTCTAGTTGCGCAACTGAGAGCTGAGTGCCCATGGGATAGAGCACAGACTCACCAAAGCCTCGTGCCTGGCTTGCTAGAGGAAGCCAATGAAGTGGTTTCGGCTATCGAGGCTTTGGACTTGGCAGATGGCTCTTTTGATCACTTAGTCGAAGAGCTCGGGGATTTGCTATTCCACGTCTTCTTGCAGAGTGCTATTGGCGAAGAGAATGGTTCCTTCGATTTGGATGATGTCGCTGCTGCGGTATTGGCGAAAATGATTCGTCGACACCCCCATATCTTTGAACGCGAGCCTGGGTCTCCGATGCCCAGCCTTGAAGAGCTTGCCGATCAATGGAAGGCGATAAAGGCAAGCGAGAATAACGACTGATCAATGTTTCCGCCCTGGCGTCCACGGCTACGATCGGATGGTAATTCTGAGGTTACGGTGAGTCGAGGTCTATAGGAGTGTCCATATGAGCAGCATTGTGAGCGTAATTGGCAGGGAAGTGATCGACTCTCGCGGTAACCCAACTGTTGAAGCTGAAGTGCATCTGGCTAGCGGAGCTATCGGTAGAGCCCAAGTCCCTTCGGGAGCATCAACTGGTCGGTTCGAAGCAGTCGAGCTCCGCGATGGCGAAGATCGTTTTAATGGCAAGGGTGTGCTTAGAGCAATTGATCACATCAACACTGAAATTAACTCGGCCTTGATCGGTACCGATGCTTCAGATCAGCGCTTTGTCGACATGACAATGATTGATTTAGATGGCACGCCTAACAAGGGTCGGCTCGGAGCCAACGCGATTCTGGGCGTTTCATTAGCAAGCGCCAGGGCATCTGCGATTGACGGCGGAGTTCACTTGTATCGCTACCTAGGCGGAGCTAACGCGCATGTGCTTCCTGTCCCGATGATGAACGTCATCAATGGCGGTGAGCACGCTGATAACAACGTGGACTTGCAAGAATTTATGATTATGCCTTTAGGGGCAGCCTCTTTTTCGGAAGCGCTGCAATGGGGAGTCGAGACATACCATGTCCTGAAAGCGGTCTTAAGGGAACGAGGTCTTTCTACTGCCGTGGGTGACGAAGGAGGTTTTGCGCCTGATTTGGCGAGCAATGAAGAGGCTTTATCGTTGTTGGTGGCGGCGATCGAAAAAGCAGGTTTCAATGCCGGAACAGATATCGCCTTGACGATTGATGCTGCTTCGTCAGAGTTCTATCGGCAAGGCCAATACCGACTTGAAGGTGAAGGTCGCAGTCTGGAATCAGCAGAATTTGCTGCGTATTTGGCGGGGTTATGTGATCGATATCCGATTGTTTCCATTGAAGACGGCATGGATGAAGAAGATTACGATGGGTGGGTTGCTCTTACGCAGTCTTTGGGTTCTGGAACCCAATTGGTAGGAGATGACCTGTTCGTTACCAACAGCCAGCGTCTCGAAGACGGTATTAGCCGAGGGATAGCTAATTCTATCCTTGTCAAGGTAAACCAGATAGGCACATTAACTGAAACGTTAGAAACTGTGGGTCTGGCGAGCGCGAGTGGTTACTCCAGCGTCATGTCGCATCGATCAGGCGAAACGGAAGATACGACGATCGCAGATCTTGCGGTTGCGACTAATTGTGGCCAGATAAAGACCGGTGCGCCAGCCCGCTCTGACAGAGTGGCAAAATACAATCAATTGTTACGCATAGAGCAGAGCCTCGGCGAGGCTGCTGTGTACAAAGGTAGGGACGCGTTAGCGGTTGGCTGAGACTCCTAACGAAAAAGCTGGCGAAGCGCACCAGGGTAACGGGCGAGATCGCCATCGTCGATTACGTCGAAAGTTTCGGCTTTCTCCCGCAAGGTTTCGACTTGGACGTGTCGGGCAACGCGTCCTTTTCGCCCTCGTGTTAGTTGCAGGGCTGTCGCTCCTAGCAGCGCTATTCCTGCCCTACCGCCAGTACATGGATCAAGAAGAGAGTGTCCAAAGAGCGGAACAAGAGCTAGTTGAACTTCGTGAGCAACGGACTCAATTGGAAGAGCGGCTTGAGAAGGCTAATGATCCAATTGAAAAGGAACGATATGCGCGCGAGCAGATGTCTCTTGTCTACGAAGGCGATGAAATTTTTAGGGTTGTAGTTCCCGACGATGTGCTTCAGCTGCCAGAAGGCTGGCACTTACCTGGTGTCGCATTTCTTGTAACTGGGAAATTGCCATAGCTTTTAGCAATGAAGCTGGTTTAGACGTCGGTCATCACTCTAAAAGCACGCTCAACAATGACATCCCTGTGTTTATCCGGGTCAACCCCTCTTTGTTCTAACGAAAGGCGAATAATTCCGACTGCGCCCGCGGCGCGCATGCGGTCTTCGACCGAAGGATTGGGGCCCACGAGGTAGCTATAGAAGTCTCTTGCTTGGCTTCGTAGGCGTTGACCGATGGGACTGTGCTGAATTGCGGCGTCGTTGTAGACAAGCCGAAATACGTGAATGTCATCTGCCAAGACGTCATAGTATTGAGAAAGTGCTTCTCGCATCGAGTCAGTGCTTTGGTCAAAGTCTTCAATCCGCTTCAAAAATGCGTCGCTGGTATCGTGAAGTTTGGCCGCTAATCCTTCGAGCACATCATTTTTTGATGCGAAGTGGTAGTAGAGCGCTGCCGGTGTGATGTCGAGACTTGCAGTCAATTGACGTATCGATGTGCCGTCGTAGCCGTGAATAGCGAAAAGTTTCCGCGCATTTTCCAAAATTTGTGTCTTGGTGTCGATTGGATCTTCGTTTATGTCATCAACGACGGGCATATCGAGAACTTATCTAACAAAAATTTGAAATAGGTGACCTGAGCCTACAAACTAAGGAATTCATTTTTGTGATCTTGGACAAAACACTTTTTAATCCGGAGCGACCGTAGCGAAGGTGTGTCGACTGCGCCGCAAGTTTTGAGTGGTTCTATAAAGAAGTAGTGAGTTCCGTGAGGCAATGTTTGGATTGATAGGGCATTATTGAGGCCGGTCGTAATGCCGCCCTACTGTTGGAGGAAGGGATCAACTGTGGAGATCAGCGTAAGCGTTAATGGTACGCAACGTACTAGTGAGGTGGAAGCCCGAACCCTGCTCGTCTATTACTTAAGAGACGAACTCGGGTTGACTGGGACCAATGTTGGATGCGATACATCCTCCTGTGGTGCATGCACGGTGCACGTCAACGGAGAGTCGGTTAAGTCCTGCACAATGTTGGCGGTTCAGGCCGACGGTGAAAATGTAACCACTATCGAGGGTCTAGCTCCCTCAAGTGATGAACTGCACCCGATGCAAGAGAGCTTCCGCGAACATCACGGTCTTCAGTGCGGCTACTGCACTCCTGGCATGGTGATGGCTGCATGTTCCCTCCTTGATGAGAATCCGCGCCCAAGCGAAGCAGATGTTAGAGAAGGTCTTGAAGGCAATCTTTGCAGATGCACCGGGTATCACAACATCGTTAAAGCTGTCTTGGCCTGTAGTGGCCAAGACGTGAGCTGAAAGCAGGGGGTTATGATTCCAGCTTCTTTTGACTACGTAAAAGCTAGTTCGGCGGATGAGGCGATATCGCTGATTAGCGAACACGGCGATGAGGCTAAGTTGCTTGCCGGGGGCCACTCGTTGATTCCGATGATGAAATTGCGGCTTGCCGTGCCCAGTGTGCTCGTTGATATTGCGGGCGTTCGAGACCTTAGTCACGTAGAAGATCGCGGAGACCACATCGCAATCGGAGCCTTAGCAAAACATCGAAGCATAGAGACTAGTGATCTGCTAATTGCTCAATGCCCAATGTTGGCCCACGTCGCTAGCAAGGTGGGCGATCCCCAGGTTCGGCATAGGGGAACAATCGGGGGATCTCTCGCTCACTCGGACCCTGCATCTGACCTTCCTGCGGCAGTGTTGGCGCTCGGAGGTTCCTTAATCGTTCAGGGGCCAAATGGTCAACGCGAGATTGCGGCTACCGATTTTTTCACTGGCTACTTTGAATCTGCCCTAGCAGAAGACGAGATGTTGACCGAAGTCAAAGTGCCCAAATCGCCTGGCACCAATTGGAATTACCAGAAGTTCAACCGCAGGGCTCAGGATTGGGCAATCGTTGGGGTCGCAGCAGCTCAAGTGGACGGCGCTATGCAGGTTTCGTTGGTAAATATGGGCTCGACTCCGCTTCGCGCAACCGCTGTTGAAACGGCGCTTGCTTCGGGTGCCTCGGCAGCGGAAGCCGCGGATGAAGCGGCTAACGGCACTGAGGCTCCCACCGATCTCAATGCTTCACCAGAATACCGGGCTCATCTAGCGCGGGTCCTGACCAAGCGAGCTCTCGAGGCGAGTGGCGTAGAATAACGGCGGGCTCCGGGAGCCTGAACTTGAGGCGAAGTTCTTGTGGGCTGGTGGCTGATTGAGAACTAATCCAACAAACCTGAAGCCTGACCTCCATCAATGAGCAGGCCTGTGCCGGTAATGAATTTTGCTTGCTCTGAGCATAGGAAGGCCACTGCTGCTCCGAAGTCGTCAGCATCACCAGTGATGCGTGCCGGAACTGAAGATGCGGCGGTTTCTCGGTCTGGGACGATTTTCGCGACACGGTCAGTCCAATGAGTGCCGGGTTGGGCAGAGTTAACTGTTACCCCATCTCCGGCCACTTCCCTGGCGGTGATCTTGAGGAAACTTGTAAGTCCCGCTCTCGCAACTGAACTCGCCATTAGAAACTCGATCGGCTGCTTAACGCCAACACTTGTGATTGCGCAGACTCGCCCCCAGCCGCGTTCTCGCATCGCCGGGATAGCGGTTCGACACATTTCGATCATTGATCTGCAATTCATGTCGAACGCTGCCTGATAAGCATCAAGATCGGTGTTTTCGAACGTCCCTGGCGGTGGCCCACCGGCATTCGTGACGAGAATATCTAATTGCCCCAAACCAGTAATCGCTTGCTCGACAAACTCACGGGCGGATGCCGGGCTGGCTAAGTCCGCCTCGATAGCGATGATCTCGCCATCTATAGAGTCCACGGCTGTTTGTAGTTTTGATGCGTCTCGTCCACAGATAGCAAGACGAACACCTTCAGCTGCGAGAGCTTTAACAGTTCCTAAACCTAGTCCGGCCGACCCCGCGGCTACCGCTGCTGTTCGTCCTCTGATACCCAGATCCATGTTTAAATCCCTTCAAATGTATGGCCGAAACATATCGGTAAATTGGGACTCTCTGCTGAATCACCATCTGGTTAGGGCTAAATCGTGTCGAGGCCGTATTCTGGTATCAGCATGTTTGAGTTTCCAAATTCTCCGGACGAAGTTCTTAAGGCGCTAACAGAAAACGATTATTTAAGCGATGAAGGTTTGGCGACCGTAGTTTTTCTCTCGCTCACAATGCAACGACCTCTATTCCTTGAGGGCGACGCCGGTGTGGGTAAAACTGAGTTGGCAAAGGCTCTAGCTTCTTGGACGGATGGCGAACTAATTCGATTGCAGTGTTATGAGGGCATTGACTCCTCGCAGGCCCTCTATGAGTGGGACTACACCCGTCAACTTCTTCATTTGAGAAGCGCAGAAGCTTCAGGGCGAGCACAAACTGAAATTGAGGCCGTCGAAGACGAGTTGTACTCCGAACGTTTTCTTGTTCGGCGACCGCTTCTGAGGGCTATCGATCCAGCCCCGGGGAGACGGCCAGTATTACTAATCGATGAGATAGACCGTGCAGATGATGAATTCGAAGCGTTTCTTCTCGAGATCTTGTCGGACCACACGGTGACCATCCCTGAGTTGGGAACTATCGGGGGAGCGGTAACTCCAATAGTGGTCGTTACCTCAAACAGAACTCGAGACGTTCACGATGCCTTGAAACGGCGATGTCTCTACCACTGGGTAAACCACCCTGAACTCGAGCGTGAAATAGAAATTATCCGGCTCAAGGTTCCCGAGGTCAGTGCTCGTTTGGCGCGTCAAATCGCATTGGCTGTCGGTTCTTTACGAGGGCAGGGGCTCTACAAATCTCCTGGCGTTGCAGAAACGATTGATTGGTCAACTGCGATTGGGAAACTTGGTCAAGAGACGCTTAATGAGGAAACAATTCGCTTAACGCTGGGAACGGTTTTGAAGTATCGAGAGGATCAGAATCGCGTAGCCGAACAGGGGATCGAGATGATCATGGCTGCGGTTGAGAATGAGTGACGAATCTGAAGAGGTGCTTTGTAATGGGTTGGCTGAAATAGCGGTTGCGTTCTGTCGAATTCTTCGCGGCGCTGGTTTGGAAGTTCCGATCAGCAAAGTGGCTACTTTCGTTGAGGCTTTGGGGAGGGTAGGGCTTGAAGAGAAGCTCCCCGTTTACTGGGCGGCTCGGTGTACGTTGCTTTCAAACCCTGGTGAAGTGGATGCATTTAACAGAGCGTTCGAGGTCTTTTGGGAAAGAAAGGCTTTGTCTCGTCTGGAGATCGCTGTTCCATCAGTAAGTGTTTCCCTAGCAACGGATGCTGGGGAAGACGATAGCGAGATAAACGGAGAGAACGATGGCAACGCTGGCCCAATTATTCAGCTTCGTTATAGCCCTGTAGAGACGTTGAGGGAGAAAGACTTTGCTGAATGTACCGCAGCGGAGTTGAACGAATTAAGGAAATTAATGGGGAGTCTGCGACTGGGCTCAACTACGCGCGCCTCTAGAAGAAGAGTCCGTTCGAAGCACCAAACTCAGATACCAGATATGCGGAGAACTATCCGTCGAGCAGTGAGTTTAGGAGGAGAGCCCATTGAGAGAAAATTTCTGCGAAGAGACCGGCGTCCACGCCGGTTGATTCTTTTGGTTGACGTATCGGGATCGATGGAACCTTACGCGCGTGCGCTAATTCGATTCGCTCACGCAACGGTCGTAGGCAGAACGCGTGTTGAAGCGTTCGCAATCGGAACTCGTTTAACGCGCGTTACCCGGGAACTTTCTTCACTGGACCCTGACGCCGCCCTCGACGCTGCTTCGGCTGCTGTTTCTGACTGGTCTGGGGGCACTCGTCTGGGTTCCACCATTAGAGACTTCAATGACCAATGGGGTATTCGTGGAATGGCGCGCGGCGCTATTGTTGTCATTCTCTCAGACGGCTGGGATCGAGGCGATCCTCAAATTCTCTCCGAGCAAATGGAGCGCCTCCATAGGGTAAGTTTCAGACAAATATGGGTAAATCCCCTGAAGCACACGCCTGGTTATGCTCCTCTTGCCAAAGGAATGGCGGCTGCTTTGCCGCACACGGATCAGTTCATCGAAGGACACTCATTCGAGTCGCTTGAGCGGCTTGCAGAGGCCGTTACTGCATGAATATGGGAGCATAGTTAAATGGACGAAATACTCGATGACATCGAAAGATGGTTTGGACTGGGTCAAAGAGTAGCTGTTGCACGCGTCGTAGATATAGAAGGCAGCGGCCCGCGTGAACCTGGAGCTGCAATGGCTGTTAATGCTCTGGGCGAAGTGGCCGGCTCGGTGTCGGGGGGTTGTGTCGAAGGTGCCGTCGTAGGCGAAGCTTTGGAATTACTGGAGGGCCGTAGATCGTCTGGCATCACAACCTTTGGCTATAGCGATGATGAAGCTTTTGCAGTTGGGCTGACTTGCGGCGGCACGATCCACTTATTCATAGAGGAACTCGACTGGTGAAACCGATTTACGAGCGTTTTCGAGACTCCATTCGGTCGGAGATACCCTTAGCGCTAGCGACATTGATTGAAGGACCTCGGATTGGCTCCAAACTTCTAGTTGACGAATCCGGCTTTTCGCTTGGCTCCCTAGGTGGGATAAATCTTGATCGTGTTGTAAAACGAGATGCTTTAGCGATGCTCGACGCCGGAACTAGTGAGGTGCGTCACTACGGTTCGGATGGCGAGGCGCGCCAGCATGATTTGAGCGTGTTTATCGAGTGTCATGCTCGCCGACCGCACCTTGTTATCTTCGGTGCGGTCGACTTCACCAGAGCGCTCGCAAGTCAAGGAAAACTGCTGGGCTTCCGTGTCACCGTTTGCGATGCGCGTGAAGTGTTCGCAACGCGTAGACGGTTTCCTATGGCCGACGAAGTTATAGTCGACTGGCCGGACCGACTTTTGGATCGAATAGGCGCTGAGTTAGGTCCCCGAGATGCGGTTTGCGTTTTAACCCACGATGCGAAATTTGATGTTCCCGCGATAGTCGGAGCTCTGCCTACCCGGGTCGGTTATCTCGGCGCAATGGGGTCGAGACAAACTCACGAGAAGCGCGTGCAGAGGCTTTTGGAGGAAGGTGTAACTCTTAAGCAACTCGAGCGCGTTCGGTCACCGATCGGTCTTGATATAGGAGGCCGGACGCCAGAGGAAACGGCTGTCTCTATCTTCGCAGAGATCATCGCAATGAGGACTGGGCATGATGCTCCGAGTCTCAGCGATGGAGAGGGATCGATTCACTGAGCTAATTGGTTCTGCGCCCACTAACTTTCTTGTTATGGATTTTTCTCCCTCTGAAGACCACGAAGCTATCCGCGAAGGAGTGCAACGAGTGTGCTCCCAATTCCCTGATGAGTATTGGCGCGAGAAAGACGACCAGCATGAGTTCCCATGGGACTTTTATGAAGCGATGGCTGAAGGTGGATGGATTGGGATCGCCATTCCTGAAGAGTTTGGTGGCGGAGGACAAGGAATCACCGAGGCGTCCATTGTGCTTGAGGAAGTTGCAGCCAGTGGCGCAGCTATGAACGGATGCTCGGCGATACATTTATCGATTTTCGGGATGGAGCCAGTCCGCAAATATGGGTCACCTGAGTTGGCTAATGAAATTCTTCCGCGGGTCGCTGATGGTTCTCTTCATGCGGCTTTTGGCGTCACTGAGCCAGATGCAGGAACCGACACGACTTCAATAAGAACCAGAGCCGAAAGAGACGGCGATGAGTATGTGATTACTGGAGCTAAAGTTTGGACTACCAAGGCGCCGTATTGTGATGTGTGTCTGCTCTTGGTCCGAACTACTCCCAAAGAACTCTGTGACGGACCCACTCAAGGGATGACGTTGCTTCTAGTTGACTTAAAGGATCCGGCTGTCGATATTACACCGATACCCAAGGTTGGTCGTAACGCTGTGGTGTCGTGTGAGGTTCGATACGACCGTCTTCGGGTACCGGTTGATCGTCGCGTTGGGGAAGAAGGTGAAGGTTTTCGTTACATCCTAGATGGGCTAAATCCTGAGAGAATTCTGATCTCTGCTGAGGCTCTCGGTATCGGTAGAGCAGCCCTGAAAAAGGCAGTCGACTATGCAAATGATCGAGTGATATTTGGGCGACCAATTGGTCAAAACCAGGGACTGGCCTTTCCTTTAGCTGATAGCCATGCTCGCCTCCATGCAGCCGAATTGGTAATTCGAGATGCCTCATGGCGTTACGACAACGGGCTCGACTGTGGCGCCGAGGCCAATCTCGCAAAATACTTGGCGTCGGAAGCAGCTTTTGAATGTGCTGACAGGGCTATGCAGACCCATGGTGGATTTGGGTACGCAAAGGAATACGACGTAGAGAGATATTGGCGTGAAAGTCGCTTAATGAAGATTGCACCCGTGAGTCAAGAGATGGTTATGAACTACGTTTCGAATAAGGTTCTGGGTCTACCGAGGTCTTATTAGATGTGAATGTGGCTGGGGTATTGCTTGCTGCCGGAGTCGGTTCCCGATTTCATGGAAGTAAACATAAGCTTCTCACTGAGGTGGGAGGTGAAAGCATCGTGGGTCGCTCTGCTCGATCGATGGTAAATTCGGGTCTCGCTGCAAGTGCTGTAGTTAGCGGATCGGTTGACTTGACCTCGGCGTTAAGCGAATTCCCGAGTCTGGCGATACTTCATAACTCGGCCTATGAGGAGGGTATTTCAACGTCAATCCGTGTTGCGATCGAATGGGCGGAACAAAATAACTTTGATGCCGTCGTGATCGGCCTAGGGGACCAACCTGGGGTCCTGAGTGCAAGCTGGCTGAAGTTGGCTCAGAGTAACTCTCCGATAGCTGTCGCAACCTATGAAGGAAAGCTGGGCAATCCGGTTTGCTTGGCGAGGTCGGTCTGGCCGCTGCTGCCGGAATCAGGTGATGAGGGAGCGCGAAATTTAATGCGTATGAGGCCGGAACTCGTCAAACGGGTACCCTGCAAGGGCACTGCCGAAGACATCGACACGGTGGAGGACCTCGGACAATGGAGCTGAAGAACGAATTCCGAGTGGGCGTTCCGATTGAGCGAGCATGGGCGACTCTTACGGATGTGGAATACATTGCGCCTTGTATGCCGGGAGCGCAATTGACTGAGATAGACGGCGAAGAATTTAAGGGTCAGGTGAAAATAAAAGTTGGCCCAATCACTGCCCAATATAAGGGCGTCGCAAGGTTTAAAGAAAAAGACGAGAGCGCGCGAAAAGTAGTTCTTGACGCCAGTGGTCGTGATACCAGAGGTGCTGGTAACGCAGCCGCAGAAGTAACTGCAGAAATGACACCAGACGGGGATGGGACCAAGATAGTAATTACGACTGATCTTAAGGTGACCGGAAAAGTCGCCCAATTTGGCCGCGGGGTAATGGCGGATGTATCTGAGAAGTTGATCGGCCAATTCGTCGACAGCTTGGAACAAAAGTTAGTGGATGCTGCTTCAGACGAAACTGTAACCGAGCGTGGCGATGTGGATGGCGAAGAGGCTGTCAACGAAACTCAGTCTGATGAAGTGGCTTCTGGCCCCCGGAAAATAGAAATGCCTGAGCCGGAACCAGTGGATTTGCTTGACACTGCCGGGGCACCCCTGTTTAAGCGCTTTGGCCCATTTGCTTTGTTGGCATTGGTGCTGGTTTTGCTTCGACGACGTAAGCGCTGACCCTCGCTACGGAAAATGATTATTGATGCTGAGAAAGTGTCTCCGATCGTTCCACCAACGGCGCTGGATGTCGAGGCGGTGACAGCGCTGCTCGGACGTCCTCCGAGTGTGGGGTTCGAAGTGGTTGTAATGAATAAAGCCGGTGAGCCGGTTGTTATCCGCAACGAGCCGATAATGGAGGACGGAAGGCCGATGCCTACTCGTTTCTGGTTGGTTTGTCCCAAACTTTGTTTAGCGGTCGCTCGGCTCGAAGGAAAAGGTGGGGTAAAGGCAGCTGAAGCAGAAGTCGATCAGACAGAGTTGTCGGCGACGCACTCTCAATACGCCAAGGAACGAGATGCGCTTATTCCCTCAGAATACTCAGGACCCCGTCCCTCTGGCGGTGTTGGAGGGACACGGCGGGGGGTTAAATGTTTACACACTCACCTAGCTCATTATCTTTTTACAGGGGAAGATCCGGTGGGCGCGTGGATAGTGGAGAAACTTGAAGAGGGCTGCTTTGCTTGAGATTGAGCCAGTTGCAGTTATCGATCTAGGCACTAACACGAGCCGTCTTCTCGTCACCGATGGCGAGGGTTTAGACATGCGCGTCAACCGAATTACAGGTTTAGGGAGAGGACTGCAACAGACTGGGTCCTTGAGCCCAGATGCTGTCATACGAGTTCTAGAAGCGATCAATGAATTTAAGGAAATTATTGATGCCAATGGAGCTGAAAAGGTTCGAGCAATCGCAACAAGCGCTGCTCGAGACGCTCGAAACCGAAGTGATCTTTTTGCTCCAGCAGCGCAAATTCTTGGTCAGGAAATCGAATTGTTGCCTGGAGAGGAGGAAGCTCGCTATGGCTTCGTCGGAGCAACTATGGGACTTGAAACCTCGAACGGCCCCTTTTTAGTTGTTGACATTGGCGGTGGTTCAACCGAATTTTCTTACGGGAGTGAGATAGCAGAATTGTTTCGCTCTGTCGATATGGGTGCAGTCCGATATTTCGAAAAGTATTTGCAAACAGACCCGCCGAAACCTGAAGAATTGAGTGCCGCCATTCAAGTGGCACGTTTGCACCTTGATGACTTAGATCGGGAGCAGGCTTCGATGGGAAAGGCACCGACATTAGTTGCGGTGGCGGGAACAGCTACCACCATCGCTGCCGTTGAATTAGGATTAGATCCCTACGATCGCGCTGTCGTTGATGGGTTTCGGCTAACGCGTTCAGCGGCTGAAGATGTTTTTAGGACATTGGCCACGGAGCCTATGAAGGACCGTATTCACAACCCTGGGCTCGAGGAAGCTCGCGCTGACGTAATCGTGGCGGGATGCTGCATACTGGTCGCCATCATGAGGCATTGGGAGTTTGATTATGCCTTAGTGAAGGAGTCAGATCTTCTGGATGGGATTGCGAAGGAACTCTTAGAGGTGAGTTAGACCTGAACCGCGGCTATTCTTCCAGTAGTGAACGATCTCCATACGCCGCGGCTTCTCTTAAGAAGCTTGAGACCCCACGACTTTGCTCAATGGAGTGAGGTGCGTCGGCGTTGTTCTACCTGGTTAACCAAATGGGAGCCGGAAGTGGTTGTGGGCGCTCCGGATCCCTCTAAAGACCCAGCAGCGTTTGCTGCTCGATGCAACGCTCGCGATCGTGAACGACAGCTGGGAACCGGATTTGCGTGGTCAATCTGGCATGGGGGCCACTTCTGTGGGGAAATCAATGTTAACAACGTGGCTCGAGGGGCGTTTCAGAGCGGCCATGTTGGTTATTGGGTTGATGAGCGGTGGGCTGGTCAAGGCTTTGTCCCCGAAGCTTTAGTTGCTGTATTTGGTCATGCTTTTGACCGGGCTGGTCTTCACCGGCTCGAAATATCAATTATTCCAAGGAACCAACCGAGTCGCCGAGTGGTGGAGAAGTTGGGCATACGTTACGAAGGTTTAGCAGAGGGCTACTTGCAAATAGCTGGGGCTTGGGAAGACCACATGCGCTTTGGCATTACCGCCGAGGAGTGGGAAATTCGACGTGAAGAGCTGTGGCAATTTGTTTCAGATGTCAACGTGAGTGTCTGACTCTGGGAAGACCGGCTCGACTACCAAACGCCTACTCCTTCGGCCTCTGATAACCATTGTTGCCCGTTTTCGCAGTCGGCGGCCTCTGGGCACCATCGACATGCTGCGCTTGGACGCCGTTGAGGCTGCGTTCGCTTTAGGCGAAGCTCCATTAGTCGGATCAAACTGTTGCTCGTTCGCTTCAATGAAGATGCCAATAGATCCTCATCGACTGCTTCGATTTGCACTCTTCCCGCATCGACGTAAAAACTGGCTAGGAGCGAAGGCGGAACCCCAACCACAAGCGTTTCTAAAAGGGCATAGAAACGTAGATCATCGAGATGGTGGGGGACTGCCCTCCCCGTTTTAAGTTCCACCAAGACGCGCCCAGCAGTCAAGTCATCAGGACGTCCTATCGTAAGATCAAACCGTCCTTGCAGGACGATTTTGCCGCCATGGAGCAACACTTTTCTAGGTAGCTCAGTAGTTGGGGCCCAAGCTCGCCTTAGAGGCGGGAAAGTCTCAAGAAAAGTTTGTAGCAGCGAGGAAACTTCGCTCCTTATCTCTGCGCGTTCAATATCACTTACAGACGTTAGGAAATCTGCCAAGCCATCATTGCGATCGATCAACCTTACGAATGCTTCATCGACTAGCTCAAAGGCGGTGCGGCCAGGATTCAGGTGTATCGAGAGTTCGACGCATTTGTGAAAAATTTGTCCCCGTGTCATGGGAAGCCGCCATTCAAATGGCTCCATTTTTTGTGCCTCGTAGAGCGCTTCGCATCCATTTACTGCCTGAAGTTGGTGTTTGGAAACCCAAAGCGGTTCATCTAGGTAGTCGACAAGGTCGATCGTCGCTTTTTCTAGGTCAAGTAATGTTTGGGCGCGAAGGTCGGAGCTATGTGTAATTCGCTCCTCGACTGGTAGACGAATCAAATCAAGCGTCTCACTTTGCGCGGGGGTCAATGATGGGATGCTTGATTCAACGGCTTCCATATCGTCCTTAGTGCTCTCCTCAGTAACAAGGTAGTTGTGAACTGCTGCTTTGGCGCGACTTGGAGTATCTGAAATGTAGCTGACTAGGTATCGGAAATTTCCTTCCTTGTTCTCGCTGTCCTACCCCCAAGAGATGCTTTTTGTGATGGAAAGCAAGACTTCCCTTAAAAATTATGAAACCGGAAAGGTGGGCTGATCTATGAAGTCTCGCTCTGGATCAGTTTCGACTATCCAATGCGCGCCATCGCTGCGCTTTGCAGTGGTTGCCAAATTATTGACAAATGCAACGGCTAGCGAGGGACTTCTGGCGCCAAGTTTTAAGAGTCCTCCGGTAGTAAATGATGTCGATCGTGCTGTTCGCATGAGCGAAGCTGGAAGCGTTGTCTCCGTGAGGTTGAAAGAGAGGCCTTTTGAAGCTGTCGTAGCGGACATGGTGGAAGGTGTTGTCGTATGCAATCAGCTATCTCCAACAGCTGCGTCGCGACTCCGTAATCTTTTGTGGAGTGTTGTATTGCACCATGAGGGTGATGTCGACAATATCGAGCTAAAGCGATCTACTGTTTTGGTTCATCAACTTCCGAACAAAAGAAGTAATGAGGCTGCCTAGCGTTGTGTCGGATCGTCTTCTTTAGGCCTAGGATTGCATGGTTACTAACAATCGGCCCGGGTGGCGGAAAGGCAGACGCAGAGGGCTTAAACCCCTCGGCTCTTAACAGGGCGTGTGGGTTCGAATCCCACTCCGGGCACTTATAAAGCGGCGGCGCGCAGGGAATCAGCGTTCTCTGAACCCGGAGGGGTCAAGTTAGCGGCGGCATCCAAACATAGATCTCGTAGGACGCGATTCAAGGGTGTGGGAACGCCGTGTCGCTCGCCCAGTCGAACGATTGCGCCATTGAAATGGTCGACTTCTACTTTTCCTCTTTCCAATGCCAAGTCCTGCCATGTACTCGGGTAAGACCGCGTTGAATCAGTTACTTCGCCTGTTGGTGGCCACCAACCGGGCTCGCGAAGTCGAGCAATTTGCTCCCGTAAAGTCCGTTTCCCTACCATGCGGATGCTGATTTTTGCAGCGTCTAAAACGTCAGCGGCCTCTTCGTTCACGTCGGCCATAAAGCTGCGGTCTACCGGGTCACTAGAAGCTTCTTGGACAGAGAGATCCGTAAGGGCTAGGTAAGCGTTTGCGAGATTGCGGATGAGTTTTCCCCACTTACCTTCGGCGACTCGCTCGTCGACGCGGGCGTTCATTTCGCTTTTTAAGAGATCGTCGACGAGGCTGTTGCAGACATAGTCGGAGCCTTGGGGCCATGCTCCGACCTCGAGTAAATAGCCTCCCGAATGTCTCACGATGCCCGGACGGCTGATCTCTGCCCCCACCATTACCGTGCAACCGTAGGTGCGATATCCTTTGCCTGCTAACCATTCCTCGTTTGAGATTCCGTTCTGACAGCAGACCAATGGCAAGTCAGCGTAGAGAGAGGAGTGTTCCTCGATGGCCGCGAACGTGTCGTCAGTTTTCATAGCAAGCAGCACTACTGTGCGGTCGTCGATATCGAGTTGGTGCGGAGTGCTCTCGGCTTTTAGGTCCCAATGTCCCTTTGTGTCTTGTAGAACTTCGAGTCCATTGGATTGGAGGGCTTCTAAATGGGGACCTCTTGCAACGAGTTGCACTTTTCTTTCGACGCTGGCAAGGCGGCCTGCTATCACGCACCCGATAGCACCGGCACCATGGACGATGTAGTTCGTTTCGTTCATCCCCATGACCCGCTGCCCGCAGGGGCGTTCCAAACCTCGATGATTCGTCCTTCAACAACGGTGAAAATTTCGATTCCGCAGATCGTCGTGATAGCGCCGCTTTCATCGACTAAGTCCGCCTCGTAGGCGGCGGCGACTGAATTGTTGTCCTGCACTATCTTTCGGTTGGAAAAGCGCATAGCTCGAAATTCCTTGTGGAATGTCGCGATTCTTTCTCTCGCCTGGGGTGTAGTCAACGCAACTCGGGTTCCATCAGGCTCATGACGAATCAGGGGATCACTTATCAAGTCATCGAGCGCTGATAAGTCTCTCTGGTGGTAGATCAACTCGGTGTAGCGATCAACGACTTCTGCCGGACTTAAATTGGAAGTGGTCATGCTTTCATACTTTCAGAACCAGTGGTGTTAGCGTCTCAGCATGCGGAAGTGGAATACGGACCAACCCAATCTAATGGATCCGTTGTTTTGGTTGCAGCCCGCGGAGGAGTGTGATTCTGCTATAGCGAGGTTGCATTCTGAAGCACCTTTGGATTGGTTTGAGGAACCCCTTCCTGACAATCCGTATTTGACGGCGGGGCCGGGTTACTGGTGTGTTACTCGTCATGAAGACATAGCCACGATCTCAAGAAAGCCCGAGATCTTTAGTTCTGGGAAGGGAATCACAATTACTGATCTCCCCTCAGAGTTCCTCGAATTCTTTAGTTCGATGATTGCAATGGATGATCCTAGACATGCTCGATTGCGTCGCATCGTCTCGAAGGGCTTTACCCCGAGGATGCTTACGGCGCTGGAGGAGTCGGTGCAATCGATTGCGACTGGCATCGTTAACGAAATAAGTGAACGCGGGGAATGTGACTTTGTTACTGATGTCGCTGCTGCGCTGCCGTTAAAGATAGTTTGCGATCTTATGGGCGTCCCCGACTCCGCCTACGACTTGGTGTTTCGGAATACAAACGTGATTCTGGGAGTTGGCGATCCGGAATTTGCCCCCGAAGGCGTTGACTTCGTTACAGCGTTGCTCAATGCGGGCTCAGAACTAGCTGAATTGATGAAAGAGGTGTCCCAAGCAAAAAAAGGGGGTGACGGAACTGACTTAACGAGCGTTCTGGTCAACGCTGAGCTTGATGACGATCACTTAGATCACGCTGATTTGGCAAGTTTTTTTGTGCTGCTAGTTGTCGCAGGCAACGAAACTACGCGCAATGCAATTTCGTGGGGCCTTAAATACTTAACAGACTGGCCCGATCAACGAGCAATATGGGCGGCCGACTACGAAAAAAGGTCCCCTGCTGCGGTTGAGGAGATCGTGCGGCTTTCCAGTCCGGTCACTTATATGAGGAGAACTGTGGTCGAGGACACTGTGCTGAATGGAAGAAAACTTTTTGAGGGAGACAAACTGGCAATGTTCTATTTGGCCGCAAACCGCGACCCAGCCGTGTTTGATGACCCGTGTCGATTTGACGTGCGGCGCACGCCAAACCCGCATTGCGGCTTTGGTGGCCCTGGTCCTCATTTCTGTTTAGGGGCTCATTTGGCTCGGCGAGAGATAACGGTGATGTTCAGGGAACTTTTCCGGCGGCTTCCAGACATTCGTGCGGTGGAGGAGCCGGACCCTCTCCAGTCATCATTTATTCACGGGGTCAAGCATCTTCGAGCCGAATTTACTCCGACGGGAGCGACATAATGCCCAGGGCGTCAGTAGGCGATTTGGAATTTGAATACGAGGTGATTGGATCTGAAGACGACCCTGCAGTCTTATTGGTTATGGGATTGGGCGCGCAACTAATTCATTGGCACGAAGACTTTTGTCAGATGATTGCTGATCGCGGATTTAAGGTAATCAGGTTCGACAACCGCGATTCGGGTCTCTCATCGAAATTAGATGGTGTTGATATCGATTTCTTGGCGCTAGTGATGGCAGCTCTGGAGGGTCACGAAATCTCCGATGTTCCATATGACTTATCTGACATGGCGAATGACGCGTTTGGAATTTTGGACGAGCTTGAAATTGACCAAGCCCATATTGTGGGGGCCTCACTAGGCGGAATGATCGCTCAGACAATGGCCATTGAGCGTTCGAAGCGCGTGCTTTCCTTGACCTCAATCATGTCTTCCACTGGAACTCGCGAGGTCATTGATATCCCGGATGACTGTCTAGAACTTCTATTGGCGCCGGCACCCACCGAACGAGATGAGTATTTGGATTACTCGGCGAAGTATTCAATATGGTGCAGCAAAAAGTACTTCGATCGAGATTTGGCAAGAGAATATGCGGCGGTGGCGTATGACCGATCTCATTACCCTGAAGGCTCTGGAAGACAAATAGCTGCTTTATTGGCGAGTGGTGATCGTGAACCCTTACTCACGTCTCTTGATGTACCGACTTTGGTGATTCATGGCAGCGATGATCGACTTATTTTGCCGCATCAAGGTGAGCGCACAGCTGAAGTTATTCCCGGAGCCGAGTATTTGTTGGTGAACGATATGGGTCATGATCTGCCACAAGCGCTGTGGCCGGAAGTAGTGGATTCAATTCACAGTCACCTCCGTGAGGCAACTCTCACGATCTAAGAAATCGTTTGATGTAGGGAGAAGTTATCTAGAGGTTGGCGACCCCTTAATCGGCTATCTAGTCTCGTCTAGAAACCTTGAAATCAGTTGGGTAGCTGCGGGGTTCGTTAAGTCGTTGTCTCTTGTAGCTGCAACCAAGGTTCGCTTAAGAATTGGACGGTCGTGTGTCGGAACCAACGAAGCAGGAGGCCGCTGAGCCTGTATTTCAGGGAGGACTGTCCACCCCATCCCGATTCGAACCATTTCGCTTAGGACCTCAGGTTGATTCGACTCTGCTATTACTTCAAATGGGGCGCCAACAGCGAAGAGAGCGTTGCGGATCAGTTCCCGAGTTAGTGAACCGTTCGGAAAAGTGACCCACGGGCCCCAGCTTTCGGCTCGCGAATTTCTCATCGAAAGAGGCCCATAAACATAAAGGTCTTCCTCGAGCAGGGGAGTGATGGTGAAGTTGGGGTCGTTGGTCGCGACGCAGATAGCGAGATCAAGTTTGCCTGCCGTCAGTGCATCCAAAAGTTGTTGAGAGGGTCCGACTGAAATATGCAGATCTAACTCTGGCTTTTCCTCCCGGAATTGGCGCAGGATCTCGCCGAAGTAATCGACAGCGGCGGCGTCAATCATCCCGACTCGTAATTTTCCCGCTACTCCCGCTCTGACCCTGTCGGTCCATCCCGAGAGGTCGCTTGTAAGGGACAATATTCGCAGAGCGTGGGAAGTTACTTCATGGGCGAATGAAGTGGGGATTCGCCGTCTTCCGTTCCAGCCGAATAATTCGACTCCTAATCGCCGTTGTAGTTCAGCAAGGCCTTGGGATAAAGCCGACTGACTTACCCCCAAATTCGCCGCAGCCTCGGCCCAAGTTTCCGCCTCTTGAACCGCAACTAAATATTCAAGTTGTGTTATCGAGATATCGGGAAGCTTCGCCTTACCGGAAATCATAAGTTCACCTCGACGTCAATAAAGATAAGCAGGACTTAAGTTAAGTACTTTAAAGTATTTCATCGCTTATCATTTGTGCATGACCAAAATTAAGATTGCGCCAGCGAGTGGAAAGCTCGGAGTTCTTACTCCTGGTATGGGAGCCGTAGCGACCACCTTTATCGCTGGCGTGCTTGCGGCCCGGCAAGGTTTGGCCGCTCCCATTGGATCGGTTTCACAGATGGCGCATATCCGCCTTGGGCAAAAAAATGAAGAACGTAATCCACTAATCAAGGACTTTGTTCCACTTGCGGGGTTAGATGATCTCGTTTTCGGTGGTTGGGACCCGATTACCTCGAATGCTTTGGAGGGTGCTCAAGCTGCGGGTGTGCTAGAGGATCGCGACCTAGCTGCAATTTCCCGTGAGCTTGAGGGCATTGTGGCTATGGATGCGGTCTTCGATCAGCGATGGGTTAAGAAACTAGACGGTAACCGTATTAAAAAGCTTGACTCAAAGCTAGATCAGGCACAAGCGTTGATCTCCGATATCGATCGATTCCGATCAGAGAATCAATGCGACCGGCTTGTCATGGTTTGGTGTGGTTCTACCGAGGCATACCAAGAAGCCACTTCTGTACATGAGAGCTTGGAGGCATTTGAGGCGGGCCTTGAGGCTAATGACGAAAATATTTCGCCAAGTCAGATATACGCGTACGCAGCGTTGATGAGCGATGTGCCCTTTGCAAATGGGGCACCTAACCTAAGCGTCGACTTGCCCTGCATGATTGAGCTTGCTGAGCGCCGTGGGGTGCCGATCGCAGGAAAAGACTTTAAGACTGGCCAGACCCTCATGAAGACACTCGTGGCGCCGGGGCTGAAGGCGCGGATGTTAGGACTTCGTGGCTGGTATAGCACCAATATTCTTGGGAATCGCGATGGAGAGGTGCTGGATGACCCAGAGAACTTCAAGACCAAAGAAGTTTCCAAGCTCGGTGTACTAGACACAATTCTTCAACCTTCGGTTTACCCCGACTTATATGGAGAAATAGACCACGTCGTCCGAATCAACTATTACCCACCTCGGGGCGACAACAAAGAAGGGTGGGACAACATCGATATCTTCGGCTGGTTGGGATACCCCATGCAGATAAAGATCGACTTTTTATGCCGTGACTCGATTCTCGCCGCGCCTATCGTCCTAGACCTAGCGTTGTTCTTAGATCTCGCTCAACGAGCAGGCGAAGCTGGTGTGCAAGAGTGGTTGTCGTTCTATCTCAAAGCGCCGCAGTCGATAGACGCCTCGGGGCCAGAGCACGACATATTCATTCAGCAGACAAAGCTGAAGAACACCCTAAGGGAATGGATGGGCGAGGAGCCCGTAACTCATTCCGAGGCTGGCTGACCGAATGAGGTTTTGAAGGGCCTGATTCTCAGGGTGTTACGGACGAAGTGAATCAGTCTCACGTAGGACTGCGAGCATGTCACTTAGCGCTTCGGCAGAGTCACTGTCAGCTACGGGAATGCTGAATTCAATCCTGTCTATCAAGTTTCCGAAACGCTCATTGAGGAGGTTTGCGATTTGGTCGTAAGTTCCTACCGTTGCAATAGTGTGAAACATCTCGTCGTCCACCAAGGCCGGAATCTCCTCCCACCGTTGTTCCCGAGAGAGAGACGCCGCATGATCAACTTTGTCTTCCCAGCCGTGAACTTCGAACGCCGCCTTGTATGCAGGGGTAGCTAAATAAAAACCGACGCGGGCGCGAACGCTTTCGGCAACTGGGCCGAGGCTTGCTTCATCGGGTGCGGTGGCTATAAGGGGTTTGTGGCACCAGTCGACCGCCTCAGGGTTTCGGTTACCTCGGGCTGCGCCCTTAGCTACAGCGGGGATCATTACTTGTTCGATGTACTTCGCCGTGCAGACTGGGTGGAGGCGTATGCCTTCCGCTACTTCTCCAGCCACGGCGCACATATTCGTATTTATTGCAGAAATATGTATTGGGATATCTGGATGTTCAATTGGTCCCGGATCAAAAAGAGGAACCATAAGATTCAATTTGTAGTGGTCTCCATCGTGATTAAGTGGTTCCTGATACTGCCAGCAGCGCCACACCGCTTTCATGGCCAATATATAGTCGCGCATCCTCGGCGCAGGGGCACTCCACTCCATCCCGTAGCGCCGTCGAATATGGCCTCGTACTTGTGAACCCAAGCCAAGTATTAAGCGGCCCCCGGAAACCTTCTGTAGCGTCCACGCTGACATAGCGGTAATAGTCGGAGACCTAGGAAAAGCCATTGCTATTGATGTCGCGAGATCTAAGGAGGTTGTGTTTACGGAAGCGAGCGTCAGTTGTTGATAGGGATCATCTTTGCATTCCTCGACGGCTATTCCGTCGTACCCTAAGGCTTCGATTTCTTGCGCTCCGGTAGCAATGGTCCGCACGTCGAGCGGCGTATCTGGCTCCCGTAATCCTGGATCAACTTTGCCTAGAGGGAGCATCGTTTCGGACTTCATGCTGAGATCTCCAATCGCAGTTTACGACCTGCAAGATAGGCACCTAATTGCTCAATAAACACATCGTCGCCTCGCATTGTTATACCGGAACCAGCTCCCGCAATGTGCGAAGTGAGAGTTATCTTTTCGTGGTCCCAAAGAGGACTAGCTGTTTCTAAAGGTTCAACGTCGAAAACATCCAAAATTGCGCCTGCTAATTCTTTCGAATCCAACATATGTAAGAGGTCGCTTGTCTTGACTACGGGGCCTCTAGCGACATTCACTAGCAGAGAATTTCTATTCATATGTGACAAAAAGTCTCTGTCGACTAGGCCCTTTGTCTCGTCGGTTAAGGGGCACGCAATAATTACTACATCTGCAGATGGGAGAACTTCGAATACTTCTTCCATGGAGACCATTTGGTCGGCTCGTTCGTCGCTGACTTGGGTTCGGCGAGCGCCGATGATGTGCACACCAAAGGGTCGAGCTCGCTTAGCTAATTCTCCGCCGATTGAGCCAAAGCCGATAATCAACCAAGTTTGTTTGTTGATCTCGCTCCACCCTTCTTGGACCCACTCTTTGTTCCATTGTGCGTCGCGGCGTTTAGGCCATTCGTGAACGACGTTCAATATGGCCGACATCACATATTCAGCGACTCCAGCATTAGGGGAATCACTGTTGCTAAGTCTTATCCCTGAATTCAAGATTCTCTGCAATGGGGGAGCGTCTGCACCAGCGAGACATGATTGCACCCATTTCAATGAACCTGGTTCCAACAACGAATCAACGAAAGCTAAAAATTCCCCTGAGAATAAAACGTCAATAGGAATCCACCCAATTTCCGGTCTGAATTCGCTGGGTTCGATTAAGGAGCCATCAGGCGCTGTTAAACCGTTAGATGACCAAAGAATTGCGTCGATTTCTGACGAAAAGACGGATAAACGTTGCTCGACTCGCTCGAACGAGGCTGCCGGTATTAAGAGTTGACGCTTAGACATAGTCGATCAGCGTAGGGTGCTAGCTGTGTCAATGCCCGCAGACCACGTAAATGACTCAAATTCGTGGAGCAAAATGCTGCTGGTAGCGGTAATGGTCTCGACTATGGCCCTTGGCGCATTTCCTATTGTTGGCACAGCAGTAGTTGCCACCTTTTTAGCGCGCGACCTTGGAATGTCACTTACTTTGTTTGGTGCAGGCGTTGCTGTCAACACCCTTTTTGGTGCGATTTTCGCTCCCCTGTCAGGTCAGATTAGTGACCGGCACGGCGGCAAGTGGTCCTGCGTTTTAGTGCTCGCATCCGCAGGAATTGGGCTGATCATTGTGGCCTTTGCAACTTCGCCCGTTGGGCTAGTTCTGGGCCTTCTAGTTTCCAGCTACGGCCAGGGCGCGTGTAACCCTGCTACGAACAAACTTGTAGCCGAGCGTGCTGCCCCAGGTCGGAGGGGCACGTTAACCGGTATCAAGCAGTCGGGAGTTCAACTCGGCATTCTCATGGGAGGCTTCACTCTCCCGACTCTGACAATTTGGTTCAATTGGCGGATTGCCATTGGTTTATACGGTGTCATTGCTTTGTTTGCGGCATTAGGAACCTCTGCGGCTCTCCCTGATAGTCGTCCTCTTAGCAGCTTCACCGACGCTGCATCGAAGCCTAAAATGGTTGCGCGTCTGCCACGAACTGTCATATTGCTAACCCTCTACGCCTTGTGCATGGGCTGCATCGTTGGAGGTGTGGGACGGTATCTGGTGTTGTTCGCGGAAAATTCCCTCTCGATGTCCAACGTGCAAGCCGGGGTGGTGGCTGGACTACCGGGCGGCCTAGCCATCGGGACGAGAATTTTGTGGGCTCACTTAGCGGAACACCGAATCCTTCCTGCCGCAGCTCTCGCGATCCAGGCGTTTCTTACTTCGCTCGTAATGCTGATGCTTTGGGTTGCGATAGCTGTGGGATCCTGGATTATGTGGCCAATGGCGGTCCTGTCTGCAATTGGGCTGAATGCTTGGAACGCGGTCGCAATGCTCTCCGTAATAATTAGCGTCCCGCCGGAAATGTCGGGTCGGGCGAGCGGCAGAGTCGTAATGGGTTTCATGGCTGGGTTGACGGTTGGTGGGTTCTTTACAGGGCTCTTGGCTGACGTTCTGGATAGCTATAGCGCTGCCTGGGGTTCGATGTTCGGTCTCTCAGTCGTAGCGACCTTTCTCGCGCTTCGCAGTGTTGGTGAAGAGCGGCGTCCGTCTGGTAATTAGTGGCAGTAAGTAGGGAACAGATAGTTCCTCGGTGAGCGGGCACTGCCGAAAATTTTGTGTCACTCGCGCCATCGAACTCCGAAGCAAAGTGCGCATTCCGCCGTATAGCTGTAAGAATTAGATTATGGATTCAGCAACATTGTCGGGTTATCTCGAGACAATCGAAGACCAGGGCTACTGCATTGTGGAAGATGCGGTTGATGAAGATCTTATGAGAAAGATCCGCGACGCTGTTACTCGACTAGAAGATGAGAATGATGTTCAACCTAGAGGAAACCGGGCGGAAGGCTTCGCGACAAAGCGAATGTATAACCTTCTGGCCAAGGACAAAGCCTTTTGGGAGCTCCCCGTGCACCCAAATATTTTGCCATTCGCTGAGCACCTGCTAGATGAAGAGTGCCTACTATCAGGCACAACATGCATGCATATTGGACCCGGAGAGGTTCACCAAGGATTGCACAGTGATGACGGTTTAGTGAGCGTTCGGCGCCCTCGAATTCCATTTATGGTCACCACCATATGGGCATTCACCGATTTCACTGAGGAAAATGGGGCAACGCGGATCGTTCCCGGCTCGCATAAGTTTGATCATGAACCCCGAAAGGGAGAAAAAGTCGATCACGTCCCAGCAGATATGAAAGCAGGCTCTGTATTAATTGTTAACGGCGGAACCTGGCACTGTGGCGGAGCAAACAACACCCAAGATGAATGGCGCCTAGGCGTCAGTGTTCAATACTGCCAGGGTTATCTTCGCCAACAACAAAATCAGTACTACAGCCTTCGCCCGGAAGTTGTCAAGGCCATGCCCGAGCGCCTAGCTGCACTGTGCGGCTTCACTCTTTACAAAGGAATCATGGGTCATGTCGATGGCGAAAGTCCCGGCCGATTTCTTGGAGCCGATTCCTCCGACGAAATTGCATACGCCGCAATGAGAACTAAAAATGGAGTTGCTGAAAGTTAAGCAACGATGCGCCTGTGCGATCTAAGTTCTGGGTATGGAGATTCAGGATCGAGTAGCAATCATTACGGGCGGCGGAGGCGGCATTGGCTCTGCGACAGCGCGCAAATGGATGAGCATGGGCGCACGTCAAGTTATCCTGGCCGACTATAACGAGGAATCAGCCTTGTCAGCGGCAAGCCAAATAGGGTGCAAGGGTGTAGGTCTCGATGTCACCAACGAATCCGATGTGGCGGATCTAGTTGAGAAAACTGAGACCGAGTTTGGCCCAATCGACATATTTTTCTCAAACGCCGGTGCCGGTGCTGAGGGAGGTGTCGAGGCTTCCAACGACGCTTGGCAGGCTCAGTGGGACCTGCATGTGATGTCACATGTGTATGCAGCACGAGCGGTTTTACCGTCGATGACAGCGAGAGGCGAAGGCTATCTGGTTCATACTGCGAGCGCAGCTGGGCTTCTCGCTGCTGTCGGTTCGGCACCATACTCGGTTACGAAAGCTGCCTGCATCAAGCTTGCGGAGACGTTAGCTATCGCCCATGGTGACGATGGGATTCGGGTTTCAGTGCTCTGCCCTCAAGGCGTGAATACTGCAATGGCACCGCGGCAACTCGGCGATGGTGGGACTGACGGCATAGTTGAAGCTGATTATGTGGCGGAGAAAATCACCGAAGCATTGCGTGACGAAGCGTTCCTGATCCTCTCGCACCCAGAGGTACAGACTTATGTTGAACGCAAAGCATCGGATCCGGACCGCTGGCTAAACGGAATGCGCCGTCTGCGACGAAGGTCGATAGACCTTCTCGAGGGAGCGTGACAATTCCCGGCAACTCCGGTGCCCGGCCGCAGCAGGTTTCAAACGCGATCACCGTCTCGCTTGTCGTACTAACCGCTTTGTTCATAGGTTTGAACTACACGATCATGAAGTGGGCACTAGACCATACGACCCCGTTGGCTTTGGCTGCTCTGCGTACTACCGTCGGAGCGCCAGTGCTACTTGCGGTAGCCATAGCTCGCCGTGAGCGATTCCCTCGCACACGTGAACAATGGTGGGCTGTCTGGTGGATCTCGCTCGCAATTACAACCGTCTCCAGTGGATTTTTAGTTCTTGGAATCTCACGGCTTTCACCGGGGCTAGCGGCAATGCTCTCGGCGACGATGCCCCTTTTTACCGCGATCATCGCAATGCTCGTCATTGCCGAACTTCCCGGCCGCCGAGGTTACATAGGGCTAGTCGTTGGGTTATTTGGTGCTATCTGCTTGGCCCTACCTGCGCTGGGTTCTGGGAACACGACGCTCGGCATAATTTTCGCTTTAATTTCGAGCGTCAGCTGGGCGATTGGAGCAGTCCTGAATAAGCGACTTCCGGGCGCTCTGGCGATAAGTCCACTGATGTTAGTTGCACTTCAGATCAGTTTTTCAGCGGTTTGTCTTCACGCAGCGGTGCCATTTCTGGAGGATTGGTCCGATACAGCCTTAAATTGGGGGCTTATCCTGCCCCTGCTATACGCAGGTATTCCTTCACTAGCGGTCACTTTTTACCTCTTTGCGAGTGTTCTTCGAAGAGCCCCCGCCATTCAAGGTGCAGCGGTGGCCTACTTAACGCCCTTCTTTGGAGTGCTCTTTAGCTGGGTGCTCGTAGGCGACCAACTCGGAAGAGTCGAGATGGTCGGAGGTTTGCTTGTAATTGTCGGTGTTGCGGTGCTCTCGAGTGACCGGAAAGAAACTTGACTGCAACAGATTGAGAACTGGCGTAGCCTTCTGCACTATGGCTGACAGCGATGTAAAAGCAATGACAGAAAATTTGGAGGCGGAAACCTTTGACGAAATAGCCTTCACCACTCCGGTACCTCTAAGTAAGGCCAAAGTAGCCATAGTCACTTCGGCTTCGCTTCACCACCCGACAGATGAAGACTTCTCGCCAATGGACACCGGATATCGCATTCTCCAGTCGCAACCTCGTGACTATGTAATGGGCCATTGGAGCCCAAATTTTGATGCAACAGGTTACGCCCTTGATATAAACACCGTTTTCCCTATTGATCGCCTCGACGAACTTGTCGCTGAAGGCAAGATTGGGTCGGTCGCAGAACAGCACCTTGCTTATGCAGGTAATCAATTCGACTTATCTGCAGTTCGGCTGGACAGTGGACCTGCTGGGGCAAAGTTTTTGAGAGAGCAAGAAGTTGATGTCGTGCTCCTCACTCCCGTTTGACCGTTATGCACGCGTACCGTGAGTACGCTCGCCCATATCTTCGAAGCACACGGCATGGCGACTGTCGCCTTGGGCTCCATAAAAAGCCAGATCGAAACCACAGCCCCCCCGCGAGGATTGTGGTGCGATTTCCCGCTTGGTCGTCCTCTCGGAGTGCCATCTGACCGAGATTTCCAACACCGCGTTCTTCACGCCGCATTTGAGCTACTGAAGAGTCCGGAGCCAATATTCTCTGAGTACGGGGAACGCATAATCGACGACGGCACTGAGGTCATGTCTTGTCCGATGCCACCTCGGCATGACCCGACGCTCCATCCCGCAATCGATGAAGCCAACGGGTTGCGTCCCGCCTATGAACGATCGATCGGGGAGTATGGAAATAGGGTTGGTGCAGGCAGAGTTGTGCAGGCGGATCAGATTGCCGACGCGATTGAAGCCTTTATAAGGGTGTCGGAAGGTACTCCATGGAAAGAAGCCGGCGTTCCGGGGATACCAGCTCGTGTTAGCCAAGACATACGGGGATACTACGAGACAGCAGCACTCGCTCTGTCGGAGCATGCTCCGGCCGCTTGGGCGGGAACTCGCTGGTTTCTCGATGAAACAGAAGCGGGGAAAGTGGTCATGGCTGCGCGTCAGGCGATGGCTGATGCAGGCGAAAAGGAACCGATTTGGTTTTATATGGCTCCGGGGGATCGCTAGTAAAGCCTGTGATCTTTTCTGTTCAGCCAGTCGAAACACGATTTTTCGGTTGGCGAATAGTCGCCGCCGGATTCACGGTGCTATTCGTTGTCTACGGCATTCAGTTTAGCTTCGGCACTTTTGTTGGTGATGTAGTCGACGACACTGGTTGGTCTGAAAACCAATTGCAGTTAATTTTCGCGATTTATATTGGGTTGTACAGCGCCCTATCTGCAGTAAGCGGTTGGCTCACTGATCGAATGGGGCCGCGTCCCGTAGTCGCTGTAGGAGCATTACTTCTAACCTCTGGTTATCTGCTCTGGGCTACGGCTAACAGCATGCTCATCGTTGCGATTGGTATGGCGATAGTTGCACCCCTCGGGATGAGTTGTTCATGGGTGCCCTGTAACGCAACAGTCGTCCGATGGTTCGTCGTTCGGCGAGGATTTGCGACAGCGATTGCAACTGCGGGAGGAAGTCTTGCCAATATTTTAGTTCCTCCAATTGCTGCAGTCTTGGTATCTGCTTATGGCTGGCGCCTCGCGATTCTCATCATGTCAATTACAGGAGGCCTATGCATGCTGTTGAGCTCGGTCGTCCTTGAACGCGACCCAGAAAGTATTGGCCAAATACCTGATGGTTTGAGTGCCACAGGAATCCACGCAGCGCCGGATCTTAGTGATGGAATGACACCAGCCGAGGCATGGAGAAACAGCAATTATTGGAAAATCTTCGGAATGTACGCGCTGACCTTCGTTGCGGTGTTCGTTCCATTTGTCCACGGTGTGCAATATGCGCAAAGTCTCGGTGCCTCTCTGCAAACGGCTTCGACTGTGATTTCAGCGATAGGTATAGGAGGACTAATTGGCCGATTAGTGATAGGGCCGATTTCGGATCGTATCGGTAGGAAAAATTCAGTCGTCCTTGCACTGCTGATTGAGACACTGGCGTTCCTTGCTATGGCTGCCGCCAATAACCTCTGGATGTTGTATCCGGCAGTGGCTTTTTTCGGCTTTGCTTACGGTGGCGGCGTGGTCGTATTTCCGCCACTGGTTGCTGATCTATTTGGTCGTGCGTATGCAGGGGCCATAGTAGGAAGAATTTTTGCCACTTCGGGAACAATGGCCGCAATTGGGCCATACGCGGCACAACTACTGAAAGATGCGTTTGGTAACTATCGATGGGCTCTGATTCTGTCTGGCCTCGCAAATGGGCTCGCATTATTGCTAGCTACGCGACTTCCGCGTATGCCTCGACGGTCTTAGGCGCCCTTCGCCACTTCCGGAGAAACGACAATCCAGGTTGCTTTCCCGACGATGTGAATTTCACCTTTGGCGCTGAATAGTCCTATGTCAGTGAAAATCTTTCTACCCACCCGCTCGCGCGTCTTGCTAACGATTCGAAACCCTTCCCTAGCGTCGAACGCGGGCGGTGAAGCCAAGACAGCGTCGTAGGTGCCCAGCAGACAAGACTCATGATCACCTAACATCCCGGCCAAGTGAAAACCGACAGCGGATGTGCAATCGAGAGCCGCAATGGCAGGTAAATAGGCCAGTGTTCCTGCTTCCTCCCAACGGCTCTCGGGATGCCAGGACTGCCAAAAGATTTCATCGGTAATCGGTCGAAGGCGCAATCGTAGACCCATTTGCGACTGGGGCCCGCACACGAAACACTCTGCGAAATCGGCGCTCGATGGGCCTTCGGCTTCCTCATAACTATCGAACCTATGCTGTTGTTCATCGGTCAGCGAAACATGCTTTTGGAGAGTGCGTATGGTTTCTTCATCCATGACCGAAGCTTTGGTATTCGATGACGCCCACCCTGAGAGAATTATTTCACTGTCCACGCTCACTGCTATTTCGACGCTCGCAGCGTCCAAATGTCTCTCGCTAAAGTCGAGATCCCTCACCAGGGGTATCGGTTGGTGAAGCCTCACCTGCAGTTGATTAACTTTGTCATCAAGAAAATGTGCTCCAAGACATGCATATAACCCCGTAGCTATTCCACCATTACCTGAAGCTGGAGGTCCTCGGAAATGCTTGGGGAGATGCACAACATTTCTTTCATAATCGACTGCGCGATCTGCACCGGGTCGGCAGGTAAGACAAGAATGATTCACAAACTAAAGACTATGTGTAGGCAACACCCCCCTGCTCGCCACTAATCTGTAGGCATAGCATTGAAGGGGAAAAGAAATGGCTTTAGCTGACTTCCGACTCGAAGACCGGTTTACTCGTAGCGAGGGTGACGTCGCTATGTCGGGTGTACAGGCTTTGCTGCGGGTTCTCTTGGATCAATTACGCGCCGACCGACGCGACGGCCTGAATAACGCCGCGATGGTTTCCGGATACCGCGGTTCTCCCTTAGGCGGCATCGACACCTTGATGCTGGGAAACTCAGAAGAATTAGCTCAAAACAATATCGAGTTCGTCCCAGGCCTTAATGAGGACCTTGGAGCTACCACCGTCTGGGGCTCGCAGCTGGCAAACCGTAACTTCGATGGCAAATTCGATGGCGTTTTAGGCATGTGGTACGGAAAGGCTCCTGGGGTTGATCGCTCCGGCGATGCTATCCGACATGCCAACGTATGTGGCGTCGACCCTAAAGGTGGAGTGCTGCTGGTTGCCGGCGACGACCCCGCTTCGAAGTCCTCAACGTTGGCATCGGAATCTGAGTTTGCTCTCCTTCATTTCCAGACCCCCATTTTGTATCCAGGCAGTGTTCAGGAAGTTGCGGACTATGGGCGAATTGGATACGAACTATCGCGATATAGCGGCCTTTGGGTTTCTCTCAAAATTGTGACCAACGTGGCTGACGGTTACTCAACTATCAAAGTTGGCCCGGGCCGCGTTCAAATAGAACGACCAAAGTTTGAATGGGAAGGCCGACCTTGGCAACACACTCAACAAGATGCTCTCTTTGGACCCTTCGCTGTCCGACAAGAGTTAGAGATACATGAAGGTCGCCTAGAAGCTACCGATGCCTTCACCCGCCTCAACAAGCTCGACATTACGAGTGGTGCCGCGTCCGATGCCAAGATTGGTTTGGTAGCGGCGGGCAAAACCTATTACGACCTTAGGGAAGCCCTTGACCGGATGGGTCTTGACGAAGAGGCCTTGCAGCGGCGGGGAATCCGCATATACAAGCCAGCGGTTGTTTGGCCTCTAGAGCCAACCGCTATCCGGGAATTTGCGAAAGGTCTTGACACGATCGTCGTCGTAGAGGAGAAACGAGCATTCATTGAAATGCTGATGCGAGAAATTCTCTACGGAACAACTGATGCACCGGTGATTCTAGGAAAACGGGACCAAGAGAACAGCTTTTGGTTCCCCGGTCATGGAGAAATGGACGCGGATCTCATTGCCCGAAAGCTCCGCCCGTTTTTAGTTGAGCGACTCGGTAACGATGTGGTGGGTCCCGCGGTACGCGAACGAATCACGATACCTGTCGCCCTGGGCTCACCGGACGACAAAAAACAATCCAACCGAACTCCTAATTTCTGCTCAGGCTGCCCTCACAACCGCTCCACGTGGGTGCCAGAAGGCTCAGAAGCCGGCGGCGGTATCGGATGCCACGGAATGGCATCAATGACTCCAACGAGAAATGTTAAGGGCACCACTCAGATGGGCGGAGAGGGTGTTCAGTGGGTTGGAGCTTCACCCTTCGTCACCATGGACCACCGTTTCCAGAATATAGGCGATGGAACTTTCCATCATTCTGGCTCCCTAGCTGTTCGGCAAGCAGTAGCCGCAGGGACCAACGTCACATACAAAATTCTCTATAACGCTGCAGTCGCTATGACTGGTGGCCAAGACGTAGACGGCGGCATGACGGTGCCGGAACTGACGCGGTCGCTTGAGGCAGAAGGCGTTACAAAAATCATGGTCCTCACTCACGACACCGAAAAATACGGGAACGATGCACATTTCGCTGAAGGCACCGACATCTGGTATCGAGATCGTCTCGATGAGGCACAACGAATATTGCGCGAAACACCCGGTTGCACGGTCTTAATTTATGACCAGCCATGCGCCGCAGAACTCAGACGAGATCGCAAACGGGGCAAAGTTGCAGAACCCGCTATGGCGGTCTTCATTAACGAAGCCGTATGCGAGGGATGCGGCGATTGCGGTGAAAAATCAAGTTGCCTCTCCGTGCAGCCCATCGAAACTGAGTTCGGAAGAAAAACCTCGATACATCAGTCATCATGCAACAAAGACTTCACATGCCTAGATGGTGACTGCCCGGCTTTCATAGAGGTAATCCCTGGTGGCTCGATTCCGGAAAAGTCGACACTAGCTATATCTGAAATAGGCGATGACCAAGTGGAACCGGACCGGCTCGATGAAGGCAACGTCTTGATGATGGGCATCGGAGGAACCGGCGTGGTAACGGTGAATCAGCTCCTAGCAACTGCTGCTTTACTTGACGGAAAAGAGGCTCATGGGTTAGATCAAACAGGTTTGGCACAAAAGGGCGGCCCCGTGGTTTCAAACCTAAAAATACGTAGGCCCGATAGCGAACTTGAGCTCGGAGAAGCAAATAAAATTGCGACAGGAGAGGCCGATGCCTACATAGTTTTTGACCTAATCAGCGGGACTAATCCAGCTAATTTAGAAAAAGCTATGCCCGGCAGGACAGTTGCTCTTGTCTCATCGAGCAAAGTACCCACTGGTGCGATGGTGCGTGATACCTCAGCTGAATACCCGGAATGGTCTGCGCTGCAAGCGACCATCGACAACGCAACGATCGCTGAGAAAAATATTTATTACGATGCCGGCAACCTTTCCGACAACCTCTTCCGGTCGCATATGCCGGCTAACATTTTAGTTCTGGGTTCGGCCTACCAGAGCGGCGTGGTTCCGATCAGCTCAGCTGCGATAGAACGTGCGATCGAGCTCAACGGTGTGGCTGTCGAAATGAACACCCAAGCTTTCAGGATTGGAAGACAAATCGTTATCGAACCAGGCTTCCTTGATTCACTGGACATCGAACGGGTGGGCAAGGTTGTGCGCGAAGTCAAGATGTCCGCATCTGTGGCTGAGCTTATTAATGGTGTTTCTGAGCCCTCAGAAGAGTTGGAGCGGCTCCTAAATATTCGAGTTGCTGACCTCGTTGAGTACCAAAACTTAAAGTACGCGCGAACTTATGTTGAAAAAGTTAACGCTGTTCGTGTTGCGGAGGCTGCAGCTACCGATGAGACCCGGCTCTCTGAAACATTTGCGCGGTACTTATACAAGGTGATGGCGTACAAAGACGAGTATGAAGTAGCGCGCCTGCATCGCTCGCAGGCATTCCAAGATGCGGTACGAGAACAATTTGGGGACCGAAGCAAGGTTACCTATAAGTTGCACCCACCTTCGATGCGGCGAATGGGTCTGGAGAAAAAAATTGGTCTCGGGCGATCGGGAGACGTTGCCTTTGCCGCTTTGCGACGGCTCAAGTTTCTTCGTGGAACTCCACTTGATCTTTTTGGCAATACTGCTCATCGAAAAATGGAGCGCGGCCTAATCGATGAGTATCAGCAAATGATCGACCAAGCGATATCGGCGCTTAGTCAAGACTCTTATGATCGAGCAGTTGCGATTGCTGAGTTACCCGACATGATCCGTGGGTATGAAGAAATTAAAGAGGCGAACGTTGAGAAATTCCGAGAAGCAGCTAAGGACCTACTCGGCTAGGGCCGCAGTCCTTCAATTGATCCTTCGGCGTTGCCTTAATCTGCGTTGTTGCTTGAAAAGTATATAGATCACCTACTGTGGCGAAGCTACCGGTGTTTTGGGTTGACCTCGGGGTCGTAGAGCTGACATTCAGTAGCGGGTCTTAAACATCCTCTTATATTCGTGTAAATTGCGCGTAAATCATCTCGAACGATCTCCCAATAGCTAGTGCGAACTGACGTAAGAGAGACCACACTGTTCACATGGACATTCGTGACCTTGATATCGCCGAGTCAGTGCTGGATCTCATCGGTAACACCCCGCTGGTGAAGCTGGGACGTGTGGGATCTGATGTTCCTTGCACAGTGGTGGCGAAGCTCGAGATCACTAACCCCGGTGGCAGTTCAAAAGACCGTCCAGCGGTCACAATGATTGATGAAGCAGAGGCGGCTGGTCTCCTCAAACCAGGCGGAACGATTATCGAACCGACCTCGGGAAACACTGGCGTGGGCTTAGCTATCGTTGCAGCCCAGCGAGGCTATAAGTGCGTCTTTGTTATGACAGACAAGGTAAGTAGTGAAAAAGTAAGCCTTCTCGAGGCGTACGGAGCCGAAGTAGTTGTTTGTCCGGTGGCCGTGGCGCCAGATGATCCCCGCTCCTACTATTCGACGGCGGAGCGCCTTGTCCAAGAGCGGCCGAACGCGTATCGACCAAATCAGTACCACAATCAGTCGAACCCAAAATCGCACTATGAATCTACTGGTCCTGAAATATGGCAACAGACTCAAGGTTGCGTGACCCACTTTGTAGCAGGAGCAGGAACCGGCGGAACCATATCCGGGGTGGGTAAATATCTTAAGGAAAGGAATGACGCAGTCCAGATAATCGCTGCTGATCCAGCGAATTCTGTTTACTCGGGAGGAAGCGGTCGACCATATTTAGTGGAGGGCGTGGGCGAAGACTTTTGGCCGGACACCTATGACCCCAACGTGGTAGACGTGACGGTGCCGATCAGCGACGCTGAATCATTTGAGATGGCCCACCGGGTAACGGTTGAAGAAGGAATTTTAATTGGCGGGTCAGGAGGAACAGCTGTTGCGGCGGCGTTGCGAGTTGCTGAAGGGCTCACCCCAGACGATTTGGTAGTTGTCTTAATTCCGGATAGTGGGCGAGGCTACCTCAGTAAAGTTTTTGATAAGTCTTGGATGGCGAACATGGGTTTTGCCGGGCAGAAGGGTCTTGTCGTTGAAGACATCGTCACTAGCGTTGGGAAGCGAGAGTTGCTCTACGTGACGCCTGAAACGAGTATTAGCGAGGCGATCGAAATAATGCGAAATAGCGGGTTGAAGCAGGTCCCGGTTGCTAAGGGAGACATGCCGATAGCTGCCGCAGAAATTATGGGTTCCCTGTCTGAACATTTACTGATGACGCTGACTGAAGATTCGCCGGAGATTCTCAATGAGTCGGCAGAGTTACATATGGAAGACAAGCTCCCGATCGTCGGGATCCGAGAATCGTTAGATGAGGTTCTACCCAGAATTGATAAGGCGTCTGTATCTGTCATCCTCGAATCTGGACTGCCGAGCGGCGTTCTCACAGAGTCAGATGTGCAAAGCTTTATGTCCGTTAGGCAAACTTCGGAGGACGCATCAAAATGATGGGCGGAGACCCACTGCTATCGGGATTTGAAGATCCTGAGGAGTTCGGATTTGAAACGCGAGCGATTCGAGCCGGGCAACCGCATGATGCGCGAACTGGTGGGGTAGTGACCCCAATTGCAATGGCAACTACTTTTGCCCAAGACGCCCCGGGCTCTCCGAAAAACGGTTACGAATATTCTCGAACCGGAAACCCGACCCGGCACGCCTATGAAGCTTGCGTCGCATCACTTGAGGGCGCACAATTCGGGTTCGCTTTCGCGAGCGGGTTGTCTGCGGAGGACGCTATTTTTCGTCAGCTTCCCCACGGATCCCAGATTCTTTTAGGCAACGACGCTTATGGTGGAACGTTTCGGTTGATTGACAGCGTCCACGGCAAAAAGTCCGGCTTGGCGAACGCTGCAGTCGATCTCACGAAACCCAGTGAAATCGAAGAAGCTTGGACGCCTGACACCAAAATGGTGTGGCTGGAGACACCAACCAATCCCCTCTTATCGATTTTCGATATTCGGAAGATCTCCGAAATGGTTCATCAGCTAGGTGGGTTAGTAGTCGTTGATAATACGTTCGCTACGCCCTACTTACAGCAACCACTCGCTCTTGGCGCTGACCTCGTCGTTCATTCAGCGACGAAATATATAGGTGGCCATAGCGATTTAGTCGGGGGTTTCGTTGCGACGAATCACGAATCTTTCGCAGAAGATCTTGTCTATATTCAAAACGCAGTTGGAGCAGTGCCAAGTCCATTTGACTGCTACCTAGCTTTAAGAGGTCTGAAAACGCTGCCAGTGAGAATGGACCGACACTGTGAAAATGCGCAGCGGATAGTAGAAGTTCTCTCTTCTCATCCCGCGGTCGAGCAGGTTCTATACCCAGGGCTGAAAGAGCACCCAGGACACGAGATAGCAGCTTCCCAAATGAGGAACTATGGAGGAATGGTCAGTTTCCGCGTCGCCGGCGGACAACCTGCGGCTGAGCGCCTAGTAACGAGCACAAAAGTTTTCACCCTTGCTGAATCTCTTGGCGCTGTAGAGTCTCTCATCGAACATCCTGGAGTGATGACTCATTTGTCAGTAGCCGGCTCAGCACTCGAAGTTCCAGATGATTTAGTTCGCATATCCGTTGGCATCGAATCTATAAACGACTTGGAATCCGACTTGATTCATGCACTGGATCAAGTTGCGTAGAACTCCGCTAATTTACATTGCTGTAACAAATTAGAAACCGATTCATGACCTGCGCTTCCTAACTTTTACCGCAGCGGACATCTGTTCGCGCGGAAGGAAGATCTAATGGAAGGCAATATTGCCTGGATACTGACCTCTGCTGCCCTGGTGCTTTTCATGATTCCAGGGTTAGCTCTCTTTTACGGAGGAATGGTACGGGCTAAAAACGCGCTGAACATGCTCAACATGAACATGTGGTGCCTAGGAATTGTGCCCGTAGTTTGGGTTCTAGTAGGGCTCAGCTTGTCAGCGGGAGAGAGCGGCCGGAGTTGGCTTGGAGACCTTAGTCTCGTGGGGCTTAAGGGTATGAGCGACCCCATGGACATAGCTTTATTCGCGTTTGGAATGACCTTCGCGTGCATTACTCCTGCCCTAATCTCGGGAGCAGTTGCGGACCGAATGAAATTTTCTGCATGGATGATTTTCGTGCCCATTTGGACACTGGTCGTTTACTGCCCTGTTGTTTATTGGGTCTACGGAGCAGATGGTTGGATAATTAATCTGCCCGCTCATGACTTCGCAGGTGGCACGGCGATTCATGTCAATGCTGGAGCAGCTGCGCTAGCTCTAGCGATCGTTCTTGGTAAACGCTCTGGATGGCCGCAAAACCGTCCTGCACCCCACAATGTCCCATTTGTCATGCTTGGAGCCGGAATTTTGTGGTTCGGTTGGTTTGGGTTCAACGCAGGCTCAGCTTTCGCAGCTGACGGCCTAGCTGCGCAGGCTTTTCTTAACACGTTCATAGCTGGGGCGGCCGGCATGGTTGCATGGATGATCACCGAGATGGCGAAGACAGGAAAGGTCAGCACCATTGGTATGGCCTCGGGTGTAATCGCCGCGTTGGTAGCCATAACACCGGCGGCTGGGTTCGTGGGGTCGATGCACTCCTTTGTTTTTGGAGCTTTGGCGGGGGTCATATGCTTCTTCGCCATAGAAGCCAAATATCGCTTCGGTTTCGATGACAGCCTCGATGTAGTGGGAATTCATCTCGTAGGTGGCGTTGTTGGCGGAGTGTTACTCGGATTTATGGCTGACGCCTCAGCGGTCCCTGGAGGTGACTTCGTAAACGGTGTGTTCTTCGGAGGCGGCATCTTGCTCTGGAACCAAATCCTCTCCATCGTTGTCGTCATGGCTTTCTCATTTGTCGCTACCTTTGTCATAGCGAAAGTCTTGGATAGCACCATTGGTTTGCGCGTAAGCGAGAGTACTGAAATGACAGGGCTCGATGTCAGTGACCATGGTGAAGCGGCCTACGTTATGGATGCCTAACATAAGCGCTTCAGATCAAAATATGGCAGGGGATTAGGCAACTAACCCCACAGTTCATTCCAAAGGTGAGCCCGCATCGATGCTGAGTTGGTGCGGGCTTGCTAATTTGCGAAGTGTGCAAAACGATGACGAAGGACCTCAACAATTCGCTCAGCAACGATGGCAACGAGATGTGGGATCAACGGAGATTATTCTCTTGCGTCACGGAGCTTCACAACCCTTTGTGCCCGGCGAGGCTTTTCCATTAGTTAATGGGCAAGGCGACCCTCCTCTGTCGGCTATTGGCGCAGAACAAGCGTCGCTTTCCGCCGACCGGTTGAAAGCTGAACCTATTAGCGCTGTATACGCGACCACGATGCAGAGAACTCAGCAGACTGTTGCGCCTTTAGCCGCTTTTCTTGAGCGTGAAATCTCGATCGAAGGGGACTTACGCGAAATAGCTTTAGGGGAATGGGAAGGTGGCTTGCTTCGTCAGAAAGCAGCAGAAAATCACCCGATTTACCAAGAGATGGTTAGACAGCAGCGTTGGGACGTGATTCCTGGTGCTGAAAGCAACGAGACTTTTAGTGACCGATGTTTAGGGGCTTTAGATCGCATAGTCAAACGTCACCCGGGAGAGCTTGTCTTGTGCGGAGTCCATGGCGGCGTGATTGGGGCAGTCCTTGCGCGGATAGCTAATTCACGCCCATTTGCTTTTGGCGGATCAGATAACTGTTCGATAAGCCAGATTGTATTTGCTGATGGGGAATGGATTATTCGGCGCTTTAACGACAGTAGCCACCTCTATCAGCAGCTACACCACGGATGAAAATTCTCAGCTTTAGTCGAAAGCGAAAAAGGCGCTTAGACCTGAAGTCAGGAGCGCAGGGTCGTGCGCCCCGCCCATCTCTCTCGCAGAATGCATGGACAGTTGAGCGCTGCCAACGTCAATCACGGGCATTCCGAGTTGAGCCGCTGTGATCGGCCCGATTGTGCTTCCGCACGGCAAGTTTGTGCGATGCACGTATTGCTGAAATGGAATATTTGCCGACTTTAAATATGCCTGAAATTGGCCGCTGCTTTCGGCGTCTGTTGCGTAGCGAACGTTGGCATTCACTTTTATGACCGGCCCACCGTTTAATGCCACATGGTGCCCAGGTTCGTGACGGTCCACATAATTTGGGTGAACGGCGTGAGCTCCGTCTGCTGAGACGCAGAATGAGCGATTTAATGCTCGAAGGTACTGTTCGCGAGAAGATGCCCGCGCGGTGGCGAATCTCTCGAGGCTATTCGACAAAAGAGCACCCTTGGCGCCGGTTGAAGATTCGCTGCCAACTTCCTCGTGGTCGAAAAGGGCGACTACTGCAATGGTGTTCTCTGGCAGCGTATCCAAGGAGCCGAGAGCGCATAGAGCGGCATGGCAAGAAGCAAGATTGTCGATGCGAGGCGCAGCGTAGAGCTGCTTATCTAGTCCGAGTACTGATGAGGGCGTCAAGTCGTGGCACATAACATCCCAGGACACGATCTCTGTAGCGCTCACGTTCAACTCATCAGCAAGGAATGATCGAAAAGCACCTTCTTTAGAATCTCCGAGTCCCCAAACCGGTGAGAGATGCATTTGTCGGTCTAGTTTAAGTCCCTCATTGGCTTCCCTGTCGAGATGAATTGCCAGCTGTGGGACACGAAGAAGCGGCTGATTTGAATGGAAAAGCAAGGTTTCGTGCGAATCACCGTCGCTCACCACCACTCGACCTGAAAGGCCCAAATCCCGATCTAGCCAAGAATTTAGGAGAACGCCACCGTAGATTTCCACGCCCAATTGCTGATAACCGGCGCTCCCGAATTCAGGCTTGGGTTTTATTCTCAAATTGGGGCTATCTGTATGAGCGCCGACTATTCGGAAGCGCAAAAGATCGGGGTTGATTTTGGGACTGAAAGCAGCGGCGATCACCGTGCCTCCCCATTTGACTACGACTTTTTCTAAGTCGTTCCAATGTTCGTCAGGCTGGCGAACAGTAAAGCCAGAATCTGCAAGACGAGCGCAGGCGTTGCTTGCGGCATGATAAGGCGAGGGAGTTTCGTCAATCCAATTAAAGAGATCTTGCAGCACTGGCTCAGTCATTTCTGTCCTCACAAGCCTGCATATTGAGCGATGACTTCTTCGCCAAAAGCGGGGAACTGTTCCGGGTTCATCGGAGGAACAACCATTCGCGTAACGCCTATCTTTGCCATTTGTTCGACGTATTCGGGAGTGGTCGGACCGCCGGCAGTAAATTCAAGTTGATTGGGGTCTCGTCCAGCTCGTTCGGCGCAACGCCTAGCGTGGTCAAACAATGCTGATAGCTCGTCCGGGTGTCCGCGTCCTGGAAAAAATCCGTCGCCTAGCTCGCCAGCGCGTCGTGCGGCTCGTTTGCTATGACCGCCGACAACGATTGGTACGTGGTTATTGACTGGCTGGGGACGACTGTAGACATTTGAGAAGTCGACAAATTTTCCTTCGTAGGACGCAATGTCGGACGCCCAAGCTAGCTGCATTGCTTGAAGGTACTCATCGGTGCGGGCGCCTCGGTCATCGAATGAAACTCCAAGAGCTTGGAATTCCTCTTCAAGCCAGCCAGAACCGACTCCCAAAATAACCCGTCCTTCAGAGAGACGATCTAACGTCGCCACTGCTTTCGCGGTCACGAGAGGATTTCGTTGCGGCATAATCATTACGCCGGTGCCTAGCCTAATTTTTTCTGTGGCGGCGGCAACGTACGTAAGCCAGATCAGTGGGTCAGGAATATCGAAATCTTCGCGCCCGCCAGGCATTTTGCCGTCTTTTGCGTAGGGGTACTCCGAGACGTAGCCAGCCGGCACGACTACGTGTTCAACAGTCCAAATCGAGTCGCAGCCGGCTGCTTCGGCGGCTTGAGCTAGTGCAACCGCGGCCCTTGGTTCCACGAAGGGTCCTGTATTTGCGAACATCAAGCCAAATTTCATGTTTAAACACTAGTGGGCAAACGGTCATTGGGCTCTACCGTGCAAGTGTGTTCCAAGGAGGAAATAGGGAATCGGTGGCGCCTGCAACGCTAATTTTGACGGCCGCCAACTGTCTTTTGTTTCTGTACTCCCACGATCTAACCATGCTGGGCGGCTCCTCGCTTCGCCGAAATGTCCTGCTTGACTGGGCTACTTATGGTTTTCCTATTTCTGAATTGGGTGAGTGGTGGCGCTTAGTCACCGGAGCGTTTTTGCACGCGGACATACGGCATGTCTTACTGAATATGATCATGCTGTTCTTGTTGGGTCGGCGGCTAGAACAGCAAATTGGCAACGGTTATTTTCTCGGAGTTTGTGCCACTTCGCTTCTTTGGGGGTCAGCAGGAGCTCTCATAGCTGCGCCGAACACAGCCGTAGTTGGCGCATCTGGTGTGGTTTACGGTTTGATGGGTTGCTTGTTAGTAGTCGAACGACTCAGCGGCGGAGACCCTTGGAGCGACGGGTTAGGGACACTGATCATCGTAAATGTCATTCTTTCCTTTGTCGTTCCTGGAGTCTCGATAGGAGGTCATCTTGGTGGACTCGTTGGTGGTCTTCTGTGCGGCTTCGGAATTGGGGATTGGCGTCGCAGACGGCCTGTCGCTTCCTTCATATCGCTTGCAACTCTTGTTGGCGTTGGCGGATTACTAGGCTTTTTCGCCGCAGGTACTTGGCTCAACCCGTTGTTTTGAGTTAATAAGGCTATTTGATATCAGATAGTCGATCTCAGAGGTCCGTTACCAGGTGCCGATTAGAGGTTGGGCATACCGCAGTTCCTCGGGCCAGTTGCTATCCCAGGGAAAAGCTCCCGAACGATCGGGCCAAACAAACTGATAAACCCTCCATGGCTGTTCACCGTAGATCTTGCCGAGGGTGGGAAAATAACTCGACTCGCTTTGGGTATCAATTTCTAAGAGTGCGCAAGCCTGTTCATTGTCAAGTAACCCGTTGAAAACTTGAGCTACTGGTAACTGCCCGCCCATGCGCAAATGATTAACAATGAGATCTAGCAGTCCCCTTGCGGCAACTGGTGCTAAACCGAAAATAACGATTTCTGCATGCCCTACTAGTGCCTCAAGGCCGAAGGTATAGGAGTATCCAGCGCGTAGCTCGGCTTGATTTGACGGCGGAACCGGTTCAATTCCCCAACCGTGGGTTTCCAACATCCAAGCGAGCTTTTCGTCGTGCTCCATTGGTTCGTAGGCGAGTTCAGTCATGGTGGTTCCAATCAGCTTCGAAATTCTCGTTCGCTTCCGCTTATGACGATGGCCAAAATTACCGATGTTATTCCCAAGGTTTCCAGCCAGCTAGGAGATTGGCTCAAGCTTAGGAAGCCGACGACGCTTGCAGTAACTGGAAGCAGTGCTTGAAGAAATGCGAAACGTGCTCTGGTGATAGACCTCATTACGAATTGGTCGATGCCGTAAGGAATCACGTTTGACAAAACTCCAGCTCCGGCGGCCAACGCTAAAATTTTTAGATCGCTGAATGCGATGTTGGCTTGGCTCAACCCAACAGGGCAAATGACTACAGCGCCGATAAGCATTCCGACCCCTAACCCGTCAACTGCTAGGCCATCTTTCGCCACTCGGTGGCCGAGGACTATGTACGCAGCCCACATAGTGCCTGCTAGAAGGGCAAAGATCACTCCTAATATCGTTCCGTCGCCCTGAACTCCGGCAAGTACTAAAACCCCTAGCGCCGCCAGAAACAAGGCACTCGCTGATCGAAGCGTCCTTGTTCCGATTGCTGCTACCGCAATGGGGCCTAAAAATTCTATTGCTACTGCGTTACCAAGAGGTAGTCGATCCATTGCTAGGTATATGAATAAATTCATGAGCGCTAGAGCAGCACCAAAGGCGCCAGCCCAGACAAAATTTTGCTTTGTCCATGAACGCCGCCAAGAACGTTTGAAGCCGATGAGTATAAGCGCGGCCGCTAAGACTCTGAATAGAGCCACACCACCGGGGGACATCTGATCGAAAAGCCCTATCGCGATGGCCGCGCCCAAATATTGAGAAATTCCGCCGAGCACAAATAAGGTCTCGGGAGCTCGTTTCGTTTTTAACATAGTTACAGGCTTGCCTGCGTGCCTACGCCGAGCTCTTTCGCTGCGGACAACGCGAGTTGGGTAGCAACGGCGTCCTGCGCTGCGATGCCGACTGACTTAAAAATAGTTATTTCGTCGGAGGAGGTTCGACCTTGCGTCTTCCCGAGAATTACATTGCCCAATTCCTCCACGTCGTTAGGGCTAATGAGTCCTTCCGATCGGGCAGCTATGACTTCCCCGGCCTCCGCCCAACACGCGTCAAGTTGATCTACGAATATTGAGGCGGACGTGAATAGGGACGGCTCAATTTCGATCATGGAAGGCTGAAACGAACCTATGCCAACTACATGAGTGCCGTGTTGTAGCGACTCTCGAGAAAATGTTGGCTCTGCGGAATCGGTGGCCGTCCACACAATGTCTGCATTGAGAACGGCTGTATCTGGGTCAGCCACCACTTCTATTGACGGACACCATCGAGTTCTAGACGCTTCCTCTGCGAGCTTTTCCGCGTTTTCTTGGGTGGGACTAAACACTTGAATCTTCGAGATATTCCGAACGCTGCAGACGGCTTCAATACCAGCCTTTGCTTGTGTACCACTGCCCATGACCGCGAGTGTTGTGCTGTCCTGCCTAGATAAAAGATCAACAGAGACACCGCCCCCAGCAGCGGTTCGAATAGCTGTCAACCGCGAGCCGTCTAGCAACGCAACCGGCGATCCGGTTGAAGCGTCAAAAGCAATTACAACCGACTGAACAATAGGAAGCGAGGCGACCTTGTTGGTTGGCACAACCGTCACCGTTTTTACTGAAACAATTGGCGAATCTTTGATGTGCGCGGGCATGAATAGAGCGAGACTGGAAGGAGAATTCAAGGTGACCGACGACCTATCAGGCATTTGAAGCTCTCCGGCCGAAGACGCAGCGAAGGCGTGCCTCATTCCCTCAATAGCGGTTTTCATGGGAAGGCATGTATCAACGTCTTGGGCTGACAGGATTAGCATTTCCGTTCGTTAACTTTCGCTTTTGACGGTCTCTGTTCTTCGAAAGATTACTCATGGTTCCCGTCGCATCCGCTCCATCTCGACCGAAGTGTGCGTGGGGGTGGTTCGGAGGCTCTAGACTCCCTTAAGTTCCAGGTGGTGCGGTCAAAGGACAATTGGACGAAACGGCCTCGCCCCTACTTTTCGCCCAGGGAGGGTGTATCAATGAAGTTTAAGTTCCTGCGACTGCTAGGTGTAATGTTCGCCTTTGCACTTGTCGCCGCCGCATGTGGCGGATCTGATGATGATTCGAGTAGCGATTCGTCGAGCGCAAGCTCATCTGCCGAGGACCATGACAGCCTCGGTGACGGTTCACTCGGAACCGTGACGGTTGAGGCCGGTGACGATATCCAGATCCGTTCTTTGAACGCGATTACCGGTGAGGTTGCTTTCCTTGGCCTCCCCAACCAGCGTGGCGTTGAGCAAGCCATTGCCGACTTCGGCGATATTCACGGCTTCAGCGTCAGCATCGGAACCGGTCTAGACGACCTTTGTTCTGCGGACGGTGGCCAAGCAGCGGCTCAAACGATTGTTGCTGATGAGCAAGTAGTTGGTGTCATCGGTACATCCTGTTCGGGAGCAGCTACAGCAGCTTCTCCTCTGATCAGTGCAGCAAACATGGTGATGATTAGCCCGTCAAATACCTCCCCTGATCTGACCTCGGATCTTGCTGGAACTGCTGGCAAGGACTACCACGCCGGCTATTACAGAACTGCTCACAATGACTTGTTCCAGGGAGCTGCGATGGCGAAATTTGTCTACGAGGAGCTGAACATCACTGAGGCAGCTGCAATCCACGATGGGGATCCATATACCCAGGGCCTCGCACAAGCATTTTCTAATGCGTTTGAAAATCTTGGCGGCACCATGACAGGTTTCACTGCAGTAAACAAAGAGGACGCCGACATGGTCCCAGTCCTTACAGAAATTGCGGCAGGCTCGCCAGGTGCTTTGTTCTTCCCGATCTTCCAACCCGCTGGTGATTTCGTCGCCGATCAGGCTCCAGGAGTTTCCGGCCTTGAAGACGTGGTTCTGCTAGGGGCGGACGGACTTCAGGTTCAATCTTTCATGGAACTCCCGCAAGCGAATGGAATGTACATATCAGGTCCTGATGTGCGCTACGGCAGCAATACCAACCAGAGCACCGGAGTTGACGCCGAGAAGTTCCTTGCGGATTACGAAGCCAATAATGGAAACGCTCCAGAAGCTTCTTTCTGGGCCCATTCATATGACGCAGCGACCATCCTCTTGGAAGCTATTAAAGCCGCTTCGCACATGCATGACGGAGACCTTGAAATCGACAGGGCTGGGGTGCGCGAGTACCTAGATAATCTGTCGGGCTATGAAGGAATCATTGGAACCTTGTCATGCGATGAGTTTGGTGATTGTGGCGCGCAACGCATCACTGTGATTCAGAACTCTTCGGATGACTACAGCGGTTCAATGGACAACGTGGTTTACGAGTACGCTCCTTGATCCATTAGCCCGAAAGGGCATTGAGTGAACTCGCAAGAGTTCATGATCGTTCACTAGTGATATCGGCCCCAAACCGGAGTTTCCGGTTTGGGGCCGACTGTCCGTTATGCAACTCGGCGTGATGAGAATAATTTCCTCGCCGCCCCGACTGTCGGGAAATCAATTGGCAACTACCCATGGAGGAAGACTGACATCGCGGGTGCTTTGGGTAGACCGTTTTCTGACTCTCATTCGTTTTGCCTTTATATTGCTGATCTCAGTTGGTCTCATAGCGTTCGTTGCCCAGCAAATTGATCCGCAGAATCCGCTAGCACGATGGCTAAATCCCGATGCCACAGGTCTAACAGCACCTCAATTCAAAGGCCTGCTGGTCACAGGGCTCGCCCAAGGCGCAATGTACGGGCTCATAGCCCTCGGGTACTCGATGGTCTATGGCGTCCTGGGCTTCATTAATTTCGCACACGGTGAAGTCTTCATGATCGGCGCAATGTCAGGGATGATCACATCGAACAAACTCGCTGAGGCGGGCCTGTGGGAAGACGCGTTTTTATTTTCTCTGCTCTTTGTAGTTGTCACATCAATTCTAATCTCAACGGTCCTAGCCGTAATTATGGAAAGGATCGCTTACCGACCGCTTCGGGGCTCGCCTCGGCTGATTCCGTTGATAACGTCAATCGGCGTTTCGTTTTTCTTGCAGAATGTGTCAGTTGTCCTACTTGGGCCTGGCGCCAAATCCTATCCATCGCTTCCCGCTTGGCTTTCTCAAAAACGATCGATAATAGGATTTGAAATCGAAGGAACGAAGCTCGTAGTTCTGCTCACGGCAGCTGCGTCGATGGCGGGGCTTTGGTTCTTGGTTGAAAGGACTAAGACTGGCAAAGCAATGCGTGCCGTAGCAGAAGATAAAGAAATTGCTGCCTTAATGGGAATAGATGTAAATCGGATTATTGTCACTACGTTTGCAGTAGGCGGGGCGATGGCGGGAGTCGCAGGCATTCTCTGGGGAATTCTCTTTCGGAGCGTCATCCACACAACAGGGTTCCTCCCCGGGATTAAAGCGTTCAGCGCGGCGGTTGTTGGCGGTATTGGAAATCTTGGTGGGGCGATGGCGGGTGGCCTGTCCCTCGGTGCCGCTGAGGCAACCGCGCCGCTTGTCCTACTTGAACCTCTCGGTGTTAACGGCGTTTCTCAATTGCGTGACGCAGTAGCGTTCGCCGTGCTGATTTTCGTATTACTGGTTCGACCGAGCGGGCTATTCGGTGAGCGGCTCTCAGAGGAAGACAGAGCATGACTGTCGATGCAGCTAATCGATCGAGGAATGCTATGGACACCATCGATTGGCGCAAACAAGTCCGTTTTGGCTTAATAGGCATGCTCACTATTGTGTTCATCGCCTTGGCGGGGATGCCCGTCGTTTTAGATCGCCGAAACATAATTGAGCCTGCTCTAAGCATGGGCTACTTATCACTTCTTTGGGTTCCGTTGGTTTTCGCAAACATTGCTGGCAACGAGGTCCTTTTAGAGGGGATGAAGACGAGGCAGCGTAGCTACAAAGATCTGATAGCCGGCTGTTCAGTAGGCCTCGTCAGTTCAGCTGGTCTGACCATTCTGATGGTGTTGGTGCAGAACTTCGATCTGCGTGACCCACTAGTTAATTGGAGCCCGCAGTTACTAGACCTCCTCTCGTTTAGACGAACGCAGGTTACGGGCATGATTTGTTGGCTAGCCCTAGGTGCGGCCCTCGGAACTCTTGGCGGCGCGATGCATATGGTGTCCCGCAGAGCCCGATTGCTAATTTTTTCAGTTTCGTTGTCCGTGTTTTCTGTATCAGTGCTCGAGACGTTCCTCGCCGACTTGCTTGAAGGTTTCGGGTTGGAAGCGTTTACGGACTTTATTTATTACAAACGCGGTGGTTTAGAAATATCAGGAGCCGTGCTGGTTGCAATTTTGGCGCTGGTGATTCCTTTACTCGCGGGTGGACGGCTTAAGAAAGTCAAAACTCGCATCGTTGAACTGCCGAAGGAAGAACGCAAAAAAGTCAACCTCCTTATGTTGTTCTCCAGCGCAGGCCTCTTATTGGTACTCCCTTTCTTCCTAGGCAAGATCACGAACGAATTGCTTGCAAATGTCGGCCTATTCGTTCTTCTAGCGCTCGGCCTGAATATTGTTGTAGGGCTGGCTGGCATTCTTGATCTGGGCTACGTGGCATTCTTTGCTGTTGGTGGCTACACAACAGCAGTTCTGACTTCACCTAATTCCCCAGGCTTTTCGCCTGAACTCCCTTGGCCAATAGCACTGATCGTGGTTGTCGTACTTACGGGGATAGTTGGCCTGTTCATAGGCGCTCCGGTAATTCGCATGCGCGGTGATTACCTTGCTATCGTCACGCTTGGTTTCGGAGAAATTATTCGTCTCCTATTCTTGAGCGACTGGCTATCTGGTTGGTTCGGGGGAGCTCAAGGCATTACTAATATCCCGGGCGTTGATGTCGGTTTCGCCACGGTAAAGGGCACTGATCCCAGGTCTGTGTTTTTGCTGGTACTCGTATTTTGCGCGATTGCCATCTACGTGTCATGGCGACTTGAAAACTCGCGTCTCGGTCGCGCATGGATGGCGATCAGAGAGGATGAAGACGTCGCCGAGGCGATGGGCGTTAACACCACGAATACGAAATTGATGGCGTTCGTAGTCGGAGCGGTTCTTGCCAGTTTCTCAGGCGCCATCTTTTCAGCAAAGGTCGGATCAATCTTTCCTACAAGTTTCTTGATGCTGGTGTCGATAATCATTCTCGTGGTCGTAATAGTTGGCGGAATGGGCAATATTGCCGGTGTGATAGTCGGTGCACTTGTCCTAATTGGCGTTTTAGGTGGCCCTAAACAGCCGGGCCTACTCCAAGAGTTCAGTCAATTTAAGCTTTTGATATATGGGGCGTTGCTTATTTGGATGATGCTCAAACGGCCCGAAGGTCTGGTTCCCAATGTGCGACGAACCCGAGAGCTGCATCAGGAAGAATTCTTGCAGGATGCCTGGTTGAAAGGCGAAATTGACCGAGACGACAAGGAGGCCTCTCCATGAGCATGCTTGAAATAAGTAACTTGAGCGTGACATTTGGTGGGCTTCATGCGCTGAAAAATCTCGAATTCCATGTAGACGAAGGCGAAATAGTTAGCGTCATAGGACCAAATGGTGCAGGTAAGACGACGTTTTTTAACATGATCAGTGGGATGGTCACCCCCACGGCCGGCGACATTCTATTCGAGGGCGAGTCGCTACTCGGCCTCGACCCCAGTCAAGTAACCGAACGGGGTATAGCGAGGACATTCCAAAATGTTCGGCTCTTTGCAAACATGACGATTCTCGAGAACGTGATGGTGGCTCAACACTGTCGATCCGGCCAGCGAGTCTTTGGAGCCTTATTTCAGACCAAGGCCTTTAAGGCCGAAGAGGAAGCGATTCGTAAACATGGCGAAGAGGTACTCGCCTTCTTTGGTTCACGTTTGACCGGCTATCGACTGGATCAGCCTGCCTCAGTTCTGTCATATGCGAACAGAAGACGCTTAGAAATAGCTCGTGCAATGGCCACCAAGCCGAGATTGCTGCTGCTGGACGAACCTGTGGCTGGCATGAACCCTCGTGAATCGGCTGAGCTAACGGGCTTGATTGGCCGCCTGCGAAGCGAGTGGGGCTTCACCGTAGTCATGATTGAGCATGACATGAGCGTCGTTCGTGACGTTTCAGATCGCGTGGTCGTACTAGATCATGGTGAAACAATCGCTCAAGGTTCGTACGAGAGCGTGGCCACGGACCCCAAAGTAGTAGAAGCATACCTAGGTCGACCCGTTGGCACGGGGGAGGTGGGGCGTTGAACGACCGGCAAGCACTCCTAGAGTTTCGTGGCGTCAACACTCACTACGGAGCAGTTCACATTCTTAAAGATGTTGATCTAGCGATCTACCCCGGTGAGCTGGTTTGTTTACTCGGAGGCAACGCGAGTGGTAAGAGCACAACCCTGAAAACGTTGCTCGGAATGGTCACTCCCACTACCGGAGACGTTGTTCTTGAGGGTGAAGTTATTACTCACGAATCAACCAGCTATCGGGTTGAACGCGGAGTCACGATGGTGCCCGAAAACAGACGCCTCTTTAAGCGACTGTCTGTGAAAGAAAATTTAGAATTAGGGGCCTATTTAAGAAACGACAAAGATGGCATCGAGCAGGATCTGGAAAGGATCTTCGAGTTATTTCCGCGGGTTAAAGAACGACTTAACCAAAAGTCGGGAACTTTGTCGGGTGGGGAACAACAGATGGTCGCGATGGGTCGCGCATTAATGTCGAACCCGCGAGTTCTTCTCATGGATGAACCGTCTATGGGGTTGGCCCCCGCTCTTGTCCAAGCCAACTTCGAGCTAATTCAACAGATTCATAGCGAAGGGGTTGCCATCTTCATGGTCGAGCAAAATGCCAATATGGCTCTATCGATAGCCGATAGAGGATGGGTACTTCAAACGGGCAAGGTCGTTCTCGATGACAATGCTGAGGCTCTGCTTGCTAATCCGGACCTGAGGGCGAGCTACCTCGGCGAAACCGACTAAAAACTCCAAGCTTTACAGAGCCTGCGAGGGCGTAAACGAAACTGGAAGAGTTTTCGCCGAGTTTAGGAAGTTTGAATGAGTTCTCTGAGCCGGACCGGTAACACCAATGTCAGGAATACGTCGTAGGAGTTCCTTCAGCATCACTTGCATTTGGAGTCGTCCCAGTCTCGCCCCAAGACAAAAGTGGGGTCCTACTCCAAAAGCGACATGGTTATTTGGCGATCGAGTTAAATCAAAATCATTTGGATTTTCGAAGGCCTCAGAGTCGCGATTCGCCGATGGATACCACAAGAGGAGCTTGTCTCCTTCGCGAATTGTCGAGTCTCCAATCGCAACATCTCTTGTTGCTGTGCGCCTGAAATGTAGGACAGGGTTTGTGTAGCGCAAAGTCTCTTCTATGAATCCAGGTAGGTGTCTGTTTACGTCCGAAACAAGTAGTCGTCTTTGGTCCGGAAATTGCGAAAGAACCTCCATAGCACCGGTGAGCGACGAACGAGTTGTCTCGTTTCCTGCGACCAGCAGAAGAAACCAAAGCAAAATTAAACGTTCGTCATCCAGCTTGTCGCCGTCTATTTCGGTCGCGACGAAGTACGAGACCATGTCATTGCCTGGCCGTTTTCTCTTCTCAGCAATAACCTCTCGACCATAATTGAACAGCTCATCCTTAGCTGCCAAGAAGTCTTGGACGGAGCCACCAAAATCTGGGTCGTGATTTCCGATAATTCGGTTTGACCAGTCATAGAAAAGATCGATGTCAGAGGAACCGACTCCCATTATGTGGGCGAGGACCCTCAATGGGAGGGGGGCCGCAATTTCAGAAACGAAATCGATGTCTCCTTTGGGAACGACTTCGTCGAGAATTTCTGAGGTGAAGCGTTCGATGTTGCTAGCGAGATTATTAACCCAAGTGGCGCCAAAAGGTTTTCGCACCGAATGACGCAAGAGAGTGTGATCGGGTGGGTCCATTCCCATCATGTTGAGTCGCGTCTCCTCCAAAACAACGCCACTTAAGTCGGCCCCAGTAAAGCCGCCCAACCAAGAAGAAAATGTTTCCGGGTCTTTAGAAACGAATTGCACATCACGATGCTTCGTGATGCACCAGAATCCCGGACCTTGCTTTCCCCCATGACGACGCGGAACCTCCGGATGGAACGCTACGGGAGCATTACTGCGCAGTGCCTCGAATGCTTCATAAGGTGGCCCATCACCGAAGTTCGCAGGGTCATGCAAATCTACATTGGTGAAGTTGGGTGCCCAAGGCGACCTCGATAGGGAGTCTTCTAACATATAGAGATCACCGATTTGCAAAGCCTCCAGTAAGAGTTCAGTTTTGAATGGGTAGAACTACTTCGGCAACGCCCTCTAATTCGGCGAACCAGTCATCGGGCTCTCCTACCAAAATTGGTACAAACTTTGAAGCCCCGACTTCAACGAAGCGTTCCAGTTGCGCCCGCAATCCCTGATGGCCAACGGGGATTATCTCTTGAGGGTCTATCCCAGGAGCTCGGCGATCGAGGATTGCTTTATAACTAGACGGCAGTTCGCCGTGGCTATACGGAACGAGGACGCCGAAGTGCTCTGGATCCATGAACCGCTCATTTTCTTCCGCCGCCTCATTCACAAGACGCCAACCGTCAGACGCCATCTCAGGGGTACAAAAAGACGGTAACCAACCGTCACCGAATCTGCCACACCTTCGCAACTCAACGTCCGCCGCACCGCCTAGCCAGATATCCATAGGTTGCTGAGTTGGTTTTGGCAGCAAATCTACGCCCTCATAGTTGTAGAAATCTCCTTGATGGTTGACGGGTTCGTCCTCCCACATACGCTTCAGCAGCGGAAGTGCTTCATTAAACATCTTTGCACGTTGTTTCCGATCGACTCCAAAGGCTGCCTGCTCGTGAACGTCTGCGACGCCTAGCCCAAACGCAGGTAATAGCCGACCATTGGAAAGTCGGTCGAGACTGGCAAGTTCCTTAGCTAAAACTGCCAAATTTCTGCCGGGAAGCACCATGACCGAAAAACCAAATTTCATTCGCTTGGTTCTGCCAGCGGCGTAGGCCAACCCAACCAAGGGGTCAGGACATTCGCCGCCAAGCCTCTCGCTGAGCCATAGCGAATCGAATTCGAGTTCTTCAAGAGCATCAACGAAAGGGTCAAAGGTCGAGTGATCATTTGTGAAACTGCGAGTTCCGAGGCCAAAGCCGACGCGTATCTTCATACTTAGACCCTAGGGCAGTCAGGGACGCTACGCCGTGTGTGAAGGCCATTGTTTGCCTATTGTCTTTGGGTATGAGCGAACTCCCCGACATTGAAAACATGTACCGACTTGACGGCAAAGTATGCATCATCACTGGTGCATCAAGCGGTATCGGCGATCGATTTGCCAAAGTGCTCGCGGCAGCAGGCGCGAAAGTAGTGCTAGCTGCCCGCCGTAAGGAACGGCTTGAACAGTTAGCTGCGGAGCTTCCGGGCGCGTTAGCAATTCAATGCGATGTGAGCGATGACGATCAGTGTCGAAATCTCATTGCTCAAACTATTGAGAATTGCGGCAGAGTCGATGTCCTTGTTAATAACGCAGGAATTTCGGATGCGATAAATCCGGCTGAGGAAGCCGACATCGAGACTTTCCGTCGGGTTGTTGACGTCAACCTCAACTCGTGTTTTCTGCTTTCAGGACTAGCAGCAAGGGATATGTTGAGTCGCAAGGAAGGCAGCATCATCAATATTGCCTCAGTTCACGGCCTTGTGGCATCTGCTCCCAACCTGCAACCAGCGTATGTCGCTAGCAAAGCAGGCCTCGTTAATTTGACTCGTGACTTAGCGGTCCAGTGGGCGAAGAGCGGAGTCAGAGTTAACGCAATCTGCCCCGGTTATTTTGAAACTGAACTTACTCAAGTGATGTTCGATGATGATCGCTCAAGTCGTTGGATTGCTCGAAACGCTGCAATGGGTCGAGGTGGAGCTGTTGATGAACTAGACGGCGCACTTTTGTTCTTGGCGAGTAGCGCTAGCTCTTACGTCACAGGCATACCGTTGCCTGTTGATGGGGGATGGGTAGCGCGCTAAAGGTCATAGATCGAACTGCATTATGCACGTACTCTCGAGTTGAAGTATGACTGCTCGTCGAACTCTCTTCTTCTCGGCTATTCCATTGTCTCTAATGCTGCTTTGTTTCTATATCTGGACGCTCTCAACCGGCGTAGCGTTATCAGGGATAGGTCGCACGGGCGCAATATCGGTGACTGTAGGCGCAGTTGCTTTGCTGTTCCTGAGCTCGATAGCCGCTTTATGGGATGGCGGGCGTCAGGAAGCCGAACTTGCACAAGCAGTTCGAAAAGACCCTCTAACTGGCTTGGGTAACCGCGTCCAAGCAGAGTCTCGCCTGAATCTGGCTTTAGAGCAGTCGCGTATCAACGGTCGCGCTGTAGGGGTCGTATTTTGTGATGTGAACGATTTTAAGGTCGTAAATGACGTCTATGGACATACCGTCGGTGACCGTCTGTTGGCGGCGATTGGGGCGAGATTTGCGGACTCGGTGCGGCCCTCCGACACGGTCGCTCGTTACGGAGGTGACGAATTTGTCGTCGTGTGTCCAGACCTCAGAAATGCCAATGATGTCGGGTTAGTAGCCGAGCGGCTCAAAATGACTATGGACCGCCCGTTCGTGATAGGCAGCCATTCGATAATCGCTAAGACCAGTATTGGAATTACGGTCGGTTACGGAACCCGGAACTCGGCCGAAGAGCTTTTATCGCGCGCTGATGCGGAAATGTACCGCAATAAATTGCAGCTTTAAACCAGAGCGGGAGTTCCCTCAAAGGCACCCGGATCTTGTGGGGCGGGCAGAATTGGCTTTGATCGCCAAGCCATCGCATCCTCGACCCCTTCCAGGACCTCTCGCCAGCGCGCTGGGTTCCAACCTTCCGCGCAACCTGCCAGCGACCCATTTTGGTCGATGTGAGTTAGAGCAGGAAGTCGCTCAAGCTCCAAAGAAGTGACTAGCTTTCGGTCTTGATCGGTGAGAACGAGCCACTTCCCGGCGTACTTGCCTAGATACTGTCGAGCGCCGTCACCGTCTCCGGTCACCACAAAGGCACACCTTATGTCGGCTTCCTCATAGTGGGCGAAAATCCGGTCTGCTGTCGGAATGATCCAGCCGCTCTCGTGCGTGTAGGGATCGATTATCACCGTCAAGAGATTGAAATAGGTCAACCACTGAGCGAGCGTCTGTTCAGCGCCATCCATGGTCGCAACCGTTAGCTGTGTAGAAGGATTAGTAGCCACGGAAGCCAAGTTAGCGCGCTATTTTGGCGGGACCTACGTGGAGCTAATCTAGAATTCGGATTTATTTTCTCGGGCGACTTGTGGCAATCTGCTCTAGTGCATCCGATAGAACGACTTAGATACGTGGCGCGCGCCGGGGGTTTCAACCAAACTGACCTAACTCGTGAAGCGGCCGATGCGTTAGCTTCGCTTTGGGGTGAACCTGCTGACCTAGTAAATGCGTGTCGACGGATGTTGAGCCACCATCCATTAGCCGGAACTTTATGGGTGATGGCGGCCAAAGTTTTGATCTCGATGGATGCGCGCACAGCCGCCTTTGATTTTATTAAGGAACTGGAAACGGACCGAACCTCGCAAAATATTGTCGCATCTCTGCCTGAACAAGCGACCATCGCTGTAGTTGGGTGGCCCGATTTGGCCTTAGCAGAGATTCATAAACGCCAAGATATTTGTGTCCGTGTCATTGACGCTTATGGTGAGGGGGCTGGGCTAGCCAGAGCTCTCATGCAAAGAGGCGTGAGAGTTGAAGAGGTCCCTTTGACCGGCTTAGGTCAGGCTTGTGCGACCTCAGATGTTGTGATTCTTGAAGCGTCTGTTGCCGGGCCTACATCATTTGTAGCGCCGTCTGGATCCCATGCGGCAGCGGTATGCGGCATGCACTCGGAAAAAGAAGTTTGGGTCGCAGTTGGGCACGGCCGTTCGCTTCCGAAGAATCTCTTTTCGGTAGTAGAGCACGCCCTGAATCAGGAAAATTCGCTTGAAGCCGATGACGAATTAGTTGCGCTAGCAGATGTAAGCCACACCGTAGGGCCGAAGGACTTGCGCGAAAGTGAAATACCTCTGCGAGAAGATTGTGCGGAGATGGCCGAACTGATGAGATTCGGAATTTAAGTGGTATCGAGAATGAGATCCCGACGCTAATTTGCTTCGGCGAGAAGACGCTTAGCAATCAGTTTCAAGCACAGGGTTTCATCAGCGCCTTCGAAAATCGACAGCACCCGAGCATCGACGAATAGTCGACTTACGGTGTATTCCTCAGCGAAGCCAAATCCCCCGTGAATTTGCAACGCTTCACGAGTCACCCACTCTGCGGCCTTGCAGACGTAGGCCTTTACCATTGAGGCCTCTAGGGTGCCCTCGCCTTTCGCCATCATCTGTGCGACCGTGTAGCTGTATTGGCGGGAACCCTGAATTATGGCTGCCATCCGCCCCAGCTTGGTTTGAGTTAATTGGTACTCAGCCACAGGTTGCCCAAACACAACTCGATCTTGTGCGTATGCGAGTGCCTCATCGTAGGCGGCTTGCATTACACCCACAGCTCTAGCGGCTGTTTGGAGGCGGCCATTTTCGAAACCGGCCATTTGCATGTAAAAGCCGCTGCCTAAGCCCTCTTCTCCACCGATCAAGTTCTCTTCAGGCACAAACCAGTTGTCAAAGGCGATTTCGAAACTATGCATACCCCGGTACCCAAGGGTCGGGATTGCTCTACCCTCCATTTTTCCGCCATTATCTTGCGAAAATTCAAAACTATGCCCCTCCGCTTGGGGCTTCGGAACGATGAAAAGACTCAACCCTCGGTGAGTTTTAGTCCTATCTGGATCTGTGCGAGCTAGCAGCATGAGAACGTTCGCACGGCCTGCAAAGGTGCACCAAGTCTTCACTCCGCTTATCGCCCACCCATCATCGACTTTTGTCGCCGCGACTTTTAGGTTGGCGACGTCAGAGCCGTAGTCCGGTTCGGTTACAGCCACTGCGACCATGGTTTCGCCCGTAGCGATTTTAGGAAACCAGTGTCGTTTTTGTTCTTCAGTTCCACCCCGTTCTAAGGCCCGAGTCAGGATTTCAGGCCGGGTAATTAGCGACCCTCCTGCTCCTAAAGAAGCTCGGGAGAGCTCTTCCGTGGCAATAACCATGCCCATATAGTCGCTCTCGCTGCCAGTCGCAAATCCACCATATTCTTCGGGCACCGACAGTCCGAAACAGCCAAGCTCAGCTAGGCCATCGATGATTTCTTCGGGGATATCGGTGTCTTCTCTGTGGATATGCTCGGCCTTGGGCGCGATCTTGTCTTCAGCAAATCGCCGGAACGTATCTGCCACCATTTCGAAATCTTCATCAAGATGCATCGGGGCGTTGACTGTGGAAAGAGAGGCGACAAAATCAGGGGATTTGAACTTGGCTATAAAGTTGCGAGCCATATCGATCTCGCCTTGTTCCACTCCCCAGGATTCTTCTTGCCCAAAGAGCTTCGTTTGCAGCTCTGCCAGCGCGTCAGCAATAAAGGCACAAGCTATTTTTCCCTCAACGTCTCCCTTGGCGCCGTAGTCAAGCAGGGACCTACTGATCTCTATGGCAGATGCGGCGTGGGCAAGGTCGTAGAGGAAGGTTTGCTGGTCATCGATACCTGGCGTGGACGCTGCGTGAGCCGTGGCGCGATCAATAATTGAGATACCGATCGCAAGAGAGTCTGCGGCTGCTTGTAAATCAGGTGCTGTCATAAGTTTTCACCACTTCGTCAAGTTGAAACAACTCTGCCCGCTATGAGCAGAGAAGATAAATACACACGGTTTGTGATAATTGATATGCATCCTAGAGGCAACTTCGACATTGGGCTGATGCTAAGTCTCTACGATAAAAAATGTTTTGTTGCTACGGTCGATGAACGGAGATTTCTGTGACCACTTATGACCGGCCATTCGGCCGATACTTTGAAGATTTTGAAATCGGCGATGTTTATCGACATTGGCCAGGGAAGACTATTACTGAAGCAGACGACCATCTGTTTTGCATGATCACAATGAATCATCATCCGCTTCACACCAACGAGTGGTTCGCGCAAAATGAGACAGTGCATGGGAAAAACGTTGTTGTTGGAAACCTCGTGTACTCCTTGGCGTTGGGTATGAGTGTCCCTGACATCAGCGGGTCTGCCATTGCCAACTTGGAAGTAGAGAGTCTTTCCCATAAACGCGCCACATTTCACGGTGACACTATTTATGCGGTCAGCAAGGTAATTAATAAAATAGAGTCGCAAAGCAAAGAAGATAGGGGCCTCGTAAGCGTAGAAACTCGAGCTTTAAATCAACGAGAGGAAGAAGTTTGTTATTTCCGTCGCAAAGTGCTGGTGTGGAAACGAGAGGCTGCTCCTCAGCGCAATTTTCCCTACGGCGAAGAAATCTGGGAAAAGCGTTAGTTCTTTGATCTCCTATCAGGAAGAGTTGACTGGAGCGCTGCTGGCGTGGGTGAAACGCTCACTGCGCGACCTGCCTTGGAGAAATACTCGTGACCCCTGGGCGATTTTAATTTCCGAAGTGATGCTTCAACAGACCCAAGTGAGCCGGGTTGAGCCAAAGTACCTTGAGTTTCTAAAAAGGTGGCCTACCCCGCAGTCTCTTGCAAATGATGATCTCGGCGAGCTACTTAAGTTTTGGGTTGGACTTGGCTTCCCAAGGCGAGCACGTAATCTGCACGCAGCAGCCCGTCAGATATCTGGCTGCCACCAAGGCACGATGCCAGACTCTTTGGAGGACCTTTTGCGTTTGCCCGGTGTTGGACCTTACACAGCACGGGCCGTAATGATTTTCGCATTTGAAGCGGACATCGGAGTGGTAGATACAAATGTTGGCAGGCTTCTTGCTCGATGGAGCGGAGACTCTCTCCGCCCTCAACTTGCGCAACAGATTGCAGATGGAATAGTGCCGAAAGGTGACTCGTGGCTTTGGACGCAAGGCATGTTCGACTTCGGGTCAACAATATGCACTAAGCGCAAACCGAAGTGCCAAATTTGTCCCGTCAAAAACTTTTGCGCATGGCAAGGAATAGGTTCTGATCCGGCATTCCAAAGCGCTGGCGTGACCCGAAAACAAAGCAGATTCGAAGGAAGTGACCGCCAAGCTAGAGGTTTACTTTTACGCGCCTTGGCATCTTCGAGTTTGGCACTCCAGGATGCACCGTCAGTTATGGGCCTCCAAGGAGAGAGCGCTAGAGCAGAAAAGTTGGTTAGAGACCTTCAGAGGGAAGGCCTCCTGAACCTCAAAAATGATCTGCTACTGCTTGGAAATTCTCTCGAGTAGCTCATCTATGGCCTTGTCGGCAATAGTAATCATCTCATCGTCGGTGCGGTCTTGGATAGGGTGCTCGACCCAGACTGCCGAAGGTTTGAACCCCAGAGCTTTTCCTTGCACCTCCGCGCCATCAATAAATTGAGTAGTGGCGACAAATACGCCAGGAAGACCTCGGCGTTCTAAGTCAGCGATGTCATGCACACTGCATGACGTGCAGCTGCCTCAATCAGCTAGGGCTTCGATAACGACGTCGCACTTTGTCGCAATCTCATGCCGCAAATCAACGGGAGCTGGTTTGGTGAAAGTAGGTTTGCGAAATCGTTCTACTCGTAAACCGCGTTCGATGAGTCGCTCCTCTATTCGGTCGAGGAAGCGATCGCCTCGTGGTTTGCTGATATCGAGCAAACCGACTGTGAGTCCATCTAAAGATTCCGGACGATCCGCACTTGGAATTTCGGCCGGTCTGTTTTCATTAGTTGGATCTAGGACCTTGGTCATCTGCTCTCCCTCGTTAAGGGGTTATCGGAACACAAACAGGGTCTGAACCCGTTTCGCCATTCACCCACCCTCCAATGATCGCCGAAAATAGGCCCGCCGCGCCACCACAATGGACAATATGAAGACCATTTGGCCTAAATTTTGGCAATTCCGCGTCTTTCATGCTCTCCGGAACGCCCTCAGATATACCTCCGGCCCCTCTCACTAAGTCAATTCCGGATCTCGTGGTCAAATCCAAGACTCGTTCAACGAGCCGTTCTCTACTCCAACCAGCTTCGGCGAAGACGCGAGAGTGGTCAGGTGCGATGGCAAGAACGGCATCGAACCCCAAAACTAGTTTTGGATGTTGAATGGAAATCAGATTGGCGGCAAATGTCCTAGCCAGAGATTCGGGATCCCTCGAAAGCTGATCAATAAGGTTCCTTGGGGCCTCTCCGGCGAAGGCTAGAAGCGTATTGGTGCCGCTTTCGAAACCGTACGTGGTTGACATAGGAGGCCAAGGTGAGTCGTGCTCGCGTTCGGCGAAACAAAAGCCAACCTTTGCAGGAGAGCCAAATGTCGATCGATCAACTTCGCCAGGCCGGCCGCCTCCCACATTGCGAATAATGAGTTGAATTGCTCGGCCGATTGTGCTGTTAGCTCGATTACCTTGCCCGAGTGCGTTGTTGCCAGAGTTCATGCCGATCTGACTGGCGATTGGGCCGTTGATTATGAGGACCGGGGCATGAGGCATGGTGGTGGCGAGCAGCCCATGCATGTTGAACTGCTCTGTGCAAACTGCTTCCACGGCGGCGATTACGATCGGTAAGTACTCAGGCCGACACCCTGCCATTACCGCGTTGATCGCAATCTTTTCAACGGTGCATGGTGCAAGGTCAGGTGGCACGACTGCCACCACCTCATCATGTGAGCGACTTGTGCCGGCCAACATTTTCAGAACACGATCCTCGGTGGGAGGAACAACTGGAAGACCATCAGTCCAACCTCTGTCAAAAAGTGCTTCATGACTATCCTCGAGAGCAGCGAACTCGATCCGTCGTGACGCGAAGCTGGAGTCGCCGAATCGAACCGCAAGAACTTCAGACTGGCTGGGGTCCACGGACAACGAGCCGCATCCGGGTCGCTGTTCAGGCAAGTTAATACCGAGACCCGAAACGCCGGATAGCTTTTCCCAATTACTTCGTGACCAGCCAACAGTCCGATCTGTTTCCTTGCCTCCTGAGACACTAATTAACGTTGGGACTGTTTCGATTTCGTGATGCCATGACATAGCCAGGTCCTCATCGAAATGTCGATCCGATATTTCCTCCGGAAAAGTGTCGCAGTCTTGGGTAACCACGGTGAGATCCGCAGCCTTTTCCAGCTGAACTAACACTGGAACGATTAACTCACAAGTCGGACAGTCGCTTTTTACTATTGCCACTAATCCGTCTGGCAGAACTTCGGTCATATCGACAGTCATGACAGAAAGATAATCCGAATTCAGTAGCAATTCGGACAGACTCCTTTTGGCTTCTGGCGCTACCATTTCCCGAAGGCAGCTAAGGAGTGGCTATGACAGGCATCGAATCAGACGTATTTCGCAGTGTCCTAGGGCACTTTCCGACCGGTGTAACGGCGGTGACGGCGGTCAACAACGGGAAACCAATCGGAATGGCGATCGGATCATTCACCTCAGTGTCGCTCGACCCACCATTAGTAGCTTTTCTCCCGGGCAAAGATTCAGGCTCTTGGAAAGAAATTCGCGAATCGGGTTCTTTCTGCGTCAATGTGATGGGGCAGGACCAGATGGATGTCTGCGGCGTAATGGCGAGCAGGGCCGAGGATAAATTTGCAGACGTGGCTTGGATCCCCGCGTCAACGGGCTCTCCAATTATTGAAGGATCCATTGCCTTCATCGACTGCCAGATTGAAGACATCCACGACGCTGGTGACCACGACATTGTCGTGGGACGCGTTGTTGACCTCAAAGTGATGGAAAGTAAATCCCCCCTCGTTTTTTTCCAAGGAAACTACGGAACATTCGGCTAGCACGGTCCCGTGGTCTCACTCGCGCGGATAGTGCTAGGAGCCGTCTTTCTCACATCGGGGGCTCTTAAAATTAGGGATTCTTCCTGGGCAGCAACGGCTGCCGCTTTTGGAACACCCCGGCTCCTTGCGAAACCCCTTCCATTCCTAGAAATATTTTTGGGCTCCTTGCTGGTCGCAGGACTCGGAGTCCCTTGGACGTCGATTGCAGCGGAAGTGCTTCTCGCAGTCTTCACTGTGGCGATGTTGAGAGCTATGCGTCGACCAATAACCGAAAGACCGAGGTGTGCATGCTTCGGCAGGTGGACAGAGCGCCCTGTTAGCAGCAGCTCTGTAGTTCGAAATCTAGTGCTCTTGGTTATAGCTGCTTTCTCCAGCGGAATATGAGGAATCGGCGCAAGTCAGAAAATCAAGGATGACCGCCAGCACAAAAGCTTCCTCTTCCCATGCGTCATATCGTCCAGAGGGGCCCCCATGGCCCGATTCGATTTCAGTTCGAAGTAGTAAGGGCCGGCCATTGCTTGCGACTGAACGAAGTTTTGCCACCCACTTAGCGGGTTCCCAATATTGAACTCTTGGGTCGTTCAGTCCAGCGGTTACGAGAATTGCAGGGTGATCGGCGTCGACAACGTTCTCGTAGGGCCCGTATTCAGACATCACCTGAAAACTCTCAAGTTCTTGAGGGTTGCCCCATTCCTCATACTCAGTAATGGTCAATGGGATAGTTGGATCGAGCATCGTATTGACGTTGTCGACGAACGGCACCTCAGCGATAACACCCGCAAATGCCTCCGGTCGTTGATTGACGATAACTCCCATCAGCAACCCGCCAGCGCTGCCCCCGCGTGCGACGATTCTCTTGGAATCTGACCACCCAGAAGCAACAAGGTGGTCCCTGCAGGCACCAAAATCGGAAAAGGTGTTTTGCTTTTTTTCTAGTCGACCGTCCTCATACCACTTTCGACCTAATTCGCCCCCACCCCGAACATGGGCGATAGCGAAAATAACGCCACGGTCCAAGAGTGACAGGCGAGCAGAGGAAAAAGAAGCCGGTATCCCCAATTCGTAGGCGCCGTATCCGTACAGAACAGTAGGGGCGGGCCACTCAATGACGTCCTTTCGCCACACGAGACTTATGGGAATTTGCGTTCCGTCCGGTGAGGAAGCCCATGAACGTTCACTTTCGTATAAAGACAAATCGACGCCACCCAGAACTTGCTGTTGCTTGAGTAGCGACTGGACCCGCGTATCAATATCGATTTCATAGATAGATGGCGGAGTAACCATAGATGTGTAGGAATATCGATACTTTCGTGTCCTAAATTCAGCGTTAGCGTTGGATCCGGCCTCATAAACCGGCTCCGGAAAATCAATCTCAAATTCGACATCACTCAGATAGTCGATTACCCGGAGCGCCGGTACCCCATCACGACGTTCAGAGACGACTATGAAAGTCTCAAAGACATCTACGTCTTCTAACCGAACGCCCTCGCGGTGGGGTATCACCTCGGTCCAGTTTTCGGCGGAAAGCGCTTGAGTCGGTGCTTCCATCAACCTGAAATCAACTGCTTGTTCATTTGTCAGAATTAGAAACCGGTCTCCTTGATGGGAAATTCTGTACTCGTGTCCTTCTCGACGTGGCTCTACAAGACGTGGTTCTGTCTCCGGCAAGTTGGCGTCAATGAGCCAATACTCGGAAGACATCTTTGACTCGCTCCCGATTACGACGAAGCTCTCACTGCGCGTTCCGCTAATACCAACCCAAAACTTTTCGTCATCTTCTTGGAAGACAACTACATCCTCCGAGCTCGCTGTTCCAACTGCGTGGCGCAGCACCCTGTTGGGTCGATGAGCATCATCGGTTTTAACTAGGAAGAGATTTGTCGAATCATTAGCCCACACTAAGCCGTAAGAGAGGCCATCAATACCGGCGTCGATTTCTTGCCCACTCTCGATGTCCAACACTGTCAATTTGTATTCTTCGTTGCCCTCGGTATCAACGGTGTAGGCGAGCCTTCTATGATCTGGGCTCACGGAAAGGTCGCCGATAGCGAAGTATCCCTCGTCCTTGGCGAGTTCGTTTTCGTCTAACAGCACCTTTTCCGACTCCGGTTGGTCGCGCGAACGTCGAATATGGAGCGGATATTGGAGACCAGTGCCCGTCCTGACGAGATATTCCCAATGATCCTTTGGAACCGGGACTGACTGATCTTCTTCGTTGACTCGCGACTTGATTTCCGAGAAAAGGCTTCCGCATAGATCATTTAAATGCGAAGTCGAGAAATCGGTCCAATCGTTTTCCGCGCGCAAGTATTCAAGTACCCGAGGATCCTCTCGGTTTCGAAGCCAAAACCATGGATCTTGCGTTGATTCACCATGGGCTTCTCGAATGTAATTCTCTCGAGGGGCTATCGGTGGTGATTGATCTGCCGAGTCCATCCCGATGACGCTAGCGTCCGTAGCTCCTGAAGCGAGAGTCGAACGCTTTTAAGCACGGTAGTTTGCTATCGAACTTTGACAAACTTAACTCGAGGTTGACGATGCCAATTTACGCTCTAGGCGAACACGAACCGGAAATTCACCCCGAAGCGTGGATTATGCCCGAAGCCGTCCTTATTGGACGCGTAAAAATAGGAGCCCGTGCAACGGTGTGGTCTGGCGCTGTGCTTCGCGCGGATGACAACGAGATCATCATTGGCGAAGAAACGTCGATTCAAGACAACGCGGTGCTACATGTCACTAACGAACTACCCACACACGTTGGTCGCGGATGCACGATTGGACACTTAGCGCATTTAGAAGGATGCACTGTGGAAGATGAAGCGTTGATTGGGACGGGATCGATAGTGCTGCATGAAGCGATAGTAGGATGCAGAGCTCTCGTGGGAGCCGGTGCCGTCGTGCCGGGACGCATGCATGTTCCGCCCGGAACTATGGCGTTAGGAATGCCGGCCAAGATCCGTGAAGGAGTCGACACTAACCCGCTAATTCTTCCTGGAGTTCGCACTTACATCGAAAGAGGCGAGACCTTTAGGACGCAGATGCGTCGCGTCGATTGAGAAGAAATCTCTTGCATGACATATGGTCAATGCATGACTAAAGCATCAATTGACTTGGGGAAGGTCGGTTTATGGACCAACATTCTCGACACCTTGCCTTCCTCGGAAGGTAACGAACTTTGCGCTGAAGCCAGCTCACTTGGGTTTAAGACAATATGGATTCCTGAAGCGGTGGGTCGCGACCCATTTGTCACAGCGATGCGCGTTTTAGAAAACACAGCCGATGTTGTTGTGGCAACGGGAATTGCAAATATTTATGCTCGAGACGCCATGACCATGGCCAATGCTCAGCGAAGCGTTGAAGAGGCTCACCGTGGACGCTTCCTTTTGGGACTCGGCGTTAGCCACCTTCACCTAGTCGAATGGGTCCGGAAACACGATTATTCAAAACCTTTGACTTTCATGAGGGACTATCTTGCAGCGATGCAAAAAGCGCGCTTTATGGCGGTAGGGCCGACTGAGTTGCCTGAACTTGTATTAGCAGCGTTGGGCCCCAAAATGCTTGAGCTAGCAGCATCAGAAACTGCGGGCGCACACCCTTATTTCGTTCCGCCAGAACACACTCAAATGGCACGAGAAATTATGGGTCAGGATGCGCTTCTCTATCCAGAACAGATGGTTGTTTTGGAGGAAGACCCATCAGCAGCTCGGGCAATTGCTCGACAACATATGACCACCTACGCCGCTCTACCAAACTACGCAAATAACCTGCGTCGTCTTGGTTACGAAACGGAGGAAATAGAAAGTCTTGATGACAGAGTTGTAGATGCTGTCATTGCCTGGGGATCGCTTGAGGCAATTAAAGAGCGAGTGAAAGCGCACTTCGATGCGGGGGCAGACCATGTTTGTGTGCAGGTCCTCACCGAAGACTCTCAAGACGTACCCGAAGGCTGGCGGCGGCTAGCTCCGGCTCTGGTCGGATAAATTCGGTGGCTTCAGTCCGAACTGAAATCACTGAACTAGCAACTGGTCTTGGCATGCTGGGCTTCGATAGCCCCGCTGAAGCCATTCGTCGGTTACCCAAGCAACTTGTTGATGTGGATGAAGCCGTTTGGAAGAAATTCGTTAGCGCCGTTGATGAACCCTCCCACCGAGTTGATTTTGCTGGTGCCTTCCGCAATGGCCAGGTTTTCTTGGAAGCGAAGGACGGCCTTCGCGGTCGGCCTCCACTACTCATCGAGTGGAAAGGTGGCCATCGAAGCCCTAGCCACGATCAACTTCCCATCGACTTGAGAGTGGACCGTGTATACCTCGTCTCGTGCAAGTACTCATCAAAAATTCTCCTAAATGCAGCGCCTTCGAATCTTTTTGCCGCCAAGGGCGATGTCGGGGACTGGTACGACTTTGTTGCTCCCAAGCAACACCAAGCCTTGTATTCCGCGGTCCGGACAGAAATCGCCGGCCGCATAGAGCTTCCGCCCTTTGTGGGAGATTTGGCGAAGCACCACAGGGCGGAGCTCAAGGTGGCGTTGGCGAGCCGGGAATGGAGTGCCGAGTGCGCAGCGGCCTATCAGGACCTCGCAGTTGAAGTTGGACGCATTACAGCTAGTAAGTGGCGAAAATCTGTGGCCACGAAGAGACAGCGCGAAGCCCTGTTGTGGCGCCTTCTAAGAATTGGTCCTGCTCCCTACTACGTTCTGGGGTCAGCCAAAGATCGATCTTTGCGGTTACTAGTAACAACACCCTGGGATTGGCGTCGTCGCTTTGAATTCAGAGACTTAGAAATGTGGGGTGAGGATGCCGGACAGCCCAAAATAGGCTGGCGGGCCACGGTCCGAGATCATGAAGCATGTGAGGAAACCAGTGTTGACGGGCATGTCGAAGTTCGATGGAGTCATGGCAGGTTTGCGCAAGCCCCAGAAGCTAAGGTCTATTTGGATACGCCACACACGCAAGTGCCTGGATATCTACATCTTGATGTTTCCGAACCTTGGTCTGGTCAGATGAGTGGGCCCGAAATCCAATTACCACTATCCTAATAGTGGTAAGTAACCCTCAGGAGTTCTCGTGGCAGACACCGAACAAAATGTTGCTATCGATCTAGGCAAATATCAGCTGGGTTGGAGTGATGAAGAAGACTATGTGTATAAGCCACAAAAGGGTTTGAACGAAGACATCATTCGGGAAATGTCCTTCCTAAAAAAAGAGCCAGAGTGGATGCTCGATTTCCGGCTCCGTTCCTACGAAATCTTTAAAAGAAAGCCAATGCCCAACTGGGGAGGCGACACATCGGAAATCTTTTTCGATGACATTTATTACTACATCAAGCCGACCGAAGGTCAGGTCGACGCTTGGGAAGAGTTGCCGGACTCGGTCAAAGACACTTATGAAAAACTCGGCATCCCCGAAGCGGAGCGTAAGTATCTTGCAGGGGTGACTGCGCAATACGAATCGGAGGTCGTCTATCACCGCAATAGAGATGACCTAGAGGCGCAAGGCGTAATCTTTTCCGACATGGATTCAGCGGTGAAGGATCACCCCGAGTTGGTTCAAAAATATTTTGGAACCATAATTCCGGCTGGCGATAACAAATTTTCCGCGTTGAACTCAGCCGTGTGGTCGGGAGGTTCATTTATCTACGTACCTCCCGGCGTCGAAGTCGAAATGCCTTTGCAGGCTTATTTCCGCATTAACGCCGAAAACATGGGTCAATTTGAGCGGACGCTTATCATCGCTGACGAAGGAGCGACTGTTCACTACATCGAGGGTTGCTCAGCGCCTGTCTATAGCTCCGACTCCCTGCATTCGGCAGTGGTTGAACTATGTGCTCTTCCTGGAGGCCGCATTACGTACACGACCATTCAAAACTGGTCAAACAACGTCTTTAACCTGGTTACGAAGCGCGCAGCTGCCTATGAGGAAGCGCATGTCGAATGGATTGATGGGAATATCGGGTCAAGACTGACCATGAAATATCCAGCTGTTTATCTCATGGGTCCGAAAGCTTCGGGCGAAGTGCTGTCTGTCGCTTATGCCGGTGAAGGTCAGCATCAAGACGCGGGCGCCAAAATGGTTCATGCCGCTCCAGAAACTTCTTCCAAAATAGTTTCAAAGTCGATCTCAAAAGATGGAGGAAGAACTACGTATAGAGGCCTAGTGAGGGTCGAGGAGGGAATGAGCGACTGCCGTTCTCATGTCCAGTGCGACGCACTGCTATTGGACGAAACCAGCCGTTCAGACACCTACCCATATCAGGAGATAGGTTCCCGAGACGCGGAAATTGGACACGAAGCGACTGTGTCTAAAGTCGCTGATGAACAGCTCTTCTACCTAATGAGTCGTGGTCTTTCTGAAGAGCAGGCGATGGGTATGGTCGTCAATGGTTTCATCGAACCTGTTACCAAAACTTTGCCAATGGAGTACGCGGTGGAGTGGAGCCGGCTCATAGAGTTACAGATGGAAGGTTCCGTCGGCTAACTCGGTAAATAGTTCGTTCCCCGAAACCGCTGTGCGTTGGTAGTAATAAGAGGTTCCTCTGGGTACGGTCACATCTCAAACTGTCATGGAGGTTCCTTCAGGTGCGTTCACCGAAAGACTTTTTTTCACCACTTGCGCTAGGGGCGCCTGAACCTTTACGCGAGATTCCATTTCGCCCTTCCCGGATGATCCATTTTTTTGACCCATCCAACGAAAAAATGCGGAGTAAAATTGACACGATTGCTCCCAAAGTTGACGTACTGCTCGGCAATTTGGAAGATGCGGTGGCCGCTGATAACAAAGATGCAGCACGTGCCGGTCTTGTAGAAGTCGGAAAAGCTTGGTCGACTTCGGAAACGCAACTTTGGACACGAGTCAATAGCTTGGATTCACCATGGTTTTTAGATGACGTGATGACACTTGTCAGTGAGATAGGGGAGAACCTCGACGTGATCATGGTCCCGAAGGTTGAAGGGCCAGAAGACATCCACTATGTAGATCAGCTTCTAGCCCAGCTCGAGGCTCGCGCTGGGCTAGCGGAGCCAATCTTGGTGCACGCCATTCTCGAAACAGCGCAAGGTGTTGCGAATGTGGAGAGTATTTGCGGCGCTAGTCCCCGTATGCAGGGTCTCTCGCTTGGGCCAGCGGACTTGGCTGCCGACAGGCGGATGAAGACGACGAGAGTTGGTGGCGGACACCCTGGTTACTTGGTTCGTCAAGACCCAGAAGAGGGTGCGAACGATGAGGCCCGGGCCACCTATCAACAAGACTTATGGCACTACACCTTGGCACGTATGGTTGATGCTTGCGGAGCCCATGGGATCCTCCCCTTCTATGGTCCATTTGGTGATATAGCGGACACAGTTGCATGTGAGGACCAGTTCAGAAACGCCTACCTCTTGGGTTGTGTAGGCGCGTGGAGTCTTCACCCGGTCCAAATTGATATTGCGAAGAAGGTTTTCAGTCCAGAACCTTCGGAGGTCGCTTGGGCAATGCGAGTGATTGACGAAATGGGAGACGGCACTGGTGCCGTCATGATCGACGGGAAAATGCAAGATGACGCAACAGTGAAGCAATGTCACGTCGTCGTGAATCTTGCCCGAGAATTAGCTGCGAAAGACCCCGATCTTGCTTCTGAGTACGGATTCTGAGCGGAGAAATTGACATTTCCATAGGAGGTTCATCTGATGTCGACTTATCGACCTCGACGGTCTGTTTTGTATATGCCTGCGGCTAATCAACGTGCCCTAGAAAAAGCTAAAGATATCCCTGCTGACGCCTTGATATTCGACCTTGAAGATGCAGTGGCGCCCGACGCCAAAGAACTTGCTCGCGAACAAGCTTGCAATGCAGCTGCCTCCTCTGACTATGGAAACCGAGAACTGACTATTCGATGTAATGGTCTTGATACCCCATGGGGCAGAGAAGACATCCTTGCTGCTGCAGAAGCAGCTCCTTCAGCGGTTGTCATTCCTAAGGTGGACGGGCCGGAGCATTTGGCTCAGGTCTTGGAAGTCCTCGACGAAGGAGGAGCCCCTGCAGCAACTGAGATCTGGGCGATGGTGGAGACACCCGCCGGAATTTTGTGCGTAGATCAAATAGCGCAATTCGAACGCACGGCCGTTCTTGTCATGGGTACGAATGATATGGCTAAAGAGTTGAGAGCATCCATTACTCAAGATCGGCACGCACTGCTGCCTTATTTGGCGATGTGCCTGCTAGCAGCGCGTGCTGCTGATGTAGGAATCCTCGATGGTGTTTACAACGATATAAAGAACGAAGAGGGTTTTGAGCAAGTCTGTCGGCAGGGCGCAGAGATGGGCTTCGACGGCAAAACACTCATTCACCCCAGTCAAGTAGCGCCGACTAATGAAAGCTTCTCTCCAAGTTTAGACGAGCTTGACTTTCACCAACGAGTGATTGAAGAGTTCGAAGCTGCTCAGAATGAGGGCCGAGGGGTTCTTACCGTAGATGGAAAAATGATCGAGAACCTTCATGTTGACGAGGCCAGAAGAGCCATTGCCATGGCACAAGTTATTGCCGAGAGATAAAAACTTATGGACGCTGAAGACTGATTTTTGTAGAGAAAGCGCGAGAATACAAATATGCCGATGCGCACCAACTGCCGCCACTATGAAACCAGGTCTTATGGCAATGGCGAAACAGTAAGAAAGTGCAATCTAGATTTAGCTCCCGAAGCACCGTGGCGTTGTCCCGATGAATGCGCTGATTACGCGCCCCGAAGAATCGATGTCGCGTGGGATCATGGCTCGCTAGGTGTCAGCGATTTCGCAGAAGAGCCCCAAAGCTTGGGAGAGGACGATTCGATAGCCGCATTGCTTGACGCGGCCGAAGATATTGTTAATTCGGCGGGTCCGGACATTCTGTTAGAACTAGAGGCGGAAAAGGGCAAAAAAAAGCGGCGTAGACGCGGTGTCAACAAAAAAGCCCGAGCGCGCAAACGGAAAAAAGGTAAGAAACGCTGAGTTGTGTGCGCAGGGGATTTCTCCTACGCATGTAGGTAGAATTGAGATCTGTGGCACGCACGCAAACTGGTCTGTTTGAACCCTCGGAATTAACTGATCTCACTGGATCTTCGGCTTTCGCCGAGCGTCGTCAAATAGCTCTACAGAGTGCTTCTGATCTGGGCCAGCCGTCTTTCGAAGAGGAATTGTGGCGTTACACACCAATAGACGATCTAGATGTGTCCGAGTTTCATCTAGGTGCGCCTGGTGGTGCGCCAACCGGTAGCGGACTTAGTGAAGGGCTTGAGAAAGATGCGGCTGCTGTAATTGAAGTAGTCAATGGGGAAGTCGTTGCATGCCAAATTCACCACGACTTGGTCTCAGTTCATTTTGATGGACCGCTTCTCGAAGATGCAATAGCTTCGGTGGTTCCCGTAGGAGCTGATTTTTTTACTGATTGCAACATAGGTTATTGCGCAGCACCAATGCTGATAGCTATCGACGCAAACGCGGTGATCGAGTCACCTATCGTGATACGCCAACACACGACCGAAGAACAGCTTGCGTGGTTCCCGAGGGTTTTTGTGCGAGCTGGGGAGAACTCTGAGGCCAAGGTCGTTGAGCACCAAAGCAGTTCGGCAATTGCGGGTCTTGTATGTCCTGTTGTCGAGATAGTGCTAGAGCAAGCAGCGCGTCTGCAGTACCTCACCGTTCAAGAACATGGTCCGAAGCTGTGGCAGATTGCAACGCAAGTAGCTGAGGTAGGAAGAGATGCGCGTGTCACACTGAATCAAGTGGCGTTGGGGGGTGCTTACGCTCGGGCCCGCATTGATGCGAAGATGGTTGGTCAAGGTTCATCTGGTGATATCAAAGCCGTCTACTTCGGCCGAGCGAGCGCTCAGCACGATTTTAGAACTTTCCAGAAACACGAAGCTCCGCACACGAACTCTAATCTTTTGTTTAAGGGTGCTGTGAGTGACTCGAGCCGCGCAATTTATACGGGCCTGATTCGGATCGAGCCCGAAGCTGCGGACGTAAATGCCTTTCAGACGAATCGGACGCTCAAATTATCCGACGAAGCTTGGGCAGAGTCTGTTCCTAACTTGGAAATCGAGAATAATGATGTGAAATGCAGCCATGCTTCCGCAGTTGGGCCTATCGATGGTGAGCAGAAGTTTTACTTGGAGAGTCGCGGCGTCCCCGACGAAATAGCCGAAGCTTTAGTAGTAAAGGGGTTTTTCGCAGATGTCTTGGAGGATCTCCCGTTAGCGCATGTCGGCGAGCTGATTAACGGCCGTATCGAAGAATTTCTGTCCTTGGATCGGCAGCGCTAATGGCAACATTTCAACTGTGTCATATCGACTCTCTTGAAAATGGTGGAGCTCAAAGATTTGATATTGACGGCCACCGAATCGCGGTAGTCCGGATTGATGATGAAGTTCACGCTGTCGGGGATAGATGTAGTCATGCCAACTATTCGCTTTCTGATGGCGTTGTCTGGGCGGAAGACTGCGCCATTGAGTGCCCAAAACACTTTTCGAAGTTCGATCTCAAAAGTGGCTTGCCAGATGTCTTTCCCGCAACTCAACCCGTCGCCGTTTATGCAGTGCGCAATGTCGACGGTGAGATAGAACTGGAGATTCCGTGAGCTTGCTAACCATTAAAAACCTAGGGGTTGCAGTTGGCGATGAAGAAATTCTTAAGGGTGTCGATCTTGAAATTGGCTCGGGCGAAGTTCATGTCGTTATGGGTCCAAATGGAGCAGGGAAAAGTACGCTTTCCAATGCGGTGATGGGCAAACCCGGATATCACATTACGTCGGGCCTGATTGAGTTAGACGGACGAGAGATTTCAGCGTTACCGACTTGGGAACGGGCTCAAGCTGGACTTTTCTTAGCCATGCAGTACCCGACCGAGGTACCGGGTGTTTCGGTTCGAGAGACTCTGGAAATGGCTCTCGAGGCGCGAGAACAAGCTGATGTCGATGTTTGGGCTCGCCTTAAAGAGGAGGCGGAGCAAGTTGGTCTGCAGGCAGACCTCCTTAACCGGCCTCTAAATGTAGATATGTCGGGGGGTGAAAAGAAACGCAACGAAACAGTTCAATTGGCGGTGTTGCAACCCGAAATAGCGGTGCTGGATGAGTTAGACAGCGGCCTAGATATTGATGCATTGAAGGCGTGTGCGGAACGAGTTGAGGAAATGACGAACCAGGGCCTGGGAGTGCTTTGTATTACTCATTATCACAGGTTGCTTGACTACCTTCCTGCAGACGAAGTGCACATTCTGGTCGATGGACAGATTGTCGAAAGTGGCGGACCCGAGCTTGCTCGAGAGCTTGAAGAGAGCGGTTACGCCAGGTTTGTTGAATCTGAAGATGATTCTCAAGGTGTGTCGGTCGCAATTGGGGGATTGTCGACTGGGTCGGCGGACTCAGCGGCTGAAAATGCCGACCCGTTTGCCGATCCGTTGGCTTAGGCATCGCATTTCTTCCGGTCAATTGACGGATTACACTTTGCGAAAGCCATTGGATCTCGGCAATAGCGGGGCAACTTATGACTGAACGAGTTTTGCTTACATCTGAAGAGCTTCAAAGTTTTTCTCGGATGATGCCTCAGTGGACGGTCAATGAAATCGCGATAGAACGAGTGTTTAAATTCGCTAATTTCGTGGAAGCCTTTGCCTTCATGACTGCGGTTGCGATGCACTGCGAAAGACTGGACCATCACCCTGAATGGTCGAACGTATATTCGACGGTCAACGTTCGACTTACGACGCACGACCAAAATGGTATAACCCGATTGGATGTGGCTCTTGCAGACGTAATGGAAGAGTTAGCTGGTGGTTAGTTTGCGGCGGTCGTTATTCCGTGTCTATCGCGCTTGGTCGGCGTTCCGGAGAGCCAAACTCACGATCGGGGTGAGGGCATTGGTCCTCGATGCTGATGGGCAGGTATGCCTTGTCAGGCATAGTTATCGAGAGGGCTGGTACCTACCAGGTGGGAGTGTGAAGACCGGAGAATCGTTGGTGGATGCGATGCAGCGAGAGCTTCGCGAGGAGACGGGTGTCGATCTGCCCGAGACCCCTCAATCTGTCCATGGTGTGTTCTCTTCTTTTAACGAACATAAGAGCGACCATGTTGTGGTTTTTGTAGTGAGGGAATGGTCGGTAAGTGCCACCGTGTCAGCTGAAATTGCGGAAGTTGCTTTTTTCTCTCCAGATGATCTCCCTGAGGGAACATCTGCTGCCACGACGCGGAGAATCAAGGAGCACGTAACTGGCGTTCCGCCGGGGCACCGATGGTAGGACCCTTAAGAATCTTCTAGCTCGTCTAGACCAGTTAGTAAAGTGTTCCAAGACAGCGTTGCGCATTTGATTCGAACAGGAAATTTCACGACCCCTCGCAGGGCTTCGAGATCGCCAAGCTGAAATGACGTTGAATCTTCCAAGGAAGCCGCTTCGTCTGAGATCGAATCCTCGTGAATCGACATCATTGCTTTGAACTCCTTCGTGAGGGCTCGCACTTCGTTTAGCGACTTGCCCTGCACTGCAGCTGACATCATCGAGGCTGAAGCTTGGCTGATGGAGCAGCCGTGGCCCGCTATTCTAAGTTCCTCAATTTTTCCTTCGGACAATCTGAAGGTTAGTGAGATTTCGTCTCCGCAAAGGGGGTTGAAGCCTTCCGTCTTATGAGCAGGCGGGCACTCCAGCTCACCGCTGTTTCTCGGGTTGCGGTAGTGATCAAGAATGATTTCTTTATATAGGTCTTCGAGTCCTGGCACAGCTTCTCCGCCTAAAGAGCGAACATCTCGCCGGCTGGCTCCAGTGCGTCTGCCAGCGCGTCGATATCTGACTCGTCATTATAAAGATAAATCGATGCGCGAGCCGTTGCGCCGACACCCAGTTCTCTCATCAACGGCTTAGCGCAGTGATGTCCTGCTCTCACGCAAATCCCACGCTGATCCAGGACCTGGCTTAAGTCGTGGGGATGCACACCTCGATATTCAATTGACATCACGCCACCGCGATTTGACGCATCTTTCGGGCCATGAATAACGATGTCGTCTCCATACCTGGCTGTCAGGGTTGAGAGCGCATAATTAGTGAGTTCGATTTCGTGTTTGCGAATATTTGTCATTCCAATGGAATTGAGAAATTTGATGGCCGCCCCTAATCCGATGATCTCTGCGATTGGTGGCGTGCCCGCCTCAAACTTGTGTGGCAGCTCGTTAGCCGTAAATCCGTCCCTCCTGACGTCGAGAATCATTTCGCCGCCTCCCAGAAACGGAGGCATAGCATCGAGAAGTTCGGTACGACCCCACAGAACGCCGATGCCAGTCGGACCGCACATTTTGTGGCCGGTGAAACACATAAAGTCGGCATTTAGCTCGGCGACATTTGATGGCAGGTGTGGAACATACTGGCTTCCATCCACCGCCATCAAAGCCCCTGCAGCGTGCGCTCGTTCACCTATTTGAGGGATGGGGTTAAGCGTCCCCAAGACGTTACTCATAGCGGTGACACTCACGAGTTTGACGCCGTCGAGTAGGTTATCTAGGTCTGATAGATCGAGGCATCCGTCTTGGGTGAGCGGTATCCAACGAAGCTCAAAACCCTTTTCAGCAGAGAGTATTTGCCAAGGAACGATGTTCGCGTGATGTTCCATATCGCTGATTAAAACGACGTCACCTTTTCCCAAGTTTGCGCCGCCCCACGAACGGGCTAAAAGGTTAAAAGCCTCTGTCGCATTTTTGGTAAAGATGACTTCGTTGGGCGAATTTGCCCCGATGAACGACGCAGTTTGCGCTCGAGCATCCTCCATAGCATCTGTTGCTTTTGCAGCAATTTCGTAGGCGCCTCGATGAACGTTGGCGTTTATTGTTTTGTAGTAACTGTTCATCGCCTCGATAACTTCGAGCGGTTTTTGGGATGAGGCTGCTGAATCTAAGTAAACAATGGTGTGGCCGTTGATGATCTCTGAGAGCAAGGGAAAGTGAGATTTAATATCAGAGGGAAGAGTCATGTCTCGAACCGTTCGTAACCCTCTTTTTCTAAGCGCAGTGCAAGTTCGGGGCCTCCCGACTCGACGATGCGACCGCCGTAGAGAATGTGGACATTGTCAGGTTTTAACTCTGTGAGCAATCGTTGATAGTGCGTGATTAATAGGACACCCATGTCTGGCTGAGCTTCTTGGACATCGCGCACACCTTTGGCAACCACTTTCAGTGCGTCTACATCCAATCCTGAGTCAGTTTCGTCGAGAACAGCGAACTCTGGCTCGAGTATCGCCATTTGCAATATTTCATTTCGTTTTTTCTCGCCACCGGAAAAGCCCTCGTTTAGATAACGATCCATAAAGGAAGCTTCCATGTCTAGGCGGGCCATCCACTCCTGCATTCCGACGTAAATATCGATGGCGGAAACGTCTTCGCCCCGTCGAGCAGATGATGCCTGCCGGAGGAAATTTCGCACCGAAACGCCAGAAATTTCCTGCGGGTATTGGAAAGCTAGAAACATGCCCGCTTTAGCCCGGACGTCGGCATCCCAATCTGTAATGTCGTCCCCCTTCAAACGCAGCGTGCCTCCCACAACTTCGTACTCGGGAGATCCCATCAGACTGGTGGCCAACGTGGACTTTCCAGATCCGTTGGGGCCCATAATCGCGTGAATCTCACCGGCATTAATCGTTAAATCGACGCCGTCTAGAATCTTGGGCCCATCTGCCGCTCTGACCTCGAGCGCTTCAATCTCGAAAAGTGGAGCTGACATACCTTCAATTCTATTGGAGATCGTTTGTATTTAGCACTGAGTTCCTATCGCAACGCTTTAATTCCCGGTGTTCTCGGACATCTTTAAGTTAGGTGAGGAAATCGTTGGAGACATCTAACCAGAATTGCGTGCTGAGACTTAGGGACTCCACGTCAATGCGCTCGTCGTGTCCGTGAAAGCGACTCATGAAATCACTCGACTTCAGTTCAGGGCTGAATAAACCTGCCCCATACGCGACTGCGCCAAGATTCCGATAGACACGCGCATCAGTAAATCCGACGATTAACTGGGGAGATAGCCGCACATTCGGGAATGGCTGATTTACTGCTTTCTGAATGGTGTCCCACATGGGGTTATCCATCCTGCTTATGCTCGCGGGGTCATTCATGATGATGTCAATGTCTACTTCGTTGACCAGCTCTCCCAGAGCGCGCCCTAGATGTGCCTGCACCTCGGCAGATGATTCGCCGGGAAGAGTGCGAATATCCACGTTGATATCTATTTGATCTGGAATGACGTTGGTTTTCATTCTCCGCTCTGCTTCGGCAACATTGGGTGAAAAGGTGGTGTGAGTGCAGCTGTAGAAATGACGAGCCAATCCCTCTACCGGATGAGCATCTAGCCAGTCCTCAATCAGGTTTGGGTCCAGCATGATGGATTTGGTTTCCTGATCAACGTCGAGGGTTTCTACCTGTTGGCGCCAAAGTTCGTGAAATTGTGCCGGTGGTCTGTATTCGGCCAAACGTTGCACCACGGCAGCGGCTCTTACTAGCGCGTTATCTGACTTGAACGGCGCCGACCCATGACCTGGAGTGCCCTTTACGCGAAGCTTTCTCCATGCGACACCCTTTTCGCCGACGTTCATTCCGACGTGTGGGTTATCAGACGTTCCGCCATGGAGGCCACCGTTCTCGGTCAGCACGTAGTCGGCCATAATTGCCTCACGATTATGATCTGCCATCCACTGAGCGCCATGGGCTGAACCTGATTCCTCATCTGCAACCGCGAAATATATGAAATCGCCTTTTGGCTTGAACCCGGTCTCAGCTAGGTGTTTGAAGGCGACTGCCTGCGAGGCGGTCAAATTAAGCATGTCGACAGCGCCGCGACCCCATACTTCTCCATCTATCAATTCTCCGCCGAAGGGATCTCGAGACCAGCCATCAGGATTCACTGGGACTACGTCGGTGTGGCCCATGAGACACAAGCTGGGTGCGTTGGCGTCGCTTCCTTCGATACGAGCGACTAGGGATTTGCGTCCAGGGTGGGGTTCAAAGGTTTCAATGTCAATGCCGGGTCCCTCAAGAAATGTTTCCAAAGCATCCGAGTTGAGCACTTCGTTGCCTGAGTCGGCGGTGCCATCGTTTACGCAAGCATTTTGAATCATGGTTTGCAAGAGTTCGACTGTCGTTGCGGTGCGCGTTTCTCTGTTAGTTGCCATCCAAGAATCGTAGATCTCTCTCCAATCAGTTGTTGACAGCTTTTGATATTGACTCCGCGATGTCTTTGCTCCTGGTTTGTTTGATGTGTGATCAAATGTAGAGGTGAGCGATGAGACACTATGCGAGCTGAGTGCGTTGGAAATGCGAGATTTATTGCTTGTGGGTGAGTTGAGCGCCCGGGAGCTTCTCTCAGCGCACTTGTTACAGATAGAAAAGCTGAACCCCGAATTAAACGCGATAGTCACTCTTGTTCCCGAGCGGGCTGAAGAGTTAGCGGCTTTAGCAGATCAAGCATTTGCTGAGGGGCGAACTCTTGGGGTTCTTCATGGCTTACCAGTGGCTCATAAAGACTTAGTAGATACGGCAGGGGGCCTAACGACTCTGGGTTCTCCTATCTACAAAGATCGAGTGCCTGAAAGCGACGATCTGATCGTCGAGCGTATGCGGAACGCCGGGGCGGTCATGATTGGGAAAACGAATACACCTGAGTTTGGAGCGGGTTCTCAAACATTTAACGAGGTTTTTGGAGTGACCTCGAACCCCTACAACACAGATATGACTTGCGGCGGAAGTAGTGGGGGAGCAGCGGTTGCCTTGGCGGCGCGCATGCTGCCTTTAGCGGATGGGTCCGACTTGGGTGGTTCGCTGCGTAATCCCGCCTCGTTTTGTAATGTCGTCGGCTTTAGGCCTTCAGGAGGACGTGTACCTACTGTCCCGAATTCGAATCTTTGGCTTCCCATGTCAACCCAAGGACCTATGGCTCGATCGGTCGCAGATATAGCGCTCTTGATGCAAGCGATAGCTGGCCCACACCAACTTGCGCCAAGTTCTAACACTGAACCCCCGGAAATTTTCGGCGGTTCGCTCGAGAGAGATTTTTCTGGTTCAAGGGTGGCGTGGTCCCCTGACCTTGGAGGTCTGCCTGTCGACCCGCGGGTCAGAGCAGCACTAAGTCCGATTCCAGACCTTCTTGCTGACCTAGGTTGCGAGGTAGTTGAAGATTGGCCAGATTTGTCTGACGCCCCTGAGATTTTTCAAATACTAAGAGCGCAAATTTTTGCAAATAGCTATGCGCCAATCCTGGAAACACATCGAGCGGAGATGAAGCAAACGGTTATTTGGAATGTCGAAAAGGGTTTATCAATGACCGTCGGAGAGTACGGCCGGGCACTCTCTAAACAGGCACAAATGTTCTCGAAACTGCAGGACTTTATGGAAGAAATTGAGTTTTTGGTTTGCCCTGTCGTGCAAGTTCCACCTTTTCCGAAAGGTATTGAATTCATTGAGGAGATCGAAGGCGTTCGTTTCGAAACATATATCGATTGGATGAGGTCGTGCAGCGACATAACCACGACGACTCACCCAGCCATATCGGTACCTGCGGCTTTCACTGATGACGACCTCCCTGTCGGTCTTCAGATTGTTGGAAGAAGTCGCGCTGATCGCTCCGTTCTTGAGCTCGCCCATGCGTTCGAGCAGATCGTTCAGGTCGGCCGGCGTGCGCCCTAGTCTTTGGCCTCTGTGGAACATTCAGGATTGCTGAACCTCCCGGATAGGGTGCAACGGTAATGTCGAATTTGGCGATTGAAACACTTGGTTTGGGGCGATCTTTTGGGAGCAATATCGCTGTGGGCGGAGTTGACATAGCGGTACGCAAGGGCGAAATATACGGGTTTTTGGGGCCAAATGGTGCAGGGAAGTCGACGACTGTTCGAATGCTTTGCACTCTTCTCCGGCCGACCTCTGGGGTTGCAAAAGTAGCTGGCTTCGATGTGATGGACACACCTGAGAAAGTACGACTTCGAATCGGTGTCGCAATGCAAGACGCTGCTTTGGATGACAAACAGAGCGGCCGCGAGATACTCGAATTCCAGGGGCGGTTATTCGGGTTAGACACTAAAACCAGGCGGGAAAGAGTAGAAAAAGCTATTCATTTGGCTGATATCGGCGACGCTATAGATGACTGGGTGCGCACCTACAGCGGAGGCATGAAACGCCGTCTCGATTTGGCCGCAAGTCTCGTGCACGACCCTCAGGTACTTTTTTTGGACGAACCGACAACCGGCTTGGATCCCATTAGCAGGGTTCGGGTATGGGAAGAGGTCCGAAGACTAAACCGCGAAAACGGTGTCACTGTATTTCTGACTACGCAGTACCTCGAAGAAGCTGATGAGTTAGCCGACCGTGTAGGAATTATTGATCGAGGGCGAATAGTAGAAGAGGGAACTCCTACCGAACTCAAGCGAGCCGTCGGATCGGACTTAATTGTCGTCGAATTGTCTGGCGATATCGAGCGGGCAGCTGAGATAGCGAGATCGATGAGCGATGTATCTGAAGTGACAGTCGGAAGCAATGGCCTTGCGATTTCCACCAATGATGCTGCGGCTTTGATCTCAAAAGTCGCTGTCGCCTTTAACCAGCACGGCATCTCCGCTAATTCATTGACTATACGAACACCTTCCTTGGACGATGTGTTTCTCCGCGCCACCGGTCATCGCTTATCAACGGAGTCAGTGCAATGAGAAATACAGCGGAGAGGGTTTCCAATAGGAACAGTTTTGTCGCGGACGTGTCTGCTGTTGCCTCTCGAGCAATTCGAAGTTTGACCCGCGAGCCAGAATTTATTGGGCCGGCATTGGCAATCCCGATTTTCTTCTTTGTCGTGAACATTGGAGCTCTGGAAGCCTTTGTCGAACGTCAACCTGGTATCGACTATCGCGCCTTTCAACTGCCGGTAGCAATTGTCTTCGCAGTCACTGGAATATCTCGCGCAAACATGTTGGTTATCGATATACAAACCGGCTATCTAGATCGCATGCTCGTAACGCCTATACGACGCACCGCCCTGCTCTTAGGGCTCATGATTGCAGACATCGTCCTTGCGCTCGCTTTGGCTACAGTCGTTCTCGTCTTGGGCTTTGTTGTAGGGGTTGGCTTCGAGACCGGTGTCCCAGGGCTCATGGCTTTCCTAGCGCTTTCGATGGCTTGGAGCCTTGCTTTTACCGGCTTTCCGTACACGGTTGCTTTGCGGACTGGAAATCCGGCAGCAGTGAACTCTGCTTTTCTGATTTTTTTCCCGTTTGCCTTCCTGACTCCAAGCATGTTGCCAAGAGACTTAATGAGCGGTTGGCTAAAGACGGTTTCGGCCTGGAATCCGGTTACCTATTTGCTGGAAGGTATGCGTTCAGTTATATCGGCCGGGTGGGATTTGTCGATGATTCTAAAAGCGGTAGCCGCGATAGTCGGCTTGGGAATGGTTACATTCACTATGGCGTTTCGTTCGCTGTCGAAGCGTGTCGCTACTGGCTAGTTCTGCTACCACCCGCGGTCAACCCACTCCTGCAACTGAGGCGACTCATTGCCAATCGTGGTGTCATCTCCGTGTCCTGGTAGGACGATCGTATCTGCGGAAAATTTTGAGAACATGCGGTCCTCGATGCTCTTGATAATTGTATTGAAGTCGCCTCCTTCGAAGTTCGTAGCTCCAGGCCCCCCGGGAAAGAGTGTGTCCCCTGAAAAGAGCAATGGGGTGTCTTCGATATGAAAGCTCATGGACCCCGGGGTATGACCAGGGTTGTGAATTGTCCTCACTCGAAGGCGCCCTATCTCAATAACGGAGTCGTCTTCCATGATGAAGTCATAACTTGGGAGCATGGTCGCATCGTCGGCCGCTACTCCCACCTCATAGCCAGCATCTCGTATCGCAGGTATTGCTTGAATGTGGTCCCAGTGACCGTGTGTTTCAACAACGGTTCTTACGCCCAAGCTTTGACATAACTCCAAAAGCTGTTCATGCTCATTTGCGGCATCTATGAGAAGAGCGTCGCCCGTCTCGGTGCACCTAATAGTGAATACGTTGTTGTCGTAAGGGCCGACTACAACCTTGTGCACCTCGATACCCGTGGCCCTCCAGTGAAGCGTCATGATTAGATTCTACGCCTTTACTCAATCAAGCATGTAGATATTAGGCTCATATGGTGGCGATGATGAATGGTCAGATTGTCGCCGCGGGAACTCCTGACGAAGTCGTGACTCCGCAGTTAGTTGAAAAAGTTTTCGGCCTAATGTCGGTGAAAATTGATGATCCGGTTTCGGGAACTCCTATGTACGTTCCGAGCTTTCTTCTCGAACGTGAAACCGACGAAGGATAAGAGGAAGTCTGCCAGTTGGCGGTTCAGACGTCGCTACGAAGAGACCTTAAAAGGTTGATGACAAATGGTTCGAGTTGTGATGCTTCCGAAGCGGTGTCGGGGAAAGCGACTCTGCTGATACGAGGCCCTTCGCTTGTTTCTGCGCTGAAGGTCATCCCATAACGATCAACGCCGACCATGGTTGCTTCGGTTGCGCTAGGAAGCCCTCCGCGTTCCTGGACAAAAATCAGATTTGCGTCGGCGTGGTCGTCGTTCATGTGCTGAATAGCGTGCTCTGCATTTTGCGCAAATGGATCTGCTTCAGATGACGAATAGTTTTCGCCTTCCACCCAACTCATATGCCCGAAGCCCCCGACAAACCTGCAGTCGCTAACTGAAAGCTTCCAGTAACTGAAGTCTTCGAAATGAGCGTAAGCCGAGGCATACGGGTGTTGAGCGAGATATAGCTCTTCAGATTTATCTGGCGATTCAGCGAGCGCAATGCTCCCCACCAACGTAAGCCTGGGGCCCGTAAGAGGGTCGGCGTTTTGCGATGTGGCATTGCTTACTAAAAAACTACTGCGCGAGTCGCTGTGAGCATTTTTAGTGTGCTCTGCAAGATCAGAAATCAGAAGCAAAAGGTTTCCATCTAGATCGGGTACGTAGGAGACCAAGCTGCCGTAGGGGTAGCCGTCCTCGGTCAAGGTCGAGAGAACCCCGCTGTCATTCGACGAGAGCAGTGTCCGGGATAGTTCGGCGTCGCTAGGAAAGGAATCGGTATCTCCAATGGGAGATGAACCCTGTCCGTCGCCGTGATCGGGTTCAGCGGAGGCGCTCATTTGGTGGCTAACGTCCTGCTTTCTTGATTGCTTGGTTTTGGTTTCGATTGACAATAGCTCTTGTATTTAAGTTGGAATCGAACTTTATCTTCAGTCGTCCATTGGCGAAGACGAGGAATAGTAACTATCGGGGGCGCAACTCTAGGCTCCCTGAGACGAGGCCACCTCGAAACCCAAATCGAGGGCAGCCGGAATCTGGTGACTGTCAAAAGTTAGGTAGGTCAGAGGCTTTGGCAGCCGGTCTGCGGAAGCTAGGTGAATCGCGTCTATCGTGGCCAATTGGTAGGCGGCTCCCAATTCCACTGCTCGAGCAAGACACCGCTGGTCTACCGGCACCATAGCAATACGTTCCCAATCGCTTCGAAATGTGGACCACAATTGCTGCTGTTCGACGGGGCCAGAAGCGATCCTGTGCAATGCGAGATGTACTTCCGTTCTCGTTAAGGCCGACGCGCACCACTCTTTGTCTCTTCGGAGATAAGTGTTCACCAATTCTTGCTCGGGTTCCGATACATAGCGTTTCAATAAAGCCGAAGTGTCCAAAGCAATTGTCACTATCGTCCTCGAATTTCACGCAGGGCGCGCTCACTCGAAAGACCGGCCGGAAGATCGAAAGTCGCTTCCGATGGTTGTCTGTCGAAACGAGACGGCGGTTCGAGTAACCCCGCAGCAATTAGCGTCGCAATTGATAGACCAGGCTCGCTCTGACCAATGGGACCTAGCTGCGCCATGGGGGAGCCGTCAACAGTGACCACAATGGTATGGCCAGCTGCCGCTGATCTGAGGTACTCAGCAAGGCTCGCACGCAGTTCTCTGCTTCCGACTTGTTCGTTACCGGAGGAGATAGTCAACGGCTCACTTTCCAAATATATGTACACCAGAGTACACATATTGATTGGTGTTTGTGTTGATGATCGGCTAAAACAAGGGCGCTACCCGAATTGAAGAGGTTTAAAAAGTGAACTTTGCTTTCACAGAAGAACAAGAAGAACTCCGCAGTTTCATCCGTTCCTTTATGGAGGAAAAATCTGCGGAAGCGGCTGTGCGAGAACTAATGGAAACTGAAGACGGATTTGACGCAGCCGTTTGGAGCCAAATGGCTGAGCAACTCGGCCTCCAAAGCATGATTATTCCCGAAGAGTTCGGAGGCCAAGGGTTCGGGTATGTCGAATTGGGCATCGCGCTTGAAGAAATGGGTCGCAGCCTGCTATGCGCGCCGTTTTTTAGCACAGTAGTACTTGCTGGTAACGCAATCATTCACTCAGGGAACGAGCAAGCGAAGTCGGCATTGCTGCCAGGCATCGCGGACGGCAGCACCATCGCGACATTGGCTCTTGCGGAAGCGAATGGTCGTTGGGATGCAGAAGGTGTAACTGTTGAAGCCAGCGGTACAGCAGATGGCTCGACAATCACGGGTGAGAAAATGTTTGTTACCGACGGTGGAACGGCGAACCTATTCGTGGTCGCCGCACGTGCGGAAGGCGGAATACACCTCTTCACAGTTGAAGGTGATGCATCGGGCTTAACCCGTGAAAACCTGTCCACAATGGACCAAACTCGCAAACAAGCTCGCATAACGTTTGACAATTCTCCTGCAAGTCACCTTTGCGACACCAACGATTTTGAATACGTATCGCAAATCTTGGATCTAGCAGCGGTCGCTCTCGCCAATGAACAGGTAGGCGGGGCCCAGTTTGTAATGGATATGGCCGTGCAATATGCCAAAGACAGAGTCCAATTCGGTCGACCAATCGGCTCGTTCCAAGCGATCAAACATAAGTGTGCGGACATGTTACTCGAGGTCGAATCAGCTAAGTCCGCTGCCTACTACGCAGCTTGGTGCGCGTCAGAAATGAACGACGAACTGCCCTCAGTTGCTTCGCTTGCCAAGGCATATTGCTCGGAAGCGTATTTCCACTGTGCGGCAGAAAATATTCAAATCCACGGCGGAATTGGGTTCACATGGGAACACCCAGCGCACCTTTATTTTAAGCGTGCGAAGAGCTCAGAGTTGATGTTTGGCGATCCCGCATACCATCGCGAGCTTCTAGCTCAACGAATCGGCCTGTAATACCAACGTCAAATCCTCGGCTATCAAAGTAAATGCTAGGACTCGTCATCGGTGCTTCGTTGATCATTGGCTTTGTGGTCGCGTCCGGACTTATTGGAAGAGAGACCAGGAGACTTAGCCGTCAACCGCGACAGCCCGTTTGGCGCCTTGATGAAGCGGCCTCCTTTGTAGAAAGTGAACTCCCATTCGATGAGGCCGCTAAGACTGACCCTGAAACACTTAGGTCACTTCTCCGGCTGCATCTAAATGAGCTTCAATTCAAATCGTCAGATGATCAAGAGCGTGGCTTTAGTGATCCTAGCCAAGCGACTCAAAACCTTTATCGAGAGGCACGCGCCTCCAAAATAGAAGTGACGCTTCCCACAGTGGAGGCAATCGCGGCAGCTCATCTCCGTTATCTCAAGGGGATAGGAGCGCTGGGCACTACCCAAACACAAGGTTGAGGCACAATAGATCCTATGGAAGCACCTAAAGAACTCGAAGGTCATCGATTCGTTGGGGATAAACGCAATCAGCGCGTCTACGACCTAGAAACTTCTGGCTCGATCATCGAAGCTGCGGTAAAAGATCTTTGCGAAGCAAAAATGTACGCAACGTTTGGTCCCGATGAGCTAAGTGAAGCTCGAAATCGCGGCTACAGGCTTGCCGCCTGTTGCCGGCGACCATAGTAGGCGGCCCTTGCCAGTTACGACCACCGAGACGCGAGTTGGAGGCGAGCCCCACCTGGAAGCATTCTTCGTGCAACCCGACCGCACAGCCGCGAACGCCCCGGCGCTGCTGCTATGTCACGGATTTCCCTCCAAGCAGAGACCCGGCATTCCTAGTCGCTCGTACGAACAGTTTGCCGAACGCCTAGCTGAAGAGCAGGGTTGGCTTGTCCTAGCGGTCAGTCTCCGCGGGTGCGGCCAATCCGAAGGCCAATTCTCTATGGAGGGTTGGCTTGACGATGTAAGAAGATCGGTCGCCCACCTCAGAAATGAAGGATCCCAGAGAATATGGCTTGTTGGTTCCACGACAGGCGGTTCGCTAGCGATAATGGCCGCAGCTCAAGACCCGGAAATCCGCGGCATCGCCGTCATGGCCCCGCGGGCTGATTTTGACGACTGGGCGAGTGATCCACGTCGCTTCCTTCAGCATTGCCGCAATGTAGGAGTCGTCAAAGATGAAAGCTACCCAGACTCTGTGCAGCAATGGTCACAACAACTCCGTAAACACCGCGCAATCGACTTCGTCGAGTCCATCGGATCGCGACCGATGCTTATTTTGCATGGCACCAACGATCGACAAGTTCCACCTGACGATGCCCGCCAGCTAGCAAGTCTGCACCCAAACCCTGAACTCAGACTCGTCAACGGCGCCGATCATCGAATTCGACACGATCCGCGCGCCGTCGCCGTACTAATGGGCTGGCTCGAACAGCAAGCGATCGAAGGTTAACTGGGCAGATCGCGTGTTCGCCTTGCAATCAGCATGGTGCCGACCGTTCGCAACGCCACATCACCGTTTTGGTTCAGCATTTCATTTTTGAGCTCGATGAATCCTAGATTCGGCTTGGAAGCGCTCTCGCGCTTCCCCAGAATTTCAATGCGAAGTGTGAGGGTATCCCCTACTCGAACTGGAGCGGGCCATGACAGCTCGGACAGTCCAGCGGCTCCAAGGCAGTATTCCCCAAGAAACCCCTCAGCGCTCAAACGCATCATCAGCGACCCGGTGTGCCACCCGGACGCGATTAGGCCCCCGTACATTGTGTCTGCTGCAGCTGCAGGATCTACATGAAATCGTTGAGGGTCGAATTGAGTGGCGAAGCCAATCATTTCCTGCTCTTTCATTTGAACGCTACCCAAAGTAAAAGATTCACCAACAGCGAAGTCCTCAAAGGTCCTTTGCTTCAGAGGAACCTGGTCCATTATTTCGCCTTTCGCGACTTGTCCCGCAAGGCTCTTAGCTGAGCTAGGGCCTCGGGAGAGTCTAGGTCCGCCACCGAATGAAACCCTGGCTCTGCATACTGGCCGCTGATTTTCTCCCAACCCTCCGGAGCAACCCCGAAACGTTTTGCAAGCACCGCCATGAAAATTTCGACTTTTTTATTACCGAAGCCCGGGAGATCGAGCAGCCTACTTTTTAGGGCCTCTGCGTCGGAAATACCCTTCCAAATTGTCCCTGGATTTCCGTCATAGTATTTGGTGATGTAGACGCACAGTGCGTGCGTGCGCTCCGCCATTGATTTCGGGAATCTGTGCAGAGCAGGCTTTTCTGTGAATATCTCGAGCATCGCATCGGAACTAAGGGAAGCTATTGTTTTCGCTTCGAGTGTTTGCTCGAGTCGCTGCTGAAGCCGAAAGGGAGCGATAAAGGCTCGCTCAATAGGAAACTGCTGATCAAGCAGCATCCCTATCAATAACGCCAATGAGTTGCTATTCAACAAATCGTCGGCTGCTATGTCGCCGGTGAAACCTAACGGAGTAGGCGCTTTTTTACCTGAGTTCATTTCATGGTTGCTAACGTCGTAACCCTTCCGAACTTTGAATTCTGCGATCGACTGAAACCCGACTCTAGCTCTACCCATTTAGCTGGTTGAACTTATTCCGTGCCCGGGTGGGCTCATTGAGGTATCAATAAGGGCGATGACCACTGATGTGTATACAGACGGGGCTTGCCTTGGCAATCCGGGGCCGGGCGGTTGGGCGTTCGTCGTTGACGAAGGCCTTTGGTCCTCTGGGTATGAATCCCACACTACAAATCAGCGAATGGAATTGACTGCAGCTAGTGCAGCTGTTCAGGCAGTGGAAGGCCCCCTTCGCATTCATAGCGATTCCACCTATGTCGTCAATTGCTTTGTTCAAGGATGGTGGAAAGGATGGATTAAAAGGGGATGGCTAAATTCCAAGAAAGAAGCGGTAGCTAATCGTGACCTATGGGAGCCATTTATCGAGCTCGTTAACGCTCGCGGTGACGTCGAATTTATATGGGTGAAAGGTCATGCTGGCCATCGACTTAATGAGGCGGCTGATCAACTGGCCACTGCGGCAGCTGCTCAGCAAGCAAGTCGATCTGGTGGTATCTACACAGACTCGATCGTTAGGGGTCTTTCAAACGACGAATCGCCTGGAAATACTGGCGAAAGGCTCTCCGTAGGGCACGGGATAGCCATCTTTGGACATCGGCCTCCTGAACTTGGCGGGTATGGGGAGAACGCAATTACCCTTAAGGTTCGTCGTCAAATGATTGAGCTTCTGAGAGCAAAACTTAAGATGCATTCAGATGTTGAGGTGATGACTGGATTAGGACTCGGCGTCGAAATTCTGGCTGCCGAGGCGGCGTCTGCTGCAGCAGTGCCATATTCAGTGTTTCTCGCTTTTGAAGGCGTTGAAGAACGCTGGCCGGAGGCCACACAACGACGCTTCAAGGAACTGCTCCAAACAGCGCGCGCCGTAACGATCGTGAACAGTGAAGCACCAAAGACTAACGCCGAATTTGGCAAGGCGATGGGCCGCCGCGATAACGCAATAATTGAAGCTGCGAAAGAAGCGGTTCTGGTCCGTGATCCAGAAGACAGAACTCTTGGAGAGCTACAAAAAAAGCTCGAAAGACAATTCGAAGAAGATGTTTGGGTTATCGAACCTAATGACCCCTGAGCGCCGGTTAGCGGCTCAAGCGACCGCTGAGGAGCCCTGAGTTTTGTGCAGTTAATACGCAAATCACGGTCCGGTCATCGCTCCAAGATGATTCGCTAGGAGCGAGTCCTGTTACACCAAGCTGGGTCGGATCAAAGTCGATTCCGGTAGCGGGACGGAAACGAGCCAAACAGCTGTTGATGGCAACTTGTTCTACAGCGTTGGCTCCGGGCCAGTCGCCATCTCCCAAGTCAAAAACAGAAAATACCTCCGCCTCATGCTGATCAGCGCATGGAACTCCCGCCACTGACTCGATGTCATCGCCATCGAAGAAAAAACAATCGCCTGGCACTAGCCGAAGAACGCCGACTTGGCCCGGCTCCGTGATAAGCCCCGACTCGTCTCGCTTAGCTTCTTCTATAAAAGATGTCGCCACACCCTCTGCGCACGCTGAAAGTGCAATAACCAGGAGAGCTCCTCGCCAGAAGACACTCACCGCTAAGGAGACTCGACAAGCGAGGCGAGCCGTTCCAAGGTGGCCTCTATGTTTTTTTTATGCCTGCGCGGGTATCGAGCCAATTCGATCATGAAAGGCCAACGCGATGTAGACCAGTCGAATGTCTCCCTTACTAAGGTCTGGCTTCCCGAGGCTTGTAACTCGAATCTCCACCTATGGCCACCCAAGTGTCCCCATGCGATGAGACGATTTTCTTCAAACTCCAAAACACGATTCTTGATCCGGTAGGGAAGTCCCAGCCGCATCTTCATTGCGAAAGTGCTCCCTAACGCTAAGCGGTCCTGCTGTCCTATGTGACCGCGCACCGTGCTAGAGCCGTCTATCGCAGCGTGCTGCGAAGGGTCTGCCAAAATATCGAAAATTTCCGAAGGGTCCGCGGAGACCAATCGCTCCAAACTGAGAGTGCGGCGAGTCATCTTTAAAACCTAGCTTTCTGTAGGACAGTAGCCCCGAAACATAAGTCGATTTGTTAACTGGGTAGCCGGCCGCGCCCGCGCGCAACTTCTCCATCCGGACCGAAAAGTATCCAGAAGGGCTGACCTGAAACGCCAAAGTGCTCCCAGAGAGCGCCGTCATGGTCAGGGATATGGGGGATGGCCTGCAGGTCGTGACGTTCTACAAAACTGCTGTAACCAATCACATCATCTCGACCCGGAATACTTACAACCTCGATGTTGCCCTCGCTTTCGAGCTCGGCGACCGCCGATGCTTCCGCATTACAAGCTCCTCACCACGGTGCCCAAAACCAGATGAGGACATCGCTGCCGATTAGTGAAGCGGGATTGAATGTTTCTCCCGAAAGCGTCTTACTCCGCAGGGCCTCTAACGCGTCAGGAAACTCCGTTGCTAGCCCCGAAGTGGGTGGTACAGTCTCGATGGTTGGCGCTGAAGTCGCAGGGCTTTGAAGCACAGCAGATTGTTCGTGTTCGACCTCGCGGTTGTCGCTAGCACATGAGATCAGAGCAAGAGTTGCCAAAGCGGTGCCTATGAGGCGAAGAACTCCCATCACGATGGAAAGGCTATGGGCTGGCAGGCTCCAAACGCTAGATTCGAAACAAATGAGCACGCGCGCCTTGATCATCACAGCTTTAGCCGCAGGTATAGCTATCCTCGTGGCCTTTGCTGCCCAAGTTCTCATAGCAGTTTGAATGATTTCGCTGTGTTGATGTCACGACGTCGATGCCCGACCACACCGGCGCTAGTGTTGGCGGCAGAATGACTTCTAACCATTACGACATTGTTGTTGTGGGGGGTGGGCCTGCTGGATACGCGGCAGCGCTTGCTGCCGCTGGCTATAACCTCAACGTCGCGTTGGTCGAAAAAGATCGCCTCGGAGGTACGTGCCTTCACCGAGGCTGCATCCCTGCAAAAGAACTCTTAGAAACTGCTGCCGTAAATCGCGCAGTAAAAGGCGCTAGGGACTTCGGCGTCATTAGTGGTGACTCCACATTAGATATGACTATCTCTCAAGAAAGAAAACAATCAGTCGTTGACCGCCTTTTCAAAGGAGTCCAGCAGCTTGTAAGTAGCAAAAATATTTGGCTCTACGACGGCGAAGCACAGATGACAGGCGACCGAACCATTGCGGTTCAAACAAAAGAAGGAGACGATATATCTCTCTCGGCTGAGCATGTCATTTTGGCGACGGGATCTAAACCCCGCGAGCTGCCAGGCTTCCCAATAGATGGAGACTTAATTATTGGCTCTGACCAGGTACTTGAACTCACCCAGTTGCCTGCTCATGCTGCGATCATCGGTGGCGGCGCTATCGGATGCGAATTCGCGTCGATGCTCACCGACTTAGGCACACAAGTAACAATCCTTGAGTCAGCAGAGCGACTAATTCCGGGGGCCGACCCGGACATAGCGAAATCGCTGCAGCGGGCGTTCAAAAAAAGAGGGATACGAACTATCACCAATGCGACGCTGGGGGGCCAAACGCTCCTCGATACCGGCGTCACCGTTCACTTGAGTGACGGGACCGACATCGACGTTGAGAAAGTTATTGTTAGCGTTGGCAGAACGGCTCTCTCCGAAGGCCTTGGCTTAGAAAACACGACTGTTGAAGTCGACAGCGAGGGCTGTGTGGTTGTTGATCAGTACTGCCGAGCTACTGCGAGTGGGGTTTACGCAGTCGGAGACCTAATTGCGACCCCACAGCTAGCGCATGTCGGATTTGCAGAGGCCATGCTTGCTGTTCAAAACATTCGAGACGAAAAAGCATCATCAATAAATTATGAAAGAACCGCTTGGGCGATTTACTGCCACCCTGAAGTCGCTTATGCCGGCCTTACAGAGACACAAGCTCATGAGGCTGGATTGGAAATCGTTGTTTCCAAGCACCGTTTTATTGGAAACGCCCGGGCTGCGATTCACGGCGAAAATGAAGGCATGGTGAAGGTAATCGCAGAACGACGGATAGATGGTAAAGCTGGACGAATACTTGGGGTTCATCTAATCGGCCCATGGGTCACTGAACAGCTCAGCCAAGGCTATATGGCCATTAACTGGGAGCTTGAAATCGACCAAATTTCAAAATTTATTCAGCCTCACCCTACGTTCTCGGAAGTATTTGGAGAAGCAGTGTTAGAGCTCGCTGGCCGGACGCTGCACGGATAAATGGTTTGGTTGTTTATATGCGGAAATTCGACCTAGAAGTGACCAGGTAGATGCTTAGAACGCGGTGGTTAGGAGAAGTCAAATTTAGAGAAGCCTTGAACCTGCAACGTCAATTATTCACCGCCAGTGGTGACGACCACCTGCTGCTTTTAGAACATGAACATGTATTTACCGGTGGCCGGAATGCTGATCCTAACAATTTATTAATTGACCCGGCATCGGTGGGCGCAAGCTATGAGATTGTCGATCGAGGTGGCGACATCACCTACCATGGCCCAGGTCAGATCACCGGATACCCCGTAATTTCTTTAAAGGGACGCAGAGGTGGTGGCATCGCAGAGACAAGGGCTTATGTACACGAACTAGAAGCGGTCCTAATCAATGCACTCAGCGATATCGGACTTCGAAACTGTGGGCGGCTTCCCAAATACCCCGGAGTTTGGGTCAACCCGGAGAGCGATAACCCAAAAAAAATAGCAGCAGTTGGAGTTCGTCTCAGCCGTGGACGAACTATGCATGGCTTCGCTTTGAACGTGAATACAGACATGACCTGGTTTGACCGCATCATTCCGTGCGGAATCGCCGGCCTTGGAATCACGAGCATTGAATTTCAAGGATTAGAAGTTTCCACTGAGTCGGTAGCTCAAACCATCGGCTGCCATGCTGCCGCTACCTGGGGAGCGCATGGAGCAGAGTTTGCTTCGGTCACGTCGTCAAGCTTGCAGAAGAGCCTCGAAGACTTTGCGTCTAAAGAAACTGGCGAGCCAGACTCTAAACAGGAAGTCTCTGTTGTCTTACGGGACCGTAAACCAACTCCGCGGCGAGAGCGGCGCCTAAAAGACGCGGGTCTGGGTAAAGGGTTACCGATAACGGAAAAGAAACCATCGTGGATGAAGGCCCGTATCGATCTCAGCGCTGGCTACAAGAAAGTTCGCTCCACGATCGCTGATCTGGAATTAACCACGGTTTGCGAAGAGGCCGGCTGTCCAAATATTTATGAATGTTGGGGCGAGGGGACCGCCACGTTCATGATTAATGGCAGTCGTTGCACCCGTTCGTGCGGCTTCTGTTTGGTGGACACGCGTCGTCCCCAGCCTCTTGACCCGGATGAACCTCGACGTGTCGCGGAGGCAGCTGCAGCTATGGGCTTACAACACGTAGTAATAACTGCGGTAGCGCGTGACGACCTCGAAGATGGTGGCGCAAATGGTTTCGCGCAGACGATCAAGGCGATCAGGGAGAAAGGACAAGTCGTTAATATTGAGACCTTGGTCCCAGACTTCAGCGGACTGCAGGCTCCGTTGGAAACTCTGATTGAGGCGAGACCAGATGTGATCAACCACAATCTCGAAACAGTTGCTCGTTTGCAACGAATGGTTCGACCCAACGCTGGATACGCCCGAAGCCTCGCCTTGCTCGCCAGGTCCAAGCAAAACGATTTTCTCACCAAATCCGGGCTAATCGTCGGACTAGGAGAGACCGATGACGAACTGTATGGCGCTATAGGCGATCTGGCAGGAGTCGGTGTCGACATCTTGACTATCGGACAATACCTCCGTCCGTCGAGTCAACATCTCCCAATTCAACGCTGGGTCCCACCTACAACTTTTAATGCCTTAGCGGAATACGCTAAAAAACAAGGCATAGGGCATGTTGAAGCGAGCCCATTGACTCGCTCCAGCCATAAGGCAGCAACCGCTATTCGATCACTACCATCTGCTAGCTGAGAACAGGCACACCCCGGCTAAACTTTCATCAATGGCAGCCGGTCCCGAACTTGACGCCGCAACGGTATTGCTGCAATGGGCGTCCGGGGGTCTCCTATTTTGCTGGGTGACCACGCGACATAACGAAGTTGGCCTTGGCTATGGCTGGCTGTTGAGAGGCACCTATGCTGCGATCGCAATTCTCGCAGCAATAGCCGGATTCGGGTGGGCCTCGAGGCCACTCAGGGACTCTGGATCAGTTGTAGTCGCAGGCATAGCGTTGGTGACATTGATCTTGTCGATAACTTGGCGACCCAATAGAGCCGGAGATCATCAACAATCGGGACGCTTGTACGACTCGAAATGGGATTTACTGGCTCCCAGCTTTGGATTTCTTGCCTTGGCAGTAGCCGGTTTGACTGGCGGTGGTAATGAGCTACTCCAGACGGCCAGAATAATAGTGGGTGCAGCATTTTTGGGTGCCGTTACCGACGCGATGCTGCTTGGCCATTGGTACCTCGTTCAACCTGGCCTCAAAAGAGAGCCGCTGATCGAGCAAGTTTCTTGGTTAGGCAAGCTATGGCCTGTCGAGGTCGGACTCCTGTTGTTGCCGACAGGGATGTTTTCAGTGCTGTCAGGCACGATTGATGACAGCTACGGAGGCATGCTCGGCTGGTTTTGGGCGGCGTGCGCGATTACAACCGGGGCGCTCGTACTAGTCACTCGCGCAGCGTTGAGAGAACGCCAATACGCGGCGGTGATGGCTGCGACCGGATTGCTTTACCTGGCGATCCTCACAGCATTTGGAACAGACGTCGTAGCTCGCTTAGTACTCGAAACTTGATCCAATTTGCGAGAGGTATCAACGAGGTGAACCTTTAACGACCTTTCCAACTGGGAGCCCGCTTTTCGCGAAAAGCATCGACTCCTTCTTGAGCATCGTCGCTACTGCCTACGATTCTGCGGATGCTTTCGCCCATCCGAACCGCTTCAGTCCAACCCATCCGTTGAGACCTTGTGGCTACTTCCTTAACTGCTCGCACCGCTAGAGGAGCGCCCTGACAAAGCCGCTCGGCCAGAGAATATGCCTCGTTCATAAGGTCATCATGTGCAACCACCCGCCACGCAAGTCCAATATCGCGGGCTTGTTCTGCATCAATGTTGTCCCCAGTCAGCAGAATTTCCATAGCGTCCGCCCAAGCTATTTTTGATGGAATTCTCATTGATCCGACAATGGTTGGAACGCCAACCTTAACTTCGGGCATGCCGAAGACAGCCTTGTCAGACGCCAAGAGGAAGTCGGTCGCGATAGCGCCGGTCAACCCATAGCCGATACACGCACCGTTCACAGCAGCGATGGTCGGCTTCCACAACTCTAAGCCGCTCTCAAAACTATTGATCGTGGGAATCTCGAAGTAACTGCCAGACCAAGTACCCGCGGAGTTACCCTGCCCTGGGCGAAGGTCAGCCCCAGCGCAGAAAGCGCGACCAGCTCCGGTCAAAACAGCGACCCAGGCCTCAGGGTCTTCATAGAACTGCAACCAGGCGCTATTCAAACACTCGCGCATAGCGCCGTTAATCGCATTCAGAGACTCAGGACGGTTATAAGTAATCGTCGCAATGTGTCCGTCTAACTCGTATGTCGCCTCGTCACTCATAAGTTGCCCTTCGACTTCGAAACTGATTTTTGAAAACGACGAATCGCCCGACATGTGTCTAGCGCATTCGTCCACCACAATGGGGAGGTGCGACTAGTCATCCAGATTCCATGTTTTAATGAAGCAGAGACTTTGCCCCAGACATTGGCGGAACTACCTAGACGCGTAGCTGGATTTGATGAAGTTTTATGGCTGGTGATAGACGATGGCTCGACTGACGCCACAGCAGAGGTAGCAAAGCTTCATGGCGTGGACGCAATCGTCTCGCTTACGAATAACAGAGGCCTAGCGGTAGCTTTCCAATCAGGGCTTGACGCTTCGTTGAAACTCGGAGCAGACGTAATTGTTAACACTGACGCTGACAACCAATACTCGGCTCGAGACATTCCTCTGCTTTTGGAGCCAATTCTCTCGGGTGAAGCGGACTTGGTAGTTGGCACCCGAGACATATCCAATCACGAAGAATTCTCTTGGAGTAAAAAACGACTTCAAAAGATCGGATCGTGGGTCGTTCGCCAAGCATCGGCCACTGATGTCTCTGACGTCACATCAGGTTTCAGGGCCTACTCCAAAGAAGCCGCACTTCAAGTCAACGTTGTATCTCAATTTACCTACACACTTGAAACCCTGATCCAAGCGGGCAGATCCGACGTCGTTGTTGCTGACGTACCTATTAGTGTTAACGCAACAACGCGCCCGTCAAGGCTATTTAGCTCTAAACGTCAGTATGTAAGAAGGTCTGCGGGGACAATATTCCGGGTATACGCCATGCATCGACCACTACGGGTTTTTAACATACCGGCCGCCTTTTTCGCGATCGTCGGAATTGTGCTATTTGCTCGCTTCGCCTGGTTTTATCTAACCGATGGAGGCGACGGTTACATACAATCTCTCATCGTTGGGGCTGTGTGCCTTGTAATCGCAATGCAGATGTTGATGCTCGGAGTTCTAGCCAATCTTTTGCGAGCTAACCGAGTCATCGGCGAACGAGTTCTTCGGCGAGTTAGAAATATTGAACTCGTCATAGACGACTACAACAGTCCGGAAGAAGATCTGCGACCAGAGGAATGATCGAAGCGTTTATTCCGAAAACCACTGGCCAACAAAACTACGACCACGATCAACGACAAACCTGAAATCGTAAGACCAGCTTTGAGTCCGGGAGGCTTGTAACTCAACGACACAACACTGTTGCCTTCAGGAATTGCCACCGCCACTAGAGCGTGATCTGCATGAAACAGAGATGTAGGTACTCCGTTAACAGATGCTTGCCAACCATTTTGCAAAGCGTCAGCTACGACTAGCCAGCCAGGCCCATCGCTTTCAACGACGATGTCCATGTGATCAGAAGCGTCTCTAACCTCTCTGATGACTGCACCTGTTTCAGCTGGGTTGGTTAGATGCGATGATTGCTCAGACAAAATAACAACTTCAGGAGGCAACTGTGCTTGGAGAAGTGCCACTCGTTTCTGGCCATCGGGGACCACGATGCTCTCCGATGCGAATCGAATTCGGTTCAGAGCGTTTTGGTTTCGCCAGATAGCTACATCATCGGCATAGGCCAAGCGGAGATTGTCTCCTGAGGGCGCCATTCCGCTAAGAACGGGCGCACCTGCTTCGTTCGTGCGTAATTTCAAAGCCCCATCGAAGGCATCTAGACGAATGCGGACTTCTGCTGTACCGCCTAATGATAAATCTTCAGCGGCGACCGGAATCCAATGTTTGCCTTTTGGTAGGAACCCCCGGACGTGTCGTCGTCCCGTAGTAACACTCCCATCAGGTGCGACGACCTCCACTCGCAAACGGCCTTTTGTGTCTGACGTATATAAATCTTCGGCCAATTCAATTTCTATGCCTCTTAAAGGCTGCGAAGTCATTGAGGCCACAAAGGAATTCCCCGGAGCCATGCTTGACTCGAAATCTTCCGTGTTCATCAAGAAGGGCGAGCCTGGAAGTGGAAAATCGACTTGAGTCACAAGCCATTTGACAGCCATACGGTCCAAGACGGGAGAACTAAGGCGATTGACGTCCATGAACTCGAGAAACGAGAAGGTATACGACCTGTCGAACGCCTCCGGGTCAATAGCGACCAACATGTCCCGCCAAGTGGGCTGATGAAATACATGTCCTGTCAATGTTCGGATTCCATAGTGTGTCGTTGTACCTGGATAAAACGCCAGGTCATGTGTTGCAACGCGTTCACCACCAGCGTTTTCTCGCAGAAAATCGTGGGCAGGAGTTTCGGGGTAATGTCGTTCGGGAGCCTCTTGTGGCCAAAACGGCGAAACGAAGAACAAAATTTCGATTGCTGCAACCCCCGCGACCAAAACAGGAAAAATCTGCTGTAAGTAACCTTTCCGTTGCAAAACGACCGCGGTAATCACCGCCGCCGAAGCCCCGATAGCCAACAGCACTGCCAGCAAGACAGGTTTTAAGTGGCCTTCCTGGTTAGCTTTTCGGAGCACATAGAAGACTCCGAAGGACGCAATCAATGTTGCAGTCACGATTCCGCTTATTCGAAGTCGCCGATCTCTAAATTCTCTATTGACGCCGCGTGATTCAGATGCGGAACCCAAGGCATGTAGCCCGAGACCAACCAGAAGAGATAGCAGAAGTAGCCATATCGACCGCATTCGCCCAACAAAATTCGAGTCGAAAATCGGAAACTGCTGAGCAAGCGCAAGAACCGGACCACCAAAAAAAATGAGAACTGTCACTGAGCCGAGCAAAGCTGTGATTACAGCGGTGACAGAGCGAGAGACAGAACTAGGTTGTCTCCAAAGAAGAGCGCACAGTGCCACTACTAATGCCCCGGCACCAAGAAATGCGCAACTTTCAATGTAGTTTCGATCACCATAAAAAAAGCCCTGAGCATGGCTACCAAAAGCTGTTGGAATTGCAGCCGTCGCCATTAGCGAGGACGAAAGATAATCAGAGGACGTTTGAGCTCGATGAGAGAGATCTGTTGCGGACATTTGATGCCAAAAGGGCAGTATTTGCCAAGCCGTCAAACCGATACCAAGAAGCACTGATGCGAACGCCGAGGCCAACAAACGTAAAGTGCCGCCTTTTTCTTTGAACTCGGTTCGAGAGCGCAGAACAACCCAAACAAGCATCAGCGCCACACCCCAGCCAGTCACTGCAGGAAAACCCGCCAACAGCATCACACTCGTTGCAACTGCGATTGCAAACGCGGATAACAAATCTCGCTTCCGAAGTAAGCGCTCGGATGCCCAGAGCAACCAAGGTAGATAGGCGCCAACATGCGTTTGAGGCCAGTTTGTCCACACCGTCTGAAATCCGCTGAATGAGTAGACGAAACCTGCAACAAGAGAAGCAGCTTTGGAAACGCCGAGATTCCGCAATAGAAGAACGACTCCAAGGATTGCGACCGAAAGCTCGGCGAGTTTTACCCATGCCGGCGCCATACGGTCGGGCAAAAATAAAAATGGCAAATTTAGCGGGTCGAAAAAGCCTTGATGAGGCATTGAAGCCAGAGGAGTGCCGCCGGCTGGATAAGGGTTCCAAGTCCCCAAATCGCCTTCGAGTAAACGTCGGTGAAATAATTCTTGTGCTGGAAAACCCGAGTCAACGGGGTCAGCCACCGGAATTGACGTCAACTCAAGGTCGATAGGTTGACTTTCATTCCAAGGAGCCCAACGCAGCACCGTGTCCGAGCGAAGAAAAGTGCGAGCTCCTATTAAGGAGAGACCCAAACTCAGAACGATTGTTGTAACGACTATGCAGAGGGTCCAGCGCGTTGTTCTATCAACCCCCACTCTCTTCACCCCAAAATCGCTCTTTCGCAATAGGTCCGGTATGGCGAGCTTGGCATCTTTTGAATGGTTTGACGGATTGCCTCGATGGAGACGAAGCCTTTCTGGTAGGCAATCTCCTCTAGACAAGCGACTTTTTGTCCCTGGCGTTTCTCGACGGTTGCGATGAAATTAGAACTATCGAGCAGGCTTTCGTGGGTTCCGGAGTCTAACCAAGTTATTTCGGGGTCTAACTCAACTGCGCGTAGCATGCGATCGTTCAGAAAACTTAAGTTCAGATCAGTGATCTCCAGTTCTCCTCGTTGGCTAGGTTTGAGTTCCTTAGCTCTCGCTATGGCTGTGCCGTCATACACGTATAAGCCAGGAACAGCCAGCTTGCTTTTTGGTCGATCCGGTTTCTCCTCAATAGACAACACTCGCCGGGAATCGTCAATTTCTATTACGCCGTAACGTTGCGGGTCCTCCACCGGGTAACCCCATATCAGCGCCCCATCCCTGAACTCAAGCACCTCGGCCTCTAAACCGATAGGTCCATGGAAGATATTGTCGCCCAGAATAAGCGTGAATGGTTCCTCACGTAAGAAGGACTCGCCGAGGATGACGGCTTGGGCAATTCCCTCAGGTTTTTCCTGAACTCCGTACGAGATATCAATTCCCCACTGGCTTCCGTCGCCAAGCAGGCGCTCAAAAACGGGAAGGTCGTGCGGGGTGCTGATGAGGTGAACTTCTCGGATCCCTGCGGACATCAGTGTTGCCAAGGGGTAATAGATCATTGGTTTATCGTGAACAGGCTGTAATTGCTTGCTAACGACTTGGCTCAAGGGGAAAAGACGGGTGCCGGCGCCGCCTGCCAACATCATGCCGCGCATGAAGAAACCTTGCAGATCTCGTTGCGCATCATGGCCTCCAGTCTGCACCACCGATAAGTTCTCCGCAGGTCGCGCAGCACTATTCGATAACTACAACTATGTCGCCTGCGCCGACGGTGTCTCCTGGGTCAACTTTTACTTCTTTAACTGACCCGGCCTTATCCGCGTTGATGTTATTTTCCATCTTCATTGCTTCCAAGACAATCACCGGGTCACCTTCGGCTACCTCTTGTCCTACTTCTACCAACACTTTTACTATCGTGCCTTGCATCGGCACTGCAACCTGGCCCGAGCCGGCGCTTCCGCCGCTGCTTGACCCGGTGCGCTTCGGTTTATTCGCTGACGGTTTTGCGGCTACCCCAGCGACCTCAGGTACCCAAGCGGCAACAGCGAAACGCTTACCATTGACTTCCAATACAACGTCTTTGCGAACTCGAGGTTCTTCGTCGTTTGCGTCAGAATCAGGCTCACTGGTTTTGCCCGAGACACCTGTTAGATCTAGCGACTCTTCGACCCACTTAGTGCTGTGTTCGCCGGCCTGAAATTCTGGGTGAGCCAAAATTGCGCTGTGCGCCGATGCCGTTGTGGCGACGCCACCAACTTCAAGTTCCTGGAGAGCACTGCGCATCCTTGCCACAGCGGTATCGCGATCCGAGCCCCAGACGATAAGTTTTCCAACCAAGTTGTCGTAAAACTGTGAAACGGTGTCACCAGCCTCGTAGCCGCCGTCCCATCGAACTCCAAAGCCATCTGGGATGGTTAGCGTGCTGATGGTGCCAGGAGAGGGAAGAAAGCGTCCCTCTGCCGGATCCTCGGCATTAATTCTTACCTCAATAGCGTGACCGTTACGACCAACGCTCTGTTGATTAAATGAAAGCTCCTCGCCAGCGGCGACGCGAATTTGTTCACGCACCAAGTCAACGCCGGACACTAACTCGCTTACGGGATGCTCGACCTGCAATCGCGTATTCATTTCTAAGTAATAGAACTCGCCGTCTTGAAACAAGAATTCGACCGTTCCTGCATTCGTATAGTTGCAGCCCTCTGCCACAGCTACTGCTGCCTGCCCCATTGCCTGACGGACTTCATCGGGAAAGTTGGGCGCTGGGCTTTCTTCAATTAATTTTTGGTGCCGTCGTTGAGCAGAACAATCGCGTTCGCCGAGCCAAACGGTGTTGCCATGTTGATCGGCAATAATCTGCATTTCGATGTGTCGAGGCCAAGTCAAATAGCGCTCCATATAGCATTCGTTGCGACCGAAGAAGCTCTCAGCCTCCCGTTGCGCAGACTCAAGCGCTGCATCCACCTCTTCAGCGGATGACACGACTTTCATACCGCGACCACCGCCACCGTACGCGGCCTTAATGGCTACTGGGTAGCCATGTTCATCACCGAAGGATCGAACTTCATCAGGATGCTGAATAATCTCAGTGGTACCGGGAACTCCGTTAACTCCAACCTTCTCAGCGGCTAAGCGCGCTGAGATCTTGTCACCCATTACCTCGATTGCCTCTGGTGGAGGTCCAATAAATGTGATCCCGCGCTCGGTAATTGCCCTTGCGAAGTCAGCGTTTTCGCTATAGAAGCCATACCCCGGATGCACGGCCTCGGCCCCGCTCTGTTCGATAGCGTCAAGAATTGCCTCTGTGTTTAGATAAGAGTCAGCGGCTGTCTCTCCGCCCAACGCGTAGGCCTCATCAGCTAATCGAACATGCAAGGCATTCCGATCAAGTTCGCTGTAAACGGCGACACTTAAGATACCTAACTCACGACACGCCCGAATCACTCTTACAGCTATTTCGCCACGGTTAGCGATCAAAATCTTCGAGAACACGACTTCTGCCTTCCCTGCACAAACATACGATCCGCAATCGTGCCACAACCCAGGCGGTTTCCCCACCTAGATGGGCCTTCTTTCGCAAATAACACTATAAATCAGTAACTAATGTGAGCTAAATGACTACCGACCGATTTAATGCTGTGGAACATACCCGCTTCACCGACGTTAAATGGGTAACCCAAATTGGTTCCACAAACACGGAATTGCTCTCCCTGGCGCGCAAAGGCGGCCACGAAGGCAACGTGCTCATTGCCGACATGCAGACAGCTGGACGGGGCAGAAGGGGAAGAGTTTGGACCGCACCGCCCGGCACGTCGTTAATGATGTCCATATTGCTTCGCCCGGCACCTCAAACCCTGCAGTTAGCAAACGCAAGTCTCATAACTTCTGCCTTGGCCATATCAACTATTGAAGCGGTCCAGGCGTTAACAGGTGTTGAACTGAGAGTGAAGTGGCCGAACGACCTTGTGGTTGACAGCCCGGACGAAACCGAAAAAGACACCGACCCTGGGTACCGAAAAGTCGCAGGCATACTCTCAGAGACCCTTGTAACTAACGCGACTATTGACGCTTTGGTTATCGGAATGGGGCTAAACGTCAACTGGGGTTACGTTCCATCAGAGCTCCAACAGGTCGCAACAAGCCTCGATCTTCTCGCAAACTCCAATATTGACCGAAACGACCTGGCTTACCGAATTCTTCGCAACTTCGAATTGCACTACGAAGAATTATCTGGAGAAGAAGGTCAGGCTAGAACTCTCCAGCGGCTCCGTAAACACTCTGCAACTTTGGGGCGGCGCGTCGTGATCCTTAGCGAAGCTAAGAGCGGTACCGAGCGACTTTATGGACTAGCGATCGACGTGGATGATTCTGGTCGACTAATTGTTCAGGACGATGAAGGCACGGCGCACGCAATCTCGGTCGCTGACATCGAACACTTGCGACTCGATGGGCGCTAACAGTCAGGCTTGGTTAGGGAATACTCTAGAGAGTCATGGCAAAGGTCGAATCTTCTGAGGCAATCGAAGGCGTCTATATTGTGACTCCGGACGTTTACAGCGATGACCGTGGATTTTTCGTTGAGACATACCGGAGAGAATGGATCCCTCAAGGTTCGCGCGAAATGGTGCAAGCCAACCGTGGTGATCGCCAACAAGGCTGCGTCGTTGGCCTGCACTACCACCTCCACCAAGCTGACTATTGGTACGTTCCATTCGGAACGGTGCGAGTTGTTCTCCACGACCTTAGGGAAGGTTCGCCAACCGAGAGTGGGACAGAACAATTAGATCTAAGTGGCACTGAACACCGCGGCATCTACATACCACCTGGAGTGGCCCACGGTTTCGCCTCGCTAACCGATGCAACTATTACGTATCTAGTGGATAGCTACTACAACCCAGCAGACGAACTAGGTCTAATCTGGAACGATCCCGAGGTCGATGCGGACTGGGGATTAAGTGACCCGATCTTGTCTGAACGCGACCAATCGAACCCGACTAAACGGAACATCCCCGACGCTTTGCGTCCGCGCCACGGGTTAAGGAATTGACCACAACATGAAAGTTCTAATCACGGGAGGAGCGGGATTCATTGGGTCAAACTATGTCAGGCATCATCTCGCCCAGAGCGATGACCAAATAACCATTCTTGACGCTCTCACCTATGCCGGGAGTCGTGACACGATTTCCGATTTTATTGATAACTCAAGAGTTCAGTTTGTTCACGGAGATATCTGCGACCGGGACACTGTAAATGCCGTGCTAAAGGGGATAGACGCAATCGTTCATTTTGCCGCAGAAAGCCATGTTGACAGATCCATAGCGGGATCGGAACGATTTATGGTCACCAATGCCGTGGGCACCAACGTGCTTTGCGACTTAGCGAAGAACTCAGAGATAGAACGCTTTGTCCATGTGTCAACAGACGAAGTTTATGGCTCTCGAGAGAGAGGGTCTTTCGACGAAAACGACAGACTGGAACCGAGCAGCCCTTACTCCGCATCAAAGGCTTCGTCGGACTTAATCGCCCTCGGGCATCATGCAACGCATGGGCTCCCTGTAAGCGTCACTCGTTCCTCCAACAACTACGGGCCATACCAATTCCCAGAAAAGCTGATACCTCTTTTCGTTACAAATCTCATCGACGGGCTAAATGTCCCCCTCTACGGAGAAGGACTCAACGTCCGTGATTGGATCCACGTTCAAGACAATTGCTCAGCGATTAATAAAGTTCTGCATGAAGGGACACAAGGAGAGATCTACAACATTGGCGCGGGAAACGAGGTATCTAATCTTGCCCTCACCCACATGCTTATAGAACTTTGCCAAAGGGACGTATCAGCAATCAATCCAGTAGAGGATCGACCCGGCCATGATTTTCGGTATTCGGTAGATGTATCAAAAATCACTAACCTTGGCTGGAAAACTGAGATCGACCTAAGTGAAGGTCTGGAATCAACTGTCGCTTGGTACCACTCAAATGAGAAATGGTGGCGTCCAAAGAAAGCGAAAACCAAGTGAGGGACAGCAACGTTTTCGTAGACGCAAAAAAGTATTTCCCTCTCGTTCAAAACTTTGCAAGACGAGAACTGAAGGCGCGATATAAGAGAAGTCTCCTCGGTTGGACGTGGTCATTACTCAACCCGATATCTACCATCCTGGTCTACAGCCTCGTTTTCTCAGTTTTTTTCCGCGCAGCTCCACCTCCTTCGGGAAATGGCTCACAAAACTTCGCGCTATTTCTGTTCACTGGACTAGTTGTCTGGCTTCTTTTCGCTGGAATGATCAATGGATCTATGGGGTGGTTGAGCTCGATAGGGGATCTACGACGAAAAGTTTTTTTCCCGCCAGAAACAGCCATCTTCGGAAGCGCTTTAGCCCTCGGCGTTCAGTCTGCGATAGAAGCGGCAGTGCTCATTCTTGTAATGATCTTGATTGCGAACGTTGGACTAACCACCCTCGTCTTACCAATAATTTTAGTGCTAGCGGGTCTGTTCGGGCTGGGCATAGGGTTTTTCGTATGCGTTTTAAATACGCATTACAGAGATGTGCAATACCTCGTCGGCATCATTCTGAACGCCCTATTCTTTTTGGTTCCAATCGTGTATCCCATCTCGATCATTCCTGAAGCTCATTGGGGAATACCAATTCGAAAAATGATCGAATACAACCCGGTTAATCAATTCGTTGCTGCTGCCCGCGAGAGCGCATATCTACTCGAATGGTCAAGTTGGAACCGTTGGGCACTCATTATCTTTTATTCCGTCGCAAGTTTTACCTTGGGGTGGCGATTCTTCAATAAACGATCCATGCAACTCAGCGAGGATATGTGAAACCAGCGATCTCCGTTCAGCAGGTATCTAAGAGATACCGGATTCAGCGCGATCGTCCCAATTCTCTAAAAGAAGCCGCGGTAAGGCGCAGTAAACCCCAAGGCTTATCTGACTTCTGGGCTCTCAAAGATGTTTCTTTGGACATTAGAAAAGGTTCATTCTTTGGGCTCGTCGGGCATAACGGCTCAGGGAAGACAACGTTGTTGAAATTAATGGCTGGGATTCACAAACCCACTAGCGGCCAGCTGCAGGTAAATGGCAGAGTCTCGGCACTCTTGGAACTGGGTTCGGGTTTCCATCCTGAATTAAGCGGTCGCGAAAATATTTTCTTGAACGGCGCCATTCTCGGTCTGAGCCGAAAAGAAATGGAACGAGCTGTCGATCAGATCATTGATTTCAGTGACATAGGCGATTTCATTGATGCTCCTGTCAAGATTCTCTCCAGCGGCATGTACGTGAGGCTTGGTTTCGCCGTAGCCGTGCACGTTGCCCCTGAGATACTCCTGATAGACGAAGTAATCGCAGTAGGTGACGAAGCATTCCAACGCAAATGTCTCGAACATCTTTACGAGCTGCGGCGCGGAGGCGCCACAATTATTCTCGTATCGCACTCTCTGCCGCTGGTGGAGGGACTTTGTGACGAGGTTGGATGGCTCGATAGGGGCATTCTCAAGCAAGCAGGTGATGCCACCGAAGTATGTTGGGCTTACCTTGACGCAGTCAATGCTGAGGAAGCGGAAAAAATGCGAGATGGTGTGGAGGAACAATTTCACACTGACACGTCGCTAACAGAGATCGAGGTTCGTCGCGGAAGCGGTGAGATCCGAATCTTTCATGTTGACTACCTTGATGCTCAATGGCTTGCCAACCCGTTACCCGGCTCAGGTAACAAACTTATTATTCGACTTTGGTACGAGGCGGAAGATTCAGTTGAAAATCCGGTTTTCGCGTTCAAGCTCCATCACGCAACGGGAGTCCATCTTGCCTCTCCCAACAGTGCCCTTCAACAACTCAGTACCGGGTCAATTAGTGCAGGGCGAGGCTACGTTGATTTCATCATTGACGAGCTGGGCCTTTTGTCCGGTGACTATCTTCTGTCGACATCGATTACTGATAACGCTCGAATGCATGCATATGACGCTTGGGAAAGATCTCACACTCTGCGAATCGTTCCCGGATCCTCAAGCGAACGGGAAGGTCTAACAGACCTCAGGGGTAAATGGCAGCCGCCCGTACCGCACGCAAAGGGCTCGCCGGGACACCCCAATCGATGACCGTCGCGCCCCTAGCGGGACCCTAGCTGCACCTACACTTGCGAGTGTCCAAAGTATGACTGAGCGACAACGACCGGAGAACATCTCATTGACCTCGAGCTCCTCATCGAAAATAACCAAGAGCTCCTCGAGTAACCCGGAGCTGCTTTCGCGCGAACGTCTCCAAATAGGATTTGTGCTGCCCGATGACGAAGAGCTGCCGATCAACTGGTTGATAGCGAAGGCGCTTGGAGCAGAAATTCAATGGCGAAGCGGGCCAGCGGACCTTCAATGGTTCGCTAAGCCATCGAATCAACTATGGCATTTAGAAAGCTATGCCATGTCGATTTCGGCGCTACCCACTGACCTGTCAGATCTAGAAGGGCAAGTAGACGTGCTGATCACATTCGGTGCTGGACGCGACGCCCCGCAGTTTGTCGTCGATCCAGAGCTGCTTGAAATATCCTTTTCGAGCGCAACGTCGCTTCTCACCCGCCACTTGGCTGAGGAATTGACCCAACTAATTCACCCCGCTCCGTCGCTTAAAGGGTCGATCCTGATCGACGTATCAACCGAACCTACCACTTCGATAGTTACTGAACTCGCCAGGCACGCAGCAACGAGAAAGTTAGCAATAGCTTCTATTGGACCAAGAATTCACCAATCAGCATTAGCTGCAACTTTGGTAAAACTTGGCGAAACGCCCATTGGGTTAGAGACCGACTTTGACGCCGACGAATTTGGCGCCCTCATTCAACACGCTGGCGTAGTGGTAACGAGTGACCCAGCTCTGCATGAGCTTAGTAATGCCTTGCATGGAAGGTCGGTGCTGATAGCAGACGAGATAAATAGCAAAGGTTTTCAACAAGCACTCTGGTCCGCAGCCTCAGACACCGCTGACATAGAAAAAAATTCATCGGTGGATTCAAAAATTGATCGGCTATCGCAAGTAGTCGAGCAAACAGCGCTAATGAGGTTAGATCCATCGGTACTGAACTTGGACCTAACTCCAAGTGATGAGTTGATGCGGATAAGAAAGCAAATCGAATTCCACGACGTTCAAGCGCAGAACTGGTGGCGGCAGCGTCGACGATCCCATCAGACAATTGATCGATTACGTCAAGAGATCCTGCAGATAACACAAGATTTGGAGTCCACTAAAGGGGAATTGGATAAAACGAAGAAAGCTTCTCGCCTTCAACACAAGCGGCTAAATGAGTTAGAAATGATGGTCGCTGAATACGATCAGGGTCCGGCGCGACTCCAACCCAGCGTCGACTGGAACAGCGTAAGAGCGCAAATCGAAAGAGATTTTCTCAAAATCCTCCGCTGGGTACGCCAGAAAATCGGACGCGGATGAGTTCCGTACCTATCCAAAAGAATGTCACCATTGTTTTGGATGGGGCACCGAGACCGGGACTTGATCCGGTCGGATGGCGGATAGAACAAATAAGCAAAGAATTTGCGGCTAGTGAAGCTACGACACGTCTGGTGGTCCGCCAAATAGAAGCCCTGAAAAGTACCTTCTTCGGAGTAGTCCCCGATGCGGGAATTCTCTCAGATGAGATTCCGTGGTTGGAGGAACCCAGTGATCTCTACTTCTTCTGCGCAAATGGGAACACTTACCGAATGGTTTCCATGTGCAGGAAACACAAACCGGATGCCGTCATCATTATCGATGCCTCAAACCTTCTCTCGATCCAAAGACCCGACATAGAAGACGCATATGTCACGCAATTAGAACGCGACGGGCGCGACACCGTCGCTAGTCTCCGGCGCCAGCGCGACCGTGAGATTCTCAACTTCGTTGATGAAGTCTGGGTGTATTCAGATGTTCAGCGTCTCCTAGTGAGCGCTCTCGGAGTATCGGCAAAGATTCGTGTTGTCCGACCGCCTAATAGCCGTCTAGGACCATCGACCCGTAAACGACCGTTGGTATTTGCGGCACCCCACCGAGATTTCTGTGAGCCTGACATAGAAGCGTGTCAATACATGAATGACCGAGTGCTTCCTAACCTAGAACTAGAAGAATCACCGCTACTAATCAGCGAGCGAGAGTTCACGCCTTGGAATCACACTCTCGAAAACCTTGATCGAACGGAAAGAGAAGGCAGTCTGAGCGAACCGCTGAGTCAGGCATCAATGGTGATAGCGGCTCGACAGTCAGGGCCGACCCCCTGGAGTCAGTTCCTAGCGGCGCGAGCGGTTGATGCTCCGATCATTGCAACGCCGGCTGCTGTTGCGCACATCGACACACCTGACGATTGGAATATCGAAGTAGTTGAGCGATCCCAGATAGCTTCCTCTATCCAAAGAACTGCTGAACTGAATCGATCTACTACAAGCAATAGCGACCACGCGACGGGTATCAAAACTGCTCTAGAAGAGCACGGCATTAAACCTTCTCCCTCGGAAATACCGATAACCGACTGGCTAACTACTTCCGAAATCGGTAAGCGACACAAAATGGGCGTAAAGCAATATCGACGATCTTTAGCTGCAGCAGTGAATGACCCAGATCTTGATAACGGGGCCTCCTTGCCCTACCGCCCCCTAATTTCAATTCTCACGCCCGTCTACAACACTCCATTAGAAATTCTGCGTTCCACCATCGAGTCCGTTCGGTTGCAAATTTATGAAAACTGGCAATTGTGTCTCGTCGACGATTGTTCCACTGACAACGGAGTTCGAACTGTATGCAAAGAGCTGGCCGCAAAGGATCCGCGTATTGATTTCGTTGAGAGGTCAAGTAACGGAGGCATAGCAGAAGCATCAAACACGGCGTTTGAGATGGCAGAAGGTGAGTTCGTGGCGCTATTGGATCACGACGATCTTCTCAGGTCGGACGCTCTCGTAGAGGTCGTTAGAGCACTAAACGAATTCCCCAATACCGAATTCTTATATTCAGACGAAGACAAGCTGTTCGCCGATGGTTCGTATGACCACAGCTACGCCAAATCGGGTTGGTCGCCAGACCTCCATATGTCATATAACTACGTCTGCCACTTCGCTGTCATTAACAAAGCTTTGATAATGAGGTTAGGTGGCTGGCGACAAGGTTTCGACGGAGCTCAGGATTACGACTTGCTCCTTCGGGTCACCGAAGCAACTAGCCAGATCTTGCATATTCCAAGAAACCTCTATCACTGGAGAGTCATTGCGGGTTCAACCGCCGCCGGAATAGACCAAAAAGACGACGCGTGGGCCGCAGGACAAAGAGCCTTGAGTGAAGCCCTAACCCGGAGGCAAATCGACGCAACCGTCGAAGAAGGCCTTGAAGCGGGTACCTACAATCTTCGCTACCAGACTTTCGGTCAACCGAAAGTCGGAATAATTATTCCAACTCGAGACCGCTACGAACTGATTTCCCAATGTGTTGAGGGCGTAGCAAACAGAACATCTTGGCAAGAGACCGAAATAATGGTGATCAACAATGAAAGCACAGATGAAGCAACTCTTCGCTGGCTCGACAGTCACGCAGGGCCTGTAATCGACTTCCCTCACCAATTCTCCTACGCGCGAATGATGAACATGGCTGCAGAACAAATTGACTGCGACCTTTTACTTTTCCTCAACTGCGATATTGAGATAACTCAGCCAGAATGGCTGGAATCAATGATCGGGCTCGCACAACAACCCCGAGTTGGAGCTGTTGGGGCCAAATTGACGTTTCCCGGAGGCCAAGTTCAACATGAAGGTGTCGCAGTAGGTGTCGGTGGTGCCGCTGTGAACATAAATTCACGGGGCTATTTCAGTATCGGTAATCTCGTCCGCAATTGCTGGGCGCTAACCGCCGCGTGCCTTATGGTCAGACCCGAAGTTTTCTGGGAGGTTGGTGGCTTCGAAGAACGCCTTCGGGTTGCGTTCAATGATGTGGATTTGACGATGCGAATCCATCAGCTGGGCTATGACCTGGTTTACCAGCCGCATGCGAATCTTCTTCACCAAGAATCGGCCCTTCGAGGCTCGCTTCACCCAGCAGAGGATGAAGCCTTTTTTAGAAACCGATGGGGGGAACCTCTCAATGCAGACGACCCCTATTACAACCCTCGGTTGTCGCGACACGCGCAGTACTACTTTGCAGACGACGTCAAGCAAGTTTGGCTGCCCCGAGGGCACCCTCTTGCGTGACCTAGGCGACAGCTCTTACAGAAAGGCCCAGACCAACTGGAGATCCAAAGTTAGCAACGTCACCGAACACCATCACAGCGCCCCGAGAGTCAACCACAAGATAGCCACTGTCTCGGCCAAGCAACCCGACCGCGTCGACTCGACCCCATTGTGTAGGTGAACCCAAATAAGCGGCCTCACCAGCTGGGTACAAGTCTCCATCAGAAGTAAGAAAAAAATATCCGTCCCCGCGTGGAGTGACTGCAAAATCGACTACCCGAACACTGTCGGGGTCCATGAAGTCTGAGAGTGTGCCATGAAACTCAGCGGACCCGAAGCAATAAACAGCACCCCTCTCATCTACGATCCAATATCCATTCCCATCAGGTGCGGCCTCGATACGAATTGCCCTCGCTGAACCCGTCGAAACTTGCGGAATACCCTCAAGGAATGGAGCGTTGCCAAAGCTAAAGACGCTGCCCTCTGCATCTATAATCCAATATCCGACGCCTACTGGAGTGGCAGTAATATCAACCGCTGGGCAAGTCAAACTTATAGCCGACAAGTCACCCAAGGTTCTTGCTGTGCCGATAGCTTCGACCTCACCTCCTGCGCTAAGAGCTAAACAGCCTTGACCATCTCGAGTGCTTGCGATAGCGACCGCATCCGAGGAGAGCTCCAGATCAAGTTGTCCGGATTCGCTAGTGAAATGCAGCAGCCGGTTATTGGTAGTCAGAATCCAATATCCCGGAAGAGCCACCCAATGATCCTACGCGAGGAGCGTCTTTGGTCTTGGTCACTTCCACGCTAGCTTGAACAAATAATGAAGATCTATACGAAAACCGGGGACGACGGCTCTACCGGACTCTTCTACGGCGGCCGAGTAGGTAAAGACTCCGCGCAACCAAAGGCGTACGGCGCCGTCGACGAAGCTCAGGCGGCAATTGGACTCGCACGCGCAGCGGCGGAAAATGTCGAACTTAAGCAGATGCTTACCCTGATTTGTCGAGACCTCTATGTTGCAATGGCCGAACTAGCGACGCTGACAGAAAACCGACACAAACTCGTGGCGGAAACATCATTAGTCACCGAAGCCATGGTGCAGAACTTAGAAACTTCTATCGATGATGTCAGCTCGCTATTCGAGGCACCCACAGAGTTCACTATCCCCGGAGAAACTGAAATATCAGCGCGCCTCGACTGGGCGAGGGTAATAGTTCGCCGCTCTGAACGAGAGAGTATTGATGTTTGCGATCCAGAATCTCAAGTGCTCCCTTACCTGAACCGCCTTTCCGACCTTTTGTGGACCCTCGCCCGCTGGCAAGAAGGCGGCTCATTACTTAGCAGAAACCAGTAATCACCTATTTAGACCAACAGGAAAGTTATGCCGAACCAACTACAGATCACCGACATACATATCGAAAACACAGACGCCGACACCGCAACAGTGGCTACTGATAGGCCAGTCGGCGAGAAAGATTTAGCGACGCTCGGAGTTGCTGAGATTTTTCTCGCTGCAAGCAAATTTGAGGGCAAGATCGGCCAAACAGCGCTCCTTCCGGACGAGGGCTCGGTTGTGTTAGCGGTAGGAACAGGATCAGAAGAGATAAGTATCCCGGATTTGCGGGCAAGCGCCGCGAATCTCTGGCGAGCATCCTCCCATCTAGAATCCCTGACTTCGTTCCTTCCCCTCGTCGCCTCATCCCACTTAGGTGCTGAAGTCGCCCTTCAGGCTGTTATCGAAGGCCTGCTTCTTGCGTCTTACCGCTTCGATGAGTTGAAGGGATCTCCAGAAGAAGAATCAAAGCTACGACAGATCACGCTCATTGCGCCAGACGGCGTTGATGGCGAGGGGGCGCTAGCTAAAGCTCACGCAGTAGCATCTGGCATCTCTCTCGCCCGCGATTTGGTAAATAAACCCGGCGGCTCACTTACAGCAATCGACCTAGCAGACGCTGCTGCTTCCGCAGCGTCCGACATCGAAGTCGAGATATGGGACCGCGAGCGCCTCACCAAAGAGCGTTGCGGAGGGATTCTCGGAGTGAATGCAGGATCTACTGAAGAACCCAGACTGGTCAGAATGACTTGGCGGCCTGAGCGCGAAAGCAAAGGAACTATCTACTTTGTTGGAAAAGGCATCACCTTTGATACCGGAGGGCTCAACCTCAAGCCGTTCGAAGGTATGAAAGAGATGAAAATCGATATGGGAGGTGCGGCAGCAGTCATCGGAGCGATGTCGGCGATGGCAGCGCTCGCTCCAGACGTGACCGTTGTAGGTATTTGTTGTTGCACGGATAATCAACCGAGCCCCACGGCTACCAAGCCCGGAGATGTTCTCAAAATCCGAAACGGCAAAACCGTCGAAGTTCTCAACACTGACGCTGAAGGCCGACTTGTCCTGGCTGATGGACTCTCGATAGCAGAAGAAGAGAGCCCCGACCTTGTTATAGATCTAGCTACCTTGACCGGCGCCTGTTTGGTGGCCTTAGGCTCCCAATACGCGGGCCTGATGGGAAATAACGATCAAGCAATCCGAACTGTCGAAAGTGCGGCAAGTCAGGCGGGAGAACGTGTTTGGCATCTCCCGTTGCCATCCGAATACCGCAAGCAGCTTGACTCCCAAGTCGCAGATCTAAGAAACATTGGTTCCGGACGGTTCGGAGGAACGCTCGTCGCTGGACTATTCCTTCAAGAGTTCATAGGGGACACCCCTTGGGTACACCTTGACATTGCTGGTCCGGTAACTACAGAAGAAGTAGAAGCCGAATTCCCTAGAGGAGCGACCGGATTCGGAGTGCGGACTCTGTTGGAAGTTGTCAATAACTGGTAACGACCGCTATCGCAGCAACATCGCAAATAGCTTTAAATGCTGAAATAATTGCACCTCACGACACCGGATTGCTAAATGGTTCACGACCTCCAACACAACGCAAATGTTCGCACCCTCACCCACTGGGTAGACCAGAGCGATCGTATTACTGTCCTTACAGGAGCAGGAATATCCACGGATTCAGGAATTCCTGACTTCCGAGGACCGAACGGCGTATGGACAAAAAATCCGAAAGCGGAAAAGGCTTCAAATATCGAGAACTTCATTTCCGACCCCGAAGTGCGCAAAGCATCATGGCGGGACCGTTTAGATAACAGAGCCTGGTCAGCGGACCCGAACGACGGTCACCGAGCATTAGTGCAGCTTGAAAAACGCAACAAGCTTGTTGCTCTCCTCACACAAAATGTTGACGGTTTGCATCATGCCGCCGGGTCCTCGGCAACCAAGGTGGTAGAGGTTCACGGGACCTTACGCGAAGTTGCTTGCCTCGAATGCGACTATCGAGACGACATGCAAGTAGCGCTTAACCGAGTTCGGCAGGGCGAAGAAGACCTTGACTGTCCTGAGTGTGGGGGAATTTTAAAAAGTGCAACAATCTCTTTCGGACAATCGCTTGTGCAAAAAGACCTCCTAAAAGCAGAAGCTGCGGCCCAAAATTGCGATCTGATGATCGCCATAGGCACGACCCTAGCGGTATATCCGATTGCCGCTGTTGTGCCATCTGCCCAGCGGGTGGGCGCCAAAATCGCAATAATCAATGCTGAACCAACCGAGATGGACCATTTAGCGGATCTCATTATTCGTGATTCCATAAGCGAAATTCTGCCAATCATCGTAAACGGCAGTTCCAATCTGGGTGAGAAAGAGACCGAGGAGCCGTGACAGTCGCCGCAATAGCTGAAGCGAACTAAACAGCTATCATTAAGAATGGACAACGTCGGTGCCGAATCCCGAAGAGGAAAATCGATGCCCAACTACGGAACGCTGTTAGCGGCAACCAAAAAAGAGATCCGGGAAATCACGACCCACCAAGCGGCTGACCTTCTTGCCGACGACTACGTAGCTCTAGATGTTCGAGATCCTGAAGAATATGACCAAGGCGCTCTTGTGGGGTCGCTACATATCTCGAGGGGACAGCTCGAAAGCCAAATTGAGCAACGAATCCCCGAAACGGATACGAAAATCGTCGTTTACTGCGCAGGAGGAGCCCGGTCGGCGTTCGCAACGAAAACACTCAATGAGCTTGGTTACTCAGAAGTGGTCTCGATGATGGGCGGCTTTAACCAATGGAAATCTGATGGGCGCGAATGGGAAATGCCAGCATCAATGACCGGACGGCAACGAGCCAGATATCAGCGTCACCTGCTCCTTCCTGAAATTGGAGAAGAAGGGCAACAACGGTTACTTGATGCACGAGTATTGATTCTGGGGGCAGGGGGTCTAGGTTCTCCAGCGGCGCTATATCTGGCAGCAGCCGGCGTGGGCACAATTGGCATCATCGACATGGACGTGGTGGACGAAACTAATTTGCAACGCCAAATAATTCACAACACCCATCGAGTTGGACAATCCAAAGTTGAGTCTGCCAAACAGTCAATCCTCGCCCTCAACCCGGACGTAAAAGTGGAAGCGATTGACCGCCAGCTTAACGTCGATAACGCTCTCGAATTGGCCGCAGATTGGGACGTAATCGTAGATGGAGCAGATAATTTTCCTAGCCGTTACCTGCTGAATGACGCATCAGTGAAACTAGGAATACCGGTGGTGCATGGATCCATCTTTCGGTTCGAAGGGCAAGTCACGGTGTTTGACCCGCTCAGTGGCCCCACGTACCGTGACTATGTTCCGTCGCCTCCCCCTCCTGAATTGGCCCCATCTTGTGCAGAAGCAGGCGTTCTTGGAGTACTGCCAGCTGTAATAGGAAGCCTGCAAGCTACGGAAGCTATAAAGCTCCTTCTGAAACTCGGTGAGCCGCTTATCGGAAGACTCCTTGCTTTCGATGCGCTCGACATGACTTTTCGAGAGTACAAACTCAAGCAGGACCCACAAAACCAAATCACATATGAAAACCGTGACCGCATACAGCTGCTCGAATACGACCAATACTGCTCGCCTGCACTTAACGAGACAGGGCAGCGCATACCAGGCACCTGAAAGGGCTTAGCAAACATCGCGTTCTAGACTTCTAGCATGACTAACAAAAGGGTCGTGGTGATAGGTGGCGGCCCAGCAGGACACGATGCTGCAACATACGCGGCACGCTTCGGCGCTGATGTGACCCTCATCGAGCGCGAAATCGTGGGCGGCGCTGCACACTTACGTGACTGTGTCCCATCAAAATCCATGATCGCAACCGGGGGAGCGCTCTCCTTCGCTCAGCGACTAGATGGAATGGGTCTCGCCAAAGTTGAAACCGGTATCGACGCAGACCAGCTGCGTGAGCGGATACAAGGTATAGAGAGACGGTTAGAGCAAGCAGTAACACAACTTCTCACCAGCCAGGGAGTAACCATCCACCGAGGCACCGGACGGCTACTCAACCACAACGAAGTTTGCGCGGACACGGATAATGGTCCTATCGAACTAACCGCCGATGCAATCGTCCTCGCAACAGGAAGTAAGCCACGCATCCCACAATGGGCTCCAATTGATAACGACCGTGTCCTTACAACACGAGACGCATACCCTCCAAAGGAAATACCTGAACACCTCGTAGTCGTTGGATCCGGAGTAACCGGCGTCGAATTTGTCCACATGTTTGCCTCACTCGGGTGCCAAGTCACGCTGATAGTTAGCCGTCAACAAGTCCTCCCGCAAAAAGACCCCGAAGCAGCGGCCCTCTTAGAGCAGAATTTCCTTGATAGAGGAGTTCAATTACTGAAGGGCGCGCGGGCCACGGAAATAGTGCGCAAGGGCGACACGGTAGAGGTCACCTGCTCAGACGGACGAACTGTCGAAGGAAGCCACGTTCTGCTCGCTATCGGGTCGGACCCAAACAGCCAAGAACTCGGACTGGAAAACACCGACGTAACTGTGGACTCGGCTGGCTACATCCAGGTTGACCACAATCTCCGATCGTCCGTTCCCACAATCTACGCAGCGGGAGACCTATCGGGAAAACTGCCCTTGTCATCGGTCGCATCCATGCAAGGAAGAAAAATAGCCGAACACATTATGGGTCTGCATGAGGGCAGAGAGCACCGCCACCTTGACTACGACAAGGCAGCATCCGCGATATTCACAGAGCCCGAAATCGCGGACGTGGGATTGGCCGAAGCCGAGGCTTTCGCAACAGGAAGAAAAATTCGAGTTACTAAAGTCCCATTTTCCTCCAATGCCAAGGCGCTTATCAATAACGACCCCCTCGGCTTCGTCAAAATCGTGTCCGACCCCAACACTGGGCACGTCCTGGGCGGCTCCATTGTGGGCCAAAACGCCGCCGAACTGATATCAGTAGTGGCCCTCGCTGTCAGCGCTAATCTAAAAGTGCAGGACATCCACGAAAGTCTTTTTGTCTACCCGACACTGAGCGAAGCACTCTCGGAAGCCGCAGAATGAGCACCCGAAAGAAGGTGCTCATCACAGGAGGCGGTGGGCAACTAGCTACAGACCTCGCTACGGCGTTTCCCTCGATGGACACGATTGTCATGAACCGAGGCCAACTGGATGTCTCGCGAAAGGCAGACGTCCACGCTGCCATACAGCACTACAAACCAAACGTCATCATAAATACAGCGGCATTTACAAATGTGGACAAATGCGAAAGCAACGATGAGATTGCGCAGTCGACAAACTCTTACGGTGTAAGAAATCTTGTCCAAGCGGCGGACCAAGCAGGAGCGCAAATGGTCCAGATATCAACTGACTACGTTTTTGATGGCACCCTCGGGCGGCCATACATCGAATCCGACACAACCAACCCACTGTCGGTATACGGAAAAACGAAACTCGAAGGCGAAAAAGCGGTGCGAGAGGGAGATCTCCTCGTTCGTACCTCTTGGCTATGCGGGACGCATGGCTCAAATATCCTCAAAACAATCATCGCGCTCGCTCAACAAGATAAGGCTCTAACTTTCGTAAACGACCAAATAGGTCACCCTTCCTTTACTAGTGACATCGCCTTGGTAATTAGCAATCTCATCGACGTCGAAGCCAAAGGAACCTTCCATGTCACTAATCAGGGCGCAGTGAGTTGGTTTGAATTCGCCCAGACTGTTCTTAACTCAATGGGACGCTCACCCGCCCAAGTGTCACCAACTACGACGGCCGAACTAAGACCGCCTCGTGCCGCTGTGCGGCCAGCAAACGCAGCGCTCCAGAACGACGCCTTACAGTGGGCCGGACTGCCGCTAGCGCCGCACTTCCAAGAAACACTTCCTCGGCTTGTGAAGGACCTCTGTGGCTGATCAACCAAAGATTGCTGTCCAAACTCCCGCTCCGAACCAGACCTCACAGGTTCTTGCCGTGGCCGGTGCACTCGCACTTGAGTGGGCGGCCCCTTTCGCCCAAATAACAGTGGGCGGCGACGCAGAATTTATTGTCCAACCACACGTTGAATGCATTGGCGGATTGTTCAGACTCGACGCTGAAAGAAAAGCCAGATTGCTAGATGCGGGTATACAGGCCACTCACGGGGAAGCCAGCGCCCGCAATATTGTTGAAGCTGCCGACGGTAGCTGGAATCTCGCTAGCGCAACCGATCCTTGGTCTTCCGCAGGCCTAGCTATAGGCGCGGCCTCTTTCTCTGCTAGCAGTCCAGCAGGTAAACGACTAGCCGAGGCATTAGTAATTACCGAACCAGATTCACCCGATGCCGTCGACCTGCTTGAACAATCGCAGAGCTGGGCTCTCCGCGAAATCGAAAAGATCGTCGCGGAGATGGGAAAACAACAGCCCCGGAGACTACTGAACCTGCTCCTAGAAGCAGTCGCGACTGCCGAAAACCTTGCAGATAGCCACTCAATATTGCGCGCACGGTACAAACGTGACATAGAAATTATGAGCGAAAATCAATGACGACCCAGCAGGCTGTTTCACTGATCATAATTGCCCACGGAGGTGGGCCGATGGTCGAGAACTTGCTCACTTCCATCGCTATTCACACCGAAATGGCCCACGAAATAGTGGTTTTCGACAACAACTCGCCTGACGACACGGCAGATCGAGTGCAGCGACACTCCTCAAACCCACGATTGATACGTTCAGCCCGAAACCTTGGCTACGGCGCAGGAATTAACTCTGCAGTGAGAATTGCCTCATCGGACAACATAGTCATAATGAATTCTGACCTGCGTGTCACGCCAGGCTGGTTGCCGCCCCTCTTAGCTGCATTAAACGAGAATCACGTCGCTATCGCATCACCGATTTACTGCGACGCCGAGGAAAACCCGAAAGAAACAGGAGCAGTAATCACAGCGGAGGGCCATGTCCACAAACACGTCGTACCGGTGATCGGACTTAAACCGGTCGACCACATATCCGCTGCGTGTTGGGCATTTAAAAAGAGGTGGTTCGAGTCAATCGGAGGCTTCAATCCAGCTTTCGGACTGGGGTATTACGAGGACGTGGACGTGGCTAGCTTATGCAGCCACTACAAACGCAGTGTGGTCGTTGTCGACTCGTCGCGTGTTATCCACGAAGAAAGCGGATCATTCGAAACAACGCAAACTCGGCACCTTTCACACCGAAATCACGCTCGAAACGCAGCTCGGTGGCAGTGGCTTTACAAGGGTAACTTCTCCCGACACACGCATACGAACGCAGCTATTAGTAACGGACAGGTCGCAATCGTCGGTCATTACCCTGACCTGACGCGAGAACTCCAGGCCAAGTATTTGTCAGTAACGCAACTCGCAAGCATCGAAGAACTCGAAACAAGAGGTCACAGGGATGACGTAATCGTCGTTGACGGAGACCACGAGCTCGTCGAAAGCAAAGCACCGCGCGCGGAAGTCACATCGCCGCACGACATATATAAAGCACTAAAACGCGCTGGTATATGCCTCAACTCCATCCCTCCACGACCACTCTTCAGTTCAATTTCCAACGTCAGAAGCCAGAGGTGGTAGGACAATGACAAATAATGATCCTCTTCAGACAGCCGCGACCCACCTAGCTGCAGCCCGTCGCTTGGGAACCGAACTGGCTTCGAAATCACTCTTCTCGCGATTGCGACGAAAAAACGCAAAAAATGTTAACCAGATAGTTCACGAACTAGCAGCAGCAATTGACCTAATAACTAGTGTGACGACTGAAACTATAAAGCGAACAGAACAACTCGAAGCTCAAAGTCAACTTCTTGACCAATCTGTTGCGCGGCTCGAAGTCGTAACTGCCGGCGACGAGCAACTGATCGATGATCTAGGAGCAGCAATAGAAGCTGCGCAAATTGAACTTGTCCGCCTCGAACGCCAACACGATCTGTTGCGCTCACAACTGCACGAAGATTGAGTCAGATGCGAATCGGTGTTGCAGTAGGCGAATATGCACAAGACATATATGGGGCGATTAACTCGCTGTCAGGCATGGCAGCTGATTTCGTTGATATAGAGACCGATCCAACGCCCTACGGGATACTTGTTGCAGTAGACGATGCACTACTACCACCAGCAAAAAACGTCCGGCGTTATGTAACCAAACAGGACACAGATGCTGAAGAATGGGCGGTGGTCGCATCAAGAAACCTTCTTCGTGAAGCAGTTGCCCGCGGTAACCAGCACCCAATAGCGGTGGCTCTCCCAACTCCCGCATATCGCCTATCACAACCAGCGCCATCAGGCATTGCGATCGTTGGCCTGGACCTCGGCGAACAGTTAACAGCTGCGCTACGCGCCGTAAAAATTGAACTTCTCCACTTCGAAAACGAAGACGTTGGAATTGTCATTGACCCCTCAACGTCGTCTCGGCAAAGCAATTTGAAGCTAATTAGACAATGCATGAGCAAAGAAAGAGTAATCGTTGCCATGCAATCCAACAGCACTGCTTCGGACAACATTCAAAACAACAGCACTGGGCGCCTTGCACGCGGACCTGAAGAACTGATCCAGATAGTCAGAGACCTAGTGCATGATGACTACGAACGTCAGCGCCTCGGCTTCGAAGCAAAAAAGTTTGTCGCAAGTACAAGCTGGTCGAGAGTTGTGCGCGCCCTTCTACTTGGCGGCAGAAAGGGCCTTCCAGAATTTGAATTGCTATCGCAACCAGTGGCGAAGCGGCGTTGGGATGCCAGGCTAGGTCATGCTCACAAGTGGCAAACAGCAAAATATGGCAACGGACAACTCAGACTCCCTGAAGAACATCTTGACCTAGGGGAGTTAGGTCCCCTGCGCGCGACGAACCTCAAAAAAATCATCGGCGAGCCCGACCCACGAAAAGCCGCTCCGTAGAGTACGTTCCCTGACAATGCCACGCGAGCGACTACGCCGGAAACGTCGAACAGGCGAAAGGGTCTTACTCACCGCCATAGCCTCGCTAACAATTAGTGGATTTCTCCTCACGGCCTTGCTCGGATATGCCGTCTGGCAGCTTGAGCAGGTAGAAAGATTCCAAGTACATGACGTCCTAACAGCAGCCCAGCCGGAGCCTTTAACAGCCTCGGATATTTTGGAGCTAAGCAGGTCGCGAACACAACAAGTCGCAAACGTTGACCAATCAACAGAAATTGTTCTATCCCCAAGTATCGATAATCCTCTCGAGAGCTCTGAAAGAAGTGCTGAAAACTACCTCCTAGTGGGCTCAGACAGTGTTCGCGGAATTTCCGCCGACGACGCGATCATGAGCGGGAGAATCGCGTCCATCGGCAACCACTTAGCAGACACCATCATGATCCTTCGCTTGCGGAACGACGGAACCGCCGCTGTTGTTTCGGTGCCCCGAGATCTGATAGTCCCAATTGCAAGCACAGACTCCGTTGCCAAAATCAACAGCGCCTACAACCTCGATTCATCGCCGCAGACCAGAGCAGCACGACTAATAGAAACCGTTGAACAGCATCTCAATATCGGACTCCAGCACTTCGTAGAAGTCGACCTCGATGGATTCAGACGACTTGTTGATGCTGTGGGCGGAGTGTCCATCTGCTTCAACCGACCTACTCGCGACCGCACTATCGAAGACAGCGGCGACGTAACGCAAGGTGGAACCGGATTTTCGGTAGGTCAAGGCTGGTCTCACCTCGATGGCGACGCCGCTTTAGCGTTCGTTCGAAGTCGTCGCTTATTGACCCAACAAGAAAACGGAGAATGGGTTCGCTTGGGGGTTTGGAACGACTTAGAGCGCAACAGTCGCCAACAACAATTCATTTTTCAAGCTTTAGATCAGGCGCTGGGCGGGGCGGTAGGCAACCCTAGAACGCTCCAAAGACTTCTTGAGATTGTCTCGACTCACCTGCGCACCTCCAACACCCTCAGTGTCTTCGATGATGGTCTTGAGTTAGCCAGAAGGTTTCGAGGCCTCAATGTTGATACTGACCTAGAACGGTACGCCTTCCAGTTGATTGACATGGAAAGTGAAGGCCAGTTAGGGCTTGAGCTGCTTGACAACGAACACAACGAACGCGTCAAGCAAGTCTTTCAAGGCATCGGCTGGAACGCAGTAGTTGAAGATCGGGTGACGGTCTCAGTGCAAGGCCCCAATGCCTTAAATTTAGCTGCCAAGTTGCGCGGCATTCGTTTCGATGCAAATCATGAAAATGTTGGAGCATATCCCTCCAACCGCATCAGATATGGGGTCGGAGGAGAGCATGCCGCCGCTCTCCTTGCGGCTCGATTGCGCGAACCAATAGAAATAATTCCAGATCCCTCTTTGGTAGGCAACCAACTCGGACTCGAAATAGGAAGCACTCCTCCATCAGTAATGCTTGGCTACCGAGCTGTCGAGGCCCCGCCTTTGATTGCCCAATCAGAAAACGTAGCTGTGCCGCCACCGCCTAGAACATTAGGAATATGCGACTAAAACTCACTGTGACGAAAAAGTTTCGGAACCGTCGCTCTCCTCTTAATTGCGACGACTCACTAGTTAAGCCCGGTTAACATCAAGCTATTGGTTTCGTCAATGCATCCAATGACCAAAGTAAGGCATAACTGTCATGAGCGAAATTGTGGTAATCGGAGCGGGATACGTGGGCCTGACCTCATCAGTATGTCTCGCTCACCTCGGCCACAACGTGACATGCGTTGATATCGACAGCAACAAAGTTGATTTACTCAATAGAGGAGAAGTACCAATTTATGAGGCGCGATTGCCCGAACTCCTCCAAGAGGGCCAAGGAAAAGAAAGTCTGCGCTTCACTACAGAATTAGAAGCCGCAGTCAGTGCAAGTGAATTTATATTCCTTTGCTTACCTACACCGCAAGAACCTGACGGCAACGCAGACATTAGTGCCGTCGTTAGCGTCATGAACCAAATCTGTCCGACGCTGGCACCAGGAAGCATCATAATCAACAAGTCAACTGTTCCAATTGGCACAAGCGCCCAACTCATTCAGGCGATAGGGCGAACCGATATTTCGCTCGTTTCCAACCCTGAGTTTCTCCGAGAAGGAGTTGCTGTAACCGACTTTTTGCAGCCAGACCGCATACTGATCGGAGCTTCTGATCGAGAAGCAGCGGAGAAAGTAGCAGGCCTTTACCAAGCAATAGACGCACCCGTGATTCATGTAGATCTGGCTTCCGCCGAGACTATTAAGTACGCCACGAACTCGTTTCTCGCCACCAAAGTTTCATTCGTGAATGCCTTAGCAGCCATTTGCGAGGCCGTCGGAGCAGACATCGAATCGGTTACACGAGGGCTTGGCTCTGACCAAAGAATTGGATCGCGCTTCCTGCAACCGGGGCCAGGGTGGGGAGGCTCTTGCTTTCCCAAGGACATGGAGGCCCTCATCACAACCGCCAGTGCAGCTGGATACGAATTCGACCTTCTGCGCGCCGTCGTCAAAGCTAACGAACAACAGTTTGACCGCTTAGTAGCAAAAATCGAAGATCTTGTCACTGGTGATCTCTCGGATAGCACAATCGGTGTTCTGGGGCTTACTTTCAAAGCTCACACTGATGATATGAGGAACTCGCCTGCGCTCGAAATAGTGCAGCGGCTTGCCTCCAAGGGCTGCACGATCAAAGCCTATGATCCAATGGTAAAAAACGAAAAAGGGCTTCCCACAACCTTTGCCCTTGCTCCAACCATCGAAGAAGCAGTGCGTGCGTCCGACATCGCAGTAATACTGACCGAGTGGCCTGACTTCAATCGCGCCAATTGGGCTGCGATGCGAGACACTATGAAGGCTCCGCGAGTCTTGGATGGCCGAAATATCCTCGACCGCTCCCAGATGCTTGAGATGGGCTATGACTATCAAGACCTTGGCCGACTTTGAGGTCGACCTCCAAACCATGAAAGTGTGTGCGAGAGTATTCTGGTGACCCCGGAAATATCGGTGCTAATGACGATGGAAGCGGCGTGGCACACGGTTCCAGGGGGAACCGGACGCGTAGCCGTTGACCTCGCCGAAGCGTTATCTCAGCGCGATGACATAGCCATTAGGGGAGTTTCCGCCTGGCACATCGGTCAACCCACACAAAATTTCCGACCGACGATTGATATTGCCAGATTGCCCTTGCCCCGTCCTCTGCTATATGAGACCTGGTCCAGAATGTCATTTCCGCAGCTAAAGACGCGCAACGACTCGATTATTCATTCCACAACTATTGTCGCCCCACCCCCGGGCAAATCACCACTTGTGGTGAGCGTTCACGACCTTGCTTTCCGACGATTTCCGGAGCGTTTCCCATTGCGAGCGCGACGACTTTTCGAACGTTCATGGCAACAAGTATTAGCCCGCTCCGATGCAGTTATCTGCCCCTCAGCTGCAACCTCGGCAGACCTAATCGCTGCAGGCCTTGACACTGAAAGACTCCACCTCGTATCTCTCGGTCACGATCCATACGAAGTGACTCAAGAACAGGTCAGTCGAACACTCAACAAGCTGCAGATTCCCGAGGAATTTATTCTTGTCGTCGGGACTTTAGAGCCGAGAAAAAATATTCCGACACTTATCGAAGCGTTCCGACATATTGCACCTAAGACGTCGGCGCAACTGGTCATTGCCGGACCCACTGGCTGGGGCTTAACTGCTCAAGATTTACTTCGACCTCTTGACCAATCGATTCGCAATCGTGTTTCGATAGTCGGAGAAGTCCAACACCAAGATCTTGCCGCTTTATATACGCAATCATCAGTTTTTTGCTACCCGAGCCTCCTCGAGGGATTCGGACTCCCTGTGCTGGAGGCAATGTCTTATGGGGCGCCGGTCATAACCTCAAAAGGCACCTCAACAGAAGAGGTCGCAGGTAACGCTGCTATCACCATAAATCCCCAATCGCCAATTGAGATTGGTGAGGCCCTCGAGTTCTTACTAACGGACCGTTCTGCCGCTCGCGAAATCAGCCTTCGCGGGCTCGAGCGCAGCAAATGCTTTACCTGGGCGAAGGCAGCTGCCAATACCGTCGACGTTTACAAGAGGTTGCTATGAGTGACGTGGCAGTAAATCTCCTCTGGTTACGGCCTGCGAAAGTAGGGGGCTCAGAAGACTACGCAATTGAGCTATTGCGCGCAATCAGCGAATTACCCCAAAGCCCCTCCATAGAAGTAGTGGCTTCTATGGCCACAATGGCCGCCCACCCCTTTCTTGCCGACTCTTTCAAAATTGAATACCAAAATTCGCGGTTTGGGCGAGCCGGCCGTATCAGACTGGAAAACAGCTTCTTTGCGCAATCAAAAAAGTACCAACTTGTGCATCATCTAGGCGGAACGCACCCGCAGAGCAAAGGATGTCGATCTTTAGTCTCAATCTATGATCTCCAATACCTGCAGTATCCGGAATACTTCTCGCTGGTGAAGCGCAGATACCTTGAAAGCGCGATACCTCGAACACTTGCCACGGCGGACGCGATTTGTGTAATGAGTGAATTCGTTGCGAATGCAATAGAGCAACATTTTGGCTACCCGCGAACACGCTGTTATGTGATTCCCCCAGCCATTAAAGCAACGCACCCAAGGTCGGCGTACCAGCCCAGAGAGAAAGAATTCGTCTTATACCCTGCCGTAACCTGGCCGCATAAATCACATCAATTCTTGTTTGAATTGATCGAGCAGGTTGACGACCTCGACCTAATCCTGACCGGGGCCCGAGGGCCCGCCCATAACGAAGTACTGAAAGCAGCGGAAGATTCGCCTGCATCAAATCGGATATTCCATTTAGGACGCGTATCGTCGGACCAGCTCGACTCGTTGTACCGACGAGCCCTTTGTACGGTCTTCCCATCGCAATATGAGGGCTTTGGCCTACCGGTACTTGAGGCAATGAGTCGCGACTGTCCGGTGATCGCCGGAAACGGTGGCGCTCTTACCGAAACAGTCGGCTCCGGCGGCAGAACGCTGCCGCTCAAACTTGGCCTATGGGTTAAAGCCCTTGAAGACATGAGGGAACCAGAAAATCGCCGCTCATGGGTCGAACTCGGCTACGAACGCGCATCACAATTTTCGCCAAACCGTGCTGCAAAAGCTCAGATCACCGCCTACTCAGACTTATTAGAACGGCGGTAACTCTGCTATGAAAATCACTGTTCTGTGCCCACACTTTGCGCCCGACACAGCTCCCACCGGCCAAGTCATCACCCAGTTGGTGGAAGAGCTAAGTCAAAAGGGCCACCGAATACATGTCGTCACGTCGCTTCCTTGGTACAGAACACACTCCGTTGAAGAGGATTGGAAAAACCGGTTATTTTCTAAAGAGAAAACGGACTGGGGTCGAATTACCAGAATTCACCCTTGCGCTTCTACAAGCCGAACCAACCTGATTGCTCGTTCAGCGGGTTTCGTGGCATTTAGCCTAATGGCCGCTCTTTTTTCTATCTTCACAAGAAAAGCTGACCTGATCTTGGCAATGAGCCCCCCCTTAACGTTGGCGCCTGCAGGTTGGATAGCGGCAAGAAGACATCGAGCCCCGCTAGTTCTCAATATTCAAGATGTACACCCCGACGCCGCGATTGCCACAGGCACCATCACTGACACTCGCGCGATTGGTCTACTGCGCCGTCTCGAAAAAATGAGTTATAGAAAAGCTGACGCGATCACTGTCCTATCCGACGACCTAAGAGAAAAGCTTGTCGATCGAGTGCCCAACGAAAATCAGCTCTTAGTTATTCCAAACTTTGTAGATACCGAAAGCATCTACCCGAGCGAGCGCCACAACAACTATCGCCAGGAGTTAGGTCTGCTTGATGAAACGCTCGTGATGTACGCAGGAAACGTAGGATTTTCTCAACCGTTGGAACTTGTTATCGAAGCAGCGGAACAACTCCTCGACCGCGAAGACATAGTTTTCGTTATTAACGGTAATGGCTCTAGAAGAGCCCAGTTAGAAAAAGCGGCTGAAGACCTTCCAAATATCACCTTTATGGACTACCAGCCACACTCACGCCTGAACGAAGTATTAGCTGCCGGCGACATTCACCTCATTCCCCTCCAAGCGGGCCTTGGCTCCATCAGCGTGCCCTCTAAGCTCTATTCGATTTTGGCTGCGGGGAGACCAGTGTTAGCTAGCGTCGATTCTGGCACCGAAATAGACCGTGTTGTTACCAGGTCCGGTGCAGGCATTAACTCCGACCCCGCGAACCCCGCAGAATTCGTTGCTGCCCTTATCAATTTGGTTGATGATCCAGCTGGTCGCGCGGCGGCTGGAGAACAGGCACGACGATTTGCCGAGCAATGGTTATCGCCGAAAGCAGTCGCCGAATCATATAGCGAGCTCTTTTTGGGTCTTCAAAGTTTGAATGATGAGGCGAGATAGCGCGTATCTGCGCTCATCAGGCGGTAACTTGGCGAACGGTATGGCCAGATCAGCAGCAGCGAAAAAAGTAGCCAAAGCAGCTAGCACCGGCGCAGGCGGCAAGGGAGCCGGCGGGGAGCGAAAACTCCTTTTCCCAGCAGCCATGGTCGCGGTTGCACTTCTTGGCGTTGTTTTAGTCTTCGTGGCACGAGATCAAAGAGCCGATCTTGCCCCACAAGGAGACCCAGGACTCGAAGATCACTGGCATTCGGCCTATGGGTTCTACGTCTGCGACGAGGTGTCGCCCATATTCTTTGAGAATGACTCTGAAGACGACCGGACCGGTATCCACACTCACGGTGATGGCCTAATTCATATCCACCCGTTCGTGAGCACAGTCACAGGTCAATACGCAACCCTGGGAGCGTTCTTTAACGAAAATCAAACCGAATTTACTGATAGTTCAATTGAGCTACCCAGCAAGGTAGTCATCTCGGAGTCTGAGTTCGACTGTGGAGGCGAAGCAGCCGAAATTCGTGTTCTGAAATGGAATACCTTGGCCGCCGAAAAACCAGCAGTGTTCCTCGAAGATTTATCAGATGTACGACTCAACGAAGACGGGCAATTATTTATGTTTGCGGTCGTTGCCAAGAGCATGGATGACGAAGACATTCCCCGACCTGACGACTCATACCTTCGCCAATACTTGGGACTAGCACAAGACCAACAGCCGCTCGGTGAAGGAGATGGGGATTCGACAGGGCCGATACTTCCAGAACCCGATGAACCTTTCGTAAGTGAAGAGCCGAGTGAGGAACCTCCAGAATCAGACGAACCCGCTGAAGATTAAAAGCGCATGTTAGCGATAGTGCTAGTGGGCGGATTCGGCACTCGTCTGCGACCCCTGACTAACCACGTCCCAAAGCAAATGCTGCCCATATGTGGGTTACCGATGATCGAGTGGGTAGCGCTTCAACTTGCCAAGCATGGTGTAAGCGAAATGGGTCTAGCGTTGGGATACCGACCGGACGCCTTTCTAAATGCATATCCGGCTGGCACGATTGCGGGGCTTCCATATCGAGTGGCTGTAGAACCGGAAGTTCTTGGTACTGCCGGCGCTATTCGTTTCGCGTTGGAGGAATTGGACGTCGATGAAACTGTCGTGGCTCTAAATGGCGACGTACTAACAGACCTAGATATAACTGCCCTAGTGACCTTTCATCAAAGACAGAAGGCTGAAGGCACTATTGCGCTACAAAACGTGAATGACCCGTCGCGATTTGGGGTCGTTACCACCGATAAGAATGGACGAGTAGTCGAATTCGTGGAGAAGCCGCCAAAAGGCACCGAACCATCAAACTTGATTAATGCCGGCACTTATGTGTTAGAGCCCGAGATTATTAATCGAATCCCTGCAGGACAGCAGGTGTCAGTTGAGAGAGAGGTTTTTCCTCACATGGCCAGAGAAGGATCTCTATACGCCGTGGACTCGTCGACCTACTGGCTCGACACCGGCACTCCCGAACAATTCATCGAAGCAAATCTTGACGTAATGAGGGGCTTACGGGACTTCGTCCCGGAACTCCCGACAAATATCGTTGACCCGAGCGCTCAAATAGAAGAATCATTTTTAGGTGAAGGCACCGAAGTAGGGGCAAATGCGCGAATCAAAGGATCAGTTCTTTTAAGCGGATGCAAAATCTCGAATAACGCAAAAATAAGGAACTCAGTTCTGGCCGAAGAAGTTCAAATAGGTGACTCCGCAGAGATAGACGGATGCGTCATTGGTCGCGGGGAAGTTATCGAACCTGGGTCGGAGTTTGCTCGGATTAAGCGACCAAATTGACACTCAGCATCTAGCGAAATAGATCATCTGCGGCATCTCGAATCACCTCTTCGCGAATCGAACTCTCGCGCAACCATGAGGGATCTACGCCACGAATTAGGGCAACAGGAATGCCCTCGGCTTTGCCGCAAACTAGATCAGCTGCGGCTGCAAGTTCATCGGCAACGCAGACTTCGGTAACCATGAGTTCACGTCCAAGTGCATCTTCTGTGCCCCGCAGGTCCACAACCGCTGATATGCCAGCACAACCTATAGCGACGTCAGTGACTCCTCTTCGCCAGGGCCGACCAAAAGTGTCTGAAATAATTACGCCCACCTCAACACTTTGCTCGTGCCGTATTCTCTCAACGATTCGCCTGGCTGACCTATCGCTGTCCTCCGGTAATAGCGCGGCGCGGCCGCGAGAGACGTTGGAAAGATCGATGCCCGCGTTTGCGCAGATAAATCCATGCTTCGTTTCCGTGATGATCAAGTCACCGCGTCGCCGGAGAATACGAACAGCTTCTCGCTCGACAATTGGCTTGTGCGACAGTGGGTCACTTGGATCAATATCCGCCATAGCCCCTTCCGCTTTAGAAACAATCTTTTGCGTGACGACTAGGACATCGCCCTCTATAAGCCCACATTCGTTTCTCGCACAAGCTTCGCCGATCAAAGCGCCAAGATCTTCACCCTCTGTTACTTCTGGGATTCCGCTAATTGGGTGAATTGTCAAGCTCATGAGGTATCTCCTCTATGGTTCAAGGGCTTTTAATGTCTCTCGAGCTAACTCCGCCGCCCGTTCTGGGTCTCCCATTATGGTGTCGGTGACGTGAACTTGCATTCCGTCCGACTCGATTTCAGGAGCCAATGGCGCGTCAACGTTGTCGATTAGCAACGTTCCAACATAATCCTGATAAAAAGATGCCACGCCGCGCGAATTTCTGATGTAACCCAGCTCTTCAAGCATTCGAGATGCCGGTCCTTTAAGAGCAGCACCGCCAACTATTGGTGAAATCGCCACGACATCATCTCGGCGCGATTTCACTAATGCGCCAATTCCTTCAATATCGAGTACGGGTTTCACCGATACAAATGGATTCGAAGGAGCGATAATTATCTGGTCCGCTTGCTCAAGAGCCGCAATGACTTGAGGACCGGGAAGCGCCTCTTCGATGCCTTGAAATCGAACGGCCTGTACAGCTACGCCGTGCTGCTGAGCAACGAAATAGTCTTGAAAATCAACCCAGCCCTGATCTGCAACCTTTAATTGAGTCTGGACTGACTGATTACTTGCGGGGAGCAGGCTCGCTCGCACACCCAGACGATTCGACACTTCTTGGGTTACCTCGGTCAGCGTCAGGCCTAGTGCTAGTCGCTGTGTTCTGTAAAGGTGAAGCGCCAAGTCAAGATCGCCTAGGTTGAACCAAATTTCCCCCCCGAGGCGCTCCAACTCGTCCCGAACACGCCAACTCTCGTCAGCTCTTCCCCAGCCCGTTTCGGGATTCACCTGCTTACTTAATGTGTATGTCACGGTGTCGAGGTCAGGGCTGATGTGTAGACCGTGAAGACGGAAATCATCGGCGATATTAATGATCGCTGTAACGTTTTCGTTGGGGCACACCTTCAGCAGACCGCGCAGAAATTTGGCAGCTCCTACGCCGCCGGCCACAACTGCTATTTGCGGGTGTTTAGACACTGCTTCACAGCTTAACGTCGGTCATGCACGCTGAGTAGCGTGCTTATGCGCTCACACTAGGTGCTTGCAAAAATCTTTGAATCTTGCAGTGATTCGTTGCCACGAATACTTAGCTTCACCGAACCGCATGCCGTTATCAGCGCACTTTTCGCGAAACTCTTTGTCCGACATAAGGCGTTGGACGGCAACTTCAAATTCAGGGTAGTTGCGATACCACAGTCCCCCCAGAGAGTCCTCAACATGCCCTTTGGTCGCATTGCAATAGCCGTTGACCAAAACGGGAATCCCAGCTGCCCAAGCCTCAAATAAGACGAGGGAGAAAGACTCCATCGCTGATGGATTTATTAAGAAATCTGCATCTCGCAACAAAGCCCATTTAGCGCGATCATCCGCAGTTCGAATAATTTGAATATCTGAATCATTCGGTATTTCCGTGCTGGGATCTCCAACGAGCACGAGTTGGTGCTCACAAGGGTTGCGCTGTTTGAAATTACGCCAAAAGTCGATTAACCCGTGAGTTCCCTTAGCGTGCTCTATCCGTCCCAAGCACATTACGTATGGACGTTCTCGTAATCCGAAAGACTCTGTGATGGTCGAGTCTTTAGCCATCGGGGCTTCTGTTCCCCATCCCAAAACTGTGCTTGGTAAATGAGCGAGATCATGATGCTGATATAGCAACTTTTGTTCTGCTGCGGATCCGAAAAGCAGTCCGCGACTTGACTCAAGCAGTTCCTTCACCATCGACAATCGCAAATAAGGCTCGTCGTGGGCAGCAGGAATAATTACTGCCCGGTCAGAAACCTCTGGAGCGGCAGCCATCGTTGGCCAAAATAAATAGGGAGCGAAAAATATTAAATCAGCCTGCGACTCCTTGATTGCCTCCTTAAGAGTGAAGCTCACGGGCCCTTGGTGATAGAAAAACTGTTCCTGGATATCGCGACTTATGCTCAAAGGGCCTAATTTGATTCGCTGCTCAAGTGGCCCCCATGCAGCGCTGCGTCCCGAGTCGACGGGGTATCGGTGAATTTTGAGGGAACCCGCTGTCGTGGAGCCACTGCCTTCTTCGTTTGCCCAAGTGGTAGAAGACCTTGCGCACGTCGTATGCAGATCCACCTCCCAAGTACTTTCCTTTGCGACGCGCATTGCTAGCGCGCTCACAGCGTGTTCTGCCCCTCCGACGGAGCCGTACCTCGGAATAACAAAAGCAACTTTCATCGCGGCTTACCTAATTCGAGTGCTTCATCAAAAGCATCTGCCACTTGATTGGATGTGAAGGCTTTACTTCTACGAAGTCCGCTCTCGCTAAGCTTTTTAGCCAAGGATTCGTCCAGGAGAACCCGTTCGAGAGCTGTCGCAACTACCGAAGGCGACTTATTGGTTAGGAGCAGGCCACCGTTTCCCAGAGTTTCCGGAATGGCGGAGTTCGCATGTGCGATTACGGGAACACCCTGGGACATAGATTCGACCAGAGGAACACCGAAACCCTCATGGCTGCTGAGACTGCAAAAAATTGAGGCGCGCGAGTACTCAACTTCGAGCTGCTCATCAGTTACCCAGCCGGTCAAGGAGACTGATTCTTCCAGACCCAATGCTTTTAACAATCCGGTTATCGCATTTTGGTAAGCATCGCTTGTTGAGCCTCCGACGATTCGAAGCTCTACATCTGGGTGTCTCTCATGAAGAATTTTCATAGCTGAAATCAAGTCATGGATGCCTTTGTTGGGGGCTATCCGACCAACGAAGAGAATTACGGGTTTCGCTGGTTTTGGCCTAGGTGGCGAATCCTTGGCAACTGGAAGAGGAATGACTGAACAAGGTACCTCGCCGAAAGAAAGTAACTCTCGAGCGTTAAAAGCGCTGTCGCATATAGCGAAACGTGCCTTCTCAACCAAGTCGGCCAATTGATCTTGCGCTCTGAGAATTTCAAATGCTGCTGCAGGATCCCACCGGAGCAGAAGTTCCGGAGGCGTAAAATTATGAAAAATCAAGGCGAGTGGCTCATCTCGCCTCATAAGGAAGTCAGCGCACGGTGATGCTTGTGCGACGTGGTAAAGCAAAAGAGAATCGCGTGTGCCTTTTAGTCGGCTGTCAGCCTTCTCAAGTGGGTGCGTTTCGTTCGAAGTACGTGAATGTCTTGTGCCCACAAAAATTTCGGAATCGAGACCTCGTGCACGCAAGTGATCTCGAATCCACATCACGTGATCGCCAATGGCGTCACCTTTTGCCAACATTGGTACAAACTGGTGAACAGAGCGCCAATTCATTTGGGTACCGATAAAAGAGCTTGAAATTCCTCGCGAAATAATTTTTTGACTGTTTCCGTGGCGAAGGCTTTCGAGCGTCTGCGTCCGGCAGATCGCAGGCGGTCAGCGAGATCTCTCTCATTGCTAACTTTAAAGATTGCTGACGCAACCACAAGTGGGCTTTTGTCGGTCAGTAGCAATCCGCCCGAGGCTACGGTCTCGCCGACGGCGCTGCAGTCGAATGCGATCACTGGCAGCCCATGGTGCATTGCCTCAATCACTGGAACGCAAAAGCCTTCGTGGTCACTCAAACAGCAAAACACGTCAGCTGCTTGATAATGCGCAATGAGTTCCGCAGGAGAAACCGATCCGTGGAACGTCACGTGGTCCTGCATATTCGCGTGTTTCACAATATTTTCGACGACCTTCTTATAGCTTGGCGGCCCATCTGTGCCCACAAAATGCATGTGTGCATCGTCACCGTGGACCTCGCGAAGGGTCTTTACCGCAGCTACCAGATCATGGTGCGCCTTATTCGGGGCGACCCTGCCAACAAAAAGAATTTGAGTTCCGCTCCGAGTCCGCTTTAGTTTCGACAGCCTGCTTTGATCGGGTTCACCTCGAAGCTGGTCGAAGAGTACTGGAATGGTCTTTGTTGATCTGTAGCCGAGTTCTTCCATCTCCGATTTATTGAAGTCGGAGTCGCAAATCGCGTGGTCGCAAATTTCGGCGTATCGGGCCATTTGTTCGCGCCCTAGCTGCACCTCGGCAGCCAACAAACCATCCCATTTGCCGACTAAGGAAAGCGGTGTGATGTTGTGATAATTGGCAATCTTGAAGGCTGAATGACGCGCCCAACGATCCGCAACAGGGCTCCCAATTGAAAATTGGTAAATAAGTACATCGGAAGTTTGCGGTAAGTGGTCGATGTGATGAGTGTCTGAAGTTAACTCGGGATGACGAAACATCGAATATATTTGGCTGTCGAATCCGAGATCCCGAAGAATCTCTCGCAGTGCAAGTGTGTGATTGCCGACAGCGTCCCTAGGTGAAATGGTTGGTACCACCTGATGGACGGTCCTCATTTAAGAGTCGCCATAACTAAATGCGAACTGGAGTCAGCAGATCTAATGGATTTCACGTCTACAGCGTGCTCGCGAGTCAGGAGGTACGCCCAAGTGTCTGGGTGTAATGGCCGACCCTGAAGCAGGTCTGCAGCTACGGGTCCGACTTGAGATAACCACTTTTCAGGGTCAGGAACCACCACAGCGACTTTCGCGCCCGGCGTTGACCGCAACAACAAAAGCTGCAGCAATCTCAGTTGCTCGTTTGCCGTGTATCGGCCTGCGATGCCGCAAAGGACAAAGCCGCCTAGCACTCGACTGTCGAGATGACCTAAATGAGTAAAAAGATCTTCTGATCGAACGTCACTTGCGTCGGTGTCTGAGCCTGCTGAGGAAACCCCATAGACATTTAGTCGGTCCTCTTGCAGAAATTGATACAGCCCTAGGTCTGTCAGATCGCCGAGGAGAGTACGGCCGCCTGCGTCGCGTAAGTGTTCTTTAATCGGTTCTCGGAATTGAGGGCATTCGCTGAAAATGGGAAGACTTGCCAGAAGCTCCGAACGAATGTTGGCTCCAACGTCCAGTTGATCTTCGAGCTTTGCCAATCGACGGTCGATGCCTTTAAGGCTTGCGTCGAGAAGACGCAACGGCCGAGTTATGTGGATGCCTAATGCTGTTATCTGTTGTGTTATATGCCGGTGATAAAAAAATGTTAAACGTCGCACCCACCATTTCACCAAGCGACCAACTTTTGTGCGGCTAGCAATTGGTACGGCTGGCTCAATGTAAGAAGCCGCTTCAATTCCTCGAATAGTGTCCTCAACTCCATTTTCAAGAGTTGCATCGGGAACCCATCGACGGAATTCCTCCTCCAGGCTTCGAAGCAATGCTCGAGGGTATTCGCCAGCTGTAGACCTTCTCTTTGCTTCAGCTTCTATTTCGGCGACAACGTTCTGGAAATACTGTGCATCTGACTCAGAATCGCTCATTAGTCGGTCTCCTCTAGCGGCTGACCCAACGATCGGGTGACGAGTCGATAGCGTAGCTGGCACATGCGGGTTGTTATTGACGCGACGCCACTGATTGATACTCGTACCGGTATTGGTATCTACGTGCAAGGATTGATCGACGCTTTAACTGAAGAGCCGCGCAAGGAAAAAAATATAGAAGTAATTGAATATACGCTCTCGATTCGGGCTAGAGCTCAAAGCAAACTTCGCGGATATTGGGTTCCGGTGCCTGCTGGTATAGCTCCCTCGATATGGAGAACTTTCAATGGGCCGAAGATTGAAAAGTTTGTACCTTCACCGGATGTTGTGCATGGCACTAATTATCTGGTGCCCCCCTCTGATGTGCCTCGCATAGTTACGGTGCATGATCTTTCGGTTCTTAGTCGTGGAACGGCATCCAGGCGCAGAGTAAATGGCATCGATAGACACTTAAAGCAAATTGCAGAGTCGGGGGCCACTATCCATGCGATCTCCAACTACGTTGCCGATGAGATTCGCGAGCGATACCCGAATGCAGATGTACAGATGGTCTACCCAGGTGTGGAAAGAAGTTTCGAACAGAGAATTCCTAAAGTAGAGACGCCCACAATGGTGGTTTTAGGGGCAACCCAAAAGCGGAAGGCAGTTCCCGACGCCGTTCGAGCGTTCGAGATATTGGGGCATTCTTTCAAAACCCTTGAACTTCAGATCATTGGTCCACCCGGCGATGATGAGCCTCAGTTGCGGACTCTGATCGAAGGTCTTCCCGAAGCTTTACGACGTCGCGTAACAAGGTTGGGTTTCGTTGCAAGAGATGAGGTTGCTCGTTTAGTTAGTAGCGCAACTCTCTTGGTTCATCCCAGCCACTATGAAGGTTTCGGCTTTCCGTTGGTCGAAGCTATGTCCATGGGGACTCCGGTTGTGACTACCACTGGTGGGGCTATTCCTGAAATAGTCGACACTGCGGCTGTAACAGTTGAACCTGGCGATGTTGAAGCGCTTGTGGCGGGAATCTCGTTGTTAATTGAGAACGAAAGCTTTAGAGATCGCATCATTAGTTCCGGGCTTGAGCGTTCAAAACAGTTTTCTTGGGCTACCGCCGGAGAACAGATGCTGAATATGTACAGATCCGTTTGTTAAGTCGCGCGGGAACAAATCATCTTTGGGTGCACGACTACGAGCCGAGTCCGCTCTAGTCTTTCCTTGTCTCGGATTGCAAAGAGAGTCCCTAGTGCGCACCGCCCTTATTACAGGTATCACAGGCCAAGATGGCCAGTACCTAGCCGAAGTCCTTCATGAAGAGGGGTACAAGGTTTATGGCCTGATTAAAGGTCAGCGAAACCCTAAAGCAGAGATGATTACGACGGGTTTTCCGTTCGTTGAGCTAGTAGAAGGCGACCTTCAAGATCTGTCTTCGCTCATTGCTGCACTCGAATACACCCAGCCGAACGAGGTATACAACTTGGGCGCTATTTCATTTGTAGCGCTGTCATTCAAGCAGGCTGAGTTGACCGCCAACATTACAGGATTGGGTGTGCTTCGGTTACTCGAGGCGATACGCCTGGTTGGTGGAGCAGATAATCCGATTCGGTTCTATCAAGCGTCGTCTAGTGAGATGTTCGGCAAGGTTCGAGAGACGCCCCAAAGCGAGTTGACGCCTCTGCACCCCAGAAGCCCCTACGGATCTGCAAAAGTATTTGGCCACCACACAACCGTGAACTATCGAGAAAGCTACGGCCTGTTCGCTTGCAGCGGGATTCTTTTCAATCACGAATCACCCAGACGCGGTATTGAATTTGTTACACGCAAGGTAACGAATGCCGTGGCTCGAATTAAATTAGGCTTACAGGACCACGTCGCGTTGGGCAACCTTGACGCGAAACGGGACTGGGGCTTCGCTGGCGACTACGTCAGAGCGATGTACTTGATGTTGCAACAAGAAGAGCCTGATGACTTTGTCGTTGCTACGGGCGAAACCCACGCCGTGAGCGAGTTTGTAGCTCTAGCTTTTGCTGCCGCAGAAATTGAGGACTGGGAGCCCTATGTGCGCATCGACGAGCGTTTTTTTCGGCCCGCAGAAGTCGACTTACTTGTGGGTGACGCCAGCAAAGCAAAAAAGCAACTGGGTTGGGAGCCCAAAGTCTCTTTCGCTGATCTTGTCACCATGATGGTGGAACATGATCTGGAAGTTGAGACGCAAAAGCTGTCATAACAAGGACGTGAGCCGCACTGACCTGGGGGGTTTCACTCGGTACCCTCGGTTACAGGTTCCCCAGAGGAGTTCAGTGGCGCATATTAAACGGATACCGGTGGTAATAGCGTTCCTAGTCTTCGGCGCTTTCTGCTCTCAAGCTGCCTGGGCTGATGAAATATCAGCGGAAACCGTCGACCGATTTCAAGCCACTCTGATACCACTGGACCCCTGCATCAACGGTTGCACACCCTATGCCAAACCGTGGCATCTTGACGCTATAGGGGCCTATGACGCGTGGGATGTGACAACCGGAGCGAGCAGCACCTTGATTGCCGTCGTTGATAACGGAATAGATGATCAACACCCGGATTTGATTGGTCGAGTTAAACGAATTCCCGGATGCGGCCTCGGCGTTGACCAATCTTCTGACTCGAGCCACGGAACCTTTATCGCCGGCCTAATAGGCGCAACGGCCAATAACTCGAGTGGGACGGCAGGATTGGACTGGAACGCTGAACTGCTAGACGTGAGAGTAATGACTGGATCACAAGGTCGCACCTCAGACATAGCTGCGGGCATTGAATGTGCCGCAGTAAATGGAGCGGACATCATTACTCTTTCCTTCGTTCAACAAGGGACGACACTTAGCCCTGCGTTACAAAATGCTATATCGAAAGCTCAAGAGTTAGGTGCTCTCGTGGTCGCCGCTGCGGGAAATGATGGATACAACCGCTTGAGGTTTCCGGCAGCTGCAGTGGGAGTCCTGAGCGTGGGAGCCATCGATCAATCGCTCCAAATCGCTCCGTTTAGTACCCGCGGAGACTGGGTAAAGATAATGGCCCCCGGTGAGGATCTGCTTTCATTGGGATCCGGCGTCAGCAATGGAGTTCGTAAAGGTCAGGGCACATCTTTCGCGGCACCGCTCGTTGCAGCTAGCGCAGCGCTAATCAAGGACCGATTCCCCTACTTTGATGCGGGCCAAATAACTCGACAGCTCCTTCGAACGGCCGATCAAGCTGTAAGTGCAGTCGATGGCTCAAGCTTTCGAATACTGAATGCTGAGCAGGCGGTGCGTCAGCCATATCGCAGCCACTGGCAAGTAACTGCTTCGGGCAAAGTCATTGCGTTGGGAGAGTCGGAACATCAAGGTGATCTGAGTCAAATTACGCTGAGTCACCGGGTAGTTGCGATAGCTGCAAACGCTTCTGGCCTTGGATACTGGATCGCTCAATCGAATGGACAAGTGGAATCTTTTGGAGATGCACTGAAATTGGACGACCTTGCCGAAGTTGCTCTGAATAATCCCATTGTCGATATGGCGGCTACAGCGTCTGGTAATGGTTATTGGTTGGTTGCGTCTGATGGAGGAATATTTTCCTTTGGTGATGCTCAGTTCCATGGTTCGACAGGGGCGCTGAAGTTGAATCAACCAATCGCCGCCGCTCTCCAAACGCAATCCGGATATGACCTTGTGGCCGAAGATGGTGGAGTTTTCAATTTCTCATCCCCGTTCATTGGAAGTGGCGCTTCAAGTTCCTTGAAGGCTGCAGTCGTTGATGCAACGAGGCGAGTGGGCCAATGGTAACCCGATTCCTTAAGTTGCTGGCCGGAGGTTTGCTTTGCTTGCCACTTTTTGCTTCGGGACTCCCGTTGCCCGCCTCGGCGATCGCACCCGATCAGATAACTGTGGAGGGGAAAGGGTGGGGTCATGGTCGAGGACTTCAACAGTGGGGCGCGTTGGGCTACGCAATTGACCATTTTTGGTCTTACGACCAAATCCTCCAGCATTACTACTCGAACACCAGTGCCTCATCTATCGCCGATCGCGAAATAAAGGTCCACATAACCCGGAACAACGAAATGGATCTGCTCGTTACTTCAGCGATGCCGTTCACGGTTGAGGGTGTGCAATTCGTTGGTGGGCAGATAGCACGACTTTCAGTAAACGGCCCACACAATTTTAATATTAATCAATCCACAGGCTGCTCGGATCCAGGCTCTCCATTGTGGTCGAGCCACCCAGGGCGCGTAGACCAGAGCGGCCGATCCTTCATCGAAGCGCAGCCAGCAAATCCCCTTTCCTCTGTGGACGACCTAACGCAGCTACTACAACTCATCACATGTGACCGTTCGAATCCAGGTTTAGAAGTGTCACGCAGGCATTACCGCGGCTCGTTGGGGCTCATCGAACAGAACGGTCAATACACATTTAATCGAGTCCTTAGAGAACAGTACCTCCGCGGTGTGGTCCCCCAAGAAACTCCATCATCCTGGGGAACTCTCGGTGGTGGACTTGGAATGCAAGCGCTGAAAGCTCAAGCGGTAGCGGCGCGCACTTATCTTGAAGCTATTTCCCAGCGCCGACAAGCCAAGGGCTACATGACAGATACATGCGACACCATTGGGTGTCAGGTGTACCTAGGTGCTAGCGCTAAAGGAAAACCTTTGGACTTCGGGCCAGATTTTTGGACAACGACAGCGGCAGTAAACGAAACACGAGGAGTGATACGCATATCTGCAGATGGCTCGATACCCCTTGCGGAGTTCGGCTCAAGTAGCGGTGGCTGGACAACTCCACAAACTGAATTATCTGGCTTCCCTGCCGTTATTGACGAAGGTGATGACGTCGCAGCTAATCCCCATAATCTCTGGGAAAAAGTAGTTGGACGTTCTGAGATCGAATCGCTCTACCCCGAAATCGGACAATTGAGAGAGATCAAAGTTACGCTCAGAAACGGCTTAGGAGAATGGGGCGGGCGAACCCGACAATTGCTGCTGAGAGGCACCAGTGGAAATACGACCGTTGATATAAGCAACTGGGCAGAAGACCCATTCCGTAGAGGGCTAAACCTTCGATCAGATTGGTACCGATTCCCGCAATTTCCTGAGTACAGCGAACCAGGCTTTTGGTTGGCGAAGAGCAATGGAGGGGTGCTTGCCGTCGGGACAGCGAAACATTTCGGAGATGCAAAGAGCGTTGACCGTTCCGCTCCAATCATTGATCTAGCCGCTCCCGTCGGAGCCCGAGGATATTGGCTTGTATCGGAATCAGGTGAAGTGTTCGCGTTTGGTGATGCGGAGCACTATGGAGATCTTCGCGGCCAAGGACAAACATCGGTTGTAGCTATGACCGCTCACCCCGATGGCAATGGCTACTGGATTGCCACGGATAAAGGCGACGTTTTTGCTTACGGAAGCGCGCTCCATCGGGGTGCGATGACTGGAACCGCTTTGAATAAACCGGTTGTTGGGATGGAGAGCACCCGAAGTGGTAATGGCTATTGGTTAGTAGCTTCAGACGGTGGGATCTTTAGCTTCGGTGACGCTGGCTTTTATGGATCGACAGGAGACATAGTCTTGAACAAGCCGATCACCTCCATGACAGCAGCACGGGACGGTCTCGGCTATTGGTTCGTGGCCTCCGATGGGGGAGTATTTGCATTTGGATCGGTCGAATTTTTTGGCTCGCGTGGCGGCGTAAAAAATCGTCGTTTGACCGCAGGCATGGCCGTGACTAACACAAATGATGGCTATTGGTTGGTTTGGGACGACGGTACAAGCTTTCCTTTTGGGGACGCTCCTGATTTCAGGAGCAGTGTTGCTAGGCGAACTGTCGTCGCAATCGAAGTGGTGCCATAATCTTCCGGTTTGGTGATCAAAGCCGCACCCTCTCGCAAGCTACTCTCGGGTCGTCGTGACTTCTGAACTTAAAGCTACTCCGCCGGTAGTTGCGGTATTGGTTTCCAACGGTGTCGAAGCCGCGCGCGCTCGTGTTCTAGAAAGTCTGCGCCAACAAAACTACAAGAATCTTCAAGTATTGGTTCTCAGCTCCGACCCCGACGTTGTCAAAGAAACGATTGCAGGTGTACTTCCGAAAGCGTCCCTGAGCGAGGTGGCAGAGGAGAGGGGCTTCGGTTGCGCGGCGAACCATGTAGGAGAGTTGGTTACGGGCGCTGCCTTTTATCTCTTTCTCCGAGATGACACGGCCCTTGCCGAAGACGCTGTTAGTCGGTTAGTCGACCAGGCGCTTGAATCCAATGCGGCTGTTTTAGGTCCCAAAATCGTTAATTGGAGTGATGAGTCGAGAATTCTTTCCATGGGATATCTGGTAGACGCATTTGGTGTTGAGAGCGCTTTCGTGGAAGCAGGCGAGCTAGACCAGCAACAACACGATCGAGTTCGAGAGGCGTTCACAGTCAGCGGCGAGGCGGTCCTCATTCGTACAGACTTGTTTGAGACCATCGGCGGTTTTGATGAGCGCCTAGAAGGCTTTACACAGTATTTAGATTTCTGTTGGAGAGCGCAGATAGCTGGCGCGAGAGTCTTAGTCGTTCCCGCCGCAGTCGCCTACTCGCTCCACGACGAGTCTCACACGGTTGGGGAAAGTGACCGGCGCAATACTCTGAAGGGCAGACAGCATGTTGTCGGCAAATGTTACGGGTGGGTTTATCTATTGCCGGTCTTGGCGGGCTCTTTATTGCTAGCGATACTCGAACTGGGCTACAGCGTGCTCACCTTGCGATTCAGTCATGCCCGAGATGTGATGATGTCTTGGGTATGGACTGTTCTGCGTGTGGGGACACTGTGGAAAGCGCGAAGGCAGGTTGCCTCCACTAGGCAAGTTCGCGACCGAGAAATAAGACGACGTCAGGCGCCCGGTTCGACGCGACTGAAGTCATTCCTTCAGGGTCAGATCGGAGGTGATGTAGCACTGAGGGCAATTAGCGGACGCGCAGGACACCATATGGCAGCGATTTTTGCGCCAGGAGAACGGCGCAAAGCGACCATTTTTTGGTGCCTGCTGATGACGGTAATTGCTTTTGGTACCCGCCACCTTTTGAGCCAAGGGGTCCCCGCCTATGGCCAATTTGGGGTCTTTCCTGATGCTAACTCGATGCTTTCGCAATATTGGAGTGGTTGGCGAGAGGTTGGAGTGGGAGTCTCAGGTATTGGACCAGCTGGACTGGGTCTCTTGGGTCTGGCCAGTTGGGTATCGTTCGGTTCGACTGAAATTTTGCGCGAACTTTTTATCCTAGGTCTACTTCCGGTAGGTCTCATCGGTATGTGGAGGCTGCTAACTCCCGTAGATTCGATTTGGGGAAGAGTTGTCGCTACAACTTTGTACGCAACTTTGCCGCTTCCCTATAACGCTTTGTTACAAGGCGAATGGGGCATAATGCTGCTTCTGGCGGCGACGCCTTTTGTAATGCATCGACTAGCTAGGGCTTATCTAGTTTCTCCTTATGGCGGCCATAGCAGGAGCATCTTTGGAGAGATAGTCAGCCTTGGCTTACTTCTAGCGCTGGTTTCCGCCTACGAACCACTAATTCTCATGTTTCCTTTCGTTGCGGGCCCGGTTCTTGCTCTTGCCTGTTTTGGCGGCGCGGCAGTTAGGTCTGCGGCTCGCGGCTCCGCCGTGGTTCTCGGGGCAGTGATGCTGTCGTTGCTCATGCATTTGCCGTGGCTGGCAGTTCTCGGAGAAAGCGACGTAGCTTTGCATCATTTTCTTGTGCGATCGTCGGCGCAAGAGCCGATCGCCGCAAGTGAATTGTTGCGTTTTCTGCCCGGCGCCTTCGGTGATAGTTGGATCTTATGGTGCCCTCTCTTTGTGCCGGTTCTTCCGCTTCTCGTAGGGCGCGAGAAACGCTTGAAACTAGCAGTAATTGCTGGGTTGATAATGGTTGCGGGATTCGGTCTTTGTTGGACTTCGGGGCGTGGTTGGCTGGGTGATTTGCTTGGCCGCGAAGTCTCGTTGGGAAGCGGCCCGCTGGTTTTTGCTGCAATCGGCTTGTGCTGGAGCGCTGGGATGGCCCCGTCTGTGTTTAAAGGTGATGCTTCCTTGGCGCCTTCTATCGTGCGACGTACCGCCGCTTTGGTTTCCTGCGCATCGTTGCTCGCTGCAAGCTGCTTTTTGTTATATGAGAGTGCAGATGGTCGCTGGGGTGCACCGACAAACGACCTAAGGGTTGCGTTGTCCCTTCTAGATGATCGCGATGTTGGGCCTTCCTATCGCGTGCTTTGGCTTGGAGCTCCCGAGGTTTTGCCGTTATCAGGTACGCCCGTGGGTACCGGCAATTTACACATGGGAACCTCGGTTAGGGGCTACCCGGATATCGGGCATCAATGGCATAGTGCCCCAACACACGCCTATCAGCAGCTAGAAAATGCGGTAGAAATTGGACTTTCTGGGAATACGACACGCATGGGCCGGCTGCTCGCTCCCTTTGGAATTCGTTATGTTGCTTTGGTCAAGCGCTCAACTCCATCGTTCTCAGCTGGAGTTGCGGCGCCAGCAGAACCGAGGGTGCGCCAAGCGCTAGGTTCTCAACTTGACCTTCGGCCCTTAGCAACCGACCCGTCGGTCGTGGTTCTTCTTAATGAGTCATGGATGTCTAGCCGGAGTCAATTCAGCGAACCAGTCCGTCTTGTGGGCCTCGATGAGCCGGGTGAGCTTGTTGTCACTGACCTGAGTGCGGGTATTCCGGTCTTGAATGACCGGCGATCCTTTCGAGAACAGCGCGGGTTTGTGGGTAGAGGTGAGGTGCTGGTCTCAGAGTCTTTTGATGCTAACTGGCGACTGTTCGTTGATGGTCAAAATGTTGCTCCCGAGCTCTCATTTGGTTGGGCGATGCGTTTTGAAAGCCCTTCTGAGGGACCCGCTGCGCTGTGGCACAGCCGCCCTGACTCAGTTGCCGATAGGGCTGTAATCCAAATCGTTTTATGGCTGGTGGTTGCCCAGCTAGCGCTTTCGGAGAGGCGCAGGCAGCGTTCGGTTGCGGGTCCGGTGTGAGGGTTCTTACTTTCTTTGCTCGCTTACTAGTGCCGCTGTTAATTGTGGCTGGTTTGATCGCTGACGCGGGAATGGAGCGAGCGGTTCCCGAGGCGTCTGAGATCCAGGTTTTTGATACAGAAAGTTCTATTTCTGGGTCGTCTGCTTTGACATCAACTTGGTACTGTCCGACTGCACACAGTCGAGAGTTGGCCGAGTCGGGAATTGATGCAGAAGTTGACTTGCTAGTGACCAACACCTCAGCGGAGCCCACCCGCGTGACGGTTTACTTGGATAGCCCAACTAGTCCTCTTAAATCCATCTATCTGGAAGTGCCCGGCTTAGCAAGTCGCAGTCTGCCGATAGCCGAGCACACCGACGACGAATTAGTCTCGGCACTAGTTGAAGCTCCGAGTTCTGGTGTCGCCGTTACACGCAGCATCAGATCCCCGTACGGTTTGGACGCGGCCTTATGTTCATCGTTGGTGGCCGACGAGTGGTATGTGCTTTCGGCTGATACTCAAGCAGATGCGTCGGGTCATCTAATTATCTATAACCCACTGCCGACTGATGCAGTGATCGACCTTACCTTTGCTAGTGAGGCAGAAGTCGGGTCTTATGCTCCCTCGGAACTTACCGGCATAGTTATTCCGGCTGCCAGTTCGCTTTCAATCAGACTTGATGACAACGTACGGAGGCGTCAGTTACTAACAGCAGTTGTCAAGGCCCGCTTTGGTCGAGTTGTGGTTGACCACCTTCAAACCTTTAACGGTTCATCTGGAAGAGTCGGGTTCTCTGCAACTTTGGCCAGCGCGACGAGGTCAACTTCGTGGCATCACCCAGCTCTCCGTCTGGAAAAAGATGAGCGAGTGGCTCTCGTTCTTTTTAACCCTACGGAATTTGTCGCTGAAACTGAATTGCATATTTCCAGCGGAGAAGGGAAAGTGAAATCAGTATTTGCAAGCGTTGGGCCATTCGACTTAACAGGAATAAATATTTTGCCGTTGGAGGATGAGGAACTTGCTACCAATACCCTCTTCGTTTCGCCCGGCAATTTTGGAATTACTGTCAAGTCGTTGAACGGTGTGCCAATAGTTTCGGCCGCGGAACTAGGTGCGGGCCCTGTTGGATCGCCGGGTCAAGAAAGTGATGACTCCGACTTACTTGAACCACAGGAAGAGTCCGAAAAAGTTGAGTTGCCTAAAGGCCGAGTGAGTGGTCTCTCCATTTTGAACGGAACACCCGAAGGTTCGGGTACCTGGATGTTGGCGGCACCTAATTTGGGTGGCCAGATGCTGATTAGTGTCCTAAATACTTCTGGGCGAGGTGAGGATGTATACCTTTCGCAGTTTGGAGATCGAGCGAACTACCGTGTGAACGTTCCGGGCAATGCCATGCGCCAGCTTTTCGTTGGAACCGGTGGCACTTGGGAAATCAAGTCTGAAGTTCCGATAGTGATCGCAGCGCTTCACCAGAAAACGCTGGCAGCGGGCTTAATGTCGATTGCCCCGGTTAAGTTCGGAGTTGAAGAATAATGGCTCGGCTTCTCATCGCAGCAGGTTTAGGTCTTGCGGCCGTGCTTATCGGCATGCTGCTAAGCCGCAGTGGACCAACGCCTCCGATTTCCGCAAGGCGTAACCAGCTTCCGACGCGCGTGTCGCTTACTGAATTGGGGGCTGACGCAGTTCCAACCTTGGTGATCTTCACTGAGTCAAGTTGTCAGAGTTGTCGCGAAGCCGAGGGTGTTATCCGAGGACCCGCCGGCGCAGAGTTGCCCGTCCTCGAGTACGAATATGGAGAAAGTGCCGAAGTACATAAAAAGTTCGCGATCGATACTGTTCCGACGACCTTGGTTGTAGGCGCTGACGGAACGGTCATCGCTGGTTGGCTCGGCAGAATCGACTTAGGTGAGTTTGCGTCAGCGTTAGCACAAGTCGTTCAGTCTGATTCCGATTGACCTACTATCGGCGGTTCGATGGACTTTTCTGCGGAAGCGTTGTCTGGACTGGGAATTAACATCGCAACGTCGTCACCACTTATGGTTTCTCTGTCTAAAAGAGCGGCTGCTACTCGATCAAGTGCCCCGCGATGCTCGATCAGGGCCTGCCGAGCTCGGCTTTCTTGAGTTCGTAAAATTCTTTCGACCTCTTCGTCGATAACGCGAGCGGTTTCGTCACTGTAGTCGCGGCCACTAACCAAGCCTTCTCCGAGAAATACTTGATTATCAGATCCCCAGGCCATGGGGCCTACTCGATCGCTCATACCCCACTCGGCCACCATGCGTCGAGCGAGTTCTGTGCCTTGCATCAGGTCGTTCGCTGCGCCCGTGGATGTCACGCCGAACACTGTTTCCTCAGCCATGCGACCACCGAAAAGAACGGCTAGTCGGTCCTCAATGTAGTCCTGAGAATAAGCATGCCGCTCTTCGGGTAATTGCATGGTCACGCCCAGCGCCTGTCCAGTGGGAAGAATAGTCACTTTATGGACTGGATCCGCATTAGCAAAAAGTGTTGCTATTAGCGCGTGACCGCCTTCGTGATATGCGGTCACTTCCTTTTCGCTATCAGTCATTGCCACTGATTCTCGGCGCTGTCCCATCAAAATTCGGTCTCGAGCGGATTCGAAATCCTCCTGCTGGATTGACTCTCGATCCATCCGGACGGCACTCAGAGCTGCCTCGTTGACGAGGTTGGCGAGGTCTGCGCCGCTCATTCCCGGTGTACCTTTAGCGACGATTTCTAGGTCTATATTTTCGTCGAACTTCTTGCCTTTAACGTGCACCCCAAGGATTGCTAAACGTTCCTCGTATTCGGGTAGGGGAACCACCACTTGTCGATCAAAACGGCCCGGTCTAAGAAGAGCAGGATCTAAAATGTCAGGGCGGTTTGTTGCTGCCATCATCACTATGCCTTCGGTGGCTTCAAAGCCATCCATCTCGGCAAGCATTTGATTTAGAGTTTGCTCCCTCTCGTCGTGGCCGCCACCCAGGCCTGCCCCACGTTTGCGACCTATGGAGTCGATCTCGTCGATGAAGATGATGGCGCTACCCAACTTTCGGGCGGTTTGGAAAAGGTCTCGAACTCGACTTGCCCCTACTCCCACAAACATTTCCATAAAGTCGGACCCGGTCACCGATAAAAACGGAACTCCAGCTTCACCGGCAACCGCCCTCGCGATTAGAGTCTTGCCCGTTCCTGGGGGTCCAACGAGAAGCACGCCCTTAGGAATGCGAGCTCCTACTGCGGCAAAGCGTTCGGGCGCTTTCAGAAAATCGACAACTTCAGTGATCTCTTGCTTGACCCCCTTGTACCCGGCGATGTCGTCAAATCCGGTTTCGGGCCGTTCGGTGGTGTACGTCTTGGCCTTACTGCGCCCGATCGACATAATTCCGCTCATCTGCCCTTGCGCCCTGCGCTGCATCCACCAGAAAAGGCCGATAATTAAGACAAATGGGAGCAGAAGGGGAAGAATGCTCAGGAAGGGGTTAGAACTTTTGGCGCGGAACTCGACATCGATATTGCGATCTCGCAGTAGTTCTAGGTCCGATTCGGGCAGTTCGATCGGGCCCTTGCTGGTGTAGGTGCTGCCATCTATCGCTTCGGCCTTAATTGATCCAGTCTCATTGGTGACTATGACGGAATTAATCTGGCCATCGGCAACCATGTCGACGAAGCCGCTGTAATCGATCTCTGTGCCGCCATCTCTATTCAGTAGACCTGGAACTACGACCGAAGCCAGCACTAATGCGACCAGCATCCAAATAGACCATCTAGGCCAACCTTCGCGACGACGTTCGGCATTTTGTGGATCGGGTTCCTTTGGATCGGTCGCCATACAACCATGTTAGAGGCGTCTAGCTGGTAATCACCTGCTGGCTCTCAGATGATCTTTAGGTCACCATCCAAGAAGGTTATATTCGGTATCTTCGTCTATGTGACTGATTCTCGCCCCAGGTTGTGTAGCCGTCCGCTTTGCGCCAAAGACGCGGAAGTATTGCTGTTATTTGACTATGACGCGCGTCTTGTAGAACTTCGAACGCTCGACCGGGTTCGCGATGCTAATTTGCTTGAATTGTGCGCGGACCACGCAAATAGGTTTCGGCCGCCGCAAGGATGGGCGTGTGAGGATGTTCGGGAAGAACGGCGATGGAATAAAGCTACCGAGACTTCCTATGCGACCTATGAATAGATTCCGGCGTGTAAAAGGGCCCCAGAACAGTTAGTTATTAGCTGTTCGCTAATGATATTCACTCATGTTCGATGCCAACATGGAGTTGAATGGTCGCCATAGGAAAACCAAGTAACAAACAAAGAGGCTTCATCAGGCCTCGAATAACTCGTCTGGCTTACGGACCCAAAGAGTGGATTTCCGTTTTAGTCGCGTTGTTTTCTGTCGCAACCGTGTTCTGGGCCTTGGGGCCGAAAGAAATTTTCCTCAACACCACACCTACTGGTGGAGACATGGGTGCCCATGTTTGGGGTCCCGCATTCTTGAGAGACGAGTTGCTGCCTTCGCTGCAACTTCGGGGATGGACTTCTGATTGGTACGCGGGTTTCCCTGCAATGCACTTCTACATGGTTTTGCCATATCTCATGATTGTTTTTTTAGACCTTCTTGTCCCCTACGGGGTGGCGTTCAAATTGGTGGCAATTTCAGGGGTGTGCTTCATGCCGCTCGCTGCATGGAAAATGGCCCGGCTTTCAAATTGGAAAGAACCGCTGCCGGCTTTAATGGCTATAGGGGCGCTCCTCTTTGTCTTTGACTCAAATTTCACTATTTACGGGGGAAATATTGCTTCAATGCTTGCTGGGGAATTCGCATTCTCCATAGGGCTTGCTGTGGCTCTCATATATCTCGGCTTGGTAAATCAATGCCTTCAGATGGGGAGATTTAGGGCCCGTGCCGCCGTCGCACTAGCAATTGTTGCTCTCTGCCACCCAATCACACTGTTGTTCTCCGTTTCGGCAACCGTGGTTTTGATACTTGCTCGATCGATACATTCCCTACCGAAAAAGATCGGGAGTAAGCCAACGTTTATAATGCTTTCTCTGGGGTTGTTGGCACCTGCGGTAGCCTTTATTGCGAGTTCCGTAAGCGAAATCAGGTTTGTGTTTTGCCTGTTACCGGTTCTTTGCCTTCTGCTCGTCGACCTTAAGGTTTCCGTGAAGGCAGTGTTGATGGGCTTGTGGGCCGCTGCCTTCTCGGCTTTTTGGACGGTGCCTTTTCTCCTCCGGCATCGCTATCTCAATGACATGGGCTGGGAGAGGCTCGACGAGGTTGTTAACAATCTTTTTTTCCCGGAGCGGTTACCCGGTGATAGCGCAAAGATGCCGATTACTTGGATCCTCGTCCTCGCAGCCGTAGCTGTAGTGGTGGGGGCCATCAAGTGGCATCAGCCGTCGATTGCCCTAACAGTGATGGCAGTTGCATCTGGTTGTGCTTTTGTTTTATGGCCCCAGCATCGACTGTGGAACGCTCGTCTGCTGCCATTTTGGTATCTGTCTCTATATTTACTTGCCGCAGTCGGACTGTGGTTCTTGATAGAAGGACTGTTCTCTTCCGGCTCAAGGGCGAATCGTAATTATTTAGCGCGACGTCAACGGTTCGCTCTTTTATTATCACCCATCTTGATTGTTTTAGCAGCATCGGCTTTTGTAGCTGTTCATCTTGGCATTGCTCCGGGTGGGTCTTATGACAGTAAAGGTTCTTTTCGCTGGGGGCCGTTCACAGTCAGTGCTGAGGACGCGAACTTTGTGTCAGGTTGGGCCGCCTGGAATTTTGGTGGCTACGAGTCACGAGACGGGTACCCGAGATACCGAAGTCTTATTGCAACCATGAACCAAGTAGGAAAAGATTACGGTTGCGGTCGATCACTCTGGGAATACGACAAACATGAACTTGGTTCGTATGGCACACCCATGGCGCCAATGCTTTTGCCCTATTGGACAGAAGGCTGCATCGGATCAATGGAAGGTTTGTACTTTGAATCCTCTGCCACTGTTCCGTTCCATTTTCTGATGCAGTCAGAATTATCACTCAACCCCTCTAGACCTATGAGAGGGTTGGATTATCGGGGTCTAGACTTGGAAGCTGGGCTTCGGCATTTGCAAATGTCAGGTGTCCGCTACTACATAGCGTTCAGCGAAGAAGCGAAGGAGCAAGCTCAAGCGCATCCCGATGTTGTCGAACTCTTGGCGGTTTCTGAACCTTGGCATGTCTACCGGGTAGCGGGGTCTGAACTAGTTGAAGGACTGAAGTATGTGCCCAACGTGTCAACTGCCGGTAATCACGGCGTAAATGGTTGGACTAAGCCTGCTGTCGCATGGTTTACCGATGAAACCAGAGCTGAGATTGTTGTCACGGGCGACGGTCCCGAAGAGTGGCCTAGGGTGAGTATCACGACGTCTCCTTTCTTGGGGCAGACAAAATATTCTGACTCCACGTTGGAGCAGCTACCTCAAGTAGTCATCTCAGAAATCGAGGAGAGCCAAGATGGGATTAGCTTCTCGGTCGACCGGCCGGGTGTGCCTGTTCTCGTAAAGACTTCCTATTTTCCGAACTGGTCTGTATCGGGAGCGGAAGGTCCATACAGGGCTACTCCAAATTGGATGGTCGTTATTCCAACCGAGAAACGGGTTCACCTGGAGTTTGGGGCTACTTGGGTTGAATATTTTGGGTGGTTTCTTACTTTAAGCGCGGTAGGTGGTTTGGTTTACAGGAGTCGATTTGAGCGCAGGAAGATAAGCGCGTGAATAGAGACCGAATATCCGTCGTTTTGCCGGCGTATGAGTCTGCGGTGTTAGTTGCGGAGGCTGTTCCGAAGGTTCGGAGCGATCTAATGGGTAGGGATGTAGAAATTATCGTTGTCGACGATGGGTCATCAGACGACACCACGATCGTCGCTCGTGAAGCTGGCGCCGATCAGGTCATACGCCTTGATGAGAACAAGGGAAAGGGCGCCGCCGTTCGCGAAGGTTTGCGATCAGCCACAGGCGAATATTTGGTGTTCACCGACGTTGATTTAGCTTACGAGCCTGCGCAGATACTCAATATCGTCGAGTTGCTTGCCGGTGATGCTGACATTGCTGTGGGAAGCAGGCGGCATTTTGCGAGTGCAAATACCCCAACAGCGGGGTGGATTCGTGATTGCGGCAGCTGGGTGTTCAATCGACTCACACGCTTAATTGTTCCGAATCCATTTCTTGACACTCAGTGCGGTCTCAAAGGCTTTACGCCGGAAGCTGCCCGCCAAATTTTTGCCAAAGCCAAAATCGACGGTTTCGCTTTCGATGTTGAACTGCTTTTTTTAGCCCGAAAGATGGGTCTAGCTGTTGCTGAGACTCCAGTGACTCTGAGGCATGTCGAGCAAAGCAGTGTGAGGTTCATTCCTCAAGCTGCGCGGATGTTGTGGGATTTAGTTCGGGTTCGTTGGTGGGCGATTATGGGTGCATACAACCTCAAAGCTCCAAGGTCTGGTTAATCTCCTAGGTGCGATGAGTTCTTCAATCGGCATACCACCGGTTAATCCGGATCGCCTAGCAGCTGTTTTCAAGGCATATGACATTAGGGGTTTGACGCCTGATGAACTTGACGCTTCTGTGGCGGTTGCGCTGGGCGCGGCGTTTGCGAATTTTGCGCAGTCGCAGAAAATTCTGATCGGTCGAGATATGCGAACTTCAGGTGAAATGCTTGCAGCTGCTTTTAGCGAAGGTGTTACTTCCCAGGGGGTTGACGTCGTCGATGTTGGTCTTGCATCTACCGATCTCGTGTACTTTGCTTCCGGCAGCCTGAATCTCCCTGCGATGATGTTGACCGCTTCGCATAATCCTGCGTCCTACAACGGCATGAAGTTTTGTCTTGCTGGAGCGCGAGCAATTGGGGCTGACTCAGGTCTGGGCGAAATCCGTGAACTGGCAAGCAGGCCGGCGAGCCTCTCACCCAATCGAGGTGTCGTCGAGCGCTCCGATCAACTTGAATTATTTGTCAAACATGTGCACTCCTTTATCGATATTCCGTCACTGAAAAAATTGAAGGTTGTTGTCGACACGGCCAACGGAATGGGTGGCTTAGTTGTGCCGGCGGTTTTTGAAACTCTGCCATTTGATGTCGAGGTGCTCTACCAAGAGCTTGATGGAAATTTCCCGAACCATCCTGCTGATCCGTTACAACCGGAGAATTTGATCGACCTCCAACGCCGAGTTCGAGAAACTCGGGCGGATATCGGTCTCGCGTTCGACGGCGACGCAGACAGGGTTTTCTTGGTTGACGAGTTGTCAAATCCAGTAAATGGTTCGCTTACTACAGCTCTAGTTGCGTCAGCGATTCTGCAACGCGAAGGGCCCGGACCAGTACTACATAACTTGATCTGTTCCCGGTCTACCGCTGAAGCTATTAGTGAGTTCGGTGGATCTCCTATTCGAACCAGGGTTGGGCATAGCTACATAAAAGCGATCATGGCGGAGACTGGAGCGATGTTTGGCGGAGAGCACAGCGGGCATTACTACTTCGCTCGGAATTTTGGGGCCGATTCGGGTTTGATAGCTGCACTTATTGTTCTTGAGCAGCTTTCCCAAGACGAGCGTCCGTTGTCTGAGTTAATGGCGCCCTTTGACCGTTATGCAAGCTCTGGCGAGATTAATACGGCTGTCAGGGACCCCGAATCCGCGTTGAGAGCGGTGGCGAATGCTTATGATGCTCATTCGCAGGACTTTCTTGATGGCCTAACAGTGGACTGCGGCGGTTGGTGGTTCAATTTGAGGCCCTCGAATACAGAGCCTTTGGTCCGGCTAAACGTAGAGTGCTCGAGCGAAGAAGAAGTAGCTTTGCGGGTGGCTGATATTTTGTCCTTAATTACGTGAATGCTGCCGTACCCTGAGCAATAGCTCATGTTTTAGGTGTAATGAAAGAAGTGGGAGAAGACATTATGGCTCTTGATCCAAGTCTACTAGAGATCCTTGCATGCCCTGACGATAAGGGTCCACTCCGATACTTCCGGGATGAAGATTTGCTTTACAACCCTCGGCTAGGAAGGACTTATCCAATTCAGGATGGAATTCCAGTTCTTCTGATTTCAGAGGCGCAGGCATTGGATGATGATGAGCGGCAGCGCCTTGATGCTAAATCTGGCGAAGAAACGGGTCCCAAGACTTCAGAGGGTTGATGTGCAAAGTCCAATTGACTCGCTGGGTATGGGAAAGGCGCTGCTGGATCTGCCGCGTCAGATAGAGCGATCTTTTGATGAATCGAAAAAAATTTCGGGACTACCTGATGCGGCGGAAGTCGATCAAATTGTGATCTTGGGAATGGGCGGATCAGGAATAGCTGGCGACATTGTGAAGGCCATAGCGACTCCGCTTGCGCGCATTCCAATTATTGTCTCCAAAGGTTACGAATGTCCGACCTTTGTTAGTTCTCGAACGTTTGTTGTGGCTGCATCATTCAGCGGTGATACGGAAGAAACTCTTGAAGCTGCGGGCACAGCGAGCGAAAGAGGCGCCCAAATAATGGCCGTTACCTGTGGGGGAAAGCTACAAGGCGCAGCCGAAAATTGGGACGGGTCAATTCACTTGGTGGATTCTTTGATTCCGATGCCACGTTGCGCAGTCGCCGCTATGTCCTTACCCGTATTGGTTGCAATGGGCCTAATTGGGTTAATTCCAGACATTGAGACCGAGGTACAAGGCCTTTTGCGAACTGTTCGTGAGCGCTGCAACTCAATTCGTGACGGGTTAGATACCTACCGTTCAGTAGCACAGAAGATAGGAAACAAGACCCCGGTCATTTATGGCGGAGGTGACCTGGGTCAAGTTGCAGCAACGAGACTAAAAAACCAAATCAACGAAAACGCGAAAATTCCGGCATTTTCTAATGTGCTCCCTGAACTGTGCCACAACGAAATGGCTGGTTGGGGGTCATCAAGTGAAATGGCAACAGTCAATATGGCGGCGGTCCACTTAAGGCACGACTATGAGCATCCGCGATTAGCCGCTCGCTTCGACTTTAACGAATCCGTAGCCCTAACCGATCGAGTCGAGGTAACAACTGTCAACGCCCAAGGCCCATCTGCTCTTGCGCAACTTTTCGATTTAATCGTTATAGGTGACCAAATATCGCTTGAACTGGCTGCATTGCATAGTCAAGACCCTGGACCCATCGACATCTTGGCTCAACTCAAGCAGGAACTGGCTAAATGATGGATACCGTAGCTTGGACAAGATGCCGCTAGAGTCTGAAGAGCGCCGTATTGCCAGCGCACCAATGTCCGATTGCATAGGAGCGCCTGATGGCACTGACCCGTTCTCTTGACGGAGATTTCAAAGTTGCCGACCTCAGCCTTGCTGGAGCGGGTCGAAAACAAATTGAGTTAGCAGAAGAAGAAATGCCAGGCCTAATGGCCCTGCGGGCACAAGGTTATGATTCCCAACCATTGGCGGGGGCTCGAATTATGGGCTCTTTGCATATGACGGTACAGACGGCTGTACTGATCGAGACCTTGGTGGATTTAGGTGCAGAAGTGAGATGGGTCTCTTGCAACATTTTTTCAACTCAAGACGATGCTGCAGCGGCTGTCGTGGTTGGGCGAAATGGCTCAGAAGATGATCCCACCGGGGTATCTGTCTACGCTTGGAAAGGCGAGACCCTTGAAGAATACTGGTGGTGTACGGAGCAAGCGCTCAACTGGCCAGGAGCCAGCGGCCCCAATCTGATTCTTGATGATGGTGGAGACGCAACCTTGCTCGTGCATCTAGGAGCTCGCTACGAGGGAGCGGGGGCGGTTCCATCGCCCGAGACAGCGACATCTCACGATGAAGAGGAGATTCTTAAGCTGTTGGCGTCGGTTTATGAGCACAGCCCAAGTTTTTGGTCGGACATGATTAGCGATATAAGAGGCGTTTCAGAAGAGACTACGACCGGCGTGCACCGACTCTACGAGATGGTTGAACGAGGTGACTTGCAATTCCCCGCTTACAACGTCAACGACTCAGTCACCAAATCGAAGTTTGACAACTTATATGGCTGTAGGCATTCTCTGATCGACGGACTCAACCGCGCCACGGACGTGATGTTGGGAGGAAAAGTCGCTTTTGTGGCGGGATACGGAGATGTAGGAAAAGGCTGTGCACAGTCTCTGCGCGGCCAAGGTTGCCGGGTAGTGGTATCCGAAGTCGATCCGATCAACGCGCTGCAGGCAGCGATGGAAGGTTTCGAAGTCGACCGGCTCGATAATGTTGTTGGCGACATTGACATATTTGTCACCACAACAGGCAATAAAGACATCATCTCGGCTGAACATATGGGTGCAATGAAACACAACGCGGTGGTGTGCAACATCGGTCACTTCGATAACGAGATTGATATGTCTGGTTTAGAGAAACTTTCGGATGTACAAAGAAGGAATATCAAACCGCAAGTCGACGAATACATTTTTCCTAACGGCAACAGCGTCATCGTTCTCGCAGAAGGTCGATTAGTTAATTTAGGCTGTGCGACAGGTCACCCCAGTTTTGTGATGTCCATGAGTTTCACGAACCAAGTGCTCGCTCAAATGGAACTGCACCAAAACGCTGATTCGCTTGCGAACGACGTTCACCTTCTGCCCAAACGCCTAGATGAGGAGGTCGCGCGACTCCACTTGGACAAACTCGGAGTGAAGTTAACTCAATTAACTGCCGACCAGGCGCAGTACCTAGGCGTGCCAGTTGAAGGTCCCTTTAAACCCGATCATTACCGTTATTGAGAAACGCTGATTGAGGTAGAGGCGACCCGCTTGCCTCGCAGCACCCCGGTAGCATTAATTAAATGGCCGTGTTCCAAAAACTCCTGCGTGCTGGTGAAGGTAAAAAGATTCGAGCTCTCGAATCGCTTGTGCCAGAAATCAACGCCGTTGAGACCGAGTATCAACGCCTTACTGACGATGAATTACGCGCCAAAACAGGGGATTTCAAACTTGAGATAGAACGTGGCGCGGATCTTAATGATCTATTGATTGACGCGTTTGCAGTAACGCGCGAAGCGGCGAAGCGGGTGCTAGGTCAACGGCACTATGACGTGCAACTCATGGGAGGCGCTGCGCTGCATTTTGGCTGGGTTGCAGAGATGAGAACAGGCGAGGGAAAAACTCTCGTCTCAACGCTTCCCGTGTACCTGAACGCCTTGTCTGGCAAAGGCGTGCACATCGTCACGGTCAACGACTATCTTGCCACTCGAGATGCGGAATGGATGGGACGTGTCCACCGGTTTTTGGGTTTAGAGGTGGGTCTCGTCGTCCCAGGAGATACTGATCCTGAGAGCAAACGACGACACTACGCTGCCGATATAACGTACGGAACAAACAACGAGTTTGGGTTCGATTATCTCCGTGACAACATGGCACCGTCCAAGAGTCAACAGACGCAACGTGGTCACAACTTTTGCATTGTGGACGAAGTCGACTCAATTCTCATTGATGAGGCCAGGACGCCTCTGATAATTAGTGGCCGCCTTGCTGACGCGGCGAAGCTTTATGGGCAGTTTGCTCAGATCGCTCGAACGATGACCCGTGATGTTGACTACGAAGTAGAAGAAGATAAGCGCAATGTTGCTGTTTTAGAGCCGGGAATTGAAAAAGTAGAGCGAGCCCTCAACATCGAGAATCTTTACGATCAAGTTTCTTCGAACCTTGTTCATCAGATGAGTGCCGCCCTGAAAGCGAAGGAGCTCTACCGAATAGACCGGGATTATGTGGTTCAGAGTGGCGAAGTAAAGATTGTCGACGAATTTACCGGCCGGATTTTAGAGGGCCGTCGTTGGAGCGAAGGTCTCCATCAGGCGGTAGAGGCGAAGGAGGGTGTGAAAATCAAAGCCGAGAACCAGACACTCGCAACTATTACCCTCCAAAATTATTTTCGTTTGTACGACAAACTTGCTGGAATGACCGGAACTGCAACTACTGAAGCTGCCGAATTCGGAAACACCTATGGGCTAGACGTAGTTCCCGTGCCGACGCACAGACCAGTCAAACGTGCGGATCACGCGGATCTAATATACAAATCTGAGACTTCCAAAATAGCAGCGGTTGTTGATGACATCGAAGAAAGACGACAGACAGGCCAGCCGATTTTGGTCGGAACAGTGAGCGTTGAAAACAGCGAAAAGATTTCCCGTGCTTTAGACCTACGAGGTATCACCCATAACGTATTAAACGCCAAGGAACACCAAAGTGAAGCCGACATCGTCACCCAAGCTGGGCGTTTAGGTGCGGTGACGGTAGCTACAAACATGGCTGGTCGAGGTGTAGATATTCTTCTTGGGGGAAATCCAGAGGGATTAGCTCGGCAAGACCTTTTCCGTCGTGGACTGGACCCGGACGAAGCAACCAATGCAGAAGAACTGGCCGTGTTGGTAGAGCGTCACGAACCTGAATGCGCAGCGGAGGGCACTAAAGTCAGAGAGGTCGGAGGCCTTTACGTTCTCGGAACGGAAAGGCATGAGTCGCGCCGCATCGACAATCAACTGCGAGGACGTTCGGGGCGACAGGGAGACCCGGGGGAGAGCCGTTTCTATCTCTCCCTCGAAGATGACCTGATGCGGCTATTCGCCACCGGCGCAATGAACTGGGTTATGGACCGAGCCTTACCCGACGACACTCCAATCGAAGCCAATATGGTGACAAAGGCGATCGAGCGAGCTCAGAACACCGTTGAGCAAAAAAACGCTGAAGTGCGCAAAAATGTTCTCAAATACGACGAAGTGATGAACGAGCAACGCAAAGTGATTTACGCCCGCCGCTCACAGATCCTTGATGGTGAGGATCTTCGCGACGACACCCTGGGGCATATTGAGTCCGCGGTCGGTGAAATGGTCGATGAATTCTGTGCGGAGGAAGACCATCAAGAGTGGGATGTTGACGGGTTGTTGGCCGAAACAAACACTTATTGGCCTTCGGAACTCAACACCGAGCAATGCCTCGGTGTTACAAGCACGGCGGAGCTTGAAGAGTTGATGCTTCATGATGCCCACAACCACTTTGAACGTCGAGAAGTGGAATTGGGTGAAACGACGATGCGGGAAGTGGAACGGCAAGTTCTACTCCGGATTGTCGATCAACGATGGCGCGAACATCTTTATGAGATGGACTATCTGCGCGAAGGTATCCATTTACGAGGCATAGGTCAGAAAGACCCAGTTGCGGAATGGCAAAGAGAAGGCTTTGACATGTTTTCGTCAATGCTGACTTCTGTCTACCGCGACTTCGTCAAGTACGCGATGCACGCAGAAGTGGTTACCGCAGAAGAACAACAGCGGCGTTCAGAGGGTGTGACCTACTCCTCGTCGGACAACTCGCCTCAACTCCAAGATCAATCGGCGCCCGCACAACCGCAGTCTGCGGCAGCAACTAGTCAACAAAGCCAGGTGGTCAAAACCGCTGAAGAGAAAATCGGGAGGAACGACCCCTGTCACTGTGGCTCAGGTAAGAAGTTCAAGCACTGCTGCGGTCGTTGAGTATCGAGATTCCGTATGGCTGATAAATCAGAAATTCTTGAAGAGATTGAAAAACGAGTAGGTGAAGCACATTCCTACTTAGGACTTGATCAGGCGCGGGATGAAATGACTCAACTTGAATCCCGAGCCGCTAGCCCGGACCTCTGGGATAATCAAGAAGAAGCAAGGCGCGTAACCGGCCGACTAGCGAACCTGCGAGATGACATCGAACGGTGGGAGAAAGTTCGATGCGAATTAGACGATGTCCTCACCCTTGAGCTACTAGCTCGCGAAGAAGGAGATGAGTCAGTCGCTGAGGAGATCGACGAAGGCATAGCCTCACTGGCAGCTCAGCTAGATGACATCGAACTATTCGCGTTATTTAGCGGCGAGCACGATGAAAATGACGCCGTTTGTGAAGTCCACTCGGGCGCAGGCGGCACTGATGCTTGCGATTGGGCCGAAATGGTTCTTCGGATGTACTTGCGATGGGCCGAGAGCAAGGGTTTCTCAGTTGAGATCCAAGAAGCTACCGACGGTGGGGAGGCAGGAATCAGTTCAGCCACGTTCTTGGTTAAGGGTCGGTTTGCGTTTGGTTTTCTGCGGGCCGAGCGCGGCGTACATCGGTTAGTGCGGATATCGCCGTTCGACGCTCAGGCCAGACGCCACACTGCCTTTTGTTCGCTTTCCGTGGTGCCTTTTTTCGATCAAGTGTCAGATGAGGTGGTCATAGACGAAAAAGATTTGAGAATTGATACCTACCGGTCGTCGGGCGCTGGAGGACAGCATGTCAACGTCACCGATTCGGCTGTTCGAATTACTCACCTACCGACAAATACTGTTGTCGCTTGCCAAAACGAACGTAGTCAGCACCAAAACAAAGACCGGGCAATGCAGATGTTGGCGGCCAAGCTAGCGGACCTCCAAAGACAGGAGAGAGAAGCTGAATTGAGTCAGTTAGCAGGGGAGCAGCGGGATGTCGCTTGGGGCAGTCAAATTCGGTCCTACGTTCTGCACCCGTATCAGCAGGTCAAAGACCTTAGGTCCAATCTCGAGGTCGGCAACGTGGAAGCGGTCTTAGACGGCGATCTTGATCCGCTGATGGAAGCCTTTCTTCAGTGGCAGCGGAGTCGCCGAGATTAAATCTTATTTACGTGAGATCGTTTGTTTGGCTGACGCAAACCCGATGCGTTCCTGTCGTACGCTGGGGTTTGCAAGCCAGCGGGCGGGTGTTCCGCTGAGTGTGCGATTGCCCTATGATCCGACTCGACAATGTCACAAAAATATATAAGGGAGACACGCGAGCCATTGACGGCGTGTCTCTGAATATAGATAAAGGTGAATTTGTATTTTTGGTTGGAGAATCCGGCTCAGGTAAGTCGACGATGCTGCGTCTGTTAACAGCTGAAGAGCCCGTGACAAATGGGGAAGTCCATGTCGCTGGCAAGGATCTAGGACAGATCAATTCTTGGCGAGTTCCGTATCTGAGACGCAATATTGGCTCAGTCTTCCAAGACTTTAAGCTGTTGCCCCAAAAAACTGTCTACGAAAACGTAGCTTTCGCACTGGAAGTTATCGGGAGACCACGAAATATAGTTGCGACTCAAGTTCCGGCAATTCTCGAATTGGTTGGTCTATCCCACAAACAACAAAGCTTCCCGGACGAGTTATCGGGTGGCGAGCAGCAACGAGTTTCTATCGCTAGAGCCTTCGTCAATCGGCCTTTGATTCTTCTCGCTGATGAACCGACCGGCAATCTTGACCCAAATACAGCTCAAGAAATTATGCGACTTCTCGACCGCATCAACAGGACGGGCACCACGGTCGTAATGGCTACTCATGACCAGACCATCGTGGATCAGATGCGTCGAAGGGTCGTCGCGCTTCACTCAGGGCAGGTAGTTCGCGATGAACAACAGGGTGTGTACGGATAATTGTGACTGGGTTATTAGGCAGAGCAGCATATTTTGCGCGTGAAACTTGGATCAACGTCCGCCGCAACCTCACATTGACCGTTGCGGCGATCCTTACCGTTGCAGTCGGGGTAATGCTCGTCGGGCTAGGACTTATGGCTCGTTATGCCAGTACCAACGCTTTGGGTCGCTGGCAAGGCGGGGTCCAATTCGAAATTTTCCTAGAACCCAATGTCGAAGGTGGTCAAACCGACGCCGTTGGAGAAGAACTCAGGAATCACCCCGACATCGAGCGAATTCAGTTCATAACGCAAGAACAGGCGTACAAACTGCTTGAGGAGATGCTGGTGGATGAGCCGGAACTTCTGGCAGAAGTGTCGGTTGAGAGTCTCCCACCTTCCTACCGAGTTGTGCCGCGTGTCGCAGAAGGTGAGCTAATCGAATCGCTTGCAGCTCAATTTCGAGAACGCCCAGGCGTTTACTCGGTTGAAACCGGACGACAACAAGTTGACGCGATCCGGGAGTGGTTTAATTCTTTTCGTTGGATCGTTTTATTGATGTCTATTGTCCTTGCTACAGCAAGCGCCATGTTGATTTTTAATATGATTCGGGTGGCAATGTTCGCGCGGCGAAGAGAAATAGAAGTCATGAAGCTAGTTGGAGCTACCAACAGCTTTATACGCCTGCCCTTCATTTTGGAGGGCATGCTCCATGGCCTTGCAGGAGGCGTTGTTGGAGCACTAGCGGCGGGTGTTTTGCGGAACCACGTTGAAGGGCTATTTGGTCGTTCAGAAATACTTGCTTTCTTCCGATCGTTCACAGTCACTTCCAGCCAATTCACGACGGCGACAATAGCGACAGTCCTAATGGGGGTAGTGGTCGGGGCATTGGGTTCGGCGTTTGCCGCAGGAAAGTTCCTGGATGTCTAACGATGGCGATGTCATCGATCAAGTTTTTTGTTATGGAACCTTGCTTCCTGGTCAAGAACGCTGGTCCTTCCTGGCACCGTTCGTCATGGAGTACGAGCCAGACCAGGCGAACGGACGAATTTATGACACCACATTGGGCTTCCCCGCAGCGATTTTTAGCCAGATAGGGGTTATAGAAGGGTTCCGCTTTCGACTCGACTCACTGCGCTTATCTGAAGCGTTGAAAATAATTGATGAGGTTGAAAGTGGAGTTGAAGGCCACTATCACCGGGTAGCTATTACTACCGCTATGGGAGAACTTGTGTACGCCTACGAATACGGCGGCGACGCTGAAAAATTGGTGCCCATTCCTGGAGGGAATTGGCTCACGAGATGATTGAGCGGATTACAGTGTGCCGCGCAGGGTTAGCGCTTCGGCGCACGTGATTAAGGAAAATAATGTCTGAATTCGAAACACTCCGATACGAAGTCGCTGATCGCATCCTGACCATCACCATGAACCGCCCCGAACGTTTGAACGCGTTTAATAGCAAAATGCAGCGCGAATTCCTAGAGGCTTTAGACCGAGCAGACTCCGACGACTCAGTGCGGGCTGTAATCGTTACTGGCGAAGGTCGAGGATTCTGTGCTGGGGCCGATCTGGAAAAAGGTGCTGAGACCTTTGATTACGATAATCAAACCGATGCAGCGAAACAGGAGCGCGCTTCCAACGAGGGCCGCCAAGATGGTGAGAACGCTTGGTTGCGTGACGGTGGTGGACTCCTGTCGCTTCGAATCTACGAACTAAACAAACCGATTATCGCTGCGATAAACGGTGCAGCAGTCGGGGTTGGGGTGACTATGACGCTTCCCATGGACGTCCGGCTAGCATCAACTGCTGCGCGGATCGGATTCGTGTTCAGTCGACGTGGAATTGTTCCCGAAGCATGCTCATCTTATTTCTTGCCCCGCGCAGTGGGAATAAGCAAAGCGCTCGAATGGGCCTACAGCGGGAAAGTATTTGACGCAGACGAAGCTTTGGCAGGAGGATTAGTTCGTAGCGTGCACGAGCCCGCCGACTTGCTGCCCGCAGCACGAGAAATAGCAGGTGAGATAGCCGCAAACACCTCTGCTATTTCTGTGACGATGATCCGACATATGATGTGGCGAATGCTCGGGGCCGATCACCCGATGGAGGCGCACAAGATTGATAGCCGCGGTATTTTTCATTTAGGCCAAGGGGCCGACGCCCACGAAGGTGTCACTTCGTTTCTTGAAAAACGGCCAGCTGAATTTTCTCTCAAAACCAGCGAAGATATGCCTGAATTCTTTCCGTGGTGGGAAGACCGACAATTCGAATGATCGTTACAGGGGTACTCCTTAGAGCTTTGTTCAATGTCTGAACATGTTCTAGATCTCTCTACTCGTTACATCGACAGTGGACGAGCGGACGGCCCTCCGAACCGGATCTCTCACGATCTCAGTGAGTTAGGAGACAACGTTGCACTCATTGAGGCTTTCAGTCATATGCTTGTCGTCAAAACTGACGAGGGGCTCGTAGCATTTGACTCAAGCGGTCCGGCTAGCGGGCAGCGGGTCATCGAAAGTCTAAGACGATGGGACCGCGGTCCCATCCACACGCTGATATATACGCACGGACACATCGACCACATAGGAGGCAGTAGTGCCATAGCTGAGGAGGCACGAAGTAGTGGCAGAAAGCTGCCAGAAGTAGTAGGTCACGCCAACTTGTCGTCGAGAATGAACCGCTATCGAGCTACGGAGGGTTACAACAAAGTCATCAATAACAGACAATTCGGGGGGTTGCCTGTTTCAACTTTTGAAAGGTCAAGTGGGCAAAGGCCTTTCATTCCTGAGGGAACTCTCGAACTCACACGCGAGTACGAACGGACAATGGAGTTCACGGTTGGTGGAGTTGAGTTTGAACTTCACCACGCTAAAGGGGAAACCGATGATCACACGTGGACGTGGATACCCCAACACAAGATGATTTCCGCCGGTGACCAATTCATATGGAACTTCCCTAACTGCGGAAACCCTCAGAAAGTGCAGCGATATCCACTCGAGTGGGCAGATTCCCTGCGAAAAATGATGGCGAAAGAGGTGGAGCTATTTGTTCCAGCGCATGGACTGCCCATTACGGGGCACGCACGTATTACCTCTTGTCTGGATACAGTCGCGTGCACCCTTGAACAGCTGGTCAAAGATGTCCTCGACGCCATGAATGCAGGAGCTACCCTCGACGAAATAGTCGCGTCGGTGACCGTCGATCCGGATGTGCTTGAACTTCCTTACCTGCGACCCTTATACGATGAACCAGAATTTGTAATTCGCAACATCTGGCGGCTATATGGAGGTTGGTGGGATGGAAAACCATCTCGTTTAAAACCGGCCACCGATGTTGAATTAGCGAAAGAGATTGCAGCCTTAGCAGGTGGCTCCGCAATCCTCGCCGAGCGAGCACTAAATCTCACTGAAATTGGGGAACATAGATTGGCATGCCACCTAATCGATATGGCGAGCGACGCGGAACCCGCCTCGGCAACCATTCATGAGACAAGAGCTTTCATTTATGCTGAGCGTCGTAATGCTGAAATGTCGCTAATGTCCAAAGGCATCTTTGAATCGGCTGCCAACGAATCCAGACAGGCGGCAGGCCGCTCAGTCGAACCGCGAAAGCGGCCCATGTCTCTAGAGTAATGGCTGGCCAAATCGTTGTTGCTGTTGAGAGCAGCGACCGTTCCAGCATTGAGGCAATACTTGGTGCAACAACCTGGGTCGAATTAAGGAAAGACCGATGGATAGCGACCTACAAAACAGCGACTGAAGATGACGCGCGGCAGAGGGTCGCAGAATTGCGCAGGAAACAGTATTCGGCAGTTTCCGGTCCACCGGATGAGCAGCGAGCGGTTGCCTGGAACAAATGGAATAGTCCTATCGCGATCAACGAGTCGATCGATGTATGTTTCCCGTGGGCGTTTTCTGATGCTGAAATAGTGATCGAGATCGACCCCGGCGCAGGTTTCGGAAGAGGAGACCATCCATCTACCCGGTTGCTTCTAGATCAACTTACGGCGAGAATTTCGGGGTCGGAATCGGTCCTGGATGTCGGATGCGGGTCCGGAATTTTGGCGATAACAGCAGTTCAACTTGGAGCAAAATCGGCCCTAGGAATTGACGTAAACGCGGAAGGACTCGTTGCCGCTGCGGCAAATGCAAGAAGAAACCGTGTTGCTGAACGCACGAGCTTTAGTAACACGGATATCGGTCGGCTCGACGCCAAGTTCGATGTTGTACTCGCAAACATCCACTACGAAACCCTCTGTGAATTGGCCAACGAGCTCGTAAATTGTCTGGCTCCTGAAGGTTGGCTGGGGCTAAGCGGAATATCAAGAGCTCAAATTTCTCGCCTATCAGCGCGCTTCCCGGCAATTAACTTCGGCGATGCTTATTATCTCGAAGATTGGAATGCCCTTATCGGCAGCTTCAAAATCGAATAACCTATGACCAGTTGACAAAGTAACCACCCGAACGGGCGGAGGGCAAAATGCATGTAGGAATGAGCGTCATCTTTCAGAACCCTGATGAGCAAGTGCCCGATCAGCAGATTTATCAGCAAGATGTGGCCCTAGCGCTTCAAGCTGAAGGTCTCGGGTTCGATTCAGTTTGGAGTGTCGAGCATCACTTCACCAGTTACACGATGTGCCCCGACGTCCTGCAGTTCCTGACCTACATGGCGGGCGCGACAAAATCTATACAGCTTGGTTCGATGGTTTGCGTACTACCGTGGCACGACCCGCTGCGAGTGGCTGAACAAATATCGATGTTGGACAATTTGTCTGACGGCCGCCTCATCCTTGGCCTGGGACGTGGAACCGGCAAAGTCGAGTTCGACGGCTTCCGAACGGAAATGGCGTCGGCGCGGCTCAGATTCAAAGAATCTACCGAGCTAGTTCTCAACGCACTAGAAAATGGTTACGCCGAATACAGTGGCGAAATCATCCAACAACCACGAGTGGATATCCGACCACGGCCCATTAAATCTATGAGAGGTAGAGCATATGCCGCCGCGGTTTCGCCTGATTCCGCACGAATAATGGCGGAAATGGGGGTTGGTATTTTAATTGTCCCTCAAAAACCCTGGAAGGCCGTGCGGCAAGAGTTGCAGGACTACAGAGAGATCTATAGAGAAGCCAACGGCGAAGAGCCGCCCCCTCCGATGGTGGCCGGATGGACATTCGTCGACGAAAATCCGGATAGGGCAGAAGAAAAAGCAAGAGAATATATAGGCGGATACTGGGACTCCATAATCGAACACTACGAATTTGATCAACCGCACCTAAAAGATACGCCCGGGTATGAACATCACGGTCAAATGTATGACCGTCTTATGGAGCCAGGTGGTTTGGAAACCATGACTGACTTCTTCATTGATTTACAACTTTGGGGAACCCCAGAACAGGTATATGACAAAATTGTGCGCTTGCAAGAACAAACATTCATGGATGGCTTCATGGGCGTCTTCAGTTTTGCCGGTATGGATCATGGGGAGGCAGATCGCAACATGAAGCTTTTTGCCCGTGATGTGATGCCCGAGTTACAAGCCTTGGCTCCAGTGCATGACCGGTTAGGGCTGCCCGTCTAACGGTTCCTATCCGCTAAATCGAGATCCTTAACGGTCAAACAGAGCGCGCAGAACCCGCATGCAGCGCTTAGCAAAAGAGCGGGCCTGAACGAACCCGACGAATCGGCGATTATCCCACCAAGCTGCGGCCCAACTGCCAGGCCCGCGGCGAATACGATTGTGAGTACGGCGTATGCAGCGCCGAAAGCTTCGCCTTCAAGATGACTACTTACCTTCGTCGTAATATTGACGACGACACCAGTAAATGCGACCCCAAATAGAAGTGTTCCGGCAGGAGCCACAAAAGGCAGCCCGGTAGTGATTAAGACACAGCTTGCTATAAGCGACGCCAGCGATGCCAGTTGAGCGGCCTTTCGACCTATACGGTCAGCTAACCAACCTACGGTAGGGCCTCCCAGCGCAAGGCCTAGCCCTATCAACGCAAACACAAGCGATGCTGACTGTTCCTTAAAGCCGGCGTCATCCTCAAGGAGAGCGGCTGAAAAGGTGAGAGTTAACGATGCGGCAATTGCAAATAGTCCATAGGTGAGGCACAGGTTCAGCCAGCCGGGAATTTGTCGAAGGGCGGCTGGGCTTATTCCTGTTTGAGAAGACTTGGCTTCTGAAGTCTTAATGGTCAGATACAACAGAGCGAAGGTTGTGATGCCCAGAAGAGCTTCAATCTGGTATACCGACCGCCAAGTCTGGAGCGCTGCGTCGAAAACGCAGGCAAAGAAAAAGCCCAAGCCAACGCCGGCAGTTACCCAGCCGACCGCTAATCCTTGTTTCTCGACTCCTAAAATTTTCGTTGCAAGAGCTGGCGCAGTTACCCAAACACCGGCAGCTGCAAGGCCGGTTAAGAAAAGCGCAAAAGTTATTACGGCCATGTTGGGTGCCCACGTCAATAGCAATAACCCGACGATCACTCCGAGCAGCCCATGTCTAGCTGTTCGTACCAGGCCAAGGTTGCCAATTGTGTATGCGACCAGAAGCGAACCGAGAAGATAACCGACCAAATTCAAGGAGCCGATGCTTCCCGCCAACGTATTTGAGAGATCGAAATCGTCGCGTATTTCGATGTATAGAACCGAATAAGTGAACCGTCCGAAAGCTTGGGATACCGCTGTAGCTGCGACCAGAGATGTAATCGAAGCTAGTTTGCTCACCCCGTCGGCCAATTGACCACAGGGCTTGGTGGTCGAGATTTAAAAATAGTTTCCGTCGATACAACTCTTCTAGGCGATGAAGGGTCTGCAAAACTTGCCACGTCGTCGTAGATGACTTGCTTGTCGTGCTCATCTCCAAAGAACTTCTCTTTCATAGAATCGAGCGACTCGAAACTCACTAACGCGAAACCATCAATTTCTTGGCCCCGCAGCGTCTGGGTAACGCTCAGTTGGGTGTAATCCCACATTCCCGGATGATGACGCAGTGCTAAAGGTGCGTGAACGTCCCTCCAGTGAGCGTCAGCTTGCTCATGAGTAAGCCTCTGGTTATGCAATAGCGGAAATATCGCCGTGATGCCCGGTGAAATATCGCCCGGTTGACTGCTTACGGTTCGTTCGCGGATTACCCGACTAAACCCCAAGTACAATCCGACAGCGGCAGCTGGTTGAAGTTCAGACGGAGTGTCCGTTACACACCTCACCAGGGTATGAAATGGCAACGTTCGCTGCTCATTTGGGTCGCTTAGGTAACAGACACCACCCAACTTTTCGGCTATCTCTTCGGCGGCGGCTCTATCGTTTCCTGTTGCTACTAATTCGTGCATTGGCCTTCGGTCTCTTTCTCCTCAGACAGTCCTTGCCCTCAGGGTGAGCAAATGTAGGAACTGGTTTTCGCTTACTTTCCTCGGAATTCCGGCTCTCGTTTCTCTAAAAAGGCTGCGACTGCTTCTTTCGTATCAGAGGTATAGAAGTTGATTGTCTGGGCCAAGCCCTCAGCCTCAAGCGCCGATTTGAAGTCATTGCTCGCGTTGAGCGTAAGCATCCGTTTTGTCATTGCTAATGCAAGAGGCGGACCGCTTGCTAAACGAGCTGCCCAATCATCTACTTCCGCATCAAGTTCATTGCCCGGAACAACTTTGTTGACTATGCCAAACTCTGCTGCCTGTTCAGCGGAGATTACATCGGCAAAGAAAGCTAACTCTTTGGCTCGGTGTAAACCAATAAGCCTCGGCAGTATCCAGGTGCCACCGAAATCTACGCTTAGTCCTCGACGCGCGAAAATTTCGCTGAATCTAGCCTGATCGCTTGCCACAATCAGATCACACGCCAGTGCCATATTCATTCCCGCACCGGCGGCGACTCCGTTCACCTTGGCTATCACCGGCACCATTATGGAGTACAAAGCCTCGACAGTTTGGTGGATGAGATTCATCGACACTAGTTGGTGCCGATCTCTTCCCTGTCCGCCTAAGTCGGCCCCACTGCAAAAAGCGTCGCCTGCGCCTGTCATCACTACGGCTCGAACATCGGGATCCACAGCAAGTGAACTCCACGTTTCGCGCAATTCGTCCCACATCACCGCGTTAGCGGCATTCTTTTTTTCGGGACGGTTCATAGTTACTGTCACAACTCCGTTATCGGCTGCTTCAATAATCAGAGTTTCGAGTTTGGTTGATTCCATAATGTCACCCTAGGCTTTCATACCAGTTCAGCGCATCGCATCACTGGCGAAACGTACCTAGAGCAAGAATGAAGTAATGGCTTCTAAAAATCCGCTCGTGTTTTGGCCATGAACATTGTGTCCACAATCAGGCACCTCAATGAGCCGGCCTCTGGGTAATACTTCGACAAATCGTTCAGCGGCGCTCGCCGAGAGGACGTTCGAGTCAGCGCCTCTAATTACCAAGGTTGGCTGCAGAATCTTTGAGGCATCACCTAACGAAAACCGGTCGCTTTTTTCGCGCTGGTCCTTTGAACTAGCTAAACGAGGACCGTGGTCTCGCTTAGCGACATATTTCCCGTCGGCACGTTGCAGCAAGTTGTACCGAACGGTTCGCTCTATATGTTCCCGCGAGCGATACGGATCGTACTTCTGGACGTTTGTGATGAAATGTTCTAGGTCGTCGAACTCGCGATTTTCAGTCACGAAACTCCTAATGCTTTGGGTTCCTACCTCGGAGAGCTCAGGGCCAATATCGACCAAGACAATTCGTTCCAACAACTCAGACTCCGCCAAAGCAAGTCGTAAGGTATTCATACCGCCCATTGAATGACCCACGATTGTTACCTGATCAACTTTTAGCTCGCTGAGGAAAGCGCTTGCGTCTTCAGCCATAGCGTGCGAAGAATAATCGGCGTCGCGAGCCCACTCGCTGTCTCCGTGCCCTCGCTGATCGAGTGCCAGAATATGAAATCGGTCCGATAAGTGAAGACTCACCAGATCCCAAGAGTGTGCTGACTGGTTTCCGCCATGGAGAAAAAGCAGTGTTGGGAGCGAGGGGTCACCCCACTCGAGAAAATGGAATCGTTGATGTCGAGCGACCACGTTGCGCGAACAATATTGCACTTTTTGGTTAAAGCTGATGCCTAGATCTTTTGCGCTTTCGCAGAGGCTTTGAAACTCAGATGTAGCAGTCATATCGAGTGGAGCGTTCGAAGATGAAAAGTGATTGAGATACGGCACAGCTACCTAAATCTTTCCCAGATTGAGGTCCAGAAAGCCCCTCGAGATATTCGCATAAAGGACCTCTGTAGGGCCCTCCGCCAGTCGAGTAGACCGAGCACGCTTAAAGATCTGCGCCAGTGGATGTGACTCAACGAGAGCTTCGCCTCCAACAATCTGGATTGCCTGATCGACCAGGTCGTTCAGTGTTTCTGTGGCAAGCGCTTTAGAGATCATCACCTCATTTACGGAGTTTTGGCCGGAGTCGAGTAACCCGGCGGTTCTGTACAGCGAGCTTCGAGCCGCAAACGCCATCGTTCGCATTCGACCAAAGTGCACTCTTTCTCGTGTCTCGCTGGCGTTCCCGACAGTGAGGCTCTTAGCGAGAAGATCGCAAACGAACTGGTTTAACCCAACGCAGTTGGCGGCGATCGCCATTCGTACGGCATTGATCTGATCTAACGCTCGTTTGAGACCAGTGCCAGCTTTGCCGATAATGTGGCTAGAAGGCACCCGCACGTCGCAGAAAGTAAAACGCGCATGGTGACTTCCATCCACCGAGTTGAAGCTCTCGGCTATCTCAACTCCCGGCGAGCGCGATTCGATAAGAACCATCGCCGGACCTTCCCCTTCCACTTCCACGAGGGTATTTATGAAATCGGCTTCTAGGCCGCCAGTGACATATGACTTGGCGCCGTTAACGACTAAATCAGTTCCGTCGTACCAACCCCAAGTGTGTCGAATTGCATCTGATGGTTCCGTGAACCCGAAACCACCGTGTATCTGACCATTCAGAAAAGGAACGAGAAACTTTTCTTTGACCTCTTGTGACGCTTGACCAAGAAGACCCGGACTTGGACCAAAGATGCCAGGTAAATGACCTGCGTTGAAACTCCCTAACGCGTCCCGAACTATTACTAAGTCAGTCGAACTTCCACCCTTACCGCCGTGATCCTTGGGTTGAGTCAGGGAAAAAATCCCTGCCGCTTTAGACGCATCGGATATTTCGGTTCTTAAATCGTTGGGGTCGTCGCTGGCACTTGAGAGCTCCGCAAGGTGCTTTCCAAGTGCCCTAGCGGCTTGCCTTAGCTTTGCTTGCTTGGGTGTGAGGAAGTCGGGCACACCTGAACGGTAGTCGCGGAAAGAGATTTGGTCGTTATTCGGTCTAATCTTCGGAGATGGATGAACTTCAGGGAAAAACTGCTGTCATAACTGGTGCAGCGTCGGGCATGGGTTTGGCTATGGCTAAACGCTTTGCGAAAGATGAAATGAATGTGGTGCTTTCAGATATTAATGAAAGCGCGTTGGGTACTGCAGTGGATCAGATTCGTGATGCTGGGGGTAAGGCACTAGGCGCGCAGGCCGATGTCTCGTCTGAAGCGGACAACGCGCAACTTATGGACGCCGTAATTGACGAATTCGGATCTGTCGATGTTGTGTGCCTCAACGCAGGCGTTCAGGGATCAATCGGCCGTTCGTGGCTGCTTTCTGGCGAAGACTACGAATGGACGCTCGGTATTCTCCTCAAGGGAGTCATTCATGGCGTGCGCACGTTCGTGCCTCACTTGGTTGAACAAGATCAGGGCCATGTGGTGTTTACTGCATCAATTGCCGGTCACGTCTCGGCGCCATTTGGCGCCCCTTACAACATCGGAAAACATGGCGTAGTCACATTGGCCGAAACGCTTTTCCACGAGCTAAAAGTTGAACGATCAAACGTAGGTGTGACGTGCCTCTGCCCCGGATTTGTCAACACCAACATTGTTCAAGCTACGGCGGCCAGGTCATCGGGATCGGTTGGTTCGGCAGTAGACGACCGAGGCGATCAGATGCTTGAGTTTTCACAAAGAGCTCTGGCTGGCGGGTTAGACCCAGAGATCGTTGGGGAACAAGTTCTAGAAGCTGTGAAACAGAATCAATTCTGGCTTTTCACTGACGAAGATTGGGATAGCCCAATAGCGGAGCGAGCCTCACAAATAGGAACTCGCGAGTCGCCGCGATTTAAGGGAGCCACTCAAAGTTGATGAGCGTCGAATCCCTGCAAGGGGAATTATCTTGTCGCGAAGCGGACTGATCAAGTGAGACAATTCCTTTCGTACAGGCGAGGCCGGTCGTTATGTGCCAAGGTGAAGGAGTAATCCCCTTAAATCGGAGGCACTGGTGCGCATAGGTATCTTTAGCGGTCCCGCTGGCAAACTGTTCAATATTGAAGAAGCGATTAGTGATGCGCGGGCTGCGCAGGAGGCGGGTTTCCCGTCTTACTGGTTGCCGCAGATGCCTATGGGTGTTGACGCCCTTACTTCACTTAGCCACATTGGCGCGTCAGTACCAGAAATTGAACTCGGCACTGCCGTTATTCCTACCTATCCACGCCACCCGATGGTGATGGCACAGCAGGCTCTGTCAGTAACTTCGGTCATCGGTGACCGTCTGGCTTTAGGGATCGGTCTTTCCCATAAGCCCGTGATAGAGAAACAGTACGGGTACGAATTCGATAAGCCGGTCCGTCATCTAAGAGAATATTTAGAAGTTCTTAACCCGCAATTGCGAGACGAACCAGTGCGTTATGAAGGAGAAACGCTAACGGCTCGTAACCCATCTCTCGGACTAGGATCTCCCGTTCCGCAGGTCCTCGTAGCTGCGTTAGGCCCTCAAATGCTGCGCTTAACGGGACGCCTAGCCGACGGCACTATTACCTGGATGACGGGCAATAAAACCTTGGCGGATCTCACCGTGCCGGAAATCTGCGAAGCCGCCGAAGAGGCTCAACGACCCAAGCCTCGCGTGCTTGCTGGATTACCCGTTCTCTGTACCGATGACATCGATGCAGGAATGGAGCGTGCCGCCAAAGTGTGGCAAATGTACGGCACTTTACCGAGCTATCGAGCGATGCTTGACAACGAGGGCCTCGCGGGCCCCGAAGACATCGCAATCGTAGGGAACGAAGCAGAAATCCGGGATCGTCTTAATGCGACCGTAGATGCTGGGGCTGATGACATTATCGTTGCGGAATTTGCGGGAAATCCTGATGAACGAGCCAGAACTCGCGCAGCTCTAGCGGCCCTTCTCTAGTTGCGGTTTCCGGTTCTAAAAAGTAGACGTTAGATGTGTCGGTCGGCACGATACTGACTGCCGATCAGTTTCAACCCAGTACCTCGCTCCGCCAATGACGCGGCGAGATAGTTACCTTTGCTTCATCATGGCCAGGAAACTGGTCAGCGTATTCGTTGCCAAGCTGTTCCCCTAGGTAGCGGATTGCTATGTCGCGCAGTGTTGCGTCTCGCTCTTCTGGAGTCATCAGCTCGACTATCGCTTCTCCCTCTGCCGTGACATAGCGATACGGCACGCTCTCGTCCTGGATACACAGAGTTGCAGCACCGCTGCGCTTCAAAAGAGTTGATTTCGCCGAGTCATACGCCATCACAATTTCAAAACCGACGTCATCGGAATACCGGTACCAAACTGGAGCACAGAGAGGCCCTTTCTTGCTCCGCTCGATCGCTAATATTGCGACTCGGACTTCTTGCAAAAAATCCGCGCGTTCGGAATCGTTCATTTCATTCATTTGGCCTCCTCCGGCACATTGGAAATGAGGACGCCCGCTTTTTCTAGCTGAGCGATTTCATCGCTACTTAAACCTAAGTTAGAGAGCACCTCGTAGTTGTGCTCTCCCTGAAAGGGCGCTAACCCGGCATCTGGCAATTCGCACGCGCCAAAGATCCACGGTGGTGCGGGAACTCTCGCCACGCCACCCGACCGATCATCTACTTCGCGAATAGCCCCACGCTCTCTCGCCCACTCTGATTCCGCGATCTCCGAAACCGATCTGATTACGCCGACGGCGAGGCCCGCTTCACTTACCTGGGCCTCCAGTTCCTCGATAGTCCGGAACGTCAACACCCAGGCACGAATCTCTTTCAAGAGATCCGCCCAGTTGTCTCGTCGGAACTGCGCAGTAATAAAACGAGGATCAATTAAAAGATCGTTACGTCGCATCATTGCGCAATAGCGCTGAAAAACGAATGTGGACACAGGGCTCGCAGCGATTGTGATTTTCCGACCATCGGGTAAATCGATAACGGGGGACTCTGGTGCACTCAATGCCAGGGGTTCACCCTCTACGTCGATATCTGAGAGCTCGTAGCTCACGCGGTCGTTGACACTCAGAATCGACGCAACCATGGCAACGTCTACATGCTGGCCCTCACCCGTCCGATTACGGTGGGCTAAAGCAGCGAGAGTCGCTATAACGCCTTGCAATCCGGTGTAGACGTCGGCGTGGTTAAAAGCGTCGTTTTCGGTTCTAGCAAGTGCATCTCCGTAGTGGCGGCCAATGATCTCGGTGAACCCTGATTCAGCCTGGACAGTAGGAGCGAAGGCCGGCCTATTTTTCCAAGGACCGGATTGTCCGTACCCGCTAATCGAAACCATTATTAGGTCCTGTTTTACTTTTATAAGATCTTGAAAACCTAGACCGAAGAGATCAAGCGTGCCGGGACGAAAGTTCTCGACCACGATGTCGGCGCCCGCAACTAAATCTCTCACAATTTGCTGGGCCTCTGGAAAGTTCAGATCAATCGAAAGTGCTTGTTTCCCCGAATTCTGCTGAGCGAAATACAGCGACATTTCCCCAACGTACGGTTGGCCGCTGCGTCCTGTGTCAGGAGCGGGTGGCTCAATCTTAATTACCTCTGCACCCAAGTCTCGCAAAGCTTTTGTGCAATGTGGGCCCGCAAGGACCCGCGTGAAGTCGACCACCCGGATCCCTGAAAGTGGCGCGGTCATGATCCCTGAAAGATCGCTGTACCGGGACCGGATTCTGCAAAAGCTTCAAGGCCGGTTCGGAGGTCCTGAGACGCCCAAACTTTCGCCGCTGAAGCATCTTGAGCTAGATCCGCTGAACGAACGCCTTCGTTCGCGGCGATAGTTGCCAGTTCCTTAATCGACCCATAAGCGACTGTGGGGCCCGCCGCTAGTTGCAGCGCCCAGGATAGTGAAGCGTCTTCGAGAGCTTCGTCGGCGACAACGGCATTGATAACTCCCCAGCGCTCTAAAAGTTCCGGGTCGTGCCTCCGGCCAAACATCGCAATTTCCTTCCCGCGGGCCAGCCCGGCCCTCTCAACTACTCGTTGCACCCCACCGAGCAAAGGCATGAGTCCTAGGGATGTTTCGACTAGACCAAGACGAGCGGAGGAAGCTGCGACTATGAAGTCGCAGGCCAGGGCTATTTCAAATCCACCACCCAAAGCTAATCCGTGAACCGCTGCGACAGTTGGAAGGGGAAGTGCTGCCATTCTGTCGAGTACTTCTGCTGGACTTGCACCCTTGGGGCTTCCGGTATCGAAGCCGTCAACGTCAGCTCCTGCTGAGAAATGCTTCATACTGCTATTCAGCAATATGGCTCTTGCGCCTCGCTTCGATGCATCTTCAAAACTGTTGAGGAGTGATTCAATGAACGTATCGTCCAAAAGGTTGTGGGGCGGCTTTGCCATCGTCACCACGGCAACGTTTCCCGTCAAACTAAAGCCGATTTGTTCCGCCGGTTTATCGTCTGTCACGCGTTCCCCTTTGGGTAAATGTATTCAACTTCTGACACTAGATCAGATGTGCCTGCCGGAACAGTAGAGCCCGCTAGTAGTTAGCGGAGCGAAGTACAAACAATATCGAGCTATTCGAATCCGACGAAGCTAGCGACCTCGCCGACACTTCGCCTTGTCGACTTAACGTCGTTAGCGACGAAACTTTCATCCGGATATCCCATAGCTACGCAGGTCATAATGACTTGATCTTCGGGAATATTTGCATGTTCCCGAACGACGTCGGACTGCATTATGCCTTGTCCATTTATTACGCAACCTAGCCCTCTCGTCCAGGCTGCCAAAACCAAGCCGTAGGTGACGGCGCCGCAGTCGAAATGACCGACTGTGTCGTGTTCGAGGGTTTTGTCGCAGGTCACGACAACAGACACAGGCGCGTCAAATTGTCTAAAGCCTCGCATTGCCCAGTCGCGTCGCCGCTCCTTGTCCTCCCAAGCAATGCCCATCGATTCGAACAGTTGCACAGCGATCTCAATTTGACGATCCCGATGAACGCCTTCGTATCCGTGGTTCATTGATATCTCGCGTTGTGGAGCGGCGCCGTTGACCATGCGTTCGGTATTGCCTTGCCGAATCAGATCAAGAGGGGCCCCAGTCAGAACGTGGAAGTGCCAGGGCTGGGTGTTCATCGAAGAAGGAGCGCCGCCTGCTACTTCGATGATCTCTTCTATTAGTTCGCGCGGAACAGGTTCATCTTTGTAGCCACGGACACTGCGCCTTTCATTAACCATATTTTTAAAGGAGTCGGAGTCCATGCTTGATTCTCGTTTCTTTGTCATAAAGGTAGGTGCTGCGAGATTGAAACACTTCGATGAAAGATAACAGTGTCTAGGATCGCCCACATGGTTGTTAAAGCAATGGGCGTAACGATTGCTTGCACTAATCCTGAATTACTGGCTGACTTCTGGGTGGAAGCGATCGGTCTTACTAAATAAGAAGGTGATTTGGCCCCGGTATGGCTATCTCGAGTTCACAATAGATCGAGCGGTCATTCACTTGACGTTTCAGAACGTGCCTGAGGGAAAAGTCACTCCAAACAGAGTGCATCTTGATATTTTGTCGACGAAGTCAGCGGTTAAGTTGAAAGCCTCGTGTGGTTGGGCGCCGAAGTGGTTCAACCGGCAAACGATCTGGGCACTTAGGTTTTGTTGCAGTCGTGATAGCGGGCCCTGAAATTGGAGAATTCTGTGGGGTAGGGGGTTCTGGATCTCACAAGGAAAGCAAGGTTTCGACATACTCCTGAACCTGAAGTGCTTCAGAAAAGGTCGCGATTTCGTGGGGGAGCCCTCTCATCATTAGATCTAGCTGATCGAGCTGGTGTGAATATGCCTCGGTGCCCAGTTGCTCTCTCGACTGCGGGAACAGATCTTTCCATTCGCTAAATGTTGCTTCTTGTAGTCGATACCAATCCCAAATTCGTAAAGCACCATCCGACCCTCGAATAGTAAGTTCGACAATGTCTGGCCCGCTTCCGTTGCTGGATCCTGTGAACATCACTGGAAACGACGAGGTAGAAAAGATTGCCATGGCGGCGTCCTCGCAAAGCGTTCCCAAGGGTCCGTCCTCATACCGAACGCACCCTGCTTCGAGATTGAGTCTCCCGAATACCCGACAAATCAAGAAGAAAAAATGGGAAGCCACCTCTCGAGTCCACCCACCTTGGTCGCGAAGCTTTAACCATTGAGCGTTTTCGTGCCACAGCCGTGGCCATTTGGCAAAGTGCAATCGAAGGTCGACTCGGATTATTTTGCCGAGTTCATGGTCTGCGAGTCTGCTCTGCATCTCAATAGCGGAAGGCGCAGAGCTGAATACGAAGTTAACGCCGGCCGGGATTTCGCTACCACTGACCGCATCAACGAGTTCTTTGCTTTTTTCTAAGTCTATGCCTAACGGCTTTTCGCAAAATATGGCGGTCTTCTGGCTTACACACTCCAAGACGTACTGCTCATGATGCAGGGGCGGCACCGCTATGTAAACCAAGTCTGCGCTGGCGACTACTTCTTCTGGGCGGTTACATATTTTGACCTTTGACTCGTGAAGGGCGCAAGCCTCCGGACTGATGTCCCATGCACCGACTACTTCGAAAGCTTGGTGGGAAGCAAACTGTTCCACAAACCTTGAGCCCACTGTGCCCAGTCCTATAACGCCGACCTTATGAACCATTACAAGAGTGTGGCACTTGGCTTTGGATTTGCAGTTATTTCAGCAAATAGGAATGTCGCGGCATCAGTTGCAGTTTGCCGTGTAGCGTCCTTATGTCAGCATCTAGGGGGTTAAACAATGCATACCGGTTACACAGTCGTTTTCCAGAACCCTTTCAACGGGTTACCGGACCATGAGGTCTACGCGGAAGAGCTTCGCCTCTGCGATCTTGCGGTTGAGCTCGGATTCAGGTCGTTATGGACTGTCGAACACCATTTTGATGACTACACCATGTGCCCCGAGCCAGTGCAATTCCTCTCATATATGGCGGGGAAGCATCCAGACATTCTTTTAGGAACTGGTGTCATAGTTCTTCCATGGCATGATCCCCTGCGAATCACCGAAGACATAGCTTTGTTAGACACTATGTCGAAGGGTCGCATGATCTTGGGTATTGGTCGGGGGCTGGCTCGCATTGAGTACGAAGGTTTCCGAGTTGACATGAACTCGTCGCGTGAACGGTTGGTGTCTTACGCTGGTCTTGTAATGGAGGCCCTCGACTCGGGGAAAATGGAATACGACAACGAGTTTGGGACTCAGCCACTCCGTGAGATTCGCCCACGTCCGCAACATTCATTTAGGGGACGCGCCTATGCCGCAGCTGTTTCTCCTGAGTCGATGCCTCTAATGGCCCAGCTGGGCTATGGCGTGTTGGTGATACCTCAGAAGCCATGGAGTGTCGTCCAAGAGGATCTAGCTGAATACAACCGTGTCTTTGAAGAAGTGAATGGCGAGCCCGGCCCTCCTCCATTTTGCGGCGGGTCAGTGTTTGTTGACGAGAGCGCTGATCGTGCAGAAGAAATGGCACGCAAATACATTGGCGCGAACTACGAGAGCGTGATGAGGCATTACGAGTTTCAAAAAGCTCCTCACGAAGGAGTAAAGGGGTATGAGTTCTACACGGGAATTACGGGTTACATAGAAAAGCAGGGCGCTGACCAAGCTGCCCAGGATTTCGTTGATTTGATGCCTTGGGGAACGCCAGATCAGGTCCTCGAAAAATTTGATCACATAAGGAAAATGATTGGTATGAACGCAATCATGCCGGGTTTCAGTTATGGCGGCATGCCCTTTGGGGATGCTGAGAGCTCAATGCGGTTGTTTGCCGAGCGGTGTCTTCCCGAGATGCTGAGCTGGGATTGCGACCCGATCCAAGTCCCCGGGGCCAAACCTGAGTATCGCTAGGCGATTCGATGGGTCTTATGGAAAAGTCCAGTATAGGTATGGTGGTGGCGGCCCAACCGGAGGCGGTTGAGGCCGGCGCATCAGTTCTGCGCGCTGGGGGTAATGCTGTGGACGCTGCCATTGCCTGTGGTCTTGTGGCGGGTGTTGTTGACCCTCAAATGTGTGGGATAGCCGGTTTTGGAAATCTTCAGGTTTATTTTTCTGCCAGCGGAATCCATGAGTGCATTGACTTCCACGCTAAATCCCCTTTAGCGACGAGCCCAGATCAGTGGGCCGACATCGTCGTAGGTGAAACTCGAGATGGATTTGGCTTCGTCCTAGAAGGAAACGTCAACGATGTTGGCTATGAGTCGATAGCGGCGCCGGGCTCCTTAAAAGCGTATTTCGAAGCTCAAACGACGTGGGGGGTGAAAGACTGGGACTACGTGATGCGACCGGCAATCGAGTGGGCGGAAAAGGGCTTCGTCGTGCGACCCCATGTTGCAGGATGGTGGGCCGAGGGAGCTGCTCTTGGTCGGGCGAATAACGTGGACAGACTTAAATATTCTCGAACTGGGCGAGATATTTACTTCCGGCCTGACGGATCGCTAAAAAAAATCGGCGACCTAATCGCTAATCCTGACCTTGCTAAGACCTTACGGAGAATTGCAGCTGAAGGCGCCGACGTCTTTTACAAAGGTGACATTGCGGCCAGAATTGCTGAAGACATGCAGGCAAACGGCGGATTGCTTAGTGACGAAGATCTACTTCAATACAAGACGACCCGAAATCACCCGCTAGAGACCACTTATCGTGGACTAAAAATCAGTTCCAATCACCCTCCTGGAGGAGGGATCATGGTTCTAGAGATGCTGAATATTCTTGAACATTTTGACCTTGCTGCAATGGGACACAACAGTGTCGATTACCTGAGAACCGTAACCGAAGCAATGAAGAGGGCGACCTCGGATAAAGATTTATATGTCGGCGACCCAGAATTTGTTGACGTGCCCTTGGATCGGCTGATTTCTAAAGAGCACGCTCGCAGCCATTCAGACGAAATTCGATCAGGTCAGCGGGCGTCAGTGGAAAGAATGTCGTACGAGTCAAAAGATACAACTCACGTCTGCGCAGTCGACAAAGATGGCAATTCGGCTTCCATGACCCATTCGCTTGGTATGCCTTCGGGAGTAATTACTAATGGACTCGGGTTTATGTACAACGGCTGCATGGGAGTTTTTGACCCCCGTCCCGGCAACGCTGATTCACTGGCTCCCGGCAAGAGTCGGTTCAGCTCGCTATGTCCGACGATGGTTTTTGAAGACGATGAGCTGAGGTATGTCGTTGGTGCCCCCGGAGGCACTCAAATAGCTATGGGAGTAACTCAAGTTTTGCTCAACAGCATTGACTTCGATATGAACATGCTCGAAGCCGTTTCTTCACCGAGGTTCTCCAGTACTAGCAACGCAATCGACGTATCTAACGGCATTCCATGGTCGGTTACCGATTCGCTTGACGCTGAAGGCTATGAGGTAATCCGCAGCCCGAGAACACATGACTTTGCATGGGTGCATGGGATCAGAGTTAGTTCGGGGTCAATGGATGGGGGTGCAGACCCCGCGGCCGACGGTGTTGTGCAATCGGCCTAATCCGATCCCCAAAGCACTGGAAGTGCGAGCGGGCCTCTAAAAGCCCAACCACCAAATTGCACTGCTTCCGCTTCTGGGTCGAGTCGGAGATTATTTAAACGATCGAAAATAGCCGGCAGAGCGACATCCCCAACCAAACTTCGTGACGCCGCAGCCCCAGCGCAGAAATGGGGACCGGCACCAAAGGTCAAGGAAGCAGACGTGTCACGGGTGACATCGAACTCTTCTGGGCTGCGAAAATACGTCTCATCATGATTTGCGGAACTGAACATAAAAAAAATTCGATCTTCGCGCTCGAAGTTAACCCCCGCATATGAGTGTTCCATAGCTACGCGACGCGGTGACATACCTATCGGTGCTATCCAGCGGCAATATTCTTCAAAGACTTGCTGCCACGTAACGCTCCCCGATCTAGCGAGTTCTAACTGTTCGGGATGTTGCAGTAATGCCCAGATAGCACCGGCGATTGCATCTCTTGGCTCGTTCTGTCCTCCGGAAATTGTTAATTTTATATTCGCTCTAACCATCTCATCGGGCATCCCAGCGTGCGTCATTACTGAAAGCAGGCTTGCGTCGGGATTTTCTAAAATTATTGGCAGACGCTCACTTATAGCCTGATCGATGGCGGTAGTTGCTTCTACGCAACGGGCTTCAACTGAGCTGTCGCCAACGTAATTAGCTATCCCGTCGATCATTGCCTGACTCCAGGCGTCGAGATCTTCGAACTTTGCTTGGGTTAAGCCTGTGATCGCCTTCAAAGCCTCGCCACTGGCAGCAGTTGCGTAGCTAGGCACTAAATCGGCTGAGCCTGAGGCAGCGAACCCATTAAGAATGTTGCCCGTCAGTTGGACAAATAAGTCCGCCCAAATCTGCTGGACTTTGCGAGGAGAAATGGTTGGGTAGTAAACAAATCGCTCTTGACGATGTTCCTCCCCATCCTTACGCATCATATTGCGACCCATAAGGATGTTCATTAGTCCCTCGGGTTGCTCTGACGAAAAAACAGTCACGTTTTTCTCGCAAATATGTATGTCATCGCGACGAGTGATAAGAGTCGCTCCAAGCTCGGGAACAAAACAAATAGGCGTAGCATCCCGCATTTCGGCAAGAATTGGGTATGGGTTCGCCCAGAAAGCGACGGGATCAATGTTGATGACCGGAGCTGAAGACATGTGAACAGCATTACATGTATGCAATGGGTCATGAAAACTTCATGCTTTTTGATGGATCGGAGCAACTATGGGCTATTCGATAACGCAACTTAGAGAGGAATACGCTGAGGGATCTTTAACTCCCACGGACGCGGTCGAAGCTTGTTTTCGCAATATTGAAGAATTAGACCCTCAAGTCAGGGCGTGGCAGAGCCTTTATCAGAGCGCCGCTCTGCTGGCAGCTCAAGACTCTACTCAACGCTTGCACTCAGGAGTCTCTCTCGGTCCATTCGACGGCGTACCTTTCGCGCTGAAAGACATTCTGGAGATTGAGGGCGAAGTCACTACAGCGGGCTGCGCGGAGTGGATTGAACGGCGATCAACTACGACGGCCGAAGTTGCTAAGAGGCTGCTTCGGTCGGGGGGAATTCTATTGGGCAAGACCAAAACCGTAGAGTTCGCTATGGGCGGTTGGGGAACCAATCAGCGCATGGGAACCCCGCATAATCCATGGGATGATGCTGTTCAGCGAACACCTGGCGGATCTTCAAGTGGTTCGGGCGCTGCAGTAGCGAGTGGAATGGTGCCTTGTGCTATTGGCACCGATACCGGTGGCTCCGTGAGGCTGCCAGCCGCTTTTTGCGGCATTGTTGGGTTAAAGACGACCGAGGGTTTGATACCGACGAACGGCATTGTGCCGCTATCTCACACTTTAGATACCCCCGGCCCGATGGCCCGATCAGTCTCAGATGCGGTGACTATGTTCGAAGCGATGGTTGAACATCCGTCGAGCATTGAGTTACCCGAGGACATTACGGGCCTCAAGATTGGTTATCTGTCAGATGGAGAACGGGAGGGAATAGAGAAAGATCAGTTAGATGCCTACGATAACGCCCTTCGGATACTCGCGAACCTAGGTGCAACTTTGGTGGAGTTTGATCCGCCAAAACCTTTCGAAGATATGAAGGAAGCCACTTTCGTGATTGTCACGGCAGAGGGATACTTCCATCACAAGGAAATAATGAATGAACCGGAAGCCAAAGTCGACGAAAATGTCAGGAAACGGTTTCTGCCGGGTGCGTCAATTTCCTCAACTGATTATGTCGCTGCCCTGCTGGAGCGCCAGATGGATTGTGAAACCTTTCTCCAATCGATCGAAGGAGTACACGCCCTCGTAACCCCAACTACGCCTATGTTGCCGCCTCCAGTTGATGAAGCGAATGAAGATTCGACTCCAGCCCGTTTCACACGGGCGATTAACTACCTGTCAATGTGTGCAACCTCCATTCCATCTGGGGTTACGGATAACCAACTGCCTACTTCAATACAAATAGCTTGCAGGGGCGGGGATGAAATAACCTCACTACAAATTGCAGCCGCGTACGAAACAGCGCGAGGCGAACTTCCTGCACCCACCTTGTATGCCTAAATTTCTGATGATCGGCGATAGGGGAACTTAATATGCATATTGTTTGGATTAGAACCGAAAATGGAGAAACGGTAGTCGAGGACCTGGAGGCTCCTTCCTTTGAGCAGGTCCGAGGTAACGAAACGCCAATGATCCCTCTCCAGGGCGCAATTTTCAGAACGGCGCAACCTGCTGTCGCCATGGACTTCCACAATGCTCCGCGTCGCCAAATTGTTGTCCCGTTAATTGGTCAAGTGAGGATAGAAACCGGCGATGGCACTTCACGACTGATCACCAATGGTATGGCTCTTCTTGCAGATGACCTAGATGGTCAGGGTCACAAGTCGACCTTTACTCCCGATGACGCCGTGACGCTTTTCTTGGTGTTGCCCGCGGACTTCGACCCGACTGAATGGAGAATAATTGCGGGCGACTAGGCATCGTGCAGTACAAACCTCACACGCTTGAAGCCGCGTCCTTTTGACTCTGTCTTTGTGATTTCAAAGCGGCCTACCTCAGCCGTTGATGCCACATGAGTTCCTCCGTCTGCCTGTTTATCTAAACCGACAATGTCGACCACGCGGATTCGTTCAATTGTGTCAGGGATAAGGTTTACTTTCGTACGAATTAAATCTCTGTCCAAAACAGCTTCTGATCGTGCCAAAAACGAGATCTCAATTTGTCGATCGGCGTTAATTTCTGAGTTACACAGATTCTCGATTTGCTCTGCAAAGCCGTCAGGAAATTCGTCGAGTTCGAAGTCCATTCGGCCGGACAATTCATCCATATTGCCACCGGTCACTACCTTCTCCCACCGCTGCCACATCACCCCGCACAGAATGTGCATTGCTGTGTGTGTTCGCATCAACTTATGACGACGCTGCTGATCAAGGGAAGCGCTGACGATGGTCTGAGCCTCTGGAAGGTCTCCCTCCAGGAAATGCCACACTTTGCCATCGACCGTCTTGACATCAGATACAAAGCTTGTCTTTCCGTCCCATTCAATGGTGCCTCGATCGCTAGGCTGCCCACCCCCTGTGACATAAAAAGCAGTTTTATCGAGCTCGACACGATTCTCCTGAATGTCGATAACTGTGGCCTCAAAGTCATATAAATAAGCGTCTTGCAAATACAACCTGTCTGTCACCTTGCTTACCGTCCCCTCCACTGGGGTTCCCGCTTTTCCGCAAACGCTTTGGTGCCTTCGCTGCTGTCTTCGGTGGCAGAAAGTAGCTGAAACAAGTGCTGTTCAAGTCGAAGCCCATCATCAAGCGGCATGCTGAGCCCCTTGATAGCAGCTTGTTTGATGGCTCTGACAGCTAGGGGTCCAGCTTTAAGTATGCGCTCAGCCATCGCTTGAGCCGTCGGCAGAAGATCTTCAAGTGAGACGACCCTGCTAACTAAGCCCAACCTTAAAGCTTCTGCAGCGTCGATCCTTTCACCCGTGTAAAGCATCCAAAGGGCGTCGCTAAGGGGAATCGTTCGGGGGAGTCTTTGAGTTCCCCCTCCACCGGGTAGTAAACCAAGGAGCACTTCGCCAAGACCAAACTGGGCGTTTTGAGAGGCAATTCGGATATCGCAACCAAGTGCTTGCTCTAGGCCTCCACCATTGCAGTGTCCGTTTACCGCGGCGATAACCGGTTTCCAAACCTCTAAGCCCCGCATTAAATCCCCTTTGCTTGCCGGGGCGAAGTTGTCCGCCGGCGCAGGAGGAGCAGTGAAGTTCTGTTTGATATCGCTTCCAGCGCAAAAGGCTTTATCTCCTGCGCCTGTCAGAATGGCGACCCAAGCGTTGTCGTTACGAGCAAAATCTGTCCACACTTCGCTTAAACGATCGTATGTGGGTTGATCGCAGGCGTTATAAGCGTCAGGACGATTGATTGTCACGTACGCAATTCGATCTCTAATTTCATAAATAACGCTGTCCATGGTGTTCCCTTTTCGTATAGACCTCTATTTTTGCAGCGACAAGGTTCTCCTGCTTCAGAAAATACAAATAGCTGCGCGATCTAACACCGCTTTCTCAGGCGCAAGGCTTTGCATTTCGTGCGAACCAATCGACGTTTCTTGCATAGGATTCTGGGTAAGTGAACCTAAGTAAACGAGTCGCGGTCGCGCAGTCTGTCGGAATTGATATTGGAGGGACCAAGACCCTCGCTCTAGCGGTTTCGAGTGACGGAACAATTAGGAGCAGGCGCCAGCATGATACTCCTCAAGGAGAGGTCGAAATAGCGAAGCTTGTGGTTGAGTTATACCGCGAACTAGCTAATAGTGACCTGACGATGCCGCTAGGAATAGGAGTAGCTGGCCTCGTAGACCGGAGTGGCCGCCTGTTTAATGCTCCGAACCTCGTTGCAGTCGATGGATTCAAAATTGCAGATCTTTTGAAGCCTCACTTAACAGGACGCTTATATGTCGACAACGATGCAAATTGTGCTGCTTACGCAGAAGTCCACCAAGGCGCGCTTCGGTCAATAAGTAATGGACTCCTCATAACTTTGGGAACCGGAATTGGTGGAGCGTTACTAATTGATAGCCGTATTCGAAGAGGTGCATTTGGGATGGCAGGCGAGCCGGGTCACATGATTATTCAACCCGGTGGTTTGCTCTGCGCATGTGGAAATAGAGGTTGCTGGGAGGCCTACGGTTCCGGAGCTGGTCTCCGGAACCTAGCTTTGAAACGCATTAAATCTGGTCGACTAGAAGTGATAGCGGACCTTATTGGCAGCAATTACGCGGCCTTGACCGGGGAGTTAATCGCAGGGGAAGCGAATGCGGGCGATGCGCAGACCCTCGAACTCGTCGAAGAATACGCGAGCTGGGTCGCACGTGGCTTGGTGAACTGTTCAGTGCTGCTAGATCCAGAAGTAATAGTAATAGGAGGCGGAATAGCCAGTGACTGGACGCTCTTCGGCTCACGAATCCAGAAATGGTTCCAACAGTTAACTCAGAACGCACCGCTTAGGCAAACTATTCCCGTCGAACCTGCCGTTGCTGGAGATGCAGCAGGCGCCTTGGGGGCAGCATTAATGTGCCACCTTGATACCAGTGGAATTCAGACGAGCTGAAGCTGCAGTTGATAAACAACAACTTGAGCAGCAGCGTTTCGCAGCGAAGGGGAATTATGACGGCTGAAGAAAAGATAAGGGAATTACTGCAATGGCGAGAAAATGTCCCTGAGGGTCGTTTGGTAAATCCCGGGCTTCCACCTTTTGATCTTCTTGAGGCTTCGGAATGGTCGGTAATTACCGAGGGCCCAGGCGAGTTAGAGTTGAATTGCATTCTTCCGGAGGTGGCGCTGAATCCGGCCGGTCAGTTGTTCGGCGGCTTCACGGCAGCGTATGTAGATGTTGCCTCACTTTATGCTGCTCAAAGCGATGTTGAAGGTCAACCGGGTTTTCAGTCAACGATCAACATGCGACTGGACTATTTCGAAGCAATTACACAGAGCCCATTTCGAATTGAAGCAAAGGTTCTTCACCGTCGAGGTGAGACCCGTTTGGTCGCATGCAGCCTTTTCCAAGAAGAGACTCTAGCGGTATATGCCATTACGACAATGAAACATCAGCCACTTTCCAAAGTCTTCCCCTGAGTTGATACGAATCTAGGCCGCTGTTCTTCGGGCCTCGATTCAAATCGCGAAATTCAGTGATACATGATTGACCGAATATATGTAATGACGACCGGGAGAATTACTCGCCGACTTCCAGTGACACTCGTTCGTCATAGAAACACAGTAAACCTGCTATGGCAGATACCTCTTCGAGGGGCGTCGAATAGCTCCACACCATGTCTTTAAACTCAGAGCCCTCAACGGTTACATTCCAGTAGCGGGCATCGCCCTTATAAGGGCAATGAGTAACGGTTTCACTAGGTTCCAACATTTCCATCATGACGTCTTCGCTAGGCAGGTAATGGCGAACCGGAAGATCGCCTTCGGTCATTCTCTGGGCTCGAGTCGATTCAGCGATCGTTGTGTTACCAATTCTAACGGTCACCCGTCGCTTAGTTGCTTCAATTTCGATTTGACTGCTCACGTACAGATCTTAGGTTCAGTTAAAGGGCAATGTTTGATGAACAGCTACCCCGGTCTGATATCGCAAAGTCACCGATACCCATCAGAAAAGCTAGGAAACCTTAGTTAGCTCGCAATCCAATCGTTTTACCTATCATTCTTTCGCTGGGTAGCTAATATTTGGCCACCGATTTTGTCGCCTGTTTGCGCGAAACAAGGAGAAATATTCATGAATCCCCCCGCGGTTGAAACGAAATCAACGAGTAACCGATCGGACCTTCCCGACGACACCGACTACGAGGTTGTTGTTATAGGCGCTGGTGTAGGAGGGATATATCAAATTAAGCGTCTGGTGGATTTGGGGGTCAGCGCCACCGTGCTGGAGGGGGACAGCGACTTAGGCGGTACCTGGTATCGGAACAGGTATCCCGGAGCGCGATTCGACTCAGAGAGTTTCACATATGGTTATTCCTGGAATCAGGAAGTCTTGAACGAATGGCATTGGAAAGAGATGTTTTCGCCTCAACCCGAGACTCTAAAATATCTTAATTTCGTAGCGGACAAGTTCAATCTTCGTGAGCACATGCAGTTCAACTGCTATGTGGAGAGCATGCAATTTGATGAGGCGAACTGTATTTGGGTTTTGCAAATGCGAGACGGCAGAACCATCACCACCCGATTTGTATTGACAGCTATAGGGCTGCTATCTGTGCCAACTCTCCCCCGGATCAACGGAATTGAGAGATTTGAGGGTAAGGCGTTCCACACTTTTGATTGGCCGAAAGAGTCAATTGAGTTGACAGGAAAAAAGGTCGCCGTCATTGGAACAGGGGCAACGGCTATTCAACTCATTCCTGAGGTAGCGAAGGAGGCAGAGTCTTTAACGGTCTTCCAAAGGCGAGCTAACTGGGCAGCTCCGCTCAACAATCGCGAAATTTCCGAAGAAGAGATGGTAGATATTCGACTTCGGTACGACGAAATTTTCGAAACGTGTGCTCGGACGCCCGGAGGCTTCGAACACGAACCAGATCGGCGCGGGTTTTACAGCGTGTCTGCCGAAGAGCGGCGCGAGTTGTGGGATCGTTTATATGACGGCCCTGGATTTGGTATCTGGCTCCAAAACTTTGTGGAGATATTTATGGATGAGGACGCCAATTCGGAATTTTCGGAATACATAGCTGACCGGACGAGACAACGAGTCAACGACCCGGTTGTCGCAGAAAAGTTAATTCCGAAAGACCACGGATTTGGCATCCAGCGCGTGCCTCTCGAAACCAATTATTTCGAGACATACAACCGAGAAAATGTTCTGCTTGTCGATGCAAGCGAAACGCCGATCGAAACAATTACTGAGAGCGGAATTCAGACGAGTGAGACACATTACGAATTCGATGTCATCGTCTACGCAACTGGGTTTGATGCATTTACGGGAGCGTTCGACAAAATAGATATCAGGGGTGTTGGGGGAGAATCACTCAGAGATAAATGGGCCGATGGGCCGGTTACCTATCTGGGCCTTTTAGTGAGTGGATTCCCAAACTTACTCATGATCTCGGGGCCGCAAACTGCATCTACAAACTTTCCGCGCGGAGCTGAACTTGCTGTTAATTGGGCGACAGAACTATTGGAATATGTATGGGACGCAGGGAAAAGAAGAGTGGAGGCCAAGAGCGAATCGGAACAAGAATGGTTCGATCATGTTGTGAAAATGTATGAGCCTTTTCTTCTGAAAAGCGCCCAAAGTTGGATAACCGGCTACAACTCCAACTTGGATGGGCATGAATACGGAAACACTCGATACAACATCTACAACGGCGGCGGTCCAAAGTACGCGGACCGGTTGCAGCAAGAAGCCCAAGAGGAATATCAGGGCTTAACCCTCGAATAGATTTATGGATTTAGTGGAGGTGGCGGGAATCGAACCCGCGTCCTCCGGCGTTTCAATGAGTCTTCTCCGAGCGCAGTCGCTTTTCGAGTTGTCGAGCTGAAAGCTGGTAGCGACCCCAGATCAATCAACCGTATCCGGCTAAGAGTCCCTCTAAACACACCGAAAATGTTCAGAGGCAAGCCTCTCAGATGAGGGCCACCTTTACCCGAGAGGCTGGGGTAGTGGGGCCGTTACCCGTTGCCTAAATTAGGCAGCGAGCGCCAGGTCATTAGTTTTGACATTGGCGTTTGTAAGTTTTCCGGCTCTTTAACGTGGCTCCGGAGACCACGGCTCGCTTCTCTCATGTCAACCGTCGAAGTCGAAACCGATCACCCCCGTGACCTGCCTAGATCAGGGCCTAGGCCTCTTCTTAAGGGTACCGGGGCCTACCAAAGAGCGGATATTCTAATTTTCCCAATTAGTTCGGTTTGAGCGTCGCGCAGCCTGCTTGCTTTGTTCTGCTTTTGATCCTTGGTGGAACCCGCCTTTAGGGCCTCGGTTTCCCTGACGGAGGACCTCTAATCGTTGCTGCCTCTCGATCTTTCTTCTGGACTTACGATCGGAGATTAAGCGTCTCATTGCTACCCATGATGGGTTCATTGGTAAATCGTGTCAATGAGGCGGTGGATTTACCGATTTCTGCGGGACATAGCCCGTCGTGCCTCAAGATCGCTCTCGCGTTTTCTGATGGCATGCCGCTTATCGTATTGCCGACGCCCTTTTGCCAATGCCAATTCAAGTTTCGCTCTGCCATCGACAAAGTAAACCGACAAAGGAATTAACTGCAATGGTTCCAATTCGGTACGAGCGCGCAACCGGTCTATCTCAGCTCGATGAAGTAAGAGTTTCCGTGGCCGGTCGACCATATGTCCGTTGTAGGTAGATGAGTGACTCCAGGGGGCTACTTGCATTCCCAGCACCCACATTTCGTGGTTCCGCACTCTCCCGAACGCGTCCCCGAGTTGCACTGAGCCCTGGCGTAGCGATTTAACTTCACTGCCTTGAAGGACTATTCCGCATTCGTATGTGTCGAGAATGTCGTAGTTCGCTCGGGCGCGTCTATTAGTCGCAACAACCTTGCGATCGTCATAGCCTGCGCCTGCCATGCTAGGAAGGTTACCGCTCTATTGGATTATGCATTGAGTGAGCTTGTTCAGCGAACTAGCTTTCGATGTATTGACGATCTTTAGTGAAGGTTAGTTGTGAGCGTCCAACTTTGGCTTCCTAGCGTGTTGCTTGCACATGTAGATGGCCAGTCACGGTTCTCCTTTGCGGGCCGGACTGTCGAAGAGATTCTTAACCATCTTGTCGAGTTGTATCCCTCCGTCAGGCCGCATCTGTTTGACGACCATGACAAGCTTCATCCGTTTATCAGTATCTTCTGCAATGAGAAGAACATTCGGGATCTGAATGGCCTAGAAACTTGCGTAAACGACGGAGAAGAAATCCGCATTCTTCCTGCCGTGGCCGGAGGATGACGAGAAGATGATTTCCAAACAGGCTCTAGTGGCGAGCCTTTAAGCTTACATGTCGCGAGATGGGCCGGTTGAAGTGGATCAAATAAGCCGTACCTTTGGCAGCTACGAACGATTGGAAATAAGCACATGCGACCTGATGGCCGAAATAATGACGAGCTTCGTCAAATAACCTTTGAGCGAAATTTCACGGATCAAACTGCTGGTTCGGTTCTGGTCAGCTTCGGACGAACCAAAGTGCTGTGCACGGTTTCGATCGATGATGACGTGCCCAGGTGGATGCGTGGAAAAGGTGAAGGTTGGGTCACAGCTGAATACTCGATGCTTCCCGGGTCAAGCCACGAACGAGTTTCTCGCGAGGCAAAAAAGGGAAAGCAAAAAGGCCGGACTTTAGAAATAGAGCGTTTGATTGGGCGCGCATTGAGAGCTGTGTGCGATATGAAGTCGTTGGGGGAGCGCGAAGTTACAATTGACTGCGATGTCCTGCAGGCCGATGGGGGCACGAGAACTGCATCAATATGTGGCGGATACGTCGCTTTGCACGATGCCCTCAGTCGACTCGTTGCAGATGGCACGCTTGAGACCCACCCTCTAACTGATTTCTGTGCGGCGATTTCAGTGGGCATTGTTGGGGACGAGCTTTGCTTGGATCTGCCCTATGTGGAAGATGCCGGTGCCGAAGTAGACATGAACGTTGTCATGACAGGTGTGGGTAAATTCGTTGAAGTTCAGGGGACCGCTGAAGGCGATCCTTTCGATAGAGAACAACTCGATGGGCTGTTAGCACTGGCTACCAAGGGGATTACGGAAATTATTGCCCTTCAGCAAACTGTGCTTGCAGAAGCTGCCTTGTAGATCTCATGCGCTTGGTCATGGCATCTGGGAACGCTCACAAGGCGGCGGAAATCAGAGAGATTCTTTCGGCCCACATGATTGAGCAGCGCCCTAGCTGGGTCGGCGAAGTAGACGAGAATGCAGAAACATTGGCAGGAAATGCCCGACTAAAAGCCCGTGCTATATGTGAGGCAACCGGAACAGCAGCCGTCGCTGATGACACGGGTTTAGAGGTAGATGCTCTCGGCGGGCTGCCCGGCGTGAGGAGCGCTCGATTCGCAGGTGACAGCGCGACTGACGAAGAAAATTTGCGGAAACTACTCAAGTCCTTGGAAGCCGTACCCAGTGATGAGCGAGGCGCCAGGTTTAGGACCGTGGCGATAGTTGCCTTCCCTGATGGGAAAGAGCTTGTAACGGAAGGGGTTGCAAATGGGATGATCGCAGAGGTTCCTCGAGGCAATGGAGGATTCGGCTATGACTCCTTATTTGTGCCAGACGAAGGCACTGGACTTTCTTTCGCGGAAATGTCAGAGACGGAAAAAAATTTAATAAGCCATCGCGGCAAAGCTTTTCGCTTGCTCGCTCAGCTATTGCAAAGCTAGTTACCAATGTCGAAGATCGATCTTCCACGCATCGATGACCTCGTTACCTCGGACTAGGTGCAGAACCTGATGCTTCGCCATTGTTGGATCGATGTGAGCTGGCACCAACGAAACGCGATCACCTACTTTGAGAGAGCTAGTTGGAACTAGATTTGTGTGCTCGTCTGAACAGAACAGCACCTCGCCCTCATGCCAAGTTGGATTGCCGTGATCCATCCCCTGTGATTTAAGTCCAGCGTCACAAACAACAAAATTTGGGGCTACCGAAACGACGGTTGACTGAAGAAACAGACCTTGTTTGAAAGGCTGATCTTGTTGTTCGGTGTAGGCCGTGTCCATAAGAACGTAGGAGCCGGCTTGGATTTCGTTAACCCAGGTGTTAATAGCGTGGGTCCCGGTTCCGCCGCCGGTAATCAGGTCGCCCCCCACAATCTCGTGAGCCTCAAGAAGTCTTAGCATTGCGGCTTCTACCAGATTCCGCCGGTCGTTGACATCGACTACTCCCATGGCGTGACCCTCGTACCCCATAACACCGCGCACCGAAATATTCGACTTAGATGCGTGCTCAGCCAATGCGCCAGCCTCCTCGACTTCGCAACCGCAGCGAAAACCTACCCGCACGTCGATAACGCATTCGCTGATTCCTGACCGGGCTGCGGCGTCGATTGTTGCGATGCTGTCTACCGCAACTGTCACGCGAGCATCACTATTCGCCATGGCTCGAAGACGGTTTTCATCGACCGTTTCATTGGCGAGTAGAAGATCTTCCCCCAAGCCAGCTTCTGCCAGTCCGACAAGTTCTTTTGGCGTTGCGCAAGTAAACCCCAAATGTCCGGCATCGCGTTGCAGCTTGGCCAGCTCAGTGGTTTTGTGCGCCTTAACGTGCGGTCTAAGGCGTTTTCCCGGCAGTCGACGAGCCATCTCGGCGATGTTGAACTCGAGAGCGTCGACATCTGCCCATAGCGTCGGGGTTGGGAGCTCATTAATGTGCATGCAATGAGCTTAGGTGGGACCAAGGAGCGGCGGCCGACAACAGATAACCTCCAACCTATGCCAGAGCTTCATTCCGCTAACGCGTTGTCGGCCGGTAACCCTGTTGGGCCCGGAGAGATATACAACCGCCTGTTAAATGACCGAATTGTCTTCCTTGGTACTGAGGTCGACGATGAAATCGCAAACATCCTTTGCGCTCAAATGCTTTTCTTGGAAGGACAAGACCGGGAAAGAGATATTTGGTTATATATAAATAGCCCGGGGGGTTCGGTTACCGCAGGAATGGCCATTTATGACACCATGCAGTTTGTGTCATGCGACGTAGCCACCGTTTGCATGGGACTTGGAGCTTCCATGGGTCAGTTCCTTTTGACAGCGGGCGCAGAGGACAAGCGGTATTGCCTTCCCCATGCGCGAGTAATGATGCATCAACCTTCAGGCGGCGTTCGGGGTCAGGCATCTGATATTGCAATCCAGGCCGAACAAATGGCATACATCAAGCGGCTCATGGCGGAACGGATTGCGTTACATAGTGGTCAAGATGTCGACCAAATTCAGTTGGACAGCGAACGAGACCGCTGGTTCACCGCTGAGGAGGCAAAAGATTATGGTCTTTGCGACCATGTCATTGTCAAACGAGGCGAAATAATCTAGTTGATCAGCTATTGATACGAGCCGGCGACGGGCTGCATGCTTTCGCTGTGTGGTTAGCGATGTTCGAAACTGAAGTCGCCAATGCGCCTTCAAATTGTTGCTGGATAGCGCCAATGGCCGCAGAGCGTTCGAGTGGCTCATTAAATTTGGTGCTTTTAAATGCTTGAGTTAGGGCGGCCAGAAAAGTTGCAATTAGCTCAGCGTCAGCCCGAATCTCGATAGGGGCCATTCGCGCTACACCCTCAGCCTGCGCAGTGGTCTGAGCGAGAGCTGCTCTTACAGACGGATCATCTGAAAGGGAAACTTCCATGCTGATGGCATCGATCCGGTCTAATTGTGCTACTGCTTCGCAGAACTCGGTTCTCTGGTCGGTTGCAGAGCAGGCCGTAACCAAAACTGCGACGACGAGAGATGCTACGCCTCGTTGCATACCTGTCACTCAGATTGAGCGTCGGTTGCTAATTTTCGAAGTTCTTGAACTCCGAATCCGAGACCTTCTTGATAGTTGTACAAAGCGCTTCCGGAAACGAGAACGTTAGCGCCAGCAGATGCGGGTCCGGCAATAGTGGAGGCGGAGATTCCGCCATCGACCTCTATGTCAACGTCAAAGCCACCTTCATCGATTAGTCGTGCGAGATCGGCGACCTTTGACTCCATCGTCGGGATGTAAGCCTGACCTCCAAAGCCCGGGTTGACGGTCATTATTAGAACCATGTCCAACATGTCTAAAACCGAACTAACCGAATCTAGTGAAGTGGACGGATTAAGAGCCGCTGCAGGGCGGCAACCTAATTCTCTTATGTTGCCGAGAGTCCTATGAAGATGTGCCGTTGTTTCTACATGAACTATCGCCATTTGGCAGCCAGCCTCGATGTAGTTAGGTAACAACTCGTCAGGATTAGCGACCATAAGGTGCGCTTCGAACATCACGTCGACATGTTCTCGGCAGGCGGCGATTACGTCAGGACCAAAGGTCAAATTGGGAACAAAATTTCCGTCCATTACGTCCCATTGAATGCGATCGACACCAGCAGCCTCAAGAGCCACACACTCTTCACCTAGTCGCGAAAAGTCAGCCGGTAGTACAGAAGGGACTATCTCAATGGGGCGATTCATGTAAGTGACCGTAGTCTGGGTTGGATGGGTAAGCGGGTCACTATTAACGATCTTGCAGTTGGAGGAGAGGGAGTTGGGCGGCTTGAAGATGGTCGCGCTGTCTTCGTCGTCGGAAGCGCTGTCGGAGATGAACTCCTCATAGACCTGACTGAAGAAAAGAAGCGTTACGCTCGCGGGCGGATTGTTGAGGTCCTATCTCCGGGTGAAAACCGTCGAGACCCTCCTTGCCCAAACGTTGTCAAGGGTTGTGGAGGTTGTGATTGGCAACACTTGAACCAAGACGCGCAGATCGATGCAAAGTTGAGCATCGTGGCTCAATCTCTCGAAAGGTTAGGTTCGATATCTCCGCCCGATATTGGGTACGTGAGTGGCCCGGAGGAAAAAAACTACCGCACAACTATGCGTGTTGGTGTTGTTGACGGTCACGCTGCTTTGCGAAAAGCACGATCAAATGAGCTAATCCAACTCGAAGAATGTGTTGTAGCGCACCCTATGATCGAAGATATTCTGGCCAACGGCTTTTTCCACACGGCCTCCGATGTGACCATCCGAGTGGGATCGCGCACAGGGGATCGACTGGTGATGGGGGAGCCCGTCGCTGATGGCTTCTCGTTGCCTGATGATGTGCGAGTTGTCGGTCGGAACGAAGCTAGAAAAGGCGCAGAGGTATTTGTTTTCGAGGAAGCGGCAGGCATCGAATGGCGAATTTCGGCACAGTCGTTTTTCCAAAGCTCGCCTGAAGGAGCCGAAAGTTTGATCGGTTTGACTGCCGAATGGTTGAGCGTCCAAGACGTTGGTGAGCAAGTCATGGTCGATCTCTATGCCGGCGTCGGCCTCTTTTCAGGAACCGTGGGTGACTGGTTTGAAAAGGTGACAGCGGTGGAGTCATCCAAGTCGGCAACTAGAGACGCCCAACATAATTTGGGATCGCATGTCTCTATTCATCAACTTGAAGTCGCAAAGTGGACACCTGAACTCGCGGATGTCGTAATTGCAGACCCCCCAAGGTCGGGTTTGCGTGCATCGGGCGTAGAGGTGATTCGATTAACGGAAGCTCCGCATGTCGTTCTTATCTCTTGCGATGCCGGCGCGTTAGGGAGAGACGCCAGATTGCTGACTGCGGCTGGTTACGAGTTGGACCAGATTGATGTTTTGGACATGTTCCCTCAAACGAGTCACGTTGAGGTTGTTTCTGGATGGATACGTCAATCTTGAAGCTAAAAATAGTTTGGCGCCCACATAGTGGGCGCCAAAGCATCATGAATTAAAGAAGGCTTTCTTAGTTCAGTCTCTCGACAATCATGGCCATTCCTTGACCGCCGCCAACACACATTGATTCCAGACCGAAAGTTTTATCGGAATCCTGAAGGCCATTTAATAGGGTCGTCATGATTCGAGCCCCTGTTTGTCCAAACGGGTGTCCGAGTGCGATCGCTCCGCCATTGACGTTGAGTTGATTGACCATGTCTATGCCAAGCTCATCGGCTGACGGAATAACTTGCGCAGCGAAAGCTTCGTTGATTTCGACTAAGTCGATATCACTCATGCTCATATTTGCGCGAGCAAGTACTCGTTTAATCGCTTCGATTGGCCCGAGGCCCATGATCTCGGGGTTCAGAGCGGAGACTGAGCTTGCGATGATGCGAGCCATTGGCGTAATGCCCAGTTCTTCTGCTCTTTTGCGACTCATTACCACAACGGCGGCGGCCCCATCGTTAAGAGGACACGCGTTGCCTGCGGTTATTCTGCCATCTGGCCTAAAGGCCGGTTTGAGCTGTGAGACGGCATCCAAGGTCACGCCAGCGCGGGGTCCATCGTCTGCGCTTACCACAGTTCCATCGGGCATTGTTACTGGAGTAATATCCATTTCGAAGAAGCCCCTAGCGATTGCTTCTTCTGCCTTGTTCTGGCTCATCACGCCATATTCGTCCATCGCTTCGCGGCTGACTCCTTTAAGTTCGGCCACATTCTCGGCAGTCTGGCCCATAGCTATGTAAAGGTCAGGTAAGCCGTCCGCTGGAGCCCAATCTCCGTGTCCGCCCTCAGCGCGAACTTTGGATCGTTCGCCTGGCGCTCTAAATATCGGGTTTGACGTATCGGGCAAGCTGTCGGCATTTCCCTTTCCGTACCTAGATACGCATTCGACGCCAGCTGCGATGAAAGCATCCCCTTCACCGGCTTTGATTGCATGAGCGGCCATGCGAATTGTTTGTAGGGAAGAAGAGCAGTAACGGTTGACGGTGGTGCCCGGTACGTCTCCGAGACCTGCCAAAACAGCTGTTGCCCTTCCGATATTGAACCCCTGCTCGCCACCTGGCGAACCGGTACCCATAATCAGATCTTCAATTTCTTCGGGGGGAAGTTCTGGAACTTTCTCGAGTACTTTGTTGACGATCTGCGCGCTGAGATCGTCGGGCCTAATCTCGGTCATGGAGCCTTTAAAGGCTCGACCAATAGGGCTTCGGGCGGTTGCAACTATGACCGGGTCGGTCGATGCGTCAGTGCTCATAAGAGTGCCTTCCTGCAGGATTAGCGACTCCGGAAACACTACAACGAGTTGAGAGGTAAATGCCTATTTTGTTTAATTGCCCTCTACAGTCCGGGCATGCTTAGTTCGCTTTTCTCTCATGGTGTAGGCCCCCCGGGTGAATTGCCGATGTCTGTTACCACGTTGGGTTTGGTGGCGGCCGCAGCCTTGATAATTTCTTTCGCTGCCTTGGTCTCTGGGTGGTGCGAAGCGAGGTTTCCGAATGCTTCAAATGGCAAAGTCTTACTGCACCTAAATTCTTTGGCTGGTCGTTTTGGTCTACTTGTTGGACGGCTATTTGGATTGGTCCTCGTCTTTTTGGCCGTTCTGTCCAGTTTCATTGTCGAGGATGACACGCTCGTAAATATCGCGCCGCGAATTGTTTTTGTTGCGTTGTGGGTATACGTGCCTGTCGGTTCACTTTTTTTCGGTGACTTGTGGCGGTGGCTCAGTCCGTTTGAGACTCTGGCGTCCTTTAAGGACCGTAGGTCAACCGGGGGTCCTTCACGAGGTTGGAGTCTGAACTGGGCCGCCTTTCTCATGGCATTATTTTTGTGGCTAGAGCTCGCTTACCATCGGCCGGCGGGCCGAACGCCCTTGGCTGTGCTTTTGACTTTCTGGGTTGCATGGAGCGGGATAGGTGCTCTCTGGGGAGGCGCTCAATGGCTAAGGTCCCATGACCCGCTCGCCGCTTTCACCCGGCTCGTAGCCGCTATGTCGCCGGTGCATGTTCACAAGGGTGCGCTGATGGTCCGCAAGCCGTTGGTTGGGTTGGGTCAGGTTCCAATTCAGAAAGGGCTCGCCGCATTGGTTTTAGTGGTGCTTGGCGGAACGTCTTTCGATGGGCTTTCGCGCACCACGTGGTGGGCGCAGATAGTCGGCAATCGTGCGGGATGGAACGCAACTGTCTACAACACGATCGGGCTTCTCTTCTCAATGGCGCTGATTACAGCTCTTTTTCTGGGGTGTGTGCGATGGATGCAAAGACGAGATGGCAACACGGATCATGATTTCGAAGATGGCTTTGCGCTTTCTTTAGTTCCCGTAGCTCTTGGCTACGCAATAGCTCACTATGCCGGCATGGCTATCTTTGAAGGTCAACAGCTGGCTGTCCAGCTCAGCGATCCTCTTGATCGCGGTTGGAACCTTATAGGCACTGCTGATACCTATGTGAACTATCGCATTGTCGGCCCAACGGTCATCGCGTCGATTCAAGCGCTTGGCATAGTGGGCGGCCACTTAGCCGGAGTCATGGTTGGGCATGACAGGACTTTGACAACATTGAAAAACAAGGACGATGTTTCCGGTCAAGTTCCGTTGGTTCTGTTGCTGGCCTCTCTGACTGCCATCGCTTTACTGCTTCTTGTTGAAGCTTAGATATCTCAAACAAGCAGAGCAGATAGGTGCGCTTTGCAAGCAGCGCAAGAAATGATCTAAGCGTCTTGTAGCGCTTTCCAGACCGCTTGTGGGGTGCATGGCATATCGATGTGCTCGACTCCCAGATGTACGAGAGCGTCGCAAACTGCATTATGTACGGCAGGGGTAGATCCGATAGTTCCGGATTCACCGATTCCCTTCGCTCCGAGCGGATTGCGGGGGCTTGCCGTCTCCGTATTTGAGACTTCGAAGCTTGGCAGATCGGCAGCTGAAGGCATTAGATAGTCCATAAGGCTTGCTGATACCGGATTAGCATCTTCGTCATACTGAACGTGTTCCCATAGTGCTTGGGCAACACCTTGAGCGATGCCTCCGTGTTGTTGGCCATGAACCAACATCGGGTTGAGAATTGTTCCGCAGTCATCGACAGCGATATGACGCAACAGTTCGACTTCGCCGGTCTCGCTATCGACTTCGACGACAGCTACATGAGAACCGAATGGATAGGTTGAGTCTGTGCCATCGAAATCGAGTTCATGAGCGAGTCCTCCCTCAATTTCTTGTTCCGCTGCAGCGGAAGCTAGCTCCGCCCAGCTAACGGATTTCGCGGGCACTCCTGCCACCTGCAAGGCGCCGTCACCGACGACGATGTCATCGGCGCTTGCCTCTAAAAGTGTTGCCGCTAATTGCTTCCCTTTCTCGAGAACAACCTTTGATGCTTCATAGACCGCTGACCCACCTGCCTGAAGTGAGCGTGAGCCCATTGTCCCAGACCCTCTAGCTACCGTCTCTGTATCGGCGTCAACGTGGTTCACCTGATCCATAGGAATTCCGAGTACATCATTTACAAGCATCGAAAAAGCGGTGTCGTGGCCCTGCCCATGAGAACTGGTACCTACTTTGATAGTTGCTGAGCCATCATCATTAATTTCGCAACTTCCGTACTCGACGTGGAGGCCGATGGGTGCGGTCACCTCGACGTACGAGGAGACGCCGATGCCTAATAGCATCGGATCGTTAGTTTCTCGTCGCCGTGTCTGCTCGGCTCTCAGTTCACTGTAACCAGAAGCTTCTAGAACAGCGTCTAGAGAGCGTTCGTACTCTCCTGAGTCGTAGTTGGCTCCAACCAAAGTCGTAAGTGGGAACGCATCAGGTTGTAGGTAGTTCTTTCTTCTGATTTCGGCTGGATCCATTCCAATAGCGGCTGCTGCCTTGTCAAGAACTCGCTCGACCATCTGTGTTGCTTCAGGACGCCCGGCTCCGCGGTATGCACCGATAAATGTCGTATTCGTCACAACTGACTGGGCAAAGAAATCAATAGCCGGAATGTCATATACGGCTTGGCTGAGTTGCATCGTGAGCATGGGCAACACAGCGCCAATAGCGGGATAAGCGCCTGCATCAGCAACGACTCTGGCCTTTAAGCCCACGATGGATCCATCGTTGTTGACACCCATCTCGGCGTTCATGACCATTGCCCGACCCTGTGCCATTGAAACCATATTCTCGCCGCGTTGCTCCGCCCAGCGGACCGGTTGGTTTAGCTGTTGGGCTGCTTTGCCGCAAAGTATGTATTCGATGTACAGACCAGCTTTTGGACCGAATCCCCCTCCGACCCAAGGCGCGATAACTCTTAAATTGTCCGGCTCCAGACCGAGGTTCGGAGCGAGCCCATCGCGTAAACCATGAGCGGCTTGGGTTGAGGCATAAAACGTCATTGAATCGCCTTCGGGTATGGCAACACATCCATTCGGTTCCATTGGAACGCCCGCAAGCCGCTGCGTGACTATGCGTTCTGATACGACCACATCCGCACCTTCTGTTACGTCGGGGCCGTCGTACTCATTGCCAATAGCAAAACAAACGTTATTCTCGGCGCCTTCCCAGAGAATCGCGGCGTCATCGGCAACCGCAGCTTCAATATCTGCGTTAGCTGGCAGAGGGTCATAATCGACAATGATTTGTTCTGCTGCGTCTACGCCCTGGGACTTACTTTCGGCTACTACGACAGCGATGATGTCGCCGACGAAGCGCACTCTTCCAGACGCTAGTGGCGGACGGTTCATTGAGGGGTCCATGAATTCGGATTGGTTGACTGCAGTCAATTCCAGATTTTCGGCGGTATAAACAGCCAAAACACCGGGCATATTTACGGCTTCGCTGATATCAACCTCCAGCAAAATGGCGTGCGCCATTGTTGAACGCACAAACACAATTTGAGCGGCATCAATATCTAAGTCGTCAACATATTCGTTAGACCCAGTTAGAAGACCTGGGTCTTCCTTACGGGTGACTGCATTTCCTAAAATCGAGCCCTGTGCTGCCATGACTCTCCCCTGATTTAGTTGTCGTGCTGTGAGCAGACATGAGACTACACCGAGGCGGCGGCACAAATAACATTCGCGGTCAGTTTTGAACGGGCCCTCTTATTCGATTTGCACTGCAGGGTATTCGAAGTAGCGAGATAGGGCTGGGGTTGCAGTTGCCAATCAGGCTTCGGCGCGTTCCTTTGCCAAGTCGTCGACTACTTCGGCGGAAGGCAATGCGCTCAAAGCTTTAGGACTGATGTAGATCTTTCGATCCCGGGATCCGCCTCCTACTATGACCTTGGGACACAGCAAGACTCGGCTATCGATCCAAACAGGAATTGACTCCGGTGTACCGAACGGAGTTACACCCCCGAGGATCATTCCGGTTAATTCTCTCGTTTCATCCGAGGAAGCGAAAGACGCTTTCTTCCTACCAAACTTGTGGCGAACAGTTTTGTTCACATCAATTTGTGTGTCGGCTAACACGACACACAATGCGTAGACCCTGGGATCTCCCTTACCTACGACCAAAATAGCGTTAGCGCTCTCGCTGGGTTGATAGCCATAACTAGCGCAAAATGCTGCCGTATCCGCTAGTTCTGGGTCGCAGTCAATTATTTGATAATCAAAGTCCAGTCGTTTGATGCTGTCGATAACAGGGTCAGTCATGTTTGCTCTACGCGATTGAGACGTTTACTGCGTTCACGATCGGTAGCCGAAATGTCGACGGCTACGCCTGTCCCATCAATGACTACTCCGTAGTCGGCAAGAGCTGCGTCTATTGATACAACACCGTCCTTGACGTCTCTGAGCACTGAAGCTGGATTTCGATTGTGGGGGTCCCCCCAGCCTCCACCGCCCGGCGTCTCAGCGATCATGCGAGCTGGTCCTAATTTGGTGACGCCGTACTTCGGCGGAACGAAACTAGGCCCATCGGCTTCTTCGTCGAACGGGACTATCCATTCATAGCCAACACCGCCAGTCCCGCCTCCTTCGACTCCATGTCCGCTAGGGGTATCAAGCCCCTCGGCTCGAAATGACCAAATAGCAGGCTCGAGAATTTCAGCTTCGTAACGGACTCCAGTTCCGCCTCTCATTTCGCCTGGCCCAGCGTTATCGAGTCTTTGTTCGTGGCACAAGTATCGAACAGGGTAGTGCTGTTCGTGAAACTCCAAATTAGGTATGTCTAAGCCTCCGAGACTAATGAGATGGCCCATTTGAGCGAAACCGTCTCGCTCCGCTGTTGCGCCTGGTGTTCCCATGGCATGCCATTGATACATAACCCAGGTAGACCCGTCGTCGCGCTTGCCTGCAACATGACCGTGCATTGTCTTCGACCATCCTGCGCACGCTCGAGTTGGATCTGCCTCCGCTAATGCCTGCCACACTGCTATCACGATTTCGTGTGCTACATAAACGGTGTTCATCGTCATCGGCGCCGGTGGGAGGGCATTAACAATGGACCCCTCCGGGGCTTTAATTGACAGACAGCGGTACGTTCCTTCATTGCGCGGAATACTTGTGTCGAAAAATGAGGAAACAGCGAGGTACACAGATGAATAAGTATTGGCCAAGGAGCTATTTTTGAAGCCCTCAATTTGTGGGTCAGTGCCCGTGAAGTCAATATCTAACTCGTCGCCGCTTACTGTGAGCCGAACCTTTATGGCTATGTCAACTTTTTCAAAGCAGTCATTATCGGTGTGATCTTCGCCGAAATAAACGCCGTCAGGAAGAGCCTGAATGGCAACTCGCATCCTTCGGTCGGCGTGATTGAGTACACCCGCGAGATAAGAGAGGTAGGCGTCCACGCCTAGTTCGTTAGCCAGGGCTATAACTCGCTCGCCTCCGATGTTTGTTGACCCCAGCATTGCGAGGAGGTCACCGTCAAGTAGTTCCGGTGTGCGGCAGTTGATTAACAGAAGTTCCCAGAGGTCTTCGCGCACTTTGCCTTGTTCAATTAAACGCATCACGGGAAGTCGAATACCCTCCTGCCATATTTCTGTCGCTTCGGGGTTATAAGTTCCCGCGAGCCCGCCCCCAATATCGGACTGATGTGCTCTGTTGCAGCAAAAACCTGCCAGCACCGGATCTTCGTCACCAACGAAAATAGGCCGAGCAATAACCCAATCGGGAAGGTGATTTCCTCCCGCCACATAGGGGTCGGAAAGGAGAAAAACGTCACCAGGCTTTAAGTCGTGGCCGTATTTTGCCACTACTGCTCGAACAGCGAAACCTCCACCCCCGGTATGAATCGGAATGCCGTCAGCATTGGCAACGAGGGTTCCGTCTGGAGTTGTGACAAAACAACTGAAGTCGTGGCTCTGGCTGAAGATCGTGCTTCGCGCCGTTCGGGTCATCACCCAACCCATATGGCGACTTATCTGGTCTAGACGATTTTGCATTAGCGCCAGCACGACAGGATCTAGCTCGCCGGATCGATGGTGGAGAGACTCATCGGTTTGCGCTACATCAAGAACAAAGTCGCCTGAGTCGTCAACGCGTAAAAAATCGCCTGGCCGCGCCACGACCGTTGTCGTTGCCTCCTCAATTAGTGCAGGCCCGTTGAGGGTGTCGCCGGCTCGTAGCAAAGAACCGTCGTGGACGACGGTCTCCACCCACCCATCGTTGGGAAACCACACTGACCGGGTATCAATCGGCTGCGGTATACCGTCCGAGCGATCGTCAGAAGCCATTTCTACTTCACCAGTAGATCCACGAGCTGTAAGACGAAGCGAAGAAATCATTATTGTTCCCTCATCTTGAGCATGGCCGTATAGGCGGCGGTACTCGCCCTCAAACGCAGATCGCACTGCCTTCCGATCGAGTTGACCTTCGTCGACTGTCACCCGAATGCTCCAAAGCTGACCTGGGTGATGCAACTCAAGTTCGTAAGCCAGAGATACTTCAGCCGGGGCAAATCCTTCATGCCCCATAACTTCCAGTGCGCGCTCTCTAAGAGCGTTGAAACCCTCAGTCACCTCCGAAGTTGGAAGCTCGTCAAGCGACCCGAGTAGAAAACGGGTGAAATCTTGCCTTACATCTGCATGGAGCATTCCAATAGCGCAAAGAGCCCCAGCGTCGCGTGGAACGTGAACTCGAGCGCAACCCAAGCCAGCAGCGACGCTTGAGCCGTGCATAGGTCCAGCGCCGCCGGCTGCGACAAGTGTGAACTTGCGCGGCGAATGCCCGCGTTCAATTGAAATGTGTTCGACGGCACTCAAGAGGTGCTGTTCAACCAACTCGATGATTCCAGCGGCTGCTTCTTCGACTGACATTTTCAACTTTTGAGCGACGTGAATGTCGATAGCTTCACGCGCTTTGTCAAGGTCAAGATCTAAAGTGCCGCCTGCGGATTTACCCGGCCGCAAGCGACCGAGGACCAAATGGGCGTCCGTTACCGTAGGCAGAGTGCCACCGCTTCCGTAGCAGGCTGGCCCCGGATCTGCTCCAGCTCCCTCAGGCCCCACAAATAACAAGCCTGCATCGTCTACGCCGGCAATTGTCCCGCCTCCGGCTCCAATCGTGTGGATATCAATTGCTGGTGTCGAAACGTGATAGCCAGCGATATCAATGTCGTCTCGGGTAGCAACCTCACCTTTCGACATCAGCAAGACATCGCATGAGGTGCCCCCAATCTCCATCGAAATTAGGTTTCCTTGATTTTCTTCTCCAGAGAATGTCCTGTCGACCGAGCGTCGGTACAAATTGAGTGCGCCAACGGCAGCAGCGGGCCCACTGAGCAAAAGATTCACTGGTTTCGATGCCAACTGCTCAACTGAAGCTGCGCCGCCATTTGATTGCACGAGCAGAATTGGTTTTGTCAGTCCTTCAGAGGTCAACTCGGTGTCCAAAGATTTGAGATATTTGACAATTCGAGGCGAAAGGGCAGCATTCACCACTGCAGTAGAGGTTCGCTCGTACTCGCCCATAAGAGGAGAGACCTCCGCAGAGCTCGTTACCCACTCCTCGTCTATGAGTTCAGCTAACTGTCGTTCATGTGTGTCGTCAACAAAACTGTTGAGTAAAGCAATTGCGACGGCTTCGACCCCATGTTCACGGAAGTCGCTGACTATTTCATTGACGAGTGAGGTATCTAATGGCTCGTATTCTGAGCCATCGGCATCGATGCGTCCAGCAACTGAACGGCGGAGAAATCTGGGAACCAGAACCGGGGCATAGGGTTCTCGGTGGTTCCATTGATCTGAGCGTAAACCGCGACGTATCTCAAGAGAGTCTCGAAAGCCTTCGGTCGTTATTAGGCCAACTTTTGCGCCCTTGCCTTCCAACATGGTGTTTGTCGCGACGGTCGATCCATGCACAAACAGCGAACACTTATTTAGAATTTCAGATTTCGGTAGTCCGAGGTCGACAGCGATTCGTTGAACTGCAGCAAGAACCCCTTCGCTTGGATCGGCCGGGACTGAAGGAACTTTTGCGACCCACACTTCGCCACCGGAATCAGCAAGTACAAGATCGGTAAATGTTCCGCCGACATCAACTCCTATTCGCCAGGGGGCGACTGGACGTTTGATCTCGTTTGAATCACTATGAGACTGAGGCATAGTAATGATCATCGCGCGCATTGACCTGCGAAACTATTGAAATGGCAAACAACTATCCGTTCCTGAGTTCTCGATCTGCCGAATTGCACGAACGCGGTAAAGTTGTGATCCCCGATGGTGTGTCGCGTTCGACAGTAATTATTCGCCCACACCCCATCTATGTGGATCATGGCGATGGAGCGTGGGTTACCGACGTCGATGGAAATCGTTATCTTGACTGTAATAACAATTTTACGTCGATAATTCTTGGTCACGCTAATGAAGAGATACAGGACGCGGTCCGGAGACAACTCTCCAGCGGCACTGCATTCTCTCTTGCTACTGAGCCAGAAATTCTTCTTGCAGAGTTGCTATGTGACCGGATCCGAGCTTGCGAACAAATCAGGTTTTGTAACTCAGGCACAGAGGCTGTGATGGGAGCGATCAAGGCCGCAAGAGCTTTTACAGAACGACCCGCAATCATAAAAATTGAGGGTAGCTATCACGGAACATACGATCATGCTGAAGCGAGCCTGGGTTCGGATCCAGCGAACTGGGGCCCCAGTGACTCGCCCACAACAGTGCCCTACGCAGTTGGTGCACCTCACTCTCTGTCTGACGAGGTAACCGTTGTCCAATTCAACGATGTTGAAGGAGCTAGAGAAGCGATCAAGAAATTGGGGTCTCAGCTGGCAGCAGTCTTGCTTGATCCGATGCCGTCGCGAGTTGGTATGCCAGTTCTTAGCGCCGATTTCAAAAAAGCTATTCGCGAAGGAACAAGAGAAGTAGGAGCCCTCCTGATTCTTGATGAAGTTATCTCCTTGCGTCTTGGGTTAGGTGGAGCACAAGCCCTTCATGGCATCGATCCGGACTTGACTGCGATGGCGAAAATTATCGGGGGTGGTTTTCCTGTAGGAGCAATTGGTGGGAAATCCGAGGTCATGGCTGTTTTTAGTGCCGAGCACGGTGACCGGGCCGCTGTGCCTTCGGGAGGCACATATACCGCTAACCCGGTAACGATGACGGCAGGATACGCGTGTATGCGGCAGCTTGATGAGTCAAGCTTTGAGCGGTTGGACTACATCGGAAACGAAATTCGTAGCGGCCTCGATGATATTTTTGAATCGCTTTCTCTTGGCTGGCATACAACTGGTGCAGGATCTCTGTTCCGAATTCACCCGCATGGCAGGCGCATAAACAGTTACAGGGACGCGCACCTTGATAGCGACGAATCGGCGGTAATGCAGTCCTTGCAGCATCGTCTGATCGAACGCGAGGTCTATTTCAGTAGCTACGGCATGGGATGCATGAACTTGGCGACATCGGATCGAGACGTAGATCATTTTCTTGATGCAATGAAGGGTTCACTCGAAGCATTGCGGGGTTGAGAAGGCGCTACCGTTCAAGAATGTCATCCGATTTCATGCTGGAGACCGCCACCGAGTTAGCGAAGTTAGTTCGCAATAGAAGCGTCAGTTCGCGAGAGCTCCTCCAACAAGCCATCGCTCGTTATGAAGTATTCAACCCCCTGGTTAACGCGGTAATCGAAAAACAAATTGATCAAGCAATGCAACGCTCTTTTGTCCTTGACGAAATGACAGCCCAAGGCGACTTTACTGGGCCGTTCCACGGTCTACCGATAACGATTAAAGAAGCATACGACTGGATAGGAACAGCATCGACGTGGGGTAACCCTGAGTGGAAAGCAAACTTCCCCTCCGTGAATAGCCCTTCGGTTGAACGGCTGATGTCCGCGGGGGCAGTTATTTGGGCAAAAACGAACGTCCCATTCATGCTCGGAGATTGGCAATCTTTTAACGAAATTTACGGATGCACGAACAATCCATGGGATCTAACGCGAACCCCGGGTGGCTCTTCGGGTGGGTCGGCGGTTTCGTTAGCTACCGGGATGTCGGCATTAGAAATTGGTAGCGATATAGGAGCCTCAATTCGTAATCCCGCGCATTACTGCGGCGTGTTCGGGCATAAACCGACCATGGGACTTATCCCGCAAACCGGGCATATGGCACCGGGTGTGCTCACTGAAACTGACATAGCAGTTATGGGTCCTCTAGCAAGAAGCGCAATTGATCTTGGATCGGCACTCGACGTTCTCTCCGGTCCGGATGGATGGGATGCTGCTGCGTATAGCTTGTCGCTCCCAGTGGAAGGCAAGGACACAATTGCCGATTATAAAGTCGGCGTTTTACTGGAATCCCCGGCGTGCGCAACGTCTTTTGCCATGGTGGAACACCTAGAGGAGACCTGCGAACAATTGGCGCAATTGGGGGTGGAGGTTGTGCGAACGGCGCCGCAAATTGATCAGAGCGAATTCTTTGAGAACTATCTGTTACTGCTCCGGGCAGCAAATGGGGTTTCGTTAAGTGATGAGGCGTTCGATAAGGCTGAACAGGGACACCTCAATTGGTTAAACGGGGACCGCTCATACCGAAATCTAGTTGACCATGGTGCCCACATGACCCACCGTGAATGGTTTGCTCTGCACCAGCAACGAGAGAAATACCGGCACGCGTGGGCTGCATTCTTCGAAGACTTCGACCTTTTGCTGTGCCCGGCAGCGGCATCAACCGCTTTCGTTCATGACCACGAAGGAGATCGAACGACCCGGACTATAGAAGTCAATGGGAAACAAGAGCCTGTTGTGGATCAGCTTTTCTGGGCGGGCTGGAGCTGCAGTGTGTACCTTCCGAGCACCGTCGCTCCGGTGGGATTGCTTGACGGCCTACCCGTCGGACTGCAGATCATCGCTCCACATCTCGGGGACAAGAAGTCGATCCATTTTGCTTCGCTGCTGGAAAAGGAGTTCGGAGGGTTCATACCCCCACCGGGTTTTGAGACAATTTAAAATCGGACAACAAAATACAAATAATTCTGGCAGCCTGTGTAACTGTGGAAGACCCAATTGATGATCTCTTAGACGTCCTCGACCTTACCGAATTCGGGCCGTCAAGCTTTAACGGTCAAAGTTCAGGACACGGCGACTACGGGCTATTTGGCGGACACCAACTTGCTCAAGCCATTATCGGTGCATGCAAATCAGTGGCAGATGAGCGATTGCTTCATTCAATTCACGCCTTTTTCTTGCGCGGTGGGGATGGCCACGCAGATATTCGTTACGACGTCCAAAGTGTTCGCGAAGGCAGAGCATTCTGTCAGCGCCGTGTAACGGGTATTCAACAGGAAAAGCAAATCATTGATCTCACTGCCTCCTTCCATCTTCCGGAGCAGGGGCCGACTGAAATAATTCCTGAAGCACCGAGAGGAAATGAGCCCCCGAGCGGATTGCCGACTTTCGAAGAATGCATCGAAGAGGTTGGCCCAATTTTTGGTGAAGAGTGGTCGCAAGGGCTTAGGCCAGTCGAATACCGGATAGAACATGCACCATGGTCTCATAGCGGGCCATCGCCCCAAGGCGGAATAAACTTCTGGTTCCGCAGTAGAAAGGACCTTCCCGCTGACCCGAATATTCACTCTGCGATCTTGGCTTATATGAGTGACGACTGCCTCTGCGACACACTGCTCGTACCCTATGGAAGAACCTGGGGAAGCGAAGGAACGATGCTTGTGAGCCTGGATCACTCAATGTGGTTTCACGCCGAAGCAAAGGCAGACCGCTGGATTTACGTTGAGCAATGGCCTGTTACCTCGGCGGGAGCTCGTGGCCTCGCTCAGGGCAGGATGTGGCAGGACGGAAAACTTGTTGCTTCTATGAGTCAGGAAGCACTGGTCCGCTTCTAAGAGTTATTTGTTGCCTAGAAACCAATTTCTGAGGGACGCAACTACTTCGTTAACGCGTCCGAAGCAACCGAAGTGGTTGGCTCGGTCGAACCTCTGCGGGACTCCCTTAGGCAGACGTTCCGCTATCGCTGGAGCCGCTATAGACGAACGCTCCTTGCCATCTGCTCCATAGGCTACGAGTACGTCGATATCCACGTTTGGTAGTTGCTCCCAACCTTGTTGGAGAAACTGTTCAAAAGCTCGTGATTCCAGTTGAGGGTCACAAGCAAGTTGAACGGAGCCGTCGGGTAGATCAACGAAGCCATATTGGACGTACGCTTCCAAGCACTCGCGTGCGAGCTCGTCAAGTGGAGGTCGACTTCCGTAACGATCTATTGCTTCTTGCCTAGATCCAAAAATAGACCTCCGTCGTTTTGTCGCCTCGACGAAGTCGAAAGATCCTGGTGGTTGGTGGTCTGTGCGTTCAAAAATGATCGGCTCGTATACCCAAGCCTTCGTAAAGGCATCCCGACGGTTGAGGGAAGTGAGAATACTCGTGGCACCTCCCATTGAATGACCCACTATCCACGCTTTTCGTAACTCAAGTTCATCGACGACTGAAGTGAGGTCGGCAACCATTCGGTCTTCAAAAAAGTCGACATTCTCTGGGTTCTTTGTTGCTCCATGAGCCCGAAGGTCTATGCAAATAGCTCGGAATTCTTCGCCAATACCATCGATAATGGGCTCCCACATTCGCGAAACGAGCCCCGTCCCATGCACGAATAGCGTCGGTTTCCCGTCTCCGCCGTAATCATGTGCGGCTACCTTGACGCCGTTATCTGAAGTAACGAATGTAGTTGTTGGACGCTTCATAGAAATGCCTTGATTACGCAACGATTTGCTGATCGCGAAGAGCAGCAATTTGACCTACACCCAAGCCCAGCTCCAATAAAATCTCATCGGTGTGCTCGCCTTTACTAGGTGCAGGACGATTAAGAGATGCAGGTGTCTTACTGAACTTAGCGGGCGGTCTGACTGTGCGCACCCTCCCGATGCGCGGATGTACTTCATCGAGAATTATGTCGTTGTGGAGTACCTGAGGGTCCTGAAATACCTCCTTGCGAGATGCAACGCGAGCGCACGGCACGTCAGCGGCTACTAACGCAGCTAAGGCCTCTTTAGTGGAAAGTTGGCGAAGGAGGGCCGCAAATTCTGCACGCTGAGCATCGGCATTCTGCAAGCGGGCGTCTCGGGTAGCAAATCTTGGGTCGTTCGCAAGCTCCGGTTTACCTAGTGCCTCGCAAGCTCCTTGGTATTGCTTGAAGTTCACCCAATTTGCTGCAATTTGGCCATCAACTGTTTCCCAGGGTTCATACCATTCGCTATATGTTGGCGCTGGCTCAGCGTCGGGCAGCGATTCGTTCCAAAAGACCTCTAACCACATCCAATGCAACATCGCGTCCAAGAGAGCTACCTCAATATGCTGACCGCCGGACCCGTTTGCTCTAGCGACGAGAGCGGCAAGGATTGCATTCGCTCCTGCCATGGCCGTCGTCTTATCTGCCACTACTGCCTTGACGTACGTGCCATTCTGGGCCTCTGCCATTCCAGAGACTGCCTGGATGATCGGGTCATACACAGGTTGATTGGCATAGGGCCCATCCGAACCGAAGCCCGAAACAGATAAGTACACCAACTCCGGATTGATGGCCGAAAGGGTCGAGAAATCAATTCCAAGCCTTTCCGTAACACCCGGACGGAAATTTTGGATGAAAACATCGGCACGCTCTACGAGATCCAACAAAATAGATCGGCCCGCTTCGCTCCGTATATCTAGGTCCATCCCTCTTTTGTTGCGGTGCATATGAACCCAACAACCTGATTGATCTTCGCTGATAGCCCCTGTCATCCGCATCACGTCAGGAATACCGACTTTTTCGATCAGTATCACTTCTGCACCCATCTCAGCGAGCCAAGAGCTGACCCAAGGACCGGCGACGGCGCTTGAAACGTCAATGACTCTAATTCCCTCGAGAGGCCCCTTTGCTGTATCCGACGAGTCGTTCATGGCATTACCTCCAAGTTAAGAGTGCTTATTGATGAATGCCGTAGCTGCCGCATTCCAACCTTGCGGATCGTGAGCGTTGACAGCGTGGGAAGCGGGTAAGTCGACAATTTCGATCTGGGGAATCTGTTTGACCCGTGGAAGATGTTTCTGAAAGCGTTCCTCTTCAATTCCGTTAGTGAAGAGAACCGGAGCCGAAATTTTTCTCAATGACTCACCAAGCGGTAATGAATAATTTGTTATTCGAAAAGAAGCTGAGATTCCTTGCGGCGAGTGCTCCGAAAATTCGTCTGCGAGCAGCGCCAGAGTTGCTCTGTTGATTCGGCTTGATCTTCCTGGATTAATCCAGCTGTCGCGTAAGCATTCCACGCCTTCGCTGTCGACTTGGTCTGCGATTTTGCTGACCATTGTCCGATTGCGTTCGCGCCACTCTTCAGGGTCGGCAAAACCGGACGCCGAATTAGTGATGATTAAGCCGGCGACTCGCTCGGAGTGAGTCACTGCGTAGTGCATGACAAGTGCTGCGCCCATTGACTGACCGATTAACCACAAACGATTGACTCCAAGGTCTTTGCGTATCTGCTCGAATTCGACTGCATACCCGGACGGCTTATACCGATCTGAATCAGCGGGGCTCGGAGAGCGCCCATGCCCCCAAAGCTCAACTACAACGGGTTGGCAGACTCTCCTAAGCGCATCAATATTATCTCGCCAATAGGACCTGCTCCCAAGGGCTCCGTGAACCAGAACGGCGGGTGGTCCCGATCCCTCATGTCTAACCACATGCAATTGTTCGCTGTTCACAAAGAGTAATGATGGCACCACGGGGAGATCGACCGCCCTATTCTCTGCGACTTTTCATAATTCCTATAGATCCGCTCAGGAAGTCAGGACGAGCGCAAGTCGCGAATACCCAGCGTCGCGTGGATGAGCAAGACAATGAGCAGCAAGCTCCCCCCGATAATGGCTTGGCCAGAGATTGACTCACCAATGACCCATGCCGCAAGCGGGGGACTCAGCGCAGTTTCGCCGAGTAACAGAAGTGCAGTCTCAGGGCTCGGCAATAGCCGGCCACCCAGTGTTATAAGCGCCATTGCTGCGGGCAAAATCACTAAACCAAGCACGAGAAGCAGTGCAAAATCTTCGCTTGACACGTTTGGGTCCGTCCCGGCGAGCGCCAAGGTAACGCAGCCTAGGAAACCGCCACAGGCTGCGGTAGGAACCATGTCGAACTGCTTTTTGACGCGAACAATCGTAAGGTTCGCGGATAGACCGAGAGAGCAACACAGCGCATAAAAGTTGCCTTGACTGAAAAGCCCCTCTGATGCACCGCCGACAGCGATAGCCACACCGGCTAGGGCAAAAGGCATGGAAACAAGCGTTCGGCGGGCGACTTTGGTACCTACTGTCGTCCGCGTCCAGACAGCGGCCCAAAAAGGTGAAAGCGCGAGAATTAATAAGACATTTGATACTGGTGCACGGTCAACCGCGACCACGAACAATATTGTCCCTGACCCTGAAAGCACACTCGCCACGATTCCCCAACCGCCAAGAGACCTCAAGACGTTAAATAGGTCACCCCGATACCGCGCAGCTAGAAATAAGGTAAGCGATACCCCTAAAAGTCCTGTGCGCCACATGGCATTTGTCATGCTCGGCGCATCGACGAGTCGGACAAATGTTGCATCCGGAACAATGACTAGGACCCCAACGGAGGTCAGTAACAACCCCCTTGTATGCTCGGAACTTCCCACCGCTAGCGGTCGCTCAAGAGAGACTCTTTGAATGAAGTCATCGCCGTTAGAATTTTAGTTATGCGGTGCGCGGTCACAGCTTGACCCGTGCATTGGTCGGGTCGTAGAAACTCCTGATGCTTGGTGTAACAGCTCGGCGTCTAGTTCCTATCTCGATTTCCCAAACTCCGCTATCAAGCCATGCTTGATCCACGCCTTCGGGGTTAGTCAAATACGCCATCGTTACGCACCTGTCTTGGGTGTGACTCCACATCCCACCAGTGGTGCGTCCCACATAGGTCTGGTCTCGGAAGATGGGATCGTCGTGGTAGCTGATCAACTCAGAATCCTCAACTCGAAACTGGATCAGACGTTTTACTCTGGGTTGGTTGCGCTGCTCCAGCAGAGCTTCGCGTCCAATGAAACCGCCGGGCTTCTCCCAAGAAATAGCGAATCCAAGACCCGCCTCCAGAGGCGTGTCCTCGTCAGAAATATCGTCCCCCCAATGTCGAAAGCCGGCTTCGAGCCTCAAAGAGTTCATTGCGTGGAAGCCGGCGTGACGAAGACCGAAAGGTTTTCCGGCTTCAGTAATCGCAAAGTAAAGGGTCTCCAAGTCGTCTACTGGTGCATAAATTTCCCACCCCAACTCACCCACATAACTCATACGGAGCGCCTGGCAAATGGTTGTACCTATTTCGATTTCGCGTATTGCTCCGAAGGGGTAATGCGCATTTGATAGATCGGCATTTGAGATGCTTTGCAGGAGCGAACGCGAAAGAGGGCCCATAACGCCGAGCACTCCCCAGTCGTCGGTGATGTCAGCGATCTCGATATCTCGTCCTCGACAGGCGCGCCGAAGCCATGCCCAATCGCGGGTCTGCGATGCAGCGCTAGTGATTACCCAAAACTCATCACTACTTAGGCGAGACACTGTTAAGTCGGCTTCGATGCCTCCTCTATCGTTTAACCACTGCGTGTAAACCGCTGTTCCAGGATCAACATCGAGGGAGTTGCTGCTCATCAGCTCAAGGATTTCTAGAGCATCAGGTCCATGAACCAGAAATTTTGCGAACGAACTTTGATCAAATAATCCAACACCGTTTCGAACAGCGTCGCATTCTGAGCGCATATTTTCGTGCCAATTTTGTTTGCCGTAGGAGTACTCGTATTCGCGACGTTGGTCACTGTTTGCGAACCAATTGGGTCTTTCCCAACCTGCCGTTTCGCCGAAAACCGCTCCGGAAGATTTCAAAGCTTCGTGGAGCGCGCTTTTGCGGACCCCGCGCGCTGATTCATATTGGCGGAAGGGCCAGTGCATCGCGTACAGCAACCCTAAGGATTCCGAAATTCGGTCTTCCAGGTAGTCGGGGTCGCTCTGGAAAGGAAACGTCCGCCGAATATCTACTGCCGACAGGTCCCGAGGGGGATGACCATCCACTATCCAGTCCGCTAACACCCAACCTGCTCCACCTGCAGTTTGAATTCCAACTGAGTTGAAGCCCGCAGCAACAAAACACCTATCTACTTCGGGTGCCTCGCCAAGATAGAACGTGCCGTCCGGAGTGAAGGCTTCAGGTCCATTGAAAAATAGCTGTAGCCCCGCCTCGCTTAGAGAGGGCATTCGTTCGCAAGCCGCTTGGAATATGGGACCAATGTGATCCCAATCCTCAGGAAGACTCTCGAAACAAAAATCTCTGGGAATACCATCGATATTCCAGACCTTGCCTTTCGGCTCGAAGAATCCAACCATCAACTTTCCGGTCTCTTCTTTAAAGTACGTGTAATTACTTGGGTCCCGAACAATGGGCATATCCCGGGGCACGCCCTCGAGCGGTTCGGTCACTATGTAGAAGTGCTCACATGCCTGGAGTGGCACATTGACGCCAATAGTTTCTGCCAGCTGACGTGTCCACATTCCTGCCGCCATAACCACTGACTCAGCAAGTACTGCTTTACCGTCTTCAGTTTCTACTCCCACACACTTGTCACCGTCTTTCAGTAAACGTTGAACGGCAACCCCCTCGACTATCTTTGCGCCGCCATTTCGCGCCCCTTTGACCAGCGCCATGGTGGTGTCGACAGGAGATGTCTGACCATCCTTTGGTATAAATAGTGCTCCGATTAAGTCGTCTGTGCGTAATAACGGAACTCGATCGCTCAGATCAGCGAGAGTCAATTCCTCGATATCTACACCAACTGTCGACGCCATCGAAATACCCCGGCGCATCTCCTCCCATCGCTCAGGGTCGGACGCAACGGATATCGAACCTGGCGATCGGTAACCCGTTGCTTGACCCGTTTCATCCTCGAGTTCTTCGAATAAACGAGCGGAGTAGGTAGCTAGTTTCGTCAATGAGTGTGTCGACTTGAGCTGCGAAACAAGGCCGGCCGCATGCCAAGTTGTGCCTCCAGTCAACTGACCCTGCTCCAAAAGCAATACGTCTGAGATCCCGCGCTTCGTCAGGTGGTAGGCAACGCTCGCGCCTACTATGCCGCCTCCAACGATTACAACTTGTGCTTGGTCAGGAATTTGATCGCTCATCCATGAACAAATTTAGGCGCTCCCGCAACAGAAAACAGCAGTTCATAGTGCACCGGCCTTCTGGCACCGCAAAAATGTAGGGTTGTTGGCCAAGGGGGTACAGAAAACATGCAACTAGATCTAAGTGGAAAGCGGGCCGTGGTTACCGGCGCAAGCCTAGGAATCGGAGCAGCAACGGTCCGTCTTCTCTGCGATATGGGCGCCGAAGTAGAATTTTGCGCGCGCAACGAAATTGCTGTCACTCAATTAGCAGCGTATGAGTCCGCAAGCGGCGCTCGGGTCTATGGCCACATAACTGATATGGGTGACCGACGGTCAGTAGAAACATTTCTCTCCGAAGTAAGTTCAAGGGGTCCTATAACGATTTTGGTCAACAACGTCGGCGCCTCTCCATCAAGAAATTTCCAGTACATGACCGACGAAGATTGGGCTGAGTTGCATGAGCTGAACTTGATGTCCGCCGTGAGGTGTACTCGCCATTTCCTTTCCGATATGCGGCAAGAAAAGTGGGGGCGGATTCTCATGATCGCAAGTGGGGCCGCAAAATATCCCGGCGCCGCTCTTGTCGACTATGCCGCAACCAAAGCAGCGATGGTGGCTACAGGTAAAGCGCTGGCAGGAAAGTACGGCAGAGACGGCGTTTTAGTGAACTCCGTTCTTCCAGGACTTATACACACAGCAATGTGGGACAGAGCAGCCGGCGAAGTAGCAGAAGCAACTGGCGCTGCACCCAATGACGTACTTGCGAACAACTCCAAAAGCGTCCCCGTGGGGCGATATGGAACCGCCGAAGAGGTAGCCAACGTGATCGGATTTCTCTGCTCCGACGCGGCTTCGTATGTCAACGGTGCAGCAATAGACGTTGACGGTGGTCAAGGCACTCACGTTTGATCACCAAAGAGGTTTGTGTTCTAGTAACCGTCTGGTCTTTGGAAGCCCCCAAGGGCTTCTTGTAGGAACCGGCCAGCCGCCAAGGTTGTGCGGTCTTCGAGAAATGGTCCAGCTATCTGAACACCAACGGGTTTCGAGTCAATCTGACCGACTGGAACGACAGTGGATGGAAGCCAAGAAACTCCGGTGAGGCCCACCCACTTGAGTTGGTCTGTGTAAGGACGTTTTTGCTCATCTACTTGGACGGTCCGACCCGTAAAAGGGCTGGAATGATCGTGTCGAATAGCCTCAGTCAAGGTCACCGGAAGTAATACAACATCAAACGACTCGAAAAACTCCCGCCACTTGTTCCTTTGTTGCATACGTCGCTCTTGCCAACTCAGCCACTCACGATGACGCAGCGATGCATACGCTATTCCCAATTCCCCTTGCGGTTCTTCCTTGCTGGCAGCGTGTTCTTCAATCTCTGACAACGTCCACGTGGCGGCTTCGGCAGCAGACAGAAGATGGTTGTAAGTGTCAACTGCTTTCTCAAAGGTAAAACTCGGCCGAGCTTCGTAGTCAACGAGAGCACCAGCATCTTCGAATGCGGTCGCCGCACCCATCAACAGACTCCTATAAGCCTGGCTTATAGGGGCTGTTTCTTCGTCGAGCCACACGGCGACGCGAAAATCTTCGATTTGCTTATGGCGAGCTGCCGGCAATTCAAGGGAATACGCGATTCGGTTCCATGAATCCGGACCCGCAAGCAGATCAAGTGCCATTTCAAGATCATCTACGTCGCGAGCCATTGGCCCCGCCACGGCGATATCGGCTTGACTTAGAGTCCCAGGCATACCCGGTATCTGTCCGAGCGCTGAAACAACTCCATAAGTTGGCTTGTGCCCACATACTCCCGACCAGTGACAAGGGGTGCGAATCGAACCACCAATATCGGACCCTAACTCCAGTGGGGTATACCCGGCTGCAAGAGCTGCACTAGCACCGCCAGACGAACCCCCGGGCGTGCATTCGATGTCGTATGGGTTAGCTGTACTGCCGTAGACCTTGTTGTAGGACTGAAGATCGCCCGCCCAAATAGGGAGATTAGTTTTCCCGAAAACGATCGCGCCAGCAGCTTTATATCGAGCGACGGGATCAGCGTCTTTGTCTGGCACGAAATCAGCCAGATCAGGTGATCCTGATGTAGTGGTCAGGCCCTCGGTTTGGAAGCTGTCTTTGATTGTTATCGGTACTCCATGTAAAGGTCCGAGCTGGTCACCGCTAGCCACAGCCTCATCAGCGCGGTTCGCTGCCGCTAACGCACGTTCAGCATCTAACGCAACTACAGCATTGATGGGGCCATCGAGACGCTCAACTCGACTCAAAGCTGCCTCAAGCAATTCACGGCTAGACACTTCGCCTGAAGCGATAGCAGCGGCTGTCTCGAGTGTTGTGCTGTAACTGTAATCAGTCATCTCTACCTTCCAGAGCTCTTTGACGGATGCTCCAACGTTAACGGCTGCCGCATGAAGGCAACCGAAAAATTTCACATCTGCTGAAGTGTCAGGTAGTCGCACGTTTTCGTGCTGTAATTAGGTCTTCACTGGGGAATAGCGAACTAAGGGGTCGAATCTATGTTGTCGTCTTACCGAGTCCTTGATCTGACGGACGAAAGGGGTCAATTGGCGGGCATGATGCTCGCTGATCTCGGGGCAGAGGTGATTTTAGTTGAACCGCCCGAAGGGTCGAGGTCTAGAAGAGTGGGACCTTTCGTTGATGGCAGAGAAGGGGACCCGGACGCTTCTTTGTGGTTTTGGTCCTATAACCGTGGAAAGCGGAGCATCACATTAGACCTCGATTCCGAAGAAGGTCAGCAGAAGCTCAAAGAACTTGCGGAAAGCGCCGACATCTTGATTCAGTCATCTGACGTTGGACTAATGGGATCCCGCGGATTGAGCTACGAAGAACTTTCCGTTATCAACCCAGAAATTATCGTCACCTCGATATCACCATTCGGTCAAACGGGCCCCAAGGCTCAGTGGAAAGCAAGCGACCTAACTGTTGCTGCTGCAGGAATGCAAATGCATCTCCAAGGAGATGACGATCGCGCACCACTTCGAATACCGCTCGATCAATCTTTTCTCCATGCATCCGCCGAAGCTGGAGCCGCCACGCTAATTGCACTGCACGAAAGGAACCGCTCAGGAATGGGGCAACATATCGACGTTTCGGCCCAACAATCGCTTACCTGTGCGACACAATCCACTTCCTTGGCTCACCTCTATAACGCGCAAGAAGCAGGGAGAATGAGTGGGGGAGCGAAGCTTGGCCCGTTCAAGATACGACTGCGCTCACCCGCCGCAGACGGATATGTCTCAACGACCATCCTTTTCGGTGAAGGAATTGGTCCTTTCGGCAAGCGTCTTTTTGATTGGATTTACGAAGAAGGCGAATGTCAGGACAGTGATCTTGAAATTGAGTGGGTGGACTTCGTTGATGGCGTCATGAGCGGAACTATCCCAATGGGAGAATACGACAGAATCCAAGATGTGGCGGCAGAATTTACGTCAAAGCGAAGGAAAGAAGACTTGCTTCAGGAGGCTATAAAAAGGCGTCTTTTGATGGTTCCGATAGCCAATGTCGGAGATGTCGCCGAAGAGGCGCACTACGTCGAAAGAGACTTTTGGCGCCACATAGATGTTCCGACGTATGGAAGCGTCTCTTTCCCCGGACCCTTAGCAAAGCTGTCTGCCACGCCTCTGTCTTGCAACGCGCCTCCCCCTCAAATCGGAGAGGGAAACGACGCTATCGAACCCAAGCAGGGGGTCAGGCCATTTACCCGCAATGCCAAATCGCTATCGGATGGAACGGCCTTGCCGCTATCTGACGTAAATATTCTAGATTTACAGTGGGTTATGGCGGGACCTGCATCCACGAGAGTGCTCACAGACTGGGGAGCCAACGTGATTCGGGTGGAATCTTCAAACAAAGTCGAAACGGCGCGAACAATCCAACCGTTTCTCAACGATGAAGGCGGTGCCGACAACGGTGGTCTTTATCAGAACATGAATGCTGGGAAAATGGGCCTTGCTCTCGACATGTCGAAGCCCGAAGCCCGCGATGTCATCCTTGATCTCGTGAAATGGGCAGACGTCGTTTGCGAATCTTTTTCGCCTAAGGCGATGCAAGACTGGGGTCTTGATTACGAAGAGCTGAAGAAAGTGAACCCCTCAATCATCATGACGAGCAGTTGCTTGTTTGGGCAAGATGGCCCCCTCTCGAGCCTTGCAGGCTTCGGCACCA